>Ga0335071_10000004_pt1 | contig 447934 bp, 352 predicted proteins | sample Lox_Sample_15_FD_206724 | JGI IMG/M metagenome (GOLD analysis project Ga0335071, IMG submission 206724) | Soil microbial communities from Loxahatchee National Wildlife Refuge, Florida, United States - Lox_Sample_1.5 | ecosystem: Environmental > Terrestrial > Soil > Wetlands | place: USA...
ATGGAAACGGCAATAAGATTCCATCGAGCATGATCGATTCGGTCGCTAAAGCGATCCAGGCGTTATTCCCCGATAACCCGCAAACGACCTTTAGCACCAACAACTACAAATATCTCTTGCCACCGTCTCCGACGACTGAGCAGAAGTGGTTCGGACGTTTCGATGCGGACATTACAAGCAACAATCGGCTGACAGGGTCGGCGGCTTACAACTACCCCACGACCTTCAAACCCGTGAGCATCGTCTTCCCGCTTAACGCGACGGTCGTCGACGTTGAGAACATGAGCGGTCAGCTTTCTGACGTCCATACCTTCAGTTCGCGCACCATCAACGAAGCGAGATCTGGCTGGATGGGAGAATACGACCTGCTCCAGTCTCCGACCATCGGCAAGGGCTGGCCGACGAAGCTGGGATTGCAGTATGCCAAGACCGACATCGCACCCACCATCAACATCACCAATTACGGGCCCGGCAACGGCTTTTCTTTGGGCCCAAATTCCCCAAGCAAGGCCAATTACAGGGAAAATATCTTCAACGAATCGGATGTAATGACCATGGTCCGTGGCCGCCATAGCCTTCACTTCGGCGGAGAGATGGACTTTTACCGTGCCGACTCGACCCAATGGGGCAATTTGAATTCCGCGACCCTCGGGTTTACAGGCACTTATACCCAGGAGGGCAATACCGTAGGCACAGCCGTGGGAGGTGATCCCTACGCCGACTTCCTTCTTGGCTACGCACAGAGCTGGTCGGCCGGTGTCACGCCGACCTACTACGGTAGGCAGAAACTACCGGCGTTCTTTGTGCAGGATGACTGGAAGATGAACCCCAAGCTCACAGTCAACCTGGGGCTGCGGTGGGAGGGAAGAACCGGCTGGACCGACCCCTCGAACAATATGCGTGCGTTCGATACAACCATCATGAATCCCGCTACCAACGCACCAGGCGGCATGTGGTATGCGTCCACGCACACAAACGGCAGGACCCGGCTGCAAAAGAACCAGTGGAACAATTGGCTGCCGAGAGTTGGCGTCGCCTATCAGCTCAGCGCAAAGACCGAGGTGAACGCGGGCTTCGGGATGTACACCTTCCCGTGGAACGTGGACAACTATGCGAGTTGCTGCCTTGGCAACGCCATCGCACAGAGCGGCAATGAGAACGATTCCACTGGCGGCATTTCGCCTGTGGCTTTCCTTGACGGTACCGGGAATGAGAACCCGCAGGGAGCCTCCGGGCGGAGCGTCAACTCGCTCTATGTGAACTCGCCGACCGCGCCGGATGCCTACAACCGCCAGAATGTTTCGACCATGCTGTACGACAACCCCATTCCTCGCCTCTACAACTGGAACCTGACCGTGCAACAAGCGCTCACGGGCAGCATGATGGTTTCGCTCGGGTATGTCGGTTCCCACGGCACGAATCTTCTCTACAACAAAGACTTCAATCAGATTCCGGCAAGCGAACTGGGACCGAATGACACCACTACAGGCTGCAATGGCGCCAGTTGCCGGCCTTATCCGGAGTACCAGGCCATCAGCGGATTCTCGACCCAGGCGACGTCCGTCTACCATGCCCTGCAGGCCGTGTTCGGGCGCAACTTCGCCAACGGCCTGACGATGAATGTCAACTACACCTGGTCGCATATGACCGATGACCAGGATTCCTCAGGATGGGGAACGCAGCAAGGCACCTCTGTTTTCCAAAACGCCTATGACCCCAAATCAAACTGGGGCGCAGCGAACTTTGACGTGCGCAACATGTTCAAGGCATATGGAACTTATGACCTCCCGTTTGGCAGAGGACGCAAGTTCCTCAACAACAACGAAGCTCTGGATGAAGCTATCGGCGGCTGGACGTTGTCTCTTACTTTTGTGGGTCAGGGTGGGCATCCGTTCACACCGGTGATGGCGAGTTCCACAAATTCCTTTGAGAATACGGGAGCATCGGACTTCAAGTGGTATCCGAACCAGGTTGGGAACCCGAAGGCATCGGGCCAGAGTGGAACGATCGCCCAGTGGTTTAATCCCGCTGCATTTGCAGCGCCGACTCCTGGCACTTTGGGAAACAACCACCGAAACGACGTTTACGGACCGGGGCTGCACGTGATCAACGGGTCGATTCGGAAGACGTTCCATATCTACGAACGGGTGAGCTTCGACCTGGCTGCGAATGCAACAAACCTCATCAACCATCCATCGTTCGCCATCCCTGACCTGAATATTGGCCCGGGCCACCACGCCCAAATCACGAGCGTGAACCAGGGCGGGCGTACTGTCGAACTGGTCGGGCATATCCGGTTCTGAGGACGACGAGTCGACAATCTCGTGGCCGTGCAGAATAAAGTGAGCACCACCCTGCACGGCCGCGCAAAAGCAGGAAGTCTGATTTCATGACGCCGGATCCGTCCGCATCCCGCAGGGATCTTTCCGCGTTCAGTTTCATGCCGCGTCGTTGCCAAATCTTGTTTGGATTTGGAATGGCAACATAACTTCAACGGCCCGTGACAAGGGTCGCCGAACAGCCTCGAAACAGCTCGCGTTGGAGGGACTTGAACATGGGCAAACCGGTTACGTGTCTGGTAATGACAGCTTTCATTGCAGTCGCATGGAGTTTCCCGCTTGCGGCCGGGGCACAACAACCCATGCCTGGGGCGCCTGAAGACCTCCGCGTAAACATCGACACGCAGCAAACCGCAGCGCCCATTTCAAAGTATCTTTATGGTGGATTCATCGAACATGGCGGAATGCTCATGTATCGCAGCCTTTGGGCGGAGATGATCGACGATCGCAAATTCTATTTTCCTATTACTTCGCAAGAGCCGCCGGCGCCACCCAACCGGCCGGGAGGCGGCTTTTTTCGCGGCCTGCAGGTGCGGCGGTGGCATCCTGTTGGTCCCGACGAGGTGGTTGTAATGGACAAGGATCGGCCCTTCGTCGGGGACCAGAGCCCGAGCATCCAGCTTGATTCATCCACGCCACACGGGATCCGGCAGTCGGGAATTGCATTGGTCAAAGGCAAAGGTTATTCCGGACGAATCTATCTTCGCGGCACCACAGGGACAACCGTAAACGTCTCGCTGGTTTGGGGTGAGGGAGAGAACGACCGTCAGACGCTCACCTTTACAGCACTCCCGGAAGATTTCAAGAGATTTCCGCTTCACTTTACGGCGGGCGCCGACACTGCCAACGGCGCGATCGAGATCACCGGCAAAGGTTCCGGAAACTTCCATATCGGCACGCTCTCGTTGATGCCCGTGGATAATGTGCAGGGATTTCGGCCAGATACGATCGCATTGCTACGCGATTTACATGCCGGCATGTGGCGGCTGCCAGGCGGCAACTTCATCTCCGATTGGGACTGGCAAAACTCGGTCGGCGACATTGACAAGCGCCCGCCAGTATTTGACCACGCCTGGAACGCCATGCAATCCAATGACCTTGGAATGGACGAGCTGATGACGTTGTGCAAGCTGATCGACGTGGATCCATACATCACGGTAAACGCCGGTTTCGGCGACGCGCGTTCTGCCGCAGACGAAGTGGAGTATCTGAATGGATCGACAGCCACGTACTGGGGGGCGCTGCGCGCGAAGAATGGCCACCCCGATCCGTATCATGTGAAGTTCTGGGATATCGGCAACGAGCCTTACGGTTCCTGGCAGCTGGGTCACACATTCCTGAGGTATTACGTTCTCAAGCACAATGAATTTGCGAAAGCAATGCGAGCAGCGGATCCGTCGATTACCCTGCTTGCTTCAGGTGCTATGCCCGACGAGATGACGGTCGAGGGCCAGCCCCGAACGTTGGGAATCACCGATCCGCAGGTCCATTTCGGCGATCCGGATATGGATTGGACCGGGGGCCTTCTTGCTCACTGCATGGGAAACTTCGACGGCTTGACTGAGCATTGGTACACACGTGTCGGCAAGTACTTTGACTATGAGCACGCCAAGAGCCTGCCACTGAATGCACCGACCGAAGCTGGTTACGTGGATCTTCCGGAGACAGAGCTTGAGTTTGCGCGGCATCCCGCAAACCGCGTGCACAAAAAAGCTGAGGAGTGGGCCGAGTATGAAAAGGCCTACCCTGCGATTGACGAAAAGAAGATATTCCTGTCGATTGACGAGTACGGTTACGGCCAGGCAAGCCTAAAGTCCACGCTTGCGTACGGCATGATTCTCAACGAGATGTTTCGCCACAGCGAATTCATGAAGATGGCGGCCTACACGATGGCAGTTTCGACACTCGACTACAGCCCCACGGCTGCCACTTATAACTCGAGAGGGCTGCTCTACAAAATGTACCGTGAGCACTTCGGCACTGTTCCAGTTGCGCTGACTGGCAACTCGCCGCAACCGGCACCGACACGCCCGCCTTACGGAGACCAGCCGAAGACTAACTCGGGCAGCCCGACGTATCCCCTCGACATGGTTGCAGCGATGACCGACGACCACAAGTACCTAACCCTCGCCGTGGTCAACGCCACAGATCAAGAACATAAGTTCAACCTGAGTGTAGCCGGCATGAATGTGACCGGACCGTCGACGGAGTGGCAGTTGAGCGGAAGCGATCTGAATGCAGATGACCATGTGGGCCAGCCGCAGCAGGTTTTCGTGAAAGAGATCCCACTGAGCGATCCTTTATCGTCGATCGCAGTTGCGCCAAGCAGCGTGAACATTTATCGATTCTCCGTCCAGTAAGTTGGGGACGACTGAATTTGCGCCGAGCCGACTTCGTCTGAACAAAGATCGGCTCCATCTGTGTGCACCAAACCCTGTCCCCTCGAGCTGCCGCTCGCTGATCGCACACAGAGCAATCCCACGGCCAACGCCATCAGGATTGCCTTCTGTTTGGCGCGGAATGGAACGTCAGACGCGCTACGGGCCACTTATTCATGCCGATTTCGACGACTCTAAAACTGGCGTCAAAGCTCTGGAGGATGTTGAGCGCACGCAGCCTACGCTTTCATCTCCCGCCGAATTCCTCGCAGACCTTCACTTCGCTACCGGTGACTTTCCCGCTTATATTCAGGACACCCAGCTTTCGGGTCCCCACAAAATCCCCCACAGTCACACAACGGTGCGTGTCGCCAGTTCTCTAGGTTATTGATGGGATTTGGCTCCTCAGGTAGGACTCGAACCTACAACCCTTCGGTTAACAGCCGAATGCTCTGCCATTGAGCTACTGAGGAACGCATGGCGAAAGGATGTTCCATTCATTAAGTTAGCAGAGCTTTCAAAGGGCGTCAAAAGCCCTTCGATACACGAGTTTCCGGTCAAAACCCGCCTGGAGAACCGAGGCAGGGAACAGGCCGGGACGATACGATGAAAAAGGAATTAAAGGAGGCGTGATGCCCCGCATTTCTCGCGTCGACCGCAGCCAACTGGCCCCGGAAATCGCCGCCCTCTACGACAAGGCGTATGCCCAGCGTGGGAACGTTCCGAACATGTTTCGCGTGATGGCTCACCGGCCGGAAATCTACGCGACCATGCAGGCGCATTTTGCCGCAGTCCTGAACACGGGTACCGTTTCGACCAAGCTGAAAGAGTTGATTATCGTACGCACCAGCCAGGTGAACCAGACGCCTTATTGCCTCGCCAGCCACACAATTCTTGCGCGCAACCTTGGCTGGACCGACGACCAGCTTTCTCATTTGGCAGACTGGTCCACGCGTGAAGACTTTACTCCTGCGGAAAAAGCCGCGCTCCGGCTCGCCGAGACCGTCACTCGCGATGCCAACGCCGTGAGTGACGAGCAGTTTGCTGAGCTGCGCGGCTTTTACTCCGAGGGCGAAATCGTTGAGCTGCTCTGCGCGATCGGCCTGTTCAATTATTTCAACCGCTTCAACAACGCACTGCGCATGGAGCCGACGAAGCCCGGCGAAGGCGGTCCACAACAGCCGGCAGGCGCCGAAGCCACAGGCGCCACGCACTAACGGCTCCGGGCAAATACTCACGATTTCATGCGCCTCGGGTTCCAATTTTTTCGGCCCCTCGGATCGCACCGCACTCAACGAAACTCTCACGTTGCCTTGGATGAAAATGAAACTCTCGATTCCGCCCGGCCCCTTCCGCGCCTACCTCTTTGACTGCGACGGAACCATTGTCGACTCTATGCCGCTTCACTACGAGGCCTGGAAGACGGCGCTCGGCGAGTGGGGGTGCACGCTTGATGAAGACCTCTTTTATTCCTGGGGCGGAAAGCCGCCGGTCGAGATCATCTCCGCATTGAACCAGATGCGCGGTTTGCAGATGCCATTGGAAATTGTCGCGCACCGCAAAGAAAGCCTCTACTACTCGCTGCTGCCTGGGCTTGAGCCGGTCGCCGAGGTTCTCGAGATTATCAACGCGACTCATGGCCGCATTCCTTTTGTCGTCGTCTCCGGCAGCACACGCGAGTCCATCATCAAGTCGCTCACAACGGTGGGCCTGCTTCACCGCTTCCCGGTTCTCGTGGGATCTGAAGATTACGCGCGCTCCAAACCTGCTCCCGACGCGTTTCTCGCTGCTGCGTCGCTTCTCGGCGTCGCACCAAAGGATTGCCTCGTGTTCGAAGATACTGACATGGGCATTGCAGGCGCGACCGCAGCAGGAATGGCCTCCGTCCGCATTCCGCAACCGCACGAGCGGCGCAACGGAACTATTCGCTCGTCATCCGCGTAGAATCCTTCGAGCGAAACCTCAGGAGCCTGCATTGTCCTCGATCAACGCCGACCAGCCCTCCACCCAGCAAAGCCGCCGCACGGACTTTCTGATCATTCTCGCCATTGCTTCGGCGGTGGCCATTTTTCATATCTTCACCAATGGCCAGTACGGCTTTCATCGCGACGAATTCCAGTTCCTTTCTGACGCGCGTCACCTCGATTGGGGATTCGTCTCGTATCCGCCTTTCACGCCGTTCATCCAGCACATCGCGCTTGCGATCTTTGGCGTCAACATCGTCGCCCTGCGAATGACGGCGGTCATCGCGCAATTCATCGTCGTAGTGTTTGCCGGCCTTATGGCGCGCGAGCTTGGCGGCGCACGGTTCGCGCAGATTGTTGCCGCGCTCGCGGTCGCGTTCTCGCCGGTCGAGATCTTCGAAGGCCACGAGTTTCAATACACTTCGTTCGATCTGCTCTGGTGGGTGCTCGCCGCTTACTTCGTCATTCGCCTTCTCAACTCAGAAGATCCGCGATGGTGGCTTGCCATTGGCGCTGCGCTCGGCCTGGGCCTTGAAACCAAATATTCCATTGTTTTCTATATCGCAGGAATTCTCTTGGGCCTCATCTTTACCCCCGCGCGCCGCTATTTCGCCACGGGATGGTTCTGGGCCGGCGTCGCGATCGCATTCCTCATCTTTCTGCCGAACCTGATCTGGCTCGCACATCACGATTGGATTTCTTACACCTTCCTGAAGCACATCCACGCGCGGGATGTTGGTGAAGGACGCGCTGAAGGCTTCATTACCGGACAGTTAATCATTTGTGCCAACCTCGCCGCCGTGCCGCTTTGGATCGCGGGATTGATCGGGTATCTCAGAGAACGCCGCTATCGCATGATCGCGTTCATGTATATCGTTCCGCTCGCTATTCTCTTTCTGGCCAAGGGTCGCAACTATTACCTGGCTCCTGCATACCCCATGCTGATTGCCATGGGCGCGGTGCTCGCCGAGCGGTGGCTACCCACACTGCCGCGCTGGGGGCGGCTGGCGATCGAAAGAGCCTACTTCATCACGTTCGCCGCCGTCACCATTTTTACTTGTGCGCAGATTCTTCCTCTGGCGTCGAGCGGACCGCTCAAGGCTTACGCGCTGCGCCGCTCTTACGATTTGAGAGAAGAGATTGGATGGGATGAGCTGGTTCGCACCGTGGCGCAAATCCGCGACTCGCTGCCGCCCGACGAGCAGGCTCATCTTGGAATCACTACCGGGAATTATGGCGAGTATGGCGCGATCGATGTTCTCGGGCGCGCATACGGGCTTCCTGAGCCCATCGGCACAACAAACTCAGAATGGTATCGGGGCTATCCTACGCCGCCGCCAACGACGTTTATCGTTCTGGGCCTCACGCCCGATCAGGCCAATTCAATCTTCACCAACTGCAGGCTGGCCGGCCATAACACGAACTCCGAAGGCGCTCAGAACGAAGAGAGTGAATACCATCCCGACATCTTCGTCTGCGGCCCGGTGCGCATCTCGCTGCCGGAACTCTGGAAGGAACATCGCGACTTTGGATGAGGCTGAACTTTCAATGCGCCCTCACCACTGAACTGGGTGCCCTATCCATCGCGCGTTTCGTGCGCGATGGTTGGGATAGCACAAAGGCTTGGTCCCTTGGTCCTTCGCTCCCTCAATACAAAATCACAGCCACCCGATATCCCGAGAACCCATTTCCCGACACCTGCGACGGACAACTGCCGACTGCCGCAGCGCGATAGTTTCCACTCGCCAGCTTGTCGACTAGCGGCTTCGGCAACTGGTCCAGATCGCCTGCCTGCCAACGCATCACGTAACGCGCCATCGGCCCTTCTGGCGCTTGCGGAATGCCCTCATCAGTCGCGCACGCTCTACGCGCCATAGTTGGGTCGCGCAGAATCGCCACGCCGCTTGCATGCACCAGAGCCGCAACCTTTGCTTCCACTTCAGATGCGCTAAGTTGCTCCACGCCGCGCGAATAATCGGCGACGGCATAAAACACTCCGCGAGCCGCTACCACAGCCACGCCCACGCGGTTCACTTTCGGGTTCAGCAGGTTTGCGCGGTGACCCGGCGATTGCATCCACGCTTCGTGAATTCCATCTGCCGATGGCCCCACGGCTACGTTTTCCTCAATCAAGCTGAAGTGCGCGCCCGCCTGCGCAGTCCGCGCGCTTAGGTCGGGCTCGCCAGGATATTGATGAGAGATGGGGCCCTGCTGCGCCATCAAAAGACAATGCGCGAGCGCCGCCTGCGCCAACGACGGATCCCAATCGAGACGCCCGATTCCAGCCTGAATGCGCACTTCATTGGCGAGTGCGAATATCTGCTCGGCTTGCGCGCGCATGTTGCCCGAGTCCCGGCTTGAGTCCTGGGCGATCGCCTGAGCCGCCGCAAGTGCTGGGACTAAGAGAAAAAAAGTGCGCAGAAGCAGTTTCATATTTCGTTAGACCCGGCGCTCGCGCGCATGTCGCTGTATCGTCGCTTGCATACCACCCCGGGGCGCCATCCGACCGGAGAGTTCTGCGACCGGGATGGGCGTTCCTGGCGATCATCCACTGAAGACGGGCCAGCCGGTGATGCTTCTACGCCGGGGCTGAGTCTTCGGGATTGCGATCCACACTTCCGAAGTTCGGCTTGGTTTGATTCGGATCGTCGCGCGGCCCCACCCAGAGGATCAGAAGAAGAGCCGGCAGTCCGATGACGCTCGTGAGTACGAAGAACCATGGCCAGCCCATTTTCAATGACAACCATCCTCCCGAGGAGGCGACGACGGTGCGGCCGAGCAAGGTGATGGAGGAAAGCAACGCGTACTGAGTCGCCGTAGCCGTAAAAGCGGGAGAGCATAGGCTCGAAATGTATGTGATCAGCGCTGTGCCTGCCATTCCCCCTGTGAGATTCTCGGCCGTCACGCAGAGGGCGAGATAGCCGATGCGATGACCTTCCACTGCCTGCAGGACAAAGAAGAAATTCCCGATCGACTGCAGGATGCCGCAAACAATCAGAGAGCGGCGGATTCCAAAGCGGGTTGTCACGACCCCACCCAGCAAAACGCCGGCCACAATCGAAAAGAATCCGAAAACTTTCGATGCGGCAGCGATCTCGGGCAGAGTGAATCCCAGCGAAATATAGAGCGGAGTTGACATCACCCCCGCCATCGCCTCGCCGAGCTTATATCCAAAAATGGCAATCAGGATGATGGGCCAAAGCGGCCGGCGCATGAAATCGCGAAACGGGACGATTACCGCGTTGTAGAGTGCATCGCGAACGGCGAGCCAGCCCGATTGTGCCGCGTGTGATCGCTGAGCCGGGACTTCGGGCTCGGGGCCAAACAAGAAAACCAGCAGCCCCACAACCATCAGCGCAGCCATGGTGGCATAGGCGGCAAACCATCCGGCGTAGGCTGCAATCAACAGGCAACCGGCTCCGGAAACGAGCATGCCGATTCGGTAGCCAGCCTGGACCATCGCTGCTCCGGGCGCCTGCTCATCGCCAGTCGTACTCTCCACGCGCCAAGCGTCAATCACAATGTCCTGGCTTGCCGAAAGAAATGCAACAAGCACTGCGAAGGCCGCCATCATACGCAGGTTGTGCTTTGGATCCGAAGATCCCAGGGCAAGAATTGCGCCGATGAGAAGGATTTGGATCGTGATTCCCCAGCCGCGCCGCCGTCCCAAAGGCAGCGGCGGAGGGACCCGGTCCATGATGGGCGCCCACACGAACTTGAATGAGTACGACGTGCCCACCAGAGCGATCGCGCCGACGGCACCGCGCCGCACACCGACCGTCGACATCCACGCTTGAAGAGTTGAATACGTCAACAGCAGCGGAAGGCCGCTCGAAAACCCGAGCGCGAGCACCTGGAGAACACGCGGCTGGGTATAGGCTGCGAGCGTCTGTCGCCAGTCCCTGCGAACATGTTGATCGTTGGCTTCGGACAATTCCTTCATCCCAACCCGCGTGAATCCTCTTTCAGCCTAACTCGGCCGCTGCCGCATATTCTGGAAACATGAAACTTGGAATCATCTCCGACACCCACGGCCTGCTCCGACTTGAGGTGCTATCCGCTCTTCGCGGCGTCGATCGCATCCTGCATTGCGGTGATGTGGGGAAAATCTCGATCCTCGACGAGCTCGCCAAAATCGCTCCTGTTACGGCGATTCGCGGCAACGTGGACACGGATAGTCCGTGCAGCAAGCTGCCCGAGACTGAAGTGGTCCTGATCGAGGGCCCATCCGGGCCACGAGGAGCGCACGCTCCTCTTTACCTCTACATGCTGCACGACCTGAAGACGCTGCACCTCGATCCAGCAGCAGCCAAGTTTGCGGCTGTGCTCCACGGCCACACGCACGTGCCGAATTACGTCACGAAAAAAGGCGTGTTGTATTTCAACCCGGGGTCGTGCGGACCGCGGCGGTTCGAGCTGCCGGTGACCATCGGACTTCTGACGATTGAGCCGAATGGCAATGTGAAACCGCAGATCGTTCACCTTGCGGTCTAGCGCCGAACGCCTCAGGGCTTCTGAACTGGTTGCACCAATGGGTGTATCGCGATCGTGGCTCTGTCTTACCGTGTCTCGCTAATCAGTGGTTCGGACTTCTCCTCCTTCAGCAAACTGCCGCTGATAGAGCTCGGTGTAGATGCCCGGGTGCGCCATGAGCGCCGCGTGTGTGCCGCGCTCGACGATCTTTCCGTTCTGGACGACTAGGATCTCGTCAGCTTTGAGGATCGTCGACAGCCGATGCGCAATCACGATCGAGGTGCGGCCGGCGAGAGCCGTTTCGAGCGCGCGTTGGATAGCCGCTTCCGATTTGGAATCGAGATGGGCCGTGGCTTCGTCAAGGATGACGATGTCCGGGGCCTTCAGCAGCAGCCGGGCGATGGCCAGGCGCTGCTTTTCGCCGCCGGAGAAGCGATAGCCTCGCTCGCCGACCATGGTATCGAGCTTGTCCGGCAGGCTCTCGACAACATCGAGAATCTGCGCGTCGCGCAGCGCGGCCAGCATTTGCTCGTCGGTGGCGTCGGGTTTGGCGTATTCGAGATTCGCGCGGATGGTGTCGTGGAACAGATGCGCGTCCTGCGTAACCACGCCGATGCGGCTGTTGAGCGAAGCGAGTTGCAGCTCGCGGACGTCGATGCCGCCGATGCGGACGGCTCCGCTTTGCGCGTCATAAAGGCGCGGCACAAGATGCGTGATGGTGGTTTTGCCCGCGCCCGAGGGACCGACGAGCGCAACCAGTTGGCCCGGAGCGATGCGGAAGCTGACGTCGTCAAGGACGGTTTTTTGTGGGCGTTTGTCGGGAACCGCAACCGACTCGAGCGAGGCGAGCGACACCTCAGCGGCGGAGGGATAGCGGAATGAAACGTGATCGAACTCGATGGACGCTGGACCGGGCGGAATCGGCACAGCCCCAGCCCGCTCCTGAATCATGGGCGGCAGATCGAGAACCTCGAAGACGCGCTCGAATGAGACCAGGGCCGTCATCACGCTGACCTGGACGTTTGAGAGGCCGACGAGCGGCGAGTAGAGGCGGGCGAGATACGCGGTGAGCGCAACGACGGTACCGACGTCAAGAACATGATGGACGGCGAGTACGCCGCCCCAGCCGTAGGCGAGCGCCGAGGCGACGATGGCAACCACCGCGAGCGCGGTGAAGAAGAGCCGGCTGTAAATCGCGAGCTTGATGCTGATGTCAGAGACGCGCACAGCTTTTTCGTTGAAGGTGCGCGCGTCATCATCGGGCCGGCCAAACAATTTGGCCAGCAAAGCTCCTGCAACGTTGAAGCGCTCGACCATCAGGTTGTTCATTTTGCCGGCAAGGTCGTAAGTTTCACGGGTGATGGCCTGCACCTTGCGTCCCCAGAAGCGCGCCGGCAGAACAAAGATGGGCAGAAGAACGAGAGCGGCCAGCGTGATGCGCCAGGACAAGACGAACATGGCGCCGAGAATGAGAAGAACAGTGATGAGGTTGCCGACGACATTTGAAAGAATGTCGGTGAATGCGGTGCGCGCGCCCTGGACGTCTGTATTCAGGCGGCTGACAAGAGCTCCCGTTTGCGTGCGCGAGAAGAATGCCAGCGGCATTTGCTGGATGTGCCGGAAAAGGCGATTGCGGAGCGAAAGCACGATTTCAGCGCCGATTTTCGAGGAAAGAAAGGTTTGCGCGATGCCAAGCGCGCCGTCAAAGAGGCCAAGGCAACCCGCGATGATGGCAACATGGATGATGAGCGGCGCATTACCCTTGAGGATGCCGTTGTTGATGATCTCGCGAAAGAGCAGGGGATTGACGATGGTGATGGACGCGTCGACGATGACGACGAGGAGATAGACGGAGAGCAGGCCGGAGTAAGGCAGCGCGAAGGCCAGAGTGCGCTTCGCCGTACCTTTCTTTACCTTTTGTTTTAAAACCGAGGGGTCCTGGCCCATCGTGCGCCAGGCGCTGATCATGCCGCCCATCGAGAGGGCCTCCGAGTGATAGGGAACTGCGAATGGCATGGTTAGTGTATCGCTGGTCCCGCGGTTCCCCGCTTTGGCCATCACCGCGTTCGGGGGTTCACCTACCGGTACGTCACACCCGCAAAGAAGAATCAGCACATACGCGTTACGGTACGAATAGGGGATGGGGGATACCTGCCGCAAACCCTTGCGAATGAAGATGAAGTCGCAGAAGCGGGACCGAGGCAGCTTCAAAATGCCATCGCTTCAGGTTACCGACGGAAGGCATTGCTCTGCCTCACGTAATGGGAAGGCTCCTGGTTTTATCTTGCCGATCCCTGCCCCACATACGATCCTGAAATCGGCAGTTCATCACCCGACGCTGTTCATCAGCGGATATTGATCGGCAGAGTGGAACTGCATCTTCGCTTTGCAGCCTTTCCCCAACTTTTCGGACTGCGGATTCACAATATTCTTGCAATTGGTAAGCCACGCGCTACGGCGCTGTGGCAGCGTGTCGGGCAAAGAAATCGATTCATTGATCACCGATAGTGCCAAATCTTAGATAAACGGGGTTCACAGATGAAGCTCATCTCAATGCAGTACATGCCCTTGGCCAGTGCGTACCTTTGCGAAGACTGCCATTGCGTTGGAAATTGCGCAGTGCAGTGCCCGGCTTGCGCCTCCGAGGCCTTAATGGGATTGGCCGGAGTCTTGAATCGCGAACAATCGCACGAAAAGATTGAAACGACTTTTCGTGTGAAGCTGGAAATGTTCTCACATTGGGAACGCGACACGATGATGGAGAACGGAGAAGAGTTCCTGGCAGCAGACGCGCAAGAGGAACGCTCGATGCCAATTTCAGACCGATCGTGGCCACTCCGGCGCTTCCCCGTCCAGCCACAAAGTGAGATTGCCCTCGACCCGCAGCCCACTTCGAACCGCGAACTAAGAACTGTGAACTAGCAGTAGACCTCCGGCACAAAATTCTGCTCATTGATCGGCGGCCGCACATACTTCGATTTCGCGATGGGCGGCAACTTCAAGGGCTCCGGCGTTAGGTCGCGATACGGAATCATTGATAGCAGGTGGCGGATCACGTTTAGTCGCGCCTTCTTCTTGCTTTCGGCATTCACCACGAACCACGGAACCTGCCTGGTATCGGTCACCGCGAACATCTCATCTTTGGCGCGCGAATAGTCGGCCCAGTGCTTGCGCGATTCAAGATCCATCGGGCTCAGCTTCCAGCGCTTGGTGGGCTTGTCCATGCGGTCCTGGAAGCGCCGCTCCTGCTCTTCATCGCTCACGCTGAACCAGTATTTGATGAGAATGATTCCCGAGCGAACCAGCATGCGCTCAAACTCCGGGCAGCTCTGCATGAATTCGGCGTACTCGCGCTCGGTGCAGAATCCCATCACGTGCTCCACGCCTGCGCGGTTATACCAGCTGCGGTCGAAAAGCACCATTTCGCCGGCCGCAGGCAAATGGGCCACGTAGCGTTGGAAATACCACTGCGTCTTTTCGCGCTCGGTTGGCGTGGCTAGCGCCACGATGCGGCACACGCGCGGATTCAGGCTCTCGGCAATGCGCTTGATTGCTCCGCCCTTTCCCGCCGCATCTCGCCCTTCGAACAGAACCACCACACGCAGACCCTCGTGCCTGATCCATTCCTGCAGCTTCACAAGCTCCACTTGCAGACGTCGCAGCTCGCGATCGTAATCACAATCTTTGCCGAGACGCAGCGGCTCAACGCTACGGCTTATTGCGCTTTGCCCGTTCATCGACCCGTTTGGCTTCCACGCTCCGTTCACCTCGCCGTGTTTGGCATGCTTCGGTTTCTTCCCACTCATGTCTGCCTCTTTCGGAGCGACCGGCCGCGCCTGCTCCGGCACATCTTCCTTATCGGCAAAACACCCGTTCCGGTTTACTTTCGACAAGATCCCGCTGGCATCTCTCAGTTTCGTGGGTCCGCCGCCCCTGAACCCGCAAACTCCGCTGTACTCCGTTTCTGCGACAGGGTAACGTGACGAACAAGGTTCGGAATTCCGCCCACGAGGCCAGCCCGCCCATCAACGCGCCGATAATCGAACCTGTGAATGCAAGAAATAATCTCGCACTTTTAAGCGGCTATGCCGATTATCTCCGCGTGGAAAAAGGACTTCGCCCGTTGACCTGCGAAGCCTATTTGAGCGATTTGCGCATCTTTGCCGAGTTGCTTGAAGACCGGGACGCGATCCTGATTTCGGCCGTCGAAGCCGACGTGTCGGCATTTCTCGATCACCTGCGTGCGCACGGCATCGATTCCCGGTCGTCGGCGAGAAAGCTGAGCTGCCTCCGCGGCTTTTACAAATGGCTGCTTCTCGACCGCCGCATCCATCACGACCCCACCGTCAATATCGAATCGCCCAAAGCCTGGAAGGTGCTGCCCAAATCGCTTGCCGAACCCGAAGTGACGGAGATGCTGGAGCGCGCCGCGATGGGCGCTGCGCATCCACAAGCCAAAGCCACCACCCTGCGCGATCGCGCAATTCTCGAGCTGCTGTACGGAGCGGGCCTTCGCGTCTCTGAGGTCACTAGCCTTTCCGTCAGCGATCTCGGGCTCGACTCCGGCCGTGTGCAGGTTCGCGGCAAAGGCGACAAGGAGCGTATTGTGCCGCTCGGGCGCGCCGCGGTGCAGGCTCTCGAACAGTATTTGCGCGAGGGCAGGCCGCACCTTGAGCGCATCAGTTCGGTCCGCAAAAAGAGACCCGCACCCCAGGACCGCTCGAAGCTTTTCCTCTCGCTGCGCGGCATGCCGCTCACACGGCAATGGATCTGGAGCCTGGTGAAGCAGTCGAATCGCCACACCAGCCCGCATGGCCTTCGCCACAGTTGCGCCACGCATATGGTCGAACACGGTGCCGATTTGCGCAGCGTGCAGATGATGCTCGGCCACGCCGACATCTCCACCACGCAGGTCTACACGCACCTGGCGCTTGGACGCCTGAAAGCGGTGCACCGCATGCATCACCCGCGCGGCGCGCGGCGAGCCGGCCAGCCAGCCGAGAGTAATCTGCTTCCTGCTTCGAGTTCCGTTCCGGAGCTTGTCGAGCCGCAGCACGCCGGCAAGGAGCCCTCATGAGTCCCGCCGCTCCGTCCAAAGCTCCCCCGGTGGCCGATTCCAAAATAGCCTTGCTCGTCGACGCGTATCTGCAGGTTCTTTCCGCAGAGCGCGGTGCTTCCACCCACACTCTTCGCGCCTATCACCGCGAGCTGCACGGTTTTGCCGCATGGCTCGCAGAGCATCATCGCCGCCTTGCCGTTGCACGCATCGAGCACACCCACATCCGTTCCTATCTCGGCACGCTCTACGATCGTGGGCTCTCGAAGGCATCAGCGGCGCGGGCCCTAGCCGCCATCCGCAGCTGGTTCAAGTGGCTCGCCCGTAACCACCATATCGAGCAGAATGCCGCGTCACTGGTGTCTACTCCGCGCCTTCCCAAGCACCTGCCACGCGTGCCCACCATCGAACAACTGAACCGCGTGGTCGATTCTGTCCGTGACGATGCGGCAAGCTGGCCCGCGCGCGACAAGGCGATCATGGAGATGCTTTACGGGTGCGGCATTCGCAACGCCGAGCTGGTCGGCCTGAATCTCGACGACATTCATTGGGCGAACGAAGCGGTTCTTGTGCGCGGCAAAGGGCAAAAACAGCGCTACGTCCCGCTTGGCGATTCCGCGGCAGAGGCGCTGCGCGCGTATCTCGTCGAGCGATCGGCGCGGTTGGTTGCCGACGGCGAAAAAGCGCCTCGCAGCACCCCCGCGCTCTTTCTCAACCTGCAAATGCGCGGACTGGAGCGCGGCGGCCAGGCGCGGTTGACCACTCGAAGTGTAGGCCGCATCGTTAAGCGCATCGCCATTCTGCGCGGACTTCCGGCCGACGTTCATCCGCACACACTGCGCCACGCCTTTGGAACTCATCTTCTTGAGGAAGGCGCCGACCTCCGCGCCATTCAGGAATTGCTCGGCCACGAGCGCCTCTCCACAACTCAGCGCTACACGCAACTCACGACCGCGCAACTCACTGCCGTTTACGATCGCACCCATCCCCGCGCCCGATAGCAGGGTGGCCATGCAACATCATCCCCGCCGATCACATCAGATAGAGCGAGGGGCAAACCTATGGCAAACTCTGTGCTCGAAAACCAACCCACAGTCGATGACATTTACCGCGAAGTGAACCGCATCAAAACCATTGTGACCGATGCCGTCGACGATGGCGTCCAAGCGGCGATTCGCGCAGTCAAACAGGGCAGGGAAACCGCGGAAGATACCCTCCACGATGCCCGCTATGCCATTAAGCGCAAACCGCTTCAGGCTGCGGGAATCGTTCTTGCGGCCGGTGTCCTGCTGGGAACGCTCTTTACGTTGCTCGCGGTTCGCCGCTCCTGAATTCCGGAGCCGGTCCGGCCAGCGAGCAAGCGGATGAAAGTGCTAATAGATTTACTGGGGCGCTCTACGTTGAGTAGTCGGCGTTGATGTGGATGTACTGCGCGGTAAGATCCGTCGTCCAGAAGACGCACGATCCGTGTCCCTGATTGAGCTCAATCGCGATTGAAAACTCCCGCCGGCTGATGTATTCGTGCGCCGCCGCCTCGTCGAACTCCGCCGCGCGCCCCCCATCGCGGCAAATCTGTAAATCGCCAAAGCGTATGTCGATGCGTGCCGGATCGATCTGAGCTCCGGAGTAACCGATCGCTGCAGCCAGCCGTCCCCAATTCGGATCGCAGCCTGCCCACGCAGTCTTGACCAGAGGCGAATGGGCAATTGCCTTGGCCACGCGAAGCGCATCGGCATCGCTGGCTGCCCCGCCGATTCTCAGCTCGATCACGTGCGACGCGCCTTCGCCATCGGCAACAATTTGCCGTGCGAGGGAAGTGCACACGTCGGTTAACGCGGCCGCGAATGCACCGTCGCCCGCGCCGATCTTCACGCCGCTGGCGCCCGAGGCAAGCAACAGCACGGTGTCGTTCGTCGAGGTGTCACCGTCAACGGAAATTCTGTTGAAGCTGACCTCGATGGCGGAGCGAAGAAAGCCATCGAGATCGGCGGGCTCAATCGCCGCATCGGTCAGCACGTAGACCAGCATTGTGGCGTGCGGCACAAGCTGGGGGTAAATCATCCCGGAGCCCTTGCCGAACGCTGCAAGGCGGACTTCACGCTCCGCCTGGTCCGCGCCCTTCACTGTGAGCCGCGCAAAGGCCATCTTTTCCACCAGGTCGGTGGTCAAAATCGCATGCGCCGCCTCGGAAAAGTGGCTCGCCTCGGAGCCGAGGTTCGCAGCCAGTTCCGGCAGCGCCGCAATCAGCTTCTCGGCAGGCAAAGGTACTCCGATAATCCCGGTCGACGATGGAAACACTTCCTCCGTCCGGCAGCCAAACTGTTTCGCGACAGCCTCGCACGTAGCGCGCGCAGCTTTCATGCCGGGCTCGCCGGCTGCGCAGTTGGCATTGCCCGCGTTGATGGCGACTGCACGCACGCGCCCGCGCGTTGCGCTCAAATGTTCCTTGTCGGCGATAAGAGGCGCGGCGGTTACGCGATTCGAAGTGAAAGCGGCCGCGGCGCTCGCGGCAGCATCCGCAACGATCAGTGCAAAGTCCGGCCGCCCGCTGGCTTTCAGCCCGGCTTTTACGGCGCCGAAACGGAATCCCTTGGGAATAGCGTTGTTCGAGACTTCGGTCATTGTGTCAAACACCATTACTGCGGACCCATTTAATCTAGCAGGTGAGACACGAATCGACACACGGCATGTCTGGCGACGAAATCAATTCGCAAACTTTTCTTGAGATGCGCGCGGTGAATGTGGCGCGCGGAGATCGCGTCGTGCTGCACGACGTGAATCTCAACATCCGTTCGGGCGAGCATGTGGCCATACTCGGGCCGAATGGATGCGGCAAGTCAACGCTGATCCTCGCCATGACGTGCCAGCTTTATCCCATCGTTCAACCGGGAATGCTGGTTCGCATCTTCGGCCGCGAGCGCTGGGACTTAACCGAGCTTCGTCGCCACTTCGGAATCGTGACCGCCGGGCCGATGGGCGCCGAACTGCCCGGCGAGCGAACCAGCGTTACCTGCGGGCTCGATGCGGTGATCGCCGGCTTCTTTTCGGCTTCGACGCTGTGGCCCAACCTGCATGTGACCGATGAAATGCGAGCCCGTGCAAGAGAGGCCCTCGATCGGATGGATGCGATGCATCTTTCCGGGCAGCTTGTCGGCACCATGTCGGCTGGAGAAAAACGCCGCATCATGATTGCGAGGGCACTCGTCCATCGCCCGCAGCAGCTTCTTTTGGACGAGCCTTCGAACGCGCTCGACCTGGCCGCACAACGCGAGCTGCGCGAAACGCTGCGCGGGCTGGCGCGCGAAGGCATCGGGCTGGTGATGGTCACGCATCACCTTGGCGACATTTTGCCGGAGATCGAGCGCATCATTCTCATGCGCGATGGCCGCATCGTTGCCGACGGCCCGCGTGCGGATCTGCTGACTGAAGATCGCCTGAGCGAGCTTTTTCGCGCGCCCGTCCGCATCGGCCGCGACGCTGAGTGGCTGCATAGCTGGTGATGCGGAACGAAAGCCGCATGGGGAAACAAAAACTGGTAAAGGTGAGGCAATGGAAAGCGTAATAAAACCCGCTCGCTGGAAGCTTCTCCTCGCCTTTGCGATCATCTATTTTGTCTGGGGATCGACTTTTTTTGCAATCCGCGTCGGCGTAAGAGAGATGCCGCCTTTTTTCTTTTGTGCCATGCGATTCCTGGCCGCGGGCCTGCTGGTATATCTCTGGGCAATCGCACACGGCGAGCGCCGGCCTACGATGCGCCAGTGGCTTTCCGCTTCCTTGCTTGCATTTCTGATCTTCGTGGTCGATTACGGCCTCCTCTTTTGGGCGGAGCAGCGCGTTCCTTCGGGCATCGCGGCTGTCATTCTGGCCACGATTCCGGGCTTCATGGCCTTGTCCGAGATTCTCATTCTGCGCACGCAACGGCTTACCGTGAGGCTCTCCGTTTCGCTTCTCGCGGGGATTGCGGGCGTCGCGGTCCTCGTGAGCCCGCCACAATTGCTCGGCAATCTCGGTGGTGCAGCGATCGACAGAACCGGCGCCATCGCGCTCATCATCGGAGCCATCGGGTGGTCAGTGGCATCGGCACTGTCACGCAAGTTGCCGCTTCCTTCATCTAAAGTGACGAGTTCGGGTGCGCAAATGCTGGCCGGCAGGGTCATGCTCGCTGCAGTCGCCGCGATGCGGGGAGAAATTCGCGGGCTTCATCTATCCACAATCTCCGGCTCTGCGTGGATCGCGTTGCTCTACCTTGTCTTCGCCGGCTCCATTGCGGGATTCACCGCGTATGTGTGGCTGCTGCACCACGAATCCCCCACCAAAGTTGGGACCTACGCGTACGTCAACCCCATCGTTGCTGTTGTGGTGGGCTACGGGCTGGGCGGCGAGCCAGTGGGAGTCAGAACGATTGTCGGCGGTTTATTCATCCTGGCCAGCGTTGTGGCGATCACGAGCATGCGTCCAAAAACCACGCCGTTAAGCGCAGAGAAAACGGGATAGTTGAACAAGAGTGAATGCACGTCCAGCCTTCCTGGCCTCGTTGACCCAAGTTTTCCCGGCTTGTGTTACCATTCGGCCAACTGGTGAATCGTTTCACCAGCGGAGGTTGGTCATGGTGCGCATTTCCCGGCGTGATTTCATCAAGAGTACGGTAGCCACCGGCGCGGTTGCCGGCATCGGCAGCCTTCCCGCATTTGCCGAGCGCTCACCCGCAACCGAAGTTGTCACGCTCGGCAAATCGGGCGTGAAAGCCACGCGCCTTGCCTTCGGCACCGGCAGCAACAACGGTTATGTGCAGTCTTCGCTTGGGCAGCAGGAGTTCAGCAAACTTGTTGCCTATGCCTATGAGCGCGGAATCCGTTTCTTCGAAACCTCGGAATCCTATACGACTCCCGCGATGCTCGGTGAGGCTCTCAAGCCCTTTCCGCGCGATAGTTACGTCTTGTTGAACAAGGTCACAACGGATCGGTACGCCGATCCTCGGAAGCGTTTCGAAGACATGCTTCGCACTTCGAACACCGAATACTTCGACGTGATGCTCCTGCACTGGCAGCACTCCGATAACTGGGTTGAAACCACCAAGCCCTGGCAGGACACCATCAATGACTTTCAATCAAGAAAACTCATCCTTTCCCGCGGCGCCAGCGTTCACGGCCTACCGGCGCTGCGGCAAATGCCCGGCAATCCATGGCTGCAGGTGGCCATGATCCGCATGAACCACAACGGCACGCGCATGGATGGGCCCACGTGGGAAGACAACAACAATCCGCAATGCGTGCCAGAGGTTGTTACGCACGTGCAGCAGGTGAAGAAAGACGGCATGGGCGTGCTGAGTATGAAGCTGATCGGCAATGGCAACTTCACGCAGCACAGCGACCGCGTGGATGCGATGCGCTTCGCCTTCCGCCACGCCGGCGTGGATGCAGTTACGGTGGGATTCAAGAGCCGCCAGGAGATCGACGAAGCGATCGACAATCTGAACCTCGCATTCGCCTAGTCCGCGATGCTGGATCGGGGCAGGGAATCGTCGTCGTCGGCTGCTCTGTGCAGGGGTGGCCCGCCGGGATCCAGCAAGAACCATGCAAACTCATCGGCCCCGGTCGAGGATTGGGTGTCTCGGGGCACGCATCCCGCGTCGCGTTTGCGTGGAGCCAAACTGCACAAACTCTGCCGGGCGCGAGTACCGCGTGCCGTCCTGAATGGATCGCATTCCTCCCGATCCCTTGAGAAAATACTGTCTTTAGCACAGAGGCTATCGCTGCTCTATAGAATATTGGTGTCGCGAGCCATGAACAGCAGCGCCAGCTAGTTCTCAGGGGGAACCGAATTGAAGCGCAGAGATTTTTTGAAGAAGGGCACGATCGTCGCTGGCCTTGCATCGTCACCGAATCTGATCGCGCCACTCATCGCCCAGCCAAGTGCTACAGAGAAAGCGCCTCAGCCGCAGCATCCAGCCGGCGCAAAGCCTGAAGAGATTCGTTCCAGTGAGTTCCTGCGCCGTGAACTGGCAGCGAAGGATCTGCCCAAGCCTCCGGTCTTCGCGGCATCGTATCTTTCAGCCAACACCGCGGCGTCGCCGATGCCACTCGCGGAGCGCTTGAGGCGCAATATCGTTCCGCGTTCAGGCTTTTGCAGTCTCGCGCCCGGCCGCACCACCAGCGAAGGTGTCACCTCGGGTAATGGACCGATCGTGATCGAAGTGGCGTGCGATCCATATTCGGAGCAGGTCCTCTTCCATCACGAAAGTCTGCTGATGCCGTGGAAAAGGCCCCTGGAAGCGCCGAAGGTGGCAGACATTCTTCCTCAAGTTCGGCAGATGGTTCTGGATGGAAAGTACCGGGAAGCGGCGGAATTCGCTCTCAAGACCATGAACGAGGGCCCAATCAAGATCAATACATTCGCACACCCCACGATTCCGGCGTTCATGATGCACCTCGACTCCCCCGGGGCGCCAGCGGTCAGCAACTACCTTCGCACCGTTGATTTCGAGAGCAGCGAGGTGCGGGTGTATTGGACTGATGAACGCGGCGACTGGGTTCGTCGGGCTTTTGTATCGCGTCCAGACAACGTCGTCGTCCAATGGCTTTCGGCCCCGGCAGGTCAGCAGGTAAACGCCCGCATTGCTCTCGAGAGAGGTGGAAGGAGAATCGGCACTGGGAGTGGTTCCACTGGCTTGCCGCCCGGGCAAACACTGGCGCGCGCTGCGTCAGGTAACGGAACGAGCGATGTGGAGCAGGACTTCACCACGGATCGCCTGATTTACAAGTGCCGCCTTGACCCCTCGACAGATAACAGTGGCTACGCCGGAGTGGTGCGAGTGGTTCGCGATGGCGGCTCGGCCCGCATGGACGGCGACGTGCTGGTCATCGAGAACGCATCCTCGGTGGTATTTCTCACGCGCATTGAATGGTTCGCCGATTTCAGCGAAGACAAAGTAGAGACTCTGCGTCTGGCGGTGGAGCAGCTTCCCACCGGCTATGAGGCTTTGCTCGAGCGTCACCGCAAGGTGCAGTCGGAAATGTTTAACCGCGTGACCGTCGACTTCGGCGGCGATTCTCAATTCGGCTTGGCAACAGAAGAACTGCTCGACGATCAGCGGTCGCGGCCGGACTACTCTCCCGCGTTGCTCGAGAAGATCTTCCAAATGGGGCGCTACTGGTTCATTTACACAAGCGGCAAGTATCCCACCATGGTGGCCGAGGTAAACATCAACGTCAACCTGCAGATTGCGCCCGGGCCCCAGGGCGATCTGCGCGAAGGCATGAACGCCTACTTCGACTGGATGGAAAGCATCGCCCCGGATTGCCGAGTCAACGCCCGGAACATCTTTGGCTGCCGAGGAACCTCGTATCCGCTTCTTCCCGACAAAGGTATCGGCGTTTCGTATCATTACGCCGTCGCCGGTCCCAATGGGGAGATCTGGCCTCATCCTTACTGGATTTCTGCAGGCGGCTGGTGCTATCGCCCCTTCTGGGATCACTATCTGACCACCGGCGACCTGGAATTCCTCCGCAATCGCATTGTTCCGGGCCTGAAAGAGCTGGCGTTGTTTTACGAGGACTTCCTCACGCTCACCGACAAGCAAGGGAACTACATGTTCATCCCTTCATTCTCGCCCGAAAATTGGCCGGGGAACACAAACCCACCGGGACCGCTTGTCCTGAACTCGACCATGGACATTTCGGTTTGCAGGGAAGTGCTGAACAATCTCATCGACGCCTGCGAAGTGCTGGGCAGCGACGCCGACAGCATTCCGAAATGGAAGGCGATGCTGGCCAAACTGCCGCCCTACATGATGGAACCGGACGGCACGTTGAAGGAATGGGCCTGGCCTACTCTCGAGGAACATTATCCTCACCGGCATATTTCACATCTCTATGGAGCATGGCCCGGCGACGACATCGATCCTGATCGCACGCCAACGCTGGCCCTGGCCGCGATGCTGGCCGACCGAAAACGAGTGCCGGAGAGGCTCGCCGCTCATGGCCGCTGCCATCGCGCGTTGGTTGGCGCGCGGCTCAAGGATTGCTTTATGGTCGACACAGAACTGCGGCAATTGATTGAACAGGGCTACGTCGCGCCCACGCTGCGCTGTTCTCATGACCCATGGGCCTGGCCCGAGCCCGACGCACAAGGCGGAATCCCCACCATCATGATGGAGATGCTGTTGTACTCACGCCCTGGCGTGATTGAGGTCCTCCCCGCTCTTCCTCCTGACCTGGTGAAGGGCTCGATCAGCGGAATGCTGGCGCGCACCTTTGCCAGGATCGACAAGCTCGCATGGGACATGGATTCCAAAGCCGTCGAGTTGACAGTGACCTCGTTCCGCAAGCAGGACGTGACATTGATAGCGCGGTACGGGATCGAAAACATCTCCGCGCCGGCAGGCGTGTTGGCGGCACAGCTCCACCCAGGCGAGGCCAACATCGATGTGCACTTGCCTGAGAACAAGCAAGTGACCTTCCGCCTCCGCCTTGGCCACCATCGCCCAATCGATTGGGTCGATCAGGTGGCCTCTGCATGAACTAGTGGTGCGAACCTGATCTTCGCTCCCGTTAGCAATCGAACATCAGGATCAGCGCCCCGCGACGCTCACTGGCCTTTCCTAAAGTAGTTGTTCGGTGCGCCTGGCGTGGAAATGTCGCCGGTAACCTGCGCGTCGCTTGCATGCTCGTGGCTCAAAGGCGCCGCGAGCGTGATGCCTGTGCCCGATATCTGCGCGCCGGCCGAGTGCGCCATACTCAGCGGCTTGGTAACCGTGATTGCGGTGTCGGGGAATCTTCTTATCGACGCGATGACCGCCGTCTCAGAGTTCGCGCCGCTGTCGATTGAAATTGTCTGGCCGTTGCTGAAGCCAAGCGCGCTGGCGACGGGGATCACGGACTCGCCGGTTGCCGTCGCGATGCTGATTGTGGTTGCGCCCGCTGTGCCAACCGTCGCTATGGTGGCGGTTTCAAGATTTGCGCCTGAATCGATCCGGATCGTCTCTCCCGCAACAAAGCCGTCGACGCTGGCGACTTTGATATTGGTTGCGCCGATTGCCGACAAAGCCGACAACATCGTCGCAGGCGAAGTCACGAAATCGTCGCAGTTGCTATCGGTATCGCGGCCGTCGGGCAACCGGCCTGCGCTGGTATTCGATGCGGAAGGCGGAGCAAACGGCCCGAAGCCACCGGCCGGGCCTGGAGTAGTTACGAAGCAGCCGCTCTTCCCCAACCCCGAAGCAGCCTGGAAACCCTCGGCGGCCCAGGGATCGACAAGCCCGCCATAATTCAGGCTGTCAACAACAAGACCTGAGGCATCCCGAAGCACCATGCTGCCTTCCCGCACGGTGATGTTGCGCCCGAACTGCGGAGAGACTGTAACGAGCTCGGGCCCCCCGAACCACTGGTTCGGCGCCGGTGATCCCCGATAGCCCGCTGTCGTGACCGCAGCGTCACGCACAACGGCGTTGATCGCGTGGTCGCTGGCCAGTGGGGCGTCAAGCGTGATGCCTGTGCCAAGCGCCTGGATCGGTTCGTTGCTGATGTGCGCAAAGGCCGTCGCCGGCTCAAAGCTGATTCCCGTTCCCCGATCGCTGAACGGAAGATTGGCCGCATGGTCAAACTTGAGCGGCGCTGCAAGATCGAGGCCGGTGCCCGGTTCGACCACTCCTTCACCATTGATGTGCGCCTGGTCGAGAGCGGGCTCAAATGCAATGCCGGTGCCTCGTGGACCCGCAGTGCCAACCTCGGTGATCGTAACTGTTTGGCGGTTCGCGGGCGTGCCGATGGTGATCTTGCTGCCCACAGCGAAGCCTCGCACACTTCGCACCTTGATAAGCGTCGTGCGGGCACTCGTATCCGCCGCGAGATTCGTGTGACTCGCCTCGGTACCCACGTTCTTCACCGTGACGGTTTCGATTCCATGACCCACGCTGTCAATGTCGAGCCGGATATTGTCGCCAGCCGAGATATCGGCGACGGAGGTTACCTTGATATTGGTTGCGCCGGCGGGCGCGTCCATTGCGAGGTAGGCTTGGGTACCGGGCTTGCCTACCGCAGTAACCGTCACCACCTCGTACTGCTCAGTGCCGCCAGGGTCGGTGGGATAAGTCGCACCGTAGCCGAGAGCCATCTTCTGGCCAACCTCGAAGCCGGAAGTGCTCATGACAGGAACATTCGTTGCTCCCTGAGGAATAGTGATTACCGGGCCATCGGGAAGCGGTTGCCAAAGTGTTGTGTGGTTACTCGCCTCCGTCCCAACGCTCGCAATCTTATGCGTCTCTTCACCGGAGCCGTCTCCGATGCTGACCGAGTCGCCGGCCTTCATCCCCGAAATGCTGCGAACGTAGATGGTGTTATCACCCGCGCGCGCGGTTGCGGCCAGCCCCGAGTTGGCAAGTCCGAGCAGGTAAAAGCCGTGAGATTCAAGCTTGGTGCCGGACGGAATCTTCACCGACGAGAAGACGGCCTGTTGCGTGGGGCGCTCAGTCAGGCTCCAGTTGGAGATATCAACGGCATTGTCTCCGGCGTTGTAGAGCTCGATGAATGAGTCTGTCGCGTTCGTAGGAGGACCGGAGCTGATGCGGAATTCGTTGATCTTGACCGGGCTCGCGTTGCGCACCTTTTCGGCTATCGATTCCGTTTGTTTAGTTCCATTCACCTGGTTCGTCCACGAAGCCTCGGCCACCAGGTCGCCATTCAGATCCGCCGGTCCCGACGTGACCTTAAATGTTGCGCTCACGCTCGCGTCCGGCGCCACGGGTCCGGCGAAGGCCTGCGAGGTTCCCGAGCCATCCACAGCCGCGGCTGACCAGTGCTCGGGTACGGCGAGGCTGAGCTTAATGTCCGCCGCAGGCGCGCTTGTCGTATTCGTGAACGTCACCGCAGTCTCCTGTGAGGAACCCGGCGTGAATGTCTGCAGTCCCGGCGGAGTCGTGGTGTCGGAGGCGGGCGCCACGCTCACCGGAAAGACGCCATAACCGGCGGCCACGATGTTGCTCTGTACCTGCTGATCGGTGGCGTCGGCAGGGAACGTCCCCGCCGCTGTCACAGCGCCTTCATAGAACGTGCCAGCCGAGCCATTGCTGTTGTCCCCGCCGTTGCCTAGCAGGATCGCTCCCTGCTTGCGCATCGGGTCGTAATTGCCGTTCACGCGCGCTCCGCTGAACATCACCTGCAACGCTCCCTGCTGCGCATCGCCGCCCATCGATGTCCAATGGTGCGGCTCGCCCTTTGCCATCGCGGTTACAAATCGCCAGTCGATATTCGGCAGGTCGCATTGCTTTGAGCCATCCGGATTGGAGCAACCCACCAGGTTGTTTTCCTGGTCGGTCATGATCCAGGGGCCGGGCAACGTGCCGTGATACCAGTAGGGCGCGTCGCCGAAATATGCGGTTTCCATGGTCCCGGCGTCGTCGTCACGGCTGTCGATCTCGGCGTTGCCGTAGTCGAAGCAGCAGCCGGAATTGAAGTGATGCCCGTTGATAACCCAGTATTGCCCCTCCGCCTGATCGTCTACCGCCGTGCCTTTCGGATCGTCATCACGCAGGCCCATGCCCGGCTCGATAAACACTCCGTAGACCTTGTGGCCCATGATCGTAATCGGGGCCATGTCGGCAACCGGCACGTTGTTGAAGCCACCCAAAGCGGGGCCGCTGAATCCGCCGCGCGGCGCCTGCGTCAGGTCGTTGTGTTTGCCCGATTGGTCGTAGATTCTTGTGATCCAGCAGACTGTGCCGGCACAGAACGAGTCTTGCGCAGCCGCGTCGGCGTAGCCGCCCGCATCGGGAACCGGCGACGCCGCCGGCTGGACCACTCCAATGTCGAGGCTCTTGCCATCAGACTGGCGGACGATTTGGTAAAGCGGGCCGTTGTAGGAGGCGTAGAGAGCGCGCGTGGTGCTGTGCGCAGCCACACATGCGTCTCCGGCCGCGGCATAGATGTCGCAAGACCCCTTGGGCCTCGCTGGAACATGATCGGAACCGGTCCCTGCAGTTTGGGCCGTTAACGACGCGGCGCAAGTGAACGCAAGCACTACTGCAAATATCCATACAAATTCGATTCTCGTTTTCATGCTCATTTTGATCGCCTCGGCGGATTTCTGATCGCATCCGGCCTTCGATGCGAGAGCGATGGAAACTGCCGCCGCACCTTGACCGAACCTCGGAGAGAAGAGTAAACGGTTTCAGGCCTGGGACGCCAGCGGCGCTTCGCGGCCGCATCGAGATTCAGGCCTGTTCCCGTGCGGTTCGATCCGTTAGTATGGGGCACGGAATCAATCCTGGTGTTTGAGAGCCCGGGTAAATAATTGACCGACAGATGGTAAGCGTTTACAACTCCATTTACCTCGTGCGCCGGCAAACTCCATAAACCGGCTCGCACGTTCTGCCGAAGCAATCGCGGAAAGGAGGTCTCGGCATCATGACCAAAAACTTACTGCCTGGCGCGCTCATGATTCTGCTGATCGGTTCAACTGCGCCCGCACAACAAAAGCAGTCGGACACGCCCTCCAACAGCAATATCGTGATGGGTCATCTGACCAATGGCGCCGCTGTCGCCTTTGTCCGCGCACACTCGGGCGAGTGGGGTATCGACATCTCTGGCGACGCTGCTCCCCATCTGGCGCAGCCGAAGCCCGCACAAATCGAGATTTATCGCAGCGAAGACGACGTCAATGATCTCAGCGCGGGCTACCAATCCGTTCAGAGAGAGGCCGGCGGAATTGTCGCCAAAGCAACTGTAGACGACCAAAGGGGATCGTCGTTCGCTTTTGTCGACCACTGGAAGATCGCAGGAAATGGTTTGACACTCAGCCGTAACGTCACGGTGATCAAAGGGGAAGCGAATGCCGGGTTTTATTCAGCGATCCGGTTCGCGACTCTACCGACAACATCGTGGTCGGAATTGGACTTTCTCGCGCCCGGTGTCCTCTATGGCGACCCGTCTCACGTCGGCGACAACTCGCCGGGAGGCACTCTCAACTACAGTGCCAGGCGCTTCGAAATCAGAGAAGACTGGCTGTCAGCGCCATTGTTTGCTGTGTCGTTCCGTGACGGTCGCTGGGCGGCAGTGCTGGACGAATCGCCGCGTGGCGACACGACCTGGGAGGAGACGACGGCTCCTGCGACCAAGCCGATCGTCGATGGGCGCATTCAGTTTGGCGCTGTGGGAGTGCATGAGATTCCTTCGGGCGGTGTCGACTTGGGATTCTGGTTTCCGGGAACCACGCGCGAATTCTCCCGCGGATTTCAAACGCCATCTGTTCCGTTGGTGCGGCGGCGATATCATCCGGCGGCGGCGGGGTTCTCCCAGAGCTACAAGGTGGGTTTCCGCTTCGGACAGGGCGACTCATTTCTCGGCATGGAGCGCGACACATGGCGATGGGCGTGGCAGGTTCTGAATCCGCCCGTGATGCACCTCGACCTGGATGTTGTGCGCCGCGTGCTGATCGATCACTTGGATGCGCGTGTCGTATCGGTCGATGGCCGTGCCGGCGTGCCGTTCCTTTTCGACGCGGTCACCGGGAACCCCGGTTCCTACCGGAATTGGAGCCGTTATCGTAATTCTTTCCCGACCCCGCCGCGCCTCCCAGCCAATATGCCGGTCACGGCCCATGAGCTGAACCCGGAGAAAAGTGCCGAGTTGGCTGAGTGGGCCCGGCCCCTGGGTATCAATGTTGACCCCAAGGCAAATGAATTAGAGCAGTGGCCAAAAGTGATCATGGGTTTCGTTTCCAAAGGCATCGAGGTAGCCGATCAGCTGCTGATCGAGGCAGATCGCGATCCAAGTCCCCGCGGCAAGAGGATGCGGAGGGATGGACTGGCAATCATCGACAGTTTCATTCGCCTGGTGCCCATGTCGCCTCCCGCCGGGGAAGGTTTCAACCTGTGGACGGGCACGGCGGATTCGTGGGCCGGCGACACCATGACTCTCAGAGGACCGTCGGAGGGCATGCGCACGCTCCTGGATGCGTATCGCCGCGAAAAACAGCAGGGACGCGAACATCCGGACTGGCTGCTCTTGTCCCGGCAATTCGGCGATTGGCTTCTCACCGAGCAGCGGGAAGACGGCTCCTTCCCAAGGAGTTGGCAAGGTGGCACTGGAAAGGTCATCGAAGTCTCCGGAACCAGCAGCTACAATCCCGTGCCGATGTTGGTGAAACTGAGTCAAGAGACCGGCCAAAAACGCTATCTGGACGCGGCGATCAGAGCTGCGGACTACGTCTGGGACAACTACGGAAGCCGCGGCGTATTTGTCGGTGGCACCACCGACAATCCGAACATCACCGACAAGGAAGCCGGCATGTTGTCCTTGGAGGCCTTCCTGGATCTCTACGATGCCACCAAGGAGCCCAAGTGGCTGGAACGCGCCAAGGCGGCGGGCAATTACACCGAAAGCTGGATCTGGATCTGGAACGTGCCCATGCCGCTGGGCGCACTCGACTCCGATCTGAACTGGAAACGCGGCGTGCCCACAGTCGGCGTACAGGGAATTACTGCGCGCGGGCCTGGTGGTGTGGACGAGTACCTGGATTGGGCCGCGCCTGCTTATGCTCGACTGTATGAGGACACAAAGGACCCCCACTACCTGGATGTCGCGCGGATCCTTCTGTTCGACACCAAGAGCATGCTGGCTCTGCCAGGACGCACATACGACCTGCTGGGGCCTGGCTGGCAACAGGAACACTGGGGCATGGCAATGAATCGAGGCTTTGGAACCCATCGCAGTTGGCTGCCCTGGGTCTCAGTGAACCATTTGCACAGCATCACCGGCCTGGAAGAGCTCGATCCCGCCCTTTATCAACGGCTCGCCAAAGCGGATTGATGTTTATCGCGATCCCGCGCTGTTCTGGAGTTTTTGTCTCAATTTCAGGGCACCGGGATTGCCTTGACCAGCGGCATTTCAACCGGATGAAACAGCCAACGCCCGTTTCATTTCCTGCGACAAAATGCTCAGCAGCGATGTTTCTGCAGAACATTTGCCTTGGGTTTTTTGGTTATCCGTTGACACCGCCGAACAAACCCTGTAAAAGTTCTGCATTGAGAAAGCGTTTGCTGAAGAACTCAATGTAAATCCGAGTTCGCGTCACAGGCCCGCACAAAAAGGAGATCCATGAAAAAGACCGCGATCGTTTTGGCGTTTTTGGCTTCAGGAATTTGCTGGGCGCAACCTCCCGCTGACTGCAAGCCGTCCGAGCTGAATATTCCGGGAGCTCCATATCCTTGCGTTTATCCCGATCATCGCGCCATGTTCCGGGTGGCAGCGCCCGATGCCCAGAAAGTGCGGGTCCGCGTCGGCACTGGATTCGATATGACAAAAGAAGCGGACGGGCTCTGGTATGCAACCACCACTCCGCTGGTCGAAGGATTTCATTACTACATGATTAACATTGACGGTGCCTCTGTTTCCGATCCGGCCACCCAGACATTCTTCGGTGGCGGACAGTGGAGCAGCGCTATCGAGATTCCCGCGGCCGATGCCGATTTCTACAGCCACAAGAACGTTCCCCACGGGGTCGTACGGATTCAGTGGTACTTCTCAACGGTCACGCAGCAGTGGCGCCGTTGCCTCATCTACACGCCTCCTGATTACGACACCAGGACGAAGGCAAAGTACCCCGTTCTGTACCTGCTGCATGGTTGGGGAGAAAACGAATTGGGCTGGACCTTCCAGGGCCACGTCGACCAGATCATGGATAACCTGATCGCCGCGGGCAAGGCCAAGCCAATGCTGATCGTTATGGACAATCTCAATGCCGTGAAACCCGGCGAGGATGGCGCGCTTTACAACGCGCGCGGCGTGGTGACGCAGGCAGTGCCTCAGCCTCAGGCGCCGATGGGCGGAGCACCCGGAGTTCCCGGAGCCGGTCCCGCCGGGCAGCGACCTGCCGGAACTGCGCCACCGGCTCGCCCGCCGTTTCGGCTGAGCACCACGTTCACTGAGATGATGTTCACCGATCTGATTCCAACGGTCGAAAAGAACTACAGGGTGGCGCCGGGCCGTGAAAACCGGGCCATGGCCGGCCTGTCGATGGGCGGAATGCAGACCTTCACCACGGGTCTCCAAAATCTTGACAGGTTTGCTTACCTGGGCGGCCTCAGCGGCAATTGCGGCTCCTTTGGTGGCCCGTTCGATCCAAAAACGAGCTGCGGCGGCGCATTTGCCGATCCCGCCGCATTCAACGCCAAGGTCAAAGTGCTGTTCTTGTCCACTGGCTCCGTGGAAGGGCCGCGCGTCAAGCAATTCAGTGATGCGCTAACAGCTGCGGGCATTAAAAACGTGTACTTCGAGTCTCCCGGCACCGCGCATGAATGGTTGTCGTGGCGGCGAGCCTTGGCCGACTTTGCTCCGAGGCTTTTCAAATAGCTTTCTTCAGTGCGCGGCAGTCGTAGGGGTGATGTCCGGGCCCGGTCGGAAAAGGCGAATAGTTTGGTTTTATTCGGTTTTTGTGGTGGGCCCGGAGGGATTTGAACCCCCAACCAAGGGATTATGAGTTTTTCCGGGAGCTGGGGCTAGAACGGACCTAACCCACTGAAAACAAAAACGAAGTGAGATCAGCCGCCCGCACGGAAGGAAGATGCGCCACCGTTGATATTGTTGGGTTTAGCCGAGCCCAAGTGAGCCTGTACGTCACAATCTGCGTCACAGTGGACCGCCGCCTAAAACTTCGGAGAATCGCAATATGGCACCGTCGATTTCGTGTGGAATAGCAAGAGCCGATGGTCCCAAGATGCTAGAATACCCTTTCAAACCAAGAACTTAGTGTGCCCGGATTTCGCGAAGCGATCATTTGACGGTCAAAACTTCGAATCATCACGCACTCTTTGATGGAGGTTGAAACTGTGGTCACTCTGGTCCACCTCTCGGACATACATTTCAAGCCAAGAGATGATCAGGCGCAGTTGGACCTGGATCAGCATATTCGTCGCACATTAATCGAAGATTTGGAGTCGAAGCCAGCTGAATCAGACTACGATGGCATCCTCATTACCGGCGACATCGCTTACGCCGGAAAGATAGATGAGTACAAAGCTGCCCAGGATTGGTTAGACAAATTATTTAGCAAGACAGGCATGTCGCGGTCCGACACCTACATGGTCCCTGGGAACCATGACGTTGATAGGGACTACGTAGATCCATCCTTCCCGCTATGGGATTCACATGCGCGATTGCGCGAAAAACAGAGCCCTGTTGATTGGCGCGATGTGATAGCGAAGCAACTCAAACAGGACCCGCTTCACAGCTTGCTTGCACCCCTCGGGGGCTATAACGACTTTGCGCAAGGGTACGACTGTAGGACGAAGCCCGACCAACTTGCGTGGCACCGAGTATTTCCCAAGTCCCTCGACGACGAACTAAACATACGGCTGCATGGGCTGAATTCCGCATTGATTTCTGATTCGGGAGACGCCCCCGGCAAGCTGTTAGTGTCTGAATTTCAAACTGCACACTTTGAACGTTCAGTGAACACAATTGATATTGCCTTATGTCATCATCCGCCTGAATGGTTAATGGACAAATTCAGTCTAGGTGACGCGCTACATGCGTTCACGCCAATCGCCCTTTTTGGGCATGAGCATAACACCAGGATCGTTCCTGAACCGAAGCACATCCAACTTTTTGCCGGAGCAGTTCAACCTTCGCGGCGTGATCCAGAAAACTGGTTGCCGACGTATCATATTCTTCAGTTGAGTCCTTGTGACCGCGAACCCCAGTCTCAGCTGAAAGTCCGGATCTACACGCGCGAGTTCAACAAACACCTTTACAGGTTCCAGCCCCGCCGGAATGAAGATGAAGAGAAGTTCGAAGAACACCGGTTAAGAATCCCGATTCGGCCACGGAAGCCCGTGGTTACCCTCGCGGCGGATCATGTATCAGCCGGAGATAACGAATCCTCAGATCAACCGATTGTCGAGGCCGCCATGTCCACAAAAGTGGAGACCGCGAAACGTGAACTTCTCGTTCATTTTTTCAGGCTGAAGACACCGGACCGTTACGCTGCAGCGAATGAAGCGGGGTTGCTGCGAGATGGAGATGATTCTCTTCAGCCGCAAACGATGTGGGCCGAGGTTTTCAAGCGGGCAACAGATGAAGCGGAGGGACTCGTTAAATTTTGGAATGCAGTTGCCTCCCGAGACAACGAGATAAGAGAATTACCCAACCCCTTCAAAGAGTGACGATATGCATCCACATCTCATCGATTGGTTTCGCAATCCACACCTGCAGTCAGACGCGACTGTTGTCGAAAAGCGCTGGACTACTGCAAAAACCTATTCAGAGGGTCTCGATCAGGACTCCATATGTTCATTAATTCGCCTGTTTCTCTTCGCAAAGGCTGACGAGGTCGAAAGGAAGAGATTTGAAGACCACCTCCTCTCGATTGATTCAGAATTCCCGGTCACTGGTAACGATGAGGAGTTGCGACTCATGGCTGGGGTGGTCATGGTGACCACATTTACGCCCGGCTCTGATAGAGGTCTCGCATTCGCTTTAGGATTGAGAGCGGCACGCTATAACAAAAGACACATCGATCCGGCTCAACCAGAAATCATCGTGGTAGCCGAGAATTTCTTGAATACTGAAGCCGAAAGAAAGCGCCCCAATAGCTTCGATGAGGATTTACGAATTCCAGAATCTTCGCTAGACGATCCTTTAGACGAGGCAGACGAGCTAAACATTTCAGATGAGGAATCGGCGGCGAGAGAGAGTGAATACAAGGCTGAGATTAAGAAGGTAATAGGAGTTGCCTTTCGGACCTTGGAAAATCAGATCTCTCGCCTCGCGGAAGAGTCAGCACTGCTTTGGTGGGTCATGAATGAATACAGTAGTTTCTTAGACCGCCTGACGGCCGAGATCTCTGCATCGGAATATGCAATCGTGTCCGCTGCTGAAGCTGCGGAACGGACACACTTGATTCCTCCGCCTCGCTCAGCTCATGCACTTCTGGTGCGAGCATTGAAGCCATGCACTCAAAATGGCAAGACGACTTCCACTCTAGAACAGCTTCTGACTGCGACGCCATCAACGTGGAGAAGTGAATATGTTAAGACGCTCAAACTCAACCAATGCGGAAGTTTACTTCCCATCTTGACCGGTCTCGCGAAATGTGACGAATTTGGGAGTGCTGCGGCCAGTGTAAAGGTCATCCCAAAGCTCTGCCCGGGGGTTGATGTTCAGATTCCAATCTCCCCTTCACAGGCCTCGTTCGAAACCTATTGTGAGTTAATGTTCATCAAAGCGCTCCACGCTGTCGAGAGAGGGCTAGAAATATGAACCGATGTAGATTGGACACTTGCACAATCACCACGGATGGCAAGTGCATCGAGGGACGCGGAACGTCCTGTCCTAATCTCATCCTCGGTTCTTCCACCAACGATCCAACTCTCGATACAGAAGTTCCCGACGCAGAATCGGCCCGGGACGACGAAGGGGCGTATTTAGCGGAACAACGAGCCGTGTCGTATGTAGAGAGCGAAGCGCTATATCCTGGTGCGCCTCTGGAGATCTCGGAGGCGCGGGAGATTACGAGACGTTCTCGCGCGACGGTCGTAACGCTAGTTGGGATGATCGAAAGCGGGAAGACGTCTCTGCTTGCTCGAATTCATCAGCAATTCCAGTCTGGCCCTATTGGCAACTATGAGTTCGCGGGTAGCCGAACCTTATTGCGGTTCGAGGAAATCAACTGGCTGGCCACGGTCGAAAGTGGAATTAGCAAGCCCGCCATGGAGCATACCTCACGGCGGTATGACAATACTTGTCTTCATTTAGCTGTTCAGCGGAGCGATGTGCGCGAAAAGCACGTTGACTTGTTGCTTAACGACATTTCTGGAGATACCTATCCGGAGGCAGTCGCTGCAGCAAGTGTGTGTGAGACGTTGCTTTGCTTGCATCGGGCAGATCACCTCGTGGTTGTCGTGGATGGAGCGGCGATGGTCGATCGACATCGTCGATACGACCATTCCGCCAAAGCATTGGAATTTATAATACGTGCCCTGCAAACTGGCCAGATTGGGTCTTGGACTATTTTGCATTTGATTATTTCGAAGCTCGATACGTTTAAGGATCAACCACAGGACTCAGGCACCATGAGAGCCGTGGAAGCATTGGAGAGAGACTTCAGCAAATACGGGACGCGAGTCGCGGAAGTTCATTGCTGGCGCATAGCTGCACGGCCTCTCGACGGCTCGTTTCCGACCACGGAAACTATTTCAGAAATTTTCCAACGGTGGGTAGGCTCCACTAATCGTTATACGACCCTCCCGTCGGCCGCGGTGGCACCCTCCCACTCGGCGAGGGACTTCTCATGTTTCGGCGTTAACGTGGAGGCGGAGGATGAACGATAAGACCCACACTTTCCTTATGGTAGGCCTGCCTGAAGCCGGAAAGACTTCGTTCATTCTCGCGGTGGATGATCTCCTACAACAGCCGCCCACGGCAGAATCTCTGCGTAGTTACGGACTCGCTCAAGATCGGAGCTATTTGGAACGGTTCAAAGCAGTCTACAGGAGGGGAGAAAAACTCAAGAAAACCGAGCGAAACATCCAGGGCCCACCGCCCGAGCTCCTGTTTGAAGACCCGATTAATGGCCAGAGGGGACGGATCTTCCTTCCTGACGTAAGTGGAGAGGTTTTCCAAGATCAGTGGGCGGATCGTAAATGGGAAATCTCTTATAAGAATGACCTCAGGGGCCTAAGTGGCATTTTGCTTTTCGTGCGTGCGGACCTGCCTGCGTCAAATCAAGAAATGCTGGGGGCTTTGGCCAAACTTCCCGAAAGCGAACGCAAGGCGCTGCCCTTTGATCCAAAGAAGGCCGGTTCCCAAGTTCAACTGGTTGAGGTCCTTCAGTTCATTGCAACAAGCGGTAACATAGCGCGGCCATTAAAAACAGCGGTTTTGATTTCCGCTTGGGACACGGTCTTGAAGCCAGAAAATCTTCAACCTAAGGAACCTGTACTTTTTATGGAGCGAGAATGGCCACTCTTGAATCAATATCTGCGAACAAACACAGAATCATTTCGAACGCACATTTATGGTGTAAGTGCTCTAGGCGGAACTGAAGAGGAACTCAAGACCCTCAATGACATTGCCCCGCAAGAGCGCGTGCGGATTGTCGATAGCGGCGAACCTTCACGAAATCTGACGCTCCCGCTACAGTGGTTGATGAGAAGTGAAGGGTAGAAGAGAGTATGCAGGGGGAGCTCACATTTCATCAAGCTATTTTCGGGTATGATTCGGGACACCATCTACTTGAGGCGTCTTTGAATCTGTCGACTGATCAACGCCATTTTTTGGCCGTTGCCACTGATTTATCGGGTTCAGCACCTGCCTCTGGCTTCGAAATCGCGTACACCGGTTTGCCCCTGCCCGGGACGAAATACTATGCACTCTTTTGCACCTGGCTCGCACAGGAGATGCCGAGGCCGGGCAGTGTTTGGAGCCATGTCTTATTTATTGATTTTGACAATTTGGCAAGAATTGCAGATCTTGGCGCTCTGCGCAGAGTATTTCGCAGGCCATCCGCAAGCGGCTCCAAGAGTTACAGCGATCCCGTGCGGATGAAAGAGGATATTGCAGAATCGTCCAAACTAACCGGCAGTGAATTACCTATGGCTGAGGGCGTATTGGAATTTCTCTACGCTAAGCGTAACAACCCCGTTGTCATCTTGTCCTCAGATCAAAACAGAACCGAAGATCTAGTATTTGCACTTTGGTCGCAACAATGGTCTCGTTTACGCCGAGCTTTTCGGTTCTCGACAGGCTCGTTTGCAGATCGAGGGCGAGGCGATTCATCCTTTGATCTACAGGTTTCTCCCACAGAAAATCGCCGTGTCTGGCAGCGTGAGGGAGAATACACGTTAATCGACAACAAGTCAGACTCTTCGCTAGCGTACGCTGAGAGCTGGATTCGATCAGCGGCCGAGGATTTGGCGTTTCCAAATAAGAATGGCTTGCGCACATTCTTCGACAAAATCGGCCCGGATATTCGAAGTCCGCGGAGCGCGTTTGCAAATCTAGTAAAGATACACGAACTTATTCGATCCGCGGGAACTGCGGAATGGTTTGAAGTGCTAGAGACTGTTGGGGCGTACTTTCCGGAGAGGGAAGATGCGCTTATTCTCAAGGAAACAGTGTGTAACCCGACTGGCTCAATCGACCTGGACGGCACGCGGAGCCTATCTATTGCTTCATTTTTGCTCGCTTCGGATAAGGCCGCGCCCTTTGAGAGCGTATCGCTCAATCTGACGAGCCTCTCTCAGCGTTTATGGATGCTTAGAAGGTGGGAGGTATTAGACCTTCTGGCGCGATTAGTGCGGCAGCCGGAGAAGGAGTCGGCGTATATTTTTGCGAGAGGAATTGCAGAAGCCGTGCAGCCCAACGACCTTGAGTCGATTTCAAACCAATGGCCTGAACTCTTGCCGTTAATTTTTGGCCAAAATCTACAACTTGCATTGCGCGAGGAGCTTTGGTGTTTGCCTGTTGAAACTCAGCGGAAGGTATACGAAGTTCTTGACGGTCTGCATATCGAACCTGCGAAGTGGGCTGAAATCATATCCCGCATGAGGCCTGGTTCCACTGTTATTTCAGCTCGAAACCTTGTTCGAAATGCAGACGTGTTCGCCATGGACAGCGCGTTTCGCTGGCTGCAGCGAGATCGGGCGGCGGACTGGATTCCTTCGGAAGAATGGCGCGAAGCACTGGCACAGCCGGCCGCCGAAACTTTGATGAAGAATTATTCTTTGCCCCCCGTTAAAGTTGCTTTTTGCGCTTGGTTATTAGCACCTCAGGTTGTGCCCCAGCTTCTTAATGCCTCCCGAGAGGATATACAGAAGCTGGCGAACGAGTCGCCTGACATTCTCCCGTCATGGCTAAGACCTTACACATCATTTCTTCTTGTGACTCTCGGTCTACGTTCAAGGGATACCTACGGGGTTAAGTGCTTAGTTCGGGGCTTTTTTTCGGTTTATGATTCCTTAGCATCTGGCAACTATCCTTCTGAGTGCTGGATTCTGCTGTCTCCTGTGCTCCCAAGTTTGAGCCTCTGGATGGAATGGGATCGATGCAAGAAGCTTAGACGGGCAATAAGGGATCTTCCGAGAACTGATTCAATGCATGTGGCTGAAGCGCTGATCAAATCTGCCACAACCCCAGAGCACATGAAGTTAGCTTTGGAGCTCCGTCCCCGGTGAATTATCGCGGCTTTCTGATGCGGGATCGTTGTATTCATCCGCAGAAGAAATTGAATGACGCGCAACAGGAATCATTGTGAAGATCTTCCTGAGCTCCAGTTTCCGCGACCTAATTCGAGGGCGGAAAATTGTGCTAGAGGCCCTTCAGAGACGCCAGCAAAGCTTCGCGGCGATGGAATTTTTCCTCGCAACCGCAAAGACTCCTCTCGATACCTGTCTCGCTGAATTGAGCAATTCCGATGTCGTCGTGGTCGTCGTCGGGCTGAGGTCTGGTTCTCTCTTGCCTGACGGAAGCATGACGTATACGCTTGCCGAGTTCGAGCAGGCCCGTCGTGACAACCGGCCAATCCTCGGCTTCATCAAGAAGGGCTGGAGGAACGACGAGACATCTCCGGACAAGGTTGACGCGCTAAATCGTCTGAAGGCTGGAATTGAATCCTATGTCACACCAACCACCTTTACAACGGCCCACGACCTAGCCTTAAAGGTCATTCAGTCCCTCGATGCCTGGGAGAGTGAGGGTAGGCCGGGTGCTCGAAAGACTTTTGTCTCGCCTGCCGAGTATTTCGGCAAAGCCGCACCCCAGTTTGCGAGCGAGCTCTTGGATTACTCGACGACGCTGGTTGGGCGTGCAGACGAAATCTTAAACCTGAACGCGTTTCTGGCCAGTGGCGAAAAGTATGTAGGTGTTCTTAGCGGCCGTGGCGGGACCGGAAAGTCCAAGCTCATGCACGATTGGACCAAGACCGTCGAAGGCTGGGAAGTCGTGGTGCTCCGTTATCCACCGGTTTGGCACGTGGACTCAGATAAAGAGATCCCCGCGAAGCCTACGGTGATAGTCGTTGATGACGCTCACAGACCGGAACTCGAAAGGGACATCGCGCAAGTGGTCGAGGTTTTTCGAACACGGCGTGGCCGTCAACGGCTCAAGCTCGTGTTCCTGATGCGCCCCCGCGCGATGTCGCGTTTCCTTGTCGGCCTCCGCCAAAAGATTGATGAGTCACAAGTCAAGGAGTTCCCTGAGATCGCCGATCTGACCGAGAGTCAGGCAGAAGAGCTCGCAAGCGAAGTGCTCGGTTCGGGGCACTCATTCCATGCCAAGAGCCTCGCGCAGATCGCGGGAAGGTCTCCGTTGGTTATCGTGGCTGGTGGAAGGCTGATCGCCGAAGGGAAGGTCGACCTTTCCCGGTTAAGCGGCAACGCAGAGTTCAAGAGGGCCGTTTTTGATCGATTCATCGATGAGCTCCACCTTGAAGGGCCCGACTTCGCCCTCGATCCGCCGCGCCCTCTCATCGAGCTCATTGCTGCACTGGGCCCGGTCGACGTCCGGAATGAGCAGTTCCTTCAGGGAACTGAAGTATTCCTAAGGGCGGAGCGAGACATCGTTCTCAAGACGATCGACGCGCTTGCCTCACGTGGAATTTTCTCTGGAGACTCCGGTGCAGTGAGGATCCTTCCCGACGTCCTCTCGGATTTCATTCTCGAGGAGTCCTGCGTTAACCGCAGCGGCGAGTCGACGCTTTACGCTGACAGACTCTATGCGGTCTTCGGTTCTTTTCTTTTCGCGCAGCTGATGCAGAATCTGGCCGAGTTGGACTGGCGCTTTGGGCGCGACGGAAGCGCGCTGGGCTTTCTTGACGAAATATGGCAGCAAATTGAAGGCTCATTCCTGACCAGCGAGGCGCACCAACGGCACAAAATTTTAAAGGAGCTCTCCCCAGCCGCGTTTTTTCAGCCCGAGCGGGTTCTCAGCTTGATCGAAAAAGCAAGGTCTAATCCGGTTCCTGATGCTGAACCACAGTTCCGGCACTTTCTGAAGGATCAGCAGAAGTATGTGCTCAGCGCCGCTCCGCGTCTTCTCGAGGCGACGGCGCATAACATGCCTCATCTTCAACGCTCAGTGGATGCTTTATGGGAACTCAGTCGCGAAGAGGACTTCAGTGAGAACCATGACAGGACTGCTCGAAACACACTTAAGCGCCTGGCCTCCTATCAGCTGAATGGTTGGGCCGCGTTTAATTTCGCGATGCTCCTGCAGTGCGTTCGCCTTACCAAGAGGCGTGATGCATTCGAACGAGGGTTTACGCCGATAGATATCATCGATGAAATTCTGGAAAGAGAGGGCGAGGTCGACGAGTTTGACGGGAATGTTTTTCGGTTTGGCGGGTTTGCCCTAAACTACTCGGCGGTAGAGCTTCTTCGGAAAAACGCAATTAACTTTCTGGAGTATCTCCTCGCGGAGAGCGACGACCGCGTCGCAGTCAGAGCGATCCACTCGCTGGACTCCCTCCTCCACAACTATCTGAATCGGATTGGTCATGAGTCCACGCAAGAAGAACTCGACTGGCAGAATGCAGAAAGACTCGAATGCCTAGCGGTCCTCCAGCGCAGGCTGCTTCGCAGTGGGGTTAGCCTTCCTGTGAGATCCGAGATCCACGATGCAATTAGGTCAGCAACGGGATTCAACTACACTGAGCCGGTTCGGCTTGAATGCGACCGGCTGTGGCGACAACTCCAGCGCGAGCCGGATCTCGCCATATTTGACGCACTCACAAGAAGAGAAGGTGACCTTCCGCTTAAAGACAGAAATGATCCTGCGGGATCCTCGACGCATCAATACGCCGAGCTAATCGGAGAGGCCCGCGCGGCGCTGGATGTGCTCGAGCCAGGCGCTCGCGCGGACAAGCTTGCCGAATTTGTCAAAACGGCGCACGAGGCTGGGCTGGAAACGCGGGGGTTCGGCGCGATCCTAAATTCGTTCTCCCAGGATCCGGGGTTCATCGCGATACTTCTGGATCGCCTTACTAAAGGCGAGGTCGAGTCTCGATTCCTGCAAGAAATCTCCTCTGTATTCGGCGTGCTTCGTTTATCAAACCCTCAGGAGTATCGGCGAAGGGCAAGAACAGCGCGGCAGATCGGCCCAGCTAATCTAGCCGTTGCCGCCTCCTCGGCGCTAAGGGTTTTCAACGAAAGTGCGACGAACGATGATGCGCTGTTGATTTCCGAGTTCGCCCGCTCGGAAATCCCAGCCGTGAAACGATATGTCCTGTATGCGATCGCATATATGGGGAGCAACGAAATCATTCTCCCAACTCTTCTTGACGCTGCTCTCTCGGTGGATATCGGGAGGGATCCGGCCCTCGCAGATGATCTGGCAGAAGCGTTCGGCCCTTATGGGGTCCCTCTGAAACTTCTAAATGATGAGAATGCCAGGCTGCTCCTGGCAAAGTTTCTGCCCCTTGAAGACCTCGATGCCCATCAGGGAGCGGTTCCTCGCTTTCTCAGTCGAATGGTTGGGTATTTTCCAGAACAGGTTGTTGGTCTTCTCACGGAGAGGATCAGCATCGAGGAACAACGGCGCGCGGAACGCGATTGGACCTTTCGAGCCCTTGGGGTCTCGCATCATGCCGTTTCGTTTGGAGGCATGCCTACCGAGGTAATCCCTGAGCTTCTTCGCCGGGCTCTGGAATGCTACTTGCGGTCGGCGCGCTCCGCTGAAACAGCGGCGGAGTTGTTCTGGAGCATCGATCCGACCTGGAAGTGCAGTTTCACGGTACTCGCTGAGAAGCTTGGGGGCGCGAGCGAGGCGGAAGTTACGAGCGTCGACGATCTCCTGCTTCGCTGTCCTAGAACGGATGCGCTGGCGTACGAGGCGCTCGCAAGAGTGGTGGAAGATTTGTCACCAGACGATCGACGAAGAGTTGTTGCCGAAGGGATGGTGGCTCGCGCCAGAGCTTCGAAAGGTCACCTTGTTGGCGGAGAGTAACATGAAGCACGACGCGTCTTTCCTAAGATCAAGACCCGCCTATCAATGAAAGCTGACCTCCGCCGCTGCTATGCCCGGCGCAGGTTGCATTGGGAGAATTAGTACCATGATACTCGGCCATGTCCAGAAACTAAGGGGCACCTCGCTTTCGGCAAGTTGGGTATTTGCTGAGCAGCCAGATTGCAATTCGCTCCCCACGGCTTTGAATCGAGTAGTTTAGATAAGAGTTCCCAACAGACTGGACGGGCAGATTCCATAAAGCGCGAGTTGGACAACACGCAGATATAGTATTTGAACTGCACTCCATGAGCAAAGGCGAGCAGACCGGGAAATTCGATTTTGAGCAATGGGCGCGAGAATTCGAAATTCGTGCTATGAAAGACTTCTATGCGAGCGGTTCATGGAAGCGGCTAATCAAGTTGGGGTTTGATAGGCGCCTGATTGCGTGGGGATTCTATCTCGCGTGCGATTTCCCTAACAGCCCTGGCTACGACGCTCTTGCTGACATACGAAATGAAAGCAAACAAAAGGTCGCCCAAACAAAGCGTTTGATCGCACGGCTCGAAACAGACCAGAAAGAAGTGTGCAGCCTTCTTGGAATCAAGACCGCGTCCGATCGACCGCATCCGCCCGAACCGTTGCTATCGAATTCGGAGAGCGCATCTGAGCTCGTGGCTCAGGTCAAAGCAATGTTTCCGTCGACCTCAGACGAAACCGTCGGGCAGAACACCGAAGAAGCCCCGGCGTCGAATTCCAATCAGCTCCACGGCTCTGATTCTTCGCAGTTGGGATTGGAATCGCGTCCAAAGGCAGATCCGGTCAGCCGCGATAGCGAATCGATAAAGCAAGCCTTTGATCTTGCAATTACTAAGCTCCGGTCCTTGCAAGATGAGATGCGGCGCTACGCGTCCAGGCGAATAGCGAAACCAACTTTGTTCCTCGCATTAGGAATTAGATTAATCAAAGAAGTGGCCGGACAACCTCTCTACCGTGACTACGCAAATCTCCTGAACGTAGCCAACCAGGTCTTCGGACACGAAGAACTACTGCTGGGTGAAGATGCTGTGCGAAAGATATTCCAACGATTTATGAAGCGCAATCCAGATGCATTTGAATTCGAACTCAGCGCAGAGGCTCTCGCCATTCTAGCCATTATCCTAATTGGTCGATATTTCCTAGACAATCCGCATGGTTCGGATATTTCCCTCCGGACGCTATAGCACTCGATTTCCGTTTGGTTTGCGTCCGGACGTTGTAACACTCGATTTCCTGTTCATTTCCCGACCGGACACATTAACTCAAAAACAAAAATCGTATCGCGGCCTCGCGCGATTTCATTTCTCGCTCAATCATCCAGAACAGTGGCTGCGGCAGTTCGGTTCTGCCGAATGACTGCCTCTGAACTCAAGGTTGAATGCGAGGATTCCAGATGATTTCCAAGTTTGCAAAATGCGACGAACACCAGAGCGGGCAACGGTTCTCAGACGGCTCCGTCCCGCGACTTGAACGGCACGTCGCGTATTGCGAAACGGCGGGCAGGGAACTCCCTTCTCTGCCTGCCGGTAAGGATCAAAAGCCGTCTCGTGAGTTTGAGGCCGGAGGCCTCATCGCGCGCGCAGCGCGCGTGCCTTCTTCACTTGACTCAATAACGAATAATCGACACACCGGCACACCGGACCCCTATGCCCGCCCGGTAGGGCGGGGCAAGTATTGCGGCAGACTGAGCATCAAAGGGAAAGACCCAAAAACGAATCGAACGGTGTTTCGGAGAATCAACTGCGGCTCCTGGTCTTGTAGTTATTGTGGCCCAAGAAGGGCCAAGAGAGCTCGGCGCGCAATCCGTGAATGGGCCGAGTCTCTCTGCCTGCGCTATTTCCTAACGCTCACTCTCGACCCGTCTAAACTCGATGGTGTCGAGAGCCCGGTGCCTTACCTGCGGTTGGTCTTTAACAAATTTAGGGAATACTTGAGTCGACGTTTTCGAGTCGCGCTCAACTTCATCTGCGTTTTGGAATTTACTCAGCGTGGGATGCCCCACCTGCATATCCTGATTGACCGCCGTATCAAACATGCATGGATCAAAAAGACCTGGGATCGTCTCGGAGGCGGGCGGGTCGTCTTCATTGAACAAGTCACGGTTCGAAACGTGGCACGGTATTTGTCCAAATACCTGACAAAGGAACTACTCTTATCTGCTCCCAAAGGAACGCGGAGGATCACCACATCTCGATCGATCAAGCTCTTTCCGAAATACAACTCAGGGATTTCCTGGGAATTAATCCGAGAGTCCATCTGGCAATTGTTAGCAGCGTATTCATCCGTGTCATTCGGAACACAAATGGAATTGTTTCGCTTCTTCACAATGCGGTTCGATGATGAATTTATTCTCGAGTCATTTGAGTTCGCCGAAGACAGTTGACCTTTTCGGAGCGCGAAATTGATCGGATCGAGATTCGATTCGGCCCGAACTTAATCGGAGCAGCGATTCGATTGCCTCGAAAGTCGATCGGATCGAAAATTCAACCCGGGCGGCCTTCGAGTCGAGCCGAAATTTAATTAGATCGAGACTCACGTCGACATCGCACTCAATTGAAGAGGCGAGTCGATTGGACTCGGAATTGACTCGGGTCAAAAAACCGACCCGAGTGGCCTCTCGATTCGAGCCGAAATTAAATCAAGTCGAACGCTCCAATCGATCGGGCATTCGAGTCGCGACGGTGATCGACGACGAGTGATTTTGGGCGCTGAATCGAGAATTGACGAGGGGATGTGAGCGATGAGGACAATTCAGCTATTGAGAAGTAAAGAAGTGGCCGAAATTCTCGGCATCCCCGAGAGCACCCTTCGGTACTGGCGCAATGTCGGACTCGGACCTGCGTGGCACAAATTGGAGGGTTCCATCCGGTATGATGTGGACGACGTATCCCGATACGTCGAAAAGAACCGTCGCATTCCTTCCGTGCGGGCATTCATGGAGGAACATGATGGCTCTACGTAACCGGGGCGGAATCTGGCACTATGATTTCGCAATTGATGGGCGACGATTTCGCGGCTCGACAAAGGAGAAAGTCCTCTCGAAGGCTCGCTTGATCGAATCTCATTTGATGAATGAGGCGAAGCAGCGAAGGCTGACTGTTCATCGCAGGACGCTGATGCTCGCCGAGCTCTCGAAGCGCTTTTTGGATTGGGTTGACACGGCACGATTGGAACCCGAATCTCGAAAGTATTACGAATCAGGATGGAGAATGCTCTCCCAAACCCCCATCGCTCAAATGCGCGTTTCGCACATCACGACCGACGAGGCCGAAGCGCTCCGATTTGAACATTCCCCTGCGAATGCGAATCGGGCGCTCAGGACCTTGAGGAGAATGATGGGCAAGGCGGCAGAATGGGGCCTGATTGTGGCGGCACCCCGAATCAAGCTGATGAAAGAAGAGGGACGCTCCGCAACCATTGACAGCGAGGCGCAAGCCAAGCTTCTTGCGGCGGCCAAACAACCGCTGCGCGACGTTCTAACCCTCATGCTCGACTCAGGGATGCGCCCAGGCGAAGTCTTTCAGATGTGTTGGGAGGACATTGACTGGGATCGCGGGACCATTTTTATTCCGCGCGGCAAGACACCGCGTTCCCGACGCTACGTTCCGATGAGCGATCGAGTCATGGAGTCGCTTCAATCGCGGCGGAAGGACCAGAAGCAAGGCTGGGTTTTTCCGTCCGACTCCAAGCCCGGTCACTTGACGACTGTCGCTACTGCCTTCGAAACGGCGCGTACGAAGGCAAGATTATCGAGTGAAATAAAGCTCTATAGCGCCCGCCACACGTTCGCAACGAAGATCATGGGGGCGACAGGTGATCTATCGCTTGTCATGCGCGCCCTGGGCCATACAAACGCGCAGACGGCCATGATCTATCAGCATCCGAGTCTAGAAAGGGTGCGGGCTGTGGTGAACGAAAGTCCATTCGCCGCAAGCCAGGGACCGAGGCCGTTTCTGGTACGTCACAATCACGTCACAAATGGGAAATGCAGGGTTTTCAAGAAACTCGCAAGTCGTTGATTCTATGGTGGGCCCGGAGGGATTTGAACCCCCAACCAAGGGATTATGAGTCCCCTGCTCTAACCGTTGAGCTACAGGCCCTTTGCTGGCAATCATAAAGCAATCACTATACTGGCTGTAGCGTTCCGGTGCCTTGGGATCGCGGAGGTTAGCGCCGTGGATACGCCGCCACGAAGCGTCGAGCCCACACAGGTAACCGAGTGGGACAACGGTGAAGTCTGCTCCACCAACGACAATCTCGCCGCTGAGGCGCCGCTGCAGATTCTGGCTTCTGGCGAGCCCCTCGTTGTCACCATGCGAACTCCCGGCCACGACCGCGAATTGGCCGCAGGATTTCTCTGGACGGAAGGCATCATTGAGAATCCTGATCAGATTGCCTCTTTCTCCGACCAGGAATCCCTGCATGGCGAGGGCGGCAGCACGATCGATGTTCAGTTGCGCGGCAGCGTGCGCAGTCCACAGCAACAACAGCGCAGCTTCCTTTCGAATTCAAGCTGCGGCCTTTGCGGGAAAACTTCGATCGACGCAGTGCACACGCGCGGTCTGCGGCCGCTCAGTTCCGGCTTCACTGTCGATCCCGAGACTCTTTGTTCGCTGCCTGAGAAGCTGCGCGCGCAGCAGTCGGTCTTCGAGCGGACCGGTGGACTGCATGCGGCTGCGCTGTTCGATGCTCGGGGCGACCTGGTTGTTCTTCGCGAGGATATTGGCCGCCACAATGCCGTCGACAAGGTGGTCGGCTGGGCGTTGCTGCAGGGGTTGATTCCGCTCGCTAACCACGTGCTGGTGGTCAGCGGGCGCGGAGGCTTCGAGATTATTCAGAAGGCGATTATGGCAGGCCTCCCGATTGTTGCGTCAGTCTCGGCGCCATCGAGCCTCGCCGTCCAGTTGGCGCGCGAACGGAATCTGACTCTGATCGGTTTTTTGCGGGGACGCCGTTTTGTTGTCTATTCAGGTGAATCGCGCTGCCTGTTCGAAACCCACGCCGAGCGATAGATCCGGCATCAAACCGGCAACGGCGGCTGATCGGCAAATGAAGGTGCAATAATCATTCCGGCGGTTCCGCTTCCCCTTTTGCAAGCCGGAACAGCTTTCGCATATCCCTGCGAGGATCCGCAAGCCATGGCTACGGTCACCATCGACAAGAAGGCGCATCATTTTGCGCCCGGCGAGCGCCTCATCGACATCATCAATCGCGGCGGCGAGCAGATTCCTCAAGTTTGCTATCATCCTCAGCTCGGCCCAATTCAGACCTGCGACACATGCATGGTCGAAGTCGACGGCGAGCTCGTTCGGGCCTGCGCTACAGTTGCGGCGGACGGAATGAGCGTACAAACCGCGTCGCCGCGCGCCGCCAGTGCACAAAGAGAAGCGTTCGATCGCATCCTCGGTAACCATCTGCTCTACTGCACGGTCTGCGACAACAACAACGGCAACTGTACCGTTCACAACACAACCGCTCTGCTGGCCGTTGAACACCAGAAGACACCGTACACTCCGAAACCTTATCCGAAGGACTTCTCCAATCCTTTTTACCGATACGATCCGGATCAGTGCATCTTGTGCGGCCGCTGCGTTGAGGCTTGCCAGAATCTTCAGGTGAATGAAACCCTGACCATCAACTGGGAAAATGAGCATCCACGGGTTCTTTGGGATGGCGGCGTCGCCCTCGGCGAATCAAGCTGTGTTTCCTGCGGGCATTGCGTCACGGTTTGCCCATGCAACGCGCTGATGGAAAACACGATGCTCGGCGAGGCCGGCTACCTCACCGCTCTGCCGCAACTCGCGCGGGAACGAATGATCGAAGTGGTCAAAGATCTTGAGCCGGAGATTGGCTACGGTTCCGTTCTTGCGCTCTCTCAGATCGAAGCCACGATGAGAGCCTCGCGCATCAAGCGTACCAAGACGGTTTGCACCTACTGCGGCGTCGGCTGCAGTTTCGATGTTTGGACACGCGACCGTCAAATCCTAAAGGTCGAGCCCGCCGACGGCCCCGCTAACGGCGTGTCGACGTGCGTGAAGGGAAAATTCGGCTGGGGATTCGTGAATCACGAAGACCGTCTCACCAGTCCGTTGATCCGCGAAAACGGAAAGTTTCGCAAAGCCACATGGGATGAGGCGCTCGATCTGGTTGCGCGCCGCTTTGCTGAAATCAAAGCCGCGACTGGCCCCGATTCGCTCGCGTTTATCTCATCGTCGAAGTGCACTAACGAAGAAAGCTACCTGATGCAGAAGCTGGCCCGCGCGGTCGTCGGCACGAATAATATGGATAACTGCTCGCGCTACTGCCAGGCGCCGGCGACAGTGGGCCTTTGGCGCACGGTCGGCTACGGCGGCGATTCCGGATCGATCAGCGATATCGAGCAGGCCGACCTGGTCGTCATCGTGGGCAGTAACACCGCCGAAAGCCATCCCGTGCTCGCAACGCGCGTAAAGCGTGCGCACAAGTTGCGTGGGCAAAAGCTGATTGTTGCCGATTTGCGCGAGCACGAAATGGTGCGCCGCGCCGACGTATTCCTGCACCCCAAGCCCGGAACCGACCTCATCTGGCTTTCCGCCGTCACGCGCTATCTGTTCGACAACGGGCTCGCCAACACAACATTCATGGCGCAATGGGTCGAGGGCCTAGACGATTACGTGAAGAGCCTCGAGCCATTCACGCTCGCAATGGCCAGCGAGCGTTGCGGCCTGCCGCAGGAAACTCTAATCAAAGTTGCGCGCATGATCGCCGAGGCCCGCAGCGTATGCATCCTTTGGGCGATGGGCGTCACGCAGCACGTCGCGGGCTCTGACACGTCAACGGCGATTTCCAATCTGCTGCTCGCCACCGGCAATTACATGCGGCCCGGAACCGGCGCTTATCCTTTGCGCGGCCACAATAATGTGCAGGGTGCCAGCGATCACGGCGCTATGCCCAATTTCTTTCCCGGCTATCAGAAGATTGAGGATCCGGCCATTCGCGAGAAATTCGAACGCGCATGGGGCGTTGCTCTTCCGCCAAAGCCCGGCCTGAACAATCACCAGATGATTGACGCGATCCACGAGGGCCGCCTGAAAGCGATGTACGTTTTCGGAGAAGAGATGAGCCTCGTCGATTCGAACGCGAATTATGTCGGACAGGCGCTGGCAAAACTCGACTTCTTTGTCGTGCAGGACATCTTTTTCGGCGAAACTTGCCGCTATGCCGATGTCGTTTTCCCGGCCAGCCCGAGTCTGGAAAAAGATGGCACGTTCACAAGCACGGAGCGGCGCATTCAACGGCTCTACAGGGCTCTCGATCCTCTCGGCGATAGCCGGCCCGATTGGCAGATCATTCAGGATGTCGCCAATCGCCTGGGCGCGAATTGGCGCTATGCTCATCCGTCCGAGATCTGCGCCGAGATCGCCTCGCTCACCCCGATCATGGCTGGCGTCTCTTACGAACGTCTGCGGGGCTATCGCTCCTTGCAGTGGCCGGTGGCAGCCGACGGCTCTGACCAGCCCCTGCTGTACACAAGCCAATTCAACATGCCCGGCGGCAAAGCGAAATTCTTCCCACTGGAATGGACCGAGCCGACCGATCAGCCTGATGCCGTGTACGATCTTCATCTCAACAACGGCCGGTTGCTCGAACATTTCCACGAAGGCAACATGACCTATCGAACCGAAGGAATCCGCGAAAAAGTTCCATCCACTTTTGTCGAGATTTCGCCGGAGCTGGCAGGTGCTCGCGGCATTCAGAGTGGCAGCGTCGTTGAGCTGACTTCGCGCTACGGCAGCTTGCGCGTTCATGCGCTTGTGACCGATCGCGTAAAAGGCAGCGAGCTTTACATGCCGATGAATTCCACCGTAGAACCGATCAATCGGCTTACCAGCAGCCACACCGATAAAGTGACGAGCACTCCCGCCTACAAGGAGGCCAGCGTTCGGATGGAATTGATTGAGGCCGATGCGGCCTCGCCGCTTCCGCGCGGAAACTCGCGCTTTGGCCATCCCACGCCACAGCAGGGCGTGGAAGTGGAGCGAAAGTGGAAACGCAGCGACTATCGCATGCCAAACGGCCTAATCCAAATCCAGAAAAAGAATGGGAGGAACGCCGATGGCCCAGCCCATCCCGCTTGACTTGCCGCCGCGCGACCCGCGCAAGGAGCTGCTCGACCGCCTCGAGCGCGCTCCGGCGGAACATGCAGAGGCGTTGCTCGACGCCTACGAGTTGCTCGAACAAATGCGCCAGGCCGGAGTCCTGCAACTGCTGCGCGGCACGCTAAGCGCAGGCGACGACATTTTGGAGCGGGCCGCCGGAGCAGCCCGATCGCCTGAGGGCTCGCGTGCGTTGCGCAATCTGCTCATCCTCGGCCAGATGCTCAGTTCCGTCAATCCCGATTTGCTTCAGTGCATCGCAGTTGCTACGGCGCAAACCCTTGGCAGCGAACGCAAGCCTGTCATTGAGCCGCCGGGCCTGCTAGCGCTTCTCGGAGAATTTCGCCAGCCGGAGCTGCGCCGCAGCGTCGCGCTCATCAATCGATTTCTGATGACGTTGGGGACTCAGTTGAAGAACGTGGCGCACGATCGCGGGCAGGCATAGCGCCACAATCATTGGAAACTTCAATCGCGAGATTCCCCGCGAGGCGCCGGCGAGCGGCCGCTCCCTGCAATGGTAGGCGAGGCGGGAATCGAACCCACAACCCCCGGCTTAGAAGGCCGGTGCTCTATCCAATTGAGCTACTCGCCCACGCTTTTATTGTATCTGCGAATTCACCAGTTCCCGCCGCTCGGCGCCGGCAGCGGAACCCCCGGTGACAGCCTGCAGGTATCGCACCACCGTGACCTCAGCCCAGTGCCCGCCACCGGATGAACGGCGGCTGAGAAAAGCGCAATGGCCGCCATGACGCGGCTCGATGAAATCGATGTGAGGATTGGCGAGGATTCTGGCACGGGTCTCAGGAAAGAAGCGGATGAAGGGATCGTCCTGGGCAAGCAGCACAAGCGTGGGCACGGCCACGCGGTCGATCACGCGCGCGCTGGCTGCGCGGTAATAGTAGTCGTCGGCATCCTTAAAACCGCAATTGGGCGCGATGATTTTCTGGTCGAACTCGCGAATCGAGCGCACCGGGCCGACCTTATGATTGCGATAGACGTCCGGATACATCGTCGCTTTGCGATGAAACCGCTGCATCAACGCATGCAGAAAGTGCCATTCGTAGATGCGGTTCCCAGGCTCGTGCAAGGCATCCGCGCCGGCGGCCAAATCGATGGCCGGGCAAACGGTGGCCACCCCAACCAGCGGAGCGCGGTTACCCCATTCGCCGGCAAGCTTCAGCACAATGTTTCCGCCCATTGAATAACCCACCAGGGCAACGCGTTCCAGGCCAAAGCGATCGGTAAAATGCCGCACCACCGCTCCTACATCCGCCGATCGGCCAGAGTGATAGAGAGTCGATGTCAACGCGTCTGTGCCGCCGCAATTGCGCATGTTCATGCGCACCACGTTCATGCCAGCTTCCCAGGCGAGCGTGGCAATGCCGCAAATGTAGCGCGAATTCGACGAGCCATTCAGCCCGTGCAGCAGCACCACCGTCAGTCGGCTGGCGCGCACGCGCTCAGGCTGCCAATGGCAATGGCACAACACCCGGCTGCCGTCGGCCGGATCCACCTCCACGGTCTCCGCCTCTGTGGGCAGAGAAAATGCGGGCCGTGGGAAAAAATTGCCGACGATGGTTTGAAGATGGCCGTTGGTGAGCCACGGGTGCGGCTCGTATTCCGTCAGCCAGGTTCGCCGCGTTTCGCCGGCGCCAGCCACCACATCCATCTTCGTCACAGACGAATACCCCCTGCCTGCAAAAGTGAAACCATTACCATCCTTTGGCCATTGGGGGGGAATTGAATCGTTTACCAGGGATCGAGGGATCCCTTTGCCATCGATAACTTACCGAGCCCAGATTACCACACCAGCAAAGCCCTGGTTAAGTTTGACTGCGCTGCGCAAACTTGTATGCCACGGGCTCCTTACGCGAGCCGGCTGAGCGAGCAAAACTGTGCCCCGTTCATCCCGCGCCTTATGCGGGATGAGCGGGCGGGGAAGGAAACGAAACGTACACGACTTTTCGTCGAATGGCGGACTCAGCGATTCATTCAGCGCATTGAGCGGCTGACTCCTGTTTGCACCTGCGAAAAAGGAATCGCCGGGCAGACGCGCTCAGCGGCACTCGAAGTTATTCGCGTCCTCCGAGTTGCCTTGCCCTTTGTATTGCGCGTGCTCGGGATATGGGCACAGCGGGCGGCTCCTGCCAGGGAAGGCCTTTCCCGTCGAGGTGACAGACTCCGGCGCAACACCTTTTTCGACCCAACCGGTGATGGCCCCAAGCAGATCGAATTGATCCAGCGCCGGCCCCCCGGCGCAGTGGCTCATCCCCGGAACGAAATAGAACTGGCTCCATTTCGATACGGAGTCAAGACCTCCATTCGCGGCGGCCATCAGTTTGTAGTAGCCGAAGGTATCAAGCGGCGAGAACCATGGATCGCTGTCGCCATGGAAGAAGATCAGCTTGCCTCCGTGGGCGGCAAACGTTGAAAGATTCGTCGCAGTGGAATCCACAAGCGGCTGCACGTCCTTCAGCGCTTCCGTATCGACGTCGATTTCCGTTGCGGTAGGCGGTGGCCCGAAGATTCCCGGACCCGGAACCAGAATGCCACGAATGCCCGTGGTCGCGGCGATGCCTGAGTCATACAGAAAACCGGAATAGACCTGATCCCCGCGCGAGGTTATTGGCCCCCCGAGCGCCTTCTTGATGGCCGCAGCCTTATCCGGCGCCAGGCACGCGGTTGTCTGTCCCGGCTCGCAGGCCAGCGACTCGGGATCGAAATGGCAATCGAGCGGATCGGAAATCATTCCGTCCACAACCCCGTCGAGGCCGTCGCACTGCTTCATTAACGCATCCATGATCAGCTTGCGATCGTCATCGGTGATGGCCTGGGTGATGATCGGCTTTCCGTCAGCGCCTTTGGGTGCGATCTGGTTGAATGCCACGGGAATCCACTCGCCGATCGCAAGATTCGAAAATCCAGTCCGCATCGCCGGATCGCCGACTATGATTCCGTCGAACTCAGTTGGATAGCGCTGTGAAAGCACCATCCCTTCGCGTCCGCCTGTTGAGCAACCAGTGAAGTAGGAGTACGCTGCGGGCTTGCCGTAATACGTTGCGATGATCTGCTTGGCCAACGCCGCTGATTTGGGGTTGGCTTCGTAATCGAAGTCCAGCGCAGCCTGCTGGTCTTTCTGGAAACTGAAATCGAACGTGCCGTTGTGGCTCTTGTGGCCTGTGTCTGTGCTCAGCACTGCGTAGCCGCGCATCAGCGCCGGCTTGTCGGCAGCCGCGGTTTGGCCGATTGGCTCAAAAACGATCCCGTTTCCGCCCCCGCCGCCTTGCATCAGAAAATCGCCATTCCACTGGTCGGGCATGGCCAGCGCAAAATGGATGCCGAATTCCTCGCCGCCAACTCCAGTGCGGCGATTGATCACTCCCTCTACGCGGCAGTATGCAGGCAGCACAAGAGTTTTGGGAGGCGTCGTGTAGGGAATTGGCGTTGTGCTTCCCGCCGGTACGGCTTCGGCTTTGGTGATTTCCACGCCCGCGGCCTTGAAGTTGAGCAGGCTGGCGCAGGAGTCCGGCCGCTGAGCCCAGGCGCTCAGCCCCATCAGAATCATGGGCCCAATCGCGGAAAAAACAAGACGTGCTTTCATGTTGCCTCCGAAGCGATAGGCCGTCACAGCATGGAGATGCCGGCGGAGCGATAGATTTCGGTGATATAGCGCAAGTCGCGCAGCCCCTCTTCGCCCGGTGTTTTCGGCTCAAGGTTGTTCTGCACGCAATTCGAAAAATGATTCGCCTGCGCCGTGAACTGGTATGGATTTTTCTGCGGGTTGGCTTCGTCAATCACGGTGCGCGGAAACGGGCTGTCATCCGCCGCATACTGTGCATGGAGATGCAGGCCGTCGTAGTTGAAAGCGGGGTCGGCATCGATCCATCCCTTGGCGCCATGCACCTTGAAGAAGCCTCCCATAAATCCGCCATAGGTCGTATTGCATGCCGCCACAATTCCCGAAGGGAACTTCATCGTCCACGACATGTTCTCTTCCACCGTGTCGAAGCGCCCATCCTTGTCGATCACCGAGCTGTAACCCATAAGGCTCACGGGCTCTTCGCCAGTCAGATAGCGCGTCGCATTCAGCGAGTAAATGCCCACGTCCATCAGCGGGCCGCCGCCGGAAAGCTTCTTGTCCAGGCGCCACTCACCGGCCCTCTCGTTAAATCCAAAAGCAGTCTCAATCGACTGCACCTGGCCCAGAGCGCCGGAGCGGATAAGATCGACCGCCTTGAGATTCGTTGGCTCATAATGGCAGCGGTAGGCGATCATCAGCTTCACGTTCGCCGATTTGCAGGCGGCGATCATCTTCTCGCACTCCGCCACGTTGATAGCCATCGGCTTTTCGCAAAGCACGTGCTTGCCCGCCTTGGCCGCGCGAATGGTGAAGTCGGCGTGCATCGAGTTCGGCAGCGCCACGTAGACCGCGTCGACCGCCTTGTTGGAAATGATGGAGTCGAAGTTGTCGTAGTCGTAGATCGAGCTTTCAGGAACGCCGAAGTCCGCCGCAATGCGCAGGGCCTTGTCGCGATGCCCGCTCACCAGCGCGGTGACCTTGGAGTTGGGAGAGTTTTTCACTCCCGCCATAAAGATGTCGGCGATGCGCCCCAGCCCGATGATGGCATAGCCGGTCTGGCGCTCGGAAGTTTGGGCAAGCAGTGGCGGGGCGAAGCGCGCAGCAAGACCGAGTGCGCTTAATTTGGCAAATTCGCGGCGGGTAAATGACATGTGGACCACTATAAACCCTCGATTCCGAGACTGTGCAAATTTGCGGAAATCGATCGCCTTGTCGCGATGGGGCGGCAATCCTGCCGCGTCCGCCCTCGAATAGCGGCTCTTGCTGCCTGACTTCGCCTTCACGTATAAAGGACTTATAGCCCCGCAGAGTTTTCGGTACCCGAATGGTGTTCGTTCGACCTAGGAACGATCCGGCCCACCGTACCTGTGTATCGCTGATCCAATTGTTAAATTTAAGAATGACGTCGGAAATTGAAAGGAAGAGGGATGAAAAAGGGCACAGCCAGCAAGCCTAAGCCGCCGACCACCAACAAGCACCTGATCCGCTGGGTTGAGAAGATGGCTGAGCTCGCGCAGCCCGATCGCATTCACTGGGTCACCGGAAGCCAACAGGAGTACGACCAGCTATGCGACGAGTTGGTCGCGTCGGGCACCTTCACTCGTCTCAACCAAGCCAAGTGGCCGGGATGCTTCTATGCGCGCTCCGATCCGCGCGACGTCGCGCGCGTCGAAGATCGGACTTTTATCTGCTCTCTTTCCAAAGACAACGCCGGTCCGACCAACAACTGGATTGAGCCGTTCGAAATGCGCAAGAAGCTGAAAGAGCTTTTCAACGGCTGCATGCGCGGCCGCACCATGTACGTGCTCGCTTTCAGCATGGGACCCGTGGGTTCGCCCATGTCGCGCATCGGCGTGGAACTCACCGATTCGCCCTACGTTGTCGTCAACATGCGTATCATGACGCGCATCGGACTGCCCGTACTCAAGGAAATCGACAAGGGTTCTGCGCGTGTTGTTCCGTGCATGCACTCGGTGGGCATGCCGCTCGCCCCCGGCCAGAAAGATGTGCCCTGGCCATGCAATGACCAGAAATACATCGTGCATTTTCCTGAGACGCGCGAAATCTGGAGCTTCGGCTCGGGCTATGGCGGAAACGCCCTGCTCGGCAAAAAGTGCTTCGCTCTGCGCATCGCCTCGAACATCGCCCGCGATGAAGGCTGGATGGCCGAGCACATGCTCATCGTAGGCGTGGAGTCGCCGCAGGGCGAGAAGACCTATGTTGCCGCGGCCTTCCCATCCGCCTGCGGCAAGACCAACTTCGCCATGCTTGTGCCGCCCAAAGCGCTGAAAGGCTGGAAGGTCACGACTGTCGGCGACGACATCGCCTGGATCAAGCCTGACGCGAACGGCGAGCTGCGCGCCATCAATCCCGAGAGCGGATTTTTTGGCGTAGCCCCCGGCACCAGCGAGAAGACCAATCACAACGCCATGGCCACGCTGCGGCGCAACACGATCTTCACCAATGTCGCGCTCACCCCCGACGGCGGTGTGTGGTGGGAAGGGATGACCGATGAGCCGCCGGCCGAATGTCTTGACTGGCGCGGCGAGCGCTGGACTCCCGAGATTGCCAAGCAGACAGGAGCGAAGGCTGCGCACCCCAATGGACGTTTCACCGCGCCCGCTGCGCAGTGTCCTTCGATAGACCCGGCTTGGGAAGATCCGGCCGGCGTGCCAATCGGCGCATTCGTCTTCGGCGGTCGCCGCTCAACAACCATGCCCCTGGTTTATCAGGCCTTCAACTGGAGCGCCGGTGTGTACGTGGGCGCCACCATGGGCTCGGAAACCACGGCCGCGGCCAGCGGCGCTGTTGGACTGGTGCGGCGCGATCCCATGGCAATGCTGCCATTCTGCGGCTATCACATGGGCGACTACTTCCGGCACTGGATCAAAATGCAGCGCTCGCTCAGCTCCACGCCTCGCATCTTTCACGTGAACTGGTTCCGCAAAGGCGAAGACGGAAAGTTTCTTTGGCCGGGCTTCAGCGAGAATATGCGCGTGCTCAAGTGGATCGTGGATCGAGTGCACGGGCGCGCGCAGGGCAAGGAGACACCCATCGGCTGGACGCCATACTTCGAAGACATGGAGTGGGCCGGGCTTGCCTTCTCGCGGGCGCAATTTGACGAGATGCAGAAAGTCGATCGCGACGCGTGGCGCAAAGAACTCATCGGGCACGAAGAGCTGTTTATCGACGTGCACGACCACCTGCCACCCGAGATGGTCTACGAACGCGAGTTGCTGATCTGCCGCATGTAAGCGTGCTGTGTACCGCCGTCATCTTGCCGGCTGTCGCGCGGGCGTCTTCGCCCGCACTTGCTCATCCATCGGGACATGTATGACGGCTGTTACTTTTTGTTCCAGCTGCGCGCTAAGCCTATTCTTGAGCGACCCGCGTTCCGAATCCAAGCCGCCGGAAAAAATCCTCCACCAGCGCAGCCGTCTCCTCGCTCGTAAACGGGGCCGTCCGAAGAACCAGCTCACCGCTCGGAGTCCCGGCTGCCAGCGACTCCGGTGCGGCCGCGATGGCAATGCACTTCTCACGCCGGTTGGTGCAACTAGCCAGGTCGCCAATCGATTGTTGAAGGGTCGGCGTCGCAATCACGGTACGCGGCGGCGCCATACGATCGAGCAGCCAGAAGATCTCGAGCTTCGATTCCAACTCGTCAGGCACGCAGTCGATTACGAGATCGGCATCGCGGACGGCATCCTCGATCGAAGCCACGAAGGCAACAGCGGGGAGCGCCTCAGGGCTTAGCTCTCGCCGAATCGATTCCTGTGCATGATGAAGGTTGCCGGGCATCACGTCTTCCAGCAGGACGCGGTGGCCGGCGCGAGCCGCGCCCATCGCGAGCCTGCGGCCCAGCGGCCCGGCTCCAATGATGGCGACGGTGGTCACTGGCTTGAACCAACCGTAAATCTCACTTGGCAGAGAGGGCCTGGGCCACTTCCTCGACGCTCGGGCGCGCGCTCTGCAAATGCTGGGCAACTTTCACGCGCTCCTCGGCAGACAGTGTGGGAACCAGGGCAAGCACGCGGCGCAAGGTCACAGAAACGTCGTCAATGTAATTCATCAGGCGGATGGCTTCTCCGGAAAGCGGCATATTTCTCCTCGATCAAAGGTTCCGCTCCTATTGTATTGCGCCGCGCGCACTCATTTGTAATCCACCTGCGGGTCACTGCCCGCGTACGCTGGAATTCGGAAAAGTGAAGGAATGAATGGGATTTGAGATTTCTCGGCGGCGATTCGTAGAACTTCTGGCCGCACCTGAAGACTGAAGTATTCTTTGCCCCTAACGACCCGCGGAGTCCCACCAACGAGCGGAACTTACGGGTGCTGCTCAATCGCCACATTCACCGTTGCCGTCGATCCGGAAGCTGCAACGCCCGAAAGATTAGTCGCGACGCCCGGAAGCGAAACAGGCAGAAACATCACCGATCCGTCGATCGCCGAAATTGCCGTCGCGAACTGCGTAGCCAACAAAGCGCCCTGCTTGCACACGGTGTGCGGCGAGCATGGCGGCGACCATGCATAGAGCGCCTGGTATAGCGCGACCGTTCCCCCGGCCATGGGATTCCCATCAATATCCAGAAGTCGTAGCGCGATCTGGCTCGGCGTCCCCGATGCCGCAAGCGTCTGGGCGGTTCCCGAAATCGGCTTCAGCAGCGCATACTCCGGGCGCGCCCCGTAAGCCGAAAACGTTGTGCATTGGTTGGTTCCGTTCAGGCAGGCATTGATCGTCACAACCTGCCCCTCGGTCAGCGGTCCAACCCTCAGCGCTTCGGTTGCAATGCCCGACGAGTTCGTGATCGCGGTGCCGGAGCCTTGCGGGGCAATCCCGCCGCCGGAAGGCGTTTGCCACGCAACCGATTGGCCGGGCAGCGGCGATCCGCTTGAGAGAACAAGAGCCTGCACGGTCCACGTGAAAGTGGCGCCCGCAGCCAGCGAGAGCTGCGGCGTCAGAGTCACGATCGCGGGCGCTGCTCCCCCGGCGAACTGCGCCTGCACGCTCGACCCATTGGTTAGCGATGCTGTGACGATCGACCAGGTGCCATCGATCGCCGTCACGTTCATGGTGGCTCGCCCGTCACCCGGTGACGACATCGCACAGATGCTCAGGCCGCACGCCAGCCTCGCCGTTCCGGCCGTGACGGTGAAGATGACGGTGACGCCCCCGGCCGGCTCCAGCGAAGGGTTGAGCGCCGTCACGGTGAAGGGAAGAGCTTCGCCGATCGGAACAATGTTTGCCGGCGCGGTGACCATTGTCAGCGCATCGCCTATGCCCGAGTCGTAACTGACGCCGCCGGGAATGACGGCCGCCGCGTACAACGTCGGCAGGTCGTCGACCTCAACGTCGACAGAGCCTGTAATGCCTGGGGCCGCGGGCGGCGCAATCGCCGTGATCTGGTTTGGCGAGATGCTGGTCACAAGCGCTGTCTGGCCGCCCACCAGAACCGTGTCGGCAAGGCGAAAACCCGAGCCATTGATCGTGATCGGCCCGCCCGATGCCGGCAGGTGCGTCGGCGTAACGGTATCGGCATACAGCAGCCAGCCCTCGTAGGCATAGTCAGGCCGCCCGTCTCCGCGCAGGTCGGCAACGCCGATGCGCACAATGTCATCTGCATTCGACGCCACGCGCAGCCACGTTTCGCCCGTGGCCAGTCCGTTCAACCCGGGCGCGGCTCCAATCGGGGTCGCCCCGGCGGCATCGAATGCGTCCCACACCCCAATGCTCGGCATGGCTTTCGCGTTTGTCGGCGCGCCGGTTTCGTCCAGCGCCTGCGTGACAACCGTGAAAATGCGATTCGCGCGCACCGGAAACGTGAACCAGTCGGTCTGGCCCACCTGGCTCAAGCGCCCGCACCACATGCCGCCCGTGGGCATCGGGCGCGGTTCAGTCTCCGATCCAACCGCGTCGCTATAGCCGGCTACAGGCGTGTCAGTCGAGGTTACGTCCACCGTTTGTGTGCTGCCGGCCGAAAGATTCGACAGGGTAACGGAATTCAAACTTCCGGAAGGCGTAACCTGGCCTTGCGTGTAAGGCCCGACGGAGTTTTCAAGAACATAAAGCGGATCGATTGCCTCGAAGCTGACCACGTAATTCGCCGTCGTGACACCGGGCGGCAACGGAATACCGCTCAAATCGAATGACCCCTGCAGCGAGGCATCGTTCGATCCCCACATCGAAAGCAGGTTCCCGCTCCCGTCGTAGAATCCCGTCACCGGGTTGCCATGATCGCCGCTGAACAACGCGCCCGAAACCGCAGTCACCGTGTACTGGTAAAGAGGATTTCCGTTTGCATCGAGCGGGCGCGCAACCACATTCACGCCCTGCATCCCGTACCCGGTCCGGAAACTGACGGTGCCGGAAATTGAAATCGTGTTGGCAGCGGTGATCTCCTTGCCGGGATAATCTGCGAGATTCGCGGCGGTGATGGGGTAAATGCGATTGAGCGCTGCCATATCGTCGTAGCGCAGTTTGGTGGGATCGGGAATGCAATCGCCGCCGCTCGCCTCGCATCCGCCGCTCAGCGGCTGCATCACGGGCCAGCCTTCAATTCCGCCGATCTCGCCGTTCGTAGCCGCGCCCGGATTCACCTGCGCGTAATCGAGTCCAAGCACGCGGCCAAAGGCGCGCTCCAACTCGAAGCTCAACATGTCGAGCATCGCGGCGCTCGTGGCGCACAGCCCGTTAAGAATAATCACCGCGTGAGCAATAGTGGCGTCGGGATTGATGTTGTCGAGCCAGACGTAGACACCGTTGTTCTGGCATGCGTCCGGCTGGCTGGCCATTGCGCCAAAGACGGCATCGATCACGGAACCCTCGGCGTCGAAAATCACGGCGAGCGGATAGTTACTAGCCGACGGCGTCACGTCCGCGGGCGCTGTAATCTGTCCCGCTGAACTCACCGCAATGTTCGAGCCATTCACGTCCTCGTTCAGCGGCCCCGCATCGGTCAGCGTCACTCCTGCCGTCGGAACGGCGCTCCACAAAGCCGCCGCTGCATCCACCATCGCGGTTGCCTGTTGGTTACCGACGAAACCTGAAAGCGGCCCCTGGTCCACGTAGTAACTGACCTTGCCGCCCGCCCAATGCACCGGCGTTCCCACCACAGCCGGATTGAAGTAGCTGGTTCCCGCCACATACTTCGGTCCCCCGGCCCTCGCGCACGGGGAAACAAGAAGCAGCGCCGCAGGCAAAAAAATCGCTCGGCGTAACCGCGGCGGGCATAATGATGCGGCCTGCTGGGCCTTGAAGCGATCACCGGGCGGCGGATTCCTCACGCGCTTGGATGAGCAACTTCAAATCCAAGCGGCCTCGGCGATTCTTAAAGCTTTCTGATCGCCGGTCGGAATCTGGGCTCGCACGCGCAGTTTCGAGGCCCTTCCGTCTACAATCGATTCGGGTCGACCCATGACACAGATACGCGAAACAGTCATCCTTGGCTCCGGCTGTGCCGGATTAACTGCGGCACTCTACACCGCGCGCGCCGGGCTTAAACCGCTGGTTTTGGAAGGCCACGAGCCCGGCGGCCAGCTTTCCATCACCACGCTCGTTGAAAATTTTCCCGGCTGGCCCGATGGCATTCAAGGCCCGGAGCTGATCGCAAACATCCGCAAGCAGGCTGCAAAGTTCGGCGCGGAATATAAGCACGCACACCTCGAAGGCGTCGAGGCGGGCGCGCACCCCATCAAGCTGCACACCTCTGCCGGCGAAATGCACGCAAGGACCTTGATCGTCGCGTCCGGCGCCAGCGCGCGCTGGCTCGGGCTGCCAAGCGAGCAGGCCCTAATCGGCCACGGCGTCTCAAGCTGCGCCACGTGCGACGGCTTCTTTTTCCGCGACAAAGACATCGCCGTCATCGGCGGGGGCGATTCGGCCATGGAAGAGGCCATCTTCCTCACGCGCTTTGCCTCGAAGGTCACGCTGCTGCACCGCCGCGATGCCTTTCGCGCGTCGAAGATCATGCTCGAGCGCGCCATGGCTCATCCAAAAATCGAGCTGCGGACTAACACCATCGTGAACGAGGTGCTGGGCGTCGAAGAGCAGGAAGTGAAAGGTCTGCGCCTGCACGACGTAAAGACCGGTATCACGGACGAGTTGAAGGTAAGCGGAGTCTTCTTGGGCATCGGCCATGTGCCGAACACGAAGGCGTTCGTCGGCCAGATCGATCTTGACGAGGACGGATACATCAAGACCACAAACAACGTGTTCACCACGAAGAATGCCGTTCCGGTCGCCGGCGTTTTTGCCTGCGGCGACGTGCAGGACCGGCGCTACCGGCAGGCCATCACCGCGGCAGGTTCGGGCTGCATGGCCGCGCTTGAAGTGGAGAAGTACCTCGAAGAGCACGGCCACTGAGATCGCGTGACCGCGCATCAGCGTGTGGCCGGATCGAATAGGGGCGGGATATGGCCGCGGCGCGTGATTGCTCCCGGCCTAAAACTGATGAAACGCGAAGAACGCCGCGCAGACCAGAAAGCCTCCGGCGACCGCATGGTTCCAGCGCAGGTGCGAGCCAAAATAATAAGTGGCAAACACGCCAAAGACCGTGAGCGTAATGATCTCTTGAATCACTTTCAGCTGGACCGGCGTAAAGCGTCCGTAGCCGATGCGGTTGGCCGGCACCTGAAAACAATACTCAAGGAATGCGATAGACCAGCTGATGACGATCACCTTCCAAAGCGGCTGGCTTTCGTACTTCAAATGACCGTACCAGGCAATGGTCATGAAAATGTTCGAGCAGATGAGCAGAATGATTGTCCACATTTTGGTATTGGATGCATCGCCGCGTTGGGAAGTTGGGGAAGTCGCGACTGCTTCGATTGATTTTCGCATGAGGATCGAGTGACAGCGCTCAAAGAGAATCTCGAAAAGCTCGAAGACGCGATTGCCGCGGCTTGCCGTGCAGCGGGCCGCGCGCGCAGCGAAGTCGAGTTGATGGCGGTGTCGAAGACATTTCCAGCCGAGGCGGTTGCGGAGGCAGCAGCGTTGGGCCTTACCCTCTTCGGCGAAAATCGCGTTCAGGAATTTAATGCCAAGTTTTTAGAGGCTGCGGAGAAGGGAACCTGGGCGGTCCGCGAGCGGCTGCGCTTCCACCTGATCGGGCATCTGCAATCGAACAAAGCGGCCCGGGCAGCGGAGATCTTCGACGGGGTGGATTCATTGGATTCCGTTCGGCTGGCGGAGCGGTTGGATGAGGCAGCAGGGAAGACCGGCAAGCGGCTTCCGGTTTTGATCGAAGTAAAGCTGAGCTCCGAGGCGACGAAAAACGGCGTCGAGCCGGACTCCGATGACGCGGCACGGCTTCTCGAACGGCTGCCCGATCTGCTTGACCTTGAAGTGTGCGGCCTGATGACGATTGCGCCGTGGGGCGCGCCAGACGACGTGACCCGTGCGTGTTTCCGCAGCCTGAGAACTTGTCGCGACCGCTGGGCCAAAGCGCACCCCAATCTGAAATTCGACGTTCTCTCGATGGGCATGAGCGGAGATTTTCGCCTGGCAATCGAGGAAGGCGCGACGCGAATTCGCATCGGCACTGCGCTCTTCGGAAAGCGCACGATGAAAGCCGAGCCGGACGGCCAGGCAGCGGAGTTCGACTAATGCTGCGCGAAGCGGTCGGTGGCGTAACGCTCGCAGTCCGTGCTCATCCGGGCGCCAGGAAAACCGCGATTCTCGGAATCTTCGGCGAAGGCGCAACAGCACAGCTCAAAGTCGCCGTACAAGCGCCGCCGCATGAAGGCCGCGCCAACGAGGCGCTCACCGCGTTCTTCGCGGAGTTGTTCGGCCTGCCCAAAAGCTCTGTCGAGCTTCTTTCCGGCGGAATGTCGCGGAGCAAAGTCTTTTTCTTGCGCGGTGTCACAATGGCCCGCGCGAATGCGCTGCTGGCGCAGAAAATCGACGTCTGAACTATTTTGTCGCGGCCGTCTGCCGCGCAAGTTCCTTTTCGAAAGCTTGCTCGCGCTCGGCGATATACGCTTTGTAACCCGCTGGATCGACGAAAGCGTCATGATCCCCCGCCTTCCATCGCGGATACTTCTCCACTAGATCGAAGTACGATCCGTGCGCTCCGAGAAAAACATCGCATGGAAGGCGCTTCAGCACCGCGAATCCGCGCTTATAGTCTGCCGCGATCTGCGGATACGCCTTGTTGCCAACCAGCTTGTACCCAGGGTTCACATTCGGGCTGCCGACAATCACTACATGCAGCACGCGGGCATTCTCTTTTTCGTCCAAAGTCCAGGTCGTCGTTCCGCGCGTGTGCCCCGCCGTCAGATGCGCTGTGAGCACAGTGTCCCCAAGGCTCACCGTACTGCCGTCGTGAAGCACTCGATCGACATGCGTCGGCGGATACCGCATGAACTTCTCCCCGCCGTATTGAAAGTCGCTTTTGCCGCCGGACTCCACAACCTCCACATCGCCCGCCATCACGTAATATTTCGCGCCCGTCAGCCTGATGATCTCCGAGCTGCCCGCGCAGTGGTCATTGTGTGCGTGGCTGATGAGCAGAATCTTGATGTCGCCGAACTTGAAACCGAGAGACTCAACGCTCTTCTTGATCAGCGGCACCGAAACTTCCAGATCGGAGTTGATGAGAATAAGCCCTCGCGGCGTGACGATCAAATAAGACGCCAGGTCCTGGCTTCCCACGTAGTAAAGATTGCCGGCAATGCGGAACGCCGGAAACGGCGTCGTCCATTCTGGATTGTATTGGGCTGCGAGCGGAGCTGCTGAACCGACAACCGCGAAGAGAGCGAGGAGCAAAACAAATCGCGCGGTTTTCATTGCGTCTCTCGATGTTCAATGTGCTTCGCGAAGATTTCAATGGCGCGTTCCAGGTGAACTCCGCGCGAGCCCTTCACGAGCGCGACGTCGCCGGGCCGAAGATTTTCAATCATCCACTGGCCGGCAGTGTCTGCGTCGCGGAGAAAAACTGCCGGCACGCCTCCCGAGCAGGAAGCAGTCGCAAGGTGTTCTGCGTTGCCCTGCACGGCAACCACCAGATCGAGCCCCGCCTGCGCAGCCGCGCGCCCACATTCAACGTGCATCGCGGCACTGTGCTCGCCCATTTCGAGCATCTCTCCGGCGATAAGGATGCGCCTGCCGGCTGCGGGCCGCGCGGCAAGCGTCCGGATCATCGAGCGCAAAGCCTCAGGATTCGAGTTGTAGCTGTCATTCAAAATCGTCGCGCCGGCGATCTCCATCACTTGCCCGCGCTTGTCGCCAGCTGTCAGCGTCGCGATCGCCGCGATCGCCGCATCCACATCCACCCCCGCCTCCAGCGCCACGGCCAATCCTGCAACCGCATTTGACGCATTATGCGCGCCCAGCAGTTCCAGCGTGAATCCGATCTCCCGTTCGCCCGCGCGCACCCTCACGTGCAAGCCATCGCCATCCTCCACCGTAGACAGAATCTGCGGATTGGCGCACGGTCCGGCGCCGAAGTACACGACCTTGCCCGAAAAATCTCGACCAAACTGCGCCGCGTATGCGTCGTCGCAGTTCAGGAACGCCACGCCCTGCGCAGGCAGCGCTTCCATCAGCTCGAATTTCGCGCGCGCAATGCCCGCCTGCCCGTCGGCGAAATTTTCGATGTGCGCGGTGCCGATGTTCGTTATCACACCCCAGTCGGGCGCTGCAATTCTGGCCAGCGCCGCAATTTCGCCGGAGTGATTCATTCCCATCTCGATCACCGCGATTTCGTGCTCCGGCTGCAGTCGCAAAAGCTGCAGGGGCAAGCCGAAGTTGTTGTTCAGGTTTCCCTTCGACTTAAGTACGTTGAACTTCGCGCCAAGAGCAGCAGCCACAGCTTCCTTGGTCGTTGTTTTTCCTGCCGAGCCGGTAATCGCAACCACGCGGCGGCCCCACTGCCGGCGAACATGATTGGCGAGCGCCTGCATCGCGACGAGCGGATCTTCCGCGATCAGCAACGGATGAGACAGCGCAGCATCGGGCAGGGAAGCGGCGCGCGCCCGCGAAACCACCGCTGCAACCGCGCCTCGCTCGAAAGTTGCAGCCACAAAATCATGTCCATCGTGGCGTTCGCCTCGAACCGCAAAAAAAAGCTCGCCGGGCGCGATGGTGCGCGAGTCAATCGAGTAGCCGGTGGCTACCAGCGCGCCGGCATTGGCCACACTGGCAGGTGCTTCAAGCACCGCTCCGGCGCCCATCGCAGCTTCAGCAAGTGTCAGATTCATTGCCCTTCACGATAGCCCAATTCGCCAAGGATGGAAAGCGCGACCGCAGCGTCGTCAAAGGGTATGATGCGTCCGGCGACGATCTGTTCCTTCTCGTGGCCTTTTCCGGCGATCAGAACCACGTCGCCCGGCTTGGCGGCCTCAAGCGCGAGCCGAATGGCCGCTGCACGATCGATCTCAACGGTGTACGCAACGCCAGTCGCCTGCAAGCCCGGCTCAATCTCGGCGAGAATCGCTGCCGGATCTTCCGAGCGCGGATTGTCGCTGGTGGCGATAACGAAATCGCTTCCTTCACCCGCAGCCTGCCCCATCTTGGGCCGCTTGGTGCGATCGCGATCGCCGCCGCAGCCAAAAAGCGTGATGACGCGCGCGCCCGCTGCCGCTGTAATCTGCCGGGCGAGCGCAGTCAGATTCCGCAACGCATCGTCGGTGTGCGCATAGTCCACGATCACCGTGAAAGGCTGCCCCGCGTCCACCGGCTGGAACCTGCCGGGCACGGGCTTGAGCGCCGAAACAGCGCCCGCGAGATGCGAAAACGAAACGCCCCGCGCGTGAGCCGCCGTAAACGCCGCCAGAAGATTCAGAACGTTCACTTCTCCAGCCAGCCGCGAAGAAAGGCATGCCGAGCCGGCCGGAGTTTCCAGTTGAATCGTCGCGCCAGATGGCGTGAGCGTGTAGCTCGACGCGCGCCAATCGCCTTTACCAATTCCGTACATTCGAATCTCAGCACCGGCGGCCTTCGCCGCTTGCGCCAGTTCGTCGGCGCGAGCGTCGTCGGCATTGATCACCGCAACGCGCGGCGCCGGATAAACGGTGCCGTCGAACAGCAGGCGCTTTGCTGCGAAATACTTTTCCATCGTTCCGTGATAATCGAGATGGTCGCGCGTGAAGTTGGTAAACACAGCCACGTCGAATGGAATTCCGTACATGCGGCCCTGATCGAGTGCGTGGCTCGAAACCTCCGTCACCAATTCCTCTGCGCCTCGCGCCACCCCTTCCGCCATCATCTCGAACACGTCGCGAGACTCAGGCGTGGTGTGCACCGACGCCCGAACTTCACCAGCGATATGGCACTCGATGGTTCCGATCAGAACGCTCGATCGCGCGGCGGAGTTGAGAAGCGCCTCGGTCAGAAACGCAGTCGTTGTCTTTCCATTTGTGCCCGTAATTCCCGTCGCGGCCAGCGAACGTTCCGGATGCCCGAAGAAAGCCGCCGATGCCTGAGCCAGTGCGCGCCTGCCGTGCTCGACGTGCAGGACTGCCAGATTGGGGTGATAGACAGTGAGATGATCGAATGTTTGCTCAGAGTCGGTGAAAATGCCGACAGCGCCCGCGGCGATGGCCATCTGAATAAAACGATTGCCGTCGGTCGAGCCGCCTTTCATGGCAACAAACACCGCACCCGGATGAACGCGGCGCGAATCGTACTCAATGCCGGTAATGGCCGCCGCGAAGCTCCCCGCAGAGCCGATAGACGTAACTTCGGAGATCAGGTCGTTCCAATTCATCTCGAAGTTGATTGTAGATTGCTGCGATGGATGAGCAGACAGGACAGACAAAAATGACTGCTCCGCCGGTTATGGGTACTCGCCGACGAATTTATGGATGCCATCCATGAGAACCTGCCGCCCGCCATCGACACTCGCCGTTCGCTCCGCCGCTTCCATCAGTTCCGAAAGCGAATTCTTCATCAGGTCGTACTGCTCTTCCGCCTCCGCCTCCGAATCGAAGAACCGTGTGTGCATCATCCAGCCGTAGATGCCGCATGTGATCGCGAACGGAGCCACGCTCGCCTCGCGCTCTAACGTGATTCGTGCGCCAAGAACATGCTCCTCGTCACGCGTAACAATCCCCTCCTCAGAGCCGCGAAGGCCGAGAGTTACGCCATCTTCTGAGGGAACCCAGGATGAGCCGGTCACACTGTGAGGGTACCGCACATTACGCGTGCCACACCGTCAGCGCGCGCAGCGCACCACAATTTTTGTTCCGGGAGCCACCACGGTGCCGGGTGCAGGAGCTTGCTCGCGAGCGATGCCGTCACCCGCAATCTCCACTTGAAGGCCCGCGCTCCCCGCCTGCTCGATGATCTCGCGAATCGGTAAACCGATCAGCGACGGTACGCGCAGCTGTCCTGCGTCCGCGACGACGATCGCGTTTGCCGGCGGCTGAGAAGTCGCACCGCCAGTCTGGGAAGCCACCGGCCCCGGCAGGTCCGGCGACCGCTGAGACGTCGTGCTTGTTTTCGGTGTCGCGGATGAATTTGAAGCTTGCGCCGACGAAACGCTCGCCGGCGACGTGCCAGCCGCCGAAGCCGGCGGCGCTGCATTTGCAGCCGAAGCCGGCGCTGCGCGTAACCCATCGTCGCTCGGCAAATCGTTCGCAGCATCGTAGAGCGCCTGAATGTTTTCGCCTTCTGCCGGTGCGTCGTCTTCGGTGGTTGGCGTGTTGTCCTTCGACGCCAAATCGGCAGGCCGCAGGTCAATATCGTGCTCGATGCCAAGATACTCCAGCACCTGCTGCGCAACCTCGGCAAAAACCGGAGCCGAGACTGATGCCCCGTAATAAGCGCCCTTGGGCGAGTCCAGAACCACCGCAACCGCGATCACAGGATCGTTCACCGGCGCGAAGCCTGCGAACGAAGCGATGTGCATCGTCTTCGAATAGGTATGCGTTACCGGGTCGATCTTCTGTGCAGTGCCCGTCTTGCCACCGGAAGAGTATCCATCGAGCTGTGCAGATTTGCCGGTCCCGAACAGAACCACGCCCTCCATCATCTTGCGCATCTCCGCCGCGGCCAGCGTGCTGATCACGCGATGCGCTCCCGGCGGCAGCTCGCTCGGCAATTCTTCGCCCGCTTTCACCGGGCTGGCAGCGAACGGCGGCGCCGCCTGCGGCGCTCCAGGCCCCGCGGCCGAATCCGCCTGACTCTGCATCAGAACATGCGGCGGCAAATACACGCCCCCATTCGCGATCGTCGAAACCATCGAGACCAATTGCAGCGGCGTCACCGCAATCTCCTGCCCAATCGCGACGTACCCGATCGATGCCGGCTGCCATCGCGGCAGCGGCCGTAGCAGCCCGCGCGTTTCTCCAGGAAGCTCAATGCTCGATCGCGATCCGAATCCAAAGTTCCGGATGTACTTGTACATCTTGTCCGGGCCAACTCGCAGCGCAAGCTTGATGGCGCACACGTCGCTCGAGTGCGCAAGAGCTGCTGCCACTGGAATCGTGCCCAGTCCGCGATCGCTCTTGTCGTCGTGGATCACCTGCCCGGCAACCTTGATCTGTCCGCCCGAGCAATCGATCATGTCGTCCGGCTTGGCCACGCCCGAATCCATCGCCGCCGAATAGGTCACGAGTTTGAATGTCGACCCCGGTTCATAAACATCACTTACCGCATGGTCGCGCAACATCTCCATCGTTGTGTGGCGGAATTGGTTGGGATTGAATGTGGGCCGAATGGCGAGCGCAAGAATCTGTCCGGTGTGCACGTCCTGCACCACAACTGTCCCATTCAGCGCTTGCGTCTTTTCCATGGCATGGTCCAGCGCGCGCTCCGCCATGAATTGAATGTTCTCGTCGATCGTGAGGACAAGATTCTGTCCGGGCTCAGGGTCATGCTCGCTCGAACCCAGCACTTTTCGGCGCGCATCCACGGCCGTGTACATCAGCCCCGGAGTCCCATGCAATTCGCTGTCGAACTTTTCTTCGAGGCCCCCGAGCCCGTCATCGTCGGTTCCAACGTATCCCAGCACCTGCGCGGCAAGCTGGTTGTCGGGATAAAACCGTGCAAACTCCTTCTGGAAATAAATGCCCTTCATGTTCAGGGCCTTCACCGCGTCCGCTACCTGCGGACTCACGCGGCGCGCGATCCACGCAAAGTTATGGCCGTCATTCAGCCTGGCTTCAATCTGCGGCTCGGTTGTCTGTGCGTCTTCAGGATCGATGTGAACCAGCGCAGCAAGCGTGTGCGCGGCCGCCTGCTTGTCAGCAATCTGCGAGGGGTCGGCGTAGATTGACGGCACCAGGACCGTCATCGCCAGTTCGCGCATGTTGCGGTCGTAGAGCACCCCGCGGCGCGGCGCAACTTCGAACGTTCGCTGCTGCTGCTTCGCCGCGCGCTCCACAAAGTCGCGATGCCGCACCACCTGCAGCCAGAACAGCCGCCCCGAAATCGCGCAAACCCACACCAGGAAAAACAGGCAGATGGCAAAAAAGCGTGTCCGCTTCAGGGGCACGCCTTTGGGTGTTTGGGTACGGCTGCGGATCACTTGGGCGGCAGACGACATTTTTTTTGGCCCACTCGCTCGGCTATTGTCCTGCCGGCGCCGTCGGCGCAACCTGGGCAAGGGTTGGAGCTCCGGATACAGGCCGCGCGTCAGAGTAGATCACCTGGCCAGGCTGTGGCTCAGCAAGCCCAAGCTGCCGCGCCATCTGGTCGATGCGGCCGGGCTGTGTGAGTTCCGCTTCGCTCAGGCGCAACTGGCGATTCTCTTCGCGCAACTGGTCGAGCGCCTGCTTCTCGCTCTCCACGCGGTAGCTGCTTTCGATCGCATAGAAATGCTGTAAGCCGTAAACCATGATCAGAGAAAAAAGCATCACCACGGCGGCGGAAAAAACCCGCATCTCGCGCACACGCACCGGATCCGACGCCTTCACCAGCCGCGAATTATCAAAATGTTTCGCGAAATAATATTCCGGCATGCGCACGCGGCGGCGTAGCTGAATCTGCTGCGCCATCATCACGGCGTTGTGCTCGGCAATGCGCGCGCCCAAACCCCGGCCCGCCTCAAAATAAGTTGTTACACATGCCGCCATCTTCGTTCTCCTGGATCTCTGCTGCGAACTGTGAACTACGAACTGTGAACTGTCTTACTGCTTTTCCGCCGCCCTCAACTTCGCGCTCCGCGACCGCGGATTGCGGTCAATCTCTTCTTCCTGCGCCGTCACGGGCTTTCTGGTTAACAATTTCCAGATTCCCTTCTGCGCGCCTTCCCTCATGCTGTCTTTCGCAATGCGATCTTCCAATGAATGAAAGCTGATCACCACGAGCCGTCCTGAGGGCTTAAGCAATTCCGGTGCGGCCTCAAACAACGCTCGAATTTCTTCTAATTCCCGATTAACAAAGATGCGCAGTGCCTGAAACGTTCTGGTCGCCGGGTGAATGTATTTCATTGGCGGGACGGCTGAAGCTACGATTCTGGCTAACTGCGCCGTTGACGTAACCGGCCGCCCCCGCACAATGGCTCTGGCGACTGTCCGCGACCTCCTTTCCTCACCGTATTCGTAAATGAGATTTGCCAGCTCGCGCTCGCCCGTCTCATTCACCACTTGTTCGGCGGTTGGCCCCGTTCGCGTATCCATACGCATGTCCAGCGGCCCGTCCGCCTGAAAACTAAACCCTCTGCGCGCCTCGTCGAAGTGCAGGCTGCTTGCTCCAAAGTCGGCCAGCAGTCCGTCCACCGATTCCGGCTTCACATGCTCGGCGATCGTGCTGAAAGCCTCGCCGATCAAACTCACTCGCGGCGCCTCGCTGCCCAGCTCTTCGCAAACCTTTGCCAGGCTCTCTCTCGCCAGCTCCAGCGCCTCGGCATCGCGGTCAAATCCAATCAGTTGCCCCGCACTTCCCAGCTGCCTCGCGATCCCTTCCGCATGTCCCGCAAGGCCCAGCGTGCAGTCAACGTAAGTTCCGCCACGCCGCACGCGGATCAAATCCATCACTTCCTGAAAAAGAACCGGCACATGGCGTACTTTCTGCTGCGTCATGCGCGCCCCCCTGAGGGGCTTACGAACCGCTTCCCTCGGCCAAAATCCCGCCCACCGCTCTGCGGTCCTCCGCAGTCAAATTGCCCGCGGGCAAATCCTGCTCGAATGCCGACCGGTTAACCACCTCGAGATGCGTAATCTTGCCCATCACCGCCAAATCGCCTTCCAGCTTCGCCGTCGCGCGCAGAATCTGCGGCAGCACGATCCGCCCTTGCGCGTCCATCTTCACTTGCTGGCCGTAGTAGCTGGTCAAATCCAGGTACCTCATCACCGAGTCGTTCATCGTGCTGTGCTTCGCCAAATGCGCTTCAATCTTTTCCCACTCAGCAAGCGGCCAAACCTGCGCGCGCTTGCCGTCTTCGCTCGTCACATACAGGTCCGTGACGTTGGCCGCATCCAGCAGCTGCTTGAAGGGAACCGGCAGCTTGAGCCGCCCGTTTTCCTCGACCTTTGCTGGATGGTTGCCGCGAAACATTTCTCGTCCTCTTCTGCCTTCCGCGGCCGCCGATGCTTGCCGTCCCGCGAACTGAATTCCTTCAAAATCTCTTCCGGGTTAGCCAGGCAGGTTCCCCAGCCTGGCCGCAACCCGGATTTCCGTTTCGGGGGAGGGAAACGGAGTAAACTAATGGAGAAAGACAGGTTATGGATCAGATCCATAGGACTCCATCCAGCTCCAAAATGTTCCATCTCGGTCGATAGTACCCTCGATTCTGCCCTCCGCCAAGCAAAAAAACGGTGGAAAGCGCAGAAAACTCAGGATTTCCGCCTGAACGCCGACTAATAGAAGAAAAATTTTGCTTGACCACAAGATGTGGGGTTTACTGCTTTGATCCCCCATCTGGACAAGAATCCGCGCATGTGGTAGGAGAACAAAAAGCGAAACATGGCGACTCAACTTGCGTAAATCGCCATCCGCTCTTGTCGCTTGGAAGAAATTGGAAAACTGAATCTGAGTTCGCGCGCCACGCCCGCACCAGGCCGATCAGTAAAGAACAGCCTGGGAGCCTACGCCAAGAACCAACCGGAAAGACCAGCCTGATACCCCGCGCTACGAGCTGGCTGCTGTGTCGCCGGCCAGTGCGTTATCCAGCGCCTGGCGAATCGCCTTCTTCACCTTGCCGCCAATGATCCACCAGTTCAGCAGAATTCCAACGGCGCCGCTGATCAGTTTTCCCAGCTCGCCCACCGCCAGCTTGGGGCGAATCGCATTGAGCCTTTGCACGATCAGGTTCACGATATTGTCCAACTGCGCCGATGCAATCGTGGCGCGCGCCGGCAACGGAACCTCGGCGGCCGCTTTGCCGCACAGCGGGATCAGCGGCATCCACACCTTCCCCTGCGGTAACGCAGAATTGTCGCTTGGGCAGCCGGTCAAAAATTGAGCCTCGATTTGGGCGGCGTAAGGCCCGGCAGCAGTCAGCGCCCCGCTAATAATAGGATTGCTTGCGGTCACCGCGAAGTGCTCGCGCAGAAACTGCTGGCAGTTTCTCCGGCCCAACAAAAAGTCATGCTTGCGGAAGTCGCGGCACAGGAAGCCGCCAAATGCGCCCAGCGATCCGCATTGCAGAGCCGGTTTCCCTTGCTGCACTGAGTCGGGATCCGACGGCGCAATAGCAAAGCGGCTGAATGAAGACCCGTCCATGAGCGCTGCAAGGCTCTCGCCCAAAAAACGCGACTGCGAAAGCGTCACATTGAAGAAGCTCATCAGAATCGCCCAAATGCCCTGGTGATCGGCCGGCACATACGGGCCGCTGAAGTTGCTGTCTCCCATTGGGAACGGAGCGACCGTCAGCACGGCGGCGTTTGCCTCGTCCGGCGACGAGGGGTTCGACGCCTGACTCAATTGCTCCGCCAGGTAGCCATCCGCCAGCTCGAATGGAGTGTTGTCCGTAACGCCTCCATCCACATTCACAGTTTGGATTGTCGCGCCGATCCCGGACGGAAAGGCCGGAGCAATCTTCGTCGACGTCGCGCTCAGCGGCTCCCACCCTGGGATTTGATAGTCCGCCACATCGCGTGTGAGCACCCTCGATGCCAGTGCGACGGGCACAGCCCCTGTAGCCTTTGCCGCTTCCTGCAGCAACGGCCACGCTCCCTGTCCCGGCTGGCCCGATGGCAGCGGCTTCGCGGTTGGCGCCACCGGCGAGTTCCCGCCGGCTCCGCGCGTAACCTGAAACTGCAGCCTGTCGCCGTAGTAGGAAACAAACTCCTCCGCCGACGTCGCGCCCGTGTAAAGCCCGTAAGGAGTGCCTCGCGCGTTGGTCAGGGTCAGAAAAAGATTCAGGCTGTCCGCGATGTAAGGCCGCCTGACGGTTGCCCCGCTCGGTGTCAGTGCATAGCCCGCAATCTCGTCGATGATCGTGCAATCCAGTAACGACAGCAGCGGGCCGTCACCGGCAACATCGTTGGTTTCGAGCAGCCGGGATATGTCGATCTTGTTCACCCAGCTCTCGTAAAACGTGTTGGTCGTGTTCTGCTCGTCGCCCGTTTCAATGTGCTGGAACGGCTGTTGCACCATCACCGACGCGATCGCCGCGCACATGCCGCCCGCCGATGCTCCCGTGAATACGTCGATCTGAACATCGTGCAGCGGCGCCACCGGAGGCACCGGCCCCGGTCCTGGATTCGCGAGGTACGCCTTGAAGGCCGCCTTCGTTGTCTCCCATTCTTCCAGCGCCTCGGTTAGGAAATCGAGCACACCCGCGGTGTACGCGCCCGCGGAAACCGCCCCTGCCATATTGATGCCAAGCCTGAATTTTGCCATGTGTCACCTGCCCTAAGTCGGATGATTGTGCGGCTGCGGCAGCCCGGCATGCGGGGTCGAACTGCCGCCGGAACCGAAACTGCGCAGCCGGAACCGAACTGCACACAATGCACGAAATCAACGCGCGGGGAACCAAAAACAATCAGGGCTGATACGGGTGAGATTTCGACTGAGAATGGATGCTACCACAACCCCGTCAAACCACGGCGCCATGAGGCACCATTCACTTGATCAGGGCCTTGCCACGCCGTTTCGCGCGCTCAATCACCACCTGCAGCAGATAAACGAACACCACAAGGTTGATCGCGAGCAGCCCGATCCGAATCCACGAGACGTGCCGGAAAATCTCAATCAGTTCCCACGGGAGAAACGAAGCGGTAATGGCCAGCGTCAGAAACTCGCCCCACGCCTTTTCAAGATAGAGGCCGATCCCTTCGGCCAGGGTCAGGCCGGCGTAGCAGTAGGCGAAGAATCCGATTCGGCGCAGTAGAGGATCGTTCACCAGCGACGCCTTCTCCAGCACAAAAGAGATCAGCCTCGATTCGGGATTGAACCGCAGATGGCGCGCGAACAGGTCTATCTCGTCGGCCAAGTCTTTGTGCAACAGCCGGTGGGCGCCGATCCCGATGGCGATGAAAAACAGCGCGTGCAGTAGCTTGTAGACCGCGATCGAGAGCAGCAAACGATCGTGATGCTTGGCACGGGAACGATTTCGAGGCGAGGAACGAGGCATTCAGTGGGATATCGGCGCTGCCTTCAGGGTAAATGATGCATCGCCCCCCGGATCCCACTCGCGGGTCACGAATTGGTTAACAAATCGCCCCGGATATGGGTTCGGCGCCGGCGCAAGTCGCATCCGGGACATTGTCTTCATTGCCGACGCCCCGGACAGTACCGACAGCAACTCGCGCCCTACTTAGGAACAGCCTTTGATTCTGCGGTGCTATAGAATTCTTGTGTCCTTTCGACAGGTCATGAGCGGTATGAGAAAAGGTGAGCCAGAATCCGCACAGCAGCTTATTGAGAACGTAAAGAACAAGCAGCGAAATACGATTTGGCCGGAAGCGCTAAACAACAGCCGAGATGTCGACGAGTTTCTCTGGAAAGGCGCTCCCGACGCTCCGCTCGTTCAGCGGGTCGGTGCCTGGTTGTTTGGCATGGTCTTCGTTTTGGTGGGTGTTGGCTGGTTCGCCGCAGGATACGCAAGAAACTGGTGGATATTCTGTCTGCTTTCGTTCGTATGGTTCTTCGTCGGCGTGAGAGTTTTTCTGAACGGATTCAGAAAGCATCGACGGGCCCACGAATGTCACGGTAAGGAAACTTAGCGTTCTGGGCGGCTAACCGGTTTCCCGAAACATTCGGATTTTCGCCCGCGGTTCGCCTGAGAATCTCGAAATGTGCGGGATGCCGACCTTACGGGAAGAACAGCAAAATGGAGTGATTTCCCGCTTGCCGACAAACCAACCTCAACCCAATTGTGCCCCGCGTCTTTGACGGTGAAATGAAGGGAAGCTAGGATTTCCCGATGATCTGGAGAGTGATCCATTGGAGCATCAATTCCTTATTCTGGGTTGCGCTGGCGCTTTTCATCGCCAGTATGGTTTCCAATCGACGTTCCGCGACGGTCCGCGCAAGGGGCACGGTTGAGTTCGCTCCAAGGTGGTTCGGAGTGTGGGCGTTGATGTATGTTGCGATTCGGATGTGTTTCATTGCTTGGGGCTATTTGCGCCACGGCCTAACAGAGCCTCTCACATTCGCGACAGGAGCCTTGCTTGGTTTGACTTCCGTCGGATTGCTCTTCATGCTCCCCGGAACTGTATTGGTGAGCGACAGCGGTCTTGAGGAAGTCATCTGGTTGTGGCGGAACAAAAGAATCCGGTGGGAAGAGATCGTTGAGATTAACACCGAAAGGAAAGGCAGCGCGGTGACGGTTATCGGTGCCGGTAAAACCAAAGTCATCCATTCAAGTCGGCTGCCAGACCGGGCGCGATTTCTACTCGAAATCAAGCGCCATTGTGGCGACAATCTTCCGGCGGATTTCCCGAACGGAAACGCGAACAAGAACATTGCTTCATGACCAAGTCGCAGACTCTTCGACGGGTCCCGGACGAATTACCGGCTACGATTACCTCTGGGTGATCCAGGCAGGTGGCCCGATCACGGGAAGATCCACGCTGACCAAGAAAACTGTGCCCCGTTCATCTCGCGCCTCATGCGGGATGAGCGGGCGGGAAACAACCGAAACGTATACCACTTTTCATCGAACGGCGGGCAGCCCAATCACAGACCGTCTCCCCAGAAGTCTTCACCTCACTTCGCTGTCAAGCCCCCGCGCCGAATATTCCCGCGCCCGCTCTCCTGGGAACCCGCTCATTGCAATTCACTTATTCACTTTTTCACTTCTTCACTTTTTTCTCCCAAGTTTGCCGGTAATTATGCCCTTTAAGCGCATCATGGTTTCAGAATCCAGTTTCATCGGAGCAGTTCCTCAGCGCCGCACCTCAAAGCCGCTCAGGAACCAGCCCTGGGAGTCTTGCCATGACAAACTCATCGAGCCAATCCGAAATCCTTGATGTCCGACTCCCTGCACTCCAGCCGCGAATTTTTTTTTCAAAACTTGCACCAGGCACGGTGCAAGAGCGGTTATTTTGGAGCATCGAACCTTTAGAATCAAATACTTGACTGTTAACCACTCGATACACACCCTATTCACTGACTAGTAAAAACTCACTTACCTGCTAGTAAACTCCTAACTCCTTTAGAAGGCTAAGGTTGCGTATAAGCCCGTTGGAATCATCGGGTTACAGGACCCTAGAAAAGGTACAAGCCATTGAAAACAAACCCTTTAACCCCAAAATGGGGGGGAGGGGGTACCCACTGTACGGTCCGGAAGCATAGCTGGCAGGTCATAACGAGCGCCTCCCCGGCAGCTCAGACGCGGGGCTCCGACCAACCGATCAAACCGCTCTCAGCCACAGCACCGGCTGCCGGATGGGAAAATTCCTGATCGTCTCTGGCATCTTCGGATCGGCAGGCAGCTTCTTCCATAACTCGATGTACTTCGGCTCGCGATACACCAGCCCCGCGAACAACAGGCTTGGTTGGCGGTTAGGCAGGTCGTCGAAATCTTCTACGTCCTTGGGGTATGGCCATTTGCTCTTGTCAGCGATGAACGGAAACATGAAGTCGACAGCCTTCTTGTAGGTATCGCCATCGGGCAACGCGAACTGCCACAAGTTGTCGGTCGCTCCGCGCGGCGATACACCAGTGCCGGACGCCATCACGCACACCATCGCCAGCATGTCCAGGTTGAACAGCGAGTAGTTGTAGGGCCGTGCTCGCTTCAGTTCCAGCGGAAAACTTCCGTCCGGAGCCATCTGGTCGGGCAAAAGATGATTGCGAAAACGCTCGCGGCACAGCAGCATCGCATTCTCATTTCCGATGTAGCGTGCGAACGCCGCCACCTGCACCGTCCAGCAGGTTCCGTGATTGTTCTTCGCGTCTTCTTCCGCCAGCCCGGGCGTCGACGAGCGCATCCACAGCAGGTATTCCGTGAACCACTCGCGCACTCCGGCAAACTCCGCTGCTGTCATCGCCTGCGCGGCTTCCAGGTGCCGCGCGGCTCGCGTCACCTCCACCAGGTGCAGCGTGTCGATGATGCCGTAACTGCGACCCGTCGCAACGCCCCGCACCGCCTGCGCGTAATCGAGCGACGGATTCATGCGCGTCTCCGGCGCAAGAAACCACGCGCGCAGATGTGTCGCGGCAGCCGCTGCGTAGCGCTTGTCCTGCGTCAGGACCCACGCCGCCGTCAGCGCCGGCACAATCAGGCTCATCCTGATCAGCGCCAGGCGATGGTCGTTGAAGTTCCCGGGATTCGAATATCCGTCGCGGTTGATGTAAGGTCCACCGGGATTCTTCGGGTCCGGCCAGAAATAATCTGCCTCGGAATAGTAGTCGTGTTTGCCGCCTTTGCTCAGCGGCGCCGGCGTCGCTGTAATGGTGATCGGCGGCGCAGTCAGATACTCGCTCGCCGCGCGCAGAATCCTGTCGCGGTCGATCGCTTCGATCTCGCCCAGTGTGATCAGAGGCCCGGCCGGCGGCGCCGCGGCAGGCTGCGCTGCGAAGGTTCGTGTACGGCTTGCGGCGAGCGTAGCGGCTGCGGCAGAGAGGCAAAAGTTGCGGCGATTCATCTCCTCCACTCTCTCCAAACGCCCCGCCCTTTGTCCAGCGCCGCCGCACGCAAGTACCGTTCTCCATTCTGCATTTGCGGTATAGTCTCGAAACTGAAGAGAGGTCTGGCAATGCCAATCGAAGCCCGCATTCCGGACTTCGTTCCGCCGTCTTTCGCCGATCCAGACTCGGGCCGCATCGTGCTTCTCGCCGACGATCTGACCGGCGCATGCGACGCCGCGGCGGCATTCCTTCGCACCGGCCGCTCGGTCCGCGTCTGGTTCGGCACCGGTGTTGAGTTCTCAACTCCGGAACAGGTGCAGGCATTCAACACCAGCTCGCGCGCTCTCTCTCCGCGCCGCGCCGCCCGCGCAGTTTCCGCTGCCTGCGCCGCTCTCGCCCACGACCCCAATTCGCTGTTTTTCAAGAAAGTCGATTCTGCCGCGCGCGGCCCATACGCCGCCGAGTTGCTCGCTGCGCACCGCACGCTCGGCACTCGCGCCGTTCTGCTGGCCCCTGCATTTCCCGCCGCCGGCCGCACCGTTCGCGAGGGTTTGCTCGAAGTCTCCGACGCTGCCGGGACACATTCCGAGATTCGACTCGCACGTCTTTTCCCGATTACCGTTCGCGGTCAGATCTTCCATGTCTCGCATGCGCGCGAGCTCGTCCCCGCGCTCGACGCCGGAAAGACCCTGCTCGTTTGCGACAGCGAGAGCCAAGCCGATCTCGATGCCATCGCCCGCGCCGCCAATGGCGTTCCCGGGCTGCTCTACGCGGGATCGGCGGGACTCGCGCAAGCGCTTGCAAGCCTCAATCCCGTACGCCCGATCGCTGCGCTTGTGCCTTCCGCAGCGCGCACGTTGCTCATTGCGGGCACATCTCACCCCGTCACCAAACTTCAGCTCAAGGAGCTTGAAGACGCGAGACCGCTCGGCGTTCACGTTCTCCGTTTTCTCGTTCCGTTCAATGCCTCCGCACGCATTCGCTCGGCGTTTCGCTCTTACCAGCCGCAGGCTCTCATCCTCACTGGCGGCGAAACTGCGCTGCTTGCGGTTCGCGCCCTCGGCGCTCACTCCTTTATCCTTCAGGGTGAGTTCGCGCCTGGCATTCCCTGGGGAACCATACAGGGCGGCGATGCGCACGGATGCACCGTCGTCACAAAGTCCGGCGGCTTTGGCTCGCCCTCGGCGTTTATCGAGATTCTCGCCGCTCTCAAAGGCCGCGCATGACCAGTCAGCCACGCATCGCCATCAGCATCGGAGACCCAGCCGGCGTAGGCGCAGAGATCACTCTCAAAGCCCTCCAGGATCCAAGCGTCTCCTCGCTCGCAAACTGGCTTGTGGTCGCGGACAGGGCCGCTCTAAATGCAGCTCATCGCATCACGGGAATTGATCCCCGCACATTGCCCTGCACGTTGACCGAAACCGACTCCCTTGCGCCCGATCACGACATCCAATTCGGTCAGCTTCGCGCCGACTACGGCACTGCTGCCGTCGCATACGTTCGGCGCGCTGTCGAGATGTGCATGCGTGGCGAGGCTGACGCCATGGTGACCGCTCCACTCAACAAGGAAGCGGTCACTCTATCCGGCAAACATTTCTCCGGCCACACCGAATACATCGCCGAGCTCACTGGCTCTGCCGAGCCGCGGATGTTGCTTTATTCTGAAAAGCTGGCAACGGTTCACGTCAGCACTCATATCGCCCTGGCGCAGGCATGCCGGCTGGACCGCGCGCGCATCGTTCGCACCGTCGAACTCGGCAACGATGCATTGCTATGGCTGCGCCGAACCGCGCCGCGCATCGCCGTCTGTGGCCTGAATCCTCATGCAGGAGAGCACGGTCTCTTTGGACGCGAAGACGCTGAAATCATCGTCCCCGCCATTGCCGAAGCGCGCGCCCTCGGCGTCGATTGCTCGGGCCCACATTCGCCCGATACCATCTTCGTTCGCGCGTTGCGCGGCGAGTTTGACCTGATCGTGGCCATGTATCACGATCAAGGGCACATTCCCATGAAGTTGATCGATTTCGAGGGCGGCGTAAACGTCTCGCTGGGATTGCCGATTATCCGCACGTCAGTCGATCACGGCACGGCCTTCGATATTGCCGGAAAGAACCAGGCCGATGCCACGAATATGAAGGCCGCGATGCGTCTTGCAGCGCGCATGGTCGAAGGCAAATTCGCGCTCGCGGCAGCCTCGCGTTCAGAAGCGGTACACGATCCCGAAGGTCCCGCGCGCATTCCAGGTCCGGCTCGATGAATAACTTAACGAAGGATTATTGTCGGGCAAAGAGAACGACGCCCCAACGCGATCTCCGGTGAGCTGCACGGCCCACCTGCTGTTCACGTTATAGGTCAGTCCTCCGCCAAAGCCGCCGGCAAATGAGATGCTCGGCGTCTCGCTCTCTCCACCGGTATGCTCTCCGCCAATTTCGCCGAAGATCACGCCGCTCAGATTCCCATAGAGCGTCGCGTGAAGAGCCGGTCCAACCAGAAACGTGTAAATCGTCGGATGGCCTTTGGCCGGCAATCCTGCGCGGCCAGTTCCAAGGCTGTAGTAATCGCCGGATCCCATAAGCTGAAAGTACCTTCCAAAATCGCGGGAAACGGAGACCTTTCCACCCACCAATCCGCTGTATGAAACCGCCGGTACCTGCCTCAGCCGCGAATAGGCCACTCCCGCGAAGACCTCGTACCTGGGCGCTGCTTGCGCCCCACCGGGCGCCGAATCCGGATTCACCTGCGCCGTCGCTCCTCTGGGCATCAGTAATGCCGGAATAAGGGCAAAAGCCAAGAACAGTAGCGTCCTCTTCAACGTGAAACTCCCCTCAATCGGTACCGTGCGCAAGCAATCCCTTCCGCATCCTCACTTCGGCTGCGAGATGGTCAATCTGGCTGGTTCCGGTACACCACTAGACTATCCTCTCCCCCCGCCTTTCACGAAGCCAAATGGCGTGATAAGGGTTCACCTCTTTGACTGAATTTTGGTTGAAAGGACGCTCCGCCGTGTCTCGAAGACTCTCACTCAGGCAGATACACGGGATGTTGATCACGCCGGTTGCCGCGCACGAGCAGGATTACCTTCAGAAGATCCGAACGCCGGTTGTGTAGCATCGCTTGCCACCAGTGATTCACAACCAGCTCAGGTTGCCTTCAGAACGATCAGCGTTACATCGTCGTGCTGAGGCGCAGCATTCACAAAACGATCGATGTCCGAGAGAATAGTGCGAAGGATGGCGTCGGCAGGAGCCGCTGCGTTCGCGAACAGCGTGTTCATGAACCGCCCTTGGCCATATTCCTCGCTGCGGATGTTCTCGGCCTCGACTAGGCCGTCGGTGAAGGCAACCAACACATCGCCTGGCTCGAGTATCACTGTCCCGCTCTCGTACTCAGCGCTTTCCAACACGCCAAGAGGCAATCCGCCGGCGCACAACTCTTCGCTCGCGCCGGAATGGCGCCGCAGAACGGGTGCGTTGTGTCCCGCATTCACGTAGCGCAACATCCGCGACGAGGGTTGGTATTCGGCAAGGAATCCGGTTGTGAACCGCCGGCCATTCTGGCTATTGCTACAGGCATACCGATTCATGCGTGCAACCAGATCCGTCAGCGAGCCGGGAGTCATGCAGAGCGTCCTCAAGCTTGCCTGGATTGTGGCCATAAGCATGGCCGCGGGAATGCTCTTGCCTGCGACATCCGCAATCGCAATGAGAAAGGTTTGTTCTTTCTGGCCTGCCTGAACATCGGCAGCTTCGAACCCGGGACGCGGAAACACATCGTAGTAGTCGCCTGCAACCGTGTTCGCCGGGCGCGTAGCGAAGGCGATATCGAGTCCCGGAACTTGCGGGGGCTTTGCTGGCAACAGCCATGCCTGAATTTCCTTAGCGATCTGCAGATCGCGCTTCATGACAACGCGGTCGGTCAACTCCAAAAGCAAAACCCCGAACATCAGCAAACCGCCGGTCAAATGCGCCTCAAAGCGGAACGCCCAATGCTGGCCGGAATTGCCGATGAATTCAGCTTGCGGCAACAAAAGGAGAAACAGCGCAAGCAGCACCAAAATGCGCCGGACAGGCGTCAGCTTTTCCAGAATTGCCCAGAAGAATTGCCGGGCCACGCGAAGAAAATGATGCGGTCCTGTTTCTCCGGCCCGCCTGAGGGTGTCGATCTCGCGTGAATAAAGTCGATAAGTGACCCGAGCATCCGTCTGCAATTGATTCCAAAGGTCATTGAGTTTCATCCCTTCAGAAACGCGCAGCCAGAAGCTCCGCAGACGTTGAAAAATCGTCTGTTGGCCTGGATAGACCGAAGACGGGTGCGGATAAAACGACCGTACGTGCTGGCCATTCATGGGATTTTGAGCTTGATTATAGTCCCGTGGGTGCCACCGACAGCGCATTTCTCTAAAGACGCTTTGCCGGCTTGTGATCGAGACGAATCGCTGGAGAAGCTGAAGCACGCGGCCAGTGAAGTGCCCGGGCCGTTTCGCGGGAGATTGCGGCGCGATTTAAGCCGAGGTGGCCGCGCCCGCCGCCGGCAGGGTGAAAATAAAACGGCTGCCTTTGCCCACTTCGCTCTCCGCCCAGATGCGCCCGCCGTGCTGCTCCACAATGCTGCGGCACAGCGCGAGTCCAAGGCCGGTTCCGCCCAGTGCACGCGCGTCTGAAGCATCGCCCTGTTCGAAGCGATCGAAGATACGGCCCAGCTTTTCGGTCGAGATGCCGCGGCCTTGGTCTTCCACCACGAAGCAAACCGCGCCACCTTCCAGAGCCGCTGCGCCTGGAGCGACGGAATCCACGTTTCGCGCCATTAAGCGGATGCTTGTGCCCGGCGGCGAAAACTTGATCGCGTTACCCACCAGTTCATTCAGCACTTGGAGAATGCGATCCTCATCGGCATAGGCGGGCGCCGCCTGCACGTCGAAGCTGAACTCGATGCGCGCTTGCGTTGCGGCCGTATGCGCCACATCTGCCGCCCGCCGTAACAGCGTCATCGGATCCACCGCGATTCGATTCAGCGGCAACCTTCCTTTTTCGCCGCGGTCGAAATCGAGAATGTCGTTCACCAGGCGCACCAGCCGGTCGCAATTCCCGATAGCCAAATCGATCATCTGACGCTGCTTTTCCGGCCTCTTGTCGAGCGTGCCGCTCTGAATCAGCCCCAGCGAAGCGCGTAGTGAAGTGAGGGGCGTCTTTAATTCGTGGCTTACGGTGGAAATGAATTCGTCCTTCATTCTTTCCAGGCGCCGCCTTTCACTCACGTCCTGGAACGCGACCACCATGCCACAAACTTCACCTTCCTCAAGCAGCGGATTTGCGCTGTATTCAACGGGAACCGCAGTCCCATCCTGGCGCCAGAACACTTCGTCGCGCATGCGTATCGACTCGCACCGCCTGAGCGCCTGAAGGATCGGGCTCGTGGATCGCGAATACGGAGTTCCGTCGGCGTGGCTGTGGTGGATCAAGTCGTGCAGGTCGCGGCCAACCAGCTGGTTGGCTGTGTATCCCAGAATTCTTGCTCCAGCTTCGTTGATAAACGTGACTTTCCCATACAGATCCATGCCGAAGATGCCGTCGTCGACGGCTTCCAGGATGAGCTCGCGCTGCCGCGTCGCCATGTGCAGCGCCTCTTCCGCTTCATGTTGCTCGGTCACATCCATGCCGTGATTCAGCACGAAGGGCCGTTCGCCCGGCAATTGCATCCGGCGGCTGCGCACAGCGATCCTGCGGTACACGCCGTCGCTCCGCCGCAGCGGCAGCGCGCCCTGCCACTCTTCCGAGTTCTCCAAAGTATTCAGGCAATCCTGAAAAGCCGCTGCGCCCTCGGTGTCCATTAGCTCCGTCAGCATCCGCCCTACGAGCGCTTCGGCGCGATAACCGAGCGTTTCTGCCGTGAAAGCATTGAGCGAAGTCAGCCGGCCTTCCATGGAGCAGGTAAAGACAAAGCCCAAACTGTTTTCAACCACCTCGCGATAGCGCGCCTCACTCTTGAGCAGCGTCTTTTCCATCTCGCGCTGATCCGTAACGTCTTGGCCGCTCACGATCAGATATTGAATCTCTCCGTTCGGTCCCAGCAGCGGTCGCAATGTCCAGCTAACGCGCCGGCTTTCGCCGCCCGCCGCCCGCCAGAATGTTTCATGCGGCCCTGAAGGCTGCCCGGCTGTCGCCTCGTGCAGCTTGCCTGCCACCCACCCGCGGTCCTGCGGCTCAAGGAACTCGTCAACAAACGGACGCCCCACCGAATGCGCAAGGCTCAGCCCCGTCAGTTGTGCGCAGGGATAGTTCATGCGTACCACGCGCCCTGCGGTATCCAACACCGTCACCAACGCGGGAATCGAATCCAGCGTGGCAGCAACAAAACAGCGCTCAATTTCCAAGGCTCGTTCGGTGCGTTGGCGCTGCCTTTGCGCCTGCTCCTGCAACCGGACCCGGTTATAAAGCTCAAGCCGAGTTACTGCCTGGCGCCCCAGAATCTCCAACAGCGTCAAGTGTTCCAGCTTGAATTGATCCGGCTTCTGCGACAACACAGCCATCGTGCCGATCAAATGTTCGTCACTGCTGAAAAGCGGAACTGCCGCGTAGGAAAGACAGGAATTCGCGCCGGGAAGCGGAATTCCCTCCGGAGGAAAGTGCGGATCCTGGCTCGCGTCCGCAATCAGCATCGGCTCGCCCGTCTCCAGCATCCATTGGCACGCCGTGCCGGCACGTGGCTGATCAGTCGCCTTGAATCCAAATCGAGCTTTGAACCAGAGCCGGTTGAAATCCATCCAGCCGATGTAGCCATAGTCGGCATCGCACAAAACCGCCGCGAGCTCAACCAGCTCGTCCAGCGCGGGATCGGGGTTACGATCGAAGAGGCTAATCTCCGGGCGCACGCCTCCCGTTAGGTTCTCTCCCCCATGCGAACCGACTGTTGTCCCCATATAGATACACGTACCTGCGAGCCAGTATCAAAGAGATTGATCATCTTGGCTCTTCCACTATCCGGTTAGTTGTAGGAAAAAGCTGTACCACTCAAGTACCCGCAATTTTCCGCACTCATCGATTTATTTCATGATTACTATGGACACACGTTGCGAGTTACCGAGCGTCGTTCGTCACAATTTTCGTCCGCCAAGTCTGCGATTTCGATGCATACTTCGACGCCCGCGATTCCGGCATGGTCACTGGCCCCAGGGAAGGCTTACCGTCCACAGTCCACCGTTTACTGATTCGGTAGTTTGCAGCAGTCTCCGGCAGCCGGCGGTTCATTTGCGCCCGCATCCAAAACCACTTTCCAGCTTCCGTCTGGCTCTTTGCGCCAGATGGTCATATAACGTCCGCTCGTAACCACTGGATTTCCGTTTGCGTCTTTGCTGTGACCTTCGAAATGGCCCCAGGTGTAACCCATATCGCCTGACGGTCCCATCACCGCATCGGTAGGCGTCCAGGTCAGTTGATAGTTTGCCGGAGACCAATTCGCTGACTTCGCAATCGCCACTTTCCCGATCAGCGGGGCAGCTCCGTTTCCCAGCGCGACGCCGTCATCGGCAAACCACGATGCAAAGCCGGCGCCCCCACGCTCGAGCACGTCTTTAGCAAAACGCGCTTCAAGGTCGTAGAGCTGCATCTTGCCGGGCTTCACGGTCGAGTCCGTCAGTGGATTCGGCGTCTGCGACGGCGTCCCGGGTTCCAGCAGCTGTGCATGACCTAGGCTCGAACCCATACCCACAAATCCGGCAATCAGAATGAAAGATGAAAGATAATTTCGCAGCGCTGACACGATCAAATCCTCCCTCGAACTGGAAGTCTATGCGCCCATCCTACAACGCCTAAGAGCACGGAGGCAGAGACCTGCGTCACACGCGAATCAATGTCATCGATGTGTTCGACTGAAGGCGATTGCGAACTTGCCGGCAGCAGCACCGAGGTTAAGACAGCGATTCGGGAAGTCACTTCGAGGACGTATTCGACGCAGCGCCGGCACTCGAATCCGGCACTTGCACGGGTATCTCCATGGATCCGATTTTGGCAGTCGCCGGGTCGTAGACCACCGCCCGAACCACGTTCGCGCCTGCAGGCAAATCCAGCTTCATTCGCACAGGAATTCCTTTTCCCGCGGTGCTGAGCCGGTCAAGCTGGGCTGCCGGCAGAGAGAGCGAGAATTGCTGTCCCATCGAATTCACCGCTTGCCCCTCCCGGTCATAGGCCACCAGCGCAATCGCCAGGTGCGCGGTTCGTGCTCCATTTGCGCTGCCTGCGAACTGCAGGTCCACTGGTTGTACGCCAAGGTCCAAAACATATGAATGTGGCGCGCCTTTGAACTCTCCGGTTCGATTTTCCTTTGCGGTCTGCTCCGGCATTTGCCCTGTCAGCGCCGGATCTCCTTCCGGCAAAACTCGCGCTTGAAATAAAATCTGCGTTGCTGGTGGCGCGCCCAACAGCGCCGCGGAAGTCACTTCGCGTGGCACCGGCCCACCGGCGCTCTCGGTCTCGTTCCCCTGCTCCACAAAATAGCCGCGACGGTACGACAGCTGATACTTGCCCCCTTCCACCTTCACATCGACTTTGCGGAATTCATCAGCGTGATTGCCGCCCGCTTCAGGAGGCGGAACATAGCTCAACGTGTAATAACTCGATCCGTCCGCGACGATCTTCTCCACCGTCTGTTTCAGGCCATTTCCGTTCGTGAAGGCCCGCCCGCCCGTCTCCGTCGCGATCGTGGTCAACGTGTTTTGATCCTGTGACATCTGCTCAGAAAACTGATTATTGTCGCGGTTCACTGTGCCGCTGGTGTTCTGAATCATCGAATTTGTCGGTACGTAATCTGCTGATTGGGTTTGCGCCATCATCAAACCGCGCGCGTCCACCGGATAGACCGAAATCCGCGCCGCCGAAAGCAATGCGCTGGTCTGCTTCACTTCGTCGGAATAATCTCTCACATCCTTCATCGCGGTTGAGAGCATAGCATCGGGACTGAGCCCAATAGGAAACGATCCTGAAAACCAAATCAGATTCTTCTTGCCCGGGATGGCCGCCAGATAACGCGCCAATTCGCTAAAGGCGTTCAGCGTCATCATTACGCGCTGATCGGTTTCGTACGTCTGCGAATCGGCCGCGAATTGCGTAATTTGGCCAACCAGCCATCGCGTTCCCGGATCGGTACTTGTTGCAATGCTCGAGGCCGCCTGATCCAGAGTCGACGACATGCTTTCGCTCGCATTCGCGCCTACGTCCGCCGACGATCGCGGATTGAGCTTCTTGTTGTCGAGCGCCTGTTTCAACTTTGCTACGTCCGTCGTAAATCCACACACCATCCTCAGCCGCGACGAAAGCGTAAAGACAGCCAGCGCAGTGCCGGGTTTGATGGTGCTGATGTAGGCGATCATCTGCTTCCGCGCTTGCTCCTGGTCGCCTGTCGGAGTGTTCAGCGCATCCAGCAGCAGCACATTAACCGCGCTCGCTTCCGGATAAACCGGAACGTTCGAATATGTGTCCGGGGGCAACATCGGAGCCTCCGCAATTTTTACGCTTGGCGGAGGCTCGTTCTCTTCGAAGGATGCAACAGGAACCTCGTGTCCATTCTCGAAAACATGAAACTGGTTGCGTTGCAGTCCCTCGACCGGCTTGTCGTGCTCACTCACCGACACATCCACAACAACAAGCCTCGACTGCGCATGGAAGACAGGACCAATCGCCGGCACATTCGCGGCCGCGGCTGGCGAAGGCGCCGCGGAGGTAGCTTCCGTTGCAGCGGGCGGATTTGGGGCCGCGCTGTTTGCTGGTGCTGCTACCGGCGGTGCCGGATTGGTCACCGGATTGGGAGCAGGCGAGGCAGCCGCTTCTGCTGGGGGTGCAGCCCCGCCTGCGGGTTCGGCGGGCAGTGTCGGATTGCTGGCCGTCTCGGCCGGCGTAGAACCGCCTGCGGCAGCTTCGGGTGCAGCCGGCGCACTTGCAGAATCGACCCGGGCAACTGTTCCAGCGTCCACGGAGTTTGCACTGGGAGCACCACTTCCGGCGGTGTTGTCGTCAGCAGGGTTCACGTTCGCCACGATCCGCGCCTCGGAGCCGAACTCGTGATAATTCGTGAAGGCAATGTCGTTCAGATTCGTCTGAATCGGCAGTGCCGAAGCGTCTTTCGCGCCCGCGCTCGGCACTGGAACCATGGAGAACGCGACACCCCTGACCGGGCAGATGTAGCTTTGGTTGCCGATTGTCACCGGCGCATAATCAACAACGATCGCTGCCTTCAATCCTGCATGCGAGGGTGGAGGAATCGCCATTTCGCTTAACCGAAGAATTTCTCCGGTGGCGGGATCAATTTTGATTTCGCCGCGATAGGCAGGGAAGATGGCTACTGCTTTGCCCCCTTCGTTCACTTCTACCCGGAAATGTGAATCGATCGCCGGCACGGCATAGCTGAACACGGCCGCAGGTTCGCCGATCCCCGGCTCCCACCTCAGAAAGGCCACGCCTCTGTGCGTCACATCGCTCATAACCGCACCCAGAATCGGCCCGAACTCGCCGCTTGAGGTCAGACCCAGCGTCGATTCCTCCTCTTGCCGACGCTTTTCCGTATCCTCGTTCAAAGCCTCATGGCCGTCGCGGTAGGTTACCGTCATTGTGAATTCGCCCGTGCTGTGCAAGCCGCGGTATTCCGTTGTTGTGTTCATGCCCGGAGTCGCCACTGGAATGGTCATGCCCCCATGCGCGTCCATCGACTGCGATGGCGCATAGGCGTAGTCGGTCCGATGCGAAAGAGCATCTTCAAAGTGAGTTGTCTCGCGTGTCGCGTAAAAATCCGGCAGCCGGGTGGTGGTCATCCTCACATAGTCCAGGGCCAACGCGAGCATCCGTTCTTCCGTTTCCAGGTCCGGTGGTGGATTGCGGAGCACATCGCTTTCCGGCGGATTCAGAAACGCCGACAAATCCGCCAGCTTCATCAGCTCTTCGCGGGTACGCTTGCCCGGAAAATCCTGTTCCCATTTGGCGAGCCTGGCCGGACTCACTCGTTCGGTAAGATCCACTGTTTCGAGTTCCGCCGCGACCTTCCCATCCGGTTTCCCGTGGAGCTTGATCAGAACCTGTTCCAACTGCTCAACGGACATCGTTTTATCCGCCATTGCGGGCCATGCAACTCCCCATAGAAGCAGCAGGACATACCATCTACGCGTCAACTTTTATTCCTCCCCAGCGCCGCTTAAGTATAGACGTTTTTCTTTTTCGTTCCTCTTGCCGGGATGCTCTGGTCCTTTACGCATCACCCAGGCGGCAATTGATGCGGCGCACAAGTACAAGGATTGCAGTGGTTCCGCGCAGACCTTTCTCTTCGCAATCGCGCGCCCACAATCCACCACCATTTATTGTCTGCCTCCGCTCTTCTCGCGTCCAATCAGCGCGAAACTCTCAACATCTTCTTGCGTCTATACCAGCAAATACGCGGCGAACGCACGCATTGTCCCGCAGGTATACTAGAGGTTGAGAGGCCGCTTCGCGCCGGTTCCAGGCCCTTGAGACCTCCGCTTCATAGGCGCGTAGCTTTGTAGGGCTGGTTCCCCTCGATTCCCGGACTCCCCCGGGGGAAGGAACTGCATGGGTACTTTGTTGGAGACCATCCAATCTCCCGCTGACCTGAAAAGGTTGAATGAAGACCAGATGGCCTCACTCGCGGAAGAAATCCGCGCCTTCCTCGTCCAGACCCTTTCCAAAACAGGCGGCCATCTAGGGCCGAATCTTGGCGTCGTGGAGCTCACGCTTGCTCTGCACGCCGTTTTTTCGACGCCCGAAGACAAAATCCTCTTCGACGTAAGCCATCAGGCCTACATCCACAAGATCCTCACTGGCCGCCTCGACCGTTTTTCGACCATTCGGCAGCCTGGCGGCCTGAACGGCTTTATGCTGCGCACCGAGAGCGAGCACGATTGCTATGGCGCCGGCCACGCAGGCACCGCACTTTCAGCCGGCCTGGGGATGGCCGTGGCCCGCGACCTGGCGGGAGGGCACGAGCACGTAATTGCCGTCGCCGGCGATGCGGCATTCACAAACGGCATTTCGTTTGAAGCGCTGAACAACATCGCCACGCATACCAAGCGCATGATCGTTGTGCTCAATGACAATGAGTGGTCCATCGATCGCAACGTGGGCGCGGTGGCGCGCTACTTTCACCGCATCGTGACCAACGAGCACTACCACCACCTGCACGACACGGCAACACGCCTGATTGAGCGCTTCGGCGGCAAGACGGCGGTCAAAGTTGTGCGCCGCGCCGAGGAAGCCGCCAAGAGCATGTTGTGGCCTTCGATTCTTTTTGAAGAGTTCGGCCTCGAGTATTTCGGCCCGATAGACGGCCATAATCTTCCGCTGCTGATTGAGAGCTTCAAGTTCCTTAAAACCCTCGATCATCCAGTGCTGCTTCATATCCTGACGCAAAAGGGTCGCGGATTTCAGCCTGCGCTTGATGGCCAGAAGAAATTTCACGGGCTTGGTCCCTACGATCCCGAAACCGGCAAAACACCCGACGGATCACCGACCTACGCCGAGGTTTTTGCCAATTCGCTGGCCGATCTGGCCGCAAAGGATCCGCGGATCGTGGCCATTACCGCCGCCATGCCCAACGGCACGGGTCTCGATCACTTCCGGCCTCGTCACCCCAACCGCTATTTCGATGTCGGCATCGCTGAAGAACACGCCGTGGTTTTTGCCGCGGGAATGGCTACGCGAGGATATCGCCCAGTCTGCGCCATCTATTCCACCTTCCTGCAGCGCGCCTTCGACCCCGTCGTGCATGACGTTTGCCTGCAGAAACTGCCTGTCCTTTTCTGCATGGATCGCGCAGGCCTTTCCGGTGACGATGGACCAACGCATCACGGCCTTTTCGACATCGCTTACCTGCGCGGCATTCCAGAGATCGTGCTGATGGCGCCGAGCAACGAAGACGAGTTGGCGGACATGCTTAGGACGGCTATCGATCTGCCCGGCCCAAGCGCCATTCGATATCCTCGCGGCGCTGTCGCCGGTGTTGCCCGCAAGTCCGAGCCACAATCGCTCCCGGTGGGCAAAGCTCAGGTGATTTCCGACGGCTCCGACGTGGCAATCCTTGGCTTGGGTCCGATGATTTCGCTGGCGCAGTCGCTGGCCGAGCTGCTCGATCGCGACGGCTATTCTGCCGCCGTCATCAATCCGCGTTTCATGAAGCCGGTAGACCGCGAAGTCCTCGCGCGCTATGCGGGCAGGGTGGCGGCCTTTGTCACCTTCGAAGACCACGTAAAGATGGGCGGCTTCGGAACCGCGGTGGTTGAGGCTCTGGATGAAATGGGCTACTCCGTTCCCGTGGTCCGCATCGGATGGCCCGACCAGTTCATCGAGCACGGGAAAGTCGACGCTCTTCGCGCAAAATATGGACTGACAGCAGAAGCGGCGCTCGCCCAGGTTCTGCCGCTGCTGACGCGTCGGCGGCGTCCCACTTTGGTTGCATCCTGAAGCTCCCTCCGCGAGCAGCTCCGCCTGAACAGTCCCCATCCTCGTAATGATGACCGCTGCAGCAATCGGTCACGTGGATTGAAATTTCCTGATTCCCGGGTTTTGGGACGTTATCCAGAATAGTTTTTAAGGGTTTCATACGAACTGCCGATTAGAGGCGTATCATCATCCCCCTGGCAGAAGGTTGGAATGCCTGCGAAGTCTTCGTTCCTGAGATTCGCCTTGTGCTGTCTCGCGTTCGGCGTGGTCGTTGAATCTGCCGCGGCCGCGACGGCGAGTGCCTCCATCGCTGTTTCTGTCACTGTTCAAGCTTCGTGCCGTGCCGCAATCGCTTCGACCCCGATGAAAACCAACACGCCCGCCGTATCCGTTGCATGCACGAATTCCGCTCCTTACCATGTGAGCCTGAATCGTGCGCGCGTCGCCAGCAACACTTCGATCCCCCATATCGCTAACCGCGATGCGACATCGACGCAATCTCCCGCCTCCGCATCGGATGCAACTGCTGAAATTGTCATCATCACCTACTGAACGCTCACGCCGCCGCAAAAACCTCTTCCAGTCAGATTCCGATTGTTGGCCACATCGAAGCGGATTCCATAGCTTTCGATTGGCCTGGTGTGCGTTGGTGCGCACGCCTGTTTACAAGCCTGTTTATTAGCTTGGTTCATTTGGGTATTTGACCCGAACGTATTATTGAAGCCGCTTTTAGGAATCGATACTGTCCGATAAAAGCTCAATGACAGATGCTCAGGCGGGGCATCCCCGGAAATATATGCGCCTGAACGTATTTTGTTCTTGCGAGCACGTTTGCAACGAACACAGCCGAACCGTGTTCGACCGTTGGAGGCAAATCGATTCAGGGGCCCGTTCGCAACTGGTTCGCCCTCATCTTGAATTGCCTGATTCAGCACTATGACTGATCCCGTTTGCCCCAGCGAACGGCCGTTGACTCAAACTCGAACGATCTATCAGGAGTAAGGGTAATGAAGCTTGCAAGCAATTTGCAGACCACACTGGTATCCGCGATTCTGGGATGCCTGGCGATCGGTCTGTCTTCCACATCTGCTGTTGCTCAGACGAACCCGGCGACGACGACCTTTGGCGTTTCCGCTACCGTTCTGAAAGACTGCATCGTCTCTGCTACCGCTTTGGCCTTCGGGAATTACACCGGAGCGGTCAACACCAACACGTCAACTGTCACAGTGACCTGCACCAAGTCAACCACTTACACCGTGGGCCTGGATGCGGGATTGGCAAGCGGCGCCACCGTAACCACGCGGCAAATGCAGAACGGCACCAACCTGTTGAACTACGGGCTGTATTCGAATGGCACGTGGACAACCAACTGGGGCAACACCTCAGGAACGAATTGGGTGAGCGGCACAGGGAGTGGGGCGGCACAAGCCCTCACAGTCTACGGCCAAATCCCGGCGGGCCAGTATGTGACGCCCGGAACGTACGCCGATACGATCGCCGTCACCGTCACTTACTAACTCTTTATTGCAGTATTTGCATTTGGGTACCCCATGATCTTGCAAGACGCTTCCAGGCGAATGGCGGCGGCGATGGCGCTGGCCGGCGCGGCCGTCATTCTACTTCTTTCAAGTCGAGCAGCAACGGCGCAGTCGTTGTCCGTTTTGCCGGTGAATATCCTCTTTTCGCCAGGACAAAAGGCTTCGTCCCTCACCGTCACCAACACTGGGACGACCGAAACAGCGATACAGATTCGCGCTTACACATGGAGCCAGCAAAACGGCGAGGATCAACTGACGCCGACTGACGCCGTGGTGCTCAGCCCTCCTCTGGCGACAATCGCACCGGGCGCATCGCAGGTGGTGCGACTGATTTTGCGCCAACTTCCGCAGGGCCGAGAGGCAACGTACCGTATTCTCATTGACCAGATTCCGCCTCCGCAGGAGCCCGGGGTCATTCACATGGTTCTGCGCCTGTCTATTCCGATATTTGCTATGCCGCCGACACGCGCGATGCCACACGTGCAATTTCAACTGGCGATCGATTTCGGGAAGCTGTTCCTGGTTGGAATGAACGACGGACTCAGTCACGAAGTGGTCCACGACATTGTGCTCACTGAATACGACGGACGAGAGCTGAAGGAGGAGTCCGGCCTTTCACCCTATGTTTTGTCCGGAGTTACTCGGCGTTGGCTGATCGTTTTGCAAGGTCCCTTGCCGCGGTCTGGCGACACTTTGCAGTTGAATGCCCAAACCGATAGCGGCCCGATCCACGAGCAGATCAGTGTCGCAACTGCACCATGAACGTCGAGTGCAATGGCCAGGTGGCTTAGCTGTGTTGAGATCGTTTTTGTACTAGTGGCAGCGCTTCCGCATCGAGTCGCAGCCTCGGACGCTGTCGTCTCTTCGGCCGTTGCCGCAATAGCCCCGACAGCCTCTGGAACTGCTGTCTCTTCGGCCGATCCTGCCGCGGCTCCGGCAGCTTCTGCTTCGGCCGGCCTCGCCGCCACCAGTGCCAATGAAAGTGACGAAACCTTGTATCTGGATGTGGAGATCAACGATCGCTCAATCGGAAAAGTCGGCGAGTTTATTTTCCGCCGAGGCAGGTTGTTCGCGCGGCCCGACGAGCTGCGCGATCTTGGTTTGAAGGTTCCCATGTCTCGGGCGTCGGCGACCGGCGGTCTTGTGAACTTGTCCGATTTGCCTGGGGTTTTGTGGGCTCTGGATGAGAAAGACCAGGTGGTTCGACTCACCGTCGGCGACAGCGCGTTGGTGCCCAACCTATTGCAGCCCATGGGAAGAGAAACGGCTGGAGGCCGGCGCGTGATTGAGAGCGGCACGGGTTTCACGCTGAACTACGACACCGTGGGCACGTTCTCCGGCGGACAGAAAAGCGGCAGCGGCACCATCGAAACGCGAGCCTTCTCGCCGCTCGGCATTGTGAGTTCGGAGTGGCTCGGCTATGCAGGCGCAAGTCCCGGGCCTGCAGGCTCTAACACCGCGATTCGCCTCGACTCCTCTTATACCTATGCCGACGTGAACACGCTGCGCCGCTACAGCGTCGGCGATTTCATCAACGGCGGCCTATCGTGGACCCGCCCTGTTCACATGGAGGGCCTGCAGGCTATCTCCGATTTCAGCATGCGCCCCGATCTCGTCACCTTCCCCATGCCTTCGATCTCAGGATCGACCGCGGTTCCCTCCACGGTGAGCGTACTCGCCGATGGCAATTTGGCCGCCTCAAGCCAAGTTGCGCCGGGGCCGTTTGAGATTCCGCAGTTGCCGGTGGTGGAAGGAGCGGGCACTATCTCAATGACGGTGACGAATTCCCTGGGCCAGCAAGTGACGTTGACGCAGCCGTTCTACGCCAGCTCAACGATGCTGGCTCGCGGCCTGCAGACCTTCGCTGCGCAAGCCGGCCTGGTTCGCCGCAACTGGGGCACTGTGAGCAACGACTACGGCAAGCTGGCGGGGGAAGCGATCTATCGCCGCGGGCTCTCGTCACATTTCACCATCGAAGGCAGCACTGAAGGCACTCCCGGTGCATTTATGGCCGGCGCGGGAGGCGTGGTGCAAGTGGGCAACCTGGGTGTGGCCAACTTCGCCATTGCGCCCAGCTTCGCTTCGGGACATATTGGCGCGCAGTATTCCGCAGGAGCTCAACGCATCGGCAGAATCTTCAGCCTGGGCGCATCCGCGATTATGGCAGACCGCAATTACCGCGATGTGGCCTCAGATAACGGAGACGGCATTCCGCGCAAGCAACTGAGCGCCTTTACTGGTTTGTCAATGAAAAGATTTGGCTCCGGCGGACTGGCTTACGCGGCCGTCAATATGGATCCGTCGCCGACGCCGATCAAGCAAAGCGTCACACCGCCGCAGCACTCACAGATCGTATCTGCGAACTACTCGATCGAAATCCACCACGCATATGTTTATGCCACGGAGTTTCGCGACCTTGTGAACAAAGGCAGCAGTGGATTGCAGGTTGGTCTGACGATCCCGCTGGGCAGACGCAACGCGATCACCGCAAGTGTGACTTCGAACGGCTCGGCGCAAATTCAGGTACAACAACCTGCGCCGATGATCGGCGATTGGGGCTACCAGGCTTATCTCTCGGTGGACGGGACGACTCACGTATTTGCGCAGGGACAACATAAGACGCCCATAGGTTTATTTACCGCCGGCATCGACAACGACAATGGGGTAACCACACTGCGGCTGGAGTCAGAAGGCGCAGTCTCGCTTGTTGACGGGGGCGTATTCCCCTCCAACACCATCTACGACAGCTTCGCGGTAGTAGACACAGGACCCATGACCCACGTGCACGTCTTGCAGGAGAATCGCGACGTGGGCAGCACCAATTCATCGGGGCGTTTGCTGGTGCCGGACATGCGAGCCTTTGACCTGAACCAGATCGAAATTGCACCTACCGATATTCCGCCAGACGTGACTGTCGATACTGCTTCGCGCCAAGTGCGTCCCCAGGACCGTTCCGGCGTTGTGCTGAAGTTTCCCATCAAGTTCAGTCACGGCGCATTGCTGCAATTGGTGGATGAAGCCGGGGCCGCAGTGCCGCTCGGCAGCACGGCTACCCTGCGCGCGACTGGAGCCGTGGTTCCGGTGGGATATGACGGCGACGCCTACGTTGAGGACCTGAGCCAGCATAATCAGCTTGCAGTCGAATATCCCGACGGGCGCCGCTGCTCAATCGCTTTCGATTATGCGCCGGTCACCGGCGAAATTCCGTCCATAGGGCCGCTTCGTTGCGTGGAGAAAAAGCCATGATGCGAAGACTCTCCTTTGCAGTGTTGCTCCTGCTCGCATTTGCCGCTCGGGCTGCGGCGGCATACTCCTGCTCGGCATATGCATCCGGCATCGCATTCGGCAACTACTATGGCTCGGTGGTCAACATCACAGGCACGGTGACCGTGACTTGCACGAGCGGGCAGGCTTATAACATTGGCTTGAACGCCGGGTTGGCAAGCGGCGCAACGGTGACCACACGATCGATGCAGAATGGATCGGCGTTGCTGGGCTACAAAATGTTCAGTAATTCCGCGCGCACCGCAAACTGGGGTGATTCCTCCAGTAACGGCTGGGTCTCAGGCACTGGGACCGGAAGCGCACAAACGTACACCATCTATGCGCAGATTCCGGCTGGAGAGACTGGCGCGTTGCAGACCTACACCGACTCGCCCACCGCCACCATATCGGTCAACGGCGCCACCGCGGCAACAGCGCAGTTCAGCGTGACTGCGACGATTGTGAAGGATTGTACGGTTTCGGCCTCGAATCTCGCTTTCGGCAATTACACCGGGGCGGTCAAGAACTCTACAACCTCCGTCTCTGTTACCTGTACCAGCGGCACGACCTATACGGTTGGCCTGAGTGCCGGGCTGGCGAGCGGCGCAACTGTGACCACCCGTAAAATGCAGAATGGCTCCGCACTGCTGAGTTACGGTCTTTTCACCAACTCTGGTCATACCATCAACTGGGGCAACACTTCCGCCACCAACTGGGTAAGCGGAACGGGCAGCGGATCTTCTCAGGCGATCACGGTCTACGGTCAGATTCCCGCTGCGCAGTATGTGACACCGGGTTCGTACACCGACACGATCACGGTTTCTGTCACGTACTAGCCGTGCCCGCGAGGTGGCTCATTTATCCTCCTCAAGGAATGCCTGACACATTTGAATTGCCGCGCAGGAAGTTTCGCTTGCCGCGCCGCTGGGTGCTTTGGCTTGCAGCCGGGTTGGTGCTGCGACTGGCGTTCATCGCGTTTCCGCGGCCCGTGGACGACGACACGATCGACTATCTGCAGATGGGTCACAATCTTTTTCACTACGGTGTTTACGGGACGGGAATCGGCGACGACATGGGCCCTTCGACTTATCGGCTTCCTGGATACCCGATCTTTCTGGCAACTTTCGAGCTGCTCTTTGCGCGAATCTGGCCGAACACCTGGTTTACTGCGGTCTTCCTCTTCCAGACTGCTGTCGATCTCGCTTCGGGCTTCCTGCTGGCAGCCTTTGCGCGACGACATCTTTCCGATCGCGCTGCCGAGGTCACGTTCGCGCTCGCCATGCTGTGTCCCTTCACGGCGGTTTATTCGGCCATTGCGATGACCGAGTGCTTGTCGGTCTTCGCCATCTCGCTGGGCATTTATGTGGCGGGGCGAGCGATTGCCGCGGAGGCATCCGGCAGGCACGACTTCCGCGCGCTGATGCTGGCGGGGTGCGCCGCGGCTCTGGGAACATTGCTTCGTCCTGACGGCATCTTCCTTCTCGGAGCGATTGCGCTCGGCCTGTTTTTCTATACCTGGCGCAACCGTGTTGGAGCCGAACAATCGCGGATCAATTTGCGTCGCGGCATTGCGGCCGCGTCGATCGTTGCGGTTATCGCGTTACTCCCTCTGGTGCCGTGGACGGTGCGGAACTGGGAAGTGTTTCACGTGTTTCAGCCGCTGGCGCCGCGCTATGCCGATCCCGGCGAGCTTTCCATCGCGGGCGCGCGTCGCTGGCTGCGCACGTGGACCACCGATTTCGTCGATACCGCCGTCGTCTGCTGGAGATTTCCCGGCGACTTTGTCGATCCGATCGACATTCCCGAGCGGGCGTTCGATTCACCTGAGCAGCGCGCTTACGGCCTACAGCTTCTTGCCGAGTACAACCGCGACTACGCTCTTACACCCTCGCTGATCGATCGCTTTGCTGCTATCGCCGCCCAAAACATCAAGGATCATCCCATTCGCTACTACGTCGGCTTACCGCTGCTGCGCGATGCCGACATGCTGCTGCGTCCGCGAACGCTCGAGTATGGGCTCGACGTTTTCTGGTGGCAGTGGAGCGAGCATCCGGCCCAATCGGCGTGGGCGATTTTCCTCGGACTACTGAATCTTTGTTACGTTGGCGCTGCCGCGTGGGGCTTTATTCGGCGCAGAGTTCCGTTTGCGTGGATGCTCGGTGCGTATCTCATTTTTCGATTCATTCTCCTCGGCGCGATGGAGAATCCCGAGCCGCGCTACACGGTGCAGTGCTTCCCAATCCTCATCGTGGCCGCTGCGGCGGCGCTGACGTGCTCGCACCCGAAGCCTGCACAAGCATTGCTCGACTGATCGCGGGCCGTTGTTTTCCGGCCTTTGTGCGACAATCTCTTTTCAGATCGATAAATTCATGCGCCTGCTTCACTTTTTCCCGGGTCTCATTGCGATCGGTTGTGCGTTGGCTTCTATTCCGGCCCAATCGCAGCCGGGGGCGGCAGCAGAGCCCGCTCCGCTCGTGCTGGTGGGCGGCACGGTTGTCGACGTCACCGGCTGGGGCGACTCCGCCCGAGACCTCAGCGGCGCGGTTGTCATCATCCGCCAAGGGCGTATTACCGACGTCGGCTCACCTGACCAGGTGACGGTTCCCAAAGACGCACAGATTATTGACTGCACCGGCAAGTTTCTTATTCCCGGATTGATCGACGGCTTTGCCGGGATGAACTCGCAGGCACAGGCGAATGCCAACCTTTACATGGGCGTCACTACGGTGGTAGCGCGCGCGGATTCCGAGCGCGGCTTCATCGACACCGGCGCGCACCCCAGCCCGCACATTTATCCAATCGACACGATCGGCGTGACGGACGACTGGAGCCTGCTGGCGCGGCAGCCGGAGTGGGTATCGAAGTTGCGCGAAGGCGCGCATCCGGTGGAACTTACACCGCAGGACACCGCGCGCCAGATGGTGGACACCGCACACCTGGGCACGCGTGTCCTGCTGCTGACAGCGCACCTGACCGCGGCCAACTCGCAATGGATCATTGCGCGCGCGCACGAAATGGGTTTGGCGACATATGGCCAGTTTGTTTCCACCCCCTACCGCGTGGGCGACGAAGCGAATGTCGACGCGCTTGTGGGCATGGATCACTACGATCTCGGTGTCATTCCCGACGAGCTCGAGCGTCCACTGGTCGACGACCCCGATGGCTCCTCTGCCGATACCGCATATGATTACTCGGAACGCATTCCGCCCACGGATGCGCGGCTGCGCGATTACGCCCATTTCCTGGCCACGCATCACGCAGCGCTGATGCCCACATTCAGCCAGTACTACGTCGAGCTTCCCGGCCATCGCAACCTTTGGCTGGAACCGGCTGCGGCGCTTCTGGATCCGGCGCGCATGTTCCACCCGACGGACCCAGCGACGGGCGAGATGATGTTTCCGCTTCCCACGTGGACGCGGCATTTGCCGGCCGCGGCCCAGCGATGGGAAGAAGCGGACGAGCAGAAGAAAGCAGCGCAAGCGGCGATGCGACTATGGCGGATCAACCAGACGATTTTTTCCGCGTTTCCGCATTACCTGGCCGGATCGGGCTCCGACGCGATGGGCACGATGCCCGGCATCTCGCTCCATACCGAACTGGAGCTGCTTGTGAGGCTCGGATTATCTCCGCGCGAAGCGCTGGCCGCGGCGACGAATAACTACTCTCTGGTATTGGGGTGGAATGAGCTTGGCCTGATCGCTCCCGGACGCCGCGCCGACATCCTTGTGCTCGATTCCGACCCAACGGCGAACATCTGGAACGCGCGCCGGATCTCGACCGTGATTCTCGATGGCGAGCCGCTGGACCGGAACTCGCTGTTGCACCTGAAAAAGTGAGCAGCCGAAGCGTCAGGTATGTCCCCCGCATGTGCCCTCAGCCCTTACCCCCTCCCCCCTCCCCCTCCCCCCTCCCATTTTGAGGCTAAAGGGTTTGTTTTCAACGGCTTGTACCTTTTGAGGGGTCCTGTAATCCGATAATTCCAAAGGGCTTATACGCAACCTTAGCCTTTTAAAGGACTTAGGTATTTACTAGTCGGTAAATGAGTTTTTACTAGTCAGTGAATAGGGTGTGTATCGAGTGGTTAACAGTCAAGTATTTGAGTCTAAACGTTTGGTGCTCCAAAATAACCGTTTTTGCACCGTGCCTGGTGCAAGTTTTGAAAAAAATTTCGCGGCCGGAGTGCAGGGAGTCGGACCTCACGGATTCCGGATTGGTTCGATGAGTTTGTCATGGCAAGACTCCACGGCTGGTTCCTGAGCGGCGCTTTGAGGTGCGGCGCTGAGGAACTGCCCCGATGAAACTGGATTCTGAAACCATGATGCGCTTAAAGGGCATAATTACCGGCAAACTTGAGATGCAGGGACATAGGGACGTAAGGACCAGAGAGATAAGGGGTTAGGGAGGACGGGCGGATTTATTTTCGGGAAACGCTCTTGACAAGCGAAATTGGGTGCTGCCTCGGGTGAGACAGTTTGTGATTGGGCTGTCCGCCATCCGACGAAAAGTGGTATTCGTTTCGGTTGTTTCCCGCCCGCTCATCCCGCATAGGGCGCGGGATGAACGGGGCACAGTGCACAGTGCGCGGGATGAACAGGGCACATCGCGATCAGTTGACTGAGACGGTGAATGTCCCTGTGGGAACCGGAGTGACGGCGGGGTTTCCGGTTGCGGTCACGGTGAAGGTATAGGTTCCGGCCGCGGTGCCGGGATTGGTCGGGCCGCCACCACCACCGCCACCACCACCTCCGGAGCTGCCGCCGCCGCAACTGGATAGAGCGCCGACGAAGGCGAGCGCGATGAGAAGGCCGAGCATGGAGCGCCAGTTTCGCCGGCGCGCGGGAATCCCAAAGAAGAGCAGGAGGGCCAGCGTAGCACCTGAGCCCGCGCCGAGCCAGCCGCTGCCGCGGCCGGAGCTGGGACGAATGAGGCTCGCGGTGGCCGCCGTCGTGGAGACTGTGGCGTTGGCTGTGCCGATGGTGTTGGTGGAGGAGAGCGAAACCGGCGAGCCGCTGCTGATGGCGCAGGTGGGCGCGTCGCCGGATTGATTGGATGGGCCGCTGGTCAGCGCGCAGGTGAGGGTGACGCTGCCGGCGTAGCCGCCGCTACCTGTGACTGTGACCGTGGAAGAAGCGGAGCCGCCGGGCGAGATGGACCCCGCGGGCGAGAGCGCGCTCACCGAGAATGTAGTTGCTGCCGGCGGGTTGACGGTGACGTTGACCGTGGTGATGTGAGTGTCAGTACCTTGCTTGCCGGTGATGGTGAGGACGTAGGCGCCGGTGGTCGTAGTGGCCGATGAGGTTATGGACAGAGTCGAAGTGGTGGTTCCGGGCGGCGTGACCGTATCCGGATTGAAGTTGGATGCGCCGCATGTGAGCGGGTTCGATGCGCCACTGGGTGCGGTGGTGACTGCGCACGAGAGAGTGACGGCATTGCTGAAGCCGCCGAGCGGAGTGACGGTGATGGTGGAGGTGTTGCCAGTGGTGGCGCCGGCGTTGACGGTGATGTTGCCGCTTGAGCTGAGCGAGAAGTCCTGCGGCAAATTGACGGTGACGGTGACGTCGGTTGCAGACGTGATTGCGCCATCGCTTCCGACGACGGTGATGACGTAAGTGCCTTCAGAGGTGCTCGCCGTGGTGTTGACGGTGAGCGTGGAGGTGAGGAAGCCTGTGCCGGTGATGTCGAGAGTGTTCGGAGCAAAGTTGGTGGCGCTGCAGGTGACGGGGTTGGTTGCGCCGGTCGGGGAAGCAACGGAGCAGTTAAGGGTGACGTTGCCCGTGAATCCGCCGGAGGGCGTGACGGTGATGGTGGAGGTGTTGCCGGTGGTGGCGCCCTGAGTGACGGTGATGTTGCCACTATTGGTGAGCGTGATGGCGGGGCTGCCTCCGGTGACGTCGGCGGTGATGGCGAGGGTGTGGACGAACGCGCCGGTAATTGCGTCGGTGCCGGTGACGAGCACGTTGTAGTTGCCGCTGGGCGTGCTTGCGGGGACTTTGATGGTGAGCGTGGCGGTGGTGGTGCTCTGATTGCTGAGCGTGACCGGATTGGAGATGGAGCAGGTGACAGGCGAAGTGGCTGCGCAGGTGAGGTTCACATTGCCGTTGAAGCCATTGACTGAAGCGAGATTGATGGTGTCAGTGCCGGTGTTGGCGCCGGCGGAGACGCTGACGGGAACGATGGTGGTGCTGGGCACGAGCGTGAAGTCTGCGAGGGGATTGGCGATGGGGTTGCCGGCGTTCAGCGTGAATTCGGACTCGGCATAGACGGAGTCGCCAACGTATTGGATGGTGAGGAAGTTCGCACCCTGCGGCAGAATTTGGCTGCTGAGATTGAACGAGAAGGAAGACGTGATGCCGGAACTGGATGTGAAGGGCAGATAGAAGTTGCCGGTGAGCGCGGTCCCCGACGTGAAGATCATGACGCCGCCGGTGGGCGCGGGATGGCCGGCCTGACCGGTGACGGTGCCGGTGACGGTGAGGGTGGAGTTGGGCGAGATGGCGCCAGTGGTTGTGGCCGCAGTTGTGGAAGCCAGGCCGCTGGCGGCGACAACCGCGATGGTGACGGTGCCGGCAGACGCCGGAGTGCAGCATGAGGTGTAGTTCGCATCGCCGCTGTAAGAGAAGGTGACGTTATAGTTGCCGGCGGCGAGAGTGGGGGCGAGCGTGATGGTGCCGATGCCGGCCTGTGCGCCGTCCGATGGGTCAACGCCTGCGCTCAACGTCATGGTTCCGGAGAATCCTGCCGGCTGGCTGGAGAGGGTGATGGTGCCGGTAGGCGGCAGGACGGACACAGGAGCGATGGCGGATCCGCCGGAATTGAGATAGGTGTTGTATTGCGCGCCGTTCTCGGCGAGGACGTTGAAGACGGTTGGCTGGCCGCTGACGATGTCGCCCAAGGAGTTGAAGTTTGCCGCGTTGTAGAAGAATTGTGGCGAGTCTTTGACGACGGTGAAGGCGATGGGCGAGGAGGCGGAAACCTTGTTGTAGCTCTGGTCGCCGTTGTAGGTGGCGCTGACGGAGTGCGCGCCGACGGCGAAGGGAGCGTTGTATTCGGCGTCGCCCTCGGCGTTGACGGCCGCGTTGTTGATGGCGGATCCATTGTCAGTGAAGGTGACGGTGCCTGTGGGCTTGGTGAAGGTGCCTTTACTGGAGCAGTTGGCGCCCGTGATTTCGCAACTGGAAAGGGCGTTGATTTGGGAAGTGGGCGCGATGAGGGAGCTGACTACGAACTGCGTGCCGTAGTCGACCTGGGTGCCGGGATTGGCGGCGGAGCTGGAAGGGAAGTACTCGCCGAGCGCGGCGTTGAAAAGGTGCAGCGCGATGCCGGGAGTTTCAGGATCGACGGTGATTTGGACAGGTGGCGTGGAGGTGCTCGTGGCGTTGACGGAATCGCCGCCATACTGCGCCCACACGTGATAGGTGCCACCGGGCAGATAGTTGACCGCGGAATTGGAATAGGAACCGCTGGTGAGGGGGAAGAAAGCCTGGCCCTGGTTGACCGGCTCGGAGCTGTCGGTCATGAGGGCGACGTTGCCGGTGGGCGTGGTGGTTCCGGTGACGGAGCCGGCGATGGTGAGCGAAGTGCCGTGAGGAATGGCCGCGAGAGCAACGCCGCTGGGAGGCGTGATGGTCATGGTGGTGGAGGTTGCGGCCAGCGTGACCTTGTTCCAGTCGTTGACGAAATTGTTGGCGTCGATGGTGCCGAGGCCTGTGGCGAGGTTATAGCCGGCGGCGGCGTTGTATTCGGGAGTTGAGCCGGAGCCGATTTCGCCTTCGGTGATGCCATTGAAAGTGACAGGGTTGGCGGCGGTGATGCAATTGGGGCTGGCGGGCGCCGGCGAGAGGGAGCAGGGCACGGCATTGCTTCCGACAGTAACGTCGTGGAAGGCGGCGGGGAATTGCGTTTTGAGAGCGTAGAGGATGTTGTCGGCCTGACCCTGGCGGCCCCATTTTTCATTTACCAACGCCATGATGCCGGCGAAGGCAGGCGATGAGGCGGATGTGCCGCCGACGCCGTAGATCTGCACAACATCGCCGGCGCCAAGGCCCGCGGTTTGGCAATCGCCGTCGGTGGCGCAGATGGGATAGAAGCTGTCGTTGTTTCCGTTGGCGGAAAAGAGAGAGACGTCGGGAATGTCGCGAACGCCGTCGGCCGGCACGCCCGCGCCCGATTGCCACGTGGGCTTGGGATAGCCGGTCGGAGTGGTTTGGCATGCGCCTGTTGAGGAGTTGTAGTTGTTGTTCGCGCAAATTGCGGCATTGCTGGCGCCGCCGCCGCCAGCGGCCACGGTGGTGTAGCCGTAGGTGTTGAAATTGTTCTTGATGTTGAGGCCGTACTGGCTGTCGTTCCAGGGCTGCTCGGGGAGGGCCTGCTTGAGAGAGACGGCGGGCAACTGCGTGGCGGTTGTGTTCCAGTCGGAGGCAATGCTGGCGCCGCCGGTGGCGTAGTCGCTGTAGTAGAAGTCGGTGCCGCCGACGGCGACGTTGAAGGGCGTGGATGCGAAGCCGCTGACGGCCTGGCCACCTGTGGCGTAGTAGGTGCCGTCGTCGCAGCCGGCCGAGCCGCTGTCGCCGGAGGAGACCATGGCGGTTTGGCCCTGCGCGGCAGCCTGCTCCCAAAGGCCTTCAATGAATGCGTTGGTCTGGCCGAGCGACGATTCGCACTGGCCGAAGCTGAGGCTGATGACGGGAGCAACGTTGCCATAAACGGCGTGCTCCATCGCGAGGACCAGGCCGCTTTCGAGGGCGGTGTCGCCCGCGACGACGAGATCGATGGTAGCGTTGGGCGCGACGGCGCCGGACCATTCGACGTCGAGATAGGCTTCAACGGAGTCGTAATTGGGGCCACCGGGATTGTTAATGCCGTCTACTCCGGGGTCGTTGCCGTCGACGATGACCTGGGGCGGATTGGGGGGAAGGTTGAAGAGGGTGCGGAACTGATTGACGAGATCGACGTTGATGTTTGAGTCGTTGATGATGGCGATGGTTTGGCCGGTGCCGTTCACGTTGGCGTTATAGAGCGGCTGCAAATCGTATTGCACGGCAAAGTCGCCGGGCGCGAAGACGTAGTAGGTGCTGGTGGGGCTGTTGCCCCATGTCCACTGCGAAACCTGGTGGGTGGCGGGATCGAGAGAGGCTTTGCCAAGCTTTTGCAGGTAGCTTTTGGGATGGAAATTGTTAAGCGAGACGAAGCCGCCGATGACGGGCGCGAGCGCTGCGGGAATTTGCGGGTCGTTGGCGTTGGCGAAGTGGGTCTGGCCGTCGATGGAGTATTGGTGAATCTGGGTGTGGAATGCTTCGCGCAGCTGGGCGACGTTGCCTGAGAACTCGAGCGAGCCTTTGCCGGGATTGACTTTGGAGACAGCAAAGCCGTGGCTGCCGAGCCAGGACTCGATGGTGGCGATGTCCTGATCGGAGGCGCCGAATTGCGCGCCGAACTGCTGGGGCGTGAGCCATTGATGGTAGCTGGGCGAGCCGGGCGTGTGCATTTGCTCGATGAGCTGGCGGAGAGCGGTCTCCTGCGCGGGACTGCGGCGCAGCACGAGCTGAACGCGGTCGAGCCGCATGCCGTCGGGGGCGGCGCCGCGATCGTTGGCGGCGTTGGCCAGCGGGCTGACGGTGTGGGAAAGCGTGACGCGCTGGCTCTCGTCAATGTGGCTGACGATGCGGACTGATGGGGCGACGTTTGGGGCGGCCGTTTGCGCGATTGAAGCTGTGGAAACGAAGGCGAGACTGGCCAAGACGCACAGGGAGAGCGGGCGCGAGCCGATCATATTGGTCATATTCGTCATATGGGGGGAAGACCTGGAACCTTTCTTGAGAGGAACACTCGACTTGACGAGGAGTTTTTGCGGCCGGGGAAAAAAGAACGGCAAAGATCGACAGGGCAGCAGCGGGAACGGCGGATCGGCCCCAATAAGGCCAACCGGAATCGCCAGGCGACTTGATCATAGTAGGACACTGCCCTGTGAACCTTGTAAATTTTCGAGAGTCTTGCTGGGGAAGGGGCACTCGCCTTCGAGCGCCCAATCTGGTTTTGACGGCCGCCAATAAAAGAGGCGCGGGCGGGACTGCGGACGCTTGATGCCCAACGAAGATCAGCAGCGCGTTCGCAAAGATGAATCAGGAAAAACTCGCACTGTTAGACGCTGCCGGACAAGGAAGGTTGAAGATGGCAGCGGAGTTAGGAGAGTTGCAGCGTCCGCCCCGGTAAAGAAGAAAGAGCGGTTGGCGCGGGGGCGAATCGGGCGAATGTGGGAGCGGAAACGGCGCGGAATTGCAATAGACAACTGATTTCTCAGGGTATATCATTCGGTGACTGAAGGGGGCTATTCGTTGTGCTGAATGGGTTTAAGCCAGGCGGCAAGACTGCGGACCCGTGCGAGAATGGGTGAAAAAGGAAGAGTATGAGTCGTGCGGATTCATTGATTCAGGAAGCAGCGTTCAAGGCGCTGGACGGATTTCGGATCGAGATTCCTTCGTGGGGATTCGCCAATACCGGTACGCGCTTCGGCAAGTTCGTGCAGGCGGCAGCGGCATCGACGATTGAAGAGAAGTTTGCCGATGCGGCAGAAGTGAATCGCCTGACGGGCGCGACGCCCTCGCTGGCTCTGCATGTGCAGTGGGATTTGCCCGAGGGCACGAAGAATGTTGCTGAAGTGAAGCAGCTGGAGCGACGGTTCACGATCAGGGCGGGATCGATCAATCCCAACCTGTTTCAGGACCAGGAGTACAAATTCGGATCGTTGTGCAATCCTTCGGCGGCGATTCGCGAGCGGGCACTGAAGCATCTGCTGGATTCAATCGAGATTGGCAAGGCTCTGGGCACGCGCGACGTGTCGCTGTGGATCGCGGACGGATCGAACTATCCCGGGACGCAGAACATGCGGCAGCGCATTGCGTGGCTCGAAGAGGCGTTGCGCGTCGCGCATGGACATCTGGCGCCGAACCAGCGGTTGCTGGTGGAATACAAACCGTTTGAGCCGGCTTTTTATCACACCGATATTGCCGATTGGGGGATGGCGAGCCATCTGGCGCAGCAGGCGGGACCGCAGGCGCGTGTGCTAGTTGATACCGGCCATCACTACAACGCACAGAACATCGAGCAGATTGTGGCGTGGCTTCTGCACACCGGAATGCTGGGCGGATTTCACTTCAACGACCGGCGCTATGCAGACGATGACCTGACGCTGGGCTCGATCGATCCTTACCAGATTTTCAGGATCTTCCATGAGATTCACAGCGCGGAGTTCGATGGGTTGCCGCATGGAGTGGCTTTCATGATCGACCAGAGCCACAACCTTAAAGGCAAGATGGAAGCAATGGTGCAGACGGTGATGACGGCGCAGGAGCTTTATTTGAAGGCGGCACTGGTGGATCGCGAGAAGTTGAAGGATTTGCAGCAACGCTGCGACCTGGTCGGGGCGGAAGAGCTGTTTCGCGGAGCATTCTGGTGCGATGTGCGGCCACTGACGCGGGCGTGGCGCGAGGCGCATGGATTGCCGGGCGATCCGTTGGAGGCGTTGCGCGCAAGCGGCTATGTGGAGAATGTGACGCGCGAACGTGCGAACCGGAACTCAGCGGTGGGAAGCTACGCGTAGAAGGCAGGGAGAAGGGGACAGGGAGCGAGGGAGCAAGAAGATGCGGAGATCAGGGTTTACGCTGCTACCATTCCCGTATGTTTCGCTCCACGCGCCAATCTCTGTGCACTGCATGCCCACTCCCGCTCATCCCGGATAAAGCGCGGGATGAACGGGGCACAGTTTCCGTCGCTCAGCCTAGATCTTCGCTTGATCGGGCCGCCCTTCTTTTCGCGATCGTGGGTTTGCTTTTGGCATGCTCTCAAGCTGGCGCGCAAACCGCCGCGTCTGATCTCGACCAGATTTTGTCCCACCAGAATCTAGCGCACACCGTGGCTCAGGTTGCTGTTTCGCCGGACGGCAAGCGGGTGGCATGGCTGCAATACGGCCAGCTTCGTCTCGCTCAGCTCGATGATTTCGCACACAGCCGCCCGGTCATCCTCTCTCCGCCCGGCCAAACGTGCACCGCTTCGGAGTTCGTGTGGTCACCCGACTCTGCCTCGATTGCGTTCCTCTCCGGTTGCGACGACTCGGGAGGGCAATCGAATCTTTTTCTCTCTCACCTCGACGCGGCGGTTCCGCTTCGCCTCACCGATCTTCATGGCTATGCGTCGGCTCCTGCCTACTCGCCAAACGGCCACGTCATCGCATTTCTCTACGTCCCCGGCGCAACGCGCCCACCCAACTCTCTCGCCGCTGAAACTCCGCCTTCTGGCGTTATCGGTCAGGACCACATTGAAGTTCAACGCGTTGCCGCCGTCCCCGCCGAAGTCCCGCAACCCGCTGCGCTAACCTTTCTCACTCCGCCTGATCTTCACGTCTTCGAGTTCGATTGGTCGCCCGATTCGAGCTCAGTCGCGTACATCGCAGCCGATCCTCCAGGCGAAAACAACTGGTGGGTCGCCAAACTCTACGCATCTCAGACTCACTTCTGTCCCCTTACGATCAACGGGAACTGCCCCGATCCGTCCCTGTCTCTGTCAAAAGTGCCAGGCGCCCCCATTCTGGCGCACTCGGGGACGGGGGAAACAACCACCGACAAACCCACGGTCATCCTTTCTCCAGCTGACGTCGCGGGCCCGCTTCATGGCCTGCAAATTGCTCAACCTCGCTGGTCTCCGGACGGGAAATCGATCGCCTTCATAGGTGGACTGATGAGCGATCAGGGTCTGACGGGCGGCGACGTCTGGATGGTGCCCGCTGCAGGCGGCGCGCCAATCGATCTCACTCCCGACCGCCCCGCTTCGGCGCAATGGATCGCGTGGGACTCAAGTGACGCCATTTTCATCAGTGAACTTGCCGGCAGCGATTCGCGACTGGTTCGGCTTCAAGTGCCCACTCGCTCAGAAACTGGCTCGCCGGCCACCGTCGATCCGCCCGTCTTCAGCGTTCCGGCTTCAGTGGGCGCCAGCACTTTCGATCCCGCGCTCTCCGCGTCGGCCGATCGCTCGATCTTTGTCTTTGAGTCCAGCTCATTCGACACTCCGCCGGAAATCTTCGCCGCGCGCGCCCAAACTGTGCCGCCCTCGCCACCTGCAAATGCTCAGCAGCTTATCCAGCTCTCGCAATTCAATCAGGGACTCAAGCCCTCGTGGGGACAGGCGGTTTCGCTGTCGTGGAAAAACGACAACTTCAACATTCAGGGCTGGCTGCTGCTGCCTGAGAATTACGATCCGGCGAAAAAGTATCCGCTGCTCGTGGCCGTTCACGGTGGTCCCGCCTCATCGGTGACCTCGCGATGGGAAGGGGGAGCCGGCGGATTCAGCTCGACGGTATTCTCGGCACTCGGCTACTTTGTGCTGATGCCGAATCCGCGCGGCAGCTATGGTGAGGGCGAAACTTTTACCGAGGCCAACCGCAAAGATTTCGGATACGGCGACCTACGCGACATTCTCGCCGGCGTCGATACTGTTCTGGCTCGCTATCCCGTCGATCCCAACCGCGTTGGCATTGCCGGATGGAGCTATGGCGGATTTATGTCGATGTTCGCCATTACCCAGACGCATCGCTTCCACGCGGCCCTGGCTGGCGCAGGCATCTCCGACTGGCTTTCCTATTACGGCGAGAATTCAATCGATCAGTGGATGATTCCATACTTCGGCGCGTCCGTTTACGACGATCCGCAAGTTTATGCGCGCAGCTCGGCGATCGACTTTATCAAGAACGCCTCAACCCCGACGCTCGTTGTTGTCGGCGATCGCGACGGCGAATGTCCGGCGCCACAATCGTTCGAATTCTGGCATGCGCTCCGCGATCTCCAGGTGCCGGTGCAGTTCGTCGTTTATCCCAACGAAGGTCACGGTTTTTCCGATCCAGCGCACCGGCGCGATTCGCTGGAACGCGCTGCGAATTGGCTCGCGAAGTACCTGCCGCCCAATCCCTGAGGTCGGCAGCGCCGCTAACACCGCTCACTCCGCTCCGTCTCTCTGTACATGTGTTTCATGCCGGGGGTGGGCCCATCCTGATACACTTTTGTCTTGGGACATTCACACTGCGTTTCGTCCCTTCGGCAGGTTGCGGCAGTCTGCCGGGGGGTATCTGCGGCTTGGGTCCATCTCGTCTCGCACTGGCCGGCAATGGGCCTGGCTGGGTGCCTTGGCGAGAGCAATTGGTGACTCATTCTTCTTAATGCGCTTTTCAAATCCGTTCCGTGGATTTTGGGTGCGGAACGGGGAGGATTCATGCGGCGGTTTCTGACGCTTGTTTGCTTGCTCGGCCTGGCAGTCCCGGCCGGGATTTCTATCACTGGTTGCACTCGCAATCCGGCCGGCAAATATTGCAATGGTCTCGGCTACGGTCTCACTCTCACCCAGGTGGCCAATCTCCAACTTCAGCCGCAGTTCGCAGGAATTTCACTCGCGTATGGGCAGACCACCGCAGTGCTGCAGCCGACCGCTACCACTTGCAAAGGCGAATCGGCGTCAATCACCACCGGGCAATTGAGTTGGGGCACTACGAACAACCAGCTGGTCGACATCACTCCCTCCGGGGGCCTCTGCGCCGGAACCTGGAATCGCAACAGCGGAGGCGGCATTCCCGACTACACCTACTGCGCCCCGCCGAACCCATTGCCGTCGACGAACGGGCTGCCTTACGGCGTCGCATACATCACTGCCACGGCAGATTCGGTGACTTCAAATCCTGTCGCCGTCTATGTCCATTCGCCCATCTCGAGTATCAGTCTCGTCACTACGCCCAGCTCAGGTTCTGTCCCTCAGCAGTGCTATTCGCAAAACCAGCAGGCGAATCTCGACGCGGAAGAGTGCTATGTAAATAACGGAGTGCAGTACGAACTTTGCGCGCCCGCTTCCGTCACCTCCGCAGCAACTCCTAAATATGCATGCCCCGGCGGTCTGGCTCCCGGCATCAAAGCCAGCGCTATTCAAGATTGCACTTCCTCCACGGGCACGCTCAGCTTCGTTTCAAGCAATACCTCCGTGGCGACGATCGCTTCCACGACCAACACGATTACCGCAGAGCAGCCGGGGACAACAGTCATCACTGCTTCGCTCGCGCAAACAGCTTCTTCCGCCGGGTACTTCTCGACGTGCCCGCCGCAGTCGATCTCACTGAAGTTGGCCAATGGGAGCACCAAGGGCGTCGTGACGCAAGGCGTTCCGCAGAACGTCAACGCAACAGTGACCGACACGCAGGGCGCGACCATTACCGGTCTTATCCTGACCTATGAGTCGACCAATCCCATTGCCGTTGATGCCGCATCCGGCGCCATCACCGCGACATATCCCGGCGTTGCGACCCTGACCGCGATGTGCAAGCCTCCTACCTGCAATCCCGCACCCATCAATGAAATCGGACTGAACGGTACCGGTTTGTCCATTAGCTCAAATCCGATCGGTGTTGTCGTTCCGGGCGCGACGAGCGACTTCCTTTGGTTCAGTGCGCCAGGCAAGTCTCAATATTTCTCTTCTGTCGAGCTTCTGACTGGAACGCCCGGTAATACAGTGCGTTTGCCCTTCGTGCCCAATTCGATGGTGGCCGACCAAGAGGGCATCAATCTTTATTTCGGTTCGCAGCGTGAGCTGATGATCTACTCGGCCCAAAACAACACGCTCACCAAGCAGGACACGACGGCTCCCGGCGTGGTTCTCGCCGCTTCTCCCCTGGGCAACCAGCTGCTTATTAACGATCAGATCCGCGGGTTGTTTTATCTCTACAACGTGAATGGCGGCGTCACGAGCACTTTTGGCGGGTTGGGCGCGGCTGCGGCGTGGACGCAGGATTCGGAGACGCTTTATATCGTCGATAGCGCGACGCTGGGGGGCAGCCACACGAACACGCTTTATGTGCACGACACCAGTACCGGGTGGAGCACGTACGATCTCAGTTCTTCCGGCGGCGCGCAGGATCTTGCCATTACCGTGCCGGGCTTGGGCGCATGGCTCGCCGGCAATCCAACCGTCGCGCACACATGGTGCCCCAGCGGCAACGTCGGCAACAATGCGACGATTCAGTTGTATCCGCAGAGTGATTCCATCACTTTGCCTACGAGCATTCTCGGCGCCACCGCAGATGGGCAACACATGCTCGGAGCATCGCTCACGGGATCGAGCATCACGCTCGACGACATCGGTCTGAACATTCCTCCGAGCCTCGCCTATCCCGCTGCTGAATGCCCTGTCGATACCACGAGCGTGCCGCAGACGCTGGCGCCACTTTCCACTCATCCCACGCTGAATGGTTCAGTGAACCTGAGCGGAGTTACAGACGCAACCGCTGTGGATCAGATTGTCACCGGTTCAGCGCCTACTACTGCGTCGACCACCACTGCGGCGCCGATCGCGTTTGTCACGTATAACACGCCGCCCACCACGACTACCGCCGCTCAGCTTCCGTATTATCTGCCGCAGGCGACGGGGGTTGGCCCGGTTGGCTATGTGACATTTGCCGACGCCACTTCTGCGACGCCGCCCACCGCGCCGCTGACCGGCATCTTTTCCGCCGACCACACCACCTTCTTTGTTTCAACGGCAGGGGACAATGAAGTTCACTTCATAAGCATCCCTCCCAACCTGAGCACGAGCGCGCCGCCCACCGATACGCAGCAATTAAGCCCGAGTCTTCCTGCATGTACGCCGGTTTCGGCCGGAGGCAACGATGCAGGCTGCAACTATCCCACGGCGCCGGGAGCGAATACGGTGGTTCCGGCAACGGCCATTGCGATCAAGCCGCGGGCAGTGACGTAAATCTCGACGATCCACGCGAGTTGTTCCTGATGTGGCGAGTATGCCTGTTGTGCAGTGGATGATGTGTGCGAGGAATGCCTGCCAATCGTCGCGACCTGAAGAGCGGGCGCTGAGCCGGCTACTCCGCCACTTCTGGTAGCTCCGCTACAATCGGAGTGATGATCAAAGGCATTTCATTTCTGCGGCCTGCAGGCGGCGCTGCGGGATTCGAGCGGCTTCAAAGTTTCTTTTCCGCATTGGGGTTCGCTCGCGGCAAGGGATGGAACGACGAAATGAATCGCGGTGCTGGGTTCCTGGCTCCGCTCGGCAATTTTGAGCTGATTGACGGGAGCTTTTCTTACCCTGCCGATGTCCTTGTTGAAGTCAGCTCGCTCGATGCTGCTCATCAGGCGGCCGAGAATTGGCTTCGATCTCATGCCGCGTCGGGCCAATCTGCCGAAGACGCTATCACGCGCCTGTCGCCGATCACGGAAACTCATTGGAAGTCGCGCATTTTCACGGTCGAGCCGGAGCCCGGCTTCCGCTTCTGCTTCTGGGCATGGACCGATCCCGCGAAAGGCAAGCCCGTCGCGCTCGAGGGCGATCTTTCGGCGGCCGGAATGAGATTTGCGATTATTGTTGCGCGCTGGAACGCAGTGATCACCGATCGATTGCTTGATGGCGCTCTGGACGCACTACTGCGAAGCGGCGCCGCGCGTTCTGACATTCAAATCGTCCGCGTTCCCGGCGCATGGGAGATTCCCGCGGCGGCGCGCACCTGCGCAAACGGCGGAAGAATCGACGCCGTCGTTACGCTCGGTTGCCTGTTGCGCGGAGAAACTGCTCATTACGAAGCTATCTACAACGAAGTTGCGCGGGGCATCGGCCAATCGCAACAGGAGACCGGCATTCCTCACAGCTTTGGCGTGCTCACCTGCGAAACCCTGGAGCAGGCGCTGGATCGCGCCGGCATCAAAGCCGGCAACAAAGGATTCGAAGCCGCAGCCGCGGCCATCGAAATGGTGAGCCTGCGCCGGAAACTTGAGCAAGGCGGCCCAGCTTGACCTCGCGCCATCGCCGCAAGTCTCGTGAGCTCGCCATGCAAATGCTGTTTCAGGCCGACGTTGGCAAGCAAAGCTACGACGATGTGCAGGCCACATTTTGGAGATCCGGCGATCCGGTCGATGCCGAGGTGCGCGCTTTTGCGGAAGACCTTTTTCGGGTGGCTACCGACCGCAAGGAGGAGATCGACAAACTCATCTCTCAGCACTCCGCGCACTGGCGTCTGGACCGCATGCCCGCGGTCGATCGCAACCTGCTCCGCATGGCTGTCGCTGAACTCATTGGGCTGAAATCGACGCCATTTCCCGTGGTGATTAACGAGGCGCTTGAAATCGGCCGGCGCTTCTGCGCGCCCGAATCCATCAACTTCCTCAACGGTGTTCTCGACTCCATCGCCCGTAGTGCAATCTCAGATAAACGCTGAAGAGCGGTCGGGAGCTGCAACCCCGAATCCTGCTATCCTTAATCACGTGCGAAAGCGCGCCATTCTCAACAGATTCTGCTCGCTGGTCCTGCTTTTAGCTCCGGCGCTCACCGCGTGCCATCGCGAAGAGGGTGCGGTTGTGCGTGTCGAAAAGGACGCGGTGGATGCGGAGCATCGCGCGCATGAGCAGGCGCTTGAGCGGGACCGGGAGCGCGCGGAGCTGGACCAGATTCCGCTGCCCACAAAGAGTCTCTACGTTGACATTCACGATCCCTCGCAGTGGGCGAATCCATTTCTCGCCGTCGGCGCAGATACGGTTACTCTGCGCGTCATCATGGCGGATGCAAACCCCAGTCCGGTGGGGGAGGGAACCTTGCTCCGCCCTGCTGCTGCGCGCCGGCAGCAACTGGAGCTGCGTCTTTCCGACCTCAATACGGCGGTTGCCGCCATCCCAGTTGGAGCGTGGCCCTATGGCCGCGTGATTGCCGTTGAAGAAGGAAGTTCAGCCGCGCCAAACGATCGACCCAAAGTCCGCCGCAACCTGGAAGCCGTTATCCGCCAGCTCAACGATCTCGGTGTCGTCGTTGAAGAGTGGCCATCGCGGTAGCGCTTTGTTCTCGCCGGGTGCATCAAAGAACGTGGGCAAATTGCCGAATCTGAACAAATCGCAGCAGGGCTCCGGTTCAGGATTCTCAAACTTGCGTGGAGAGCACGCGCTGCGGGAGCCCAAGGCCAATACAATGCAGAGAGCAGTTTCCCACAGAGATTTGCTCGATAGGCAAAAGGGATGACCACGTTCGCCATTCTTCCCAACTCCGGCCCGCTTGGCCATGAGAGTTTTTCTGCCCACCGCGAACTTGAAAGCCTTCTTCGCAAGTCTGTCCATGGCGAAGTTCATTTTGATTCGGGCTCACGCGCACTTTACGCAACTGACGCCTCGAACTATCGCCAGGTCCCCATTGGAGTCGTCTATCCCCGCGATGCCGCTGACGTTGAAGCGGCGTTGGCCGCATGCCGCGTCACCGGCGCTGCTGTTCTTCCTCGCGGCGGCGGCACAAGTCTTGCCGGCCAGTGCGTGAATGTCGCCGTTGTCTTTGACTATTCGCGCTTCATGAATTCGCTTCAGGAACTGGACCCTGCCGGGCGCCTTGCTCGCGTTGAACCAGGCATTGTGCTTGACCGCCTGCGCGACGCCGCCGAACAGCATCAGCTCACTTACGGGCCCGATCCGGCGACGCACTCCCGCTGCACGCTTGGCGGCATGATCGGCAACAACAGTTGCGGTGTTCACGGATTGCTCGCCGGCAAAGTCGTTGACAATGTGGAGTCGCTTGACATTGTTCTTTACGACGGCACACGCATGACTGTCGGAGCCACGCCGCCCGAGCGGCTGGACGCGCTAATCAGGGCGGGCGGCCGCGTCGGCCAAATCTATTCCGATCTCGCGCGCATCCGCGACCGCTATGCTGCTCTGGTGCGCGAAAGGTTTCCCCGCATTCCGCGCCGCGTCTCCGGCTACAACCTCGACGAGCTGCTGGCGGAGAGCAATTTTAATGTGGCGCGCGCGCTGGTGGGTTCTGAGGGCACCTGCGCCAATATTGTTTCTGCCACGCTGAACCTCACTGCCAGCCCGCCCCATCGCGTGCTCACCGTGCTCGGGTTCAACGATGCCTTTCTTGCGGCCGACGCAGTTCCGAATGCTCTGGAGCACAAGCCCATCGGCCTTGAAGGTTTCGATTCGCTTCTGGTCGAATTCATGCGCCGCAAGGGTCTCGCGCTCCGCGATCTCGACAAGCTTCCAGCCGGAGTCGGATTTCTCCTCGTCGAGATGGGCGCGGATTCCCCCGAGGAAGCTCACGCCAAAGCTGAGACAGTAGCTCGCGCTTCGCAATCCTGGCCCTCGCCGCCGGTGGCTCATATTTGTTCGCCCGACGAAGCGAAGGCAGTGTGGCACGTCCGCGAATCCGCTCTCGGCGCGATGGTCTTTGTGCCCGGCGAGCCCGACCGCTGGGAGGGCTGGGAGGATTCCGCCGTTCCGCCCGAGCAGCTCGGAAAATATCTCCGCTCCATCACAAAACTCATGGCGGAATACGGCTTCCGCAGCCCGCTCTATGGCCACTACGGCCAGGGCTGCGTGCACATGCGCATCAACTTTGACTTCGGCAGCGCGGAAGGCATTCGCATCTTTCGCGAATTCATCGATCGCGCCGCCGATGTGGTGCTTTCCTTTGGCGGCTCGCTCTCTGGCGAGCACGGCGATGGCCAATCGCGCGCGGCGCTTCTGCCTAAAATGTTCGGCCCCGAACTTGTTCACGCCTTCCGCGAATTCAAAGCCATCTGGGATCCCGACAACCGCATGAACCCCGGAAAACTTTCCGACGCTGTGCGCGTCTACGACCCCACCGAGAACCTGCGTCATCCGTTGGTCGCGGGCGCAACGCCGCCTGCCCAGCACCCGCATCAGCATGCTTCATGGCAGCCCCACTTCGCGTTTTCAAAAGACGCGGGCTCGCTGCTGCATGCTACCGAGCGTTGCGTGGGGGTGGGCGCCTGCCGCAATACGCAAGGCGGCGTGATGTGCCCCAGTTACCGTGGAACGGCGCAGGAGCAACACTCCACGCGCGGGCGCGCTCATTTGTTGTGGGAGATGCTTGGCGGCTCCCTTCGCGAGGAAGGATTCGCAAGCCCCGCCGTTCACGAAGCCCTCGATCTCTGCCTGAGTTGCAAGGCCTGCAAATCCGAGTGCCCCGTGCAGGTTGACATGGCCGCCTACAAATCCGAGTTCCTCGCGCAACACTATAAAGGACGGATGCACCCGCTTCAGCATTACATTTTTGGCTTCGCCGATCGGCTGGCCCGCTACGGCTCGCTCGCGCCCTGGCTCACCAACGCAGTGCTCACCGGCCCGCTTACCGGGCCGCTTGTTAAGCGCATTGCCGGCGTTACCCCCGAGCGTCAGCTGCCGCGCCTCGCGCAGAAAACCTACCAGAAGATTAGAAAGTCTCGCCCATCCGGCATGAATCCTGCGCGCGAAGCGCCGTCCGCCGCGAATCTCGTCCAAAAGTCCGCCCCGCCGGAGGTGGTGCTGTGGCCCGATACGTGGAACAACTACTACTATCCACAATCGCTGAGCGCAGCGGAATCTATCCTCGCCGAAGCCGGATTTCAGGTTGAAGTTCCGCGCCGCCACATTTGCTGCGGCCGCCCGCTTTACGATTTCGGTTTTCTCGGCGCTGCCCGCTCGTACCTTGAGCGAGTGCTCGTTCATCTGGCGCCGCAAATCGACGCCGGAATGGCCTTCATTTTTCTCGAGCCCAGTTGCGCCAGCGTTTTCAAAGACGAGCTGCCCGAGCTCTTTCCCAGCGATCCACGCGCCGCGCGCTTAAGCATGCAGGTTCATCTCTTCGCCGACTGGCTCGCCGAGCACGCACCGAACTTCGCCGCGGGTCGCCTCGGTGGTCGCAATGTTCTGGTTCACGGCCATTGTCACCACAAAGCCGTCTTCGGTGGTCCATCGAACGAGATTGCACTTTTGCGTTCAGCCGGAGCCACCGCGGAACTGATTCAGGCCGGCTGTTGCGGAATGGCGGGCCCGTTTGGATTCGAAAAGGGAAAATTTGAAGTTTCGAAGACCATTGCCGAGCAGGATCTCCTCCCCGCTGTGCAATCCGCGGACTCGTCCACCATTCTCGTTGCCGACGGCTTCAGTTGTCGCGAACAAATCTCCCAATTATCGAGTCGCTCGGCCGTCCACTTTGCTGAGGTTCTTGCAATGAACTCCGCCTCGCGCAGATGACTGTGCGCCTGCGCGGCGCATCCAAGGTCGATAGCGGCGAGTAGTGGAATGCGGATCCAATCCCAATCGCAACTCGTGCACAGGCCCGGTTGCGATAGACTGGACTGGTTTGGTAGGCTCAATCATTCATTGGGCGGGATGAAAGAGGAGGACTCATCATGGCAGAAGACAACAAATCTTACGGCTTGGCCTGGTTCCTGGCCGGATTAGGCGTGGGCGCGCTGGTCGGCATTCTTTACGCGCCGAAGAGCGGCAAAGAGACGCGCGAAGACATCGCGACTGGAGCACGCGAGGGCGCGGAGTATCTGCGCGCACGCACGCGTGAGGCGGCTGAAAACGTGAGTGCGATTGTCGATCGAGGCAGGGAACAGGTGAGTGCTTTGGTTGACAAAAGCAAGGAGCAGGTTGGCGAGTACGTCGATCGCGGCAGAGCGCAGTGGGAGGAATTTGTGGAGCGCGGCAAGAGTCTGGTGAATGACCAAACGAACCGCGTGAGCGCGGCTGTGGATGCGGGCCGTCAGGCGTACAAGTCCGCCAGCAGTGAGCCGGAAACTCACGAATTCTGATAGCGGGCGAGGTTGGGTCGGCAAGCTTCACTGCTTTCTGACCGCACGTCTCTCCATCTAACGGCGGCCGCGTACATCGTTGTTTCGGTGCCCGCGGTTGCGTCGTTGGGTCATTTTGCGAGTCTGGTCCGCACAGCGTGTTCAGGCTGCAATTCGTAGTTCCGCAACGTGCTTGCGGGAGATCATAAACCATGCAAAAGCTCGATAGTCAAACCATTCAACTCGCTTTGATCGCCCTGGTTGCGCTGGCGATGATTGTTCAGGCATTTGTTCTGCTGGCCGCGTTTATCGCCATGCGCAAGGCGGCACGATCCATCGACGAAAAGCTCGAGGCATTCCGCTCTTCGGTCACTCCACTGGTCGAAACAACCCGCTCGCTGGTGAGCCGCCTGGCGCCCAAGATCGAGGAAACCACTGACGACGTTGCGGCCTTTGCGCACTCACTCCGCGTCCAGACCGCCGATCTGCAAATCGCAGCCAATGAGCTGATAGCCCGCGCGCGCGTGCAGGGCGATCGTCTTGACTCCATGTTCTCGCACGTACTGGATACGCTTGAGCGCACCGGCAACTTCATGTCGGACGCTGTCCACAAGCCGATCCGGCAGTTCTCGGCGATCCTCGCATCGGTGAAAGCGGTCATTGAATCGCTGCGTAACGGAGTGCCCGAGCCTCGCACGCAAGCCAATCGCGCATCCGGCGATCACGATATGTTCGTCTAGTTGGGATTTTTGTCGCCGCGACTCTGGGTCCGCGGGCTTCAAACAATCCAGCCGCCGCCCACCACTTCATCGCCGTCATAGAAAACAGCGGCCTGTCCCGGCGTCACCGCGCGCTGCGGCTCATCGAATGTAGCAATCGCTTCGTCCGCTCCGTTTGCAGTTAGTGTGGCCCACGCCGGCTCGTGCCGGTGCCGGATCTTCACCTTCACGCGCATCGGCTCCGTCAACTCCGCAATGCTGATCCAGTTCAGTCGCCGCGCGCGCAATGTGCGTGTTGCCAGCTCCGCGTCAGCGCCCACGGTCACGCGATGGCTCGCCGGATCGATATTGATCACGTAAAGCGGCGACGGGCTTGCCACTCCGAGTCCCTTGCGCTGTCCCACTGTGAAATTGTGGATCCCCGCGTGCCGTCCCAGCACTTCGCCGCTTGGCGCCACCAGCTCGCCCGCCATCTCCGGCGCTGCCTCGCCCTGCTCCTCGAGATACGCAGCGATGAAGTTCTTGTAATCGCCGCCCGGCACAAAGCAGATTTCCTGCGAATCCGGCTTCTCGGCCAACATCAGGCCGTGCTTCCGCGCCGTCTCGCGCACCTCCGGCTTGGTCATTTTTCCGAGCGGAAACAGCGTTCGCGCCAGTTGCTCCTGCGTCAGCCCGAAAAGAAAATACGTCTGATCCTTGGCACGATCGGCGGGGCGCTTCAGAATCCATCGCCCGCGCTTCTCATCGAACTCGTTAACAGCGTAGTGGCCGGTCGCGATCCGCTCTGCCCCAATGCTTCGCGCCGTCTTCAGCAGCTGGTCGAACTTGATGTGATCGTTGCAGTGAGAGCAGGGAATGGGTGTGCGCCCCGCCAGGTACTCATCAACAAACGGCCGCACGACGTCGCGCTCGAACCGCTCTTCCTGGTTCACCACGTAATAAGGAATCTCCAAATGCTCAGCCACGCGCCGCGCATCGTATACATCGTCAAGCGAGCAGCATCGCCCGGCCTTCGGCGCATCGGGAATTCCGTGCTTGCCTGCGAGCCGCGTCTGGTCCCAAAGCTGCAGCGTCAGCCCCACCACGTTTTGGGGTGCATCGCCGCTGCCGGCTCCCTCGCGAGCAAGGATCGCCGCCGCCGTCGAGGAGTCAACTCCTCCGGACATTGCTACCGCAATTGTGATCTGCTCCTTCATCACTTCCAAATCGCCATTCGGCATTCGTAAATCACAAAACCAGTCTTCTGACGGACTGAATTGTCGGATCTTCCACGAAAAAGCTAAAGGCTGACAGCTAAAAGCTAACAGCAGCAGTTACTGGCGCCAGCGCCCGCAAATGTTCCACCGCCTCAGGCACCACGCGCAACACGTGATCGATATCTTCGTCGCTCACAGTCTTCAGCAGGCTGAAGCGCAAACTCGCCAGCGCTGCGTGCCTATCCATCCCCATCGCCAGCAGCACGTGGCTTGGCTCAGTGGATCCTGAGTGGCACGCCGATCCGCCGCTCACTGCAACGCCCTTCAAATCGAGTGCGATCACGAGCGCCTCGCCTTCCGCATTCTCAAAATGAATATTCGTCGTGTTTGCAGTGCGGAGCGCTCTCGCGCCATTCACCCGCGTGCCCGAAATTCCGAGCAGACCAGTTTCCAAACGGTCGCGCAGCCGCGCCACGCGGTCCATCATTCCGTCCTCAAGGCTCTTCATCGCCAACTCAGTGGCCTTGCCGAGGCCAACGATGCCCGGCACATTTTCCGTTCCCGCGCGCTGCCGCCGCTCGTGGCTTCCGCCTACAATCAGCGACTCCACCGGCGTTCCTCGCCGCACATACATTGCCCCAACGCCCTTGGGCCCGTGTATTTTGTGCGCGCTGATGGAGCACAGATGGCAACCGAACCGCTTCACATCGAACGCAACCTTGCCCGCGCCTTGCACAGCATCGATATGGAAAAACGCGCCAGCCTCCGCGGCGATCTTTCCGATCTCCTCTACCGGCTGCAACACACCCGTCTCGTTGTTTGCCAGCATCACGCTCACAAGGGTCCGCCGGGAATCGCCTGGCTTCGCCGGTCCGATCGCGCGCCGAATCTCTTCCGGATCGATCAGACCGTCCTTTGTTGGCCCAACAAACGTAACCTCGATGCCGCGCTCGGCCACTCGATCGGCGGCCCGAAGCACGGCCGAGTGCTCAATCGAGGTCGTAATGAAATGATCGCCCGGCCGCATGAGCCCGAAGATCGCTGTGTTGTCCCCCTCCGTGCCCCCGGAATTGAAGACCACTTCTGCTTCTCTGCACAGGAAAAATCGCGCCAGCGTCGCCCGCGCGTGGTCAACCGCCCTTCGCGCCTTCTGCCCCTCAAAATGGATGGACGAAGCGTTGCCGAAATCCTCCACCCAATACGGGCGCATCGCTTCCACCACCTCCGGCAGCAGAGGCGTAGTGGCATTCGCGTCGCAATAGACCCGTCGCTTCACAATTGGGCTCCTGCCTAAATTGTACGGGGAATTCGCGCACGACGCGAACTGCAGCCGTCGTGCCAATTAGAATGCGAGAAGTGCACCCAAGCGCTTCTCGGAGCCCCAACGAATGACGGATTTACCGACTCAGATGCCCGCTCCCGATCCGCCGCAAAATCCTCGCATTCTCATCGTAGGCAACGCAGGCCAGCTCGGACGCGAACTCGAGCGGTTTTTCGCCGGTGTCGGCCCCATCGTTGCTGTCGATCGCGAATCCGTCGATCTCGCCGATCCCGACCAGACTCGCGATCTTGTTCGCCGGACGGCGCCCGATGTCATTCTCAACGCCGCCGCCTACACCGCCGTCGACCGGGCTGAGTCGGAGATGCCACTGGCCCACGCCATCAACGCCCTTGCGCCCCGCGTTCTTGCCGAAGAAGCAGCCGATCGCAACGCGCTGCTCGTTCACTATTCAACAGACTATGTTTTCGACGGCAGCAAGCAGAGCTCCTGGACCGAAGACGACCCTCCGGCACCGCTCAGCGTGTATGGCGCAAGCAAGCTCGCCGGCGAGCAGGCCGTTCAAAACTCGCGGGCTCGCCATCTCATCTTTCGCACCAGCTGGGTCTACGGGCCGCACGGCAAGAACTTTTTGCTCACCATGCTTCGGCTGGCGCAAGAGCGGGACCAGCTTTCCATCGTCGACGACCAGATTGGCGCGCCCACCACTTCAATCGAGCTTGCCCGTGCCACGCACGGCATTGTTACGGGCGTTCTCGCCAATAAATTCGGAGCATCGAACAATTGGTCCGGCCTTTATCACATGACCTGTGCCGGCTCCGTTTCCTGGTTTGGCTTCGCGCAGGCCATCTTCGCTCGCGCCTCCGAGCGGCTCGGCACAAAATCGCCGCAACTTATTCCCATCGAAACCAAGGACTATCCAACCCCCGCCACGCGCCCGCGCAACTCGGTTCTGTCGAACGCAAAATTGCGCGCTCGCTTTGGCATTGAACTGCCTTCATGGCAATCGGCTCTCGATGAAGTCATTGAGTGTCTTCAGTCGCGGTCAGCGCCGGAGTAGGCGGCCAGCAGCGATCGGGCCGCGCGAAACGGCGTCGTCCGACCTTCCGCCACATCGCGCTCCAGCGCGTCCATGCGTTTGCGCACCACCGCATGCGCATTGAATTGCTGCCGCAGTGATTGATCGATCATCTCGTGCATCCATTGCCGCTGCTGCTGCCGGCGGCTTGCTGCCAGCCAGCCGTTCGCGCGCGTCAGCGCCGCATACTCGAGCACGCATTCCCACAGCTCGCGGATTCCGCTACCGCCCAGCGCGGAGCAACACACCGCGCGCGGCGTCCATCCCGACTCCGCTACCGGAAAAAAGTGCAGCGCATTTTCGGCCTCGACGCGCGCTCTCTCCGCGGCTCCAACATTTGCTCCATCCGCTTTGTTCACAGCCACAAGGTCAGCCAACTCCATCACGCCGCGCTTGATCCCTTGCAACTCATCACCCGCGCCCGCGATGGTGATCAGCAGAAAGAAGTCCACCATCTCGTGTACGGCGGTCTCCGATTGGCCAACGCCGATGGTCTCCACCAGAATGTTGCGGTAGCCCGCCGCCTCGCACAGCAGCATTGCCTCCCGCGTTCGCTGCGCCACGCCGCCCGCCATGCCGCGCGAAGGCGACGGACGGACGAACGCCATCTCGCTCGCCGCCAAAGTCGGCATCCGCGTTTTGTCGCCCAAAATGCTTCCGCCGGAGATGCCGCTGCTCGGGTCGATCGCCAGCACCGCGACCCGCTCTTTTCGTTCATCAATAAGGAATCTGCCCAGAGCTTCGATCAGGCTGCTTTTGCCCGCGCCCGGTACGCCCGTGATCCCTACGCGAATCGAATCCGTGCGATGCGGCAGGCAATCTTCGACAATTTGCTCGGCCAGCTCGCGATCTGCCTCGCGGGCGCTCTCTACCAGCGTGACGGCCCGCGCCAATACGGATCGGTCTCCGCGCAGAATTCCCTCGCGATACTCTTCGCGCTTTAGCAGCCGCGGACGTTTTCCCGCGCCCGGATGCGGACCCTCTGGGTGCGGCGTTTCGCATCCCGGCAATTCGCGCAGCGCGCTCTTCATCATGTTTCCTAGCCGATCACTGCAGCGCTTAGCAGTTCGAGGATCTTTTGCGCAGCAACCGGAATCACTGTGCCCGGCCCATAAATCCCCGCCACTCCCGCGTCATACAGTAATTTGTGATCCTGTGGCGGAATTACGCCGCCCACCAACACCAGAATGTCGTCTCGCCCCATCGCCCGCAGCTCGTTGATGAGTTGCGGCACCAGCGTCTTGTGTCCGGCAGCCAGGCTCGACACGCCGACCGCATGCACGTCGCTGTCCATCGCGAATCGCGCGACCTCTCGCGGCGTCTGGAACAGCGGGCCCACATCCACGTCGAATCCGATGTCAGCAAATGCGGTCGCAATCACTTTCGCTCCGCGATCGTGCCCGTCCTGGCCCATCTTCGCCACGAGAATCCTTGGGCGCCGGCCTTCTTCCCGCTCAAACTCCTCCACCATGCGGCGCGCTTTTTTAAACTCCTCGCCGCCTGCGCTTTCGGCAGAGTAAACTCCCGCGATGGTTCGCGTCGCCGCTTCGTACCGCCCCCAAACGTTTTCGAGCGCCTTTGAAATCTCGCCGAGCGTTGCGCGTTTGCGCGCCGCTTCAACCGCGCATTCCAGCAGGTTGCCGTCGCCATTCGCAGCGCACTTCTCCAGGCGCCGCAATGCCTCATGCACAACGCTCTTGTTGCGTTCGCGCTTCAGCTTCTCCAGTCGCTTGATCTGTCCTTCGCGCACGGCATTGTCGTCGATATCGAGCACTGGAATCTCGGGTTCTTCCGGCGCCTCGTAAGCATTCACGCCCACAATAACGTCGCGTCCCGCATCGATCTCCGCCTGCCTGCGCGCTGCCGCTTCCTCGATGCGCATCTTCGGCAGCCCCGATTCGATCGCCTGGGTCATTCCTCCGTGTGCCTCAATTTCCTCGATCAGTGCCCAGGCCCGGTGCATCAGCTCGTGGGTCAGCCGTTCCACGTAGTACGACCCGGCCCATGGATCCACGACATGCGTGATTCCCGTCTCCAGTTGCAGATAGAGCTGCGTATTGCGCGCAATGCGCGCGGAAAAATCCGTGGGCAGCGCCAGCGCTTCATCAAGGGCGTTAGTGTGCAGGGACTGTGTGCCGCCGAACGCTGCGGCCAGCGCCTCAACGCACGTGCGCACCACGTTGTTATAGGGGTCTTGAGCGGTCAAACTCCATCCTGAGGTCTGCGAATGCGCGCGCAGCGCCAGCGACTTGGGATTCTTCGCTCCAAAGCTCTTCACGAGCTTCGCCCAGATCATGCGCGCCGCCCGCATCTTGGCGATCTCAGTGAAGTGGTCCATGCCCACGCCCCAGAAGAAAGAAATCCGCGGCGCAAAGTCGTCAACGTCGAGCCCCGCTCCGATTCCTGTGCGCAGATACTCCAACCCGTCCGCGAGCGTGTACGCCAGCTCGAGCTCTGCCGTGGCACCCGCCTCCTGCATGTGATATCCGCTCACGCTGATGCAATTGAATCTCGGCATCTTCGCGGCGCAGTAGCGAAAAATGTCTCCAATGATGCGCATCGATGCCGCTGGCGGATAAATATATGTGTTGCGGACCATGAACTCCTTCAAAATGTCGTTCTGAATGGTCCCGCTGAGCGCTTCCGGTGCCACGCCCTGCTCCTCGGCCGCAACAATATAGAACGCCATGATGGGCAGCACTGCGCCGTTCATCGTCATCGATACCGACATTTGGTCGAGCGGGATTCGGTGAAACAGAATCTCCATGTCGAGGATCGAATCGATCGCTACGCCCGCCTTGCCCACGTCGCCGGCCACGCGCTCATGGTCGGAGTCGTAGCCGCGATGCGTTGCCAGATCGAAGGCGACGGACAATCCGCGTTGTCCCGCTGCAAGATTGCGCCGGTAAAACGCGTTCGAATCCTCCGCCGTCGAAAAGCCCGCGTACTGCCTGATGGTCCACGGCCGCAGGGCATACATCGTTGCGTAGGGTCCGCGCAGAAACGGCGGAATCCCCGCTGCATAATTCAGGTGCTCGAGCTCGGCCAGATCCTCGCGCGAATAAAAAGTCTTCGGCGCTGCGTGACCGGACAAAACCTGCACAGCCTCATCGACTGCTGTCGCTTGTGCGGCCGGTCTCCATTCGATTTTTGTAAAATCCGGACGCAAGTTTAGCCTCTGATTCCCAGTTTTGTTTGCCACTGAGTCAAGGACTCGATCGCATTCGTGCGGACATGCACAAAGTCCGCCACTCCCGCAGCCGCAAGCGCCAACGCGTCTTCCGGTTTACCCGCCACGATCAAAGGCGTTTTCCGGCCTGCCGCCTTCAACCTCGGCGCCAACTCCGCCACGATTGCCGCGTATTCCTCATCCGCGCCGCAAAGCACAATCACATCGCAATCCGCCGTCGCGATTTCCGCAGCTTTTTTGAATCGCCGCGTCACCGTTTCAAATCCAGCGCAGGCAAAAAAGTTCGCCGCAAAATTCGAGCGCGCAGTGCGCATCTTTATGTCGCCCAACTCTGCGAGCAGCACTCGCGGCGTCGATCCTCCGTTCGCAGCGTGACTCTCAGTGCGCAGCCGAAGCTCCTCATAGGATTGCGCGCCGCGCTTCTGCTCGCACATTCGCTCAACATCGCAGCGGCCCAGCGCTTTTTCGGCGGCATTCGCGAAGTGGTTGGTTCCCACGAAAACCCGCCTCCGCAACGCAACTGCCTTCTCCCGCGCCGCCATCGATCGCTCGAGCGCCGCCGCGATTGCCCCATGCTTTTGCGCCTGCCGGTAGCCGCCGCGAGCTTCGATCTCCTGCATCGTCTTCCAGCCCTCACTCGCCAGCAGCTCCGTAATCGTCTCTATCACGTAGGAACCCCCGGCGGCGTCGGCTGCGCGCTCGAGATGCGCCTCGTGTTTCAAAAGCAGTTGCGTGTTCCGAGCCAGCCTGCGGCTCGCCTCATCGGGCCGCTTGTAGCATGCGTCGTATGGCGCCGCTAGCACGGAGTCCGCACCGCCCAACGCAGCAGCCATCACCTCGGTGGTCGCGCGCAAAATATTCACGTGCGGATCGTAGATGGTCTTGTTCCACCGCGATGTGCGCGCCACAATCCGTGCCCGCGCCGCGGGCCTCGCACCGCCAAAGCTCTCCACCACGCGCGCCCACAGCATGCGAAAGGCACGCAGCTTGGCGATTTGGAACAGGTAATTTGAACCCAAGGCGAAGCTGAATTCAATTGCCGATGCAGCTTGAACCGCTTTCATTCCGCGCTGTTCGATCGCAGCCAGAAAATCCACCCCGGACGCCAGCGTGAATCCAATCTCCTCTGCGGTGGTTGCGCCGGCATCTTCGAATGCATCTGCATGAATAGTGAACGGAACGAATCCGTCCAGTTCAGCGCCGATCGCTTCCGCCGCAAAGTCCAGATTTGTCAGAGCGTCGTATCCCGTGGAAATGCGGGCTGATCGCCGCCCCGCGCGAAACTCCTCCATCAACAGCCGGATGAGCCTCTCGTCCGCTAGGTCGAAATGCACAGGAATTTCCTGGTGACCTGCGAGAATCGCATCCAACTCAGCGGAGCTCTCAACAAGGAATCCGCGGAATGCAATTTCCTCAGCGCCTGCCGCTACCGCTGCTTGTGCTTCGCGGTTTGCTGCATGCGCGTTGTCGGCGTTGATCTCCTCACGAATATGCCAGTCACCGGTCGCGCGCGCGCCGCGCCGGTAAGGAAATTGTCCCGGCGCCGCATCCATCCAGGCCAGATCCTTCAGATCTTCAGCGCGATAATAGGGCCTCACTGCGATGCCATTTTCGGCGTGCCAGATGAGCCGCGATTCGTAATCTGCTCCCTTCAAATCGCGCGCAATCGCAGCTTCCCATTCCGCTCGAGTGACCGCGGGAAACTCTTCAAGCAAATGTTCCGTGGTTGCCGCTCTCATTTGCCCTTGGGATCCTCCACCATCTCGATCAGAATTCCAAAGGCTCCCTCGGCCCTCGATTTCGGGTGCACGAAAAAGACCGTCGTTCCTCGCGATCCCTTACGCGGACTCTTGTCGATCATCTGAAATCCGTCTGCCTGCATTGCATCGAATGCCCACTGCGCGCTTTCCACGCGAAATGCTACATGTGCTAGTCCGCCGCGGCCGCCGTTCCTATCGATTAGCTTTTGTACCGGCGATTCAGAAGAGAGCGGTTCGAGCAGTTGGATCAGGTTGGGTCCTTCGCCAATTTGCAAAAGTGCCTCGCGCACCTGATCCGTCCCGTAAACTTCTTCGCGATGGATTTCTCTGAATCCGAGTCTTTCGTACGCCTTTACCTGGCCTTCAAGTTCGCCCGGTTTCACCGCAATTGCCACGTGATCCACAAACTTGATTCCGGGAACCTGTTTCAATGCATCGTCCGGTTCGGCCATCTCGACCCCTCACTCCATTTCCAGCAGCACTTGGTCCAGCTTCACGGGATCGCCGGCCTTTACCTGAACGTTCTTCACAGTTCCCGCCCGTTCGGCCGTCAATTTCGTCTCCATCTTCATCGCTTCCAGCACCACCATCAGTTCGCCGGCCGCAACTGTCTGGCCCGGCACCACGTTCACTTTGATCACCAGGCCCATTACGGGGCTGCGGCAAATCTTTCCTTCGCTGTCCCACGCCTCAGAGTGCGACACGCCGCGGCTGTCGGTTGCGTGTGCTCCAACGCGACCGGTGGAGCTCATCTCTGTCCGGGTCTCGTCATCTTCCAAAACTTCGACGTCAACCGCGTAAGCCCTTCCGTCGATCGTGATCTGAAGTTTCAACCTGCTGCTTCCTTTCGAAATCGTGGCTCCGGCTCATCTCGATCGAGGATTGTGCGACGTCTGCACAAAGGCCCGTCCCTGCTGTGCCCACATCCCGGCGCCACTTTGCTCCGCCGGCAACAGTTTCGCCGTGCGGATTCGGGCCTCTTTGCCGATCAATGTCGTTGCTGCCGCGGCCAGCACCGCAACCGTCTCGGGCTCGGGCAGTTCCTTTCTTCGATCCGGCGCACTTCCGTCAGAGGTCCCCGCGCTCTTTTGCGCAGCAAGCAGGGCAAGCTCCTCTACACGAGCCTGCAATGCCTCCACGGTCGCGGCCATCGCGCTTAACTGGCTATTTGTTTCTCGCTGATTCGCGGCAAGTGTGCGCCGCATCCCCCGCACCATTCCTGCGGAAACCGCACACGCTGCTCCCGCCATTGCCGTCAGCAGCGCCCATATCAACCATTGCGTTTCCACTCAGCGCCTCCCTCTCTAAAGAGGAATCAATCCGTGCTTCTTTTGCGGCCGCAACTCACGTTTGCTGTGCAGCGATTCCAGCGCGCGCGCCAGGTACCGCCGCGTCTCCGCCGGCTCAATAATGTCGTCCACCAGCCTTCGTCCCGCCGCGACATACGGATTCGAGAATGTATCCCGGTATTCGTCCACCAGTTCCTTGCGCCGCTCAGCCTTGTCCTCGGCTGCATCAATCTCTCGACGGAAAACAATTTCTGCCGCACCTTCGGCGCCCATCACGGCGATCTCCGCCGTTGGCCACGCCACCACGCGATCCGCGCCAAGCCCCTTTGAGCACATGGCAATGTACGCGCCGCCATATGCCTTGCGCAGAACCACAGTGATCTTCGGAACCGTCGCTGCAGAATAGGCAAACAGCAGCTTTGCACCATGCCGGATGATTCCCCCGCGTTCCTGCTCCACGCCCGGCAAGAATCCCGGCACGTCCACAAACGTGAGCAAAGGAATGTTGAATGCGTTGCAGAAGCGAACGAACCGCGCCGATTTATCTGACGCATCGATATCCAGCGCTCCCGCTTGCACGCAGGGCTGGTTGGCCACAATCCCTACGGGCCGGCCCTGCAAGCGCCCAAAACCGATGACGATATTCGCCGCGAACGTGGGTTGAATCTCGAGAAAATCCTGGTTGTCCACGACGCGCACAATTACGTCGCGCACGTCGTAAGCAATCTTCGCGTCCACCGGAACCGTATCGTTCATTTCGGCGTCGGCGCGCAGCCGGCCGCTGAACGGCAGGCGCGGAGGATCTTCCATATTGTTTTCCGGCAGGAAACTCAAGAGGCGGCGGCAAAGGCCGATGGCCTCATCGTCGTCGTTTGCGATGAGGTGCACCACGCCCGAATAGTGCATCTGCGACTGCGCTCCGCCCAACTCCTCGGCGCTCACCTCTTCGCCCGTCACCTGCTTGATGACTTGGGGACCGGTGATGAACATTCGCGCTTGCTCAGTTTGAATTACAAAGTCTGTCAGCGCCGGGCTGTACGCAGCGCCGCCCGCGCACGGCCCGCAAATGAGCGAAATCTGCGGCACCGTTCCAGACAGCATCACATTGTGATAGAAGACCCGCGCGTATCCCGCCAAGCTATCGATGCCTTCCTGAACGCGCGCGCCGCCCGAATCGTTGATAAACACGAATGGGCTGCCCGTCTTCAGACTCATGGCCATCATGTCGGCCACTTTGTTGCAGTGCGTCTCGCCCGCCGCGCCGCCGGCAACCGTGAAATCCTGGCTCGCCAGGTGCACGAGCCGCCCATCGACAGTCGCACATCCCGTCACCACACCGTCGGCGGGCAGTTCCTTCTCGGCCATTCCGAAGTATGTTGCGCGATGGCGACTGAACAGCCCAATCTCTTCAAAGCTCCCTCGGTCCACCAGCCGGTCAACGCGCTCGCGGGCCGAGAGCTTGCCCGTCGCGTGTTGCCTGTCGATGCGATCCTTGCCACCGCCAAGCTCCAGCTCCGCACGCCTGGCTGCGAGCTCCGCAATCTTGTCTTCAATCGTCTTTTTCTTTTCGATCTCTTCTTGTGCCGGCATCTTCATACCTGGGGATCAATGGGGAAACTCCGCAACAATGCAACGCAGAAAACGCGGAGTGCCTTCTTCGCACCGCCGTCATTCTATGCCTCGACATGCGTAGCCAGATGTGACCAACTTCACCGATGAAATGCAGGAAGAATAATTCGCATATGGCAGGGCGGCGAGGCGCGTTGTGGCGCATGATCCCGAGCCGGGGGCAAGCGGGACAATGGACCTAACACGAACGATTTCAGCTAGATGCGAGGGATGGCGCTTCGGACTTTAGAGGCTACGAGAACCGCGTCCTTCTCCAGAGGAGCGACCCGCAGAGCCCGAGCGGAATGAGCGTGCCCACAATGAGGATAATCATCCAGGGCAGGTTCACAGGGATGCGTTGCGCGCGCGTGCCGACAGCGAGCCAAACGAAAATCCCGCTCGCCGCGCACACAATCAGAATCTCCCACCAGCGCCGTGGATGTTTATTGTCGGCGAGCGGATCGTTGCCGGCTACGACAGCGGCTACGCTCTCCTTATTTAGCCCATAGCGATCGCACTCGCGATGCATTGCCGCGTTCCAGTTTTGCATCTCCGAAGGCGGTGGGGCGGCCATACTGATCGAGACCGCGCCGGCAATCATGATCGTCGAGCCGACCAGGATCGTCAGCTTTCCGCCCGCAGTCAATCCGGCGAATTCGCCGAAGACAAGCGCGCCCCACGCCAGTCCCCAAAGTTGGTTGGTGTTCGAAAGGGGAATGCCGCGCCCGATGCCGATGTATTTCGCTGCGTACTGCTGGAACAGGTCGCCAATGACCCAGCAGAAGCCGCCGACAAATGGCCAGAACAACATCGGCCGCGCGCGTTCGAGTTCCGCCGCCAGTGGCCGGGCGCCACCATAAAAGACCAGGCCCAGCACGAGCACCGTTGCCAGTTCGCCAAAAGTAAAAATCGTCACGAACGACAGCGGATTCATGCCGCTGATGTAAGCCTTGCGATAAGGAATGTACATGGTGCCCAGCAGCACTCCGGCGCCCAGGGCGGCTATGATTCCGATGGCCGCCTTGCCTGGCGTGCCCGCATTCTGCTGCGCCGTCGCGATGGCGAGCACAGCTGCGCCAAAAACGATCGCCGCCGCCCCGCCAATCACTTTCGCCCAGTCTTTTGTCCGCGAGCCGCGGAGCTCCTTGAACAGCAAACAGCCCCAGAACAAGCCGACAAGGCTGTTGGTGTTCCACAGCGGAAACGCAATTGCGAGGCCCACGTTGCGCACCGCAAAGATCGTCAGCGTGTTCGCTACCGCCCAAAGCATTCCGCCCACCAGCGCCCAAACCATGAGGTGCGGTTTTTCCTTCAGGTCGACAAAAACAAATGCAGTGCCTTTCAGCAGCGTCGGAATCGTCCACCGCGCTACGAATGCGCCCATGACCATGCCCATTGAAATCAGGAATGGCGAAAAGCCCTCGTTGACGAGCTTCGTCGGCGCCTCAGCGCTGCCCAGCCATACCGCCGCCGAGAGCCCGCAAAAGACGCCCAGCATGTGCAACGAGATTGTCGACCGCGTTCCCGAATGCCGCCCCGCGGTGGTGGCCGTGTCGCTCATCCGTTTACCTCAGCATCATCAGCAGCGTGGTTCCCAGAATGAGCACAACCACAGGCACCCAAAGATGCACATCAGTCAGAATGCAAACCAGAGCCGATCTCTTCACGCCGACACCTCGGCAAGCTTGACCGGCCTGTGTTCATCAAACGACTTCTTCGCCGCCAGCGCCATCACAACCGGCGCGCGCCCGTCGGCGCCCGTCACCGGTGTCGGCTTGTTGTCGATCACGGCATCCACGAACTCCGCAACTTCCTGCGCGAAGCTCTCGGGATAGCGATCCATGAAAAACTTAAGCGGCAAATCAGAATAGACCGCTTCGCCTGTGCTGACCACGACTTCATTCGGGAAACGATTTTCGGTCGCGATCTTGCCTTTCGTGCCCAGAATCTCAACCCGCTGGTCGTAGCCAAACACGGCCTTGCGGCTGTTATCGATGGTGCCGATGGTTCCGTTTTTGAACCGCAGCATAACGATGGCCATATCCAGATCGCCCGCGGCGCCGATCTCCGGTTCGGCCAGCACGCCTCCCACGGTATAAATCTCCTCCACTTCGTCGCCGATCAAAAAACGCGCCATGTCGAAGTCGTGGATCATCATGTCGAGAAAAATTCCGCCCGAGGTGCGGATGTAGGAAATCGACGGCGGCGCGGGATCGCGGCTGATCAGGTGCATCAGACACGGCTGGCCGACTTCGCCCTTTGCGACGGCCTGCCGCACGCGCCTGAAATTCGAATCGAACCGCCGATTGAAGCCGATCTGCAACTTCACTCCGGCCTTCTTCACCGCGTCCAGGGCCATGTCGATTTTGTCGAGGCTGAATGCGATCGGCTTCTCGCAGAAAATCTGCTTGCCCGCCTTCGCCGCCTTCACAATCAGGTCGGCATGCGTCCCCGTCGGCGTGCAAATCAACGCCGCTTCAACGTTGGGATCGCCGATCACCTCTTCGGCCGTTGCAACCACCTTGGAAATTCCGCAGCGCGCCGCTAACGCCTCGGCTGCCTCCCGGTCCACGTCGGCGACGCAGACTATCTCCGCCTGCGGCAGGCGGAACGCCAGGGTCTCCGCGTGAACCTTCCCAATCCGTCCCGCACCAATCATTCCAAAATGCAACTTCTTTCCGCTCATCGAATGCAGCTCCTAGCCTCTAGCTCTTTACGGGTTTTCAGAACAGTATCGGCCCATCCACGATTGGGCTTGCAGCTAGAAGCTAGTAGCCAGAAGCTGCTTTTCAGTGAAATTCGCTTCAATCGATCTTAGATACCCCCGGCTCCGCGCCGCACTTTCTTTCGGCGTTCCCATGCCCGGCAAAATATCCTGCTCCACCAGGGCATATCCTTTGTAGTCGCGCGCAGCCAGCCAGCGCAACAGGGCAGGGAAGTCGATGCATCCCTTGCCGAGCTCCGGATACAATCCGTTCCGCATCGCCGTGAAGTAATCCCACCCTTTTTCCCGGCTCTGCCGCGCGACATTCGGCTCCAGGTCTTTCAAGTGGATGTACCAGATCCGCTCCTTGAATCGATTGAGCGCCGGAATCAAATTGCCATCCTCGCCACCCGTCCCGTGCACGTAGTGCCCGGCGTCGAAAACGAGCCCCAGCCGATCAGGATGTGTGCGGTCGAGTAGCTGCTCAATCTCGTTGGGCGTCTCAACATATCCCGCGCAATGGTGATGAAAGACTGTCCGCAATCCGGTCTCATCGAATACCGCGTGCGCAATGTCGTCGGCGCCGCGAGCGAACGTCTTCCACTCATCCTTGCTCAAGCCGTCCTCCGGCCGGATGCGCCCAGCACGGCTGGTGCGCACCGGATCGGTGCCCGCATCGTCTGCCAACACAAGGTAAGGCGCCTGTGTCGTCGCTACGGCGGCCAGCAACTTCGCCGTCTTCACCGCCCGCTGGCGGCCCTCGGCGTGCGTGGCCGGATTTTTCATCGCTACCGGCACATATGCGCCGAGCATCACTACGTTTCGTTTCTTCAGCTCCTCGCCCAGCCGCGCCGGATCGGTGGGCATATAACCCCAATCGCCCAGCTCCGTTCCGGTGTATCCCGTCTCCACCAGCTCATCCAGCATCTGGTTAAAGGGAATCGATTTGCTCTGATCCTGATGTTCCAGCGTGCCCCATGAACAGGGCGCATTTCCTACCAATAATTGCTTCATATATGCTCCTTGGAAAAACAAGCCGTCAGCCGTCAGCCGTCAGCTCTCAGCCTCTCTTCAGCGGGAACTGAGATTCTCACCTTCCCGATGCAGGGGCTGAAAGCTGATGGCTGAGGGCTGAAAGCTAGAACTTTCTGCTCCACTCCTTCGGCCAGCGCTCAACCACAACTTTGGTCTGCGTGAAAAACTCCACCGCATGGTGCGCCTGCGCGTGCAGATCGCCGAAAAAGCTATCGCCCCATCCACTGAACGGAAAAGTCGACATGGGCGCGGCTACGCCAACGTTGATGCCCACATTCCCCGCCTGCACTTCGTAGCGGAATCGCCGCGCGTTGGCGCCGTCGGTGGTGAAAATGCATGCCATGTTGCCGTAGCTGCGCCCATTCACCAGCGCGATCGCTTCTTCGATGGTCTGCGCGTGGATCAAACTCAGTACCGGCCCGAAAATTTCCGTCCGCGCTGTTTCGGAATCGGGAGGGACATCGTCGAGCACAGTGGGCAGCACAAAATATCCGTCTTCGTAGTCGGGAACCTTCTTTCCGCGCCCATCCACGATCACGCGAGCGCCCGCCTGCTCGCCTTTTGCGATCAGGCCCTCGATGCGTGTTTTGCTTTCGGCTGAAATCACCGGTCCCATCTCTACTCCGGGTGCAGCGCCATAGCCTGTCTTGCGATTCTTCGCCGCCGAAACAATCTGCTCGGTGAAATGCGGCCGCGCCGCGCCCACCGTGATGGCCACGCTGGCCGCGAGGCATCGCTGTCCTGCGCATCCGAATGCGGAGTCAGCCAGGATACGCGTGGTCATTTCCATGTCGGCGTCCGGCATCACCACCACAGGGTTCTTCGCCCCGCCCTGACATTGCGCACGCTTGCCCGCAGCGGCCGCCCGGCTGTAAACGTACTTCGCCGTCGCCGTCGAACCAACAAAACTTACCGCGCGAATCCCTGGGTGATCGAGAATGGCATTCACCGCATCGCGCCCGCCATTCACCAGTTGCATCACGCCCGGCGGAAAGCCGGCTGCCTGAATTAACTGAAACAGTTTTTGCGAAGTAATCGGTACGCGTTCGGATGGCTTGAGCAAGAAGCAATTCCCCGCAGCTACCGCGTAGGGAAAGAACCAGAACGCGATCATCCCCGGAAAATTGAATGGCACGATCGCGGCCACAACGCCCAGCGGCTGCCGGATCATGTGCTCGTCGATGCCCGACGCAATGTCTTCGCAGTTCGTTCCCTGCATCAGCATCGGCATGCCGCACGCCGTTTCCACGTTCTCCACTGCGCGCAGAATCTCCGCCTTGCTCTCGGTCAGCGTCTTGCCGCACTCGTTCGTAATTGAAAGCGCCAGCTCGTCGCGATGCTGCTCGAGCAGCGTCTTCAGCCTGAACAGCGGCTGCACACGATCCACGACCGGGGTGCGCCGCCACTCGATGAACGCGCGCTGCGCCACTTCAACCGCGGCATTCACGTCTGCCGCCGGCGAAAGGGGAACTTCCGCGAGCACCTTGGCCGATGCCGGGTTGATCACATTCAGCGTTTCAGTCGCGCTCGAAGTGCGCCAATCGTTCGCAATAAAATTCTGTAACCGCTCCATCTCGACCTCTCCTTAGACGAAATGCCGTTCCCTCTTCTTTGCATCTTCATACTTCGCGCGCGCTTCGCGTACGCTCTCGATCTCGGAAACCTCGGCTACCGCAACGTCCCACCACGATTCGTATCCGGGCACGCTCTCGGTGGTATCCGTCTCGATCACGATCACCGTGGTGCGCTCCTGCGCCTTCGCTTCTGCAAGCGCTTTCTTCAAATCCGCAATGGTCTCTGCCTTTATCGCATGCGCGCCCAAACTCCGCGCGTTGGCAACATAATCCACTTTCAACTCGCTGCCGTCCAATTGTCCGGTTTTCTTGTTGCGAGAGCGGTACCGCGTGCCGAATCCGCCCTGCCCCAGGGAGCGGCTCAAGCTGCCGATGCTCGCAAATCCACCGTTATCCACGAGCACGATGACGATCTTGATGTTTTCTTGTACGGCTGTCACGATCTCGCTTGGCGCCATCAAATAGGTTCCGTCGCCGAGAAAGACGAAAACTTCGCGCGCGGGATCGGCCATCTTCGCGCCCATCGCGCCAGGTATTTCGTAGCCCATGCAAGAGTAGCCATACTCCATGTGATATCCATTCGGCGTGCGCGTGCGCCACAGCTTGTGCAAGTCGCCGGGATGGCTGCCCGCCGCCGAAACCAGCACGCCCGCTTCACCTGTCGCCTCAACCATCGCACCGATCACTTCGCTCTGCGCCGGCTTCTTGTCGCCGCCCGCATCGCCTCTGCTCAAATGGAACAGCCGATCCACTTCCGCATCCCACTTCGCCTTCAGCTCCGCAACTTCGGACGCATATGCGGCGCTCACCTTATGGCTGCTCAGCGCCGCGGTCAACCGTTCCAGCGCCACCCGCGCATCCGCGACCACGGGAATTGCGGCGACCTTGTAGGCGTCGAACTCTGCGACGTTGATATTGACAAACTTTACGTCTGGATTTTGGAACGCCGTCATCGACGCCGTCGTGAAGTCGGAATAGCGCGTACCGATCCCGATCACAAGATCCGCCGCGTGCGCCAGGCGGTTTGCCGCCAGCGAGCCGGTGGCTCCGATCGCGCCCACAACCTGCGAATGATTCCAGGGCAGCGCGCCTTTGCCCGCCTGGGTCTCCGCAACCGGGATTCCGGTGCGGGCTGCAAACTCGCTCAGCGCGTGCGACGCCTCGCTCATCAGCACGCCGCCGCCGCACACAATCAGCGGCCGCTGCGCATTGCGAATGGCGGCCACTGCGCGGCCAAGCGATTCACGGTCCGGCTCGCTGCGCCGGATGAGCCACACGCGCTTTTCGAACAGCGGTTCGGGGTAATCGAAGGCTTCGGTCTGCACGTCCTGCGGCAGCGCCAGTGTCACCGCGCCGCAATCCGCAGGCGAGGTGAGCACGCGCATCGCCTCGGGCAGGGAAGTGATGAGCTGCTCGGGCCGGTAGATTCGATCCCAATAGTGCGACACCGGCTTGAAGCAGTCGTTCACGCCCGTATCCTGCGTGGCAGGCGACTCCAGTTGCTGCAGCACCGGCGCCACATTGCGCCGCGCGAAAATGTCGCCCGGCAGCAACAACACCGGCAGCCGGTTGATGGTGGCGAGCGCCGCCCCGGTGATCATATTCGTTGCGCCCGGTCCGATTGAGGACGTGCACGCAAACGTGCGCATCCGGTTCGACGCCTTGGCGAATCCCGCCGCCAGGTGCACGCCGGCTTGCTCATTGCGCATCAGAATGTAGGGGAAATCGGGACTCTGCTGGAGGGCCTGTCCGATCCCCGCCACGTTTCCGTGACCGAAGATTCCCACCATTCCTGCGAAGAACGCATGCTCGCGGCCGTCGCGTTCTACATGCTGTTGTTTCAGGAACTCGATAAGCGCCTGGGCCATCGTCATGCGCCGCGTCTTCATGTGAGTTCCCCCACGCAAACCTTCAGTTCCGCGCACCCGTCGACGCTGCTACTCAGCACGTCGAGTTGAAAGCTAATGGCTATCAGCTACGAGCTGCCTCACCGCTTGACCATCGGCAGCCTCGGGTCCTTTTCCTTCCAACTGCTCTTTACCCACGCGTACTGTGGATCGTCGGAGCACGCCATCGATCGCGCCGAGCCCGCCAGCGCGTTCAGATAATACACGTTGTATCCATGCGCGGCCACTACGGGATGGTAGCCCTCCGGTACAAGTACCAGTTCGCCGTCGCGCACGGTCATGGTCTCGTCAATGCGCCGGTCCGCCGTGTACACCTTCTGCACCGCGTATCCCTCAGGCCGTTCCATGCGGTAGTAGTAAATCTCTTCGAGGTCGGCTTCGTCGGGCAAATTGTGCACGTCGTGCTTGTGCGGAGGATAGCTTGACCAGTTCCCACTCGGAGTAAAGACCTCGACAACCATCAGCCTCTGCGCCAGAAAGCCTGGCGGCAACATGGAGTTGATTTGCCGCGTCGCGTTTCCACCGCCTCGAATCTCGATTCCCACGTGCGCCGGAGTCACCAGACGCGCGGGATATTCCTCTTCTGCCTTGCAGTAGCAAAACGCCAGTTCGCACGCCGTATCGCCGGTGACCGTGAAGCTGGTTTTGATCGGCAGGTAAAGCGTGTAGGGCAGCCCGTCGAATACGGTTTCGCGCTGTCCAACTCCCTGCCACTCGCCTCGCGAACTGGTTACCGAACAAACCCCACCCAATACGACCATGGCCAGTTCTCGTCCGGCAGTCTCGCTCTTGTATGTCTGTCCACCCTCCAGCTTGCGTGTCTCAAAAGATAGAAAATCGTACCCAAAATCTTCAGTCCGGTTCCGGAATTTCTCCGGCCGGATCAACAACTCACTCATCATCTCTCCTGGGCTAAATTTGTCCAAAGTAATGGGGGAAGTCCGGCTTATGCCCGCACCGGATTTTTCGAATCGCAAACAAAATACAGCAATGTGTGCACACGTGTGCACCTCTAGGATTCTCTAGAAAAAGCTCGTCGCTGTCAATTGTTAATAAGTTTCCTTTTTATCTCTTCTTGACCGCCAACAGCGGGGGTGGTACGGTTTTTCTGCACACGTTTGCATCTACCGGAGGATGCAGGACTTCCGCCCCATCTATGGCCAACTACAAAAGCCCGCTCCACAAGATGACCCAGACCACGGCTACTTGCCTGTGGAACGACTCTGCTTCCATCGAAGAGCTCGCTTATTCAATCGATCACGGGGCCGTCGGCGCGACGTGCAATCCTTCCATCGCCGTCACGATTCTGAAGCACGAACTGGCCACATGGAAGCCGCGCATCCTTGAGCTCGCCGCGTCGGGTCCCACGCTTACCGAAGACGCGCTCTCCTGGCGCATTGTCGAAGAAATCTCGGCCAAAGCCGCGCGTTTGCTGCTGCCTATCTTCGAGCGCGAAAACGGCCGCAACGGCAGGCTGTCCATCCAGACTGACCCGCGAAATTATCGCAACACCGCCGCGATGCTCGAGCAGGCCGTGCGCTTTGCGCGGCTCGCGCCTAACATGATCGTCAAGATCGCCGCCACGCATGCGGGCATTCCCGCCATTGAAGAAGCCACTTATCGCGGCATCAGCATCAACGCCACCGTCAGCTTCACGCTGCCTCAGGCCATCGCCGTTGCAGAGGCCGTAGAGCGAGGACTCAAGCGGCGCGAAGCCGAAGGGCTCGACATCTCGACCATGGGCCCCATCTGCACCATCATGGTCGGCCGACTCGACGACTGGCTGAAGGTGCTGCACGACAAGCGTAATCTTTCTGTCGATCCCGGCTACCTGGAATGGGCCGGCGTCGCCGTCTTCAAAAAGGCCTATAAGATTTACCGCGAGCGCGGCTACCGCCTGCGGCTGCTCTCGGCAGCCTTTCGCAATCACATGCACTGGAGCGAGTTCATCGGCGGCAACGTCGTGATCTCGCCTCCCTGCGTCTGGCAAAAGCGGTATAACGAGTCTGACATTGAGGTGATTCCCCGCATCGACACGCCGGTCGACCCGCGCGTCGTCGACACGTTGCTCAACAAGTTCCCCGACTTCGAGCGCGCCTATATGGAAGACGGCATGACGACCGATGAGTTTGACAACTTCGGCGCCACCCGCCGCACGTTGCGCCAGTTCATCTCCGCGGTTGCGGAAATGAACTCGGTTATCCGCGACGTGATTTTGCCCAACCCCGACACGGAATAAGCCGGAAGCAAGGTCCGGAGTTCTCGCCAATTGATTTCCATCATTACTTGCTCATCGTGGCCGGCCAGTTCACCACCACTGTAATGGGCTCGGGCTTGGCCTCGCTTGCGGGTGTGAGCATCAGGAACCGTTGGCCGTCAGCCGAAGGAGCATAAATGTTTCTCCAATACCAGGGTGGGATAGTCTGCGTCTGAAAAAGCTCCTTCGGAATGCCGGCCTGAAATGTCCCGGCACCGGTATTCACGTCGACCGCCATCAGCTTTTGATCGGGCGTGAGAAAAAACAGCTCCTTGCCATCCCGCCGCCACATGGGGTCTGTCCCGCCCGACGCTGAGATTTGCCATTTTCCGGTTTGTTGTGGAAACGTCTGTACGTAAATCTCGTTTCTTCCCGTCTCTGTTGAGCTGTAGGCTACGTAGTGGCCGTTGGGCGAGAACTGCGCGCTGAAAGCCCTGATTTCCCCGCTAAGAAAAGCGAACGGCTTGTGGTCCCCGAGCATCGGCAGCGCCCACAGCGCTGTCTCGTTTGAGTCGCCCCCGTTGTCGAAGACGGCATAGTGGCCATCCGCGGTCAAGTCGTTCAGATATTTGGCGTGGTCTTTCGACTGAAGCACGATTTCTGCGCTGCCCAGGCCGTTCGCGGCCTCCTGGTAAATGTCGTACTGGCCCGCGCGATTCGAACTGAACATGATCTGCTTTCCGTCCGCAGACCACACGGGATTCAGATCGTCCGACGAATCGGCCGTAAGGCGCGATCCCGTTCCCCGTTTCAGGTCGTAAACCCAGATGTTGTGCTTGGCCAGGATTCCAACCGCCACCGCGAGCTTGGTCCCGTCCGGCGAGAGGGCTGGCGTTGCGTAAACATCCGGCTGACCCACCGCGCCCAGCTTCTGGCCTGTGCGGTTGAACCACGTCATTTGATTCGTCGACACGGCCGGCACGGTTTGGTAGGCCAATATGCCAGCCGGGGAGACGGTGAAGAATCCGTAGAAGACATTTGAGTATATTCCAACGTTCTGAGCCACCGGCACGGCTCCTCCGGTGAAGCGCAGCGCCTTCGCATTGAATGGGCGCGCCATCAGCGTGCTCTGGTCCATATAGAGCAAAAAACCTGGTGCAGCATAGAGTGCGTCAGTGGTCGACGGAGTCAAACGTTCCACTGTCTTTGAGTCCAGCGAGCCCGTCGCAATGTAGTCCGCGCCTGCTGTACCGGTGCGTACCTGGACGATGAAATGGCGCCCGTCGGGCAAAAACTGCGGGAATTGGAAAAACTCGCCATGCGCGGCGTCCGGGGCAGCCACCAGCGTTGGCTCGCCGCCCGTGTCGGGCACACTGTAAATGTTGTTGTGGTTGCTGAACAGGATCACACCATCTTTGTTCCAACTGGCGCCCGGGAAGTCTGCGTCGCAAAGCGTCTGCGGTGCGCCGCCCGCTACAACCACCTTTTCAAGTTTTCCGTTGGCTTGAAACGCGATCTGCTGGCTGTCCGGTGACCACGTCGGCCCCAAAGCTCCGTCGGTTCCCGCAACTTGCACTGCGATCATGCTGTCGAGCGGGCGCAGCCACAGAACACCTGGTTTGTCGGGCCCATCCTGAGCAATGAATGCTAGCGTGTGTCCATCTGGAGAAATGCTCAACGTCCCCCCGAAAAGAAAATCCGTTCCCTGGGGCGGAGGAACCGGGAAACGAATCACGTTCGCTGGGGGTTTGGGCTTGAGTAGCAGCCAACCGGCCAGGCCGGCGAACAAAACCGCCATGCAGCCCAGCGCCCACGGCAAAGCTCGCTTCACGCGCGAAGCCTGCGCGTTCTGCTGGATCCCGCTCGCGCCTGACTTGTCGGCATCCAGGCCCGCGCCCGACATCACCTCCTCGATCGCAATCCGCGCGTCGCCAATGTCGCGCAGCCGCTGCTTCGGATCCTTCATCAGGCAGCGCCGAATCAGTCTCTTGATTGCCGGCGGCGTCTTTTCCGGCAGGTCCGTCCATTCCGGCTCGCCGCGAATCACAGCGGCCAGTAAATCCGAAGTCGTCTCGCCCTCGAATGGCTGTTTCCCCGCCAACATCTCAAAGAGCACGCAGCCGAACGCCCAGATGTCGGCCCTGCGGTCAACCTGCTTGCCCTTAGCTTGCTCCGGAGCCATATAGGCAGCGGTGCCCAGAATGATCCCCGCCTGCGTCGCCATCACGCTTAATGTGGGCGAGTTCGCCGCGCTCACGGGCCCCACCGAATCCTGATCGCTGAGCACTTTCGCCAGTCCGAAATCCAGCACCTTCACCGTGCCTTCGGGCGTGATCTTCACGTTCGCAGGCTTCAGGTCGCGGTGGATCACGCCGCGCTCATGCGCGTACTCAAGCGCTTCGGCTATCTGCTTCGCAATCGGCAGCGCCTCTTCAGCAGACAGGCATCTCGCGCTCCTTCCCGTTACTCCATGGATTTTTTCCGCGAGGGTTTCGCCCTCCACCAGTTCCATCACCAGTGCGCGCAGGCCTTCCCCTTCTTCCAGCCCGTAAATGACCGCAATGTTCGGGTGGTTGAGCGCAGCAAGAGTGCGGGCTTCCCGCTCCAGTCGAGCCAGCGAGTGGCCGTCCTGTGCCAACGACGCGGGAAGGATCTTCAGCGCAACATCGCGCTCCAGTCTCGCGTCACGCGCGCGGTATACCTCGCCCATCCCGCCCGCGCCCAGCTTGCCAATTACCTCGTACTGCCCGATTTGGCGCCGCGACGTCGCGGTTGCACCAGCCAGGCTCCCTTTGGGCGGATCTTCCATGATGGTTTCTCCGGGGAAATCGGATCGACAGTGGCGCCGCTTGACGCAGCCCTCAATTTGCTTCAAAAACCTTCGGGCCGGTCGGGCAAAAAGGGCACGAAGGACCGGGGAAGGGATTGGACACGAATAAATCGCAAGAAATGACAGCACCAGTCTCTGTCATTTCTCCCAGGTTTTCAAGGAAATTGGCTGGAGTTGTTCTGCAATTCGCATCGACGGACGAGCATTTGCCCGCTGGCGATGAACGTTGCCATTCCCTAATGTATGGTCTCTATTTCAGCCACATCACCGGGTTGCTCGTTGAAACCGCGCTTAATCCCGCGGCCAGCAACTCTTCCACTTCTTTCATGTTCTCGATGAGGCCGCCGCCTACCACCGGCAGATCCGCCGAGATCGCGCGCACACGCGCCAGCATCTTCGGCGCCACCAGCGCAGGCAGAATTTCCAGCGCATGCACCGGTGTGTTCTTCAGCTGATTGCTGATGGTATCCATCGCGCCCGAGTCCAGCAGAAACGTGCGCTGGATGCCGTAAAGCCCGATTGCCAGTGCGTGACGGAGCGGATCGAGATGCGTCGAGATAATTCCCTGCGCGCCCACCCGCTTCAGATAATTCACGGCATATCGGTCGCGCGAAAATCCGTTCAGCAGGTCGAGATTCACGAGAGGAATCTTGCCTGCTGCGGAAATTTTCTTCAGCATCGACTCCACATTGTCCGGATCGCCCGTAAGCAGGTAAACCAGTTTGCCGCGCGATGCAATCGCCTGCTCAACAAACTCCGGCTTGCGAATCGCGGGCAGAATGGGCGTGTCTTTGCAGAAAACGCTCAATGGGGTCAGCTGTTCGGGTCCGCCGTTTTTTGTTCCCCAGTTACCCATTGCGCCGTCCCGCACCGCGTCCGTTTACATTGCTTGTCGATTTCCGCACGATCAGCTCCGCTTCCACTTTCACTTGCGCCACAGAATCCTTGCCCGACATCAGCGTCAGCAGGTTCTCCATGGCCAATTCGCCCATGCGATACATCGGCTGCCGCACCGTCGTCAGAGGAGGCTCCAAATACTGCGCGAAAAACAGGTCGTCGAATCCCGTGACGGAAATATCTTCTGGCACGCGCAGCCCGCGAGCGCGGATGGCACGGATCGCTCCCAGCGCCGTCATATCGTTGTAGCAGCAGACGGCCGTGGGTGGCTCGGCCAGCTTGAGCAATGACTCCATCGCTTCAGCAGCGCCATCGGGCCGTCCATCGCCATGCACCGCGAGTTCAGGATTGATCTCGATCCCCGCACCGGCCAGAGCCTGTTTGTATCCCTCCAGCCTTTCCGTTTCCGTCTGGTAGCCGCTGCGGTCGCCAACATAAGCAATCCGCCGGTGGCCCAATTGGATCAAATGCGTGGTCGCCGCGCGGCTTCCGTCTTCATTGGCGATCATGACCGAATGCACAAACTCGCCCGGGTACTGATCGTTCACGAGCACCATGGGAACATTGAGTTGCGCCAGCATGGGCAAATAATCCGAGCCCACGCGCGATGAGGTCACGATCATTCCATCCACGCGCCGTTCCGCCAGTGCCTGCACCATTTTACGTTCGTGCTCGGCATTGGCATTCGAGTTGGCCAAAAACACCGCATATCCGTGATCGTTTGCTGACTGCTCAACGCCGCACGCCACTGCGCCGGCAAACGGATCGGCGACTGTGGTGACTACCAGCCCAATGGTCTTCGTCCGCCTCGTCACCAGTCCGCGCGCCACTGCGCTGGGCCGGTACCCTGCCGCCTCGGCAATTTTGCGGATCTTCGCCGCTGTCGCTCGATTGACCAGCGGGCTGTTCTGGAGCGCCCGCGATACAGTGGGGTGCGACACGCGTGCCAGGCGCGCAATGTCCTTGATGGATACCTGGCGTGAAAGCTGCCGCTCCGGCTTGCGGAGCTCGCGCCGACCCTCACCGTGCGCGGGGGCACCTGTCCGTTTTGTCGCGTCCTTCTCTGGCATCTCTTCAAAAACCCGCTATGCACACGTTTGCGGCAGCAACCAGTCTCCCCGAACGCCCGCGCACTCGTCAATGGCAAATGTCAGCTCAACTGGCGGCGCTCTAATCTAAGCTTCGCTTGAGCGAGGCAGGGAAATGTAATCTCAATACCAGCCGCAAAATGTCTCCATCTTCTTCATCTGCCGCGCCTCTCGACTCGCCCCTTGCCCGGCGCATCGGCCTTCGCTCCGCCGTGCTGTTCAACATGCTTGAGATGATTGGCGTCGGCCCCTTCATCACCATGCCGCTGGTCATCGCCGCAGCCGGGTTTCGCCTTTCCGTATGGGCGTGGGTGGTTGGCGCCGTTATCGCCGTCGCCGACGGACTCGTGTGGGCCGAGCTCGGTGCGGCCTTTCCACGCGCAGGAGGCAGCTACGCCTTTCTTGAAGAGATCTATGGCCCTCAAGGCCCGGGCCGGTGGCTCAGCTTTCTCTATGTCTGGCAGGTCGGATTCACCGCGCCCCTCTCAATCGCCTCCGGCTGCATCGGCCTGTCGGGATTTCTCGCGGTCTTCTGGCCTGGACTCGACACGGCACCCATCAGCGCTCTTCCCGCACTTCATTATTCGAATTTCGCCGCCGCCGCTGCGTGCCTGCTCGTCACCGCGCTCCTCTATCGCAACCTCACATCCATTACGCGACTCGCATGGGTTCTCTTCGCCGGGGTCATCGCCGCACTCGCCGGAGTGATCGTCTCCGGGTTTACTCACGCGGCCTCGACAGGCGGATGGCACATCCCGCCAGCGCCGCCACTCTCGAACATGGCCTCTTTCGGCGGCCTGGCGCAAGCGACGCTTCTCGCCACCTATTGTTATTGGGGCTACTACAACATCTGCTTTCTCGGGGGCGAAGTGCGCCGGCCCGAGCGCACCATCCCACGCGCCATCCTGATCTCCATCCTCCTGGTTGCCACATTCTATGTCCTTATGAATCTGGCCGTGCTGCCGTCGCTGAACGCTCCAGCAATGCACTCAGGCATGTCAGGATCTTCGTCTCGCGCGCTCCCGGTGCAGCTCGTCGCCAACATCGCAGCCTCTGCCTTTGGCCGCTGGGCGGGCTACACCATCGCCGCCCTGATCGTCTGGACCGCCTTTGCCAGTGTCTTCTCGCTGCTCCTTGGTTATTCGCGCGTGCCCTACGCTGCCGCGCGTGACGGCAACTACTTCAGCTATCTGGCTGCAGTCCATCCCCGCCACGGCATTCCACATCGTTCGCTGGTCGCGCTGGGCCTTGTGGGCGCGTTCTTCTGTTTCTTTTCTCTCGCCCAGGTCATTACGATGCTCGTCGTCACGCGCATCCTGCTGCAGTTTTCGCTGCAACAGGTTGGCGTGATCCTTCTTCGCATCCGCCGTCCCGACCTCCCGCGTCCTTTCCGCATTCCCCTCTACCCGCTTCCGCCTCTGGTTGCCCTGGCCGGTTTTGCCTTCATGCTCTTCGATCCCCGACGAGCCCATGCAACAGGCGGCGGCCTTCTCGAGCTCTACGGGGCAATTGCCATCGCCATCAGCGGGAGCGCCATCTATCTCTTCCGCGCCCATCGCCTCCGCCAGTGGCCCTTCGCGTTGGCGCCGCGCGCCGGCACACGCTGATCGCAGCTGTCCCTATGTCCCTACGTCCCTTTGTCACTATGTCCCTGTCCTTTATGTACCTGCTTCCGCGGTTCCGTGTAACTTAAGCCCCCTCTATCGTGTCTAATGATTGCGACGGCCCTTCTCCATCGCGAGGTCACTTCATGCTCATCGGCAAACCGCCTGACGTTCCATCGTCTGAAATCACTTCACAAGACGACTACAACCGCTACCTCAATCGCCGCAAGTTCCTGAAGGGCGTTGCTGCCGCAGGCGCCGCTGGCCTCGGCGCAAATCGTCTCGGCCGGCTCATCTCACCGCCCACTGCCGTCCATGCGGATGCCACCAAACTGCAAACCGTGCCATCGCCGCTCACTACCACAGGCGAACAGCTCACGCCTTACGAGTACATCACTCACTACAACAACTTTTATGAGTTTGGCGTGGATAAAGGGGCGCCCGCGAAAAATGCCGGCCTTCTGCCCACGCGGCCCTGGACTGTGAAAGTCGACGGCAAAGTCGCGAAGCCTCTTACCTTTGACATCGACGATCTGCTCAAGCTCCGCCCTCTAGAGGACCGCGTCTATCGTCATCGCTGCGTGGAAGCCTGGAGCATGGTTATTCCCTGGGTGGGCTACTCGCTCTCGGAGTTCATCAAGCAATGCAATCCGCTGCCCAGCGCAAAGTATGTCCAGTTCCTCTCCTACTTCAACTGGAAGGTTGATAAGTGGGCCAGTGAAGACATCTCCATCGTTTGGCCTTATTCCGAAGGCTTGCGCATGGACGAGGCCATGAACCCGCTGACCCTGCTTACCTTCGGCCTGTACGGAGAAGCACTGCCTAACCAGGACGGCGCGCCTGTACGCATTGTCGTTCCGTGGAAGTACGGCTACAAGTCCGCAAAGTCCATCGTGGCTGTTCGCTTTGTCGAAAAGCAGCCCAACACAACATGGAACGATCAGGCCCCCGGCGAGTATGGTTTCTACTCCAACGTGAATCCCAATGTGGACACCGTGCCGTGGAGCCAGAAAACCGAGCGCCGCATTGGCCTGCCGTTCTACGAACAAACCCGCACAACGCTCATGTTCAACGGATACGCCGATCAGGTGGCATCGATGTACTCCGGCATGGACCTGCGCAAATACTACTGAGACGCGAACAGCAACAAACCGCGAACTTCTAACTCTGGACTGCGAACTACCCACTCACCTATGAGCCGCTCGACTCTCATTGTCCTCAAGACTCTCGTCTGGATCGCCTGCCTAGCACCTCTCTGCTGGCTGGTCTGGGCGGCCGTCACAAATAACCTCGGCGCCGACCAGACCGGCGCCATTGCATTTTTCACCGGGCGCGCCACACTGCGCCTGCTGGCCATCACCCTGGCCATTTCGCCTATTCGCCGTCTTATTCCGCGCCTTGCGTGGCTCATCCGATTTCGCCGCCTGCTCGGCCTGTTCGCTTTTTTTTATGCGACCTTGCACCTGCTCACATGGCTGGGGCTTTATGTCAGCTTTGATCCGGTGACTATGGCCGCGGACATTGCCAAGCGCCGCTACATCACAGCGGGCATGGCTGCTTATTTTTGCCTACTGCCTCTCGCGCTCACTTCAACCGCATGGGCTATCCGCAAGCTGGGCGGCAAAAACTGGAGCCGCCTGCATACGCTCATCTACGTTGCCGCAATTTGCGGGGTGGTTCACTACTGGTGGCAAATGAAGCCCGGCGTGCTCACGCCGCTGGCGATCACGGTTGTGGTCGGCGCGCTGCTGCTCGTACGGCCGGTCGTCGCCTCCATCCAGCGCCGCAAAGCTCAGGCCACTGCGACAACGGCAAGGCGCGCAAGCAGATCCGTGTCCGCGCAGTAAATCGTCCCTGTAATTGTTCCGGTGGATAATCCTGGCGCCGCTTGCGCCTGCGGCGGCGGTGCATTCTGCGCCCCGCATGCAAGTGCAGTGGCCTGCCAGATGATCCCGATAGAGAGAGCGGCGCGGAACTTCAATCCAGCACCTCTGTGAGATCGAGCGTCTCCGGAAAATCCAGCATCTGTTGCGCTACCGGCATGTAGCTCTTCCGGTGCAGTGGCGTGGGGCCCAGCCGCCGCAACGCTTCAAGATGTTCTCGTGAGCAGTAACCCTTGTGCCGCGCCAATCCGTAACCGGGATACACCGCATCAAGCTCCACCAGCAGCCGGTCGCGATGCACTTTTGCCAGCACGCTCGCCGCCGCAATCGAGATGCTGCGCGCGTCCCCGCTGACCACAGCCTGTTGCCGGCAGGGCCAGTCAATGGTGTCGCATCCATCGATCAGCAGGTAGTCCGGCAACAGATCCGGAGTCGCAGCCAGCTGCTCCACCGCCAGCCGCATCGCCAGCAGCGATGCGCGCCGGATATTGATGCGGTCGATCGTTTCGACGTCCACCGCCGCAATGGCCCACGCCGCCGCGCATTCGCGAATGGCCGCGTCGAACTCATTCCGCTGTTTTTCGTTCAGTTGTTTTGAGTCCGTCAGCCCGCGCAGGCGGCGCCGCTCAGGAAAAATCACTGCTGCCGCAACCACCGGCCCGAACATCGGTCCGCGCCCCACTTCGTCAAGGCCTGCGATGCGGAGGGCGCCCATCCGCCGCGCCGCGTTCTCCAGCGCCCACCCGCACGCAATCTTCTTCGCCACTGAGACAGTATAAGAACCATTCCGCCTGTGGATGCAATCCGCTTTTCCTTTTAGCGGCATCGAGACGCGTATGGTGGCTGCTTGTCGTCGCTTGGGGCGTTTCTTCCTGCTTTGCTTTGTGCCCCCCATGGACTAAGAACTGTATCCGTAATCCCGCTCCACGCGGCAAATGCGCACCTTGAACTGCTCGTACCAGATGTCGCGGCCCCGCTGCTGAGCGACCAGGTGCTGCGAGTTCTGTTTCCAAGCTGCAATTGACTCCAGACTCTCCCAGTACGAAACCGTGATGCCGAGTCCATCGCGCGCCGATTCAATTCCCAGAAATCCCGGCTGCGTGGCTGCCAGTGTTTCCATTGCTTCGGCCATCTTGCCGTAGCCGTTATCGCCCTGCGTGCGCAGGGAAGTGAAGATTACCGCGAAGTATGGAGCTGCCGGGGTCTGTGCAATCGTCATGACCCGAGTATAGGGCGCGTTGTCTGCGCCCTCGCTCGGTTGTTCCCTCGCTCTGTTGCTCCCTGTGTTTCTACCGCTTCCCTTGCGCATCGTACTGGAAACACTGTTCAATCCCAACTCCGAGCGTCAGCGCCACTTTGAACGCGGTTTCGAGCGACGGCGAATACCGGTCCTGCTCCATGGCGATAATCGTCTGCCGCGTCACACCCACGCGATCGGCTAGGTCCTGCTGCGTCATTTCGCGAGCGGCCCTCAGCTCGCGAATCTGATTCTTGATCGCCGCCATTAGAGCGCCTTCCTGTACGACACAATTTGCGTTGCCGTCTTGGTAATGTCCGCAATCACCAGCATGCCGAAGAAGACGCTCAGGAAGTGCAGCCCCATCATCCTGCCGTCGATGTGGAGCCGCCCGGCCGCGGCATGCGCCCACAGCATGCCGAGCCCCAGCAGCATCAGCGTGGCGAATGTGAGATAGCCGGCACGGTAGCCGCGCAATTCGATCAGCTTGTCGCGCTCGTCGGTCATCCGGTTGCGCGTGATCAGCGCAATCAGGCCCTGGAGCAGGATCTGCAGCGCGAGGATTGCCCCAATCATCCCCACAACTTTGTTAAGCGAATTGCCGCCATGCAAAAAGAAATAGGGAAGGTAGACAACGATTTCCACCACCAGCGAGGCGTAGAGTGTCTTCTCCCGATAAGAAAGTGCCGCCATACTCGACCTCTCATGTCAAAAATATTTGACATGAAGAACTGTATCTCCTGTTTCGAACTATGTCAAATATTTTTTACATATCTGGGTGTTCGAGGCCTCGGCCTAGGGAAGCGCTGGTAGGACCACTTTGGCGCAGGGGCTTGTTAAACCGTCTGGGAAATCCCACAGACTTGACAACGGCAGAAAATCCACTACCATTTGGTTGTGGATCGATTGGGCACAACTTTTGCGGCTTTATCCGATCCGACCCGGCGGGCCATGATCGAGAGGCTCAGCCATGGGCCTGCTTCCGTGCATGGCTTGATCGAACCGTTTGCACTCTCGCAGCAGATGATTTCAAAACATGTTGCCTGCCTGGTGCGGGCGCGGATTGTGATCAAGACAAAGCATGGACGAGAGAGCGTGTGCACGCTTCGGCCAGAGGCGATAAAGACGGTGAGCGACTGGGCTGCTTACTATCGCCGATTCTGGGAAGAAAGTTTCGACAAGCTGGATGTGGTGGTGAAGCAAATGAAAAAAGAGGGAGGTCAGAGATGACAAGAACAGTGAACGAAACAGACCGCATGGTTGTAGTGAGAGTATTCGATGCCCCACGCGAACTGGTTTGGAAGACGTGGACCGACCCGAAGTATGTCATGCAATGGTGGGGACCAAAGGGATTTACGGCGCCTGTTTGCAAGATTGATTTTCGCGTCGGAGGAAGATTTCTCTGCTGCATGAGATCGCCGGATGGGCAGGAGTTCTGGAATGGTGGTGAATACCACGAGATTATTCCGCACGAGAAGATTGTTTCCTCCATGTACTTTTCCGATCCGGAGGGAAACAAGGTTCACCCGGCGCAGTATGGAATAGAACATGAGGCCATCGAAGATGCGTACGACGTGACGATCTTTGAGGATCTTGAAAATGGCCAGACGAAACTGACCTTCATTGGGAATGAGACCATGGAGAACGCCAAGAATACGGGTCAGTTGGAGGGCTGGAACCAGATACTCGATAAAATTGCAGCAGTGATCGCGGAACTGGTGCAGTCGAAGTAGGAAGTTCCAGTTTGATTTTCGCAACCGCGGCCAACGATCCGTGCAGACTGTCGCGCAGCAAAAAACCCCGGCTTAGCCGGGGTTCTTTTTGAGTCGTGAAAACGCGGGCTATTTACTGTCTGCCGACGGCGGTTTCCCGACCAGTGATCATCGTTGGCTGACGACTGCCTCTACGCCTTCGCCTTTGCAGTCTCGCGCTCCACTTCCTTCAGGCGAGCTGCCTTGCCGCGCAGTCCGCGCAGATAAAACAGCTTTGCGCGGCGCACTTTGTAGCTGCGCACCACATCCACCTTGTCCACCACTTTGGAGTTGAAGGGAAAGATGCGCTCCACACCCTGCCCGAAGCTCATCTTGCGCACGGTAAAGGTGCCTTGGGGGCCCTTGTTCACGGCAATCACCAGGCCCTCAAAGGCCTGCAGCCGCTCTTTGTCGCCTTCCTTGATCTTCACTTGAACGCGAACCTGGTCACCCGGCACAAACGCCGGCAAATCGGAGCGCTTCAGCTTGTCGGCCAGGCGCTGCATTACGGGATGAATAGACATTGTCGTTTCCTGCTGTTGAAGTCAGAATGTTTAGTTTATCAAAGATTCCCCCAAACTGCCCCATTCCTGGTCTCAATTTTCCTGCTCCGTCCCCTCAATCCACAGTGCTAAGTCGTCCATCCCGTGGGATATAGTTCCGCCATGGATGAAAAACGAGAAATGCTGCGCCACACCCTTGCCACACTGGCTTACCGCACCGCCCGCGCCTTGGAAAATGCACCAGCCTCATTCGCCGAGTTCGACAGTGCCGGCCGCAGCCCCATTCGGATTCTCGCCCATATGGGCGACCTGCTCCAGTGGGGACTCTCTATGGCTCAGGGCAATCCCGCATGGCAAAACTCGCACCCGCTGGCCTGGCCGCAAGAGCAGCAACGCTTCTTTGCCGCGCTCTCCGCGTTCGATGCGTATCTCGCGTCATCGAGCCCGCTGCACGCGCCCGTCGAGCGCCTCTTCCAAGGTCCTGTTGCAGACGCGCTCACCCACGCCGGCCAGCTTGCCATGTTGCGCCGTCTCGCCGGTTCGCCCACGCGCGGCGAAAACTTCTACGTCGCCGCCATTGCCATCGGGCAGGTCAATTCCGTGCAGCCTGAACCGGTGAAGCCGTTTTAGCGGCGATCTTCTCAACGCGCCGACGACGCGGATCCGGCGGACGAGAGCAGCTCGCTTTTGCGTGGTAGAGCGGGAAGGATTAGAGTCCAAGGCTTGTGATGATCTCTATTGGCGGCTCCTCGAAGTAAAGAACGGCAGATTGCGCGCGGCGACGATTGAAGAGGCGCAGCCCCGCGGCGACTGCGGCAAAAACACCCACCATCGACACCGCTTGAACCGGGTGCTGAAGGGCAGGGAACTCAACCGTCAGCACAAATAGAGTCAACAGAACGATGGCCGCAAGGCACACCCAAAAGACGAATTGAAAATTCTTCTTGCCCGGAAGAATGGAGCACGTGAACGGAACTTTGTGAAACCCGATCAGGGCAATGTCCACGAGGATGAAGCCCATAAGCAACAGTAGAGCCAGGTGCGCGCCGGCTGGGAAATAGGGCCTGTAGAAAAATGAAAGCATCGCTGCTGCGACCCAAACGGGAGCCACCACCAGCAGGATCGTCGAGCGCCAGACCGCAGCGATGTAATCCTGGGGAGGACGAAGCTGGGTCACGCGCAGGATCCAGTTGGCTGTGAGCGAAATAGGCAGTGGCGAGATGGCACGAAAGCCGAGCACTGCAAAAACCATCATCCAGCAGGTGATGATCGGAAAATCGGGCGTGATCGGGATGATTGAGCCGATGCGGGGCGCCAGGTGCACAAGATTCATTAGGCAAGCGAAGACGATCGAATAGAAAAGCGCAAGGATCACGCGATGCTGACGGCTGCGCCAAAGCGTGCGCAAGATAAAGAGAAGTAGCGCTGACTGAAGGCCGCCGCCGATCTGCGGCGTCGAGTTCAGGTTCCGTCGCGCAGGAATCAAGTCGGGTTCTTCCACTGTCTTGCGCATTGTGCGCCGATAGCACACCAGCAACGACAGGGTTGCGCCAGCCACGGCGCAAGCCAACCCGATCCAGGCGCGGTGAGCCAGCCATAGCCCATCGGGCGGCAGCGAACCGTTGCATTGGTTGAACAGCGCGAAGAACCAGTAAACCGGCGAGGCCGCGAGCGCGGGATGAACGCGCAATGCGGCCAGGTCCGCAGGGGTTTCGATGTATGGGGCCAAAAAGTAGACCGCGAAAAGGACCGCGAATGCGACCACCTGGACGACCGCCGAAAAGCGAAGAAAAAGTCTGCGTGGAAGCACAGAAGCGGTCAGCCCCTGGATGGTGAGCAAACTGCCGTATAGGAATGCACCCGATGCAATCATCGTGATCCAGAAGGCGGCGAAAAAGCGCGCGAACGCTGCGATCCCATGGGACGCAGCAAAAAGCAGCGACCATCCAATGCTCGACGCGAAGTTGAGGCACACCACCGCAAACAGCAGCAGCGCGGCCGACGCCGCGATTTTGGCGATGAGAATCATGCGCGGCTTTACGGGCAGCGGTCCGAGGACCATGGCATCGCGATGGTCGGGAAACGTGTTTTCCCATGTGAGGACTGAAACGAGTCCGACGACCAGCATGGTGAGAGCGATATCGGTCTGCTCGATGTGCCACATGCGGTTCGGGGGCGGCGGCACCATCAGGCCGCCATAAGCCTGGCCAAGAGATACCAGGATTAAGAGGCCGGCGAACTGGCCCAGAAAAGCCGGGACATCGGCGTCGATGGAAAGGGATTCCAGATCCACAACACGCATAAGGAACTGGCGGTAAAGCACGCGAAACTCGAGCGGCAGCCTTGAAACGGCAGTGCGAACGATCCTAAGCATGAATCAGGTCCGCGAATTGCCGAGCGATGGTGTCCGTATCGTGCTCCACGGCCAGCTGCGAAAAGATTTTTTCCAGCGTGGGGAGCGCCATCATCGTGCGCAGGCGCTCGATTGAATCGTCGGCCACGACCTTGCCGTGATGCAGGATCACCACGTGCGAGCACACGCGCTCAACGGTATCGAGTTCGTGCGAACTGAACAGCATTACTTTGCCGCGCGCCGCCAGCTCCTGGATCAGGCTCCGCAGTACCAGCGCCGATCCAACATCCAAGCCGGAAAAAGGCTCGTCGAGCAGGACCAGATCCGGATTGTGCAGAAGCGCGGCGGCGATCAATACTTTCTGTCGCATGCCCTTCGAGTAGCCGGAGATCGATGCGTGCCGATCGTCGTAAAGCGCCAGCATGCGCAACATTCCGTCGATGCGCTCCGATGATTCGCGCGCCGGCAAATTGCGCAGCTGCGCAACCATTACCAAGTATTCGGCGCCGGAAAGATGATGGTAGAGATACGGCTCCTCTGGAACGTACCCCATCCTTCGCTTGTAGGCCTGGAGATCGCTCTCAATCGGTTGGCCATCGAAAAGGATCTGGCCATTCGTCCGATCAATCAGTCCCGCAACCATTTTTATGGTGGTGGATTTTCCCGATCCATTTGGCCCGAGGTATCCGGTCACTTCTCCTGGACGGGCAGTGAAGGTGACATCGTCGACCGCTGCAATGCCCGAATAGTGTTTGGAAATATGGCGCAGTTCGAGCACGAGTCACCTTTTGAATTGGACACCGGGCCCGCGGCCATTGTTCCCGAGAATTCACGAACGGCTGGGAAAATCCAGATCGCAGCCACGAGCAAGCGGCCCCTTCGCAGAACTGGCGGCCGAATTGCCCAGCTGCCGCGCACCAAAAGACGGCCGCACGCAGCTTCACGGTCAGGACGAGCTTGGTAATTCATGACTTATTCATACAAACGTTCTTCGCCGGTGCAAGCCGCTGAAAATAAAGCATCACAAAATAATTCTTGACAATCGTTATTTATTTGGATAAAAATGATGACGGTGACTATCGTCGCCATGGAGGTTTTATATGCGCCGTATACTCGCGACCAGCACACTGCTCACCTCGCTTGTTCTCCCCGCAGCGGCTCTGGCCAGCACGCCCGCCGACGACGCCTCTGCCCCAACCCCCATCCGCGTCAGCTCCGGTGTTACGCAGCCGGTCCTCGTCAACTCCGCTTACCTCGACATTCCCGCCGGCTATTCCATCGATGCAATCCCCGACGATGCCCAGGTCGGACTCAGCCTCACCGTGAACGAAAAAGGTGAGCCCGAGAATATCCAGGTCACAAAGTCCTACGGCAAGTTCTGGGACGCTCGCGTCATCTCCACAGTCCGCCAGTTCAAATTCAAGCCCGCCACAGTCGACGATCAACCAACCGCGGTCGACATGAACCTCACCATCAACATCGCCCGCTAATCGCCCGCAACAAACACTCACAATCCGCCGGGATGCTGTGCTGAATCCTTTTCTGTCGAGCCCAACCAGCTCGTCAACAGGGAAGCCCTATCTTCAGCGCAGCATCCTTGCGGGATCACAATTTCCCGGCGCCACGAATCGCGTCAAGGATTTGCAAATCCTCCGTGCTCAGCGCTGCTCGCTCCAGCAGCTCAGGCCGGTTTTTCAGCGTCTTGCGCAGTTGCTGCTCACGCCGCCAGCGCCTGATCTGGGCATGATCGCCGTTCATCAGCACCTCGGGAGCGCGCAGTCCGCCAAACTCGGCCGGGCGCGTGTACTGCGGATAATCGAGCAATCCTCCGGCGCCGTGTTGCGAGCGCGGAACCGCGCCCTCGTCGATCTCCGCTGCGAGTTCGTCATCGGGCGCGCCAAAACTCTCGTACTGCCCTGACGCCTCATTGCCCAGCACGCCCGGAATCAGCCGCATCGTTGCGTCGACGACCACCGCTGCCGCCAGCTCACCGCCGCTCAACACGTAGTCGCCAATCGAAAGCTCCATGTCGCAATAGAGCTCGTTGATACGCTCGTCCACGCCTTCATAGCGGCCGCAGACAAGTACGACGCGTTCGAGGGCTGCGAGTTCGCGGGCCACTTGCTGATTGAAAAGGCGTCCCTGCGCAGAAAGCAGAATCACCCTCGTCCCCTGATCCCTCTTCCCTGATCCCTGTTCCGTTGTCTTCACTCCAAGTGCCGCAAGCGCCTCAGCCAGCGGCTCCGGCTTCAACACCATTCCTTCTCCGCCGCCGAACGGGCGATCGTCGACCGTGCGATGTCGATCGTGGGCGTAGTCGCGCAGATCGTGCGCCTCGACTGTCACCAGGCCCTCCTTCATCGCTCTGCGCACAATGCCGTGCGCAAACACGCTCTCAAAGAATCCCGGAAAGATGGTGACGATGTCGAACCGCATAGCTCAGATGATAGAGGGCCGCCCGGCCAATCTCGATCGCCCCCCGCAAACCAATTTCCCCGCCGATACGCGAGTTCCGTATTACTATTCCACCTATGCAGATCAAGAGGCTGTTTTTGGCGTCTGTTTTCGCCAGTGGTTCCGGGCTCTTTTGGGCCCAGGCGCCAACCGAGCCGGCGGCTGCCGATGCCTACAAAAACGAAGCTGTTGTCATCGAGCGATCGGAAACCACCTACAAGATGCACGCCGATGGCACCGGAGAGCGCGATCTCCACGTCGTTTTGCGCGTCCAGTCCGATAGTGCGCTGCAGCAGTTTGGCGTGCTGACCTTCGGTTATGCGGCGGCCAATGAATCACTGCAAATCAGATACGTCCGTGTGCACAAGGCCGACGGCTCAACCGTTGAAACGCCCTCCGCCGACGCCATGGATTTGTCCGCCGAAGTCACGCGCGAAGCGCCGCTCTACAGCGACCTGAAAGAGAAGCACATTCCGGTGCGGTCGCTTTCGCCCGGCGACAAACTCGAATATGAGGTTGACGCCCAGATCAACAAGCCCGAGGCGCCGGACCAATTCTGGGGAGTGGATCATTTCATTGCTCCCGGTACCGTTGTCGCTCTGTCAGAAGTGCTCACGCTCCAGGTGCCGTCAGATAAATACGTTCAAGTCTGGAGCCCGAATCACAAACCCACGATTACCGATGAGAACGGTGTAAAGACATACACCTGGAACGTGCCGCAACTGGTCACAGCACCAAAAGCGAGTAGCGACGACTCGAGCAAGCCCACGCCGCCGAAAGATCCTGACGAAGACGATCAAGGCCGCAAGCTCCCGAGCGTGGCCTGGACCACCTTTCACAACTGGACCGAGGTGGGGGATTGGTATCGCAGCCTCGCATTGAAGCAAGCCGAGCCCACAGATGCATTGCGTGCCCGCGCGGATGAGCTCACAGCGGACGCCAAGACACCGGAGCAGCAGATTCGCGACATTTACGCTTTCGTCTCGCAGCATACGCGCTATGTGGGAATCGATTTCGGAATCGGGCGCTATCAGCCGCACACCGCCTCTGAAGTTCTCGCCGACCAATATGGAGACTGCAAAGACAAAGACACGCTGCTCGAAGCGCTGCTGCGCGCCAAAGGGTTCACCACCGCGCCCGCGCTCATCGGTGTAGGCATCGCTGTCGTCCCCGACATTCCTTCGCCGGCGCTATTCAACCACGTCATCACCACAGTGGATTTGCCCAGCGGCCAAATCTGGCTCGATAGCACTCCGATGGTTGCGCCCTATCGCTACCTGAGCGCTGCCATTCGCGACCAGAAAGCGCTCGTCGTGCCACCCAATGCGCCTGCATCTCTGCAATCGACCCCTGCAAATGCACCGTATCCCTTCATGGAGAGCTTTGTTGCCGATGGAACGCTGGATGCAGAGGGCAAGCTGACGGCAAAGATGACGGCGCTCTATCGCGACGACAATGAGATTTACGTGCGCGCGTTGGCAGTTGGCGTCGCGCCCGCGGAGTGGGATAAGGCGTCGCAATACATCTCGTCGGTCACAGGTTTTGGGGGCACCACCAGCGATACGCAATTCAAAAATGTGACCGACATAATGCAGCCCATCGGAATGAGCTACGACTACACGCGCCATCCTTACGGCGACTGGGACGACAGGCGCATTGTTCCGCTGTTTCCGCAGACCGAATTCACAACGCTCGATAGCGAAACCACCGCGCCCGATAAAGACATTCAACTCGGCGCACCGCGCTTGATGACCGCCGTCTCGCAAATTCATCTGCCCGAGGGCTTCCAGGTCGAGTTGCCAGATCCAGTGCACGTGAAGAGCGACTTCGCCACGTTCGACAAGACATACCGGTACGACCAGGGAGAGGTCATCGCGGAACGCGACATCCAAGTGCTGAAAGAAAAGGTGCCGAAAGCAGACTGGCAAAAGTATTTGAAATTTACAAAGGACATCAGCCTCTCCGGCGAAAGCTGGATTCAACTCCTGCCGCCGCATAAAGCTGTCGCTGCGAACAAGCCGGTGCAGATGCCGGCGCCACGGAACGACCAAGCGGGGGGAACGGTTTCAGTGAAGCAGTTGCAATTGGAGGCGCCAGACAAAAACGCGGCCCCGCCTGAACCGACGCTGAAGAAGCGAGGTGATGGGGCGGTGCAGGTTGCGCCGGTACCGGCATCGAGCAGCGCGACGACGCCCGCGACGAACAACGACTCGACTCGGGCTTCGAACAACAAGCCCGCGCCTGTCGACGTCGTCCCGTCTGCCTCTGCACCAGATAATTCCGCGCCCATATCCAGTGAGTCAGCAACCGAACTGATGGCCGAAGCCATGCAGCAACTGCGCGCCGGCAACATGGGCGCAGCGAAGGAAACACTCGACCAGGTGAAAGCCAAGAATCCCAACGAAGAAGGTCTGTGGAGCTTGTACGGCGTGCTCGACGAAGTTAAGGACCGGAACTTCGAAAAGGCAGCGGAGGATTTTCAGAAGGAGGTCGATGCGCATCCCGACAACAAAGCTGTCGTGCGTCAACTGGCCGATGCCGAATCCCGCGCGCACGATCCTGAAGGCGCGCGCAAGACGATTCAGCAGTATCTTGATCACCACCCCGACGATGCTGAGGCGGCAGTCTATCTTTACCAACTTGAAACTCATGCCGACGACAAGCAAGACGCGCTCAAAACCCTGGAAAGCGCCGCTAAATACAATCCCGATAACCGATATCTTCGCGCCTACATGAGTTTCGCTTTGGTTGCATTGGACCGCATGCCAGAGGCCGCCGCTGCCGCCAAAAGCGCACTCGATGGATCCGACGATCCGGGCGTTCTGAACGACGCAGCCTTTGCTCTAAGTGAAACTGGCCTCAATCTCGATATCGCTGAAACCGCTTCGCGAAAGAGCATTGCTTCGCTCGAGGAAAAGAGCGCTGCCTTCACCACGGAGTCGGCAAATCAAAGCGCATTTCGTTTAACAGACACTCTCGCCGCCTATTGGGACACTTTGGGCTGGATTCTCTTCAAGGAAGGCAAGCTTGAAGATGCGCAGTCGAACATCTCACCTGCTTGGCGTGTCTCTCTGGAGCCCGAATGCGGCGACCATCTCGGGCAGGTTTACGAAGCAGAGAAGAAGAAGAAAGAAGCTGCAATCGCTTATGGCCTGGCCGAGACAGCGCTGAAGGAGAGTTCGGATCCCGACGTGCGTCGCCACATTGAAGACAGTCTCGATCGCCTGGAAGCTGAGGCATTCGATTCAGAAAAGGAAACCGGCGTCCAAGCGCTGCAGGATCTTCGCACCTTCAAGATCGATCGGCCGAAAAACACGAGTGGTTGGGGCGCGTTCCGGCTGGAGGTGACGACGGCGGGTGTGATTGAATCGCAGCAAATGTCGGGCGAGAAACCGCTCGACGCCATCAAACCGGCCTTAGCCGCCATGAAGTTCTCCGACTTCTTTCCGCCGAATTCAAAAGCGCATCTCCTGCTCAGTGCGGTTATCGATTGTTCGATGGGAACCAAGTGCAATGTGGTTCTGGTGCCGAACGGCGGCCTGCAAACCGAGCGGCAGTAGCGTTGCGCGCTGGCGCACCGCAGCCAGCGGTTAGGAGTAGTAGCTAGGAACCGTTTTCTTCGCCCAGAGGCGCGCCGTGAGCGCTCCGAAAAGAAAGCCGCCAACGTGCGCCAGGTAAGCCACGCCGCCGGTCTGCACGTCGGCCACCGATCCCACGACGTTGAGCAGTTGCATCAGGAACCAGACGCCGATGAGCAGCACCGCCGGAATGTAGGTGACCTGAATGAAGATGAAGATCCAGACCAGCGTGCGAATGCGATCGCGCGGAAAGAGCACGATGAACGCGCCCATCACCGCCGCGATGGCGCCGCTGGCGCCGAGGCAGGGAATGTGCGAGCCCGGCAGGCCAGCCACTTGCGCCAGCATCGCGACGATGCCGCCGATCAAGTAGAACGCGAGGTAGCGGACACGGCCCATTGCGTCTTCAATCGCAGGGCCGAACGCCCAGAGAAAGACCATATTGCCGAGAATGTGGAGCCAGCCCGCGTGCATGAACATGCCGGTGACGATGGTGATAAGCCGATGGCCATGTTCGATGCGCGCGGGAATCACCGCCCAGTGACGAACGAACTCGTTGCCGCCTTCGAGCTCCAGAAAGAAAACCCAGGCGTTGGCGGCGATGATCAGCGCCGTCATCCACGCAAATCCGCGCCCCCTTCGCGAAGCATCTCCCAGCGGTAAGATTGTGCCCACTTCTGCCTCTCGATCTCGGGGAATGTGGCTGCGTGTGCTGCCAAAGTTTACCAGAAAATTAGCGTTAATTAAGTAGTAATACTGCCCAACTTTCGGTGCAGTTGTGGTGGGATTCAAAGGACTTAAGCCGACGGAGCCAGTTGCCGAGTGCCAAAAAAACAAAATCAATTATTTTTCGATTTCCCCTTCGATGTTGTCATTTCAGTTACTGGGTACTTAGGTGGGCGGCCAAGTCTCGCGGCCGGTTTCGGCGCAGCGTGAATGGCGGCGAGAGCAAGCTTGGCAGCCGTGAACATCAGCTTGGAGCGGGTGAGGCAGACAACGTCCCACATGTAAGCCTGATTGACGCAAGCGATGAAATCGCAGATGTTTTCATATCCGGCTACAGGAGGCATCGCGTCGAGGAAGGCCTGATTGGCAGTTTCCCTTGCGTCCTCATCGCTTTCGCCGCGGGGAAGTTTTGCACATTCGTTTTCGTATGCGACGTGCCAGGCGCGGATACACTTTGCGACCGATTTGTTGTCCATGAGGCGTTCCGGCGGCTCTTCGAGGTCGCCGCTTTCGCCGTCCCGCTCTTCGCTGACGCGCTCGAGAGCCGCGTCTTCCGGCTTTGATTCGAGAACTGCGAGTTCGCCGGAGGATTGGTGGTTCGATTCAGCTTCGATTTCGTGCTGGTGGATTTTAGTTATGGTGGTCACGGCCTCGGTAATCATTGAGTCGCTCCTCGTGGATCGATTTGGAATCACTTCTATAGGTTTAAGGTTAGCGATTTTGTTGAATTAACCGGCAAACTTGGGGAAATTTATATTTGGTTTGGAATGATGAGGATGGATGGGATTTTGAGGGAAGGGGGGTCTTGACAAGAAAAATGGCGGGTCGATTTTTGGCTGTCGCCGGCGGGCGTCATGGGGCGGAGACGAGGGGAGCTGTCGCGCTCATCGTCGACCGGCGCGACACCCCGTGACGGAGCTGGCAGCGCCCTGAATTGAGTGATCTAAATCACAGTGTTTTATCACGGTGAAGGTATGCTTCTCCAATGCGCGCTGCTCTGGCCGGCCCGGACAGAGACCCCGGTGGAATTCCGGAATCGACGCGCACAGGAGTTGGGCCATGGACCGAGCCACCCGTAAGCTGATGATCATTTCCCTGAGGAGCCGCGTGGCCGCGCTGCAGATCGCCTGCAACGCCTTTTCCAAGCAGTTCGAACGGGAGACACTTTCCAAGGATGAGAAACTGACCATCGCCCACCAATGGGATGCCACACTCAAGGAATGGAAGTCGCTGCGCTTTGTGCTGGCGCAGCTTGAGAACGATGAGCTCGCAAGAGCAGGCTACCCGCTCGGGGACCTACGCGTCGCGCCATACTCTCATGTGTCCGCCGCCACATCGCATACCGAGCGGGCCCGATAGCCTCGAATCCGCGCGGCGCTCCCCCAGCGCCTGAAAGCACATCCCCAGATTTGTGTTAGGACGCGTCGCCGCGCAGAGCACAGCTCTAAGGCGTCAGGGAAACGCCCGCGCAGCAGCTGTTGATCAGCTGGTTATTTCCGGGTTGGCGGTCATTCGTCGACGAATCCGAATCGCGACTAGATTTCACCGATTCGACCAGTGTGCTGCGGTTCCCTGTTTGAAGAAAAATGTGATGTCACGGACTCGGATCGTACTCTGGGGGACCGGGCACTCTGAACTTCCACGCCATGCTTTTCTGCCACTTCATCTTGAACCGCTTTGCGTCAAGCCGTTGCAAGATCTTGCCCGATGGCACCTCTAGTTCGTAGCCCATTACCTGACCCATGATCCCGCCATAGCGTGAAGTAGGGGGCACCTCGGACATGACAACAACGCCCGAGGAGTCTTGAAGCCAATCGACTCCGCTCATGTTGTAGTATTCGTGGTCGGTCTGCATCAACTTGCATTCCTTTGGGTCGTGGTTCACCGCCCTGCAAGGTGGAAACGACTTCACCATGTCGTGCCAAGCTTCTTGCGTAAGGTCGAGACCCGCCTCAACGTTTTCGGAATCGACGAGGTGAATCGAGACAACGAAGCCAGAGATAGCCTGGCCACAGCCGGCATTGATAAAGAACGCTTTTGAGTTTGGTGACCAGAGCAAGTCGTTACTGCCAACTCGCCAAGGACAGGGCACGTCGATTTCTTGTATCCCCCTTCCAGAGGTCACGAGTCGGACAGACGCGTACATTATGTCATTGTCTTTTTGATAGGAAACCTGGAGGCTGCTTTTGCCGTCTGGAGAGGGAATACGCAATGGTTTGCATTTGTGGTATTCCGACCGATCCGTGCACACCACTTCAAATGCTGTGGCCTTTCTGGCCCATGTTGGCCGCTCCCCATGCGCCGCCGAGACGAGACAGACAAGCCCGACGCCCAGTAGTGCAATTCGAATGAGATTGTTCACGCCAACAATTTACTACGTGTCGCCGGGCGTATCGTCGCCTACTCGGCAGTTACTTTGTGAGCGACATTCATTGCCCGGCGCGGCGCCAGGGGAACAGACGGCATGGGCGTCGTGGCAGCCATCACTTCCGGCACCAGGCAGCGGCGATAGGCTCAAGTCCGCGCGGCGCTCCCCCAGCGCCTGAAAGCATGTCCCCAGATTTGCGTTAGACGCTTCGCCGCGCAAAGCCGCAGCCCCACGGCATCAGGGAAACGTCGGCGCAGCAGCTGTTGATCAACTGGTTATCTCCAGGTTGATGGTCAACCGACCGGAATTCGGTGCAAGGTGGTTGCTGCGTCTGCTGGCACAGTCGATGATCGCATCCGCCGTTTGTTTGAAATCCAATAAACGCAACCATAAAATACAAGTCACCACGGACCCCTCGATTGAACACCCCGAGGCGCGCGATGATGATGAACGTTCGCAAGCTGGCGGCGCTTGACCTTTATTTTCTTGGGCCGTATGTGATTGTCACCGAGTTTGCTCTCGGAGTGGCTGGGCCTATAGCGCTGGGCGTGCTTACTCTCCGAATGGCGTCGAGGCATGTATGGCCGCTGGGCCTGACCTTGTTTGGAGGATATTTGCTATTGCTAGGCGTGAACTATATTCCAATGCTGCTGCATGCGATAGGCCTGGTGCGTTCCCGCAGCGCATCCATTGAGATCGCTGACGAGCTTTCGGACCGCCGTGTTGCCTTTCGGAAATATCGCCTGCAATCGCTTTTTCTTCTTGTTCCATTCCTCGTCCCTTTGCTTGCGATCCTGCAGCAGCGAGAAGCTCAAGCAATCACTTCGTCCGACGAGCGATAACAAGCCAAAGCACTCATTGAAAGTTCCGGGCAGTTAGTCACCCACCTAGCAGTGACTTTGCGGACAACGGTGCGTGCCCATGCGCTGGCCATGGGAATAGCTGACACCTGGATGCGGCTTGCTCCGAGCCGGCTTGCCGCGGGCGTGGCTTGCCGCGGGGCTCGCGCGGGCCTATGATGTGTGCCAAACACCATGCCTGACATTGAATCGCTCTTGAAGCGCTGGCAATCGGCCGGCGTAGTCGATGGGGAAACGGCCGCACGCATCCGCGCACACGAGGCGCAAAGCTCTTCCACGGGCCGGGATCTTTCCGCAGCTGAGAGCGGCATGCGCTGGCAGGGCGTGACGGCTCTGATTCTTGGCGCGATTTTGCTGGCCTGCGGCGTGGTGCTGTTTGTCTCCGCGCATTGGGACCAGCTCGGCCCCGTGGCGCGCTTCGTGATCGTCATCGCCATGGTGTCGGTGTTTCACAAGGCCGGCGCTTTCGCGCGGCCCAGGTTCCTCGGCCTTTCGACGGCGCTGCATGCTGTGGGAACGGTGGCGGCGGGCGTGGCCATCGCGCTGGTGGGGCAGATCTTCAATATTGAAGAGCACTGGCCGGCGGCCGTGCTGCTTTGGGCGCTGTGCGCGCTGGCAGGGTGGGCGCTGCTACGCGACCAGGCGCAACAGACGCTGGCCTTGTTGCTTGTGCCGGCGTGGATCATCTGCGAGCTCGACTATCGAATGAGAGGCCACATCGGCGAGGGCGTCTACATGGGTCGCGTCGTCTTCGTGTGGTCCATTCTCTACATCACGTTTTTTATCGGGTCGAAGCGCAAAGCGGTGCAGGGAATTCTGTTCGCTGCCAGTGTCGTCGAAGCGGTTTTGGCTATCTACGCAATGCTGTCCGCGTGGGAGTCCTACACAGCCACTCAGACGTTTATCCCCTTCGGCACGCGCGTGTGGGCGTGGATCGCGATTGCGGCCATTCCGCTGATCGTCGCGGCGTTCCACGGACACAAGGGACTGGTTCCGATTGCCGCGGCGATTGGGTTTGCGGTTGCGCTGCCGTGGTGCTATCGGACAATCACTGGGAGCTACACAGCGCCCAACGGCATTACCGGCAGTTGGGTCCGCACTGAACCGAACTTGCTGGCATATTTGCTGGTCGCCGCGTTCGCCGTCTTCCTCTGCGGCTGGGGCGTGCGCACCGTTTCCCGCGCGCTCGTGAATCTAGGCATCGTGGGATTCGCGGCGACGGTCGCGTGGTTCTACTTCAGCGACATTCTGAACAAGATGAACCGCTCGCTTGGGCTCATCGGGCTGGGTATTCTCTTTCTCGCGGGCGGATGGGCTCTCGAAAAAATGCGAAGGCGGATTTTGGCGGGAATGGCGGACCCCACCCTGGCCGGAAAAACAGAGGCCCGGCGAGGGTTGGGCGCCGCGCAGAACGGGAATGAGACGGGAGGCGCACAATGAAGATCGGCCGCTTCACGCTCTCCGGCGTTTCGGTTGCGCTGCTCGTCTTTCAGCTGCTGGTGGTTTCGTCTGTTGCGGGCAAATATTTGTGGCAGCGGTGGCGCTGCCCGCGGGTGTGGACGCGTGCTGCGGCCTTCGATCCCGTATTGCCCATGCGCGGGCGGTACCTCTCGCTGCGGCTGACAGTGGACGGATGCCAGAGCACGCTGCCCTCGGCTAAATTCGCAAACTTCCCGCGCGATGTGAACGGCGCCATCAAACCCGGCCCCTACGTTCTGCGTCCGCAGCCGGTCTACTTCCGCGCCAATTTGAAAGTGGAGAACAATCAGCTCGTAGCTCTTCGCCCTGAAGGCGTGGAGTTTGGCGGCGCGGAAGATTCGACTGTTGGGCAGGAAATTTCTGCTCCGCCCGGCGCGCCCTGCAACCAGATGCAGGTAGCCGATCCTGTTGATTTCTACATCGCCGACACCGCGAAGAGCCCGCTGCCGCTCACGGCGGGGCGGGAATTGTGGATTGAGGTGACGGTGCCGCCAAAAGGGCCGCCGCGCCCGCTCGCGCTCGCGGTGAAAGACAACGGCGTTTGGAAGCCGCTGGCATTTCAATAGTGGAGGAGTTCTGTTGCGGGATGCTGCCGAGATGAAGGAAATGCCTGCTGAGCCCGATCCGCTTTCACTCACAAAACAGTTGGCCGATCCTGGTCGCCTGATCGCACGACTCATGATTGGGGCAGGAGGTGTGCTTATTTTGGTGGGCGTTGTATTCGCCCTTACGAATGCCGCGCTTGCCGGGCCCGCAGCCGCGATTTCCGCGCTCGCCATTCTCGCTCCGGCAACGGGCCTGCTGGGCGTTGGGCTTCTTGCCCTGCCTTCGGGCAAGCCGAATGCGATCTATCTTCGTGCGTTCAGGACCGACCGCGCCACCGCCCGCTTGCGGCTCGAACTCGCCGCTATCCTCGGTCCCGGCTACAGGCTCTCGGGCATAAGGCCGCCGACAAGGAAGACATCGTTATTCCTGCGCTTCTTTGTGCCGGGTCTCGTCGCCCTTCGCTATGCCGGGAGCAAGTTCATGGAGTTGGAAGCAGGCGACGACTGGATGGCGCGGCTCTGGAAGACGTATCAGCAAACGCGGGTGGTCTTTATCGACTGCCGCGACCTGACGACGCATGTGCATCTCGAAATCCAGATGACCTTGCAGACAATGGGAGTGGAACGGTGCCTTTTCATCGTCGACCCTCAAAAATCAGACGAGGAATGGCGCCGGATCATCGTGTCTGTCGCCGGGCCGGAGAGCCAGGATGTGCCGTTCCGGCTGCTTCATGGCGACCCGGAGAGCATACGATCCGGGCGGACGGCCTCTGAACTGAAGGCAAGCCTGGACATGTTGCCGGAAGGAGTGCCCGGAGCGACCGGGCGGGGCCGGGAGTTTATTCTTGCGCACGTAACCGAAGAGCAGCTGAAAAAGAGCCGCCGGCTGTCGCTGACGGCTGTGCTCGGCGCGGGGGCCGGCCTCGTACTCGCGGTGTGCCTGGGCTTGTTGCCGCGCAGCATTGAAATCGCCGTGCTCGGACCTCTCGCACTGCTGGGGCTGGTCATTATTGCCGCAGCCATGTTGCGTGCGGTGGCGCGGATCGCCCGCCTGGCGCGCGTGGGGCACCGGGCAGCCGCGTTGCGTTCTTCTTTCGTGCTGGCGGCTTCCATTTTTCCATTCTTCCTCAGCCTTACCATCCCCGTGATGGTCGCCCTTCCGACCCTTTTGCGCGCCAGGCGACAGGCTGACGAGGCTTCGGCCGTGGCATCGCTCCACACCATCGTCACATCGGAAGTCATGTACGAATCGACCTACCCGGCCAAAGGATATGCGTGTAGCCTTTCCCAACTGGGCGGCGACCCGCAGGCTGGGCAGCCCAGTCCACAGTCCGCTCAATTGATCGACAATGTGCTAGCGTCAGGTCACAAGGCGGGTTACACCTTCACCATCACTCACTGCGTGCCGCTGGCCGCAAACGGCGGACAGACGGGGGCGGGTTTTCAGGTGACCGCGGTGCCCAGTGACTCACGACAAGGGCATGCGCGTGGATTTTGCAGCGATGAGACCGGCGTAATTCTCGCCGATCCCAACGGCGGAAGCAATTGCACCGATCCGCTGGAGTAGTTAGTTCGGGGCTGGCGGGCTCGGTGCGCGCTCACGCTTCTTCGGCTTCGCTCAGGTCCACAAGACCGACTGGCAGCGCCATCTCAACGCGCTTCCCGGCCAAATCGATCTTGCGCAGGTAGCTCTTCGCAAACGGGACCAGCACTTCGCCCTTCGCGCCACGGACGACTAGTAATGGCGCGGCGCCTCCGCTGCGGTCCACGTCCTCGATTTCGCCGACGGTCGCGGGCTCCGCGCCGGCCAGGTCAACAAGCACGCAACCGATCAGGTCGCCGACGTAGACCTCGTCTTCAGGGAGCGCGGCTCGCTCCGCGCGCGGAATGGCGACGATCATTCCTTTGAGAGCTTCGGCTGCGGAGATGGAGTCGATGCCGGCAAAGTGGAGAACGATGCCGCCTTTGTGCAGCCAGTGCGCGGCGAGTGAGACGGCGCGGATGTTGGCTGAGGACGGGAGGTTCGTGCTCTCCCACCCATCGGTCGCCGAGGCTCCCGATGGATGGGGCACAGGGCGGGTTTTCTGATGCGATTCAGGGGCCGGGATCAGCCAAAGCTGGCGGCGCTCGGAAAATTTTTCAGGGAAATCGGTGAGGATGTCGCAAAAGACTTCGCCTTTGCGCCCCTGCGGACGGCGAATACGTGCCAGCCACACCCAGGACTCGGTCGCCTCCGGCACAATTACCTCCGGCTCCGAAATCGGGCGGCGCGGGCGCGAGGCACTTATTCCTCGTCGTCCTCTTCCAGAATGTCGAGCGTGTAGCGGTGATGCAGCTTCATGCTCACCGCGCCCAGAATGGTGCGCACCGAGCGGGCTGTGCGCCCCTGCTTGCCAATCACTTTGCCCACGTCCTGCGCCGCCACGCGAAGCTTGAGAATGGTGTTCTCATCGCGGTTCACGGCTTCCACTTCAACGGACTGCGGCTCATCCACCAGGGCCCGCGCGATTTCGCGGACCAACTCGTCAACTTGCACCGTATCGACTTGGGTCATGATCGTGCCCCTGACCTTCTGCGTTTGGTTTGAGTGAACTTGGAACTGTGCGCGAATATTACCATTTGAAAGCTGTCGCGAGCAAAGAGCTGGGCCAAACTGGGTGCGCCCCGAGTCAATTCACGCATTCTGGTCACGCATTCAGGCCGCGCAATCAGGCGGCGGGGCTGGCCGCTTCGGCGGCTGCGGGTTCTGCCGCGGGGACAGGATTTTTCGCAACGATCTTTTCCATCGTGGGCGAAAGCTTTGCGCCCTTGCTGCGCCAGTAGGCGATGCGCTCGTGCTTCAGGTCGACGGTGGCCGGGCTGGTGCGGGGGTTGTAGGTGCCGACGACCTCGATGGAGCGGCCGTTGCGGGCGCGGTCCTTCTCAATGACGACGATGCGGTAATAGGGCTGCTTGCGGGCGCCGACGCGCGCCAAACGAATCATAACCACGGTGAACAGTTTCCTTTCAGCTTAGAGAACTCGATGTGATGCAGGGTGTTTCGCGGCCGGCATTTCATATGAATACGCCTAATTAGGCCGTTTGGCACAGGCGATCCGGCACAGCAATTCGGCCGGACAGATGCGCCCGGCAGCACGTATAAGTATCGCCGAAACAGGGCGATTGAAGCAAATCGGGGGCGGTGATGAGGGTAGCGGGAAAACGAGGCGGATTTCGGTGGCGGGACAGACGGCTGGGCGGCCGGCGGTGAACGCCGAGGCGTGTGCGCTCGCTTATGATGGCAGCACCGGCTGAGGATTTTGCGCCTGGCTCATGGGCGCTGACTTTTCGGGCTCCGAATTATGCGGGTGCTCGCGCTGGACTGTAAGCATGAATCGCGAATATCACAAGTGGAGATCGAGCAGGATGGGCCGCGAGATGGAGCTGCTCATTTTCGGCCACGCGGGGTTGCCGGTGCTGGTTTTTCCCACGTCGGGCGGGCGATTTTTTGAGTTTGAAGACTGCGGAATGATTGCAGCGGTTGCGGGGAAGATCGAGGCCGGCCAGCTGCAGTTTTTTTGCGTCGACTCAGTGAACGAGGAAAGCTGGTACAACCGGCGGGCGCTGCCGCGGCAACGTATTGCGCGGCACATGCAGTATGAGAGCTACCTGCTGAATGAGGTGGCGCCACTGATCCGGCAGAAGAATCGCGATGAAAGGCTGACGGCGCTGGGCGTGAGTTTCGGCGGATATCACGCCGTGAACATTGCGCTGCGGCATCCGGAGATTTTTTCAGGATTCGTGTCGCTCTCGGGGACCTTCGATCTGACGGGCTTTCTTGACGGGTATTACGACCAGGACTGCTACTTCAATTTGCCGACGCACTATTTGCCGCGGCTCACCGATCCGAGCTACCTCGATAGATTTCGGCGCAATCGATTTGTGCTGGCGACGGGGTGGGACGACCAGTGCCTCGGGCAGAACCAGAATCTCGACCGCATTTTGAACGAGAAGGGAATCGCGCACGAGTTCCACGTGTGGGATGCGCCGAACGCGCATGACTGGCCGGTGTGGAAGAAGATGGTCGTGGAGTACGTGTGAGGCGAGTGGTTAGTGAGCAGAGGTTAGTGGTCAGTGATCAGTGATCAGGGATCAGGAGTCAGGGGTCAGGGAACAGGGAACAGGGAACAGGCAGCAGGGAACTGGGACGCAGGGACGTAGGGAACAGGGAACAGGGAAAAGAGACAGAGAGAGGGAGGCCTTCAATGAGCAAGTTGAATCCGTATGAGAGTTTTCTGGATGGGCGGCCGGTGATTGCAATTTTGGGCACGACGGCGGATGAGATTTCGAAAGCACTGGAGGCGATGGGCGCGGAAAAGGCGAGCCAACCGCGCGCGCCGGGCAAGTGGAGCGCGGCGGAGATCATCTGCCATCTGGCCGACTGCGAAATTGTCTTCGCCTTCAGGCTGCGGCAAACGCTGGCGGAAGACGGGCCGACCATCCAGCCGTTCGATCAGGACAATTGGGCGGGTTGGTATCGCAATGTTCCCGCGGCCGAAGCGCTTGAAGCATTCCGCGCTATCCGCAACTGGAACCTTGCAATGCTCGACGCCGCGCCGCCGGGCGCAACAGCCCGAACGATGACGCATCCCGAGCGCGGCACGATGACGTTCCAAAACGTTCTCGAAACCATGGCCGGGCACGATTTGAATCATCTGGGCCAGCTGCGCAAGATTGCGGGCCAGATTTCCTGACAGCGGGCGACTGCGACGTGACATACACTGTTGCCGGGCGCGCGCCGCGTGGTTCGGTGCGATTCAGCGCGGAGGACAAAGCGTGAAGAAGATCGGTGTCCTCTTCGGCGTGGAGAACAGCTTTCCGAGCGCGCTGGTCGAGCGGATCAATACTCGTGTTCCGGGGGGCGCGCGCAATCCCGGCGGCGTTGAGGCTGAATTCGTGCAAACGGGCGCGGTGCATTTGAGGCAGGCGCCGCGGTACGCAGTGATTCTGGATCGCATCTCGCACGAGATTCCGTTTTATCGCGCATTTTTGAAGCACGCTGCGCTGAATGGAACGGCGGTTGTGAACGATCCCTTTCGGTGCTCGGCCGATGACAAGTTCCACAACTACGCGATTGCCGCGCGGCTGGGCGTGGCAGTGCCGCCGACTTTCCTGCTGCCGCACAAGCTATACCCGAACGGGATCACGGAAAAGTCGCTGCGCAACCTTGAATTCCCGCTCGATTGGGAGGCTGTTTTCACATCGATTGGCGAGCACGGCTTCCTGAAGCCGATCGATGGCGGAGGCTGGCGCGATGTCAATGAGTTCCGAGGACGCGACGAGTTTTTCCGCGCCTATGATCAGTCGCGCGATTTGTGCATGGTGGCGCAGAAAGCAGTGGAGCACACGGAGTATTTCCGGTGCTTTGTGGCGGGACCGAAGAAAGTGCGCATCATGGCATACGATCCGCGGCGGCCGCACGCGGAACGGTATTTGAAGAGCGATGGGCGGGCGAGAACGCTTGCGGCGAAGCGTCTTTGCCGGCGCATGGAAGAGGACGCACTGAAGCTATGCCGCGCGCTTGGCTACGAGATCAACTCGGTGGAGTTCGCAGTTGAGAACGGGATTCCATACGCGATCGATTTCCTGAATCCGGTGCCCGACGCGGATGTGCATTCGGTGGGCGAAGAGCACTTTGAGTGGATCGTGGAGAACGTCGCAGATTTCCTGATTGCGAAGGCGAGGACGGGGCGGCGACCGCAGTGGGCGGATTTGGAAGGCGCAAAGGGATCGCGAAGTGCGAAGCGGCGAGGGCCGGCGCGTGTTGCCGCAAATGCAGAGTAATTGTGCATCAGTCGATCTAGTGTGGTGAGTCTGAAATTCGTATCAAGAAAACGGAAAGGCAACCGCAGATTCTTCGCTTACCACCCCCAAACTGAAAGGCGTTTGGGGCCCCGTGCGCTCAGAATGACATCGGGAATCAGTTCATAACTTCAGTCTCAGTACCCTAGTGATGCGACGAACAAGCATCAGGGGCTGAGGCGCGGAGATTTGTGCTATCCCGCCCAAGCGGAGCTTGGACGGGGCACCCGAGATTTGTGTTGGGGCCGAGAGTGCAATTTCAGCTCAGGGCGATTTTGATGGCGGCGCCGTAGCTGTTCGAGACGGGCGAGCCGCCGGGCAACTGAAAATGCAGCGCGTCCGCATCCTGCGTCCACTTGATAGGCGAGTCGAGGCCGAGCAAAGTCACGTTCTGGATTTTGCCGGGATTGGTTTTGCTCGAAGTTCCGAGCGATGCGATCTGCGGTCGCCAACCGGGCCAGCCAAGGAAGATGGCATAGATGACGTTGTTGGCCTTGTTGCGGGTGAAGCGAATGTCTTTGCTTCCCAGAGCGCTAATGCTGTTCCCCTGGAACGCGCCGCTGGTGATGGAGTTCGGACCTTCGCCGTAAACCGTCCACGGGCGCGTTTCAAAGATGGCCTCGCCGTTCACCTTGAGCCACGCGGCGATCTCATCGATGACCGCGATCTCCTTGCTGTCGATGGTGCCGTCGGGCCTGCCCGGAACGTTGAGAATGAAGGTGCCGTTCTTGCTGACGGTATCGACCAGCCAGTGAATGGCGTCGCGAGGCGCAAGATAACCGCCGAACGCGCCTGGCCCCTCGGACAGACTGCGCCTGTAGTGCCATTCGCCGATGCAGGTTTCAGATTGCCATGCGTTGGGCATGATGCCGCTGGTGAGGCCGCGCTCGTAGTCGGCGACCAGCGCTTTTGCAAGTTTGTCGGGAATATTCTTGCCCGTCAGCACTGCTTCCATCTTGCCGCGCGTTTTCAGATTGTGGTTGTAGAAGTACGCGCCGACGTTCATTCCGGCCCAGCCGAGTGGCAGCAGATCGTTGTCGAAGTAGAGCAGGTCGGGATCGTGCTGGTCGATCAGGTCGCGCGTGCGGTCGTAGAAATTCTTCACATACGAAGCGTCGGGCAGCGCGTCCTGAGGATGCTTGACGCTATAGAGCCGCTGCGGATCGAGGCCGTCCCACCATTGTCCTTTTCCGTCGGCCATGGTCATGCGGCCGTCGTAAGGAACGCCCGCCAGTGGGCCAGTTTTGTCGGCGCCATGCGAGGTTTGGAACCACCACCAGTTGCGCGCCTGGTGAACCGTGACGCCGAAGCGCATCCCCTGCTTGCGCGCCGCCGCGGCCCACTCGCCCACCACGTCGCGATGCGGGCCATGATTCACGGCGTTCCACGGCTGGTGTTTTGAGCCCCAGCAGTCGAATCCATCGTGATGATTGGCGAGCGAGATGAAGATGCGCGCGCCAGCGTCTTTATAGCGCTGGATCAGAGCTTCGGGCTCCCAGTTCAGAAGCGTCCACTGGGCGGTGAGGTCCTTATACCCGAACTGCGACGGGTGACCGTAGTGTTCGATTTGGTAGTCATAGGCGAATCCGGGCTGGTCTTGCACATACATGTTGCGCGCGTACCAATCGCCATCTTCGGGCACACACTGCGGGCTCCAGTGCGCCCAAATGCCAAACTTGGCGTCGCGATACCACTCGGGCGCGTCGTACTGCAGCATGGAATCCCAATTGGGCTGGTAGGGACCCTCGCCGCTGAGGCCGGAGATCGGCGCCGTCATGGGTACGCCATCCCACGAGCCGCCGGGCAACTCGGGCGGCTTGCCCCAATCCGTTGGCTGCCAAGTTGCGTTGTCGAGTTTTGTTTCGACGATTTTGCCGTCGACGAGCGCGTAGAAGACGCGGTCTTTCTCGGGCGTGGCGCAGAATTCCTCGTAGGTCTGATGAAGCGAGTTGAAGCCCGAGGGGGCGTTCGCGGCAGATTGGCCTTTTGCGGCAATTGCTCTTGCAGCGGCGGCGGCTGCGATCAGCTTGCAAAACTCTCGTCTTTGCATGTTTCATTGCTCCTTTTGAATCTGCTGGAATCGCCCGAAAAATCGTCGAAGAAAACGTTATCATAAACTCGCGACCTGCCGGAAGCCTTGGACGATTTCCGTGGATCTTCGAATCGGATCCGCGGCTACGACGCGCCTATGCCGTCGAGCGACTCAGGAATCGGCGCGGACCAGGACGCAGGTGATGTTATCGTGGCCGCCAGCCTGGTTCGCGGCTTCAATCAGGCGCGAACAGATGTCCTCCAGCGACGCGTCGAGGCGCAGCAGAGATTCGATGATGGAGTCGGAGAGCTCGCGAACCAATCCATCGGAACAGAGAAGAAACAGGTCGCCCGGCTCGATTTCGAGCTCGAAGATATCCGGCGAGACCACGGCCTGCGTGCCAAGAGCGCGGGTAATTACATTTTTGAGCGGCGAACGGAGAGCTTCCTGTGGGCTCATCTGACCGAGGCGAATCTGTTCGTCGACGAGAGAGTGGTCGATCGTAATTTGTTCCAGGCGCGAATTGCGCAGGCGATAGCCGCGGCTGTCGCCCACATTCACCATCCATCCGCAGTGCTCTTCCACAATCAATGCAACCAGCGTAGTGCCCATGCCGTTCAGGTTCTGGTTGCGCTGCGAGCGGGTAAAGATCTCCGCATTTGCCGAGGAGATGGCTTCTGCTGCCACGTCCGGCGCGGGCTCGGCGTAAGGACGCTGGGTGAGCAGCCGCATCACCTCGCTGACGGCCAGCGTGCTTGCAACTTCACCCGCCGCCGCGCCGCCCATGCCGTCGCACACCACGAACACGCCGTGCTCGACGGAAAGGCCAAATGCATCCTCATTGGAAGGGCGCTTGCGGCCGCGGTCGGTGAGCGCTGCGGCGCTGTAGTGGGTGACAGCCGAAGCCAAATTACAAAACCCCCGTCGCTCAGTGTATCGGAACAGGCGAGGACGCAGGGCTGATTCAACGAGAGACCCTGTCAGTGGAAAATCGATCATTTACTGGAGGGGTTTGTTATGTTGGCAGGCAGAGGAGGAGGTGCAGGAAGGTCGAAAACCTGGATCCCGCCGGCATTGAGCAAGGCGACGCGGCGGCCGGAGGGAGAGACAGCGACATTGCCGCCGGCATCGAGAATGGGGCTGACGGGCGAAACCATCGCAATGTCGCCATTGGCGGCGTCGAAGACGGTTACGGATTGCTCCTTTACATCGTCGGGACTCAAGGGCGCGTAGGCGTAGATGGCGTGGGTGGTGTCGAGCGTTTCCCATGCGAACCGCGAGCCATTGGCGGCGACGGCGAGTTGTGGCCAGACTTCAGTAGCCGGGGCCTGCGACTGCCAGAGAAGCTTGCCCGCGGTGGTCATGGCGACGAGGCCGCTTTCGCCTGAGGGTCCGCAGGTGGTGGAAAGAATCTCCTGCTCGGAGAGGAACTGGTCGTCGGGCTCGCAGTTCGATTGAACGCGCCCGAGCATGTGGCTGCCGCCGGTAAAGTAGCTGAGGCTCAGGATCCAATCCATGCCGCGGTCGCGCGTGTTTTCGAGGTAGCCATCGGAGTTGATCGCCAGATGGACTGCGGTGCGAACGCGGCTGACCAGCATCACGTCTCCGGAGTTGCGATGAAGAATGCGCACGACGAGATCGGGCGAGTCGGCGCCGGTGGCCGAAGTGGAATCGGAGGCTGAGGAGCCGGATGCAGGCGCGGCATTTTCGGTTTGAGCTGGCTTGGCGGGCTTGGCGACCGGCTCCAAAGAGTTGGTCACAAGAAAATGCTGGCTGGGGTCGAGCTCAATCCACAACAGCGGACCCGGGAAGTCGAGATACGGCTTGAGGGTGAGCGTTCGATCGCCTTCAAGAAGATTGTTCCGATCGCGCAGCAGAAAGTGGCCATTGTTAAGAGGCCATAAGTAGCGAACGCGATCGTGCACCGTCCAGGTGTCCTGCGCTTCAACGTCGCCCTTGGGAAGCGAGAGGACGACGGCGCGAATCTGGCGCTCTTCGGCATCGCCGCCGCTCAGCTGATCGCGATGCAGGAGGCCGGGGATGCGGAAGGTGAAGAGCAAATGATTCTCATCGAGGAAATCGAGCGAGGCCATGGAGTTTCGCGATCCAAGATAGATGGGGCCGGGCGCTGTGAAACCGAGCGAGTCAATAGGAATGGTGAGGGTGGGCGAGAGCGAGGGCTTATCGGGGAACTTGTCGACGAGAAAACGCTCTTTGACGGGCGGCGATGGCTGCGGCGCGGGTGCTGACGGGACTGACGCCGGAGGCGTTGCCGATGGCGAAGGCGCGGGAGGAATGTTTTGCTGTGCGCGGACGGGAGCGATTGCGAGTGCGGCGAAGAGGGCAAACGTGGAGAAGGTGGTCAGGGCACTGCACCCATGACCCGCTCGCACGACTCCATTTGACCCTGCCATCGAAGGATATTCTCGCCGATGCGGGGCGGTTGTTGAAAGTCCGCGAGACTATCATCAAGGTGCGAGAGTTAAAAACGGAGATGGCAGATCGCAATGGCCCAACAGAACGCGGCGGCGGAAGGCGGAAGGCTCAAGTTCCTGGGTTACGGCGCGTGCGCGCTGGCCGGCACGTTGTGGGGCACGGGATTCTACTGGGGCAGGCTGGCGCTGAACGAGATGAGCGTGGAGCCGATGGTGCTCTACCGTTTTCTGTTTGCCTGCGTGGGCATGGCGCCGGTGATTGCCAGGGGCCGGGTGCGATTCACAGCCAGCGAGTGGCGAACCGTGCTGCTGGCGGCATTCTTTTTTGTTCCCCTTCAATTCCTTTTGCAATTTCACGGGCTGGCGTTGACCACGGTGAGCCACGCGTCGCTGATGGTGGGCGTGATGCCGGTGATGCTTGCCGGCGGCGCAGTGCTGTTTGCCGGCGAACGGCTGGATTGGGTGGGCTGGTTGGCGCTGTGCGTATCGACGGCGGGCGCGGCGATGGTGACGCTGGGAGGGACGCATGCGGTGAGCGGGCGCGAGACGCCGTCGCTCGCGGGCGATCTGCTGGTGATCGCGTCGCTGGTGGTGGCGCTGGCGTGGATTTTGCTCAGCAAGAAAATGTTGGAGACTCATAGCCCGCCGGTGGTGACTGCTTACACCATTTTTGCGGGGACGTTGATGCTGGTGATCTGCGTGGCGGGGGAGCGGCTGGCCGCGGCTGCCATGCATCAGAGCGTCGACCCGTTGCCGTTTGCCAACGTGAGTCTGAAGGCGTGGGCGGCGCTCGCGATCAGTGGAATATTTTGCACCGCGACCACGACACTGCTATGGAATTGGGGCATTCATCACGTGCCGGCATCGCGCGCGGGCGTTTTTCTGAATATTGAGCCGGCTTTGGGGTCGATTCTGGGCGTGGAATTATTGGGCGAGAAGCTGGGGCCGTATGCGTGGCTAGGCGGCGCGTTGATCCTGGCCGCGGCAATCACTCTGACAACACGCAGGCATGAGCCCGATCCCGAGGTGATCCTGGAATAGCGAAGCGAACCTGGGATAGCATTTTATTTATGGAGTTCGCCGCTGCATCGGAGCCCGGGCCACGCTGTTCATCGGAATTGAGTGGGGAACTGCGGAGCAAGCAGCGCGATTGGCTGGAGATCGGCGTCGCCTTTGCGCTGATTGAAGCGGTGGAGTGGACGCCGCGGCCGTGGCAGCGTTGGTTGTGGATCGTTGCCGCGCTGGGAATTGCGTTCCTCATCTGGAGATCGTTCGAGGGCTGGACCGCGATGGGCTTCCGCACGGCAAACCTGCGGCGCTCGTTGTGGATTGTTGCAGCTGCGGCTGCGTTGGCCGCTGCGGCGATACTGCTTTCGGCCCGCGCGCACGCGCTGCTGATGGTGGACGGAATCTGGGTTTTTCCCGAGGTCTACGGCGCCTACAGCATTTGGTCAGGCGTGCAGCAGATTTTGCTACAGGGATTTTTTCTGCTGCGCATGTTGCGCGTGATGCCGAAAACCTGGCAGGCGGAGCTGCTGGCGGCGGCGATGTTTGCAGCGGCGCATATTCCCAACCCCATCCTTGTTTCGCTGACGTTGGTCTGGGGATTCCTGGCCTGCATGCTGTTCGTGCGCTACCGCAATCTCTATCCGCTGATGTTTGCGCATGCGCTCTTGGGAATTACGATCGCGATGACGATTCCCGGGCCGGTGGTACACAACATGCGCGTCGGGCTGGCTTACCTGACGTATCACCCGCATCTCCACGCGCAGCATACGCACGTGTTATCGCAGCCATAGCGACCAGATGGTGTCGACGGTTGCATGCGTGATGGCAGAAGCTCCCACGCGCCGCTCAGAGCGCCATGCACGGCCATAAAAGACTCCGGCAATCGCGGCCAGGAGCACATAGCGCCAGTTGAAGCCGGTGGTGCGTTTGTTGAAGTGTGCCAAGCCGAAGAGAGCTGCCGTGAGGACGAGGGCGGCGTAGCGGCCGATGCGCTTTTCAAGGAGATTCTGCAGCCAGCCACGGAAAAACAACTCCTCGGGAATGGCGACAAAAAAGAAAGTAAAGATCCAGGCGCCGGCGATCGGCAAAAGGCCCGGCCAGACTTTGTGAGCATGAAGAAAGCCGAGAGCGAGGCCGAGTGCCAATGCGATGGGCGTATAAAACGCAGTCTCGCGCAGGCCGATGGCGAGGTCTTTGCCGCGCAGGCGCAGATCGAATCCCGTTCCGCTGAGATGGCGAATCAGGACGAAGCCGTAGATTCCGGCGTCGAGAAGCAGGATTTTGTTGAAGACGGCTAGATGCGGCGGCCAGGCACCTTGAAACCAGCGCAGATCGACAGCCAGGCCCAGAGCTGCGAGGACGAGAAAGTCGCGCCAGTTGCCGTGCTGATCGGGGTCGACCTGCGCAGCCTGCATGAGGAGCGCGGCGATGGCGATGGGGAGCAGCAGGTATAAGGCAAACCACTGCAGCCGGAAGACGCCCACAGCGACGGCGACAAGGATGTAGGGAACGGCGCAGAGAGCGGGAAGCGCGAGGGCGACCGATTTCGGCAGCCTGCGGACAAAATTCGCAGAGGCCTGCGGAAAGAACGCGACGGCGAGGAATGGCGCGAGCGTGAAGAGCGCGGCCACAACGTTCGCCGGCGTGATGAGCGAGCTGAGGAAGGAAAGATCCATCCACTGCCATTGTGCTCCTGCGCCGCGGGTCGGATGAAACCTCGGTCACCAACAGGCGGAGAAGGGGGTAGGTTGCGGAATGCCTCTTTGCGCGCAATGCAGGATGGTGCGTCGAGTTTTCTCATGTTAGCCCGATCTTCGCCGATCAACACCATGCCGGCAATCGCCGGCGGGAGAATGTGATGGCGTTTCTGGTATGGGAGGATTCCCGGTATTCCGTGGGCGTAAAGACAATCGACGGCCAACACCACATGCTGTTTGGGATGATCAATGATCTTCATGAGGCGATGCTGAAAGGGCAGGCGCAAACCCAAGTGGGTCCTCTTCTGCGCAAGCTCGCGCAGTACACCCAGACACATTTTGCCGAGGAAGAGAAGATGATGTCGGCGGCGAATTTTCCGGGGCTAGCCGATCATAAGTTCCAGCATGCTCAGCTGATCGAGAAGGTTCAGGCATTCAGTTCGCGATACGAAAAAGGCGAGATCGCAATGAACATTGACTTGATGAATTTTCTGCGCGACTGGCTGACCAACCATATTCAGAAAGTGGACCGCGAGTATTCCCCCTGGATGATCAAGCAAGGCGTGCATTGATCTCTCGATGGGGAGAAGGCTGCGAGACTGTGCCTGATTCGTGTGCGGATTGAGCTCAGCTTTCGAACGAGAGTTGTGCTGTGGCCCACATCGGCGCTGATGGCTTCGGCTCTGAGGCGAGTTCATAAACGAGGCGCTCGAGCACGAGCCGCTTGTCCGGGGGCGAGGAGCGGAGTTCGAGGTCGGCGCGGGCGACGAGGCGAAGTGCGCGCGTGAGCTCGCGGCGGCTTTTGTAGCGGCGCGCCTGGCGGATGAGATCGTCGGCGGCGAACGGAGGCATGCGGAAACCCTGCCACAGGGCCTGCCAGATGGCGCGCGAGTCGCGGACATTTTTCTCGAGGATCACCAGCATCTGGCGGAAGGTGCGCGCCAGCATGTAGAGATGGCCGATGGCGGCGTCTTCACCGGCATCGGAGCTGTTCAGAAGCCCTTGCAGCAACGCCAGCGCGCGCACACGGTCGCGAGCGCTTATCGCGTCAGTGAGCTCGTAGAGGGTGCGCTGCTTGGCGCTGAGCACCATGGTCTCCACGTCGCCGAGCGTGATGCGGCCGCGGCCGGATGTGTAGAGCAGCAGTTTTTCGAGTTCCGAGGAGATGCACATCATGTCGGCGCCGAGCGCATCTACCAGCTCGCGCGCGGCGTCGGGCTCCATGCGCAGGTCTGCTTCCTGTGCTTTGGCCAGCGCCCAGCGCATGGCGTCTTCTTCGTTCACGCGGGCCAGCTCGACCATGCCGCAGTGCGAGCCCAGCGTTTCAGTGAGCCGCTCGAAGCGATTCTTGTCGTCGAGATCCATGCGCCGCGTGTCCGCGGGAATGCGCAGAAAATCCGCGATGAACAGAAGCAATGCCTGCGGGTTGGGCGATTGAAAGTAGCGGTCGAGCGCGGCGAATTCTTCTTTCTTGGCGCCGCGCGTGTAAAGCTGGCGCACGTTGCGAATGAAGATGACCTGGAACGGCGCCATGAGCGACGGAGTTTGCGCGAGATCGAGAACCTCGAAGATCGAAGTTGAGGCGAGATCGAGATCGGAGAGACAGAAATCGCGGAGGTCAGGCGGAACAAACGCCTTGAGAACGGCGGAGCGGCAGCGGTCGAGAAGAAAAGTTTCGTCGCCGGCCAAAACATAGCCGGGCCGCGGCTTACCCGTGCCTGCAGCGGCGGCTTCAATTTCCGCAACGAAGCGGCTGACGGAGCTGAATCCTGCGCCCCAGCGCTGGCCGGTCAAGATTGGCCCTCCGCTGCGAGCCCAAGGCTCGCTTCGGGCTCCCGCTCTACTCGATCGAGTTCGAACACCGCATCGATCATTCGGGTCCAGAATACAGTGGCCGCGGGAAGGTGACCAGCGCGGAAAAGCGGTCGGGAATCAAGAAATGAGCGGGTGCGATGGCGGAATTAATGCGCAGTTTGCGCCAATCCTTCGCCTGCGGAGTGATGAGCTGGCGCAGCGCCGGAAGTTGGGGCCGAAGGCCTATTGTTGAAGATCGTCGGGCTCAAAATCGAGATGCTTGAACCTTAGAAGCCTTCGAGGACGTCAGCCACAAGCTGATGCGCGAACTCGCGCGAAAGGCGTTGGATGGCTGCAGGATCTTCGCGGATAAACGTGGGCAGGTTGGTCGAAGACTGGTATTGCTCGCGAAAGACGTAATTGTTGTTCTGGTAGAGGACGCGCCCGTCGTGCGCCTTGAGCGTGACGGAAGCCACGATGGTGATGAGGAAGCTTGACGACTCCTGTGTGCCCGCGTTGTAGGTGAGCGGCGTGGTGGTTTGCTTGAGGATGGTGCCGTGAAGAACGGCGTCGGCATCGTCGCCGGAGTTGGATGTGACGCGAAAGCGCGTGCGCGCGGCAAACTCGCGGATGACGGCATCGGTGAGCGCCTGCTCAGTGCCGCTGGCGTCGGTGCGCGTTTCAAAAACCGGCACGGCGAGAGTTGTCATTCCGGGCGGAAGGTGCGTGGCCGCTCCCAGCGTGTGATAGCCGCATCCGCCGAGGCCTAGCGCACAGAGCGCAGCCAGTGAGAAGGGCAGAATTGCGGAGAGGCGCATGAGGAGATTCTAGCGGAGTTAGCGCCGCCAGCGGGACGAGCGTCGTGGGACTACGGCGCGCGGGCAGCCGGACCAGGGGCACTGGCGACACTAGAGCGATTTGCGGAAATGAACGCAGCGGTCGACGATCTCGAAGCCCAGTGCCTGGTGCGCGCGATGCGAAGCTTCGTGCGTGAGCCAGGAGTCCGAAGCCATTTCGATCGCGCCCTGTTCGCGCGACCAATCTTCGGCCGCGCGCATCAGTGCCGCGCCGATCCCTTGATTGCGATTGGCCTCGAGAACGAACCAGCCTTCGACGAAGCCTACCGGTTGCGCGGTGTCGCAGCCGTCGGCGTGAGAACGGAGGCCGACCGTGAGAAAACCGATGAGCGCACCGTCAGCGGCCTCGGCAACAAAGACTGCTGCAGGAAGTGTGCCGCACACGCCGGCTGAAATCAGAGCGTCGATCGCAGTTTTTTCTTCTTCAATCGAACAGTCTGGCCAGAACAGCAAGTGCAGCGCGGCAAGCTGATCGCGGTCGCGGCTGGTGGCTCTTCTTATCCTGTGCATCTTCGGCTCGCGCATTTCCGCGCTTGCGGCGAAATGCCGCACGCGACGATCGAACTTCAAGCGCGTTAGGAGTTCACGGCATAAGCGCGTGGGAGGGTCATCACGGCACCCTAGTAAGCGTCAACGTCTCCTGCGCCTGCTCGTTTCTGAAGATCATGGTGTTCGGCCCGCTGAACGAATACGCGTACCTCGATCCTGGCGGCTTGGGAATGTTCTGCAGCCGCTGCACATTGCAGGTTGGGTTGTTCGGAATTCCGCAGGGTACAAGAACGATTCTGGACTTCGGCGAATAGTCAGTGACCGAAAAGACGATGGTGTTGGGCGCGATGAGCTGGTAGGGTCCGTTTTGCGCCATCGCGGGATCTCCATTGTTGGGCTTGCCCACTTGCGTGTATTGACCGTTCGCCATGAGGTTAATGGTGATGGTGCCGCTGGGGACCGCAGTGCGCCATTGGCCAATGACTGACGATTGTGCTTTTGCCGCGGGCGCCAAGAAACCGATGGCCAGGATCACCGAAAGAACGGCAGGAAGACCCAGGCGCAACGATGCTTTGCTCTGCCTTATCGGGATAAGGGAGTTTTTCAAGAGAAACCTCCTAGGTTTTGGGTGGAGGGGATGGACGCATCATAGCACCGGGCGTTCAGGACGGGAAGACGATTCTCCGTTGGGGTGAATTCGCGCGGGGACCGAGAGCGGCGCGTATTCTGATTGCCATGAGCTGGACGAATAGTTGGGTTGGATGGGCGCTCCTTTCCGCCGCGTTTGCAGCGGCGACAGCGCTGCTGGCCAAAGTTGGCGTGGCGCACGTCGACTCGAACCTTGCGACGGCGCTGCGCACCACCGTTGTGGTGGTGTTTGCCTGGGGCATTGTGCTGGTGCTGGGAAAGCACGGCGAGATTCGCGCGCTGGATCGGCGCACGATGCTGTTTTTGGCGCTTTCAGGATTGGCGACGGGATTGTCGTGGCTTTGCTATTTTCGCGCGCTGCAGCTGGGGCCGGCGTCACGCGTGGCCCCGCTGGACAAGCTGAGCGTGCCGCTGGTGATGGTGTTTGCATGGCTGCTGCTCGGCGAAAAGTTGAACGTCGCCGCGGTGGTCGGCGGTCTGCTGATTACCGCCGGCGCGATCGTGATGGTGCTGGGGTGAGAGGGCAGAGAAAGACAGTGGTCAGTGATCAGTGATCAGAGACAACCGGCGCCAGGGAACAGGGATCAGAGAAAAGAGAAAAGAGAAAAAGTGGTCAGTGATCAGTGATCAGAGACAACCGGCGAGCTGGGGATTGCGAGCTGAAAACTATACTGGAGCGAATGATCACTAAGGAAAAAGCCGAAGCGACGCGACGGATTGTGCTCACCGGATTCATGGGATCGGGCAAGTCGACGGTAGGCCCGCTGGTGGCCGAGCGGCTGGGCTGGACGTTTGTCGACGCGGACGACGTGATTGCGGCGGAGGCTGGGAGATCGATTCCGGAGATTTTTCGCAGCGAAGGGGAGACGGAGTTCCGCAGGAGGGAGCGCGAAACGATTGCGAAACTCGCACGCGGCAGTGAGCTGGTGCTCGCTCTCGGCGGAGGGGCAATCGAAGATGTGGCGACCCGCGAGCTGCTGATGATGATGCCCCAGACGCTGATGGTGCATCTGGAAGTGGAACTCGAGACCACTCTGGCGCGCTGCAAGGGCACAGAAAACCTGCGGCCGGTGCTGGCTGACGAAGCGAATCTCAGATCTCGCTACGAGCGGCGGCTCCCGCTTTATCGCATGGCGCACGTCACGGTCAAAGTGGACGCGCTGACACCGGATGAGGTTGCGGACGCTATTGTGCGCGCCGCGCAGGGGTGAAGTATCGGGCCAAAGAGGCTGGCGCAGGATTTTTTTACGCGCGGATTCGGAGCTGTCGCGGCAGTTCGAACTCAAATCGCTTCCCCTATCGCCAGCCGAGCGCGGGGGCGACCAGCGTCAGGATCGATTCCATGACGTGGGCGTTGTAAGCGACGCCGAGTTGATTGGGGATGGTGAGCAAGAGCGTATCGGCCTCGGCGATGGCCTCGTCTTTCTTTAGCTGCTCTACGAGAACGTCGGGCTCGGCAGCATAGCTGCGGCCGAAGATGGCGCGGGTGTTTTCATCGATCAAGCCGATCGAGTCCTGCTCGCGGCTGTCGCCGCCGAAATAGGAGTGATCGCGGGCGTCGACGAGCGCGAAGATGCTGCGGCTGACAGAGACGCGCGGAGTGCGGGCGTGGCCGGCGGCTTTCCATGCTGCGCGAAAGGCGCGAATTTGCGCGGCCTGTTGAATATGAAGAGGCTCGCCCGTCTCGTCGAATTTGAGCGTCGAGGTTTGCATGTTCATTCCGAGTTTGGCGGCCCACTCGGCGGTTGCGTTGGTCGCCGATCCCCACCAGATGCGGTCACGCAATCCTTCGGAGAATGGCTCGAGACGGAGAAGTCCGGGCGGATTGGGAAACATGGGGCGAGGATTCGGCTTGGCGAAGCCCTTGCCGTCGAGAAGATTGAGGAATTCTTCGGTATGGCGGCGCGCCATCGACGCGTCGTCTTCACCCTCGCGCGGGCGATAGCCAAAGTAGCGCCAACCGTCGATGACCTGCTCGGGCGAGCCGCGGCTGATGCCCAATTGCAGACGGCCGCCGGCGATCACATCGGCAGCGCCGGCGTCCTCGGCCATGTAATGAGGGTTCTCATAACGCATGTCGATGACGGCGGTGCCGATCTCGATTTTTTTGGTTTTAGCGCCGACGGCCGCAAGCAGGGGAAAGGGTGAGGCGAGCTGGCGCGCGAAATGATGCACGCGGAAGTAGGCTCCGTCCATGCCCAGGCGCTCTGCTTCGACGGCGAGATCGATGGACTGGAGAAGAGCGTCGGACGCGGTGCGGGTTTCAGAGTGCGGCGAAGGGGTCCAATGCCCGAAGGAAAGGAAGCCAATTTTCTTCATGATCTATAGATTCGCAGAGAGGCCGGGAGATGCGCCGACTCCTCCATAACTGAAGTGAAAGGCGAGGGGGCCGCGGCTCGTCGATCGTGAATCGCCGGCGGCTACCAGCCCATTTCGCGCATGCGGTCGAGAATGAGGCCGCTGTAGTGTGTCATGCGTTCGGGCTTGCGCCTCAGGGGAGCGGGAAGAATGGCGGCGAGTTCGGCGCCCTGTTCGCGGCCCAGGTGGCGAGCAGAGGTTCCGTAATAGTGCTCGGCGGCGGCCTGCGCGCCGTAGATGCCGGGTCCCCATTCGACGACGTTTAGGTAAAGCTCCAGAATGCGCTGCTTGCCGAGGACGAATTCGGCGACGGGGACGAGCGTGAACTCTGCGCCCTTGCGGAGGAAAGAGCGGCCGGTCCCAAAGAAAAGATTCTTGACGAGCTGCTGGTCGATGGTGGAACCGCCGCGAATGCGGTGGTGGCCCGCCTCCATATCGTCTTCGGCGGCGATTTCCATGGCCTGCCAATCGAAGCCGTGGTGCTGGTAGAAGCGCGCGTCCTCCGCGGCGATCACGGCGTGCTGGAAGTCGGGAGAGATCTCGCTCAAGGGGACGAAGTCGTAGTGCTCATGGTAGGGCTTGTGATGAATGAAAGCCTCGACGCGTCGTTCCATGTGTACGGCGGTCGTGGGAGGGTCGATCCATTTGGCGGCGACGAGCGTGAGCGCGGCAAGCAGCCACGCGGCGACCAGGGCGAGGGCGAGGCATAAGAGGATCGTGCGAAGGAGATGCTTGCGGCGCGGGCGCTTGGCGGTTGGGGTTGGTGGGGCGGGCACAGATCAGGATAAAAGACGGTGGACGGTGGGCGGTGGATGGTGAACGGTGGATGGTGGACGGTGAACGGTGGGCGGCTGGGCGGCTAGGCGAAGTGCTGCCAGCCTTGCGAGGCCAGCGGTGCCGGGCCCTTTGGCGTGATGAGGGTGACGGGAGTCCTGGCCGTCTGGCGAGGGCCGGTGCGAAACGGCTGGTCGGTGATCTGGCCGATGCGCGTGACGGAAACGCCTTCGATCTTCGACGGAATGCGGGCGTCGGGCGACGCCGTGAATAGAAGCTCGTAATCTTCGCCGCCGTGAAGCGCCTGCATGGGGTTTGCGGCGGGGGCGATAGGCAGGGCGGGAGCATCGAGCTCGGCGTAGACGCCGGACTCCGTACAAAGATGAGTGAGATCGGTGGAGAGACCGTCGCTCAAGTCGATGGCTGCGGAAGCGGCGGCATTGCGGGTGAGCCAAATGCCTTGCGCGAGACGCGGGCTGGGATAAAGGTGCGGTTTGAGAATCTCATTGAATTTCTCAGGAACGCTGATCGGCAGCTTGAGCCGTCCCGCGGACTTCGCACGTTTGAATGCGGCGGCCATCTGAGACAAGCACGCGAATCCTGCTGCGGCGCCGCCAAGGCTTCCGGTGACGTAGATGAGATCACCGGGGCGAGCGCCGGAGCGGAGCAGCGCTTTGCCTTGCGTGACGGCGCCGGTGAGAACGACGTCGGCAATAGCAAGAGCGGACTCGGCAAGGTCGCCCCCCGCCAGCGGAACATTGCATTTTGCGGCGAGTGCGAGAAGGCCATCCAGGAACCGATCGATAAAGGGCGCGCTCCGAGCTTTTGGGTTTTGGACGAGATTCGAGGGCAGGGCAAGGGACAGAAACACGGCGACGGGCCGAGCGCCCATGGCGGCCAGATCGCTGAGGCCGCGAGCCAGTGCGCGGTGGCCGATGGATTCGGGAGGATGCCAGTCGAGGTTGAAATGGCGGCCGGCGATGGAGAGATCGGTTGTGACCGCCAGCTCTTCATCCGGCGCGACGCGCAGCAGGGCGCAATCGTCGCCGATGCCGAGGCGCAACTCGGGGGTCGGTTCCTGGGCCGCGGCGCGCAGGCGAATTCGCTCGAGCAGAGCCAACTCGGCAGAACCTGCCGAGGCTGAGCGAGACGATTTCGATCGCCGTCGAGTGCTGGGCATGATTTGAGGATAGGATACGGTGCTCCTTGCGAACGGCGCTCGCTGCCAGTTCCGATGCCGCAGATTCAAGTTGCACCGAATATGCAGCAGTTTGGTGCGCGAGCCTCGCTGCGGGTCTCGAATTCAGGCAGATTGAACGGATGCAGCGTATGGCCGATGTGTCTAAAGGGGGCATCGAACCCATAAGGCAAGCGGAGCTGCGCCCGGTCGTAAGTCACTTGCGCTCAATGGGAAGCCGCAAGGGAGCAAACGCGAACCGGCGCGGAGGGCCGAGATGGTACGCTGGTAATGGCCGCACTAGCTTTTGATTGACCTGGTTTTGGACGTTCTGCTAGGCTTGAGCAACGTTCACGTATCTGCCCATTGGGCCACAGGTTGATGTGCGGGATGATCACGAGCCCGCGACTGATCGACTTCCCCCGATTTGAAGACGCTTGCTAACTGGGTTGTCGCCGGGGATTGCAGGAAAAGATGTTACGTAGACGCTACTACATACTTTTTGTTGCAAGAGACGAAGACGGCCAACTCCGGAAGATTCCTCTTCCTTTGAAATACGTGTATGGATTTGTAGCCGCGGCGGTTGTGGGAGCATTCACGATCGTGGGCCTGGCCGGATCGTACACGCGCATGGTTCTGAAGACAGAAAGTTTTAATCAAGTGCGCGCCGACCGCGAGACGCTGCGGCAGAATTACCAGCGCATGGCGGCAATTGCCCACAATCGCGGAGTGCAGGTGGCAAGCCTGGGCGCTTTGGCGAACGAAGTTTCGGCGCTTTATGGCCTGAGGCAGAACCGGCTGCAGCAAGCGGCGGAAGCTAAGTCGGCGGAGACCAAGGCGGCATCGGCACCGGTTGCAGCAACGCCGAGCGACGATGCGAATCCGCAGCAGGTGGCGAACACAATCGACGAGTTCTATGCGCTGCGGTCCGAAGCAATGTCCGGAGCAGTTTCCCGGGCGCTCGAAAGCGGATTGACAGCAAATTTCACCGGCGATTGGACGGAGCTGGCCGATGCGCCATCGATGTGGCCGGTCGAAGGCCGAGTGGCGTCGAGCTTTGGGCAGCGTCAAGATCCGATCAACGGAGAAGGCGCGTTCCACACTGGCGTGGATATCGATGCGCCGTACGGAACGCCGGTACGCGCGGCAGCCGACGGCGAGGTGACTGGCGCGCAGATGGGCGCAGGATATGGACGCGCGGTGGTTTTGGATCATGGCCACGACGTGATGACGCTTTATGGTCACCTTTCTGCGATTGCGGTGGTTCCCGGTCAGCATGTGACGCGGGGCCAGGTCATTGGCTACATCGGCGAGTCAGGACGCGCGACTGGGCCGCATCTGCACTACGAAGTGCGTCTGCACGATGTGCCGGTGAATCCTTACAAGTATCTCCGCGTGACGTATGAGCAAGCGGAGAATCTAAGCGACGGATCGCAGTCGGGGCAGTAACCGTCAAGCGAGTTTGAGTTGTGAACAAGCGGCTCCCGAAAAGGGAGCCGCTTTGTTTTTGGGCGAAGGCCTCAATTAAATGATCTGTTGCGCCTTCGCGTGGTATCGTTAACACGTTCAACGATAGGGGGATTTTTTCGTGCGTATTCGTCTCAGTTTTTTTGCACTTTTTCTCGCCTTGGTGATTCCTGTTGCCGCGCAGGATTCTCAGAATCAGGTTGCATCCAATCAGCCTTCGCAGGATCGCGCCGCCGATGTGAAGCTGGCGTTTGCCCGCGCGCAGCACCTCAAGCACGGCATCAACGCTTCGGGCTGGTTTGGCGGTACGGGCGATCTTTCAGATAAGCACCTTGACACCTACACCGACGACGCCGACATTGCGTTGATGGCGAAGATGGGCTTCGATCACGTGCGGCTCAGCATCGATCCCGTGCCGCTCGCGATGTCGATGTTCGGGCGGCCGGGAGGAGCGAAGAGCGATTTTCTGGCGCGGCTGGATCACGCTGTGGACACGATGCTGGCCAACAATCTGGCGGTGATTATCGACGTGCACCCCAGCGACGAATACAAGCAGAAGATGCGCACCGACGACGGCGCCGTAACTCGATTCGAGATGCTGTGGCGCAGGCTGGCGGCGCATTATGCCGATCGCGATCCAAACATGGTGTTTTTCGAAGTGCTGAATGAGCCGGAGTTTTATGACGCGTACCGGTGGGAGGGGGTTGAGACGCGCGTGGCCGCGGCAATCCGCGAAGCAGCGCCGCGCCACACCATTATTGCCGAATACGGAATGTGGGCCGATATCTGGGACCTCGTGGCGGCGCAGCCGATGGCCGACGGGAACGTAATTTACAACTTCCACTTCTACGAGCCGCACGATTTCACGCACCAGGGAGCGACCTGGAGCACTCCGTGGTATGCCTACGAACACGATATTCCATATCCGCCGGTGGAAAGCTCCATGGACACGTTTCTGAAACAGGTTCCCGACGAGGTCGACCGCTATTATTTTCAGAAATATTGGCTCGACGGCTGGAACGCACATCGCATTCAGGTGATGATCGACGATGCGGCGACTTGGGCCCGCGAGTACCACGTGCCGTTGACGTGCAATGAATTCGGAGTGTTCCGCGACCACAGCGATCCGGTGTCGCGCGCCAACTGGCTGCGCGATGTGCGGACGGCGCTTGAAAACGACGGCATTGGCTGGGCGATGTGGGACTACCGCGGCGGATTCGGCGTGGTGACGAAAGAGGATGGGCAGCCCGCGGTTGTGGATGAAAACACGGCGCAGGCGCTAGGGTTAAAGTAAGCGGCCGCGCGGGGCTGGCGGGGCTCGCGGGGCTGGCGGAGTTAGCGGCGGCGCCAGCGGGCTAGTTCCGCTCGGGTCTTCCACTCCGCGCCGGAGACATCCGGGAACGGATTATTCAGGTTTAAGGCCGGCCTTGCCGAGGAGCGCGAAGAACTGCTTCTGTGTGCTTTGGTCGATGGTCTCGCCTACCAGCTTGCCGTCACGATCGAAGACGTAGGTCTTGGGAATCCCAACGATGTGGAATTCCTTGTGCACTTTGCCGCCATCGTCGATGAGAATGGGCGGGTGATAACTCTTCCCCGTGAGGAACGGAACGACGGTAAGCGGCGTTTCATCAGTAATGGAAAGGACCACCAGTCCCTCGTTCTGATAGTGAGTGTAGATGGCGTCGAGGACAGGCATCTCTACACGGCAGGGCGGGCACCAGGTCGCCCAAAAGTTGACCATCACGATTTTGCCGCGCAGCTGTGAAAGCGTCCAGGGTTTGCGGTTCAGATCCTTCAACGTAAAGTCGGCTTTGGCGACATCTGCATCATTTGAAGCAAGAGAATCGAGGGCCTTCTGATAGAGCGGATCTTTGAGAGAGACTGTGACGTCTTCGTAGCGTGCGAGCCGCGCCAGATCTAAATACGGCATCGGCGGCTGATCGCCTTTAGCGGGAACCGGGCTCTCCTCGAGCGCTTTTGAAAGCGTGTCTGCCACCGTCTGAAGCGCGTCGTGACCTTGATCGCCTTCTGTGACCAGGTTGGATGCCTGGTCAGCAAACTTGACCTTATCTTTTCCGGGCGGCAGCGCCGCGATTTCCTTGCAAATGTCGATGGTCGCTTCGGGGCGTTTCTGCTCGGAGAGCGAGCGCAGACCGTCGAGCTCACCCTTGATCCGGGCCGCATCGTTCGCGTGGAGGAGAGGGACTGCGGTGAAGGTGGAAGCGAACAGGAATGCGGAAATCAAGTGGGCCGATTTACAGGACATGGAACCTCATAACGGAGCGGTGGGAGTTTTTGCTTCGCTTCGATTCTAAACCCTCGCGAAGAAGCGAACCGAATCAGCGGCTTTCGGCGACGCCGACGAGCCGCTCGGCGACGGATTCAATGATTTGTTCATGGACCTCATCGATGGAGAGATCGCCCTCGATGAGGACGACACGCTCGGGCTCGCGCGCGGCGATCTCGCGATACTTCTCCCAAACGCGCCGGAAAAACGCATCCTGCTCGGTTTCGAAGCGGTTTTCGTTGCGGCCGGTTTCCGATTCCATGCGGTCGTTGCGGCGGCGCGCGCGGGCAAGCGACGACTCGAAGCCCGGCAGCAGCAGCAGCGTGAGATCGGGCTGCAGGCCGCGGCAGACGATGCGATGCAGATCGAGGACGACCTGGGAGCCGAGCTGGCGGCCACCGCCCTGGTAGGCCTCGGTGGAGTCGGTAAATCGGTCACAGACGACGATTTTTCCGGCATCGAGTGCCGGCTGGATGATTTCGGCGATGGCCTGCGCGCGATCGGCAAACATGAGAGCCATCTCGGTCATGGCGTCGAGCGAGTGCGAGCGCGCGTCGAGAATCAGCTCGCGAATGCGGTTGCCGACAACGGTGCCGCCGGGCTGGCGCAGAACCACGGGCTCATGGCCGCGGCGGGTGAGCCATGCCGCAAGGCGCTTGATCTGCGTGGTTTTGCCTGAGCCATCGAGACCCTCAAGGGTAATGAAAAGACTGCGCGGCATGGAGCGAGTCTATCAATAGCCAATAGGCAATAGCCAATAGCGAATAGCGGATAGCCAATAGCCAATAGGCAATAGCGAATAGCCAATAGCCAATAGCCAATGATTGTGATCTAGGGCTGGGTAGAGACAAACGACTTCGGATTGTGGTACAAGAGGGCAATTCCCCAAATTTGTGTCGGGCGACGGCCGCCTTAAGCGGTTGTGCGCCCATGGAGTGAACGATGAACGCTCGCATTACGCTCAAATGCGCCTTTTGGGGACTCATGATTCTCGTGCTGCCGGCGAGCCGGCTGGCTGCTCAACACCTGACGCTGGAAGGACAGACTGGCGGATTCCTGACGCCGACGGCCTACGTAGTCTACGGGGAGAAGGGAAGCTTTCTCTCGCATCCGGCAGTGGGATTCCATTTTATCGATGCATCGTCGGTGATCGGCGACGTTGAGACCTTCAGCATCACGGAGGGCTTTGCCAATCGGGCCGAGGCAGGCTACACGCGCAGCGTGCATCAGTTTGGCGATCAGCCCACCACAACGGCCACACCGCTGGGACTGAGCAACCTGTGGAAGTACGACGGAATGAACGTGTTTCATGGCAAGGTTGTGATTTTTAAAGACGGCCAGTTCGGTGCATGGATGCCGGGGATCGCGGTGGGCGGGGTGATGCGCACCAACGACCATTTTGTTTCCGGCGCCGCGAACAAGATGCTGACGGGAACTGACAAGTCCTACACCAACGGCGATGCTTACATTGCATTGACCAAGACCTGGGCCAAGCCGCCGGTGCCTTTTCTTTTCAACGTCGGCTGGAAGGCGACCAATGGAACGATCTTCGGCCTCGGCGGCCAGAGCACGCGGTTTGGCGGACGGCTCTTTGGCGGGCTGGGTATTCCGCTGCCCCTCGGGCATGGAATCGTGGCCGTGCCCTCGGCCGGATTTACCGAGGAACCGAGGACGGCGGTGAATCTGAATACGCTGCTGAATGCGGCGCTCTATCAGTGCGAGGCTGAACTCGCCTGCAATCCTGCATCGTACCCGCTGATGAAGGCCGACATCCCCACGACGCTGGATTACGCCGTGCGTGTGACCCAGAAAGACAAGCCGCACTTCGCTTTCGACATCGGGGTGGGGCAGGTGGCGAACCGGATCGGGTCGATCTATGTTCCGAACCCTTATTTCAATCCGACCAACCCGGCGTTCGGGCCGCCGGTTGTGACCACGCCCGTGAACCTGAACGCTCGGCACGTGATCGGAATGGGGCTTAGCTACAGGTATTAAAGAAGTTATCTGTGGAAATGCCGTCGAAGCGGACAACTTCTCCGCTTCCGAGGGGTTCCTACGAGCATAGACTGTATTGGCTCCCGCCCGGGCAGTCCGGGGCGAGCGACACAGCCGATGTCAGGAGGATTCCCCCCATGCGAAGTTCAGGATTGAAACGAACATTTTTGAGCGCGATTTTGCTCAGCTTGCTGATCTGTCTCGTCCCCGCCACTTCAAGCGCAGCAGTTTTCATCAGCGTAGCTTTTGCTCCGCCAGTGCTGCCGGTTTATGACCAGCCGCCGTGCCCGGAAGATGGCTGGCTGTGGACCCCGGGCTATTGGGCCTACGGTGATGACGGCTACTACTGGGTTCCTGGAACCTGGGTACCGGCCCCATTTGAGGGCGCGCTGTGGACGCCTGGTTACTGGGGCTGGGGCGGCGGCCTGTATATCTGGCACCCAGGCTACTGGGGAAGGCACGTGGGCTATTACGGTGGCGTGAATTACGGCTTCGGCTACATGGGCATTGGTTTTGTCGGCGGCATGTGGGCTGGCGGGACGTTTCGCTATAACACCGCGGTGATGCACGTGAATCGGACGGTCATCCACAACACGTATGAAGACAGAACAATCGTGAGAAACTACACCGTTGTGAATGATCGTCATGTGGCCTACAGCGGCGGACCGGGCGGAATCGATCATCGGCCGACACCGGAGGAAGACCGCTACACGCATGAACAGCACACGGCACCAACGGACTACCAGACGCGGCACGAGAGCGCGGCCAGGTCTGACGTGAACAACTACGCCAGACATAATGGCGGCCATCCTGCGGACGTGGCTACACAGAGGCCAATGACAGGTGGGCCTCGCAATGAAGGCGGAACTCCGAATGCAAATCGCGGGCCGGAAAATCGAGGGCCCGAAAACCGCGGGCCGGTGAATGAGCCTAATCACGGCGGGAATCCGGCGACGAACCGGAGCTACAATCCGGGATCGAATCCTGGTTCAAATCCGGGTGCCGAGCGTGACCACTCCAATCCGGGCGGGGGCCGTGGCTCATATACGCCGAATAGCGGAAACCAACCGGCGCCGCAGACGCGGACAATGCCTGAAACCAGAACGATGCCTCAGAACAGGCCTGCGCCGGAAAGTAGACCGATGCCCGAGAATCGTCCGGCGCCACAGACAAGAACAATGCCTGAAAGCAGGCCGATGCCTGAGAACAGACCTGCACCTGAAAGCCGACCGGCCCCGCAACCTCATGAGGGCGGCCAGCCGCATGGCGGTGGCGAGCCCCACGGCGGTGGGCAGCCACACGGCGGCGGTGGCGGACACGAGAAAGGCCACTGATCGGGAACGAGCAAAAGAAAAAGGCCCACGGAAACGTGGGCTTTTTTCTTGGACCCTGAATGATGGATCGTGAGTCGTGGATCGTGGTTCGTGGATCGTTGCGAGTAGCCCGAGCTTCGGGAGTCGAACGCGGCAGTCTTATTGGCCCGCGTCTGAATCCTTGCCGTTGCCGCCGTAGTAGCCTTCGCGCGTAACAACGGTGAGATCGGGTTTGTCGGTCTTGAGCACGATCTTGTGGAAGTCGCCGTCGTCGTCGACTTTATCCGGCGTGTAGGTGAGCAGGTATTGCTTGTCGAGAGCGCCGGCGATCAGGCCATAAATCTCGTCGAGACTGTCCTTCTTTTTCGCTTCGAAGAACATGCCGCCGGTGCGCGAGGCGATGTCCTGCATCATTTTTTTGCCGTCAAGCTGGGGCGCGTTGGTGCCGCCGGGGTGGTGTCCGCCGCCACCGGGCCAACCCCCTCCACCGCCTGGGTAACCGCCGCCGGGATAGCCACCGCCCATCCCGCCGTGATGGCCGGGGAAGCCGCCCTGGCGTTCCTCTTCTCCCTTGAAATAAATGGTGAAGACCTCCACGCCGGCGCGGTCGGCAGCGTCGACGGCATCGTTGAGCGTCTCCTTGCTGCCGCGATCGACGCCGTCAGAAAAGACAATGAGCGCCTTGCGGCCGGTCTTGTGCATCATCAGCTCGTTGGAAGAGAGGTAGATGGCGTCGTAGAGCTGAGTTCCGCCGCCGTGCTGCGTGTCGCTGCCATAGCCGCGGTCGTCACCGGTGGTCTCGGGGCCTTGGGAGTCCTGCTCGCGCGAGGTCGGCTTCATGGCGTCGATCTCGTGATCCAGCTTGTCGCGGGAGTTGGTGAAGTCTTCGAGCAGCTCGACTTCGCGGTCGAAGTGAATCAGGAACGCCTCGTCGCCCCGCGTGTCGGCCTTCGACCCCTGCGACGTGGACCCGTCGCCGGGGACCCCGGCCTTGGGATCGGCGGGGAGCATCTGGTCAACGAATTTCTCGGCGGCCTTGCGCTCGGTATCCATGGCCGAGTAGACGCTGCGGCTGGTGTCGACCAGCAGGCCAAGCTTAAAGGGAAGATTGCTGCCAGCGGTGAAGCTCTTGATGACCTGCGGACGGCCATCTTCGGTGAGGGTGAAGTCTTTGGCCGTGAGATCGGTGACGAGCGCGCCTTTTTTGTCGATGACGGTGACCGGAAGCAGAACCTCACGCGCCTGCACCTTCAGATTGCTCATGGGCTGGGTGGTGGAGGGCTGCTGGGCGGAGTCGGAATCGCGGAGGCATAGCAGCACAGCGAGCGGGATGGCGAGAACGAGGAGAGTAGGGCGAAAGGAGGGCCGAATCTTCATAGCATCTTTGGGCTAGACACTTTCCACGAGTTTAGACGCGGGCGAGCGCGGTCCGTTGACCGGAATTGGGCCGGTTCGTAGCCGAACTTCAGTGATCGAAGAGCGCTTATCGCAAAAGGTCCTCAAGCGCGGTGCTCAGGTCGGTTTTGTCGTCGCGGTATTTGACGATGGCGGGCGCGTAAAGGCTCAGGCCCCAGGCTTCGCTGTTGGGATGGCCTTTGCCTTTGTTGACGGCGCGCGCGCCGGGGACGACGACGGCATTTTCAGGCACGATGAGCGGAAGCTCGGCGGAGGCGCGAAGAACATCGCCCTTGACCAGGTCAAACAGCGGCGTGCCGCGAGTGAGGATGACGCCGGCGGCGAGGACCGCGCCTTTGCGCACGATGGTGCCTTCGTAGACGCCGCAGTTGCCGCCGACAAGGACGTCGTCTTCAATGATCACTGGGCTGGCGTTGACAGGCTCGAGCACGCCGCCGATTTGTGCCGCCGCGCTCAAGTGGACGCGCCTGCCGATCTGCGCGCATGAACCCACGAGCGCGTGAGAGTCGACCATTGTGCCCCCGTCGACGTACGCGCCGACATTGATATACATGGGCGGCATGCAGACCACGCCGCGCGCGACATACGCTCCTGCGCGGACGGATGAGCCGCCGGGAACCAGGCGCACGCCATCGGCGGCCTTGAAGTGGCGAGCAGGATAGGTGTGCTTGTCGACGAAGGAAAGCGCGGGGGACGGGCCGGAAGAGCCGATTTCGGCGGCGGGCATCTCTTCGAGCGCGCCAAGCCGGAAGCCAAGAAGGATGCCGCGCTTAACCCAGGCGTTCACGCGCCAGCCGGAGGGCGCGGCAGGATCGGGTTCCGCGGCGCGCACCTCACCGCGCTCGAGCGAAGAGCGCAGCGCGAGAAACGCGGTCATGGCTGCGGAATCGTTCGCCGCAGCCGCGCCGGCAGCGAAATGCCGCTCGATGTCCTGCTCCAATTGCGTGAGATTCATTGCAAGTCGAGTGTAACAAGGCGGGGAGTGGGGAGTAGGCGGCGGGGAGTCGTGGATCGGGAACCGTGAGTCGTGGATCGTGGATCGTGGATCGTGAAAAAAGGCTGGAAGCTCGTCAGGCGGGGTTGCGGGGGTCGAGCGTGGGCTTCGGTTGCGGATGGCGGTTGGTCGAGATGGGCCGAAGGCGGAAACTGTTTTTGCCGGAAGGAATCATGGCCATCGGGATGGGGGCGTCGCCGGGGCGGCCGTTGAAGTTTTTCGATTCCAGCCAGGCGCAGAGCCGGGGATCCGAAATCTCGGTATGGCCCTGCCAGAAATCGCGGTTGAGGCCGCACTGGATGAGCAGATGATCGAGGTGCAACTCGATCGTGTCGACTTCCTTTGGGAAATGGCGGCGGACGTTCTCCACTCCAACCTCAACCCCGGTGAAAGCGTGGCCCTTGCATTGTGTTTTGACGACCATGGTTCCCGCCGAATGCCCCCGCTCTGCATCAGGAACTGTGCATTTAATTCGATGCAACAAAAACCCGATGTGGTCAGTGTAGGGATGGAAATTGCATTGCGGATGAGGCAGGGGGGATAAAGCGGGAGGTGTTTCCTGAATCGAAACTCCAGGGCGCTGAACGGGCCGTTGTGGGAAAGGCTACCTCGCTTCAACGCCGCGATTACGAACACTTGAACACAAGCGAATCGGCCCGCGCGTATGCGATACTCGAAACGACATGTACAAGCGAATCGTGCTCAAGCTTTCAGGAGAGGCACTGGCCGGGCCGCGCAGCTTCGGCCTGGACGCCGATAAAGTTGCGGAGATTACGGGAGAGATTGCGGAGATCAACGCGCTGGGCGTGGAAGTTGCCGTCGTAGTGGGCGGAGGGAATTTTTTCCGCGGCGTGGAAGAGCAAGCCAAGGAGATGGACCGCGTGAGCGCGGACAACATGGGCATGCTCTCAACGGTGATTAACGCTATTGCCCTGCAGGACGCACTGGAACAGCGCGGCGTGCAATGCCGGGTGATGACCGCCGTATTCATGAACCAGATTGCTGAGCCGTACATCCGGCGGCGCGCCGTGCGGCACCTGGAAAAAGGCCGCGTGGTGATCTTCGCTGCCGGCACAGGAAATCCGTTCTTTTCGACCGACACGGCTGCGAGCCTGCGCGCCATGGAGATTAAGGCCGATGTGCTGCTGAAGGGTACCAAGGTGGAGGGCATTTATAACGCCGACCCGGTGCTGGTAAAAGACGCCGTGAAGTACGAGCAGATCACGTACATGCAGATCCTGCAGCAGGGCCTGAAGGTGATGGACCTGACCGCAGTGAGCATGTGCAAGGACAACAACCTGCCCATGATCGTCTTCAATATGAATCAGCCGGGAAACATACGGCGGGTGGTGCTGGGCGAGAAGGTCGGATCGCTGGTGACGGCGTAAAAGCAGCCTCTAGCTTTTAGCCATTAGCTCTTAGCTGCATCGTTCTTCCGTGAGTGGATTTGTCCAATTCAGAGAGTTTTGTCCCGGCTCGTCTGTTCAGAGACCTTCGTGGCACCCAGTTAGTAGACCCAGCACGACGGAGCTAACGGCTAAAGGCTAATAGCTGTTCCTTATCCCGGAGGCGTCTAACTAGTTCGTGGAAACTCTCGCACCCGCACCGCCGGCAACCAAGCCGGCGCCGCTGAAAGCACTCACGGGATTGCGCTGCTTCGCAGCCGTCAACATCGTTCTTTTCCACTTCTCCAATCCCCAATGGTTCGGATTCATGGCGCCCGTGGTCAACGCCGGATTCATTTCGGTCAGCTACTTCATTTTGCTTTCAGGGTTCGTGCTCGCCTACAACTACGCGGAGCGGGCACGGAACGGGCAGCTGGACCGCAAACGCTTCTGGGAGGCGCGATTCACGCGCATTTATCCCATCTACTTTCTGAGCCTGCTGCTGAGCCTGGGCCAACTTAGCGGCGAATACCCGACGCACACCAAGGCCATGTTCTGGACCGGCGTCGTGCTGACGCCGCTTCTGCTGCAGGGATTTGTGCCGGCGGTGGCGACGTTTCTGAATACTCCGGCGTGGACGATGTCTGCCGAGGCCGCCTACTACATGCTGTTTCCCTTCGTTGCGAAGTGGAAGCGCCCCGATCGGATCGCGCCGCATCTCGCAAAGATGGCTGGGGTGTGGGTGCTTGGCCTGGTTCCCGGCGCGCTTTACATCGCGCTCAGTCCCGACGGGATTGCGCATCCTGACCGATGGAGTTATGGGCCCTGGCTCGAAGCGCTGAAGTACACGCCTTACACGCACGTGTTCAGTTTTGTTTTCGGCGTGATGCTGGCCGATCTTGACCGCATGATCGTGCGGACCGCGAAGCTGCGGCTGTGGCTGGGGATTTTGGGGTTCTGCGGTATCTACGGCCTGCTGAGCCTGGGGGCGCTGGTGCCGTACCCGATCGTCCACGACGGACTGCTGATGCCGTTGTTTGGCTGCATCGTGCTGGGGTTGGCAGGCGAGAATCCACTGGCGCGCGCGCTGGGAGTTCGGCCGCTGGTCTTTGTGGGCGAGGCCAGCTATTGCCTGTATCTTTTGCACTTCAACTTGTGGAACCTGATTCACAATTCGCATGTGCTGAACGCGGTCGGCCTGGCGAAGTTCGATCCCTGGATCAGCTATGCGCTGCTGATTGGCCTGGCGATCTTCGCGCTGTATTTCATTGAGAAGCCGGCACAGCGCAAGCTGCGCGAGTGGATGCATGCGACCTCAGTGGTGAATAGCAGTTAGCTAGGAAGAGGGAATAGCTGATGGCAATACAAAAAGCCCAGCCGCGAGGCTGGGCTTTTTATCACTCGGCAAGCTGCGCAGCTACTCGGGACTCGACAGGGGATGATTTCCGTGCGGAACGGCGATCACGACCGTCGGATTTGTGCCCGTTGGATACGGCGTGGCCTGCGTCTGCTGAATGGTTCCGTCACTGGGATTGAGTTTGAATCCCGACACGGAATTGCCTTCATAGTTGGCGGTGTATACGAAGCGGCCAAGCGCGGGCTCGACCGTTATCGATACCGGGTCAGTGTCGGTGGTGATGGCAGCATTGCCGGCCGTGCTGACGTCGGCTGAAGGGGTACCGGTTGGCAAGGCAATTGAATAGGCCGAGACGGTTTCATCCAGCGAATTGCTTAGATAGATGAAGAGGCCGCGGGGGTCGATGGCTATCGATGACGGTTCATTGCCGGTTTTGAAGGGCCCATTCACCATGAACTGCAGTGCCTGGTTGGTGAGAACTGTATATCCGATGATCTCGTTCGAGGAGTAGTCGGTGACAAACACGAAGCGGCTGACGGGATCGGAGGTGATCGCGGAAGGCTTGACGCCCGACTGATAGGGGCTGCCCGCTACCGGCGTCAAAGATCCCCCCGAACCGGCGGCGAAACCGAAGAGCCATCCGGGATTGGCGTCGCTGGTTGTTGTGCCGCCAGGGTTGTAGGCCGACTTGTCGTATGCGGCGACATAGACGCCTTTGCCGTTGGGAAGAGCGGCCACGCCCGTAGGCACGAGCATGTCGCTCGTGAATCCGGGGACGGTGAGGGAGATGGTAGCCGCCGGGGAACCAATGACGCCCGAGCTGAGAGCGTACTCAGTGAGCGTGGCGGAAGTGGTTCCTGAAACGACATAAAGATACGTCCCGGCTGAATTGACAGCAACGGCCGACGGCTTGGCAGCCAGGGTGATGGTTTCCTTTTGGGTGAGAGCGCCGCTGTATGGGCTGATGGCGAAGTGAACCACGGAGTTGTTGCCGGTATTGGCAACATAGAGGTTGTAATAGTCCGAAGTCGTGGCCATTGCAATGGGGCCGGCTCCGCCGGTGGCAGTCGGCTTATTGACCGAGCGCAGCGCGCCCGAACTGCCGTCTACGGCATAGGTGTAGATTTGTCCAGCTGTGCCCGATGCACTGCCCGCCGCCGATGCCACGAAGACATAGTCAATCGTGACCAGATTGCAGGCAGTGAAAAAAGTTGCCAGGACCAGGGCGATTGCTGAGGCCAGGACCAGCTGGCTCGATTTACTCAACTTCATGCGCTTCCTTCACGGTGGGCTCGCAGAACTGAGCCCGCCAAATCTAGAGTTGTCCCGGGGTTCATTGTAAAAGCCGAATCCGGGGGATGACCACCGGCCTTGTCGCCGGAAAAAGCAATGCTGACGTTCAGGGCGCGATGCCTGATCCGGTGCCGTTGTGCGGAATCGCAGCGACCGCACTGGGCTGATCGTTACTGACGTAGGGCGAAAACTGCGAATTGAGCAACGTGCCATTCGTGGTGCTCAATTCAAAGCCGGAGACCGTATTGTTGAGAAAATTGATGGTGTAAAGGAAATGCTCAGTCGACGGATCGATGCCGACAGCAACCGGATCGAGGCCGGTGGCGTAGGTGCCAATTGTGCTCAGCGCGCCGGTTGACGAAATCGAGTAGGCGGTCACGTTGCTGTCCTGGGAGTTGGTCACATAGGCGTATGAATAGGCCGTATCGACGACGATGGCGGATGGCTGATTGCCGGCCTTGAACGGGCTGCCTGCGATTTGGCTCGGTACGCCCGTGCTCGATGCAACCGAATAGGCCAGAACATTGCCCGCAGTAAAGTCCGTGACATAGATGTGGGCGCTTGAGCTATCGCTGGCGATGGCCGATGGCTTGACGCCCGCCGCGAAGGGAGAGCCGGCGAGCGGGGCAAGAACGCCGCCCTGACCCACTGAAAACCCGAAAACGTAGCCCACATTCGGTATCGCCGAAGAGTCGTACGCGGTGACGTAGACGTAAGCGCCGGAAGCGAGAACATTCACGGCTGTGGGCACGATGACGTCTGCAGATTTTGCGCCAGAGAGAGTGAGCGGCCAGTACTGGCCGCTTACCGCAGGATTCGCGGCGGGCGTGCCAATAGCCACGGGCGTTGTGCCGCTGGCAGCGGTCAGCGGAAAGACCGCAATGGAGCCGGAGCAGGGCGCCGCATCGGAACAGATGGGGAGCGGCTGATAGAGATCGAGGACAAACATGTTGGACTTATTGGCGGCGATGGCTAGGGGAAAGATGCCGGGAGTATTGACGGTGTTATACGGATAGAGCTTGCCGTCAGTGCCGATGCCGAATTGCTCGATTGCATTGTCGTCCTGGTTGACGACAAAGAGGCTGCCGTAATCCACCGAGACGGCCTCAGCCACGGGATTGCGTCCCTGCGATGGGAAGGGCGAGCTGGGGATCTGCCGCATGCGGCCGGATTCGGAGTTGATCTCGAAGACATTGATCTCGCCGTAATTGTTCGTGCCCTCGGCCTTGGTGCAGGCCACGTAAACAAAATCGACGGTCAGGGTTTGCGTAATCTGGGAGCAGGCAGTGACGAGCGAGGCCGCCAGCAGGCTGCCCGCCGCAACCAGCAGCAGAGAACGGCCCGAACGCGGATAGCGCCCAGCTTTCCGGGGCCCGGGCTTGCGCGTGGCGCGTATCGTCGGCTCGTTCTCGCCGGCATTTGGCTCGCCCAGTACTTGCGATCGCCGGCTCCAATTCATAAACTTCATGCGCATCTTTCTTCAAGCGCGGCCTCGAGGGCAGGCCACGCGGTTCTCAGCTTGCGGCGCGGCGAAGCACTAACTCGTGCGCCCATCGACGACGCACCACGATGCCGGCCCCAGGAGCTTGTAATCGTTGGTAACAACCAGGTTGGTGAGGTCGCCGGTTTCAGGATTAATCACCCGTCCTGTCACCGTGGAGTCATATGCATCGGCTGTGTAGATGAACTGGTTGGAAGGATCCTCGACGATGCACTGCGGACCCGATCCAGAGCCAAACGGCTCGTCGCCCTGGAAGCTGAGCTGATAAGCAGGCGCTGTTGTGATGTGGTAGGCCGCGATTCCGCTCTGCGGGTTGGGTCCTTGAATATTGTTTCCCTGATTTGCGACATAGAGAAACTGGCCCTTGTTCTCAAGAATCATGTAGATCGGATTCGTGAGCGTTGGAGCATCGGGAATGGCGCCGCCCGACTCGGCCTGGAGTGCACCGCCTGTTCCCACGCTGAAAGGGAGAAGCTGGCTGGTCGCCGTGGTGGGCACGTCATTGAAATTGACACTGAGCGGCTCATTGTTGAGCACGTAAATGGCGCCGCCTGCGCTGACGATCGCCGTGGCATTGATGCCTGAGTCGCCAATCTGCTGCACGCTGTTCTGGCTCAGCGTCAATTGACCGCTTGTACCGGAGTAGTTGTAGGGAAACACGACGGTGCCGCCCGTGTAGGGGTAAGAAGTCGGACTTGGGGCGCCGGTGAGCGTGAGAAGCGCGGAGCTCGACAGCACGAAATCGACAGGATTCGCCGGCACCGGGAAATAGGCAATGGGCTGATTGTTCCCGGCCGCAGTGACCTGGGCATTCACAACCAGCGAAAGACGGCCGGTGTTCTGATCGATCTTGAAGACGGTGATGTCGGCGCAGGTGGTCACCTTGGGTCCCAGTGCAAGCGCGCAGTTGTCCGTGCTGGAAGGATTGGCGTTATCCGGAGCATCGTGGTCGAGGACGAGAAGATAATTGCCGGAACCGTCGGCGAGCATGCGGAACGGGTTGATGCCCGACGTCTGAAAGGTTTCCTGAGGCGTGAGGACGCCGTTTCCACCCACGGTGAATTGTTCGATGTTGGAGCCCACGCAGGCATTGGCGCCGGTGCCATAGCAATTGGGGCTGCCGGAGGCGGTGACTCCGCGATTCAGGACATAGAGGAACCGGCTGCCCAGGGTGAGGACGGCGCGAACCGGGTTGGCTCCGCCGGAAGCAACCGGCAGCGTGTTAATGGGCGTCAGGCGGCCGGTATTGTGATCGATTTTGAATCCGGATACGATGCCGTTATTGCCGCTCGAAACCGTTTCGGTCCCCGTCACATACAAATAGCCGACCGTATAGCTCTGAACGCAAGACGTCACGCCAAAAACGACGGCCGCCGAAAGTGCGCCCATCGCAAGCGCCTTGCCGAATTTCGTCAACTTCATGCTTGTCCTTCGTCCTGGTCAGGGTCAACCCGCCAAGTTCATCGTTCCCGAGCAGTGCTGGGTTGGGATGGAGTCCCTGATGAATTGTAAAAGGCGAGGGCGGGTTGTGCCTAGTTGAACCATCAGGGTGGTAAATCCCTTCAATCCCGGTCGTTGATGGGAGGCGCTGCAGTCGGTCGCGCAGCACTCCGATGCGGGCGATTTTTGATTCCCAGGTTTGCAGGCAACGATCGGGATTTTGACGCGCCGGCGCAGCAAAAGTCACCGGAAAACGGGACGCACGCAGGCCGACGAGCACGCATGCAAGAATGGCTTTGGAAGGCTGGCGATGATTCGCATTCATCGAACGAGACTTTTCGCGGTTCTGGCGGGATTGGCATTTGCGGGGTCCTGTGCGGCGCGTGCGCAGGACGTGCACGTGCGCGTATCCCCCGACGTGAAGACCGGCATTGAAGGCACGACCGAGTTTCCCACAATTCAGATGGCCATGGACCATCATCCCTTTGCCGGAGTGGGGCCGGACGGACGTCGTGGCCGGGTGACGATTGAAATTGCGCCCGGCGTTTATCACGAGCGCGTCATCGTGACCCAGAATCACACGAACATTACTTTGGTGGGCATGGGAAAGAGCCCGGCCGATGTGGTCATTACCAACAGCTTGAATGCGAAACAGGCCGGGGGAACATTTTTCAGCGAAACGGTGGAGATTAACGGGACGGGATTCGAGGCCGACAACATCACCTTCGAAAACACTGCGGGCAATACGGGGCAGGCAGTGGCTGCGGCAGTGCGCGCGGACAAGGCTGTCTTCAAGCACTGCCGATTTCTCGGCCATCAGGACACGCTCTTCGCTGACTACGGTCGCCAATACTACGTGGACTCCTACATTGAGGGCGGTGTCGATTTCATCTTCGGCAACGCAACTGCGGTATTCGATCACTCGGAGATCCATGCGAACGGGCCGGGATACCTGACGGCGCAATCGCGCACGTCTCCTGAGCAGCCCTCAGGCTATGTGATTATCGACAGCAAGGTGACGAGTGGAATCGCGGCGAATACGGAATCGGAAACCGGCGCTCCGGCGCGCGACACGATTAGCCTGGGAAGGCCGTGGCGTCCATACTCGCGCGTGGTGTACATCAATACAGCATTGCCCGCTGACGTGATCCCAGAGGGTTGGAATGAGTGGGGCAAATCCACAACGGTTCCCCAGGCATACTACGCGGAGTTTCATTCAACCGGGCCGGGAGCGAACGCGGCGGCGCGTGTGCCGTGGTCGCATCAACTCATGGCGCGGCAGGCTGCGCAATACAAGCCACGCGTGTTCCTGGCCGGCAAAGACGACTGGGATCCGATTGCCGCGGCGGCCAGGCTGCCGTAAGGACGCTGAATCCTGTCTTTACAGGCCGGCGGCGTGGCTGACAAACTGTAGCGTGGACACCCAGACAATTGTCATCCTCGATTTCGGGTCGCAGTATACGCAGCTCATCGCGCGGCGCATTCGCGAACAGAATGTGTTTTCGGTGGTGTTGCCATGCACGGCGCCGTTGGCTGAGATTCGCGCGCTGAAGCCGATCGGGTTGATCCTTTCAGGCGGGCCTTCGTCGGTTTACGACGACGATGCTCCGGCTGCCGACCCGGAAGTTCTTCAGCTCGGCGTGCCAACACTGGGCGTTTGCTACGGGCTGCATTTCATCGTTCACCACCTGGGCGGCAAGGTGCTCTCCGCGCCCAAGCGCGAATACGGTCATGCGGAAGTGACGTTGGAGGATCTGTCTTCGCCGTTGTTTGCGGGGCTGCCGGCGGAAATTCAAGTGTGGATGAGCCACGGCGATGAGGCGGCCGAATTGCCTGAGGGCTTCCGGCGCATTGCCGTCACCGAGAACGCGCTGGCGGGAATTGCCAACGAGAGCAGCGGCATCTGGGCCGTGCAGTTTCATCCAGAGGTGCACCACACGCCGCTGGGACCGAAGCTGATCGCGAATTTTCTGGCGATTTGCGGGGCGCGCGGCGACTGGACGGCCGCGCACTTTATCGAAAGCACAATCGCTTCGATCCGCGAGAAAGTGGGCCAGGGCCATGTGATCTGCGGCCTCTCGGGCGGAGTTGACTCCTCGGTGGCGGCAGTGCTGGTGCATCGCGCGATCGGCAACCATCTGACCTGCATCTTTGTGAACAACGGCGTCCTGCGCAAAAACGAGTTCACCAGCGTGCAGCAGAATTTGCGCGGCAAGCTGGGGCTGAACATCGTCGGCGTGAACGCCAGCGCGCGGTTTCTTGAGAAGCTGGCAGGCGTGACCGATCCCGAGATCAAGCGCAAGCGCATCGGCGCCGAGTTTATTGCGGTCTTCGAGGACGAAGCGAATCGGATCGCCGAAGCGACTGGCGGAGTCGATTGGTTGGTGCAGGGCACTCTTTATCCCGACGTCATTGAATCGTCGAGCGTGAAGGGGCCGAGCCAGACCATCAAGAGCCACCACAACGTGGGCGGCTTGCCGGAGCGGATGAAGCTGAAACTCATCGAGCCGCTGCGCGATTTGTTTAAGGACGAGGTGCGGCGCATCGGGCGCGATCTTGGCATGCCGGAAGAAATCCTGAGCCGGCAGCCGTTCCCGGGGCCGGGGCTCGCAGTGCGCATCCTCGGCGAGGTTACGCCGGAGCGGGTGGCATTGTTGCAGGAGGCTGATGAGATCGTGGTGGCCGAAGTGAAGGCCGCCGGGCTCTACACAAAAATCTGGCAGAGCTTCGCTGTGCTGCTGCCGGTGATGAGCGTGGGCGTGATGGGCGATCAGCGCACCTACGCGTATACCTGCGCGATCCGCGCCGTGCACTCGGAAGATGGCATGACGGCCGACTGGACTCCGCTGCCCTACGAGCTGCTGAAGCGCATCTCGAATCGCATCGTGAACGAAGTGCGTGGCATCAACCGCGTGGTCTACGACGTGACGTCAAAGCCGCCCGGCACCATCGAGTGGGAGTAATTTGCCATTAAGGCAGCCGCGCGCTTCGCGCGCCATTGGCGGAAGCCGATGCTAGCAGCATCGACCGCGCTCTTTGCCGGATGATCACCGCTGGCGGTTCCCCATCCCGAACCTTGGACAGGAGACGCTCCGCACTCACCGCCCGCCCTGCGCGGCCTTCGCAAAGTGGAAGACGACGTTGACCTGATGCGTATCTGCGTCCGGCTTTTCGTTGAAGGTGACGAGTTCGGTCTGCATCCATTTCGCCAGCAGTTTGTCTTTCTTCTGCGCCTGGGCCGCAAAACCCGAAACATAACTCTCATCGAAGGCCGCGCCGGGCGCGAGCTTCCACGCACTCTTGAACCTTGCAGCCATCGCATCGGGCGCGCCATCGAACTGCACGGCTCCCATGCGATAAGCCTGGCCTGGATCGATCGCGATCGAATAGTTCACGATGTGTGTGGCTTCGTTGAAACTAGCGTGCGGGATCACGGAGCAATCGAGGTAACCGCGGGCGTGATAGGCATCGCTCACGGCCAGAACGAATTGATCGAGCGGGCGGCCCGAACCAGCCTGGTACTTCGCCAGGATCTTCTGCACTTCTGCCCGCGGCACCAGCGCGTCGGCAGGATAGTTGATTGCGCCCAGTTTGTAGATGCCGCCTTCGGTTACGCTCACTGAGAAGGGAATCTCGATGGCCGCGTCCACGCCCGCGACAACAGGCGGGTCGATCTGACGAACGTCGACTTCGACAGCCGCGTATCCCTGATCCTGGTAGAGGTCTTCGAACGATCGCTTCAGGCCGGCGGCGGAGTTTTCCGTGTCGAAGTCGTTCCCGGTCTGGCCTTGAATGAGCGTGCTCACCTTCGCCCGCATCGCTGCCGAGACTCCAGCGAGTTGAATCGTGCCGATGTGCACTGGTGGCGACGTGATGGAGAAGCTGATGGCGGTGATCTTTTGTGGGCCGAGGTCGCTGGTAAGTGCGGCTTTAACCGTTGCTTTCACGTTTTTGGCAGCCAGCATTTGCTCAAACAGCTCGCAGATTCCATCGTCCGTTGAGCCACTCGCGGGCAATTGACCGTGATAAAGCGGAAAAGCCGCGCGAAACTTGTCGTCGAGATTCTTGCCCGGTGTAAACGGAAGATTATCGAGGTGCATGGGGTAAAGCTGGGCGGATGGCGTCAACGTGAACAGCGGCCCTTTGCTGTCGTTGCTGAAGCGGACGACGGAGAAGAATCCCGTATCGTTGAGCTGCTTTGCGCGCGCTTTGATCTCGACCGCGGTCAATCGCACGCCCGGCTTTACGCCGGCGGCCGCCAGCAATTCATCCTGCGAATATTGCGGCGCGCCCTGAAAACGGATGGTTTGTTGCGCGGCCCTTTGCGGCGATTTTGCGTGGGCACGCGGCGCAGGCTTGGTTTGCGCGGCCAACTCGAGCGAGCACAAGAGCAGCCATGCGGCAACTGGTCGAGCTGAGCAGATCATTCTGCGCCCAGATTAACAAACCGCGGGCGAACCGCGTGCCTGATGCACTGGACCATGGCAGTCAATCACCGGCGGCCTGGGGACGGAGCGCGGCAATCTGGCTCTGCAGCGCTTCAAGCCGGGCCAGCAGTTCGCCGTGTTGTTTGTCGGCAACGGAAGGCTCGAAGGGCTCCACATAGAACGTACCGTTCGGCTCCAGCTCGCAGTGTTGCACCCTTTGGATGCTCTCGAAGCCCTGGCGATGAATCACATCGACGAGTTCTTCGTGAGTGAGCGACTCGCGTTGCAGCGCTTTTTTGTCCACTTTGCCGTCGCGAATGAGCACGGTGGAACGGCCCTCGAGCATGCGCGTGAGCCTTGGGGAGTTGAACAGCGCACGCACCACGAGCCAATTGACGGCCAGCAGCGCGCAGGCGCCGATGATTCCGCCGGAGACCGAGTTGTCGTTGCCGATGATCGCGTTCTGCACGGTGTTCGAGAGCGAGAGCAGAACCACCAGGTCGAACGGGTTAAGCTGCGCCAGTTCGCGCTTGCCGAAGATGCGCAGCAACACCACCAGCGCCAGATAGACGATGGCGGGACGAAGCAACTTCTCGAGGAGCGGAAGTTGCATTTGGAACATGTCGTTGAAAGTCGCGGAATGCAGCATGCAATGAGAATAGCCGCGGAGCCTCTACCGTTCCAGATGAATTACGACGTTCACGTCGTGACTGTCAGGAATCTCATGTCGCTTCTGCTAAAGTGAGGTGGAAGTTTGGAAGGCACAGCCTGTATGGCAGCTTCGACCGCACAACTTGCGCCGTTCCGTATTGAGCCGGTGTTTACCGCGCGGGTGTGGGGATTTCGCGATCTGAGGCCATGGTATGACCGCGTGGCCGAGGGCGATCCCATCGGCGAAGTCTGGCTGACCGGCGACGAGTGCCAGGTCGCGACCGGCACGTTCCAGGGCAAAAAACTAGGCGCGCTATTTAAAGAGCAATACACGGCGCTGCTGGGTGATGATGCGCGAGCGGCGGATTCGGTGCCATCGCGCGCGGATTCCCCGCTGTTGATCAAAACAATCTTCGCGCGGGAAAAACTCAGCGTGCAGGTGCATCCCGACGACAAGATGGCGCAGAAATACGGCGAGCCGCGCGGCAAGACGGAGTGCTGGTACGCGCTGGCAGCCGAGCCGGGCTCGCAGGTTGCGGTGGGCCTTAAACCCGGCACGACAGTCGACCAAGTCAAGGAAGGAATTCGCGCCGGCAAGCTTGAGGAGCGTCTGAACATGATTCCGGTGGCCGCGGGCGACATGATTTATGTCGACGCGGGCACGGTGCACTCCATCTGGCCCGGGCCGATCCTGCTTGAAACGCAGCAATACTCCGACGTGACGTACCGCATGTACGACTACGGGCGCCCGCGCGAGCTGCATATCGAGAAGTCGCTCGAGGCGACGAAGTTCAACACGCGCGCCGGAAAAATCGCTCCCGTGGAGCTTGCCGATCGGACGGTGCTCATTGACGCCGAATACTTTCGAATCGAGCGGATTTCGATTGGCGGCTCGATGACGAGTGAAAAACTGCGGGGCGCTGTTGGCAAGCGCGGGCTGGCGTATCTTTTTGCGGCGAGGGGTGCGGCGCACATTGCCGGTGCGGACGCAGAAAACGCGGATTTTGCACCGGTTGATCTGCCGCGAGGCGGAATCGTTGCGGTCCCTGCGGCTTCGCCAGAGTTTGTGCTCCGGGCGGCGGGCGACGCGCGTGAGCCGCTCGAGGTCATTCGGATCACGCCCAACTGGCCAGTGTAGGCGCGCACTGGATGCGTTATCGTGGGGAGCATGGTCAAGGTCTCCATCTTCTACCCCAGCAAGCCTGACGGCCACTTCGATGTGGACTATTACCTCAACACTCATATGCCGCTGGCAATGGGGCTGCTCGGCATCGCGGTCAAGGCCGTTTCCGTCGAAATTGGAATGCTCGGCGGACTGCCCGACCAGCTGCCTCCATTTACAGCGATCTGTAATTACACCTGCGAGACTGCGCAGGCGTTCACCGACGCTTTTCTGCCCAATGCGGACCTGCTGCAGGGCGATATTCCCAAATTCACTAATATCGCTCCGGTGATTCAGGTGAGCGAAATCCGGCTGCAGCAGTAAAAGGCGTAGATCTGAAGACGCGGCAGCGTGGTTCTCGGAACTTTTGCACAATCCTAGCGTTGCAACTTGGCCGATGGAGGAGAATCTAAGGTGTTATGAATTCTCGATTTGCAGTACCCTCCGATCTTCGCGGCGCCGTAGACGCGGCTGCTGCCGACTGGCAAGCCAAGAACAAAGTCGACCGCTTCTGGCAGAAAGATGCGTCGCTGTGGACGAAAGACGGCGAAGAGAAGTGGATGGGCTGGATCGATATTGTCGAGCGCCAGCAGAAAGACCTGGCGACGTTTGCGGAGCTGGGCGGCGACATAGAAAGCGCCGACTTCCGGTCGGTGGTGCTGCTGGGTATGGGCGGCTCGAGCCTTTGCCCCGAGGTTCTGGCCAAGACATTCGGTCCTCGGCCGGGATTTCCGGAGCTGCATATCGTCGATTCCACCGATCCCGCGCAGGTGAAGGCTGCCTGCGATTCGGTCGATTTGGCGGAGACGCTGGTGATTGTCGCAAGCAAATCCGGATCGACACTCGAGCCGAATATTCTGAAGCAATATTTCTTCGACGAGATGCGGCGCGCGGTCGGCCAGGACCAGGTGGGCAGCCACTTCATCGCCATTACCGATCCCGGCTCGAAGATGGAGCAGGTGGCGAAGGCCGACGGCTTCAGGGATATTTTTTACGGCGATCCGGAGATCGGAGGCCGCTACTCCGCGCTCTCGAACTTTGGTGTGGTGCCGGCGACAGTTGCGGGGCTGAACGTGGAAACGCTTCTGGCGGAAGCGGCGAAGGCTGTCGCTCTCGCCAAGTTGCCGGTTGCAGAAAACCCCGGCGTACAACTCGGCCTGCTGCTGGGAACGGCGGCGAATGCCGGCCGCGACAAGATCACCATCTTCACCTCGCCTGAGATTGCAGACTTGGGCGCATGGCTCGAGCAGTTGATCGCTGAATCCACGGGCAAGCAAGGGAAGGGAATTACTCCGGTCGACCGCGAAGCGATTGGCGCGCCGAATGTCTATGGCAACGATCGCGTGTTTGCATATGTAAAGCTAGGTGCTACCAAGGATGCAGATCTGGACGCGAAGGTCGCAGCTCTCGAAGCCGCCGGCCATCCTGTTGTGCACTTCGAGGTCGACGGACTTTATGAGATCTTCGGCCAGTTCTTTACGTGGGAAATTGCGACTGCGGTTGCGGGATCGGTGATCGGCATCAATCCTTTCAACCAGCCTGATGTTGAATCCGCAAAAATTGAAACCCGCGCGCTCACTTCCGAATATGAGAAATCCGGCAAGCTGCCTCAGCGCACGCCGTTCCTCGCGGGCACAAGCGATTCCGGCGAATCATTCGCGCTCTACGCGACAGATTCATACGCTGCGAAGCTGAAGAGCGCGGCGCCAAGCCAGACGCTGGCGGGGATTCTGCGTGCGCATCTCGATCAGCTTGGTGCAGGCGACTACTTTGCAACCGTTGCGTTCCTGCCGATGTTCGAAGAGAACGAGGCGATCATCCAGGGCTTCCGCCACAAGGTGCGCGACCAGAAACACGTGGCCACGTGCCTCGGTTTCGGCCCGCGCTTCCTGCACTCCACCGGGCAGGATTACAAGGGCGGACCGAACACGGGCGTGTTCCTGCAAATCACGGCAGGCCACGCCGACGACATGGACATTCCTGGCCAGAAATACAGCTTCGGCGTCGTCATTGATGCGCAGGCGGCAGGTGACCTGGCGGTGCTGGAATCGCGGGGGCGCAGGGCTCTGCGGGTGCATCTTGGCACCGACGTGGCGGCGGGCCTAAAGGCTTTGGCTGCAGCCGTTAACGCGGCGCTCGCCTAGGAAACTTTTTCCCGAGGGCCGGGTTTAAGCCGTTAACTGGCTCAGCCGAGTCTCGTCTAACGGTTTGAGCCGGTGAAGGAACTCGCGAAGGCCGTTTTCATCCGGCGTGAATCGGCATGCCGCCGGTGAGGACGAGATAGAGGAGAAACGATGATGTCGATCAGGAAGAGGGTCACACAGCTCGCGGCATTCGCAGGGTTGGCCATGCTTTGCGCCGTAGGCGCGCAGGCGCAGGATGCGGGCGCGGCGCCGCAGTCTCAAGACCAGCCGGCGCCGGCACAAGCTGGCCAGCGCACCGATGGACAAATTGAGATGGATGTGGTCCACGCCCTTGACGCTTCAGCCGCGTTGAAGAACGATTTGATTACCGCAGCCACGATTCAAGGCGAGGTCACGCTTTCAGGAACCGTTTCGAGCGACGCCTCAAAGCAATTGGCGGAGTCGATTGCTTCGCACGTCGACGGCGTGACCAAGGTGCATAACAATCTTCAGGTCGGCAACCCCGGCCCGGATGCTCAAGCTCCGCAGCCAGCTCCCGATCAGGGCGAAGTGCCGGATGCCGATCAGACGCCGGCGCAGCAGCAGATGTCGAATCTGCCGCCGCCAGGACCAGCGCCCGATCAGGGCCCGGACCCGGCCGCGGCGAACACTCAGGGCTACCCGCAGCAGCCTCCCGCGTATCCGAACAACCAGCCGCCGCAGGGCTATCCACAGCAAGGGGGCTATCCTCCACAGGGCGGTTATCCGGCGCGGCCGCAATATCAGAGTCCGCAGAACTCGCAGTATCCGCCCTATCAGTACCAGCAGGCGCGTGGACCTGTGACGATTCCCGCGGGAATGTTGTTGCAGGTGCGGACCAGCGAACCGGTCGATAGCAAGCATGCCAAGCCCGGAGAGCCCATTCAGTTCACGGTGATTCAGGATGTAGCCGTCGGCGGAGTGCTGGCGATTCCGCGCGGCGCCACGGTGCACGGCGTGGTGACCGATGCAAAGAACGTGGGCTCCGGCAAGCTGGCCGGGAATTCCGTGTTGGGATTGACGCTGACCTCGTTGGACCTCGGCGGGCAAAGCTATCCGCTTACGACGAATGAGTTCAGGGTGAAGGGCCCGAACAAAGCCGGACAGACGGTGAACAATGCACTCGGAGGAGCGGTGATCGGCGCGATTATCGGCTGCGCCATCGGCCGCGGACCGGGATGCGCTATTGGCGCGGGCGCCGGCGCCGCAGGAGGAACTGCCGCCTCGGCGGCATCAGGCGGACCACGAGTCTGGATTCCTGCAGAGGCGCTGGTCACTTTCCACATAGATCAGCCGCTGACTGTGAATCCTGTTAGTCCGCAGGAAGCTGCGCGGCTTGCTGAAGGGCTTTATCCCGGCGGCCCGACCCTCTATCGTCGCGGACCTTATGGTTACCCGCGCTATGGCTACTATGCCGGCTACGGGTACCCTTACCCGCCGGTTTATTACCGGCCATACTTCCTGGTCGGCGGCGTGTACTACTGGCGGTGAGAAGAACAGCCAATAGCAAGTAGCCAATAGCCAGTAATAAACGGGCATCCCGCTGAGGCGGGATGCCCGTTGTGTTTTCGGCTTTAGACCAAGTTGCGCGGCGGGTTCGCGCGTAAGCGGCATGCTCAATCCATGCGCCACGCTCGTCTATAATTACTAAGTCGCATTCAGCGAGAATTGCGCTTTTTGAGCCGCGGCGCGCATGCAGCTTCACTGCTGTTCTTCGCCGCTTCGGCTTGCCGCGCTCAGAGGGTTGGAAGTCCATCCATGATTCGTTTCCTGCAAACTGACAATCGCATGGTCAAGGCGCTGATCGTCGTCATCATCGGCGCGGCATCCGTCACCATGGTTCTTTATCTCATTCCCGGACTGGGCGGCGTGGGATCGACCACACCCGACACTTACGCGGTCGTTTATCCGCATTGGTATAGCCGCATTCTTTCCGCGGGCGACGAGATCAAGCAGGCAAGAGTCGAGCAGATTGCGCAGAGTCAGCTCGAACAGCGCAACCCGCAATATGCCAACAATCCGATTGCTGTGCGGATCGTCGAGCAGCAGGTGGGCCAGCAATTGGTGCAGCAGCAGGTGCTCATTGTCGAAGCGCACAAGCTGGGCATCTACGCAACCGACGCCGACTTTTGGCACTTTCTCAGCACTGGCCCATACGCTCAGGTCATTTTTCCTGAAGGCAAATACATCGGTAACGACGCGTTCCGGCAGCTTCTTGACGATCGTGCGCATGAGTCGGTGGACGAGTTTGCCAGCGAAGTCAAGGATGAGCTCACGATCCAGCGTCTCGAGGCCTATATCACCGCGGGCGTAACAGTGAGCGACAAAGAAGTGCGCGACAGCTACCTGAAGCAGAACGTAAAGATTAAATTTGACTACGCGGTGCTGTCGGCGGACGATTTGCGCAAGACCATCAATCCCACCGACGCGCAGCTGGAAGCGTTCTTCAAGGCCAATGCGGCGCGCTACGCGCAAGCGGTTCCGGAAGAGCGCAAGATCACCTACTTTGCGTTCACCGACAGTCAGATTCCCGGCGGCGTGCAACCGCCCAGCCAGCAGGCGATCCAGCAGTATTACAACGACCACCAGGCCGACTACTCCGTGCCCGAGCAGTCAAAGGCGCGCCACATCCTTATCAGCGTGCCGCCGAATGCCGACGCCAAAACCGATGCGGCGGCGAAAGCGAAGGCTGAGATGGTTCTGAAGCTGCTGCAGGCGGGAGGCGACTGGACCAAGCTGGCCAAACAGTATTCTGACGACCCTGGCAGCAAGGACCAGGGTGGCGAACTGGGATTTGCGCAGCGCGGCAAGATGGTGCCCGCGTTCGACAATGCGATCTTCACACAGAAGATCGGCGAGATCGACATTGTGAAGACCAACTTCGGCTATCACATTGTGCAAGTGGAAGAGCGCCAAACTGCGCACACGCAGCCGCTGAGCGAAGTGCAGGCGAGCATTGTGGCCAACCTGACGCGCGAAGCGCAGGCCAATGCCGAAAACAATTATGCGCAGCAGTTGACCAGCGAGGCGATCAAGAATGGCCTGGAAAAGACTGCTGTGGCGCACCACCTCGATGTGGTCACCACCGATCCTGTGCCAAGCACAGGAGTGATCGCGGCGTTGCCCGACAGTGCGCAGATTCTTGAGAAAGCCTTCCAGGCCAAGCAGGGCGACCCGCCACAGTCGGCGCCCACCGGCGAAGGCTATGCAATCTTCCAAGTGACGGCGATTGTGCCGGCGCATGCGCCGACCTTTGCCGACTGGAAAGATCATGTGCTCGAGGATTACCGGCAGGAGCAGCTTCCGGCATTGCTGAACGCCAAGACCAAGCAGCTTGCCGATCAGGCGCAAGCGACGAAGGATCTGGCCAAGGCCGCCAAGGCCGTGGGCGCAACTTTGAAAACCAGCGACCTGGTGGGCGAAACCGGCCAGGTGCCCGATTTTGGCGAGGTCGGCCAGGTTGCTCCGCAACTGTTCGACATGAATGTGGGTGCAATCAGCGGGCCCATCAATGCCGGCCGCACTGGAGTCGTGGTCAAGATCGACGACAAGCAGGAGCCGACGCCCGACGAAATCCAGAAAAATCTCGACCAGACGCGCGATGAGCTGCTGAATCAGCGGCGCAATCAAGCATTCAGCATCTTCGCGAGCACCATTTGGAACGACTACAAGAAGAACAAGCGCGTGGTCATCAACGCAAAGTCGCAGGAACCGACGCCGGGGCAGTAATCGCTCTGGTGAAAAAACAGAGAAGGCCCGCAGCCATCAAGGTTGCGGGCCTTTCGTTTTCGCGGCGAATGAGGACCGGAGCGGGCTTATCTCAGGCCGGTCGTCGCGAAGGGCAGCCCAGTCGTCGGCGAGTTCTCGGGGTCGGCGTCGAGATTCGGTTTGATCGAACCGGCTGGGAATGAAGCTGGCGCTACCGTCACATTCCAACCGTCGACTGCGATCAGCGCGGGCTCGTTTTTGAAATCGCTTGTCGCGGCATGCATTTCGATGGATATCGTCTCGCCCGGCGCCAGCGAGACGTAATTATCGCTATAGAAAACCGGCAGAACGCGCTCACCCGATTTTCGGCGCAGTTGCACGTGCGCCATCAAGGCAATGTGGCTGGTCGGGTTGTGAAGAACCACGCGCAGACTGCGCTGGCCCGGCAAGTTTTCTTTTGGCGCTTCTACCGTTGCGGTTAAAGTGACCTTCGGCATCGTGTTGAGCGCTGTTAGATCGTCGGGGTCGTCAGGCTGTGCGCGCCAATAGAAATTCGTCGAGAGCAACTTGCCGGCGTTGTCGCGCAGATCGAGCTTGATGAAGTGAACCGCTGAAACCGTTGGAGGGAAATCGATGACGCCGACATCGGTGGCAACATCGGGAGCGGCGGTGAGACTTGAATCGTGTTCGTACGCCAGCGAGCCGTCGAGATTGTAAACCGAAATGTGCGCCCGCAGATTCTGGATCGCATCGGGCTTGTTATTGATCACCTGGATGTGGTCCGTGGATTCATTGAACTGGATGTGAACCAGTTCCGAAGCGTGCATGACGGCAAAGTAGGAAGACATCGGCTCCAGATCGTAGTGGTAGATCTGCCACACGAAGCTAGGCTGCGCGGGGTCGCTCATCCACGTGACGACGGCCGTCGTGGGATGAAACAGGAGCGCGTTGCGCCCTTCGTACATGGCGCGGAACGCTTCGTAGTTCGCCATCTGCCCCTTGCGCGCGAAGTCGGCAAGGTTGGTGAAACTGCCATAACGGCCGGCAATGATGATGGGGTAGAGATCGCCGTGCTGGTTTCCTTTTGCCAGGTCGTGCGCAGCCCAATCGTCGTTGATCGTCTCCCAATCTTTCTGGGGCATCATGCCGTGGATCGATTCCAACGTCGGAATCGACACGCTGCCGGTTTCCGTCTTGAAAAAGTCGTCGGTGACGATGTAGAACTCGCGCGGCGCGCGCCAGTAGTATGGCCCATGCGATCGCACTCCTGGGCCGTCGGTCGAATTCGGCCAATAGATTCGCGACGGATCGACCTCGGCGAGCGTCTCGCGGAGAGCGGCGTCGATCTCCGGCGGCGGATCGCCCTCGTTGCGCGCGCACCACAAAAGGATCGAAGGATGGTTGCGGAAGCGCAAAACCTTATCGCGCACGTTCGCAACGTAGGTGGGAACGTCATCGGGATCGGGGCCATCGAGCGGGTTGGGCTGGAAGAATTCGTCCCAGACTGGCAACCCATATTTGTCGCACAGCTCGTAGAAATCTTCGCCGGTGCTCTGGCCCACCCAATTGCGAATCAGATTGAGATTCGCAAGCTTGTGCAGGCGAATCTCCGTGTCGAGCCGCTGGCGCGGAATGCGCTTCAGCGCTTCGTCGAGCCCCCAATCGCCGCCGCGAATGAAAATGGGCACGCCATTCACGCTGATCGTCAGCGTGTCAGTTCCGGGGACCGTGTAGCTGATCTTGCGCACGCCGAAATCGACATCTTTGGCGTCGGAAACCGCGCCGCTAGCAGTGAACTCAAGGTGCAGCTTGTACATATCCTGCGCGCCGTAGCCATTCGGCCACCACAGCCGCGGATGATCCATGTGCAGCGCCGGTGTGTTCTTCGCATCGAAGGTGATCTGCTGGGAGCTATGCGGCGGCAGAGTCACCGGCTGCTCGAATGCGATTTTCTCAATTGATCCGCGCACAACGCCCGATACCGGCGCGTCCGTCAGGTTCTCGATGGTGGTTTGGACGGTCACGTCCGCGGAATCGGTCTTCGGCAGTGGCAGGTCCGTCGTCACGAACGGATCTTTCAAGCGCACGGGCCCGGTAGCGGAGAGAAAGACCTTCTGCCATATTCCGCTGTCGCGATCGCGCACGGCATTGAGCCAGTCCCAGCCGATGGTCGAGAGAAACGTGGGGCCATCGAGCGCAGTCACGCCGCCATTCAGGCCCACGCCGTTGCGCAGCGTGTGCTCGTGCGGAACGCCGGGATGCGGCTCGGGAGTAATCAGCACGGCAATCACCGCCGGCTGGCCGGGCGTCACATGCGCCGTCACGTCGAAAATTCCGCGGATGAATGCGCCGCGAATACTGCCAACCTGCGCACCATTCACCCACACTTCCGCGGAGAAGTTGATGCCGTCGAAATTGAGCCAGACGTGGCGATCTTTGTAAGCGGCGGGGACGCGGACGACGGTGCGGTACCAGTACGACGTGTGAACGAGGCTTTCAGGAATGATTTCAGCGCGGTCGTTTTCGCCGTAGAGCGGCTCAGGATAAACGCGATCGTTGACGAGAGATGTAAGCACCGTGCCGGGAACCGTCGCAGCGTACCAACCCTTCGTGTCGAAGCCGGCCGACGAAACCTGTGCGCCGGGCTGCGGCACCTTCGCCACATCCTGCAACTGCCATCCAGAGCCGACTTCGACAAGCTGCGGAATGGTCGGCGCCGCGACGGCGGCCTGAGACGAGAGCACGAATGAAATCAAAACCAGGGCAGAGATGCAGAGGAAAGAGCGGTGCAGACGATTTTTCATCAACGGAGAGCCACCTCGTTCAGTTGAGCGCAACAAAAAGCTATGCGGGAACACGCCCAACATTGTCTCAAATGCGGCTGACTTCCCGCGTCCGGCGACCCACTTGCAATAATTGCTTCATGGAGTTTCAACGATCATCCGGAGTTTTATTGCACGTCAGCTCGCTGCCTTCTTATGGCGGTATCGGCGATCTCGGTCCCGCTGCACATGAGTTTGTTGATTTTCTGGCGCGCGCAAAACAGCACATCTGGCAGGTTCTGCCGCTTTGCCCGACTGGATACGGAAACTCCCCCTACGCGGGATCCTCGGCGATGGCCGGCAATCCTTCGCTGATCGGTCTTGAAGCTCTTGTCGAATCAGGATGGATCGATGCGGCGCGCATCGCGGGGCTCACCGGCAGCTCGGGAGCCGTAAATTTCGATGAAGTCGAGGCGCGGAAATGGCCGCTGCTCGAGGAGGCGGCGGGAAATTTTCTCGATTGCGGGCTCGACGAGGATTCCCTGTCCGAACAGTGGGCCGATTTCGAGCAGTTTTGCCACGACGAGGCGGCATGGCTCAACGACTACGCGCTCTACGCCGTGCTGCGACGCGAATTCAATACCGGCGCGTGGACAGAATGGCCGGAGCCGCTGCGGCGACGCAATCCAAAAGCGTTGGCGGAAGCTGCAGCGAAGCACGAGCGAAAGGTCGCAATCGAGCGCGTGCTGCAGTTTGCTTTTTCGCAACAATGGGAACGTCTGCAGGAGGTTGCCGACCGAAATGCCATCCGGATCCTTGGCGACGTGGCGATTTTCGTGAACATGGATTCGGCAGACGTGTGGGTTCATCCCGAGCTCTTCGAGCTCGACAAAGATTTGAAGCCGATTCGCATAGCCGGAGTCCCGCCGGATTATTTTTCGCCAACCGGTCAGCGCTGGGGCAATCCGCTCTATCGCTGGGATGTGCTGGCCGCGCCCGACGCAAACGGAGTTCGATTCGGCTGGTGGGTCGATCGCATCCGCCGCGCCGTTGCGCTTTACGACATCGTGCGCCTCGATCATTTCCGTGGATTTGAGGCTTACTGGGCGATTCCCGCCGCGGAAGAAACAGCGGTGAACGGCGAGTGGGTGAAGGCGCCAGGACTCGAGTTGTTCCGCACCCTCGAAGCGGAGCTTGGACCGCTGCCGCTGGTGGCCGAAGACCTGGGCATGATCACGCCCGAGGTGGATGCTCTGCGCCAGGAGTTGGGGATGCCGGGAATGAAAGTCATGCAGTTCGGATTCAGCAGCAAGGGCGCGCACATTCACCTGCCGCACAGATTCACCACAGGCACGGTGGCCTACACGGGCACGCACGACAACGACACAACGCAGGGCTGGTGGGACTCTGCGAACGAAAAGATACACAAGACCGCGGAGGATCTATTGGGGCCGATCGACGACAAGCCGGCGTGGCCGTTGATTCGAGCCGCCGAGGCGAGCGTGGCTGCGTTGGCCATTGTTCCCGTGCAGGACCTTCTGGAACTCGGCGCCGAGGCGCGCATGAATACACCCGCAGTGCCAACGGGGAATTGGAGCTGGCGCGCGCCGGAAGATTGCTGGACGGACGAGTTGGCCGGGCGACTCGCGGTGCTGGCCGAGGTCACCGACCGAGATAATGATCCGATTGGCGAAGCAGGCAATAGCGAGTAGCCAATAGCCAGTAGCCAGTAGCCAATAGCGAATAGCCAATAGAAAAGCCAGGAATCAATTCTCCGGCCGGCTGAGGTGCTGGAAGTCGAATCTGTTGGTCCCAGCGATTCCAAATGTTTGCTGTCTACTGGCTATTGGCTACTCTCCTACCGATAACTCGAATCATCGAAGCGGCTCATGTCGAGCGAGTCGTCGAGCACGCCGAGAGTGACGATGGCAAAGGTAAATACGGTGGTGTCCGGTTCGAGATGGCCGCCGATGGATTTGTCCGGAAGGGCCAGCGTGATGTGCGGATGCACGCGGCCATTCATCACAATTCCGCTCATGCCGATGATGTCTGCGGGCTGGGTGAGATTCTTGACGAATAAAATCTTCGACGGCATATCGCGGTTCGATACCATGTGCAGCTGATAGCCGCGCACCGACCCCACGGCACCGAGAATCACGGCATTCTTGATCTTCTGTTCCGCGATCATTTTTTCAAGGCCCGCAAGCAGATCCGCTCCGAACTTGAAGCGCAGCACGACGATCCGCTGCAAATGTCCGCTGACCGCGAACACATCGGGCACGTCCGGGCTGTTCGGCTTGGAATCGACCGCAGGGTTACCCGTAGCGTGGCTCACCTCGCGCCGCGTCTCCTGCGCCGGCAGCGCCATGCACGCTGACAGCAGTGCAACAACAAAAAACATTTTCATGTGCATTCTCCATCGCGGCAGAACCTTTATTGCAAAAAGGCAAAAGCCGCCCGTCTCCGGTTGCGGCTTTTCCTGGTCCGTCGCTCCCTTGCTTCCTTGTTTTCAGAACGGTATGTCGTCGTCCGAGATCTCGGCTGCTTGTGAGTAGTCGTCCGCGCCCGTGGGCTGGCGCTGATCCTCGTTCACAGCCGCGCTCGCGGAACTTGAAGACCGGCTGTATCCGCCGCCGCCCTGTGAGTCGTCGCGCCCTGAGAGCAGCGAAAGATCGTTGACGATAATCTCGGTGCGGTAGCGCTTGGCCTTCGTGTCCTTGTCTTCCCAGCTGCGCGTCTGGATTTTGCCCTCGATGTAGAGCTTCGACCCTTTCTTCACGTAGTCGCGGACAATTTCGGCGGTGCGCTTGAAAGCGACCAGGTTGTGCCATTCCGTGCGATCCTGCCAGTTGCCCTGTGCGTCCTGAAAGCGGTCGCTGGTGGCGAGAGAAAAATTCGCCACCTGGGTACCACCCGGAGTCGAACGAATCTCGGGGTCCTTGCCGACATTTCCTAAAAGAATTACTTTGTTTACGCTCTTCGCCATGTTCTTGCTCTCCAGTTGCCCGCGGGTAATTCAGATGTTGTCAAAAGTATAGACCCCGACGAGTCGCACTCTCGGGTGTGGGAAACGTTTGGGGGCTGTTGAGTAAGGTGATCGGTGCTTTGCAGCTGTCTGGCCAGCAGCAATCCCGGCGTTGCGGAGAGTTTTCCGTCGCAATGCCGACTTTTGAGGACCCGTCCAAGTTCGGTGAGTACCTTGGCGATTTGGCATGAAATGAGATATTGAATTGCGTTCCGCTGGGAGCGAATCATTTCCCAGATCGGACGATTAACGATGGCTTTCAGCGACTTTTGCAAGCGCGATGGCCTTATCTTGTGTGCCGTCTGGGCCCAAGATGCTGACTCCGACACCGCCATTCTGGTCGAGGAAACTGACGATATAACCGCCGTCGGTGAATCCCGCACTCTTGATGCCAACAGCCTTCAAACCCAGATTGGAAATCGAAGATCCGCCAGACTGTTGCTGCGCCTGCATTGTGAGCTGCATATGAGCCGTGTCGGCAATCGTCACGATCACTTTGTTGCTTGCCGAACCAGCCCAGGTGCATCGGCTGAGAACCCCGGGAATCGGTTTGCCCAATTCACCGGCGCCGACAGAGAGCCCTGTGGCTTTGGCAATATCCGCCTGGGAAAGCAGGCCACAGGCGTCGGCCGGCGCGGCATGCGCGGGCATAGTGAAGGCGACGATCACAGCAGCGGAAATGAGGATGCTTTGAGTCTTTTGTCTGAACACCGGGTAACCTCCACACATGTGAGAAACCTGTATTGCCGATGACTTGGGACCTGGGAAATGACGAGCCTGCCCCAATTCGAATACCGGCACAGCCACTTCTCGAGCAATGCCGGGCTGTTCGTTGCATGTGCGTTCCCGAAGACTCGAACGCAAGTCGAATTCCAGACAGAATCTTAATATACCCTTCGGTTGGGAATTCTGCCGGTGCGCCGCGAAAGCTGGAAGCGCAGCGCCGAGGCTTAGCTCATCCGCGCCTGTTCGCGAAACTGATGTGCAACGGCCTCCAGAAAAGTCTCCACGGTTGTGTCCGCGGGGATTTCGAGGCCGGATTTTGCGCACAGTGCGGTCGCAATGCGACCAGCAAGGGCGGCTCGCGTCGTCAGATCCATGTCGAATCGGCGTGTGAAGAAGTTTTCCAGCACTTCGAGATCAGAGGCGGAAAGCTTCGCCAGCGCGGGGGCCGGCAACACTACGCGCAGATGCGGCGGGCCGCCCCACGGACCCGGTGCTGCCGGCGCAGAGGTCGCAAGCCCCGAGCCAGAGCCTGCATCGTAGGCCAGCGCCGGCGCAGTGATGGTGCGCGAAGAGTTTTGGCTCCATTGCGGCGAGTCCACTTCGCGATCGCGAACCACTAGCGTTCCGGCCACCATGTCGCCCAGGCGCTGATTGCGTTTGCTTAAGAAAATTGTGACCACGCCGATGGCATAAAAACTGGGAAGCGCGTCGACGAATCGAACCAGATTGCGCGCCAGCGCCTCAACAAAATTCACTCCGCGGCCCGATTGGTGAATTACGCGAATGTGCGCGACCCTCTTGCCCGGCGTGCGGCCGTTGCCGAAAGCTTCAAAGAGCGCGAAATAGCCCCACTGCAAAAGGAAAACGATGATCAATAGGATTCCGACGGCCCAGTTGGCGGAAACGCCCCCGAAGAAGTGCAGCGCCGGAACAATGATGGCCGCCAGCAACGCGAGGACGAGAAAAACCAATCCCCAGATCAGATAATCGACCAGGATCGCGATGAAGCGGCTGCCGATGCCGGCCAGCGGCATCTCGATCGCCACCAGCTCCGGGGTGTCGATGTTAAGCTGATCTCCAATCGGCTCCATGGCGACTATTCTCTCCAATCAGTGGCTGGCGAAGCGCCGCCCCTACTGGGATCGTTTGGCCGCGCTGCTGGGCGAGGCCACAACGGGCGGCGTGCGTCAGCTTTCGCGCGCCGAACTTCGCGAAACTGCGCTGCTCTATCGCCAGGCTGCAAGCGATCTCTCTACGTTGCGCCAGGACTCGACTGCCCGCGCCTATGCCGACCACGTTAACCAGTTATTGGCTCGCGCCCACCATATCATCTATTCCAGCCGGCGCAAAGGCTTCAAAAGGATTTTCTATTTTTTGCGCGATGATTACCCGGCAACTGTGCAGCGCCAGATTCGCTACGTACTGCTGGCATTGGTGATTTCACTGGGCGGCGCGCTGCTGGGCACTCTGCTGACACTGGCACGGCCGCAGTTCATGCGCCACATGCTGGGCCCGGTGATGGTCGAGACCATCGAACGCCATGAAATGTGGACGCATTCGATTGTCGCCATCAAGCCCATCGCGTCGAGCGCCATCATGACCAACAACCTGACCGTGTGCTTTGTCGCATTTGCGGGCGGCATCGTCTTCGGTCTCGGGCCGGTCTGGTCAATGTTTTTCAACGGACTGTTGCTGGGCGTGGTCGGCGTGGCCTGCGCGCAACACGGCATGTCGGTCGATCTATGGAGTTTTGTCGCGCCGCATGGCTCGCTGGAGCTGCCATCGATCCTTCTCGCCGGCGGCGCCGGGTTGCGCCTCGCGCACGGCGTGCTCTTTCCTGGAATCTACAGCCGGCGAGATTCCATTGCGCTGGCTGGTGTTGAAGCCACGCGGCTTGTTTCCGGCGTGATTCCGCTGCTCGTGATCGCGGGATCGTTGGAAGGATTCTTTTCTCCATCGAATGCGCCCGTTCCCCTGAAGTTCATGGTCGGCGGAACGCTGTTCACGCTGTTGCTGGTGTGGCTGTTCCGGCCGCTGAAGCGGGCGGAGAGCTTCGTGGTCAAACCTGCTAACGATTCCGGCAAGGCAGCTCAAGCGGCGGCGCCGAAGCTAAGCAAGAGGCAGAAGCGCTTGAGGACGCTGGTTTCCGTTTCTATCGGCGGGATTTCCGTGTTGGCTGTGATCATCTGGCCAGCCCAAAAAGTTCCAATTCAAATGGCTTTTTACTCAGCGATCGTTATTGTCCCACTGATCTTTACCTTTTGGTCAGGTTGGTCTCGCGGCCGATTTTGGATTTGTGCCTTCCTTGTGCTCATATTGCACGCTGCGGCTCTTCTCTTGGTTCGGCCGTTGTTTCCATTTCGGTCGGCTTGGACCATCGTCCCTTATGCTGTTCTGGAGAGCGCCGTCTTGGCGGCCGCAGTCTTCAAGATTCTTGGGGAGGACGAAAAACTCGATCAGGCGTCTCGAGCGTGATCTCAGGCCTGCCGCGGGAGCGGCCAATGATCTCAGCCATCTCCAGCGTTCTAACTCCCAAAGTTCGCTCACTCTTTTAATGGGACTTCAAGCGGCAACGAATGCGCGAACAACCCCGCTGCTTGACTCGACGTCCTAGTAGTCGTGGCTTGACACGCCTGCTGACGCGCGTCCATACATTGCAATGCGCTGAGCGCCCGTAGATCGCGTTCCGGGCTGTCAGGATTCCATGTGCAAGGAAACCTATATACGAGCCAGGAGATGATTCCCATGAAAAGCGCTCTTGCGGTACTCACCGCGTTCGCCGCTACTGCTGCGATGTCAATCCCAGCGTTTGCTCAAGACAAAGTCGATAACGAGCTCACCGAAGCTACCCAGATTATTCAAGAAATGACAGGCCCGGAAGCGCAGGCGGGCATCCCCAACGATGTTTTAACCGACGCCAAATGCATTGCCGTGATTCCCAAGCTGTTCAAGGCTGGAATCGGCATTGGCGGCGAGCATGGCAATGGCGTAGCCACCTGCAAGGAGGCAGACGGGCGCTGGAGCCCGCCCGCTCCTTTCAGCATGACTGGCGCCAGCGTTGGGTTGCAGCTCGGCGGCGAGGAAGTGGGCTACGTCATGCTGGCAATGAACCACGACGGAATGCAGGCACTGATGTCGGGCCACTTTAAAGTGGGCGCGGGCGTGAATGCCGCCGCGGGTCCAGTTGGCCGAGATGCTTCAGCTTCGACCGGGTGGCGTGGCGCCGCGTTGCTCAGCTATTCGCGCGCCAAGGGCGCTTATGCAGGCGCAACACTGAACGGCAGTGAGTTGAATCAGGATCACGAAGCGACCCGGCAGCTCTACGGGCATGAAGTGCCTTTCGATGCCATCCTGAACGGCAGCGTTCACTTCCCGGATCAGGGCGACGCCGCGCAGTTCGTTCACACGGTGAATCACGCGGTCAATCGCGCCGAGCGCGGGCAGTAAGCGCCCCGCCAAGGCACGTTGGTACGCAGGTACATTGACCAAGCTCGAAGTGTTTGATCGATTTGATTAATGGGAGAAGAAGAGCCGAGCCGGCGTTTCCGGCCCGGCTCTTTCGCCGTTTGCCGGCTGTCGCAAATGAATCGCGACGGAAGTTGGACCCCAAGCTCACACCATTGCGCGCTCTTTCACCTTTAAGTACTGATTCAGTACGGCCGCGGTTAGCTGTGCTGGGTCAAGGTCAAGTGTGAGCGCGCCCTGATCGCGGAGGCGCGCCAACAGCAGCTCGCGGCGAGCGGTCAGTTCCTGCGCCGCCGAGGCGCGAAACATCTCCTCAACATTCTTGGGGCGCGCGTTCGCGATGGCCGTCACATCGGGTTGCGCCATCGCGACAAACAGCAGGACATGGCGATGCAGCAGCTGCATGGCGCCGTCCACGACCTCCGGGCGCATCGCGGTTTCTGCCAGATCGGTGATCCAAAGAATGAGAGCGCGGCGCGGCTGCCAGCGGTTGAGCGTGGCCGTGGCGCGCAGGTGGTCGGCCTCGCTCGATTCTGCGCGCGCTTGCGCAAGCGCTTCCACGATTTGCCGCAGATGTGTGTGGCCTCGACCGGGAAGAACTCGCTGCTGCACTTTTTGGCCGTAAACCAGCAGGCCCACGCGATCGCCGGAATAAAGCGCCAATTGCGCAAGGGCTGTTGCGGTGGAGCACGCGTAGTCGAGTTTCGAATAGCCGCGCCGGCCTTCAACGCCGCGGACGCCGGTCTGCCCATACGCGCTGCGGTTGATTTCGCCGCCCCGGAAGATTCTGCCGCGCAGCAGCCTGCCGGCATCGAGGACGATCCAGACCGGCTGGCTGCGCTCAGTTTGATAGCGGCGCGTCACCAACTGGCCGCGGCGCGCGGTGGCCGTCCAGCAAACGTCGCGCAGATCGTCGCCTTCAAGGTATTCGCGCAGGCTTTCGAAGTCGCGGCCCAATCCACGCTCGCGCGCGCGGCGAAGCTGCAACTCGATCTGGCGGCCACGCGCAAGAAAAATCTCCTGATCCTCGCCCTGACGCAGCGCGGGATAAACGCGCACTGGCTGCTCGAGATCGGCCACTGCCCAACGCTCCACCAGCCCCAACGCCGACGCGTAGCGGATATAAACTTTGCCGGCGCGTGCATCGCCCCGTTCGCGCGGTTCGATCTTGTAGCTGAGGACGGCCGGAACCCGAGGATACGCTCGCAGCGAATGTGTTGCGGGCGTAATCACCAGCGCATCGGGCAAATCGTCCACCAGTTTGCAATCAAGCACGATTCCGCCATCGTGCTCGACGGAGAGTCGAATTTCGGTTTCGCTCTCGAGCGAAGGCGCGTTGCTCCACGAGCGTTCGACGGCGATGCGGGGCGCAGCGGGCAGCCGCAATCCGTCGAGAAGCGCCGCCGTGAGCACCAGCGCATCCCACTCGACCATGCCCCATCCCCACGACGCGTGGAAGAATCCCGGCATCGCGAGCAGAAGTCCAGCGGCAAGCAGCCAGATCGCGCGCGGTGTGAGGCCAAACGCAAGGCGGCCGCGCGGCCGGCAAGCCGCTCGAATCGGCTCGGGATGGAGCGAGGACGAAATCATGCGCGCGGCACCGCGACCGCGGCCAGCACGTCATTCAGCACGCGATCCGGATCGAATCCCTCGAGTTCGGCTTCGGGTTTGAGCAGAATGCGATGGCGCATCACCGGCAGCACGGCGCGCTTCACGTCATCGGGAATGATGTAATCGCGGTCTTCGAATGCGGCGAAAGCCTGCGCCACGCGCAACAGGCAAATGGCGGCACGAGGACTGGCTCCCAGCGCCAGCATGGGCCACTCGCGCGTGCGGCGAACGAGATCGAGGATGTAACCGTAGAGATCGCTCTCCACGCGAATGGCGCGAATTTCATCGCGCGCCGCGGCCAGCAGGCCCGCAGCGAGCGGCTGAATTTTCGCGTCTTCAAGCAGGTTTGCGCCGGATGAGCCGTGATGACGCTCGAGCATCTGCCGCTCTTCGGCCACCGCCGGATAGCCAACCCTGATTTTCAAGAGAAACCGGTCGAGCTGCGCTTCGGGCAGCGGATACGTTCCTTCAAAGTCGATGGGGTTTTCCGTGGCGAAGACGGTGAACCAAGGCGGAAGCGGCCGTTGCACGCCGTCGCTCGTCACCTGGCGCTCTTCCATACATTCAAGCAGCGCGGCCTGCGTGCGCGGAGGCATGCGGTTGATCTCGTCCACCAGCAGCAGATCGGTGAAGACAGGTCCCGCGTGAAAAGCAAACGAGTCTGCGCCGGGCCGAAACATGGTGGTGCCCAGAATGTCTGCGGGCATCAGGTCCGGCGTGCCCTGGACGCGCTGGAAGCCGAGGCCGAGCAGCCGGCCGACTGATTTAACGATGAGCGTTTTCGCGATTCCCGGCACGCCTTCAAGCAATGCGTGGCCTTGCGTGAGCACCGCGACCAGCACTTCGCCGATCACTTCGCTCTGCCCTGCGATCACACGTCCCAATTCCGCGCGCGATGCGGCCAGCAGTTGCCGCGTCGCATCCAGGCCCACGCCGGCAGACTGCGAGCCTTGCTCAGTATTTGTTCCCTCGGTCATTCCATCCTCCTTGCAATCCTCGTTCGACGTGTTCAAGTTCGCGCCGAAAATCCGCTCCCTTAAAAACCAGCCTTCATCGCTGCGGTCCGCTCGGCCGTGCCGCCGCGTTGATCGTTTCGCTGAGCCGGCCAAGCGCCTGAACCAAAGCTAATGCGCTCTTCGGCTGTAGTTTGTCGTTGTTGGCGGCCGCTTCGCAATCGGCCAGATCCTTCTCCAGACTTGGCGGAACATTCGGGAAGCGACGGCGCAGCGCAATGGCAAGCTCCTGCGCGCTCATCTTCGCGCCCTTCAACCCGCACAAATCTCCCATGCGTCGGCGAAAGCGCTCGTACGCCAGCTCCACCGCGGTGGCTGATGCTTTCGCCTCGGCATAAAGCGATCCCAGCGCCTCAAGGAACTCCACGGGTGTTGTGCGCACCGGCACGGGCAGGTCGCGCACCGGTCCGCGCCGCCGGCTGAAGCTGAAGACGATGAGCACGCCGATCAAAAGCAGCGCGCCGCGCAAGAGCCACATCGCCGGCCCGCTTGCGTAGTACCATTCCGTGCGTGCTTCGCCGTGCAGCGACTCATCCCAATAAAAGTTGTGTCCATCGCGCGGGCCAAGCGAGCTCAAAAACAAATTCAGATTATGGGCGCGGCTGATCGTTCCATTCTCAAGCGGTGTGGAGCTGGCCCACCAGACCACACGACCCTTGTCCGCAGCGTATTCCACCACAGCCGGCGAGCCCGCGCAGTTGTAGTCGACGCGATCCAGCGGATGCTCGAATCCCCACGTGGCCTCGGGAGCCATCCACACTTCGCCGGAGCTGGCCAGCGGATCGAGTCCCTGCGCAGTGAGCTGGCACTGCGCCTCGAGTTGCGGCGACGCCTGGGGGTTGCCGTCGGGAGCAAGCATACCGCCGGTCCATCCAGTCACCAGAATGCGTCCGCCTTTGGCAACGATGTCACGCACCGCCTGCAAGTCTTCCGCTTCAATGTCCGTCTGGTCAGGCTCGGCAAAAATCACCACCGTCTGGTTGTCGGCACGGTTGGCCAAATCGCTCAGCGGCTGCTCCCAGCGCTGCACGTTGTAGCCGCTAGCCTGCAGCGTTTCGTAGGCTGCGCGTGCGCCGTGCCTGCCGGTCAAATAGGAGCTGGGAACCGGGTTGTTGTCGTCGTTTTCGTTCCTCGGCAGAAACACAGTCAGAAGAGCCAGCGCGAGAACCGCAATTCCACAACCGATCAGCAGCCGGCGATCTTTTGAGTCGAGGGAAGGGAAGAGTTTCATTCCGCCGGCACCCCCAGCGCGCGCACAACGTCGAGAGCCGCATTGAAATCGGATGCGGTGGCTTCGCGCCCGCCATACCAGGTCCGCTCAAAACTGCGCGTGAGTGCGGTCAGGTTGGTTTTCCGCGGATCGGAACTCGCAACCAGGGCAAGATATTCGCGCGGCGTGCGCGCGCGATCAGCCGGCCAAAGCCGTTTCGATTCGAGCAGGGAGATCGAGGCCCAGTAGAGAAAGTGGATCGCCTCGCGCCAACGTGCCTGTGTTGCCATCGCGCTCGCGTCCTTATACCAAAGCTGCCAATCGCGTGCCGAGGGAGCGCCCGGAGCGGTCTCTAAGTCAGGAACCAGTTTGACGCGAGAGCGCCGCTCGATGCGCAAAAAAAACCAGATCAACGCCGTGGCGATGCCGCCGGCAAGAAGGATGCGCAGCAGCCAAACGATCCAAGGCGTATGCGAGCCAAAACGCACCAGGCCGCCAAAGAAACGGTCAAGCAGGTTATCGATCCATTCGCTGAGGCGATCCATGGCCGAGACTTGCGTAACGCCCCGATAAGCTCGCTGCGACAGAATGGAGTTCAGCGTTTTTTTCTCGCTGCTGAAGTCGGGAGCAGGCGCCAGCGGCGATCCGGCCTGCGCGGCGTCGTTTCTAAGGCGCTGTCCGGCTTCGTCCAGCAGCGATTCCACCGGAACTTGCTTCGCGTTGGAATGGGACATCGCGCCGAAGACGCTTTTTCCGGCGGCCTCGTTTTTGTTGGCTGCGCGCGCCAGCACGGATCGAAGCCAGTCGTAGCGCACCTCGCGCGAATCCGTGCCCAATAAACCGTGGACACGATTGTCGGGTCCAATTTGAGCGGGGTCACAGGCCGGAAACTTCGCATTCGACGCGTCAACCGCGGGTTTTTGTGACCACTGCGCCTTGCAGGCGACAACAATAGTGGCCAGATCTGAGAGGTGCTGCTGAAATTGCGCAACCGTCACGTCGCGCAAACCCGCGTTCGATGGAATCTGCTGTGCGCGCGCCGGAAAAGCGACACAAGCGAACAGCACCGGCAACGCGAACGCTGCCGCCAAATGTGCCGCTGCTTGCCAACCTCTATTCGGCCGACCCGGATTCATGGTTATTCCACGGTATCAGGGGGTGCAACCGGCCACGAAACGCCCGCACTCGGAGGCGCTGGCGCAGTGGGCGTGGGCTGCGCCAGTCCGGCCTGCTGCATCATCCACTCGATGTCGAAGCCTTCCTTGCGAATGCGCTGGTCATAGTAGAAGAGCACGAGGGCGATGGCCGAAACTGGCGCGAGCAAAACCTGCAACAGGAAGTCCACCACGAATCGGATAACTTCCGCCGCCAAAAGACCCATCTGCGATTGGCCATGTCCTGCCGCCGAAGCCACTCCGACGATGATCAGAACCGGGATCGCCGCGACCATCGACAAGGCGATGCTGAGGGCAAATACGAGCAGGTACATCAGTAAGACGCGGCCGCGCGTGCCCGGGCTCAGCTTCCACGAGCGCATCAGCGAATCCCAGGGGGGCAGGTTTTCCACGACGCATGCGGGCAGACCAAGGGAGAAGCTAAGCATCAGCCATACGATTGCAACAAACGCCACAATCCCGACTATGACAGCCAAAAATCCAGCGGCGATTGAAGCGCCGCCGCCACCCGCGGCCGCGCCAATTGCGACCAGAACTACAATCAGTACCGTCGCGGCGCCTGCGGGAAGACCGCCCGCAATGAGTCCTTGCAGAAAAATGAATCCGAGGCAGCGCCAGAACCTGGGTTTGACTGAAGCCAGCGCCCGCCGGATCGTGATCGTCTCGCCTCGGCTCACTCGTGCCGCCGCTTCCGTCATTCCCGCATAAGAAAAGACGGCAGCCACGATGTAGATGGGAATTACAATCACGACGGCGAGAATGATTGCAACGGCCATGATCGGGGTGAACTGATCACTGCTGGCCCTGATCCCCGGTATTGCAAAAATAATCGCTACGGCGACTGCCGTGATCGCAAAGATCACGCCGATCGGCAGCGCGGCCACACCGGTGAACATCCAGAAGTTTCGGCGATAGAGTTGCGCCGTGCGGTCCAGGATCTCCCCGAGTGTGGAGGGTCGAAGCGCTTCGCTCATGGGTTGCTCTCTTTCTCGCGGACAAACCTTGCACGCGGAAAATCTTCACTGTTATGCCGCGGGGCCGGGCGCCAATTCTTCGTTGCCCGGCTCGGGCAGCATTCCGGCCGCGCGCATCATCCACTCAATGTCGAAGCCTTCCTTGCGAATGCGCTGGTCGTAATAAAACAGCGTGAGGCCGGTGGAATAGATGGGGCCGATCAATGCGCTGGTCAGGAATACGCCGATTTGCTGCAGGAGCATCCATTCCCATGGCAACGGCTGGCCTGGATGTTTCACGGCGATGGCAATGAGCGGAAACCCGAATATGACGCCCAACAGCATCTTGACGGCTCCAACCAGCAGGCCGAGCACGAAGATGCGTCCGCGCGAGCCAAGGCTTAGCTCCACGCTGCGCTTGATAGCCGCCGACGCCGTCAGATTCTCTACCACGCACGCAGGCACCGCCAGCGAGTAGCGCAGCGACATCCAAACTGCGTAAATCATCGCCAGAAAGAAAAGCGGCATGAGCGCGAGCATGCCCAGCCCAGCCTCCATGAATGCTCCGGGATTTAGCCGGGCGGCAGCCTGCGATGCAGCCGGATTCGTCATAAAGTCGTGCGGCAGCAGTGTGAACGCTACGGCGAAAAATGCAATGTAAAGGACCGCGAACGGCGCCCACGCGCGAAACGTTGTCACCGTCATAAGCCACAAGTAGGTCCGCAGCCGCGGAACCACGCTTTTTGCCGCAGCCCGAATCGTGGCCGGCTTGTCCAGATACACCCACGCCACAGCTCGGTTGATCGCGGCGATCGACAGCCCCGCCAGGATCAGGACCACGAGCGCTTCCAGCACGGCCAACAACGCCGTACCCCACTGCCAATGCGACATCACGTTGGGATAACCGAGCAAATAAAGCGAGCGCAGATACAAAAGCTGCACTGCCAGCATGATCACGGCAAAGATGGTCGAAATCCCGGCAAAGAGCAGGAAGTGCGTCCTGTAGAGCTCGGCGGTGCGATCGAGAATTTCGCCGAGCGTCATGGGCCTGAGCTGGGTGTTCATTTCGCCTCTGCGTGGCTACACGCCGAGCACTCCGTTTCCATGTGGATTCGCTCGTCGTTTGACCCTGCGAAACCGTCAGAATCTGGGCCTCTAAAAAATGAATTCCTGAACGCTCCACGGATCGTAGCACAGGTCGTCATCGCGCAAGGCGGCTTTCGCAGCGCGAAAACCGGTTTGGCATGGCCGCTTGAAAAAACCTGCGATTTCTGATAACTAATACTTTAGTTGTTCGTCTACTGGAATGTGCGGGCGACGTAAATTTTCGACGTTTTTCTCATAGGATCAATCACTTAGCGATGCCACCGAAGAAATCCAATACGCTTACCGAAGCCGAGCTCAGGCTGATGAAGATTCTTTGGCGGCGCGGCGAGTCGGCCGTCACTGACCTAGTCGCGGCTTTGCCAGAAGATGAGCCGCTGGCCTACAACTCCGTGCTCACCACCATCCGGATCCTCGAGCAAAAAGGTTACGTCGAACACCGCCAGCAGGGTCGAGCCTTTGTCTACCGTCCGAGCGTCCAAGAGAATGAGGCCAGCCGCTCCGAAGTGCGCAATGTGCTCGATCGTTTCTTCGGCAGTTCGCGGGAAAAGCTGGTGTTGAGCCTGCTGGGCGACGAGGATCTTTCGGCTGAAGAATTGGCGCGACTGCGGGAAGCGATCCGCAACGCAGCGCCCGATGAGCAAAAGGAAGGGAAGTAGGAATGCCCCTGATTCACATGGCGGAAGCGGTTCTGGCGGCAAGCGACGCCGGCGCGAAGTGGGCCGACGCGGCATTTTCCGGCTTTGCGCAAGCTGCTGCGCCCGCCGCGATCGCCGCGTTGTGGCAAAGCCTGCTGATCGCGTTCGCCATGGTTCTCTGCCTGCGATTCCTGCTGCGCGCATCGGCGGCGCAGCGTTTTGCCGCATGGGCAGCGGCGTTCGCCGTGGCTGCGCTGCTGCCGATTCTGCCTTTGATCGAAAACTTACTCGTTGCACGGTTCGGTCCTGTCGCGGCCACCGCACCGGCAACCGGCACAGCAGCACATTCGTGGTTCGAGCTCGACAGCCGCTGGGCGCTCGTCATCGCCGCTCTCTGGCTGGCCGGCTCAGCGTTTCGCGCTATGGAGTTAATGTTTGACCTGCGCCGCCTGCGCAGGTTGTGGCACCGCGCAACACCGTTAGAACCGGACGCGAGCCTGCGCACCCTGCTTGCTGGCCTGTCACCTATCCGGCGCGTCGAGATTTGCACCACTCCCGATCTCGATCGGCCCAGCGTCATCGGCTTTTTCGCGCCGCGCGTCCTCATTCCCGATTGGCTCTATCCCCGCTTGACGCCCGGCGAGCTTGAGCAAGTCGTCCTTCATGAGGCCGAGCACCTGCGCCGGCGCGACGACTGGACCAATCTGCTGCAAAAACTTTCGCTGGTCGTGTTTCCGTTGAATCCGGCGCTGGCATGGATGGAGCGCCGCCTCTGCCGAGAGCGCGAAATGGCCTGCGACGAAGGGGTCATCGAACGAACGCGCGCTCCGCGCAGTTACGCTGCCTGCCTGACGTCGCTCGCCGAGCGTGAATTTGAACGGCGCCAATTCTTGCGGCGCGCTCAGGCTCTTTCTTTGGGAGCATTCGAGCGCCGTCCGGAACTGGCTCACCGCGTGCACAGCATTTTGCGGCGCAGGCCTGCGCTTCATCCCGTCGCCGCCGGCACGCTGGTTGGCGTTGTGGCATGCGGCCTGCTCGCCGCGGCAGTGGAACTGGCGCGCAGTCCAATGCTCGTTGCGTTCGTAGCCGCGCCGGATGCGCAATCCGCGGCTCTTGCGAGAGTGGGGAGCGCTGGGCCCGACCAAGCGCAGGTTTCTGATGTTGCGTCGAACGGCGCAACAACCCCGGCAGGCGACGACGCCGTCTTCCATCCTTCACAGCACTTCCGCGCCGTCGAAACCAGCGCAGTCATGCCTTTGAAACAAACTGGCAGGCCGGCGGCAGCTCGACCGAATCGTACCGACAAAGATCACTCTGCAGAAACGGCGATGAATGTGCCAGGCCTCGCGCCCCGCGCGAACCCAACGCATTCCGCGATGCAGACGCCGGACGCGCTTTCCCCACAGCCTCAGGAATTCGTGGTCCTCACCGCGTGGGAAGAAGTTCAGACCTCGGCGTTGCGCCCCAGATCCTTCGCAGACTATGACACCGGCGAAGGCACTCCGGAACAATCCGGCGCTGCGAAATCCCAGGCCCACCAAAACGTAGACGCGCCGATCACGTACACCCGCCTGATTCTTTTCGTGGTTCCGACCAACGCCACAACGAGCGCACCAACCAAAACCGCACAGGGCTCGAAGCCGGCGCGCACGTCAAGTTCACGTTCCTATCAGCCTCCGACTTTCGACAGCGGCTGGCTGTTCTTCCAACTCTGATCATGTAACCGAACAAACCATGGAGATGAAGCAATGTCGTTCACAACTAATTCATTAGTAGCAGCAGTGAGGAAGCTGGCGGTTCCTGCGGGAATTCTCGCCACGCTCCTCTTTTCGCTCGCGTTCTTCTTTGACCACAGCCGCGCGCACGCCGCTGTTGCCGGGCCTCTCGATGAGAGCAGCGTCTCTTCGCTCGTTGCACTCGACAACGCGGTGGAGGCGGTCGCCTCGCGCGTCACGCCTGCGGTCGTCAACGTTGCCGTCACATCGCGCGTCGCCCCTGGCGATCAGGACTCAGACAACGACGGTCAGGGCGGCCAGCAATTTGGCGGCGGCATCAACCCGCAGGATCTGCCTCCGGGCTTCCGGCAGTTCTTCTTCGGTCCCGGCGGTCGACAGATGCAGCCGCAGCAACAGTTCGAACATGGAATCGGCAGTGGAATCATCATCTCTCCCGATGGCTACATCGTGACCAATGACCACGTGGTCAACGGCGCAACGCAGATTCGCGTCACGCTGAACGACCGCCGCGTCTTCACCGCAAAACTGATCGGCGTTGATAAGCTGAACGACCTTGCCGTCATCAAAATCGATGCGCACGACCTGACCAGCGTGCCATGGGGCGATTCCAGCAAAGTGAAGCCGGGCGAAACCGTGCTTGCGTTCGGCAATCCCTTTGGCAACTTCCCCTTTACCGTCACGCGCGGCATCATCAGCGGTCTCGATCGCCCCAATCCTTACCGTGACGACCCGCGCAAACCCGGCGCCTTCATCCAGACCGATGCGGCCATCAATCCCGGCAACTCCGGCGGCCCGCTGGTGAACGCATACGGCGAAGTCATCGGGATCAACACCTTCATCATTTCGGGCAGCGGATCGTTCGCCGGCGCGGGCTTCGCGATTCCGTCGCAGATTGCGCAAACCTCAGCGCAGGAGATCATCAAGAACGGCACTGTCCACCACGGCTACCTGGGCATCAGCATGAACGACGTCACGCCCGACAACTCCAGCTTTTTCAACCTGCCTGATGCGACGGGCGCCATCGTAAGCCAGGTGACGCCGGATTCACCGGCAAGCAAGGCTGGACTTCAGAGCGGCGACGTGCTTCGCGAAGTCGACGGCAAAAAAATCCCCAACGGCAGCATGCTGCAAGTGACCGTAAGCGAAATGTCTCCCGGCACGCCCATCACGTTGGGAATTCTTCGCGACGGCAAGCCCGAAACGCTGCACGTGACCGTCGGCGAGTTCCACGCCAACAACGAGGTTGCGAGCAATGACGAGCAGGGCGGCCAGCAGCACGCCCGGCTTGGGCTCACGGTAGCCAATCTAACGCCCGATCTGCGCCAGCAATTCAACGTGCCTGAGAATGTGAAGGGCGCGGTCATCCAGTCGGTGCGTCCGGGCAGCGCAGCTGAAGATGCGGGCCTCGCTCCTGGCGATGTGATTCTCGGAGTCGACCGTCATCCCGTCGAGAATGCCGACAGCTTTGTGAATCAGATTCACTCTGAGCCGGCAGGCAAAGACGTGCTGCTTCTGGTGTGGGCAAACGGCGGCCAAAGCTATTTGGTCATCCACCCCGATCAGAATCCGCAAAACGGCGAGTAGGCCGCTGAAGAAGGCAGCTCCAGCTGCCCTACAAAATGCAAAGGCCCCATCCGCATTCCGGGTGGGGCTTTCGCATTGTTCCCACTTCAAATCTCAGGCTGCCCGCTGCGCGTTGGGCGCGCTCTGAAACTTGTCGATGGCGTCGGCCACTGCGGTCAACACCTGGTCGTACGACCCCATCATCTCGTGCTGATGCGAATCGTTCGTTGACCACAGCACGCGAATCTTGAACGCGTCGGCGGTCACCTCCGCAACCAGCGCTTCCGGCTCGGGATCGCCCAGTACGCCGGAAACTCCGCGAACCGCGTCGACGATGGCTTTCTTCAGCCCATCCAGGTCTCCGGTCTTCTTCACGTCGAAATCGTATTGCCAGCGCCGCATGCCTTCGGCCGTATTCACGATGACTGATTTGGTAAACAAATCGGCGTTCGGAATGACGACCTCGCGTTCGTCGTAGGTCACAATAATCGTGGCGCGGGTTTGAATCTCCTTCACCTTTCCCTCGAACGCGTCAACCTTGATCTCGTCGCCTACGCGAAACGGCTCCGACCACAGCAGCAGCAGGCCGGCAAGAAAATTCTGCAGAATGTTCTGGAACGCGAAGCCAATCGCCACGCCGCCAATGCCCAGGATCTTGATCAGGTCCGACGCTCTGAATGACGGAGCCACGACCGAGATCGAAACCAGCAATCCCAGCATGATTGTGGCGCCCGCGACGAGCCTCGCGAAAACCAGCGCAACATTCGCGCGGCGGCGCAAGATTGTTTTCGTGATCACACGCGCCAGCAACCTGCTGAGCAAGTAGAAAAGAAAGAAAACTGCAATCGCCAGCACCAGCGCAGGCACCCGATCGATGAATCCGCTGCCCATGTTTTGCGCTGCGTGCCAAAGTTTCCCGACCGTCGAGTTCATCCCCGCCTCCTGATTTCAGGCTCCGGCTTTCGCCCCGTGCTTTGGTTTAGATGCTTGCGCTCGGAAGGCTGTGCCGATCCCCCGGTTCAGTTCGCTGCCCGGTAGCCAACGAAGTTGACCGCCGGGAATCGCATTTTTCCTGCGTTTGCTGCAACAAACCGCCGTGATCCATCGTCTTGTGAAATGCATTGCATGCATGCGATTGCGCAATGGGCGGGAGAAACGCGAAACCAGGGTCGATGTAGGCCGAAGCCAATGAAGCCAAGTCGCCGCGACCACCAAGGAGCGGCGACATCGACGCAACAGATGGTGGCCAGCAACTCTGGTTTCGCCGGTAGCCGGGGTCGTTGTCCCAATGCTTCACGGCAGGTGGTACGCGGAATTCGTGACGCGAAGGTTTAAGGCCGCAGCAGTTGGGCGGCCGAAGAAGAGTCAAGGTCTACCTGGGGGGGAGATCAGGATTCTTCGTGACCTGGGACGACAAAGTGCCTCACTCGTGAGTCGGGGGACATAACGGGTGAGGCACAAATGTTTTTGCACCGATGGCCGGCGAAGCGCGGCGCAAAGAAAGCCGGAAAGCGCACGTTCATTGTGAAACCGCACTAGGCCTGCCACTTCATCATCTGCGTAAGCTGCAACAGGTTCCCGCAGGTGTCGTTCACCGTCGCAATCTTCGAAGCGGTCACGTCGGTCGGCGGCATCGTGAACTCCGCGCCCTTGGCCTTCATACGGTCGTAGTCGGCCTGCAGATCGTCCGTGAAGAACATCGCCGCGGGCTGCTTCTGCTCAAACAAGGCCTGCTGATAAGCCTTGGCCGCGGGATTGTTATTCAGCGCCAGTTGCAGCTCTGTGCCGTCGGGATCTTCGGCCGAAGAAACCGTCAGCCAGCGATAAGGCCCGTTGCTGAAGTCGGATTTCTTTTTGAAGCCGAGCACTTCTGTATAGAAGCGCAGAGCCTTTTCCTGGTCATCGACATATACGCTGGTCAGTTTGATCTTCATCGCTGTTCTCCTTTTCGCAATCGGTTTTCGGATCCCGAGTTTGAAAGAGCAACTTCAGTCGCGCTGCAAAAGGCCGCATAAAGTCTGGTGGCTTCAGGCTCTGAGCCGGGCTTTCGGACGCCGACGCTCGCTCTTCCATCCGGGTCTATGCAGCCGTCGCCACCGAAGCAGTGGTTCTTGCCGCCCGGCGCGCGCTGCGCCACTTTGCCGCATAGTGCAGCAGGTACAAATACACGCCCGAAAGAAACAGCAGCGCCAGGGGAAGTACGGCCAGAACGCCGAGCGCGTTGGTGTATCTGTGCATCAAAACGGCGATGAGGTTTACGGTCATTCCAACCATCAGCGCCGACGAAAGCCAGCGGTGAATCATGCGAATCGAATGGTTCCAGTTCATTCCACACCTCCAAGGACTTTCTCGAGTCCATCCATGAATTTCTTCCAGCCATACCGCGCCCCGTTGTAGTTGGCCTGCTGTTCGGGGCTGAATCCGGACTGCTCCATTCGCACGTGCGTGCCGCCGTCAACGGGAGTCAGTGTCCAAAGCACCGTCCATTGCAAGCCAGGTGAGCTTTCGCTTTTGCCCACGCCCCACGAGTACGACAGCCGCCGCAGCGGTTCGACCACCAGCACTTCGCCGTCCACGATTCCGTTCCAGCCCGGCTTTGGGTCCGTGCGGAACTGAAATTTGCGGCCCATCTCCGGCGCGAAGTCGTTGGCCATCATCCATTGCGTCAGCAGGTCGGTCTCCGTCAACGCGCGCCAGAGTTTTTCCGGGGAGTGCTTGAAGACGCGCTCGACAACCAGAGTGCGTGTGGCAGCGCCCGCTGTCGTTTCCGCTTGGGTGCTCATGGCTCCATCCTTTCCAATAGCTCTTCCAACCTATCGAAGCGCTCACGCCAGAATGCGCCGTAGAGATCGAGCCACTGCAGCATCGGCTCCAGCGCGGCGGGTTCGGCATGATAGTGCGTTTCGCGCCCCTCGCGGCGATGGCGAACCAGCTTGGCGCGCTTCAGCACGGTCAAGTGCTTCGATACCGCCGGCTGCGAGACGCCCGCGCTGCGCGTCAATGCGTGCACCGTCTGCTCTCCGTGCCGCGTCAGCTCCTCAAAGAGAGCCCTGCGCGTGGGATCGGCTAGAGCACGGAATACGGAATTGGGGTTCGATCGCATGACAGAAATAACCATAACCAAACGGTTATGGATTGTCAAGTGGGGCAAGCCGATATTTTTTCGCGGGGTCGGAGTGTGTTTCATCATCCAGTGACCCCGGCTCCTCGAGTCTTCGTATAAGATTCAACTCTCAAGTGTCCAATTGCGGTCGGAATTCGAATGCGGTGAATCAAAAGCAGAGAAGGAGAAATAACAATGCCCACAATCAAGACAAAAGATGGCGTCGAGATTTTCTACAAGGACTGGGGAAGTGGCCAACCCATTGTGTTCAGCCATGGATGGCCGCTATCGGCCGATGACTGGGACGCGCAGATGCTTTTCTTTTTGCAGCACGGTTATCGCGTGATTGCACATGACCGGCGAGGCCATGGACGATCGAGCCAGGTTGCCGATGGACACGATCTGGATCATTACGCCGACGACCTGGCCGCACTAACCGCACATCTGGATTTGAAAAACGCGATCCATGTGGGGCATTCGACCGGCGGCGGCGAAGTGACGCGCTATCTGGGGCGGCATGGCGAAAGCCGCGTAGCCAAGGCAGCGCTGATTAGCGCGGTGCCGCCGCTGATGTTGAAGACGGCGGCGAATCCGCTGGGACTTCCCAAGGCGGTGTTTGACGATCTGCAGGCGCAACTGGCGGCGAATCGGTCGCAGTTTTATCTCGACCTGCCAACCGGACCTTTCTATGGATTCAACCGGCCGGGCGTGAAATCGCTCCAGTCCGCGATATGGAATTGGTGGCGGCAGGGCATGATGGGAGGCGCGAAGGCGCATTACGACGGGATCGTGGCCTTTTCTCAGACGGATTTCACTGAGGACTTGAAGAAGATCACGGTTCCGGTGCTGGTGATGCACAGCGAAGACGACCAGATCGTTCCTTATGTCGCTTCGGGGCCGTTGACGGCGAAGTTGCTGAAAAACGGAACGCTGAAAACCTTCAAAGACTTCCCGCACGGCATGATTACTACGCAAGCGGAGACGGTCAACGCGGATCTGCTGGCGTTCTTCAAGAGCTAAGGAGTCTTTTTTCGGGCGGCGTTTCAGTGGTGCTTAATGATGCGGCTAGTTTCGGGAATTCTGGCCGGGGTTAGCGATTGTCGGGTGCCGCGCTGGATTCGCGCCGATTGCGCAGCCACTTGGCCACTCCCAGCGCCAGCAGCAACAGCCCGAACGGGATGCACATGAGTGCGACAATCAGCGCGAACCATCCGGAGTTGGTGCTGGCTCCAAGTCGCGAGTAGCCACCGAGAACTGTCGTCAGCAGGACGATCGCCAGCACGCCCGCGCCGAGCATCGATCCGCCCCATCGCAAAAGCTGGCGCGTGCCGTCGTCTGGCAGCTTCGAAGGTTTCGATCCCGTGATTTGCGGGCTTGCGGGCATGGCTCTATCCCAGCGCCAGCCGCAGCATCGCGTAGGTGACCACGCCGGTGACGGAGACGTAGAGCCAGATGGGGAACGTCCAGCGCGCGATTTTTCGGTGCTGCGGAATCCGGCCAGTCAGCGAGAAGAAAAACGTTACCAGGATCATCGGCAGCACAATCGTCGCCAGAACAATGTGGCTCGCCAGCAGCCAAAGATAAAACGTCCGAAAAGCCGCATGGACGGGATACCGCACGTCGCCGTGCAGCGCGTGGTGTGCAATGTAGCCGATGAGAAACAGCGTGGAAAAGACGAACGCCGTGATCATCGACGCGCGATGTTGCCTGATCTTGCGCGCGCGAATGAACGTGTAGCCGATGAGCAGCGCCGTCGCGGCAAGGCCGTTGAAGACCGCGTTCATGGCGGGCAGGAACGCGTATTGCGAGCTGGTGGCCGCGGCGGGATGAATATAGATGAGCCAGAAGAGGAAGAGCGACGCCGCGGCGCTGACAACAAGAATGATGGCGATGGCCGGGCCGGTGCTTGACCGATGAATTGAATTTGGAGCCGCGACGGTCATGCGCTAGCCTTTCGCGCGCGCGCAAAGCATCAGCGTCGTAAAGAGCAACGGCAAGTAGATCACGCTCACCTTCAGCAGGTCGCGTGCCAGCTTGCGGCTCTCATCTTCTGACTTGGCGCGAAGAATCCGCGCAAAGCGGATCGTGTACGCGAGGTAGACGAGCCCCAGAATCGTCGCCGGAATCGCGTAGGCCGCGCTCGTCATGCCCAGCCGCCACGGCGCCAGCGAAACGGGAATCATCAGCACAGCGTAGAAGAGCGCTTCGACGACGGTCGACCATCCATCGGGCTGGACAACCGGAAGCATACGAATACCGGCGCGCGCGTAGTCCTCGCGGTAGAGCCACGCAATCGACATGAAGTGAGGGAACTGCCAGACGAAAAGGATGGCGAATAGCGCAACGCCCGGCCACTCGATGCGCCCGCGAGCCGCGGTCCAGCCCAGCAATGGCCCCATGGCGCCAGGAAACGCGCCGATGAAAGTGGCCAGGCTGGTGACGCGCTTGAGAGGCGTGTAAATCGCCACATAAGTGAACGCCGTGAGCAGCGCCAACGAAACCGTGAGCAGATTGGTTGTGTACGCAAGCCAGACTGCGCCGAGAGCAACCGTAACCACGCCGCCGAGGATTCCGATAGAGAGCGGCCAGCGGCCCGACGCCAGAGGCCGATCGGCTGTACGCTTCATGCGCGCGTCCGAAGAACGCTCAAGCGCCTGGTTCAACGCGCCCGCGCCAGCAGAGATGAGGCCGATGCCGAGCAGCATGTCCAGCAATCCGCGCTGCAAGGTGGAGATGCCCGACTGCATGGATCCCAGATAGAAGCCGCCCCAGCCGGTGACGAGCACCAGCCCCACGACCTTGACCTTGAAGAACTCGCGCAGATCGTGAATCAGCGTGGCCGTCACGCCGGGCGCCGGTGCATGAAGCGTGTGAGGTCCAGGCGCGCGAAGAGCGTGTGTCGAGGGGTTCGCCGCGAGTTCAGAGGACGCAGCGGCTTGGGAAGCGATGGTCATTGGGATGAGGAATGATGAGATCGGCGCGAGCGAGCAGAGCTCATTGAACCGGTACCGGCCAGCGCGCACGCCTGACGAATCCGGCTTGATTCGATGATAACAAGCGCGGCGGGGTTGGCGGAGCGTGTCGCCAAGCCCTCGCGAGGTGAGCGACCAGGGAACCTCGGGACGCAATCGATTATTGTTTTGACACGCGTCGCTCAGGCCATTTAGCGTGCGGCCATTGGCGCTCACTCATCCCCGGGGTAATTCCGAGCGCCCGGAGGTAGAAAGATGCGGATGATGATGCACGTTGAATTCCCGCTTGAACCCTTCAACACGGCGGTTCGGAATGGTACGGCGGGCTCCATTATGAAGAAGATTCTCGACGACGCGAAGCCTGAAGCTGCGTATTTTGGCGAGCAGGACGGCAAGCGCGGCGGGATTCTGATTATCGACATGGCGAAGCCGTCTGACGTTCCAAGACTCGCCGAGCCGTGGTTCCTGAATTTCAACGCTGAGGTGAAGTTCAGAGTGGTGATGACGCCTCAGGATCTGGGCGAAGCGAATCTTGAGGCGCTGGGGAAGAAGTGGGGATGAGCCCTCAGGCAGGAACACTCAGCGCATTGAAGCAAAGGGCGGGAGCTGGAATGAAACGGCTCCCGCCTTGTTGCGTGTAGCAATCAAACGGACGTGAGAGCTGGCCGATCGAGCAGGCCGGGCACTGAGGTAACTCACCGGCGTGCCTGTTCGCTGCCCGGTTTGGGGGATGTGCCGCAGGCGCAAACACTCCTGTAAAATAGCCATAACCGGATGACGCAAATCCCTTCAGCGGCTGCTCCCCAGGCATCCCGCACCACGCGGGACCCGGAGTTGCGAGCGGCCGGATTCGATCCCGGCAAATCTCCGGTGATTCAAGTTCAGGGTCTGGGAAAGACCTATCAAACAGCGCATGGTGCGCTCGATCTGTTTCGGGACCTGAACCTTGAAGTGGAAGCCGGCGAAATGGTGGCGATTGTCGGCCAATCGGGCGCAGGAAAGAGCACACTTTTACACATTTTGGGAGCGCTTGATGCGCCTTCCGCGGGAACGGTATACTGCGCGTCAATCAACGTGGCAAAGCTGAGCGCAAAAGAGGCGGCAGCTTTCAGAAATCGCGAAATTGGTTACGTCTGGCAGTTCCATTACCTGCTGCCAGAGTTCACTGCGCTGGAAAATGTGGCCATGCCGCTTCTGGCGCGAGGGTCGGCAAAGATCGAAGCATACGACACGGCAAGAAAATGGCTGGGCGAAGTGGGTTTGGAAGACCGCGGCAGCCATCGGCCGGGTGAGTTGTCAGGGGGAGAGCAACAACGGGTGGCGCTGGCACGCGCGCTGGTCTGCGGTCCACGGCTGCTCTTAGCCGACGAGCCCACGGGCGACCTTGACGGCCAGACTGCGGGCCGGGTGTTTGACCTGATCGAGCGTTTGCACGGGAGCCACGGGCTCACATCGATCCTGGTCACGCACAACATGGATTTGGCGGTTCGATGCCGGCGAACGCTGCGGCTCGAAAATGGAAGGCTGACGGATATCACAGACGCAGGGCAAAAAGGGCCCCAAGCTGGACAGATTCAATAGAAAAAGCGACACTTTTGCATCTTTTTGAGTCTTATGAAAGAGGGCCTGAGCGACGGTTTTCAGGCTTAGGAGAGGTCGGGGTGGTAGTCGGCGTCAGCACTGGAGCTCGCCGACGACAAAGCAAGAGGGAATAAGACCATCCAAAAGAGCTGTTCGGAGCACGCGATCTCTTTCGAGAGGCTCCGGCGGCGAAGCAACAGAAGGGTGAACGCGGGCTGGGCCGAGGCCGGAAAACCACCGGACGGCTACTTCAAGCGAGCGCCTGAGGATCCCCGAATACGGGGGGGAGCTCAAAAATATGTTCGAGCGGTACACGGAAAAGGCGCGGCGCGTAATCTTCTTTGCGCGGTACGAGGCCAGCCAGTTCGGCTCGCCCTACATCGAGACTGAGCATTTATTGCTGGGTTTGCTTCGCGAAGACAAGGCCTTAACCAATCGCTTTCTGCGTTCGCACGCCTCGGTGGAGTCGATCCGGAAGCAAATTGAAGCGCACACCACCATCCGCGAGAAGGTTTCGACCAGCGTCGATCTGCCGCTTTCGAACGAATGCAAGCGGGTGCTGGCGTATGCCGCGGAAGAAGCCGAGCGGTTGGGACACAAACACATTGGCACGGAACATCTGCTGCTGGGACTTTTGCGGGAAGAGAAGTGCTTTGCCTCGGAGATCCTTCAGGAGCGCGGACTGAAGCTCACGCAGATTCGCGATGAGCTGGCGCGCGTGACGCAGGAGAAGGCGCCGCCGCAGCAGCGGCAGCGCGAGTCAAGCCTGTTGGCCGAGTTCAGCCGCGACCTGACCCAGGCCGCGATGGATGGGCAGCTCGATCCGCTGGTTGGGCGCGAAGGCGAGCTGGAGCGCTCGGTGCAGATTCTTTGCCGGCGGACGAAAAATAACCCAGTGCTGATTGGCGAGCCGGGCGTTGGCAAGACGGCAATCGTTGAAGGCCTTGCGCAGCGCATTGCCGACGGCGAAGTGCCGAGCTTCCTGGCCGACAAGCGTGTGCTGGCGCTCGATCTTTCGCTCATCGTCGCGGGAACCAAATACCGCGGCCAGTTCGAGGAGCGGCTCAAGACCATCATGAAAGAGCTGATGGAAAGCCAGAACTCGATCGTCTTTATCGACGAGTTGCACACGCTGGTTGGTGCTGGCTCGGCGGAGGGATCGCTCGATGCGGCGAACATCCTCAAGCCGGCGCTGTCGCGCGGCGAGATTCAGTGCATTGGTGCGACGACTCCGGCGGAATACCGCAAGTCGATCGAGAAGGACCGGTCGCTCGAGCGGCGCTTCCAGGCTGTCAAAGTTCCACCTCCGAACGAAGCCGAGGCGATCAAGATCATCATGGGCATCAAGGACCGCTATGAGAAGTTTCATGCGGTCAGCTACACCGATGCCGCGGTTGAATTCGCCGTTTCGCACTCGAACCGCTATATTCCTGACCGCTTTCTGCCCGACAAGGCGATCGACTTGATCGACGAAGCAGGTGCTCGCGTGAAGCTGCGCCAGACCTCGTTGCCCGATGAGATCACCGAGGTGCAGAAGCGCATCAAGTTCATCGTGCACCGCATGGATTCGGCGATTGCAAACCACGAATTCGAGAAAGCGCGTTTCTATTCCGACGAGGAGCGCAAGGAGCGCGAAAATCTGCGCGCGCTGCGCGACAAGTACCACCTCGACGATTCCGCGGCCGGCATCGTTGGCCGCGAAGACATCGAGGACGTCGTCAGCCGCTGGACGGGCGTGCCCGTGACCAGCATCAAAGAAGAAGAGACGCAGAAGCTGCTGCGCGTAGAAGAAGAGCTGCACAAGCGCGTGATCTCGCAGGACAAGGCGATCTCGGCGCTGGCGCGTGCTATCCGCCGCTCGCGTGCAGGCCTGAAGTCGCCGCACCGCCCCATCGGTTCGTTCCTTTTCCTGGGCCCGACCGGCGTGGGCAAAACCGAAATGGCGCGGACGCTGGCCAACTTCCTCTTCGGTTCCGACAAGGCTCTCATCCGCTTCGATATGTCGGAGTTCATGGAAAAGCATTCGGTGTCGAAGCTGATCGGCTCGCCTCCGGGCTACGTGGGCTACGAGGAGGGCGGACAGCTTACCGAGCGTGTCAAGCGCTCGCCTTACTCCGTCGTCCTGCTCGACGAAATCGAGAAAGCGCACCCGGATGTGTTCAACATCCTGTTGCAGGTGTTTGAAGATGGGCAGTTGACTGACGGCCTCGGCAACACAGTCGACTTCAAGAACACCATCGTGATCATGACGTCGAACATCGGCGCGCGCCACCTGCAAAAGAAGCAGGGCCTCGGCTTCCAAAGCGAGCGTGAAGACATCGTCAGCGAGAAGGTTGAGGAGCTGGTCAAGAACGAAGTCAAGAAGACGTTCAATCCCGAGTTCCTGAACCGCCTCGATGAAGTGATTCTCTTCCAGTCGCTCAACGACGCCGATCTCATCCAGATTGTCGAGCTGCTCGTGCAGCAGCTGAACGCCAACCTGGCGCAAAAGTCGATCACGATCTCGGTGAATGACGACGCCAAGAAGTGGATTCTCGACAAGACGCTCACTGACCGCAGCTACGGCGCTCGTCCGTTGCGGCGCGCGCTGCAGCGCTACGTCGAAGATCCGCTGTCGGAGGCGCTGATCGCAGGGCAGATTCAGGAGCGGCCGGCGTTCCTCGAGGTCTATCTCGACACCAACCAGCTCTTCTATCGCCCCGTGAGCAAAGACGACGAAGGCGGCAGCGAAGAGAAGGCCGCGGGCGTGCTGCTGTTCTCGAACTGAGTCAGTCTGGAATGAACCGAAAAGCCCCTGGGATCCAGGGGCTTTTTCTTTTGCGCGGAAACGAGGCTTGATGGATTTGTTTCTTGTTGGTGGCATCAGGCGTAAAGTCAATTCATCATCATTTTGTGGTGCATCGCTTTCGAAAGCTGAAGAGCATGAAATACCAGGCGGCAGTTTTCGCACTTCTTCTCGCCTCGCAGATGTGCCCTGCGCAAAAAAGCCCGCCGCCATCGCCGCAACCGCCTCCCAGCTTCACCATGCCCACCCCTGTGCCCATGCCCAGCAATCCTGATCCGTACGGCATTCAGCGCAAGATGGACGAAGAAAGAATGGAGCCGACCGAACCGCCGACAGCGCCGGTCACAGTTGCTCAGGTCGAGGAGATACTTGCCGGGAATCGAAATACGAGCGACGGAAAACTGGCAACTATTCTCTCCGGGTACTCGCTGACAGAACGCGTCACGCCCGCCCGGCTCACGCGCTGGACGACCGAGTTCACCCAACTGCAAACCAAGCAATCGCTGATCGCGCTCGCAGATGGATCGGCGTTTCTTCCGCTGCCCGCCGGGGACGCGTCCAATGACCCTGCTCCGCCGATCGCCGAGCAGCGGCGAATTGTTTCGGCCATGGCAATCTACCTCACCAAGACGCTGCCCGATCTTCCCAATCTTGTCGCCACTCGCCGAACCGTGTATTTTGAGGACCGTCCTCCCCGCCAACTTCCGCCTTCCACCGATCCCGCAGTCAATGATCGATCGGCAAACCGGCCCATGCATGTGGTGGCAACCTCGGATTCGGAGGTCACCTATTATCAGGGGCACGAGGTCACCGAGAAGAAGGCGGGGATCAACGAACTGCGACTCGACCCCGGTCGTTTCAGCACCGCCGGGGAATTTGGCCCGATTCTTTACGGCGTCATGCTCGATGCGCGTCAAAACAATCTGGCCTGGGCGGGATGGACGCCAGGCGCGCAAGGCCGCCTCGCTGTTTTTCGCTTTGACGCCACTCAGCAGACTTCGCACTTTTCTCTCAAGCCGCCCGGGCCCCAGAATCCGCAAGGGCGATTCGTTGCCTATCATGGCGAGCTTGCCGTCGATCCTGCCGATGGAACCATCATGCGCATTTCCGTCGTCGCGCGCCCTGCATCCAGCGACACCGTGAAAGAAGCGTCTATTGCCGTCGAATATGATCGCGTTGAGATTGGCGGGCATTTGTATACCTGCCCGTTGCGCGCCATCGCTCTTTCGAAGGTGCCGCTGCGCAAGGGGCAGGTACAGGACTCGCCGCCGCTGCAGACGCAACTGAACGACGTAGTCTTCGACCAATTCCACGTCTTTCGCGGTGACGTCCGCATCCTCGAGAAAGCCGTTGCGCAAGATGCCGCGCCCCAGCCGTAGCGGCTCTTCCTCTTCGGTTCCGACGACGAAGGCGGCACCGAAGAGAAGGCCGCGGGCGTGCTGCTGTTCAGCAACTGAGCTGCTCCAAAGCCAGAAAAAGCGCCCCCGAGAAATCGGGGGCGTTTTATTGCGGAATGCATATAGCATGGGGCGTTTATCGCGGGGGTGCTATACTTCACCTCACGAGGGATCGGTAATGGCTCAAGGCTGGCATCGGCGCGGTTTGGCACTGATTGCGGTGATCGCAATCGTGGCCGCAATCGCCTTGCTGCTGGTCCCGAGCGGTCATTCGGGCCATGCCGGCGCCTGGTTTGCGATCCTGCCGATCGTGCTTTTTGTCGGCGTGCTCGCGCCTCTCAGCCTCATTTCGCCCATCACCACCGCCGACATCGGGCGCGCGACTGACGATCCTCTACTCCCGGCATCCTTCCAACGTCCCCCGCCTCTCCGGCGCAGTTAATTCCATGAGAAACTGATCGGCCTTGCAGCGCAGCCCGTCTGCTCTGCGTCGCTTTCCATCGCCTCATGAAGCTGTGCTTGTTCAGGAAGGGTGTGCATGGGTTCCCATGTCTTCTATCTATGCTGTTCCGTTGCGGCAAGTCTTCCGTACCTCATCATCGTCGTGGTCGTTGTTCACTTCTTGTTGCGCCGGCTCAATTGGAAGCTCGACCAGCGCCGCGGGAAGCGTAACACGCGCTTTTGTCCGTCAGTGGGCGCACTCGGAATGATGCTGTTGTTTATGCAGGTCTTTGTCCGGCCGACACTCCAATACGTCCTCGAGACAAGGCAGGATCAGGATGTCGAGGAGGACGATGAGGGCGATCCAGAAAGCACGCTGAAACAACTGAACCAGCAGCTCAAACGAGTCCGGCGTGGCGAGAAGATTGGTGATCTCGTCTTGCGGCTGCGACGCGAGTCAAAGAGTGTCACCGCGGCATCTGAAACAAGGGGCGCATGAAGGATCTTTAGCCCCTAACATTTACACTGAAAGAGCGGAGAAGACTGTGTTTTTCGATAAGTTTTTAGCCAAAATCTTCGGCACGGCGAACGAGCGGGCCATCAAGCGGCTCATGCCGATTGTTGCCCAGATCAATGCCCTGGAGCCGGAGACGAAGAAGCTCTCGGACGAAGAGCTGCGAGCCAAGACTGCCGAGTTCAAGGAACGAATTGCGGCGCGGTTGGAAGGAATTGAAGACGCCGACGAGAAAAAGGCGGTCGAAAAAGAAGCCCTGGACGAGATTCTTCCTGAGGCCTTTGCGGTGGTCCGCGAGGCGGGCTGGCGCGCCGTGCAGATGCGGCATTTCGATGTGCAGCTAATCGGCGGCATGGTTCTGCACCAGGGCAAAATTGCTGAGATGAAGACCGGCGAAGGAAAAACGCTGGTTGCGACGCTTGCCTGCTATCTGAATGCGCTCGCCGGCCACGGCGTGCACGTGGTTACGGTGAACGACTACCTGGCCAAGCGCGACGCCGAGTGGATGGGAAAGATTTATGAGTTTCTCGGGTTGACGGTCGGAGTCATCGTCCACGACTTGAGCGACGATGAGCGCCGCGCCGCTTATGGTGCCGACATTACCTACGGCACCAACAACGAGTTCGGATTCGACTACCTGCGCGACAACATGAAATTCGAGATCAAGGATTGCGTGCAGCGCGGCCATTTCTACGCCATCGTCGACGAAGTGGACTCGATTTTGATCGACGAAGCGCGTACACCGCTCATCATCTCCGGTCCCACGGACCAGACCACGGACAAGTACGCGCGCGTGCGGCACATCATTCCGCAGCTGGAGATGGGCGAAGAGGTGGAGTGGAGCGACACGCAGCGCCAGGAGGAGCTGGGCATCCGCCTCGCCGAGGGCGAAAAGTATTTCAGCGGCGACTACTTTGTCGACGAGAAGCAACGCACCATCGGCGTAACGGACACGGGCTGGGAGACGATCGAAAAGGCTCTGGGAATCGGAAACATCGCCGACGCCGAAAACTGGGAACTGAAGCACTACGTCGAAACCGCGATCAAGGCGCACGCGCTTTACAAACGCGACGTCGACTACGTGGTGAAAGATGGCGAAGTCATCATCGTGGACACGTTCACCGGCCGCCTGATGCCGGGACGTCGCTGGAGCGACGGCCTGCATCAATCGATCGAGGCCAAGGAAGGCGTGAACATCCGCAAGGAAGACCAGACCCTGGCCACGATTACCTTCCAGAATTATTTTCGCCTCTATCAAAAGCTGAGCGGCATGACGGGAACCGCGGAGACTGAAGCGGCCGAGTTCGAGAAGATCTACAAGCTCGAAATCGTCGTGATTCCGACCAACAAGCCACTCTTGCGCCTCGAAAATCCCGACGTAGTGTTCCGCACCGAGAAAGAGAAGTACAAAGCCGTAGCAGAGAACATCGCGGAGCTGCATGCAAAGGGCCAGCCGGCGCTGGTGGGCACAACATCGATTGAAAAGTCGGAGCGGCTATCGGCGATCCTGCAGAAGAAGGGCGTACAGCACGTTGTGTTGAACGCGAAGTTCCACGAGCGCGAGGCGGAGATCGTGGCGCAGGCCGGCCGCCGCGGCATGGTCACGATCGCCACCAACATGGCGGGACGCGGCACCGATATTCTGCTCGGCGGCAATCCCGAATTCATGGCCCGTCAGCAGCTGGTGAAAAAGAACCAGGCGCGGGCGATCAGCGTGGCCGAGGGCGCCATCAATCCCATGGCCCCTGCGGGATTTCTGCGCTTTTATTATCAGGGGCAGGAGTTTGAAATCCCCGAAGCCGATTGGGCCAGTGTGTTCCATGTGCACGCCAAGGCCGCGCAGCTGGAACACGATGAGGTGATTGCAGCCGGAGGGTTGTTCATCCTTGGCACCGAACGTCATGAATCGCGGCGCATCGATAACCAGCTTCGCGGGCGCGCCGGCCGCCAGGGCGATCCCGGCGAATCGCGATTTTATCTTTCGCTCGAAGACGATCTGATCCGCATCTTCGCGCGTGGATTTGCGGGCACGGTGATGCAGAAGGTGATGGTCGAAGACGAAGCCATCGAGTCGCGCATGATCACCAAGCGCATTGAAGGCGCGCAAAAGGCAGTGGAAGCGCAGAACTTCGAAGCCCGCAAACACCTGCTGGAATATGACGACGTGATGAACAAGCAGCGCGAGGCGGTCTATGGCCTGCGCCGCCAATTGCTTGAAGGCGTAGAACAACGCGAGATGATCCTGGAGGATTACGCCGGCGGAATTCTGAGCGGCCTGCTCGATGAATATGCGGGCGAAAAGGTGCGGCAGGATCAGTGGGACTTCAAGGGCCTTAGCGAAAAGCTCATCGATCATTTCGGATTCAACCTTGCCGCATCGGGAATCAAGCCGGAGACGTTGTCGCGCCACGAATTGGGAGAGGAGATCTTTGCCAAGCTGACTGAAGCCTACGAGGCAAAGGAAAAGATTCTGGGCGCGGCCACCATGCGCCATCATGAGCGCATGGTGATGCTGAGCGTCATCGACGGCTTATGGAAAGACCATCTGCTTTCGATGGATCACCTGAAAGAGGGGATCAACCTGCGCGGTTACGCGCAGAAGGATCCGTTGGTCGAGTACAAGCGCGAATCGTTTGAAATGTTTGAAGCGATGATGGCAAAGTTTCAGGAAGACACGGCGCGCTTCCTGTTCCGGATGCAGATTCTCGGGCCCGATGGCCAGCCGGTGACGCAAGCTGTGCAGCCACGCGGCCCGGTACCCAAAGCTCCGCCGGTGGCAAGCGCCGCGCAGCCGTCAGTGGGCGATGGCGCACCGCGCGAGATTGCAATCCATACGCGCCAGCCTTCAACGACGATTGACGAACTGGAGAAGGAGTTCCATCGCAAGAAGGAACGCGAGCTTGCGGCCGCCAGCCGGCAGGGCGGCGGCGAAGCGAGTCAGCCCGCGCAGCGGCGGACCGGCGACAAGGTTGGCCGAAACGATCCGTGCCCATGCGGCAGCGGCAAGAAGTACAAGAAGTGCCACGGGGCGTGAGAGCAGCCAATAGCAAGTAGCGAGTAGCCAATAGCCAATAGCCAATAGCCAGTAGCGAGTAGAAAATCGTCCCCTCGACGCCGATCGAAGCGGCGAGTGATCGTTTCTGGTGCTGTGGGAAGGGGCTTTCTGCCATCTATTGGCTATTCGCTACTGGCTGCTTTTCTCACCGCAGAAAGCTGAAGAAGCCTTTCTTCTCGTTCTTTTCTGCGAGCAGGCCGGCGGCGGATTTTGCCATCTCCCTGATCGTTTGCGCGATGTTTGAGTCAGTCGTCACCATCGGCGCGGCGGTTTCGCGCGTCCGGCGCGCGGCGGCATAATCGTCGGGGATTCTCCACTGCACAGGCCGTGTAAGCGCCTTGGTGATCTGCGCTTCGTCGAAAAGCGAATCGCTCGTCTTGTATCGATTGAGCACGATCTGCAGATTCTCATCGCGTTTGGAAAAGAACTTGAGGACCATGCGATTGGCGGTGCGCATCTCCGAAATGCCGGCCTGAGTAACGAGGAAGACCGTAGAAGACTCTTCGAACAAGGTCGAATCCATCAGGTCGAATCGCGAACCGATGTCGACCACAACGTAGTCGTAAACGTCGCGCGTCACCGTCAGCAGCTTATCCACGCCTTCGCTGGTCGCCTTTACGTCGTAGATTTCCGCCGGAGCGGGCAAGATCGACAACCCCGAGCTGTGCTTGGATACAAGCGTCGCGAGCAGGTTGGCATCCACTCGATTGGGATTCTCGAGCGCCGTAACAATCGAATACTCGGCGGTGATGCCGAGATTGATGGCCACGTCGCCCAGTGGCTGGCCGAGATCGATGAGGAGAGTTGGCTTTTCGCTCTCCTCAGCCAGTGCCAGGGCAAAGTTTGAGGCCAGCGTGGTCACTCCGCATCCGCCCTTGGAGCCGAGGAAGACAAACAGCTTTCCCGTCTTCTTGCCGTCGTGCGGCGCCGGCGGAGGCTCTGCGCGGTAGCTCGCGGCGCGCGTGAGAGCGGCATTCACTTCGTTGGGATCGAGCGGCAGCGTAAAAAACTCGCGGACGCCCACGCGCATGAACTGCACCGCCCGCTTCATGTCGGCGCTGCCCGAGTAGGCCATCACGTAGCAGCGCCCGGTTGAGCAAATGTTTTCGGCGAGGGCGAAGGCGTAATCGGGCTCGCTGTCCGCGTCGATGATCACCACTTCGTAGGTCTGCGCCAGCCGCTGCGGCAGCTCGCCCAGCCGGGGAGGGAACGACGAGAACTCCTGAATCCGAACCCCGGGGCGCTTGGAGACAGCACTGGCCACCACCTTGCGGCGGTTTTCGTCGGGTCCGAGAAGCGCGACGTTGAGCTGGGTTACGTCCGGGATGGCGGGTTCCCTCGAGGCTTGCAGCATAACAAACAAACGACTCCAAAGCTCTATTTTAAGCCATCTCATTGCTGCCATGGGAGTTGCCATTCCCCTTTCGGGGGAGTGTGCAATAAGGGACGCGGCGGGAAATCCCCAAGGGATTCAAAGGGATGGAAGCGGGCCTGGAGGGGGCGGCGCGCGAGGGCCTGAGGACACCGTCAACTGCCGCGAAGGCCCATTTGTGCGGAGGGCCTGAGATGGTCCGTTTTACCTTCGGGAATCGGGTAGCAGGTCGCTCTACCGCGTGGCGGCCGCAATGGCGGAAAAAGTGAGATCTTCCGCCGCACTGCGGCGCGCCGTTCGCCATTCGTCGAAGAGTCGGCCGTAGCTGAGGGTAATGAAGCTGGCGGGAGGGATGCCGAGGCGTGCGGCGGAGCGATCGATCCAATCCGATGAGCCCTCAAGCTCGGCATAATTGCCGATCGGTGTCTCATCGATCACGCAATGACCCTCGCCGTCGGTCCACTCGGTGCGCCACTTTTCATAGCGAAAGGCCGCAACCAGCCCGAGCGAGAGAAAGAGGTCGGAGAGCGCATCACCATGCGCGACAGCGGTCTCCGTCTCCACGCGATGCTTGTGGCGATCTTCGCCGGGGCTGCCGGGGCTGGGAAGGCGCTTGTGTGTCAGCGTCCAATGGCCGCCATAGTTGCGGATGCGAAGAATCTCGGTGCGCGCCCGCATCTGCCGGTCTGGCGTGTCATAAAGGACATTTGACTCGAAGCTTCGCGGAGTCTCCATGCGAAAGCCGGCCGCCTGCAGCCGCCCAGCCAGAGCACTCAGATCGGAAACACGGAATTTGATCTCGGTTTCGATCGGCATCGTCAAGCTGAGTATAAGGCGGGAGTCGAGAATCGAGGTTTGTGACTCGCGGTCCGTGGCTCGCAGCCAGTGGGCTGTGGCACGCGAATTGCGGCTCCAGAACTGATGCTCGTTTGTCACTTCGCTGGCAAGCGAGCGGCCGCGGCGGCGAGAATAGAACCGTGAAGACCCTTCGGCTCAAGGTGGACGCGAACAACCTGGAAACGCCTGCGGCAATCGAGGCCCTCAACAGCGCAGCCGCAATTCTGCGCGGCGGCGGACTGGTGGCGCTGCCGACAGAGACCGTCTATGGCCTGGGTGCGAACGCGCTGGATCGCGGAGCAGTCGAGAAGATTTTCGCAGCGAAGTCCCGACCCGCGTGGGATCCGGTGATTGTCCATATTGCCTCGAGCGCAATGCTCGATGGCCTCGTGCAACAGATTCCAGATGCGGCGCGGCGCCTGATGGACGCGTTTTGGCCGGGGCCGCTGACGCTCTTGCTCAAGCGGACAGATGCTGTCCCCGATGTGGTGACCGCGGGGCGCCCATTGGTGGGCGTGCGCATGCCATCGCATCCTGTGGCGCTTGCGCTGATCCGGTGCGCGGGTGTTCCGGTGGCTGCGCCCAGCGCGAACCGCTTCGGCCACGTGAGCCCCACCACGGCGGAGCACGTCCTTGACGATCTGGACGGGCGCATAGACGCGGTTCTCGATGCGGGGCCGGCGCTGCGCGGCGTCGAGTCAACCGTGCTCGATCCTTCGACAAATCCCATGACGATTTATCGCCCAGGGGCGGTTACGGCGGAGCAGATTGCGCGCATTGCCGGGCCAGCGGAGTTGTTTGCCAGCGGCAGCGTTCTGCGCGAAGCTCCAGCAGAGGCGCTGCCATCGCCCGGCGTGGGCCTGAAGCACTATGCGCCGCGTGCGCGGCTCGTTCTGGTGGAGGCACGCAACGATGAACTCGGCGCGCGCCTTGCTGCTGCGGCCGCCGCCGAGCGCGGCAAGCGAGTTGGCCTAATGCTACCCAACGGAATTGCAATGCCGCACACGCTCGACGGCATCAAGATTCTTGAGTGGGGCCGATGGGACGCGCCGGAAACTCTGGCGCAAGGGCTTTATGCAGGGCTGCGCGCGCTTGATGCCGCAGGGTGCGATGTGATCGTGTGCCCGCTGCCGCCGGCCGAGGGACTTGGAGTTGCAATTCACGACCGGCTGAGAAAAGCGGCCAATAGAGAGTAGCCAATAGCGAATAGCCAATAGCTGGTAGTAGCCGAGTGGTTTCCGCGTTCCCTGTATTGGCTATTGGCTATCCTCTATTGGCTGTTTTTCACGGCTGTTTTACCCGTTATCGCCCAGCTTGTACATGTATTTAATCGCGGACTTGAAGATCAGCGTCCGCGTGCGGCCGCGCACCTTGAGCGAGTTGCGATCGTACCACTCGATGCAGCCGTCAATGCGTTCACCATCTTCCATCACAATCACCATCGGCGTCTGCGATTGAATTTGCTTCTGCAAATAAAACAACTCAGCGTGGCGATTGGGCGCAGCGATTTCAACCGTCTGCGCCGGGAAACGGAATGTTTGAGGAGCGGAGAAATGTTTTCTGCGCTGCGCCGAGAGTTGTCCAGGCTCGAAGACGCGCGATTCGGGCACCGCCGGGTGCGTGCTCATGGGATCCTCCGCGAAGAACTCAAGATAAAAAACTCGAACATGCCGCCCTTGAAAAGGACCGGGGAAAACGCGCGTCGACAACCACGCTGAAACGGAACCAGGCAAAAATGGGGCCGGTTAAAGCTGCCGGTCTCACCACAACGGTCCAGGCGATTCGGCAGCAAAGGCGGCCGCCAAAACTTCCTCGCCCGAGCCCGTCTTCAGACACCAATCCTTCGAGGCCGGGACGTTCGTTTCCCGCTTTCCCTTTACTCGATGGAAGAACTCGTTATCCGGAAAGATGCCCGTGTTCGATTGGAGGTTGCTCTCTTATTCTGCGGCCATTTCGATGGAGCGTCAAGCAGAAGCAGCAAATAGGGGAACGTGATCAGTCGATGGTGCGCGGCAGTGATTGACGTTAGCGCACTTGCTCTGCGGCAAGGCCCACGGCCATCGCATCAAGCGAGAGCGAGCGCAACAAGTTACGGCGCATACCCTGTTCCACCTGTACCAGGGCACGGGCGGCGTTATCGATCCAATCAATCGTCAATCCTTCCGCCATGCGGGCGAGCTCCGTGGCCAGGTCGATGTTGCGGATGAGCGCGGGCGTGCCGGCCACGATCAGCAGCAGATCCTCTACCAGACTTGAAAGTGCCCGGAGCAGGTTTACGGTCTTCGCCTGGCCGTCTGCGCCGGCGCGATAGGTTTCCGTTGCGTGAAAAAGAGCGGAGTAGTCAGGCTCACGCAGAGCCGAGCGCAGAATCACCAACGCGTCCTCACGGCTGGCGAAATAGGCGTCAAGATCGAGCGCCAGCGCGCAGCCCACAGCGCCCATGGCGAGCCGCGCGGCCAGCGCGCGGTCCTGTGGCTTCAATTCGGGCCGCCGGCGCGCCAGCAGCAACTCAAGCTCTGCGGCCGGAATCGCGCCCAGGCGGTGAATCACTGCGCGCGAGCGGATCGTGGGCAGCAGTTCCTGCGGATTCTCCGTGAGCAGAATCAGCGAAGTGTGCTCGGGCGGCTCTTCCAGCAGCTTCAGCAGGCTATTCGCCGCTTCTTTCATGAACGCTGATGAAGTGAAGATGGTGAATGCGCGACGCGCTTCAGCGGGCGGACGATAGAACGCGACGTGAATGGCCTGCCGCACCTGCCCAAGCTTGATCATCAGCTGCGGAGGATCGGGTGGCACCACGAGCACATCAGGATGGGTTTGAATCAGGACGCGCGTTTCGCGCTTGTCGGTTTCGCGCAACTCGTCGCGCGCCGCCACGGCCTCATCCACCAGCGCATCCAGCGCGGCTGCGGCGCCGATTCTCACGCAGTTCGAACAGCGCCCGCAAAAATCAGGCAGGCCGTCGGATTCCTTTGGGTCCAGGCAGTTCACCGCCTGGGCCAGCATCAGGGCCAGCGTGTATTTGCCTGCGCCGCGCGGCCCGGCCAGGATCATGGAGTGAGGAAACCGCCCCGTGCGAATGCTCTCGCGCAGGTGTCCGACCGTCGCCGCGTTGCCGAGGAAGTCCTGGAATCCCACGGATCAAGCGTAGCAGGGCGGCCCGCCGCCCTTTTTAGTGCGTTCGGGGTACTTCGATCCCGATTCCCCAGCGGCGCGGCATCTGCGGCTACTGGGTTCACGGCGAGTGGGGGCCGGGCTCGTTTTCACAGGCGTCCGATTGTGCGGAACTAGAATCGAAGTGCAGAGGGCTGCCGGCTGTCGGCTTAGATCTAGTTTCGTGGAGGGTTACGTGGGCACATCGCAGGCAACACGCATCACCTGGCTGGGGCATGCCACCGTTCTGATTCAGACCGCGAAGGGAACGAACATCCTCATCGATCCTTTCATCGCGCACAATCCCAAGTACCCGCAGAAGTTTGAGCTGCCTTCGAAGATCCACTACGTGCTGTGCACGCACGGCCATGGCGACCACATTGGTGACGCCGCGCCTGTCGCGAAGAAACACGGATCGACCGTGGTCGCAATCTACGAATTGGCCGACTACATCAAAGGGCGGGGCGCTGGCGAAACAATGGGCATGAACCTGGGCGGCACCGTAGCGCTGAGTGAGGTGAGCGCCACGATGGTCGAGGCCAAGCACTCGGCAGGCGCGGCCGACGATAAGGGCACGCACTACGCGGGCGTCGCCACCGGCTTCGTGCTCGCCATCGCCGGCGGCCCGGTGCTCTATCACGCAGGCGACACATCGGTCTTCGGCGACATGCAACTGATTCGCGAACTCTACCAGCCGAAGATCGCAATGCTGCCGATCGGCGGCTATTACACCATGGATCCGAAGCAGGCCGCGCTCGCGTGCCGATATCTTGCGCCCGAAACGGTGCTGCCCATTCACTTCGGCACGTTTCCGCCGCTCAAAGGCACGCCCGCTGAGCTTGCCGCGCTGGTTCCGCCCGGAATAAAAGTAGTGAACTGGAAGCCCGGAGACGAGATCGCGGTGTAGGGGAGATTGGCTAGAGATTAGTGATCAGAAGTTAGAGAACAAGTAAACTGATCGCTCATCACTAACCACTCATCACTGTTTTTACTGGTCTCTCGTCTGCTTGATCGCCCTGGGCGACTGCACGATCTCGTCGGGGCCGTGTGTGTCCTGAGGGCCAAGGCGCATTTGAGCGCGTGAGCCGGCGGCGCGGCAGTTGCGCAGATCGCGCAGAATCTCCTGCTTCTCGCGCGCATATTGGCCGGCAAGACGCGTCAGCGCATAAGTAATAATGTCGCTGTGGTGCAGGTCAGCCGCTAACGGATCGCGGCGCATGTTAAGCCACAACCGGTGCACAAGCTCCACATCTTCCGGACCGAGCGCGGGCGCGTGCGGTCCGATATAAAACACCTTGGTTTCGCCGTTCGCGCCGATGACATAAAAATTGAATTGCCGCTTCGGCTCCGGCAGTGCCTCCCACGCCTGGCCCATGTGGAATGCCTGATCTTCGGCAGTCATCGAACTCGATTGCCCCGACACCACCGACTCGACTTCGAGTGAATTCGCCGTCTGCACCAGTGCGGCAAACACGTCGCCCGCGGGCACTACCAGCAGCGACACTCGCTTGCCGAAGCTTTCAGCCACCGAGACGGCCTTGGTAAAGAGCATCTGCTCGTGCTCGCTAAAACTCTGCTGCTCGGCGCTCAAGTATTCAGGGCCGCCGACACCCATCAGCCGTACACTCACCACAACCACGTCGCGTTCCACGGTGCTGGTTCGTCCCAGCGTCCACTTCAGGGCCAGCGGGTTGCCCGCATCGCGCATGGTCACCATCACGGCGCCGGGGCGGATGGCTGTGGACTCGCGGCTGATCGTTTCCTGATGCTCCAGTTGGAAGTGGTCCTTCATCTGGCGCGCAGTCAGTTCATGCCGGCGCAGATTAATGCGTTCAGAAACCGTGAAGATAATGAAGAAGACAATCGAGAACATCACTCCGCTGACGGTGGCGACGGTTTTGGTGAACAGGTTCACGGTCGCGACCGACAGCAACACCATGAACACCGACATCAGCCCAAGCGGAATTTCGGTTTTGCCGATGCGGATATTGGGCGGCACCTTCCATCCGCGCTCGCCGTGATACTTCCAGCGCAGCACCAGCATTGACAGGCCGTTGAACGTGAACGACCAGATCACGCCGAAGGCATACGCCTCACCCAGCATGATGATGTTGCCCTGGCTCGCGAGGATGGTGAACATCTGCAGGATGAACACCAGGTTCACGATGCGATAGCTGGTGCCGAAGCGCCCGTGGGGCTTGCGGAACCAGTCGGTGAGCACTCCGTCCTCAGCCACGCGCATCAGCACGCCCGTCGAGCCGATGATGGAAGTATTGATGGCGCCTGAGAGAATCAGAAATCCCACCACCACGACGAAGATGCGGAACGCAACACGCCAAAACAGCGGTCCCGCCATATACATCGCCAGGCCCGCGATCAGGTTGTCCTGATAGATCGTCGTGCGCGGGCCGTTGGGGATCAGCATAGACGCCAGCAGCGTGCCGCCGCCGGTGAAGATGAGGCTGTAAATGGCGATAACGATCGCTGCGCGCTTCAGGTTTTTCAGCTTGGGATGCGCGATCTCGCGATTCACCTGAGCCAGGCTTTCTTCGCCGCTCATCGCCAGAATCGAGTGGCCGAAGGCCATGATGATGCCAAACAGTCCGAAGATCGGCAGTCCTTTTCCGCGCAGGAAGCCCAGCGCCTCCGGACTGAAGTGCAGATTCCTCGGCACCGGCGCAGGCGGCAGTGTTGCGCCGCGCAGCCACACCGTGTAGGTGCCCCACAGAAACAGAATCACCACCATCACGGTGGTGATTTGCATAACTCTGAGGGCCTTGTCGCTCGATTCCTCAATGCCCTTAATGTTTTGCCACCAGTAGTAGGTGGTGACCACGGCGGCCAGCAACGCCGATGTGTGGTTCATGTCGAACTGCAGTGGCTGCCCGGCGGCGTTCATCAGTGCCGGCGGCAGCCAATGCGCGTTGTTCGCCACTGTCATCAGCTCGTTCACAAGACCGGTGATGTATTGGCCTGCCGACACGCCTGAGATTGGCCCGGTCAGGATGTAGTCGAACATCAATGCGGAGACGCTGAGCTTGGCGAATCCGCCGCCGAGCGCTTCTTTCACGACGCGATAAACGCCGCCGCGCGTGAACATCGAACAGCTTTCGACGTAAACGGCGCGCACCGCGAAGCTGAACAGCATGATGCCGAGGATGAACCACGGAGCGGCTGCGCCCACCGCCTGTTCGGCAATGCCGCCGGCATAAAAGGCTGAGGAACCGAGGTCGTTGAGAACGATGGCGGCCGCACGCCAGAAGGAAATGAACGTCAGCATCACCGAGGAAGCGACGATCAGTCGCACGCGGTCGTTCGGAGGTGCTACGGTCGTTCGGGTAGAGGCCATCTCGAAAGTGGTCGGCGAGGCACAGCAGGCGGCCGGAAATCGTTTAGGCAAACCACCGCTCTGCGAGGAGTTTAAATTTCGACGAAGGCAGTGTCAACGAGAAACAAATCGCCTGTTGACATCGCTGCCTGTGCAATGTGCTCTCGCTCCCGTTCTAGCGGGCTTCTGACTGCTATTGGAGCTATGGAATCAGGTGCTTGCGCTCGTTTCGCACTGTAATGGGGCAAGCGTTTGCAGCGGCGATCGAGTTTAGGGACTTGCGGTGCCCGGGTCGGGTCTACGCGCCACAATCGATAAGCAGCGAAAAAGGCTGGAACCGGAGAAATCAGTCCTCGCCGAAAAGCTCCTTCGCGTCCTCGAAAAAGCTGATCAGCACCACGATGGCAGAACCGATCATGCCGAAAAAAAACATAACCTCGAGCAGCCGGATTGCGAAAGTGGCAACAATCATGATTCGATTTTAGCGCAGGTTCAGGCTTCGGGCCGAACGCCGCGCCGCAGTTCCGAGTCTGGTAGAGCAGACGCTCTCGTTCAGCATGGCTCAGATCGCACGCAGGCCGATGTTTTACACTCGCCGCAGTATGCAATCAGCTTTTTCCGCGAAGGGCTGGATGCCGTGGGCCGCTGCGGGTCTTTCTGCCGGTCTGCTGGAGCTGCCGTTCCCGTTTGCGGGGCCCATGCCGCCTTGGCGATCGGTGTTCGCGTGGGTCGGCCTGGTTCCGCTCTTGTGGGCTCTGCTTGGCAGAATTCGCGACGAAGACGCGTTCCTTTCCCAATCTGGCCGCAAAAACAAAGACGCGGCGAGCATGGGGCGCCCGCATCCGGGCGCACAAGTGGGGCGAAGTCATCCGTTGCGCCGCGCGTTTTTTATCGCTTATCTTTGCGGCGTCCTCTGGTACTGCGGCAACTGCTACTGGATTCGCGACACCATGCTCCACTACGGCGACATGCCGCCCCTCGCCCCGGAGCTGCTGACCCTTGGATTCAGCCTGGTACTCGGCCTCTACTGGGGCTTGTTCGGCCTCGGCGTCGTCTTCATTCAACGCGCCACCAAATCCACCCGCATTGCGCTTGCCTTTGCGCCGTTTCTCTGGACCGGGCTGGATCTCGCGGCTGCGCGCATCACCAGCGTTCCCTGGGACCAGCTTGGCTATTCGCAGATTGACAACGCGCTCCTGACGCCGCTCGCGCCGTGGACGGGCGTATATGGAATCACGTTCGTTCTGGTCGCCGCGAATGCACTTCTTGCCGGAGCGTTGCTTGTGCGCGTCGAATCCAGGAGCCATTTCGCAGGCCGCTGGGCGTGGGCGACTTGCGGCGCCATTCTGTTCGTCTCGGGGTTCGCTGGCATCTTTGTTGCGGCGCCCAAGCCAAACACCAACGCCACCGCCGTCCTCATTCAGCCCAACCTCGACGTCGGAGCCGGCGACAACTGGCCAGGCCCGGAGTGGAACCGCCATATCGCCGAATTCACGCACCTGGCCGGCGAAGAATGCAAAACCTACATCGCCGGAATTCCACAAACCGGCGCGCCCACCGGTGAAATCATCTGCCCGCCCTATCCTACGCACCCCGATCTGGTGGCTTGGCCTGAATCGCCCGCCCCCTTCATTCAAGACGACCTCAGTTTCCAGCAGGCCATGCGTTCCATCGCGCTGGGCACGCAGGCGCCGCTCGTAGTCGGCGGCATTGGCGCCGATTTCTCCCGCGAAGAAAATGCTTCGCACGAATACAATTCCGCGTTCGTCTTCGACGCCACCGGCCAGCTCGTCGGCCGCTACGACAAAATCCACCTCGTGCCATTCGGCGAATACATTCCCTTCCAAAACCTGCTCACCTTCGCGCACAAGCTTACCGGCCGCGTTTCGTCGTTCACCCGCGGCAGCACACACAGGGTTTTCTTGCTTGCCAACCAAAACCAGGAAAAACACCGTTACGGCGTCTTCATCTGCTACGAGGCGGTCTTCGCCGACGAGGTGCGCCACCTGGCGTTGAACGGCGCAGAGGTGCTCGTCAACATCTCAGACGATGGCTGGTATGGCGATACCAGCGCGCCGTGGCAGCACCTGAACATGGCGCGCATGAGGGCTGTCGAGAACCGCCGCTGGCTCTTGCGCGACACCAACAACGGCGTCACCGCGGCCATCGATCCGTATGGCCGCGTGCGGCAGTCGATTCCACGCCACCAGGTGGACGCGCTGCCGGCCCAATTCGGCTTTCGCGACGACGTCACGTTCTATACCGCCCACGGCGACGTATTCGTGTGGCTGTGTGCCATACTTTCTATAGGCGTGGTTGGCTGGTTGACGGTTCAGCGAAAATCCAGCTAACTCGCCAACTTGCGAACCGCGCGCATGCGCGGCCAACTTGCAAAATCCAACACAGGTCCTAAGAGCAAAATGTCACTGAACGATCTCGAATTCGCATACGCTCCCGTGCGCAACCAGGTGCGCGACCTGCGGGAGTATCTTTGACCCTGCTCGCATCCGCAGGGAACTCTCCGACATAGAAAAGAAGCTCGCCGATCCGGCTTTGTGGTCCGATCCTGCCGCCTCGAAGCCCCTGATGCGCGATCGCAAGCGGCTTGAAGCGCTCGTCCGCGATGACGATGAGCTCGTGCGCCGCACCAGCGACATCGACGCGTACTTCGAACTTGGCCGCGAAGGCGAAGATATTTTATTGGACTTGGAGAAAAGTATCGATGGGTTGAGGGTTTTCGCCGAAGAGCTCGAGGCGCGCACCATGCTCTCCGGCGAAGCCGACTCCCTCAATGCCATCGTCACCGTGCATCCCGGCGCCGGCGGCACCGAGAGCCAGGACTGGGCCGAGATGCTCTTGCGCATGTATCTGCGCTGGGCCGAGCAGCAGGGATTCAAAACAGAGATGAACGACTACCAGGACGGCGAAGAAGCCGGCATCAAGTCCGCCACGTTCACGATTATCGGAGAAAATGCGTTCGGCATGCTGGCAGGCGAAAGCGGCGTGCACCGCCTTGTCCGCATCTCCCCGTTCGACTCTGCCAAGCGCCGCCACACCTCGTTCGCCTCGGTTTATGTCTCGCCGGAGATCGACGAGACGATTCACGTCGACCTCAAGCCCGAAGACCTGCGCGTCGATACGTACCGTTCCGGCGGCAAGGGCGGCCAGCACGTGAACACCACGGACTCCGCAGTCCGCATTACGCATATCCCAACCGGAATCGTCGTGCAGTGCCAGAACGAGCGCTCGCAGCACAAGAACCGCGACAAGGCGATGAAGATGATGCGCTCGCGGCTCTACGAATTTGAACTCGATAAAAAGCGCGCCGACGCGAAGAAGCTCGAAGACTCCAAGCTCGATATCAACTTCGGCTCGCAGATTCGTTCTTATGTGCTCCAGCCTTATCGCATGGCCAAGGATCACCGCACCAAGGTCGAGGTTGGCGACGTGGATAAGGTGCTCGACGGTTACCTCGAGCCCTTTCTGCGCGGATACCTTCTGGCTAAACGTCGAGGAACGGCGGTGGCTGCCGACGTTGGCGATGATTTGGACGAATAGCGCATCCGACGAATCGAAAAATGGAGTTTTGCTGACAACGAACTTGGAACTGTGAACAACTTAGAACTGCGAACTGATGCCCAACGACCCCGCCATCATCGACGAAATACTCGCGAACGCGAAGACCATCGCCGTCGTCGGCATGAGCGACAAGCCATGGCGCGCCAGCTACAACATCGGCAGGTATCTCGCCGAGCACGGATTTCGTGTGTTCCCGGTGAACCCGGCGCTCGAAGAAATCCTGGGAATGCACTGCTACGCGGGCCTCGATGCCGCGCAGGCCGCAGCCCACGCTGAGACAGGGAAGGGAATCGACCTCGTCGACGTCTTTCGCGCCTCAGAAAACGTGCCGCCCATCGTTGACGACGTGATTCGCCTGCGCATTCCTTATCTCTGGCTGCAGGACGAAGTCATCCACGACGAAGCCATTGCCCGCGCCCGCGCCGCCGGCGTCAAGTGCATCCAGAACGACTGCATCTTTCGCGAACACGCGAAGAGAGCGAGCGCGCCAGCGAGTTAGCAGGGCGGCGAGTCAGCTTGCAAACCGGTCAATGAGGAGGCGCACGCGTCAAACTCTGCGACGTTCGTCCGGTAAACTGAGTCCAATTCTTTTGAGCCCGAGCCTCTTTCAAGTTATGCGCCGATTTTTACCGATCTTCGCGCTCCTGGCTGTCGCCGCTTGCGCCGTCCGCGGTGCGGCTTCTGATTCGGCCGACGCCGCACATCTTCACGTGCAGTTGGTGTTTCCGAGCGCGGATCTTTATCCCGGCGGAGCGAATGAAGCGGGACTTTATTTCAAGCTTGAGCCCGGCTGGCATGTTTATTGGCAGAACGCCGGCGATTCCGGTGAACCTCCGCGGATCAAATGGACCTTGCCCGAGGGAATGACTGCCGGTGCGCTTCAGTTTCCTGCACCGACGCGCTTGCCGCTCGGTCCGCTGATGGACTTCGGCTACGAGAATGAAGTGCTCTTTCCATTTTCGTTTGCGGTTGCGGACAGTGTGAAGCAGGGACCGGCAGTGCTGGATGCAAAGGTGAGCTGGCTGGTTTGCCGCGAAGTCTGCATTCCCGGAAAAGCCGAACTCGAAGAGAACGTGCAGTTGCTTCATGCGGCGCCGATGGCCGGAGCGGTTTCCGGTGTGGATCAAGCGATCTGGAACCGCCTCACGAATTTGCTTCCGCAGCCGCTGCCGGCAGCCGACTCCGCCATCTTTCAGACGACCGCTACCGGTTTCCGCCTCGCCGTCACCACTGGCCAGCGCGAAACAGAGGCGCAGTTCTTCCCAGAAGATCAGAACATTATCGACAACCCCGCGCCGCAAACCGTGACGCCGACAGCAAGCGGCTTCATTCTCGATCTCAAGAAGGACGCCACTCTCACCGCGAACCCCGCGCAACTGAAAGGTGTAATCGAACTCTCCGGTGGCCGCAACTACGAGATCTCTGCCGCGCCGGGAATAGTCACCGCGCCGACTGCGACGATCGACTTCTCGGCGGCGGCGCTGGCCCGCATCGTCGGCCTCGCTTTCCTTGGTGGCCTGCTGCTCAACCTCATGCCTTGCGTCTTCCCCGTATTGTTCTTAAAGGGCCTTGCGCTGTGCCAGTGCGGGATCGAAGAGCGGCACAAGCTGCGCGCGCATGGTCTCGTCTACACCGCCGGAATTCTCGTCTCCTTCTGGGCTCTCGTCGCGTTGCTGCTCATTTTGCGCGCCGCCGGCGCCACGCTCGGCTGGGGATTCCAATTCCAATCGCCAGTTTTTCTCTCATTGATGGCCGCGTTGCTTTTCTTTCTCGGCCTCTCGCTGGCGGGGCAATTTGAAATTGGCCTGACGCTGACGAGCGCCGGCGGGTCACTCGCGGCAAAACAGGGCTACGCGGGCAGCTTTTTCACGGGTGTTCTGGCCGTCGTTGTCGCGACGCCCTGCACTGCGCCGTTCATGGGAGCGGCCATCGGTTACGCATTCGCCCAGCCCGCTGTCGTCACCTTCGCTGTCTTCACAGCGCTCGCTCTCGGCCTTGCCGCGCCGTATGTCGCCCTCACACTGCAGCCCGCGTGGACGCGCCTTTTGCCCCGTCCCGGCGTGTGGATGGACGTGCTTAAGCAGGCCGTGTCGGTGCCGATCTTTGCAACCGTCATCTGGCTCGCGTGGGTAGTGGCCACTGCTTACGGCTCGGCTTTGCTCGCCGCGCTGCTGGCGAGTTTTCTGCTTCTCGCTGTTGCGGGATGGTTCCTCGGCCGCTGGCCGGCGAACAAATGGGCGACGGTCGTCGCCGCGCTGATTGCAGCGGGGGCAGTGGGGTTGTGCCTGTATTCAGCCGCTGGCGAGGCGTATTCCCGTGCCGAGGTAGTCTCCGTTCAAGCGGGGCCCGGTACCTGGCAGCCCTGGTCCGCCGATGCCGTTCAAAAAGCCCTCGCCGCCAACGAGCCCGTCTTTGTGGACTTCACCGCGAGTTGGTGCCTCAGTTGCCAGGTCAATGAGCGCGTGGCCCTCAGCCAGCCTGAAGTCATGCAGGCGTTCGCCGATCACAAGGTCGCCCTCTTCAAGGCAGACTGGACGCGTGAAGATCCCGCCATCACGCAGGCGCTCACCGCGCTCGGCCGCAGTGGCGTTCCGGTCTACGCGCTGTACACGCCGGGCCAGAGCACACCGCAACTGCTGCCGCAGGTGCTCACGCCGGGCATCGTGACCGACGCGCTCAACCAACTGCCGGCTCCAGCGAAATAGTCCGCGATCTGTGCAGCGTGCATCTCAGTTATGAGGAGATGCGCATGAGCGGACAGCAAAGCCTTCCTCAATCGAATCCTGCTGGACTCCACCCCAAAAGTCCCGGTGGAATGGCCGGCGTCGAGAACAAGAAAGAAGACGCCGTCGTCAATGACTCGCTGGGAACCGTCGATCCCGCGGACTCAACCGGACTGGACGAGGAAAAAGAAACCGGCGACGCGAAGCGGAATAACAAGCCCACGCGGGAAGACTGAGGCGGAAAGAAATCAACGTTAACGCTCGGTTCCGCGCTTGGCGTCCTTGATACGCCGAATCTCCTCCATCCGCGCGGCCAACTGCTTCTCACGACCCTCCTGCGTCGGGTGGTAGTAGCTGCGTCCCTTCAGCGAATCCGGGAGGCAATCCATGTCGGCGATTTTGTTTTCTTCATCGTGCGCATAGCGGTAGCCTTCGGCATAGCCCAGGTCCTTCATCAATTTCGTTGGCGCATTGCGCAGATGCAGCGGCACCGGCTCCTGCCGCGTTTGCTCGATGTCCTGCTGTACCGCGCCGAACGCCGTGTAGACAGCGTTTGATTTCGGCGCCAGTGCCAGATACACCACCGCCTCGGCCAACGCCAGCTCGCCTTCGGGCGAGCCAAGAAAGTCGTATGTGTCTTTTGCCGACAAACAAAGGTGCAGCGCTTCCGGCGCGGCCAGGCCGATGTCCTCAACGGCCATGCGCACGATGCGCCGCGCCAGATACAGCGGATCTTCGCCGCCGGCAAGCATGCGGCCCAGCCAGTAAAGCGCCGCATCGGCATCGGAGTTGCGCACGCTCTTGTGCAGCGCCGAAATCAGATTGAAGTGCTCCTCGCCCGCCTTGTCGTACATCAGCACGCGCTTCTGCGCGGCCTCCGTTGCCACCGTTTTCTTAATGTGCTTGCTTCCGTCCGCGACCGCCAACTGCACTGCCACTTCCAGCGTGTTGTAGGCGTTGCGGACGTCGCCGCTCGAGTAGCCCGCAATGAGCTCGAGCGCTTCGTCGTCGGCTGCGAGCTCCAAAGCGCCCAGGCCGCGCTCGCGGTCGGCCAGCGCACGCTTCAGCAGCGTTACGATCTGCTCATCTCTCAGCGGCTCCAGCACGTAGACGCGGCAGCGCGACAGCAGCGCCGAAATGATCTCGAACGAAGGATTCTCTGTCGTCGCGCCGATCAGGCGAATGGTCCCTCGCTCCACGTAAGGGAGAAACGCGTCCTGCTGCGCCTTGTTGAAGCGGTGAATCTCGTCGACGAACAGAATGGTGCGCGAGTGCATCTGCGCGGCCTTCGCGGCATCGGCCATCACCTGCTTGATCTCCTTGATCCCGCTCGTGACCGCGGAGAACTCGATGAAGCTGGCCTTGGTGGTTTCCGCGATGATTTTGGCGAGGGTGGTTTTGCCTACGCCCGGCGGACCCCAGAAGATCATCGAGCTCGCATCGTCGCGCTCGATCTGCACGCGCAACGGCTTGCCGGGGCCGACCAGATGCTCCTGTCCCACCAGTTCCGCCAGAGTGCGCGGCCGCATCCTCTCCGCCAGCGGAGCGCCTCCGCGCCTCGACTCTTTGGAGGAGGGCTGTGGAACGACGGGCTGGCTCTCGAACAAGCTCATCGCCGCGCTCCCGCTCCGCGGCCTGGCGTTTTGGACGAAGCTTGAGGAATTCCTAAGGACGGGCTCATGTGAGCTGCCCGCTGCCGCGCCGCCTCATACAGCAACACGCTTGCGGCAACGCCGGCATTCAGGCTTTCAACCGGGCCGGGGCAGGGAATCGTCACGTGTGCGTCGACCTTCGCCATCAAATCGGTTGAGATGCCTTTTCCCTCGTTGCCGATGATCAGCGCAACGGGGCCTGCCAGGTCGACAAGTTCCGCAGGCTGTGCCGCGCGCGAAGACGTCGCCAGAATCTTCACTCCAGCTTCGCCCAGCTGCTCGAAGCACGCGCGTTCGCTCGCGGCCAGCACGGGAACGCGGAACACGCTGCCTGCCGACGCTCGCACTGCTTTCTGGTTCCACGCACTCACCGTGCCGGGCAGGCTCACGATGCCTTTTGCGCCGAATGCCTCCGCCGAGCGCACGATCGTACCCAGGTTTCCAGGGTCCTGCAGGCCGGCAAGAACGATCATCAACGGAACCGATTTTCGGTGCGGGCCCAGCACATTTTCCCACGTCCACTGCGGCGGCTCGATCAGGGCGGCGATCGGTTGCGGCGTCTCGGTTGCCAGTGCCGAGTCCAGAAGTTTCTTCGGCAGCGCCAGAATCTCCGTTTCAGCCGGCAGTGAAAGCGCGTCAAGCAGCCGCTCCGATCCTTGCGCCACAAAGATTGTTTTCACTCGGAGACCCGCACGCAGCGCCTCTTCAACCAGGTTCGGGCCCTCTATTCCCACCAGGCCTGCGCCACTCGCCCGCGCACTCCCACCGCGCCCCGCATCGGCCAGAGCCTTCCGCAGCTCCTTCACTCGCGCATTTTGCTTGCTCTCGATGACGCGGACCGGCATCAATCTCACCCTTCGCACACTGTCGAGATTCTACGGCGTTTGGGTGCTTGATAGCCGCCGAATCGCCCCCCAAAACTTGCACCACAGCTAGTGCTGTGTTAGTTTCCGAGTTTGTAGACACTCCTTTGCTTCGGGAACTGAGGTAAGCCTTTTTGTCCGCGGAAATTTTGCGCGTCCATCCCGATGAACCCCAACCGGACCGGATCGATTACATCGTTTCCTGCCTGCGTAAGGGCGGTGTTGTCGCCCTGCCCACCGATACTTTTTATGGCCTTGCCGTCGACCCGGTGAATCTCTACGCCGTCGAGCAGATTTACCAGATCAAGACGCGCCAAAAACATAAGCCCCTTTCGCTGCTCATCTCCGGTTTAAGGCAGGCGTACGAACTTGCGCGCGATAGCGACCCGCAGCTTGACAGGCTCGCGGACAAATTTTGGCCCGGGCCGCTGACGATCATCGTGCGCGCCGGAACAAAGCTGCCGCTTCGTTCGACGGCCAACACCGGCAACGTGGCCCTGCGCGTGCCTGATGCCACCATTCCGCGAGCCGTGGTTGAGCGCCTCGGCCTGCCCATCACCGCGACATCCGCCAACCTGCAGGGCGCCGCGGAGTGCACCAGCGCAACTCAGGTCCGCGATCAGATCGGCGAGCGGATTCCGCTCATTGTCGACGGCGGCCCGACCGCCCGCACGCAACCCACCACCATCGTGGATCTCACTCTCGGCGCCGGCCGGTGGGAGATTCTGCGCGAAGGCGCGATACCTACTCACGAAATCGTCATGACCCTGCAGCGGTAAGATGGTGCGCATGGGGCGCGAATCCAAGACGAAGCGCCGCACCTGGGCTGTTCGCTTTATTCTGCTGTTGATTTTGCTCCTCGCCGGAGGAGCATTTGCCTGGTGCCGCTGGGTCTACGTGCAAATTGAAACCTACGCCCATCTGGATCAGGCCGCCCCGGCTGATGCCATCGGCGTTCTGGGCGCTGCGGAGTATGACGGCCGCCCCTCGCCTGTGTTTCGCGTGCGGCTTGACCACGCTTTGGAGCTTTACCATCGCGGCATCGCTCCCCTCATCATCACCCTTGGCGGTCCGGGCGGCGATCAATATACCGAGGGCTCCGTAGGCGCCGAATACCTGATCAGCAGGGGCGTTCCAGAACCGGACATTATCGCTGAAACTGAAAGCCGCAACACCGAAGAATCCGCGCGCCGCATCGCCGTCATCGCCCGCGTCAACGGAATTCATCGTCTGGTCATCGTCAGCGACGATACGCACATGTTCCGCATCCACGCCATCTGCACCGCCGAAGGTCTCGATGTCCTCACTTCGCCGCGGCCACGGCCTGCTCAGCAGGACAGGATGCTGAAGGCAGAGCGCATCGCCCACGAAATCCTCAGCTACACGTTCTGGCGTCTGCACCTGCACTGAGGAGCAGTGGAACTCGCGTCGGACCCCAATCAAATGTGAGGAAGGATCGTCAGCAACATCACCGCAAACCCCGCCGCGCTCGCCGTCGACAAAAAGTTCACTGCATCGTTGTTCAGCCAGCCCCTTCGCTCCAGCGTCGCGCCCAGCAGGCTGTCAAAAAACAGCCCGAACACCGCGCCCGCGCAGCTCAATTGGAAAAGGCTCAAATCTCCACCAAGCGCCCAACATCCTGCGCCTGCCACGATGGCCGCCGCAATCGCTCCGGCCAACGTGCCTGAAATGCTCACCGCGCCATCGGTTCCCGGCTCCATCGCGCGCAGGGTCGTAATCATTCGCGGGCGCCCACCAAGCACCTGGCCAATCTCCGATGAGACTGTGTCGGCCGCAGCCTCAGCCAGCGCCGCCAGCACCATTGCCGGTATCAACATTTCTGAACGGGCACGCTGCGAAAGCCATTGGCTGTCGAGGAGCCAGATCTTCACGGGCTCGCTCGCTACTAATGCCGCCAGTCCCAGATTGGCCGCAACCTGCGCGGCCGATCTTCCTCGCCTCGCCTCAGCGGTCCCCAGGCGCTCCTTCTTGCGTCGCCCGGTGCGTGTGGCAGCAAATGCCAGCAACGACACAGCCAGCACCGGAACGAGGGCCGTGTGCAATGGATCGTAAGCCCGTCCTGAATCGCCTTGTTCAATGGTCGAGAACATCAAACTCGCCGTAATCAGCGCGCCTGTTGCCGCAGCGGCCGGCGTCGCCGCCCGCAACCGCCATGTCGTCAGCCCCAGCAGCGCGCTCAACCCAATGGTCCAAATCGCCACGCCTGAAAATGCTGCCCAGCCAAAGCACGCGAGGAACACGTCCACTGCCGCAAAGGGCAGCACCGCGAGCAACACCAGCTTCGATTGCCAGGCCAGATCTTCTTCGAGCACGCCTCATCGTAACTGCTCGTTGCCCGTGGAGAAAGTCGCTGGTTTGTGCCCCACTCGATGACGATTCTCCGGCTTCTGCGTCCGATTTCAGAGTGGTCCTGACCGTCCCGAGTGCCCGCTCCATTGATTTACAATCATCAGAAGGAATGCAGGATAGAGTCCGAATGAGGCTTTTACCCACGAAGTCAAAGCCTGCGCGTGTGCTTTTCGCGCAGGCAGCAGTTGCGTTGGCCCTGGCGGGTCTTTTTGGCGGCTGCGGCAACAACTACAGGCCGGTCGTCACGCCCATCGGAACCAATGGCCCGCCCGCTCAGGCTTCTTCGAATGTCATCGTGGTCTCCACTACCGGTGTCAGCACGCCTGGAGTGGTGACGATCATCGATTATTCCGGCGACTCGATCATGACTGAAGCGCCTATTGGCCCGGGGCCAACCGTTTTCACCATCGATGCCGTGGGCGGCACAGGCTACACGATAAACAGCAACAAGACTTTATCGAATTTCGAGCTCTCCACCAATCTACAGGCCAAGAACGTTTCAGAGTCGACCTTGTCTCCAGCTTCGCTTCCTGTGAATCTAATGGCGCCGAGCAATGGACTTTGGGCCACAGATCTAAACGGTGACGTCGTCGATCTTTTCACCGGATCGCCGCAGGCGTTCAAGCTTGCGATTCCTGTGGCAACTTCGGGCAGTCCCGCCACCATGCCTGTGCTCACCGCCGGATATGGATCGGTCGGTTCGGTAAGGAATTATGTCGTGAGCCAGGACGTCCCTGACAGTGCTCCGATGACGTGCAATCTTTCGCCGGCCACGGCGCCGGCAGGCGTTGCCACGCCGATCGAAATCTCAAGCAACACTGCCGACCCGTCGATCGCGGTGGGCAAGTGCCCGGTCTACGCGGTGCAGACCACCGACCAGCAGCGCATGTATATTCTGAATCGCGGCGACGACACCATCTCGGTCATCAACACGCGCAACAACACCCTGGACGCTTGCACGCCATTTCAAAATCAGAATGGGCAATGGATCACCTGCCATCCCACCATTCAGCTTCCCGCAGGTTCGGGACCGATTGAAGCGGAGTACAACGCAGCGACCCAGCAGCTTATTGTGGCCAATTACGACGGAGGAACGGTAAGCGTCATCAACGTTCCGCTGGATGAGTACGGCAACGATTCCAATACCTACACCAACAGCAATTGCACCACCTACGCGGCTTGCGGCGCCATCACCGGCGGCTTTGGCACCGTAAGAACAATCAAAGTCGGCAACACCGCCACGCCGAATCCGGCCAGCGTCACCGTTCTTGCCGACGGCAGCAAGGCCTATACCGCAAATCAAAATGACGACAGCGGGACGGGCAACGGCACTGTGTCGGTGGTAAATCTCGACACCTACACTGTGGAGAAAACTCTCACCGTCGTCGGCCATCCGCGTACTGTGGTCAACGTGCAGAACTCGGCGTACTCCAAAGTCTACGCGGCATCTCCCGACAGCCCGTTCATCACCATCATTCAATCCACTCCCTCGGTGACCGACCTCATCGACACAACTGTGCTCCTTGAAGGAACGCCGATCGATATCCGGACCTCGAATCAGACGGGCGCAAGCGGCAACAACAATTACACCAGTCGCGTTCCGGGCTACGGCCAGCCCTGCAATCTTTCGCCCTCGAGCATGGTGGCGAAATACGGAGCGAACTATACCCTTGCGGAGTGCCAGGCGACTCCTTAACTCGCCGCCCAGCCGCGCGCAAAATCATGCGAAGGGCCATTCTCCTCGGGAGAACGGCCCTTCGGTTTGTATGAGATCGTTGTTTCGATGGCAAAGGATTCAGAAGCACGAGCCCCAGCGAAAAGTCTCGGCCGAGCGCCGCAAAAAATCCGGCTCGATCAGCTCCTCGTTGAGCGCGGGCTTGTCTCCAGCCGCGAGCGCGCCCGCGCTCTAATCCTGGCCGGGCGAGTGTTGGTTCACGAGCAGAAGCACGACAAGCCCGGGACTTCAATCCAATGCGATGCGCCCATCCGGCTGCTCGGCTCAGACAATCCCTACGTGAGCCGCGGCGGACTGAAGCTGGCTGCTGCCCTGAGTCTTTGGCAAATCGATGTCTCAGGCCTTGTTTGTCTCGATGTGGGCGCTTCAACCGGCGGATTCACCGATTGTTTGTTGCAGCACGGGGCGGCAAGTGTCACGGCCATCGACACCGGCTTCGGACAGATCGACATGAAATTGCGCAACGATCCGCGCGTCCATCTCGTCGAGCGCACAAACGCGCGGCTGCTCGAGCCGGGATCGCTGGTGGCGCAAAGCCCGAAGCAGCAAATGACCTTTCTCGTCGTCGACGTCTCGTTTATCTCGGCAACGCTTGTGCTGCCCGCGGTCCTGGCCGCGGCGCCTGCGATCGTTGCAGCGGTAATCCTCGTCAAGCCGCAGTTCGAAGCGGGTCGTGAATACGTAGGCAAGGGAGGCATCGTCCGCGATCCGCAGGCGCATCAATTAGCTATTGATAAGGTCGCCGATTGCCTGCGCTCGCTCGGCTGGACCGTGATCGGCAGCATTCCCTCCCCGATCACGGGCGCCGAAGGCAATCAGGAATTTCTGCTTTACGCGCGGAGAAACTAGTCCAGATTCTCGCATGCGTCAAAGATTTCAGGAATGCGCGCCGCAACTCGAGCAGAATCCAGCGCCGTCCTTGAGCGCTGCGCCGCATTTCCCGCAAAAACTCAATCTCTGCGCTGCAATTGGCTGGGCCGGCGCAGGCGGTGGGATCACAATCCCGGCCGGGATCGCACCCGGCGGAATGCCGGCATACGCCACGGCTCCCTGTTCGGGGAACTTGGGATCGGCGCCGTATTGGTTTATTCCGGGCGTTCCCGGCTGACACAGCAGAACAATCTCGATGATTGAGGCAATCAGCCCCACAAACGGAATCATGCTCAGCAAAATCAGCAGCAAAAGCAGCCAGCCGCTTTTGTCGATGTCGTGGAATCGGCGCACCGAGACCGCAAGATTGGGAATGAATGCGGCCAATATGTAAATGCCCAAAGGGATAAAGAGAACCCCGCCGTAGTCTTCATTCACTGCGATTCCCGCCACTCCGACAGCCCCCAGGACGACCATCGCGAGCAGGTTGAAGAGCACAAACATCCAGAATTCCTGGCGCCGCGAGCGGCCTTCGAACTCGGCATACTTCTTCCAAACCATCAGATACCAATCCATCGCATCTTTCCTTTCTGGTTCTCTTCCTCAATGTGGCGGCTGAAGCGAGCGCGGCGATGCAGCCTGCGCATCCAGCCGGCGAATGGCCCATAATTCTGGTATCGAGCCACTATACAAACACCGGTCGCTAAAGTCAGCAGTTTTTCTTCACGGAATGTTTCGCCGTTCAGCGATTCCGACCCTCGAATCGCCCACTCGCGCATCGAAACTGGCGCGGATCAAAGCGGACCTGACGAATCGGCGCGGGTCCTCAGACGACGCGCGCGATTAAGCGGGAACGTACGTCAACCTGATCACGTCGTCGGCAATTAGATCGCTGGCCACCAGGCGGAGCGGGGGCCGCGGCCCAGTGAAGAATGGCCTGCCACGACCCAGCACGATGGGGTGCAGGTAGATTCGATACTCGTCGATCAGACCGAGTCCGGTCAGGCTTCCTGCCAGGACTGGTCCGGCAATTTCAATTTCCCCAGTTAACTGCATCTTCAGTTCGCGGATCGCTGGCTCTATGTCGCCCTCGACGAGTTTGGCGTTGGGGCCAACCGACTTCAACGAGCGCGACACAACCCATTTCGGCTGGGATTTCCATACCGAAGCGTACTCGCGTTTCTCCGCATCCCAATCTGGGAAGTCACCATCCCAATAACGCATGATCTCGTACATGCCGCGACCGTAGACCATACCAGTCAGGCCGCGCACCCGCTCGATGAAATGACGAAACAGCGCGGGACGCGGTGGCCCCATTTTGTCGTGGTCGACGTAGCCGTCCAGGGACTGATTCAGTTCGTACACGAGCTTCGCCATACGGGATGTCCTCCACTTCACGCTCCAAGCTAACCTGAATAGTTTAAGCCGACCTACGACGGTGCTTGTCGAAATTGGCCCCGCCCAAGTGTGTCGATTAAACTGGGACGCATGACTTCCGTCGCCATTGTTTCCAAGCCCAACCGGGAAGAGCTCAAACGGCTCTTACCGGAGCTGGTGACCTGGCTGCGCAAGCACCACTTCGAGGTCGTACTCGACGAGGAAGGCGGCGCCTACACCGATGCCGCAAACAGCGTTCCTCGTGTCGATTTGCCATCACACTCCCCGGAGCTGGTCATCGTCCTCGGCGGCGATGGCACTCTTCTGGCAGCCGCGCGTATCTTTGCCACGGTCGGCACGCCCATCCTCAGCGTGAATCTCGGATTTCTCGGCTTTCTCACGGAAGTTCGCCTCGCCGATCTCTATGCCACGCTCGAAAACTGGTGCAAAGGTTGCCACAGTCTCGACGAGCGCGCCATGGTTCACGCAGTGCTGTGTCGTGAAGGCTCGGAGCAGGGAAGTTTCGATGCGCTGAACGAAATTGTCGTCTCCAAGGGCGACATTGCGCGCATGGGCGAGTTTGCCGTCGAGCTCGACGGCCGCAGCGTGGCGCGCTTCCGTGCCGACGGCGTCATCGTTTCCACTCCCACCGGTTCCACCGCCTACACGCTGGCAGCGAACGGCCCCATTCTTACGCCGGATGTGGACGCCATGGTGGTGACACCGATCTGTCCGCATCTGCTCACGCTCCGGCCAATCGTCGTCCCCGGCAAGGCGTCGCTCAACGTTCGCGTTGAAGGTGTGCCTAACGTTGCACTGCTCACCATCGACGGCCAGCGCGCCATCGAACTGCGCCGTGGCGACGAGGTGCATTGCTGCCGCTCCAGCCATTCCGTAAAGCTGGTCCGCCTCAATGAAGGCGGCTTCTTCGATGCGTTGCGCACTAAGCTAAGTTGGGGTGAGCTGTAGAAACAGGGAAGTGGAACTCGGGCGAATTCCGCGCTTTACTGCGTAAGCCCCGCCAGCAGCACCTGCGCCTTTGCCGCCAGCGTGCGCGCGCCATCTACGTCGCCCGATGCCAGCGCGGTGTTGGCCTGCTTCAGGAACTCGCGAATCTGGTCCGCGGTCTTCTGGTCGGAGTCGCTCAGCGTCCGATGGATGCCGTCGAGACCCCGCTGAATCGATGCAATGTCCGCCTCTGTCTGCTGCCGGTAACTTGCCGGATCGCCCGCAGCTAGCTGGCCGATGGCGCTCACTCCGTTGGGAGCCTGCCCAGCGTCGGGAAGGCCGACGATCTCTGTTGGGCTCGGAAGCCGCCGGCGATGGATCGGCGGCTTCACCGTCTCATCGCGAACGCTCATGTTGTAAAGGGGCTTGCCTGGGATCAGCCTTTGTCCGGGCGGAAGCTCAATCGAAACCAGTTGAATCGGAGGACGAGGAACGTCGATGGGCGGCGCAAGTGCCGCCTTGGGCGGCTGAGTTTTCTGAAAGGGCAGATGGAAGCAGCCGGTGAGAGCAAACGGCAGCAGCCACACAGCGCACTTGGCAGGTGACTTCATTCCCCCAACCCCTTTTGCTCCTCGACCGTTACCGGTTGCAAAATCCGGCGTCCCCTGTCCATGGCGGCGAGTGGAATTCGCAGCCGGAATTCCGTGCCGCGCCCTTGCCTTGATTGTACGTCTATGCTGCCATGATGCAGCTGCAGGATACGGTAAGTCATCGCCAGTCCGATCCCGCTGCCTCCGATCTTAGTGGTGAAGTAGAGATCGAAGATCTTGTCGCGGATTTCTTCGGGAATGCCGATGCCCTCGTCAGCCACGCGCAGAATTGCGGCGTGCCCCTGCGGATGCGCTGCACCACTTGCCCCGTTCGGGTTCGCACTTTGCGTTTGGTAATCGGTTTGCGGTCCCTCCGGCTCGAGCGTTACCTCCAGCCGTCCGCCATCCGGCATAGCCTGCGCGCCATTCTGGATCACGTTGAGCGCCGCCTGCTTCAACAGGTCCGCATCCACGTTGGCAATCAGCGGCTCCGGCGGAATATGGCTGATCAGCGTCACGCGCCGCATCGTCAGCTCATCGGCAGCCAGCGCCAGCACGTCGCCAATCACCGGGCGAAGATCCTGCTCGCGCAGCTGCACCTCCACCGGCCTGGCAAAATCCACCAGCGTCTGCACCACGCGATCCAGCCGCCGAATCTCCGCGTCGATCACGTCAAGATGACGTGTGGCCGGTCCTTCCTGTTCACCGAGTTTCGATTTCAAAAGTTCCAGATGGACGACGATTGCATTAATCGGATTCTTTACTTCGTGCCCAACGCCCGAAGTGAGCCTGCCGATCGCAGCCATGCGCCGTGAAAGCTCAAGCTCCGACTCAATCTGCGCCGCCGACTCCAGATCGTGCAGCGTGACCAGCGCTCCCAGGCCTTGATGCGTTTCCTCGTCGTTGATGAAATCCACTGAAGCCTGAATGCGCCTGCCTGCCTCGGTGCGAATCTCTTCCTTGTCCAGGCTTTTGCCGCTTTCAATCGCCTCGCGCAACGCGCTGCTTAGCGCCTTCGAACTGTCGAGAATCTCGCCGGCGTGCAGCCCGAGAATATTTTCGCGGTCCACTTGCAGGAATCGGCGCGCTGCTTCTGACACGAGCACCGCGCGCCGGTCCGCGGTAAACAGCATGATGCCGTCCTGCAAATTGCCCAGAATCTGGTCGAGATTTTCGCGCAACGCCGAGTAAACCTCCTCCACATTGCGCATGCGCTGCCCGATCTTTTCAATCTTTGTTGAAACTTGCTCGGCCACATCCAGGTTTTTCCGCGCCGGTTCCTCGGCCTGAGCTCCTCCCGCCGCGGTCAAACGGTCCAACTGCCGGCTAATCTCCGTCATGGGCCGCAACGCCAGGTTGCTCAGCGAGAAGGCCGCAAGAAGCGCGACGATCAGCGCAAAGCCCATCAGCCAGAATGCTTTTTTCAGCACTGGATCGTAAGCGGCGCGCAGCAGCGACGTGTGCACGCCGACGTGGACTGATGCGAAGAGTTTGCCGTTATTCGTCAGCGTCGCGGAGATATCGAGCACCCTTGGTTGGCCAAAGACCTGCAGCATCAGCGGAATTGGACCGGCCTTGAGCAAACGGTCGAAACTCGCGCGCGCGGGCAGCGGCTTTCCCTGGTTTTCAGGATTCGTGCTCAACAGAACCGTGCCGTCGCTATCCGCAATGTTCACGTCATATACCGTGGACGAATAGCGGATGACCGAAACCATCGCCGCCTGCAGGCTGGGATCGTTTTGCACTGTGTCCGTCATCAGCCCGCGCAATTCGCCGGGGTTGTTCGGGTCGACGGTCAGGCCCTGCAAACCCGACACCAGTGCATTTTGAAGTGCGTAGCGCACCTGGTCGGCCACCATTTGGTTGGTGTCGTAGGTCTCCTTCACCGCGGCCTTTACCAGCTGATGCACATAGACCAGCGAAACCACTCCGGCAATCAGGAACACCAGAGCCGTAATCGCCAACACGAGTTTGAGCTTCAGGCCCATTGGCTATGCGCTTTGTCTAGACGCGGAAATCGTTACCTGTTTTGACGATGACCCCTCCGCGATGGGTTAGCAGACACGCTTTTCAGCTCACGCAACTTCTTTCAACTCTCTGCTTCCTGCCGCTCGCGGCCGTACTCCTTGAGCTTGTTATGCAAGGTTTTCAGGCTGACGCCCAGAATCTCTGCAGCTCGCGTCTTGTTCTGTCCCGTCGCCTCCAACGTACGCAGAATCAGCAGCCGCTCCGCCTCGTCTACTGTCGCGCCCACGCGCACGGTAATGGCGCCGTCGTCGGCGATCGCCGTCGACCCCAGCTCTTTTCCGAATCCCTGCGGCAGGTGACCCGCATCCAGCGGCGCGCCATCGGGGCAAAGAATCACCGCTCGCTCAATGGTATTGCGCAGTTCCCGCGCATTTCCCGGCCAGTTATGTGCCATCAACCGCTCCAGCATCGACGGCGCGATGCCCGAAACTTTCCGCCCATGCTTCTGGTTCATCTCGCTCACCATGGCTTCCACCATGGGCGGCAGATCGTCAAGATGCTCGCGCAACGGCGGCATCGCGATGTTGAAAACGTTGAGCCGGTAATAAAGGTCAGCGCGAAGGTGCCCCTCCGCCACCGCTTTTTGCGGATCGCGATTGGTCGCCGCCAGCACCCGCACATCCGTGTCCAGTTCGTTGCGCGCGCCCAGCCGGCGGAACTTCCGCTCCTCCAGCACGCGAAGCAGCTTGGCTTGCGTGCCTGAGGGCATCTCGCCAATCTCATCCAGCAGAAGCGTTCCGCCCCCCGCCAATTCAAAGCATCCCGCCCTGCGTTCCACCGCGCCGGTAAACGCGCCCTTCTCGTGGCCGAAAATCTCGCTCTCGATCAGCGTTTCCGGAATCGCCGCGCAGTTGACTGCTACGAACGGCCGCGCCTTGCGTGGGCTCAGGTCGTGCAGCGTGCGCGCAACGAGCTCTTTTCCGGTACCGCTCTCGCCTGTAATCAGAATTGGCACATTTGACGGCGCCACCTGTTCAATCAAGGTGAAAATTTCGCGCATCCGTTTTGAGCTGCCCACCAGCTGGCCCAGCACGCCGCTCTCGCGCAGCCTGCGCCGCGCCACTTCCAATTCAATCGCCGTCTGCCGCTGCTTGGTCGCATTGGCCAGGATCGTCTTCAGCCGCGTCGGATCCACCGGCTTCTGTAAAAAGTCGTAGGCGCCCAGTTTCATCGCATCCACGGCCAGTTGGATCGAGCCCATCGCCGTCAGCACGACCACCGCCATGTTGGCGCTCAGGTTGTCGGCGCCTGCGGCCAGCTTGGCCAGCAACCCCATGCCGTCCATGCGCGGCATCTTCAGGTCAGTCACCACAATGGCCGGGCTCCACGCCAGCGACTTTTCCCAGGCCTCGACGCCGTCGCGCGCGGTCTCTGTGCGGTATCCCCAGCCGGAGATCAGCTCCGCCAGCCCCGCCAGCGCGTTAGGCTCGTCCTCGGCGATCAAAACCTTTACGCTGTTCTCCATACCGGCCTCAAGTCCATCCCACTAGCTTACAGTTTCACAGCGGCAACAGGCCATGAACCCGCGGCGGAAGGAGCACGAGCCTTCTCCCGTTGCAAAAAACGCCTCAGGTCTAGCAGTTTTGTAGGGGCACGGCCTAGCCGTGCCGTGAAAGCCATCTGTTTTTAAGGGGCACGGCTTTAGCCGTGCTGTAAGGTGCTCAGGCCTCTGAAGGAGTCGTCTATCGACACCCGGCCTTCAGGCCTGGCCCGTCATCTCGCCGGCGCGAAATAATCGGGCAGGGCAGCTCGGTCTCACGCCCTGCCCTCGCGTTCGTGTCTACCGCCGTGATTGATGAAATCAGCCGGCTACTCCGGCGAAATGCGCAGAATCGTTGGTTTGTGGAAGAGTGGGCACTCGCCGATGACGAAGTAGCCGGGCGTAAAGCCGTTGGTGAGTAATACGCCGAAATCACTTGATTGCGCAGGAACATCGAAGACCTGATCGCTGAAGATAGCCTGCCCGGGTGCCACGCGCGTAGTGAGCGCGGAGCTTTCCGGGTGGCCCGCATCCCAGGCCGCTTGTCCCTTTTCGGAGATTGGGTAGGTGTGCTGCTGGGACCAGAGTTGAGCACGCAAACCGCGCTCGCTCTGGGCTCGTCCACGCGCGCGGCTGCTAACGCGCACTGTCACAACGTAAAACGTTCCATCGGCGCGGACAGGCGCGGTGGAGGAGTCAAGTTGCGCGGCGGTCTTGACATTTGTCACAGCGAAGCACATCTCATCCCAGCAGAGGTCGTGACCCACGGGGATGACGCGCTGCGGGGTGGCGGCGGCAACGATCAGCACGACGGCGAGGTATACACCCCAGACAATGCCAAGCGTTTTCAGCACCTTCATCGCCGTGCGACCGCGCTTCGCAATCGCCATGACGATAACGGTAACCAGGCTGACGAGGCTGGCTGCGACCAGGAGAAGGAAGAGAGCTTCGAAGCGGAAGTCTATGGTCTGCGTCATTGCGATCCCTCCAACGACTGCTTTTCCTGCAGAATGCTACGGCCCCAAGCAACCTCACGCGACGCCGAGCAGCGCATCTGGTTCGAATGCGCCAGGGTTTTCCTAAATGCCTACATTGTAGGCATTAGCACACAATTGTCAATGGAAAATATGGGCCTTCAGACCCCCTGAAACTCTCGCACATCGCCTCCCGCCGAGCTAAGTGCGATTCGCCAGGTGTTTTAACGCCGGCCCCAAATTCCACCGCTCACGACCCACGACTCACGACTTGCGCCCGCCGCCCCTCACCGCCCAAACGCGTAGGTCACCTGGAACAGCCCGCTGTCGATTCCGGGATTTTCCTCGGCGGTGCTGTGGTTCGAAATGTGGTGATATCGGTACTCCACGCGAATCGATTTATGCCGGGTCCGCCAAATCTCCAGTCCCGCACCCAGGTCAAACGTGAAGTTGAACGATCCCGCCTCGATGATGGGAATCGGCTGCGTCGAGTAAATATAACCGCCGTGGCCGACGAAGAACGGCTGGATCTTGTTGCGCGGCAGAAAATTCCATTGCATCCCGATGGGAGAAATCGCTTCTCCGATCGTCCATCGTCGTCCGTTGCATTTGTAGGTCATCGTGCCGCTATACATCACGTTGTTGTCGCCGGTGAAGCTGTAAGGAACGGTGATCTCTGCGCAGGTTACAAATTGCGCGCCGAAATCGAAGACCGCAGTCGCAACCGTCGGCTTGATCTGGTTCTGGATTTCGATGCCCACCGGATCGCTTTCAAGCGCCACCGGCAACAGTTCCAGGCTGTATTGCCAATTCACCACGCCGTCCATCAGCAGCCGCCGGTTATAGGAGGCGCCAAACTCCACCAGCTTGCGATTCTCCGCATACCCAAGCAGCATGTGGCTCGAATCGGGTGAGTACGCCGCGAAAACTCCGAAGGAGTTGCGCCGGGAAAGGTATGGGCTCCTGGGACTCGCCAGCACCTGGGCGTGTGCGGCCCCGAGCCACCCGGCGATTAACGCGCAAACCGAAAGAACAATGATCCGATGCAGGAAACGGCGCGCAAGTCCCAACAGAATTCCCTTTCCCGCAGTCAATCCTTAACGCAAAGGAATTTGAATCAATGCGAATGACGCGGCCCGCCTCTGGAATGGCAAATGAGGTTGGATGCGGAATTCGCGCCCGAGGGAACCCCTCAGCCGTGACCTTCCAACCCTTCTTGACTTGTTCGGGTCCGAAAATCAATTGTATGGGAGCGGCAGAGCATATACTTTAGACTTCATTTTTGACAGCCGTTTTTTAGGAGCACGCCATGTCTTCATCCGCCGTCGATTACGCTCGTCAGAATCATCCTCGCTTTCTCGAAGACCTCAAGTCCCTTCTTCGCATTCCCTCTGTTTCCACTTTGCCGGAGCACCAGGCCGACTGCCGCAAAGCCGCTGAATCGCTGCTCGCCGACCTGAAGCGCATCGGCATGGAGCATGGCCGCTTGATTGAGACCGATGGCCATCCGCTTGTCTATGCCGACTGGCTGCACGCCTTGGGAAAGCCCACTGTACTCATTTACGGCCACTACGATGTTCAGCCGCCAGACCCGCTGGATGAGTGGCACACCCCGCCCTTCGAGCCCACTGAGCGCAACGGCAACATCTACGCGCGCGGCGCGGTCGATGACAAGGGTCAGGTGGTGGCGCAGGTCAAGGCCCTTGAATCGTTGTTCGCCGCCGGCCACGCGCTGCCACTCAACGTCCAGGTTCTGTTTGAAGGTGAAGAGGAAGTGGGAGGGGAGGGAATCGCGAACTACGTCGCGTCAAAGCCCTCCGACCTGAAGGCCGACTTTGCGCTGGTCTGCGACTCCGAGCTCTTCGCGCCCGGCCTTCCCACGCTTTGTGTCGGCCTGCGCGGCATGATCTACACCGAGATCGAAGTGCGCGGTGCAAAAACCGATCTGCACTCCGGCATGTACGGCGGCGCGGCGCCCAATCCCTTCTTCGCCATCGCGCACATGATTGCCAAACTGAAAGACGAGAACGGCCAGATTCTGATTCCGGGCTTTTTTGACGACGTGGTTGCTCCCAGCGACGAGGAGCTTGCAGCCTGGCGCAAACTTCCCTTCGACGAAGAGGAGTATCGCAAAAACGAAGTGGGCTCAATCAAACTGATCGGCGAAAAAGGTTACAGCGTGCTTGAGCGCACCTGGGCGCGGCCTTCTCTCGACGTTCACGGGATCCCCGGCGGCTTCATCGGCGCCGGCGCCAAAACCGTGATTCCCGCCAAGGCTACGGCAAAAATCTCCATGCGTCTGGTTCCCAACCAGACTCCCGCCAAAGCATTCGCCCTCTACAAAAGCTACGTCGAGAAGATTGCGCCTCCCGGCGTCACCGTCGACGTACGCCTGATCCATTCCGGCGATGCCTGCCTCATCCCCGTGAATAACCGCTACGTGCAGGCGGCTACGCACGCGCTCAAAGAGGTTTGGGGTAAAGACACTGTCTTCATCCGCTCCGGCGGATCGATACCGATTGTTGGGGACTTCGATCGCCACCTCGGCGTGCCCAGCGTGCTCATGGGCTTCGGACTTCCCGACGACAACATCCATGCGCCCAACGAAAAATTCAACCTGAAGAATTTCGAGCTGGGCATTGAATCGATCATCAGGTTCCTCGAAGAAGTCGGTCGCTGAAAACAGGGAGCGCGGGAGCAGACAGGCGAGTTAGCAATCGATGCGGTAATCTACGCCGGTGAGCCCTGTGCCGATCAAATTGGCGGATGAATTCGACGCTGCCGGCATCGTCCTCGCCGGAGGCCAGTCCAGCCGCATGGGTCGCGACAAGGCTTTGCTGCCCCTTGCAGGCCGCCCTTTGATCGCGCATGCGGTCGCGACTCTCCGTGGTGCCGGCCTGCCGGTGACAATCGCCGGCGCCGGCCCCGAAGCCGAATCCGCCCTCGCGGCGTACGCTCCCGTCGTCCCCGATCGCGAGCCGGGCCTCGGTCCACTCTCCGGAATCTGCGCTGCCCTTGCCGCCGCATCCTCCTCGACCGCTCCCCCTCGTTACCTCGTGTTTTTGCCCGTCGATCTGCCCTTGCTCCCGTCCTCTCTCATCTCATGCCTGCTTCATCACGCGCAAATCACGGGCAGCCCCGTCACCATTGCCTCCATCAACGCAATCAACCAAACCTTCCCCGCCGTCCTCGACCGATCCACCTTTCCCGCGCTCCACGCCGCCCTTCACTCTCAAAAGCGCGGCTGCCTCTCCGCATTCCAGTCCGCCGCCCTAACTCTCGGTCAGTCCATCGCCGCCGTCCCCGTTGAGCTTTTGGTTCAATCGGGCCAGGTCACGCACCCTCTTGCTCTGCCTCCGCTGCGCTGGTTCCTCAACGTGAACACGCCACAGGATCTCCGGCGCGCCGAATCCCTTTGTCCGCAGCCCATCGCGTAAGCTGAAAGCATGGCGCTGTTCGAAACCCCGTCGGACCCGAACCCGTCAGACCGGGCCGCCCCCATCGAAGCGGAGCTTGATGCCCTGGCCGCGCCCGTGCGCGAAGAGCCGCACAGCCAGAATGCGCCCGAGCAGGATTCCGCAAAGCCGATTATTGAGTTCAAAGACGTCTCCATCGCCTTTAGCGGGCGCAGCGTTCTGGAGCACGTCAGCTTCTCCGTCAACCGCGGGGAAACCCTTTGCATCCTCGGCCGTAGCGGCGTCGGGAAATCCGTCTCGCTGCGCTTGCTCATGGGTTTTCTTAAACCCGATGCCGGTTCGATCTGTGTTGAGGGGCAGGAGATTACGGAACTCACTGAAGAAGGTCTGCGCGCCATTCGCAAACGCATCACCATGGTCTTTCAAAACGGCGCGTTGTTCGATTCGTTGAGCGTGCGCGAAAACGTCGCCTTCCCCCTGCGCGAGAAAGGTGGCCTCGCCGATGACCAGGTGGATCAGATCGTCGGCCGCCTTATCGGCCTCACCGGCGCTGAAGACGTGGTCGATTCGTTTCCGGGCAGCCTTTCAACCGGCCGCAAGCGCGCCGTGGCCATGGCCCGGGCCTTGGCCGCACAGCCCGAGATCGTTCTCTATGACGAGCCCACCACCATGGTCGACCCCATCACGGCTCGCCGCCTGGGCGGCCTCATTCAACGCCTCAAGCTCCAGCTTGGATTTACCAGCATCGTCGTCACGCACGATACGCGATTTGCCGAAAAGCTCGCGGATACCGTCCTCTTTTTGCACCAAGGCCGGGCTGAATTCTTCGGTCCCCTTAGTGGCTTTCTTGAGTCCTCCGACCCGCCAATCCGCCAATTTCTGGCTCTGGATGCCTATATACTGCCCACAGCTTAAAAGGTTTATAGAAATTTCACTTTGGCGCGTTAGAATAGTCTTATTCAACCGGATTACTCTTCGGTAACCATTTCGTTGCATTCGCCCGTAACTGGTCAGAGGTATGATTCTCTTGCCATTTGTTTACCTTCTGCGTCGAGCTGGAGTTAGCGATTGCATCTGAGTTTGCGCCGAATTCGACCCCATGAGCAGTGCTTAGAGCATTCCATGCTCCTGAATCAAGAGAAGTTTCTTTCCCTTTGTGCAGTAAATCTCGTCAATTGCGGCCGATTCCCACATAAAAATCTCAGCCACACGCCGATGGGAGTTCGCGCTGCGTTCAATCTGCGTCCGCCCAACTCCATCCTGTCAGCCGCGGTCGTAACCCCCGCGGTGGCTTGTCATAGGAGAAAGATCGCATCGGTTTTTGCCTCGCATGAACCTTGTTTCTCTCAGGCTGTAAGCCAACCCCAACAGCCCGCAATCTAGGGCTTAAAAGACGTTTTTGAGGTCTGCGTAGACCCATGGCGAGCTCGGATTTCTGGCAAAGGCTGTCATCCTCCTTCTCTGCTTCGGCCGAGTGGGAGCTCGGGGCCGCGCACCACTCCGTGCGTGCCACGCGGGGCACTGCCAAGATGTGGATGGCGCTGGATGCGCTGACGGTTGTTGTGGCTGCGGCGTCGGCCACGCTTTATCGGTTCCACACCAGTCCGCTGAAAGGTGCGCGAACGTTTTTTGCCGGAACCATGTTTAACGGTTTGTCGGTTTGGATCCTGCTCGCTCTGTTATGTGGTTTCATATGCACGCTTATCGTGACCAGCAGGAGCATGCATCTCTACACTCCGACTTACATGACGAACTTTCTTCATGAACAGAGAATGAGCGCTCAGGCATGCCTCACGTCGGGCCTCCTGCTCACCGGCGCTCTTTATTTAATTCGAGCGGCCATCATCCCCCGCGGCATTGTCATTGAAACCGTTGGCCTGGTCACAATCATTTTGGGTTTGCGCCGCTTCATCTATCGCCTCATGCTTTACCGGCGATTCGATCGCGGCCTCGATACGCGTAATGTCCTTATTGTGGGAACCGGGCCCGAAGCCAACGCCCTGCGTAATCACCTCGAAAAGATTCGCCATCTGGGTTACACATTCAAGGGATTCATCGAGTTGCCCGGATGCTCGCCGTGCCAGGAACTGTCACCGGACATTGTTGGCAACCTCGAAACTCTCTTCCAGCACACACGCAAGCAGTTCATCGACGAGATTTTCTTCACCACGCCCTGTGAGCGTGGCATCATCCAGAGCGTGCTCGAGCAGGCGCGGGTGCAAGGCGTCGATCTGCGCGTCATTCCGGATTTTTACGACGGCTTGCCGTGGAACAGTCCCATCGAATACATCGGCCAGTTTCCGACCATTCCCTTGCATCGGGGAGCAGTACCCGAAATCGGCCTCGCTTTCAAGCGCGTCTTCGACGTCGTCTTTTCCGCCCTGGTTCTCTTCTTTCTTTCTCCAATCCTGTTCGCGATCTCGATTGCAATCAAAATCGATTCGCACGGCTCTATCTTCTACTCGTCGGAACGCATCGGTAAAAAAGGCGTCGTCTTTCGTTGTCTCAAGTTCCGCACCATGGTTCGCGACGCCGAAAGCCGCCGTGCCGAGATCATGCACATGAACGAGCGCGATGGCGTGCTCTTCAAGGTTTCAAACGACCCGCGTGTCACGCGCGTAGGCCGTTTTTTGCGCAAGTATTCGCTCGATGAGCTGCCCCAGTTCATCAACGTGCTGCGCGGCGAAATGAGCGTTGTGGGACCGCGCCCGCCGCTGGCCGGCGAAGTGCACAAGTACGATCTCGATCACCTGCGCCGCCTCGATGTCACTCCCGGCATCACCGGTCTGTGGCAGGTCCAGGGCCGCCAGGATCCGTCCTTCGCGAGCTACGTTTCGCTCGACGTTACCTACATCGACAATTGGAGCATCTGGCTCGACTTCAAAATCATGTTGCGCACCATCGCCGTCATTTTCTCTGGCACCGGAACGTAACTGGACGCAGCCGCTCATTCTAAACGGAGTGACCCTCGCAAAGAAGTGTCATCCGCACGAAGCGATCCTTCCAAAGAAATGTCATCTTGAACGAAGGTCGCTGCGGCGACCGTAGTGAAGGATTTGCGGTTGTCTCTCGGCTGCCCACTGATCGCGACCGACGAAATCCGGCGTACCTGCTCCCTAGACCAGTCCGGTGTTCCGCCTCACCTCAACCGCCTGAAAATCCGCTGCCGTCTCAACCGGCTTCTTCAACTCTGCATCCGGCGCTGTGCCCGCACTCGCCTGCGGCTTCCGCTCCATCCGCGGTTCGGCATTTCTGCGCACGCGCAAATTGTTCACCGCATATTCAATGTAAGGCGACTTCAGTTCCGGATCCTTGCCCAGGAAGCGGCACGTTGCCGTAACCTGCTCCACAATGAATGTGGGTTGAAAGCCCGCGAGGTCCAGTTCTTTTTCCTTCGTGATCATATACACGATGAAGTTGAACACCTCATCGCTCAGCGTGAGTTTGTGCCGCGCGCATTCCATCTGGAAGATGCGATGGAACTGGTCGATCCCCGGCGGCCCGACTTCGATCTTATAAGGAAGGCGGCGCAGAAACGCTGGATCCATCAGGTCTTCAGGATTCAGGTTCGTCGCAAAGATCACAATCTCTTCGAAAGGAATGCTGAAGCTCGCGCCCGACCGCAGCTTCATGTAGTCCACCCGGCTCTCCATCGGCACGATCCACCGGTTCAGCAAATCTCTCGGGCTCACAAACTGGCGTCCGAAGTCGTCGATCAGGAAGCAGCCGCCGAGCGCTTTCATGTGCAGCGGCGCTTCGTAGTAGTGCCCCTTCTCGTCGTAACGCAGGTCCAGCATGTCCAGCGTCAGTTCGCCTCCGGCCACCACGAACGGCCGCCGGCACGTCACCCAGCGCTTGTCGCGTGTATCGCGCCGGAAGCTCGCAAGCTCTCCGCCGTCTTCCTTGTCCTCCGGAAGACTGGCTGGCATATGCAGGCGCGGATCGAAGAAGCGAATAATCTGTCCCTCAACCGTGATGGCGTAGGGTACATGAATCACGTCTTTGAAGACGCTTGCGAAACTCAGCGCAACAGACGTCTTGCCGTTTCCTGGCGGCCCGTAAAGCAGAATCGCGCGGCCCGAGTTCAGCGCCGGCCCAGCCTGCTCCACGATGGTTTCGTCCATCGTGAGTTCCTTGATGGCCTCGTTCACTTTCTCCAGCGTCACCCGCTCGTTAGTGGGCTTTTGCATGTTCACGCGGTCAATGAACTCTGCCAGCGTCACCGGAGCAGGTCCAACGTATCCTGACCGCTGCAGCGCTTCCAACGTCCAGCGCTTGCCCTCGTCGGTCATCGCGTAACGCATGTCGAGCACGCTGTCTGAACTCAGCGCGCCCAGCGTGTAAATCAGTTGCCGCTCGATGGCGAGATTCGCCAGATCCATGACCACATGCTGCGGCAGCTTGATTCCGTCCGCGATCTGGCCGATCTTCTCCATGCGCGAGCTGAACATCAGCTTCATGAAAAGAGCCAGCAGATCGGTATCCGCGATTCCGGTGCTCTCAATGTCGGCAGGTTCCTGGGGCACTCGGTGGATGAAGCGCTCGATCGCTTTCGCTTCAATGAGTCCCAGCGCAACCAGATTGTCGCCCAGCGTTCCGCCTTGCGACACCTGGCGCTGAAGGGCCGCGTTCACGTCCTTCTCCGTGACCAGGTTGGCACGGATGAGCAACTCGCCCAGTTTCAGTTGCGGTCCGATAGCGTCCCCCCAAAAGGAGCGATCGTGCAAATACGGCGTCTCGAGCCGGAGTGGGTCTTGCATAAAACAGACCACCCATATCATCGGCTTGAGGCGGCCAGATTCCAGAGCCGCTTTAAATCTGCCCAAAGGCAGGTTTTTTGAGACCACCCCCGCCGTGCTTTGGGGGAAGGGGCCCAGTTACGTCCTTGATTCTAGGGGGGAACTTTCGTCCTGCGAAATCCCCCGTTTGGGGTGACGCGCCAAAAACTCCCGCCCGGGCGCGCCGCAGCCGGTCTGGGGGCCAGGATGGCGCTCGAAGAGGCGCCGGCCTGCGGACCGTTCGAGCGCTGACCGGATTGGGGCAAAGTTTACCAGAAAAATAATATTATTTTTGTAGTAAACTGCACCGAAATTGGTGCAACAGAAATGAATTATAAAGGACTTATCAGTTTCCTGTTTGCCGCTCCCCGCGTAAAAATGAATTTCGCGATTTTTCGATTTTGAAGACAAAATTTACTTTTAAGTTAACAGATTGAGAACCGCGCCAATTCGCGTGCAGCGCACCCATCCGGCGGCTGCGAACGCAAGGAATCGGGATTTGGTAAAAGGAGCTGCCGAAGCGTTCTGTGCCGATCATGATGCCAGTATGCGCCTAAGGGCAATAATTCCCTGCAAACTTGAGAGAAAAAACTGAAGGAGTGAAAGAGTGAACAAGTGAAATGGAATGAGCGAGTTCCAGGGAGGGCGGGCGAGGGAATGTTCGGCGGAGGGTCTTGACAACGCGTTGAGGTGCAGCCGGAAAGCCCGATCAAGGACTCCTAAACAGGTCAGCCGCCTCGCGGGGAGGCAGCGCCGCTCCGTTTACACTGAAGGTGTGAAGATCGCACTGGCCCAGATCGATCCCACGGTCGGGGATTTCACCGGGAATCTCGAGAATATCGTCGATTTCAGCCGCCGTGCTGCCGCTTCGGGCGCTCGCCTCACGGTATTTTCAGAGCTCGCCATCTGCGGCTATCCCCCAGCGGACCTTGTTGAGAAGCCCAGCTTTCTGGCGCGCTGCCGGTCGGCCGTCGACGAGCTTTGCTCGGCCACGCGCGATCTGCCCACAGCCGTCCTGGCCGGCGTGGCCTTGCCGACCAACCGCGAAGACGGGAAACCCGCCTTCAACGCTGCCGTCCTCATCGACCGTGGCCAGGTGCTGCTCGAGCAGCACAAGCGCCTCCTGCCGTTCTACGACGTCTTCGATGAGCAGCGTTACTTTTCGCCGTCCGAACCGCAAAAGGTCATCGACTTCGAAGGCTCTCGCCTCGCGATCACCATCTGCGAGGATGCGTGGAACGACAAGAACTTCTGGCCGCGCCGGCTTTATTCCGTTGATCCCGTTGAAGAGCTGATGCGCCAGAATCCGCAGTTGCACATCAATCTTTCGTCGTCGCCGTTCTGGCACGGCAAGCGCACGGTGCGCCGCGACATGCTGGCCGCCATTGCCCGCCGCGACCGCATCCCTGTGCTCATGACCAATCAAGTCGGCGGCAACGACAGCCTCATCTTCGACGGATCGTCGTTGGCTCTCGATGCGCGCGGAGATCTCATCGCGCAGGCCGCATCCTTTAAGGAAGATCTGGTCATTGTCGATCCGTTCCATTCCTCGCCCGTGCCGTTGCCCGAAGATGACGAAACCGAAGCGGCCTACCGTGCGCTGGTGCTGGGAACGCGCGACTACGTGCAGAAGTGCGGATTCCGCAAAGTCATCATCGCTCTCAGTGGCGGCATTGATTCGGCGCTGGTGGCGGCCATCGCCGCCGACGCGCTCGGCTCGGAAAATGTGACTGCCATCGGCATGCCCAGCCCCTACTCCTCATCGGGCTCCATCGACGACAGCCGCCGCCTGGCCGCAAATCTCGGCATCCGGTTTGAAACCATCTCCATCAGCGAGCTCTTCGCGAACTTCAACCATGCGCTGGCGCCGCTCTTCAAAGGATTGCCGCCCGACATCACGGAAGAAAACATTCAGCCGCGCATCCGCGGCACTCTTCTCATGGCGCTCTCAAATAAATTGGGCGCGCTGGTGCTCACCACTGGCAACAAATCCGAAATGGCCGTCGGCTACTGCACTCTCTATGGCGACATGGTCGGAGCCCTCGCGGTGATCGGCGATTTGGTGAAGACGCGGGTCTATTCGATCTCCCACTGGCTCAACCGGGAAAGGGAAGTGATTCCAGCGGCGATCCTCACCAAGCCGCCCTCAGCCGAGCTTCGCCCCGGCCAGATGGATACCGACTCGCTCCCGCCCTATGAGGTCCTCGATCCCATTGTGGAAGCTTACGTCGAGCGCTATGAGACGCCGGAATGTATTGCTCAGAAGCACGGTTTTCCGCTCGATCTCGTCCAACAGGTGGTGCACCTCATTGAGCGTTCCGAGTACAAGCGCCAGCAGGCCGCGCCCGTCCTGAAGGTGACTGCAAAATCGTTCGGCATGGGCCGCAGGTTTCCCATTGCCGTCAAAGTGCAGGTGTGAGGAAAGTGAAAAAGTGAATGAGTGAAGAGAGCGAGGCAGCTTTGAAGCTGAAGCGGTGAATACGCCGAGTGAGTTTGGCGATCGACGCCCCTATCACTCCTTCACTTGCTTCACTCCTTCACTGTCTTCACTTCTTCACGACCTCGCTGGCCCCCGCGCCGCATCAACATTTAAGCTAATGGCTTGGGAGTCTTCCCACCCTTGAAGGAGAATCGTTTGATCCGTCTGACTTACCGAATGATGGGCGCCGCTGCGCTCATGGCATTATTCGTTCCCGCACTTCGCATTCGAGCCCAGCAACACGTGCCGCCCGCACCCGATACCACCGGCGTGCCCATGCCGTCGGCGCCTACGCAGCAGCCTTCTCAAGCCGCTCCCGCCGATCAGCAGCCTGGGACGGCGCCTGCAGCTCCGACGCCCTCCGGCCCGCCCGTATTCCCCAAGCCCGATCCCGCCAATTTCACTGCGACTACGCCCACCAAGGAAACCGTCGACAGCTTCCTTGAGGCGAATTGGGGCTACGATACTGACCGCATGTGGCAGGTGCAAGCCATCCGTAAAACTTCCGCCGAAGGCGTCAGCCAGGTGATCGTTCTCATCGGCGATAAGACCGGCAAGCAAAGACCGCAGGTGCTCTCTTTCTTTGTCCTCCCTGATGGCAAGCACATCATCAGCGGCGAAGACATCATCAACTTCGGCCCGAATCCTTTTGCGGATGCGCGGCAACAGTTGCAGCAGCGCGCCAACGGTCCTTATCGCGGAGCAGCATCGAAGGATCTTGAACTGGTCGAATTTGCCGATTTTCAGTGCCCGCACTGCAAAGCGGCTCAAGCCAACATGGAGAAGCTGGCCACGGATTATCCGAAGGCGCGCATCGTCTTCGAGAACTTTCCTATTCCTTCACATCCGCAGGCTATGAACGCGGCTGAGTACGGCGATTGCGTGGCTAAACTTGGTGGCAGCTCGGCGTTCTTCCAGTTTGCCTCGGCGGTTTTCGACGGTCAGGACGGCCTCGCCACTCCCGACGGCGCAACGCTCACGCTCAACAGCGCAGCCAGCAAGGCCGGGCTCGATCCTGCCAAAGTTTCTGCCTGTGCAGCTACGCCTGAAGCCAAGGCTGACGTAGACGCATCCGTTCAATTGGGAAAAGATCTGAGCATCGTTGAAGTGCCGACACTGATGGTGAACGGCAAATCAGTTCCCGCCACGGCTCCGTACGACGTGCTGAAGAAGATCATCGACTATCAGGCGAAGGCTGACGGCGTCGCCGTCCAGTAAGCATTGCCCACGGTCCGCTCACATTACTTTGCCGCAACCAGCGTACCCGCGGCGCAGGTTGCGGTGGTTGGCGTGAAGATGGGATTGGCATTGTCATCCATCGCCGTCATCAGCTTGCCATTCACCGTCACAGGCTGAGACACGCCAAACGCCCCATCGGATTGAAGGCTAAGGCTGAACGGATTCGTCCCCGCGCTCTTCACCGAAACAACCGCGACGCCGCCTTGAAGCGACACGTCGTACCTTGCCAGCACGTGCGCCTGCGCGCAATCGATCACGGCATTTCCATCGTTGAACTGAATCTTGAGTCCACCTTTACTCGTGAAAGCACCCGTCACACGCGGCCCAGGCGCTATCGTGAACTGATTTGGGTCGTTGGAAGAAGGATCGCCGGCCATTGTACTGAGCACCGTGCCCAGCGCCGACAGCACGCCGGATCCGGTCGTCGAGAGTCCCGCGTCGAGAATCACGCCGGGTCCGGGCTTGAGCGTGCCGACGGTGCAATGTTCCGTGATGGGTCCGTAAACCGGCGTGCGCGAGACCTGGACGCCGGTTCTTGTATTTGTGACCACTTCATAGCCAGTGACCCGCTGCCCCGTAATCGTTTCTGCAGCAGGTCCCACCGCCGTTCCATCCGGCCCCAGCGTAACGACGAACGCCTCCGGTTGGTTATCGACATGGATGGTCCACTTTTCCCCCGAGACACTGACGGTGTAGTTGTGCGCGCCCTGCACCATCTTGCCGCAGTTGCCAATATCCACGCTGCCGTCAGCAAAGGTGAAGGTAAGCCCGCTCGAAGACTTGAAGGTTCCAAGCACCACCAGGCCGGTCTTGCCTGAAGCTGTCAGCGCGCCAAGGTCGATGCCCATCAACTGCTGCAGACCCTGGCTCATTCCCGTGCCCACACACTGCAATCCGGTGCCGCCCAGCTCAAAGCAGCGGCGGATCGCGATCTGCGCGGGATCGTTTGTCGGCGGAAGTGTCTGCGCGCTGGATCCGCCGGGCTGGCCCGGCGCCTGGCTGTTCGACGCGATCCATTTTTGCTGGACGGTCGGCATTGAAAATGTGCGAAACAGCGACGCCGTGAAGTCGTTATTGCCGACGTACTGGTCCGGCTGCGTTGCCGTGGTCCTCGCCAGAATGCTGTACGCGGTGAAATAACCGCTAATCAGGCGCACCTCGTCTGGAGTGAATTGTTGCTGGGCGGCGCGCGGGCCCGCAAAAGCGTTGATCATCAAGCCGAAATCGTGCATCGCGCTCGCCTGGCGATTCGCGGTATCAATCGGGGTCGTGCCGCTTATCTGCGCTGTGATCTGGTCGACCGTGGGGAATTCTTTCAGATAGGCTGGATTAAACGTCTGCTGCGCGCCGGCTCCGGCTGGGGCGCTCGGCGGCGCGCTCGCAGGTGCGCTCGCGAGAGTGCAACCCTTCAGCCTGCCTGTCATGGAGGACCAACTGCTGTCCATGGCCGTCACCAGGTTTCCGTTTTGCCTTTCAATCGTCTCGCACCACTGGTCCGTCGCTCCGAATGGCTTACACACCGTCACGGTGTAGGTGATGCCGTTGGCGCACTGATAAGGGGTATTCAATACCGGTGGCCCAGGTGACTGAGCAGCGGCCGCCGTGGCCAGTATGGCGGTAATTCCCGCGAATGCCGCAGAGAACCATTGCGGAGCACGCAGCTGACGGGCTTTGAAACAGCGTTTGAATACTGGCAAGTGAAAACCCTCCCATACGACGTTTCATCAGAGTCAGCCCAAGCGCAGCGCATACGGCTGCTTTGCCGGCTTACAAAAAACAGCACCAGACCTGGCGCAAAGCCGTGATTGAATCCTAAAGAATGCGAATGAAAAACCGGCGGGGGAACCGGCAGTGGGGCCGATGCGCAATGGTATCAATCCCCGGCGCTTCTGGAAAGACGCCTGGTGACAGCCGAAAAGTTTCAAGAATGGTGAGGAGTGCGAATCAGCCCGAGACCGATGCAGTCCGGTGTGAAGCTGCAAGCTACTGCGTGCCGCGCTGCACCAGCAACATCGGCGTGTGCCCGGCAGCCTGCGTTCCGCGGATCACGTGCGGCGTCATCACGATTACCAAAGTCGCGTAGTTCTGCTGTAAATCCTTGCTCGTAATGTCATTCATTCCGGGAATTTCGCTGATTCCCGGTGTTCCGCTGATCGACAGGCTCTGCGACTTGTCCAACTCCGTCGCAACCACGGCTGCCTCTCCGGCTCTCAGCGTTACCACGCCGGAGAACGCGCGGTTATCGAGGATGGGATTTCCGTCGATCGACGATCCCGCCAGCGCATCGAGCTTGAAATCGATGGCCAGCGCCACGTCGCCGTCGCGCATGACCTTCGGATTCACCTTGAGGTTCAAGCCAAGATCCTGATACTGAACCATCGGGACGCTCGGTACCGATGCCGAAAGCGATGACAACAGCGACGTCAGGCTGCTCGAGCTTCCCGCGCCCGTCAAACCTGCAATGCTCGGGATATTGGGCGACAGGCTCGAATATGAAGACGTCTGAATCGGATAACGCTCTCCTTCTTTGAGCGTTTCGTCCTGCCCGTCCTCCATGCGCAGCTCAACCTGGTCAAGCTCGCGCGAATCGGAGGTGTTCAGGTTCAGGTTAAGTTTGGCCGCGCCGGGCACCAGGGCCGACTGCGTGAGCCCGCCGCCGAACAACGCAAATCCGCTTGTCAGAAGAGGGCTCGACACCTGCCCGGAGGCGATCAGAATCCCGAGAATGGCCAGCGGATCGTTGCTTGCCGCCAGACCTGACGAAATAATCTGCTGCACCAGGCTGGCGTTCTGGCTCAACAGCGACTCCTCTTCGGCGGCCACGTTGAATGCCGAGATGCTCTGCGGCAACTGCGCTCCGGTGTTGCGTGTTCTTGTATGCGCCACCTGGATCATGCGTACATCCAGCAGGACCTCGCTTCGGCCGTCAAGCAGGCTTCTCAGCGTGGCATTGAATGCATCCAGAGTCGGTCCCGGCGCTCGCACCGTCAGTGTGCCCTGTGACTGCGAAAGCTGTGCCTGCTGCGCCTGAAACACTTCCTTCGCCAGGGTCGTCACTTCCGTCATTTCGTCCGTGTTCAACCCGGCAAGGTAGACCGTTTCCGTCTCCTGCGGTGTCAACCGCTGCCGGTTCCCGTGCGAATCGTCGGCCACCAGCGCCTGATGCGCATCCAACGGAACGTAGAACGTGTGCGTCGCCATCCCCAGAATGCGCGTTGCTTCCGCAAAGTCCACATCGTCCAGGTCCAGCCGGATCTGCGTAGGCCGCACGCTGTCATCGAGCATGGCTTTTACGCCGTACGCCTTGAAGACCTGGTCGATCACCTGGCGCTGGTCCGCGTGCAAATGAAAGCTTTGTTTCGATTGCGCGGCTAAAAGCGTCAGCCTGCTCTCGATCGCTTTTCCCGCCTGGCCATAAAGCGGTTGACTTTGCGAATTCGCCGACTCATCGGCCAGTTCATCGAGGTGTTGGCTGGCCTCGAAGTTTGTCGGATCGAGCGCGAGAGCGCGGGACAGGGCCGCGCGCGCCGCGGCTTCGTTATTCAGAAGCCGATCCTTGGCGGCTTCCTGGATGAGGGCGGTCACTTCATGACCACGGGCCACCAGCGCAGCCAGATGATAGTTGGGGTTCGATGGGTCAAGCGCCGCGGCGCGGTCAAACTGCTGCATCGCCTCGTCGAACTGGCGGTCCATGAACAGCTTGCTCGCGTCAAGATAAAGCTTCGCGGCGCGCCGTTGATCGCTGGTGCGTGGCTCCTTCGATTCCGAAGGCGCAGGGAGTTCGCTGGCGGCTGGCTGCGCCTGTGTTCCCACGTCGGGCTGCGTTGCGTTGGTCGATTTTGGAGACGCGCCGCCGCCCTCCGGAGCCGGTTGCTGTGCCGCGAGGATCCACGGAATCGCCGCCAGGGTCAGCAACGCACCGCAAACCCTCGCGGCCGCGCACACGCGGCTGCGCACGAACGGCGTTCGACGCTTCGCATCGAGCCATTCCTCGATCTCTGGCCCGTCAGTTTTTGACCCGCGCATTGTCATCGTGTGCTCGGAGCCAACCTCATCAAATCTTCCAGCGACGAAACGCACGCCTCCGGCTGGTAGCGCAGCAGCTCGTCGAAACTGTATTTTCCGGTGGCCACGGCAATGACGGAAAGAAAATTGGCGCGGGCCGCCTCGATGTCGCGCGGCGTGTCGCCGACCACGCAGATCTTGGCGCCGTCCCGTCCTTCATTTCCCGCCAGCTCTCTCGCCTTCCGCGCCGCGTGTCCAATCAATTCCGGCCGCACGGGAAAGTGATCGCTGAAACCGCCGAAGCGAAACCATTCGCGCAGGCCAGCCCGCTCAATCTTGATCCAGCCGATCGCTTCAAGGTTCCCTGAAGCCACTCCCAGCAGCGCGCCCTTTTTCGCCAGGTGCCGCAGCACTTCTTCGATGCCGGGCGTAAGTTCCGGGTCCAGCTCCTGGCGCCTTTCTGCCACGCTGTTACGCATCGCTTCAAGAATGGCGTCGTAGTGCTTTTCCAGCACGTCGTCGGGAATTCCCGCCTGGCGGCAGGCCTCGCGCAGAATGGCCGTGTCGGTGCTGCCGTGGATGAGAACGCCGGCCAGCGTAATCTCAAATCCTGTCACCCGCTGCACGCTCGCTGCAACCGACTCATAGTGCACGCGGTCACGGCTGCGCATCAGGGTTCCGTCGATATCGAACAGGTAAGCGTCCTGGTCGTCCCACGCAAACCCGGGCTCAATCTCGATGCGTGCTTCGCTTTTCTGTGGTGTCTTCAGCATGATGCGGGCTGAGCGTTCCCTGGCGGTGCGCAGGTACGGTCCCGAATCCAGAATATAGCTTTAAGATGCGGACCCGCTCTTACCCTTGGCGATAGCCCTGGCGAAACGCGTTATATACAGGACGTTCGCTCCGTGGTGGGCGCTTGAGCTCAGCGCGAACTTCGGCCAGCTCCAGTCCCAGCTCTGCCATCGCGCGGCTTAGCGTGTTGCGATGCATTCCCAGCTCTTCCGCCGCCTTGCACTGGTTGCCCCGGTGAGCCACCAACACTTCTCGAAGATATTGCCGCTTGAACTCGCGCACCGCCTCTTCGTAGCGGATTCCGCTCGAGTGCATTTGTGTCACCAGGCTTTCCAATTCTCGCTTCACTCGTCCCTCTTGCCAATTCCGAACAACCAGTCTAACCCGTCCGCCGAAGTCTTGCAGCACTTTTTCTTACGACGCTCCCCCGGGGTGCATCCAGGTCGGTGACTCGTGTTGCAGAAGCAATAGTCCCTTACGCACCTTGTCGCCCAGTTCGCCGGGGGTCACCTTCTCACTCACGTGCAGCGAACCGAAAAACAGAGGGGGCAGCTTGGCTTGGTTTAACCATGCCTGGCCCGGATAGAAGGCCACAATCAGGAGGATTCCAAGCATCACCATGAACGTCCCCTGAATGAATCCGAGGATCGCTCCTGCCAGGCCATCCAGGCATCCCAGGCCCAACTTGTCGGCCATTTTGCCAATCATGCCGCCGATCAGGTTCGCCAGGGCCATCACCAGCAGAGCGATTAGCAGAAACGCTACGGTGTTGGCAACCGCATCGACTCTGAAGATTGGCCTGAACCAATCGCCCACGCGTTGATAGTTCCACGCAGCAAGGGTTAATCCCAGGATCAACCCGGCAAGCGAGCAGGCGGTGCGGAAGAAGCCCTGCGCCATACCGGCCAGAGTCGCTCCCGCCAGCACCACCAGAATGATCCAGTCAACCCATGTCATGTTCTTCTCCGCGCCGCCAAAACCCGTTCACAAACCCTACTTGCCCATCTCCCGTCCGGTCAAGCGCCGGAATGCCTCAAGATACTTTGCCCGGGTCCGTTCAACAACCTCGTCCGGCAAACTCGGGGCCGGCGCCTGCTTGTTCCACCCAATCTCTTCCAAATAGTCGCGCACAAACTGCTTGTCGAACGATGGCTGCGCGCCGCCTGGCTTCCAGGTCTTTTGGTCCCAGAAACGCGATGAGTCGGGTGTCAAAACCTCATCGGCAAGGATAACCCGTTCTGCGGTTTTGCCAAACTCGAACTTGGTATCGGCCAGGATCAGGCCGCACGATTCAGCATGGGCAGCGGCCCGCTGGTAGATCGCAAGCGTCAATTCTCGCAGTTCGCCCGCCGCGCCCGCGCCAATCATCTTTTCCATGGCTGCGAACGAAATATTCTCGTCGTGCGCTCCATCATGGCTCTTGGTCGCGGGCGTAAAGATCGGCTCCGGCAGCCGCGAGCCGTCCTTCAGGTCCGGCGGAAGCGCGATGCCGCACACCGTATTTGATGCCCGATATTCCTTCCAGCCCGACCCGGCCAGATATCCTCGCGCCACGCATTCCACCGGAAACATCTCCGCGCGCTTCACCAGCATCGATCGCCCTTCGAGCTGATCGCGGTACGGCCGGAGCGCCTGCGGGTACTCCTCCACATTTGCGGTGATCACGTGGTTTGGAACCAGGTCCTTCAGAAGGTCGAACCAGAACAGCGAAATCTGCGTGAGGATCTTGCCTTTGTCCGGAATTCCCGAGCCGAGGACGTGATCGAAGGCCGAGATGCGGTCTGTCGCCACCAACAGCAGCGCGTCATCCACTGCATATAGATCGCGCACCTTGCCCCGCCCCAGCAGGGGAGTGCCGCCAAGGTCGGTCTTCAGCAACGCTGCCATTGAAAAGGTCCTCTGTTGGTTTGTCCGGCCTGTAGGCCGGATCGCTTCGTTCCGATTCGCTCGCGTCGATTTGTTCTTGGGGGACCGAATTTCCGATTCTCGTGCTGGCGGCGGCCTTTGTCAATCTTCGATGCGCTGGCAGGCCGCGCGGGCATCGTTGCGCGGGCAGATTGAACGGGATTTTGGCGGCTTCCGGCTTGACACAAACCCCTGTGACGGTCGTCACCGCCCCCATTTGCCGCTTCGGAGACACTTCGATTGTCAACATGGTTCGGAGGGCGCGTAAGAAAGCCCTCTTTGAGCCGGGCGACACGAGGCAGCAGTGGAAAGGGGAAGCCGCGGCTAGTCTCGTTTAAGCAGGGATCACCAGTAGCCGCGCGCTACCGACCTCCAGTGCCGGCTACTGGTCCCCGTATTCAACTTGTGTTTTTAGCTCTGCAAGCGCCTCCGAAGCGACGTTTTCCTTCGGGGGCGAAATTTTGCGCGCAAACGTTTCCGGGGCGCATCACTCCAACAGGCCAAGCTATGAAAACAGTGACGGCATTCATCGGTAGCGCGCGCAGAAATGGACTTACCTGGAGGGCCGCACGCCTGTTGCTCGATACCCTCGAAGCCTCCGGCGACTTCAAGTGCGAAATGGTTTTTCTCAGCGATTACACGCTTTCGCTTTGCCGCGGATGCAAGGCATGTTTTGACTTCGGAGAAGAGCACTGCCCGTTCCATGATGACCGCGATCCGCTGATCGCCAAAATGACGGCCTCAGACGGCGTCGTCCTCGCTACGCCGAATTATTCCTTCCAGGTTTCCGCGAGGATGAAGATGTTCCTCGATCGCCTTGGGTTCATCTTCCATCGCCCACGCTTTCACGGAAAGACTTTCACCGCTCTTGTTGCTCAGGGCATCATGGGTGGCGGCAAGATCGTAAAGTACCTTGAGTTCGCCGGCAAGGGCATGGGTTTCAACGTCGTCAAGGGCGCCTGTGTGACTGCGCGCGAGCCAATGACGAAGAAACAGCGGCAGGAAGCAGATAAAACGATTACCGATTTGAGCTGGCGGTTCCATCGGCGATTGTTAGAGCCCGCTTACCCTGTGCCGTCCATCTATCAGCTCATGATGTTCAGACTGGCGCGCACAATGGTGTTACGCGGCGTGAACCCCGAAAACGCCGACTACACCTTCTATCGCGACCACGGCTGGTTCACATCGGACTATTACTACGCAGCCAGGATGGGCCTGCTGAAAAAAGCCGCCGGCGCCATAACTGACTGGATGTCAGCCAGCATGGTCGCTCGCTGACTCCTCCGATTGCCAGTTCATCTCGCTCCGCTAGTGCGGCCTTCCCGGCAACACAAAATGCTCTTCGCACCGCGGCTCGTAGTTGTCGCCGGCCATGATGATCGGGCTCGTGTAGTCGGCGGGCCTGCCATCGATCATTCGCTGAGGATACAAAGCCTTGGCTCCGCAGCTGCAGTAGGCCACCAGTTCCGTGATGTTGCCCGCGTATGTGCGCACCAGCCAGGAAAGGTCGAGCATTTCTCCGAAGGGCATGCCGCGAAAGTCCAGCTCGAGGCCCGAGACCATCACATCGTAACCAGCGTCGAGCAACCGCTTGGTGAATAGAAAGAGATCGGCTACGAATTGACCCTCGTCGATCGCGACGCACTCCACGCGCTTGCCGATCCGCTGCTCTGTCGCTTTAATCACGGGCAAAACGGTCCATGGATCGGCGGAAGGGAACTCGACCGCCTCCATCTTTCCGCAGCCGTTTCGATTGCGGCTTTCGACCACGCCGGCGGCGGCCTTGGTGTCGGCGCTTGGCTTCAGCAGCATCACATACTGCTTGGCATACTCGCGGCGCGTCTCGATTCTGCGCAGCAACTCCGCGGTCTTGTTGCTCCGCATGGGCCCAACGATCATTTCCAGCTTGCCCGGCACGTCGTCCTCGGAAGTCCTTTGATGCCGTGTCAAAGCTCGTAGCCCGCGACCTGTCGATCATCCATGGCCGCTACCGGCTACTGGCTATTGGCTGTTGGCTACTGCCTGCTTCTCACGCCGTTGCCCGTTGCGCCTCTCGCCGCTGCCCCAGCTTCACGCTCACAACTTTCGAAACGCCCGGCTCCTGCATGGTGACACCGTAAATCATGTCTGCCGCCTGCATCATGCGCTTGGAGTGGGTGACGATGAGGAACTGGGTATCGCCGCTCAACGACTCCAGCAGATCGGCGAAGCGGCCCACGTTGGTTTCGTCCAGCGCTGCATCCACTTCGTCGAGCACGCAGAAGGGGCTGGGCCTGAACTGGAAGATGCCAACCAGCAGTGCGAGCGCCGTGAGCGACTTTTCGCCGCCCGAGAGCAGCAGAACGTTTTGCAGCTTCTTTCCCGGCGGAGAAACGACAATGTCCAGCCCGCTCTCGTCCAGATTGCCTTCGTCGCTCACGCGCAAAAACGCCTGTCCGCCCTGGAAGAGCCGCGCAAACACGCGGCCGAAGTTTTCGTTGATGCTGGTGAGCGCCTCGTCGAACTTGGTGCGCGAAATCTGATCGATTTCCTTGATGGTTTCCTGCGTATTCTCGATCGACTCGATCAGATCCTGCCGCTGCGTGGTCAGGAAGCTGTGGCGCTCCGCCGTCTCCTTGTATTCATCGAGGGCCATCATGTTCACCGGGCCCATCTGCTCGAGCCGTTCGCGCAACGTGCGGCAGGTGGCTTCTTCGGCAATGAGCTCTTCCCCGGCCAGACGTCCGATTTCTGCGTCGTCGCGCAGTACCTGCGCTTCCACGTTCACTTCTGCAAGGCAGCTCGCCTCCAAGTGCTCCAGGTCGGAGCGCAGTTTCGCCAGTTCGCTTGAGAGCGTCGCGCGATCTTCCCGCAGTTGATCCAGCGCCGCGCGCTCCCTTCTGAGCTGTGTTTCAAGCTCCGCCAGCTGCTGCCGCAGCGCCTGCGCCTGCTCGGCGATGTTCTGTGCGGTGGCCAGCGCTTTGGTCTGCGTTTGCGCCAGCTCGGCAAGTGTGGAGGCGAGCGCCGCATTTTCGCTGATCCGCTCCTCGCGCTCGGTGGTGGCTGCGGTGCGCTGCTGCTCGATGGTCTGCATCCGCCGCTCCAGATCTCCGAAAAGCCGGTCGATGCGCTGGAATGCAGCTTCCGCTCCGCGCCGCCGCTCCTCAAGCCCGGCCAGCTCCGCGGTCATCTGCGCGGCTTCCTGCTGCAACAGGTCGCGCTTCTGCCGCAGAATCTCCAATTGCGCTTGTTGATCGTTCTGGCTGCTCTCAGCCTGCGCATGCTCGGCCTCGAGCCGCGCAGCCTCTTCGCGCTTCTCCGCGATCGACTGCCGCTTTGCCTCGCGCGCATCCTTGTTGCGAGCCGCCTGCGATTCCCACTCCTGCAGGCGCCGCTCGATGCGCTGCTCCTCGGCCTCCATCTGCCTGAGTGCCGCGCCCAGATTCGCTGCCTCGCTCTCGAGTTGTCGCCGCTCTTCGCTCTTGGAATCGAGTTGCGCCGTCAGCTCTTCGATGGCTCGAGTCAGCGCTTCAGCCTCATGTTCAGCGCCGGCCAGATCCGACTCCAGCCGACCCAGCCTGCCTTCCGTTTCCCGCAGCTCACGCTTCAACGCCAGCGGGCCTTCGCTCGCGGGCTTGCCGCCCGTCACTGTCGAGCGGTGAAAACACTCGCCCTCGGGAGTGAGGAAATACGCGTGCGTGTAACGCAAAGCCATGCGTTGTGCGTCGACAGCACTCTCAGCGAGATAGCCGTGCCGCAGCTTGGGCAGCACAGCTTCAAGTGAGCGCCCAAAGCCGTTCAGCACTTTGATCGCGTCTCGCAGTGGCGTCAGGCCCGGCTCGTTCACAGGCCCTTCGCCGGTGTCGAACAGCACACCCTGCGCGTCGGAGTGAACAAGGAAAGTGGCGCGCCCGTCGCTGGTCTTCAGCACGCGCACACCTTCTTCCGCCTCGCCCCAATTCTCCACGACGACATAATTCAGCTCTTCGCGCAGAAATTCGTCCACCACGCCTTCGTACTCGCCGCTGACTTCAACAAAATCTGCAAGCGTACCCACCGGCGCAACTGAAGGCCCAAGCGCTCCCGGCTTCAGCAAACGCCGAACAGTGTCCGTCGCGTAGCCATGATTGCGAATCAGCGAATTCAGCGAGTCGCGACGCCCCGCCAATGCTGCCTGCTCGCCGCGCAGCTGATTGGCCTGCGCGCGCCTCGTCCCTTCATCGGCCCTCTTGCTTTGCGCTGCCTCGCGCAATGCCGCGATCTCCGCGTCGAGCCGCTTCACCGCGGCGTCTGCAGCCTCAAACCGCTGCCGCGACTCGGCGCATTGCACAGTCAGGTTTTCCTGCTCAACGTGCGCCTGGCCCATCTCGCTGTCCAGCCGCTCGGCCTCGCGCTCCAGCGCGAACAGGCTCTCTTCGCCTTGAACAATCGAGTTCCGCGCATTGCTCGCCATCGTCAGCAAGTGCATGGCATGGCGACGTCCTGCTTCCAGCTCACGCTCGGCGGTGTAAACATCTTCCGCGGCTGCACGTGCTTCATGCTGCCGCGCCTCCACTTTTTCGCGGAACTGATGCGCTTCGCCGGCCGCCGTCTCAAGAAAACTCCGCTGTTGCGCGCGCTCTTCTTCGATGCCAGCCATCTGCGTCCGGGTCTGGTCCAGCTCGATGCCCGAAGCTGCAATCCGCACCTCCAGTTCGCTTACGCGTTCAATATTGCTGCGCTCGCGCGCCTTTCCCCGCTCAAGCTCCACCGCTGCCTGGCTGGCTTGGTTCCGCGCTTCCTCACCCTCGTGGTCCAATGCGTATCCGCGCTCGGTGAGCGTGTGCTGGGTCGCTTCATGTTGCGTGACGGTTTCAACCGCACTTTGAATGCGTTCTGTGAGCGCCGCAATCTCCTGCTCGCGCCGTGCCTGGTCGGCGTCCATCGCGGCCATGCGGCTCGCGAGCACCACCCGCAAACGTCCGCGCAGCTCTTCGCGGACCGCAGCATAACGCTCGGCCTTCGCGGCCTGCCGCTTAAGGCTGTTCATCTGCCGGGTCACTTCTTCAAAAATGTCGTCGACGCGCGCCAGATTCTGTTTCGCGCTCTCGAGCCGCAATTCCGCAAGGCGCTTCCGAGTCTTGAAGCGTGTCACGCCGGCGGCCTCTTCAATAATGGCTCTGCGCTCGTAGGGCTTCGAGCTGAGCAGTTGCCCGATGCGCTCCTGGCCGATGATGGCGTAGCTCTCCGGCCCGAGGCCCGTGCCCATGAAGATGTCCTGAATGTCGCGCAGCCGGCACAGCTTGCCGTTCAACAGGTATTCGCTTTCGCCGGTCCGGAACAGCCGCCGCGTAATCACCACTTCGCCTTTTTGGGGAGCGCTGCGGAACTTGCGCCGGCGAATCTTCAGCACCACGCCATGAGGTTGGCCGCCGTTTTCGATCGACGTGGGCGCTTGATCGCCCTGCCCGGGCCCAGAGCCTTCCTCCGCCTTTTCCCCGGCCTCTTCTTCGATCGTCTGTCCCGGCTGCTCGTTGGCTACAATCTCTTCGGCCTCGGCAGCTCGCCGGCGCCGCAGCTCGCTCTCGTCCCAGTCCTCTGTTTCGTCGTGATCGATCTCAACTTCGGGCGTCACCGGAACCGGTCCCTCGTACGCCTCCGGATCGATCATGGTAAGCGTCACTTCCGCCATGCCCAACGGCCTGCGTTCGCGGGTTCCGGCAAAAATCAGGTCCTGCATGTGCGAGCCGCGCAGAGTTTTGGCACTCTGCTCGCCCAACACCCAGCTCACACCATCCAAAATGTTCGATTTTCCGCATCCGTTTGGGCCCACGACGACGGCGATCCCAGTGCCTGCAACCGCAACTTCGGTGCGATCGCAAAAGCTTTTAAACCCGAGGATATGAATCTTCTTTAATTTCAGCATCTTCTCTCCGTCCCAAACCGGAATCGCCGAGCTCTCTATGTGCCGCGGGCCGCCGTCTCGCAAAAAGCCGCGACAACGGCTGCTGCGCCGCTTTCCATTAAGACTCTACGGACCAAGAACCGCAGGGTCAACGCCGATCGAAGGCACCAATGTGGATAAGGGGGCAGGAATTCCCGGCGCGTGCCAGCGCGGCGATTGACACATTCTTCCAGGCGATTGAAACTCAAGGAACCGGCTCCAATTCCTCACTGATCGGCCTGCTATGAATCGATCGATTCTCATCGGATTTGTCGTAGCCACATTGCCCATTGCGTCGCAGCTTGCCTCGCAGCAAAAGCCATCGCCACTGGCTCCATATATCTCGGTCACCGCATCGGTGCTGGTGCTTCAGCACGCAACGCTGATTGACGGCACCGGTTCCGCGCCACAGATGGACATGCGCATCGACATCGCCGGTGACAAAATCATTGCCGTTCAGCCGTCGAATTCTTCCGTTCCATTGCCGTACGGCGCGAAAGTCCTCGATCTGACGGGGAAGACCGTCATTCCCGGCCTCGTCGGCATGCATGAGCACCTTTTTTACCCCATGCCCGAGCGCCCCGACGCCGGCAACGCGCTCTATGGCGAAATGGCCGACAGTGCTCCGCGTTTGTATCTCGCTGGCGGCGTCACCACGGCACGCACCGCCGGCAGCGTGGAGCCTTACACCGACCTCGAACTGAAAAAACAGATCGACGCGGGTCTCATTCCCGGTCCGAACCTCGACGTCACCGGTCCTTATCTCGAAGGGAAGGGAACGTTCGCGCTGCAAATGCGCCAGCTCGCCGACGCCGACGATGCCGCCCGCACTGTTGAATATTGGGCCGCAGAAGGTGTCACGTCGTTCAAGGCTTATAACTACATCACGTCGGATGAGCTGAGGATGGCCATCCGCCACGCGCACTTTCACGGGCTGAAGATCACAGGCCATCTGTGTTCGATTGGATTCAAGGAAGCCGCGGAGTTGGGCATCGACAACCTTGAACACGGAATCGTTGTCGATACCGAGTTTTATCCCGGCAAGCAGCCGGATGTTTGCCCCGATGCCGGCGCCGCCGAGCGAGATCTGGAAAACAATGTGAACATGACAGGGCCCGACGTGACCTCGATGATCCTCGATCTGGTCCAGCATCATGTGGCAGTCACATCTACGCTCGCCGTGCTTGAAACCTTCATGCCCAATCGACCATCGATGACGTTCGAGAGCCCGGTGCTGAAGACTCTCACGCCGGAAGCTGTGAGAAGTTATCTTGAAACGCGTATGCGAATCGCAGATCGCGCAGCAAATCCCGATGTGCTCGAACGCGGCGCGCCTTCGAAGATTCTGAAGCTCGAGATGCAATTCGAGCGAGAGTTTGTCGCGGCCGGCGGCTTGTTGATGGCCGGTTGCGATCCCACCGGTTATGGAGGCGTCGTTCCCGGCTTCGGCGACCAGCGCAACATCGAGTTGCTCGTCGAGGCGGGCTTTACCCCTGTCGAAGCCATCCAGATCGCAACCTTGAACGGCGCAAAATATATGAGAAAAGACACGGCCATCGGATCGATCGCGCCTGGCAAAACCGCCGACCTGGTTGTGCTCGACGGAAATCCAGCGGAGAACATCGCCAACATCGAAAAAGTTGATACTGTCTTCAAAGACGGCGTGGGCTACGATCCGGCAAAGCTGATTCAATCGGTAACGGGTTTGGTTGGCCTGCGATAGGACCCGGAATTCAGAGACCCGCCGCTTTCGACGGCGCTAAACTGGTGATTGAATGGTTCAAATGGCGCTCAAAAATTCCAGGAGTGACAGTTGTGAACTCTGCGCCGCAGGCAGCCCGGCGCAACAATAAAACGACATTTACACAAGGCCAGCCATCCAAACTCCAGCGTCGCTGAAGGGAGAAAGGATTGAGGGCCCAGCCTCAAGGAGACGTCTCATGTCTGAAAGCAAGAAGCATCCCGGACCGCCAATCGTCGACGACCAAAATGCCATGTTGGGCGATACCAAGCCCGGTGAATTGAAACCCGGCGAAGGGAAATGCCCATTCGCGGGCCACCAGCTCACGCACACACTCGCTGGAGCGAAGGGCAACAACGACTGGTGGCCTGAACAGCTGAACCTGAAGATCCTGCATCAACAGTCGTCGCTGTCGAACCCGATGAGCGAGGAGTTCGATTACGCAAAGGAGTTCAAGAGCCTCGATCTCGACGCGGTTGTGAAAGACCTTCGCGCATTGATGACCGACTCGCAGGAATGGTGGCCGGCAGACTTCGGCCATTATGGCCCTCTCTTCATCCGCATGGCGTGGCACTCCGCAGGCACTTATCGCATTCACGATGGACGCGGCGGCGGAGGCCGTGGTTCGCAGCGCTTTGCGCCGCTCAATAGCTGGCCCGACAACGTGAATCTCGACAAGGCGCGCCGCCTGCTGTGGCCCATCAAGCAAAAGTACGGCCGCAAAATTTCCTGGGCCGACTTGATGATCCTTGCCGGCAACGTGGCGCTTGAGTCCATGGGCTTCAAGACCTTCGGCTTCGGCGGCGGACGAGCAGACATCTGGGAGCCGGAGGACGACATTTATTGGGGACCCGAAACCAAGTGGCTCGGAGATGAGCGCTACAAGGGTGACCGGGAACTCGAGAATCCTTTGGGCGCGGTGCAGATGGGCCTTATCTATGTGAACCCGGAAGGTCCGAACGGCAACCCCGATCCCATCGCCGCCGCGCGCGACATCCGCGAAACATTCGCGCGCATGGCAATGAACGATGAGGAGACCGTTGCGTTGATCGCCGGCGGCCACACATTCGGCAAAACCCACGGCGCAGCCGATCCGCTGAAGTACGTTGGCCGCGAGCCGGAGGGAGCGCCAATCGAAGAGCAGGGGCTCGGTTGGAAGAACAGCTTTGGCTCGGGGCACGGCGGAGACACCATCTCGAGCGGCCTTGAAGTAACCTGGACGACCACACCGACCAAGTGGAGCAATAACTTCTTCGTCAATTTGTTTGGTTATGAGTGGGAGCTGACCAAGAGTCCTGCGGGCGCCAACCAGTGGAAGCCGAAGGGCAATGCGGGTGAGGGAACGGTTCCTGACGCGCATGACAAGAAGAAAACCCACGCGCCGACCATGCTGACTACCGATTTGTCGTTGCGCTTCGATCCGGCCTACGAGAAAATCTCGCGCCGGTTCCTTGAGCACCCTGACCAGTTCGCTGATGCCTTTGCGCGCGCCTGGTTCAAGCTGACGCATCGCGATATGGGCCCGCGGGCGCGTTATCTGGGCCCGCTGGTGCCAAAGGAAGAGCTGATCTGGCAGGATCCGGTTCCAGCAGTCGACCACGCGCTCATCGATGCCAAAGACATCGAAGCGCTTTCGGCCAAAATTCTGGCCTCGGGCCTCACCATCGCGCAACTCGTCACCACCGCATGGGCCTCGGCGGTAACCTTCCGCGGCAGCGATAAGCGTGGCGGCGCCAACGGCGCGCGCATTCGCCTCGCTCCGCAAAAAGATTGGGAGGTGAACCAGCCGGCCGAACTCCAGAAGGTGCTGGCGAAGCTTGAGGCCATTCAGAAGGAGTTCAACGCAGCGCATTCGGGCGGCAACGGAAAATCGGGAAACAGCAAGAAGGTCTCGCTTGCTGATCTCATCGTTCTGGGCGGATGCGCGGCGGTAGACGCGGCCGCAAAGAAAGCGGGCCACAACGTGAAGGTCGGCTTTGCTCCGGGTCGCACCGACGCTTCGCAGGCGCAAACCGATGTGGCTTCGTTCGCGGTGCTGGAGCCAAAGGCCGACGGCTTCCGCAATTACGTGCGCAAGGGAATGGAAAGCTGCGCCGCCGAGCTGCTGCTCGACAAGGCGCAACTGCTCACGCTTACCGCTCCCGAAATGACGGCTCTTATCGGCGGCATGAGGGCGCTGGGAGCAAACTACGGCGGGACGAATCTGGGCGTCTTCACCAAGCGGCCCGGCACGTTGAGCAACGATTTCTTCGTGAACCTGCTCGACATGAACACAGCATGGAAGCGATCGGCAACGCAAGCCGGCGTGCTTGAGGGTCGCGATCGCAAAACCGGCGCGCTCAAATGGACCGGCACGCAAGTCGATCTCGTCTTCGGATCGAACTCGCAGCTACGCGCGCTAGCCGAAGTATATGCCTCGAGTGACGCCGAGAAAGCGTTTGTCGACGCATTCATTGCTGCGTGGACGAAGGTGATGAACCTGGATCGATTTGATCTCGCATAATCGCGCGTCATTCTTCAACATCCAAGGCCCATCCGTTTTGGATGGGCCTTTGCTTTCCCTCGGTAGTGGGCCAGTTTGGATTTGCACAGGGGATCGAGGGGCTAGATTGAGGCGGGAAAGAGTAGTCCCTCAAGGGCTGTTTTGCGGACTTGCCACTGCTCTAAAGGTGCGCCGTTTTCGGTGAGCTGGCAACGGCCCTCATCGCTCAATACGATCCTGTACTCAAGCCTCCGTATTCCAGCGTCGTCCGAAACTTTGATAATGTCCCCGTTTATGGAAAAACGCACGGAAGGGCGAATCGTTTCGGCGCGCTTGACTAAAAAGGACTCGCCGTCCTGGCCTTGTACTATCACAAACGAGTAATACTCAGGCAACTTCAGCAGTTGATTGATGTTCTTAACGTCTTCCTCCACTGCCTGATGCAGCAAATTAAACATCCGCTTAATCGTGCATCCTGCCCGTTCTTTCACCCAATCTAGTTCGCGAGGTATCTCTCCCATGCCTCTATTATCCAGACCTCCAGGCACCGTCGCCATAAGAATCGCGCCGTGCGCGATAATTCTTCCATCACCATCCTCAAGTGAAAACGAGGCAAGATTCATGATTCAGAGAGTTGCTTTTAGTGTCGCGGTGTTGATCGTGCTCATTCCAGTTCTCGCGTTCCCCAAAATGGCATTAGCTCAGGAGTACCGTGACGGATACGGCTCAGAGCTGGTTTATCAATGCAGGGCTTATGTGCGGAGTGCGCCTAGCCTCGCTGGCTCTCAGTGCCTCGGTTATGTCGATGGCTTCTTGGACGGTAGAACTAGCTCACCCCGCGCAGGGAACCGCCTGGACACTGCCAAAACATTTTGCTTAACGGATGCCAGCTTGGATACTTTGATTAAGGTCTACTTGGCCTTCATGGAGAAGAATCCCAAGTATCTTGACTACGAGAAGTGGAAGACTCTCACGATGGCGCTCCACAACTCCTACCCATGCAAATAGCCTAGATAGCGGCGACCCGCTGAAGATCGGTCATTCGTTTTCTGAGGTTGTAGATACCCTTGCGATAACTCCTTAGCTCGCCAAGGATTTCTAAGATAGATTTCCAGTCCTGTAGCTTTGCCAGTTGCGTAGGGCTGAGCCTGTTTTCCAGTTCGGCATCGGCAGTGAAGTCGTCTTTGGTTGGTTCCAGCTCAGCGTTGCGAAGGATCATTGCTACGACTTCTTGCAGCCCACTCGCCAAACTGCGCGCCCTACCGCGACAATAGGCCAAGTCGCTCTCGATGTCTTCAATCTCTATCTGCAATTCCGCTCGATGCCTTCTCTTTTCGTCAGGTGTCATATTCCCCCTTTGATCTAATAGCACCACAGATTCAATTCCCATTGCCATAGGAAAATACAACGGCTTCGGATGCCCCATTCAATTGCCAAAGAGGCTGTCGGATATTGGCCGTGTCTAGTTTGCTGGTTTGAGGGCTCTCGAAGACAGGGTGACCCACTGCCATTCTCTTTTCCCCGTCGCAGCGAGTGATAAAATCAGTCAGTGCCGGGTCCTACGCGACGTAATCCCGCCAACCCCGCCAGGTCCGGAAGGAAGCAACGGTAACGGGCTCGTACGTGTGCAGTAGGTCACCCGGTACATTTTTACGGCATTTTCCGAATCATCGTAGCGCCGCCTTGAATGTGCAAGGTGGATTTTTCCTGAAGAAAAATCCACTCGACAATTGTGGCTTGCCCTATTTCCATTCGGAAAATGCATTGGGGATTTTCCTCACTCTTGATGCTTTTACGCGGCGAGCCGGCTCCCACCCGGTGTGTGCGCCGCGAGGAGAAATGCTTTGAGCCTGAATGTTCGCCCTGTCGTGGGCCGGCGCGCCAAAATCACCGCGCTCGGAACCTACGTTCCCCCCGATGTCATCACCAATAAAGACCTGGAAAAGCTGGTAGAGACCAGCGACGAGTGGATCACTGAGCGCACCGGCATCAAGACGCGCCACAAGCTCGCTCCCGGACTGGGTGTGAGCGACATGTGCGCAGAGGCGGCGAAGAAGTGCCTGGCAGCGCGCGGAGTGGCTCCGACAGAAGTGGAGGCGATTCTCGTCGGCACCGTGACGCCGGACATGATGTTTCCATCAACCGCTTGCCTGGTTCAAGACAAGATCGGCGCCAAAGGCGCGTGGGGTTTCGACGTTTCGGCTGGATGCTCGGGCTTTGTTTTCGCGTTGCAAGCCGGCGTGAAGCTCGTAGAAAGCGGCGCGCACTCCAAAGTTCTGGTCATCGGCGCCGACGCCAACACGCGCATGACCGACTATACCGATCGCACCACCTGCGTTCTTTTCGGCGACGGCAGCGGCGCGGTGCTGGTTGAGCCTTGCGAAGAGGGCGAAATCGGATTCATTGATTTTGTGCACGAAATTGATGGCTCAGGCGGCGTCTCGCTGAACCTGAAGGGCGGCGGGAGCCTGAACCCGGCGACGCACGAAACCATCGACAAGAAGTGGCACTACATTTATCAGGATGGCCCCGCGGTGTTTAAATTCGCTGTTCGCAAAATGGCCGAGGCCACCGTGAAGGTGCTGGAGCGCAACGGAGTGAAGGGCGCCGATCTCGGCTGTTTTATTCCGCACCAGGCGAACAAGCGCATCATTCAGGCCACGGCCGACCGGCTCGATGTGCCCGCGGATCGCGTGATTGTAAATATTGAAAAGTATGGCAACACTTCTTCGGGCACGATCCCGCTGGCGATGGAGACGGCCATCGAAGAAGGGAAGTTGAAGAAAGGCGACCTGGTTCTGCTGGGCGCCATGGGAGCTGGTTTCACGGTCGGCGCGGCATTGCTACGCTGGGAGATCTGAAAGACAGCTTCTAGCTCCTAGCTCCTAGCTTCTAGCCTGGCCTTGCCGGGCGTTCAAGCGCGGTTCTCTTTTTCGGGCTGAGTTGGGTCATCCTTCCGGCCCGGAAATCTGGCCCAGGATGCAGATGTGAGCGTGGAAATCGAAAAGCTAGCGGTTCGGAGCTAGAAGCTAGCGGCTCATTCGTCTTATACTGTGCTCCACAAATGCCGGATTTCGACTCCGGCAAGAAGATTCAACGCGGAGGACGACCATGGACCTGGCGATGACCGCAAAACAAGGAAAAATCTCCAAAGCGTTGCGCGATCAGGCTGAAGAGGGGCTGGAACGCATGGGCCGCATTCTGGGCCGCACTGCGCGCGCCAGCGTCACTTTCAGCACCCAGCGCCACTTGCACATTGTCGAGCTCACCGTGCAGGCCCGCACCCAGAAGATTGCAGCCACCGGAAAAGCCGACACTCCCAACGCCGCCCTTCGCGAAGCCATGGACCATGCCGAGAACCAGGCCTATCGCTATCGCGACCGGCGTCTGGTATCGAAGCGGCTGCCCAAAAACGAGAAAGTGATGACTGCGCCTCCGGTGACGCGGCCCAAGTCGCGTGCACCCGAACCCGATGGCACGGAGGCTGGGTCCTCGCGACTCGCCGGCAAAGCGCGCACATCCATCGCCGTTCACTCCTTTCCTGCAGACGCAACCGTCGTTGAGCCGCACATCGTGAAGAGCGGCGAGGCCATCGCGCTGCGGCCCATGACCATTGAAGAAGCGGTGAAAGAAACAGAGTTCCGCGATCGCGATCTGCTCATCTTTCGTACTGCGGCCGGAAACACTTTTGTGCTGCACCGCCGCCGCGACGGCCAAATGGAACTCGTCGAGCTTCCCTGATCGGCGCCTGCCGATGTGGTGCTTTGCCTGGACTTCTTTCGCGCGCATTTTCGCGCCATTTCACCTGGATGTACGCAAAGTGCGCGCCGGCTTCGGGCGTGCTTTCCAAGCCGCGCCGCCGCCCCACAACGTCGCGCAAACTATGCATCGCGGTTCACTTTGGTTGCACTTTTTGACCGGTTTTGGGTATGGCGTTCAAATCATTCACTTTCTAGGATTTAATGCAATGGTGAACCCTCCCTCAGGCTCCGGCTTCTTGCCCGAAGGCAAGCCCTTGCAGCCTGGGCCGGCAAAGCCAAAGCAGTTCACCCCACCGAACCCGTCTGAGAGCGCAACTCCCAACCGCCAGCGCGATGCCCTTGATATGCTGCCTGTCCTGGTGTTTCTTGAGCGCGAGGGAAAAATCATCTTTGCGAACGCAGAGGCACGCCGCACGATCGGCGTTACCGATGGCCCATGGACACCTCGACCGGTGGAAGAGGTTCTTTGGGGGCTTTCCGCCGGAACCGCGGAGCCGCAAACTCTTCTTGCTGGAACGGAACGCGGCAGTCCATTTCACGCCACGCTGCCTGACAAGAATGGCCGCCTCATCCCAATTGAAGGCACATACAGCGTCGTTCACCCCGAGCTGCGCCAGGCGGTGATTGTCGCGCATCTCAGCGGCCGCGAGCGCGCTCCTCGTTCGCGGCTCATGGAGGACGTGCTTGCGAGCCTTCCTGAAGCGGTCGCCATCGAACATCAGAACCATGTTCTCTACGCCAATCCGGCGTTTACGCGCATGTTCGGTTACAGTGCAGAGGAGGCAAGCGGTGGCAGCCTGCGCGAAATGATTCTGCCCGAGACGCGCCTGAACGAGAATGCATCGCTGCTCAAAGCGGTGGATGACCACGGCTTTGCCATTGCCGAGACCGTGCGCACTAACAAGGCCGGCGAGCTGGTGGACGTGAGCCTGCAGATCGCTCCCCTGATGGTTGACGGCGCGCGCGTCGGATACGTCTACACCTTCCGCGATATTGGCGAGCACAAAGAAACTGAAAAAAAGCTGGAGCACGACGCCATGCACGATGTGCTGACCGGCTTGCCAAACCGTGCACTGTTTCTGGATCACGTGAACATGACGCTGAGCCGGCGGTTGCGCGATCCGGGTCAGGGCTGCGGCATTCTCTACGTGGACCTGGATGAATTCAAAAAAGTGAATGACACGCTTGGCCACGCCGCCGGCGATGCGCTCTTGGTCGCGGTGGCCAGCCGTCTGCGCGCCTGCCTCCGGCCCCAGGACTCTGCTGCGCGCCTTGGCGGCGACGAATTTGCCGTGCTGGTGGAGAACATTCTCTCTGCATACGATCTTGAAGTGGTCGCAAGCCGCATCCTGCAGGAGATGGAGCGGCCGTTCGAGGTGTTTGGCCGTGAGGTGCATGCGGGCGCAAGTATTGGAGGCGCAATCGCGGGTAACGACCACGCGACCTCCGACAACTTTTTGCGCGATGCGGATGTCGCCATGTACCGAGCCAAGCAGGCCGGAGGCGGACGTTACGAGATCTTCGACAAGCATCTCGAGATTTCGGTCACTACGCGTCAGGAGCGCGAGCGCGAGCTGCGAACCGCGATCAACAAGCGCCAGTTTGTGTTTCAGTATCGGCCCATCTATCGGCTCGTGGGCGGAATGATCGAAGGCTTTGAGTTGCTGCTAAGCCTTCGCCGAGCCGACGGCACGCTGGATAACTTCAATGAACTTTTGACTGTGGCCGAAGACACTGCGTTTTCTTCGCTCATCGAGCGGGAGGCGCTCGATGCCGCCTGTTCCGAGCTGCGCATCCTGAGCGATCGTCTGCCTGAGCAGGAGTTGATCCTGACTGTGAACCTGACGCGGCGGCAGCTCTACGATCCCGACCTGGTTGCCCATTTGATGAAGGCGCTTGCCGCCAGCGGCGCTGACCCCTCACGGCTGTTTCTTGAAGCGCCGGAATCGGCATTCAACGACGACCCTGACGCCGCAGTCGCGATTTTGCAGCGCCTTGCCGATTGGCGGGTGCGTGCGGCAATCGACGATTTTGGCGCCAGCCTCGCACCACTGAACCATCTCGTCCACTTGCCCGTGGGAATGGTGAAACTCGCTCCCCGTATGACCGCGGCTGCGGTTTCATCGGGCCGCCAGCTTGCCGTGCTTGAATCTCTGATTCGCCTTTGCAACACGCTTGGCCTCCAGGTTGTCGCGCTGGGAATCGAATCGCAACAGCAACTCGCGGCGCTCTCGCGCATGGGATGCGCACTGGGGCAAGGGCCCCTGTTTTCGGAGCCGCTGGATCCGGAGCGGGCGCTCGCGCTTGCTGAAAACGGTTTTTGGGCGCTCGCCCCCGGGCTGTGATTGAGGGAGCCGCCCTTCTCCGGTAGCATGATTCAATGATGCCCAGGAAGTTCTCGCGCCAAACCGCCAAGCCTCAAAGCTCGACGCGCAAGAAGCCGTCGGGCAAAATCGCCAAGCAGCTCGTCATTGTGACGGGAATTTCGGGGGCGGGCAAGGCTTCGGCGCTCAAGAATTTTGAGGATCTGGGATACCACTGCGTCGACAATCTGCCGCTCGAGCTTCTCCCACAATTTGCCGCCATCCTCGACAAATCCACTGAGGTGGAACGCGCCGCCATCGTCATCGATGTGCGCGAGGGCGGAACGCTGGACCGGCTCCCGGAGATTCTCAAGAACATCAAAAAAATGCTGCAGATCCGCGTGGTCTACCTCGACGCGCAGGATGCTGTGCTCGTGCGCCGCTATTCCGAAACGCGCCGCCCCCACCCGCTTGGGCAGGCCGAGACGGTGTGGCGCTCAATTGTCGAAGAGCGGCAATTGCTCGATCCTATCCGCAACGTTGCGGACACGCTGATCGACACGTCGAACTTTAACGTTCACGAGCTGCGCGCCGATATCTTTGCCCGCTTCGGCCACGACAAGCAAACCAAGCGCTTGTTAGTGTCGTGCCTGAGTTTCGGTTTCAAGAACGGCGTTCCCCTCGATGCGGACACAGTCTTCGATGTGCGCTTCCTGCCCAATCCGCATTTCGTGCCGGAATTTCGCAAGAAAACCGGTCTCGATCCCAAAGTTGCCGACTACGTTCGCGGGTTTCCGCAGACCAGGGAGTTCCTGAATCGCGTAACCAAGCTCATGCTCTATCTGCTTCCGCATTACGTTGCAGAGGGCAAGAGCTATTTGACGGTGGCCTTCGGATGCACGGGCGGCCAGCACCGCAGCGTAATGATGGCCGAGGAACTTGCCAAGCGGCTGCACGAAGCCGGCTACCAGGTGAAAGCGCTGCACCGCGACATCGTGCGCTAGAGCTGGTCGCCCTGCCTCTGAAGTTCGCATCATTAATGCCCTGTCATCCTGAGCGGAGTTTGCCGCATTTTGCGGCAAACGGAGTCGAAGGATCTGCGGTTGCATTTCTTCGCTATCGCGCACGCAGCTCGTCAAACCAGCGGGTCAGCGCATCTTCAGTCTGGCTATAGACATTTCCTGAAGGATTAATCGACACCATCATTTTTCGCGCCGTTACCTGCGCGAAGATTCTTGATTCCTGATCGTGCATCACCGGCTCAATCCAAAGCACCGGAACTCGCACCGCTTTCGCTGTCGCTTCCAAGTCGTAGCGGTCGCGCACCAGAAGCCGCGCCGGAACAATGCGCGCACGCGCATCGCTGAAAATCGCCGCGGTGGGATCACTTAGCGGCGCATCCACCACCACGCCGGCAAGCTCCGGGTGCGCGGCCGCTACTTCGAGAGCAAGATTTGCGCCAAGCCCTTCGCCATCCAGCACAATCGCACCGGAGTGGATGTGCCGCGTGCCTTCAAGATAGTCGATCGCCGATTCTGCATCCTGGCGCCAGTGCGCTTCGCTCGGCCGCACGAATTCGCTCTGCCCGTAGCCCCTGTAGTCGAACGCAAAAACATTCACGCCGGCGGAATGCAACTGCGCCAGCGCGTCCTCCGTGTCGCCAAGATTGCCGTCCGAGCCGTGAAGATAAATCACGGTCAGGCGCTCCAGTGGGGATCCTTGCGCGGCCGGAATCCACCAGCCTTTGAGTTGTGGCACGCCTGCGTCGGTCACCGCGAATGCCACTGGATCGAAGGCCAATCCTGCATTCGCCGGCGTTCCTGTTACGGTTGCCGACGGGTGATAAAGCAACTGCCAACTGCCTTGCCAGAAGAGCACTCCCAATGCCAGCCAGGCACATAGGACCGCAGCCGAGATCGTGATGCCAAGTGCCGCAAGCAGCCAGCGGCCGGAAACAAGCTGCGGCTTTCCGGCGGCCTGTCGCTCTTCGGCATTTCGCTGCCCGCCGGGTGGCGGTTTTCGCGGCACAAGTTCCAACTTAGTCTTCCTGGGCGGCATGGTTGCTAGTTTGTGCTCGGCTCCGTCTCGATTAACGAACCAACCCCATCCTAATTGTCTTTCCACCACTCCTGGACGGCGCGCCGCGGTGTATAGTGCTCCTTGATGTAAACGAATTCATTTTTCTGGAAGCCGATGAATATGGCGAATGTGAATGTGGCCGTCCCAAAGCCCGCAGCGAATGAAGTCCTTCTCATCACCGGTGGCGATCTGCGCCTCTCCGCGAACCAGGTTTGCTGGCCGGCGCAGCGCGATATGGAAGAAAAGCTTACCGCCGCGTTCGCGCAAAAAGGCTTTAAGCTAATCCGTGCACAAAGTTACGACGATAAGCTCAAGCACGGCTTCATTGCTTCGCAGCGCCAGGGCATGGATGTTTTCATGAAGATTCATCCCGATGCCAGGCTGGTTTTTGCCACTGCCGCGTGGCAGTACAGCCATCATGTTCTGCCGGGGCTGCGCTCGCATCGGGGACCGATTCTCACCGTCGCCAACTGGTCGGGGCAATGGCCAGGGCTGGTCGGGTTGCTGAATCTGAATGGCTCGCTGGTGAAAGCCGGCACGCCGTTTGCGACGATCTGGAGCAAAGACTTTACCGACGACTATTTTCAGAACGCGCTCGACGAGTGGCTGCGTGACGGAAAGATTACGCACGATGTGTCGCACGTACGCGCTCTCGATGCGGGCAAACTTCCGGCGGCCAGCGCGAAGCTCGGCGCCGAACTTGCAGCGGAACTCAAGCATCGCAAAGCCATCATGGGCGTCTTCGATGAAGGCTGCATGGGCATGTACAACGCCATCATCGACGACGAGTTGCTGAATCCCGCCGGCATTTTTAAGGAGCGGCTCAGCCAGTCTGCTCTCGTGGCGGCGATGCGTACCGTAAGCGATGCCGAGGCGAAGGCGGTCTACGACTGGCTGGTGATGAAAGACATTAAGTTCGTGTTCGGAACCGATGATGCGACAGAGCTTACGGCCGATCAGGTGCTCGAACAATGCAGGATGTACATCGCAGCCGTTCGCATTGCCCACGAGTTCGGCTGCGACGCCATCGGCATTCAGTATCAGCAGGGGCTGAAGGATCTGGTTCCCGCGTCAGACTTGGCCGAAGGCATGTTGAACAATGCCGATCGGCCGCTGGTGTTCGCCGAAGGGACTGCCGAAGAGCTTTACGCCGGCGATCCGCTGCCGCATTTTAACGAAGTGGACGAGTGCGCCGGAGTCGATGCGCTCATCACGAATCGAGTGTGGAAAGCGCTCGGCTTCGATCCTGCGACCACGCTGCACGATGTGCGCTGGGGCGAGCACTACAAGGGCGAAGGCGCTGATGGCTCGGAGAAGATCGACGCATTTGTTTGGTTGCTGCAGATTTCGGGCGCAGCCCCGGCCAGCCATTTTGTCGGCGGCTATGCGGGCGCAACCAGCGAGCGCCAGCCTGCAATGTATTTTCCGCTGGGTGGCGGAACGCTCAAAGGCATTGGCAAGCCCGGAGAAATCGTCTGGAGCCGCGTGTTCGTGGAAGGCGGCGCGCTGCACGTCGACCTGGGCCGCGGCACAGTCGTCAGCCTGCCCGCCGCGGAAACCGAGCGTCGCTGGCGCGAGACCACCGTGCAGTGGCCCATCGTGCACGCGATTCTGCACGGCGTGAGCCAAAACCAGATGATGGCCCGGCATCGCGCCAACCACGTGAATGTGGCCTATGCGCCCTCACCGGAAATGGCGGACCATGCACTGGCGACCAAGGCCGCCATGTTCGCCCGGCTTGGGATTCAGGTGCATCTCTGCGGAGTCACGCAATAAGCTGCTTGCATGTCACCGATCGCTGACGGCTGGTGTTCATCTTCAATTCTGTATCTGCTCCGCGGCCATTTCGCGTGCGGCGGGAATAATGCCCATCTCCTGGTAGATGGGCCTGACAACGCGCCGCAACGCGGGCAATTGCGTTACAAACCAGCCGGCGCCCAAAATCACCGCGAGCCCATTCAGAATCACCGTCCACTGCGCGCCCGCCAGCGTCGGACCTCCCACAATCCAAATGGGTGTCGGCGGAATCGTATGCGCCATGGTCCCTGCAAGCAGGCTGCCGAACGGAGCCATGCCGACAAACGCCATCGTGTAGTAGCTCATCACGCGGCCGCGCTTGTCTTCGCTGATCAGCGTCTGAATTACGGTGTTGCTCGCAGCCATGCCCTGCATCATGCCCATGCCCGCAACCAGAACCATCAGCATCGAGAGCCAGAACACGTGCGACATGCCGAATCCGACTAGTCCTACGCCGAACACCGCGGCGGCAATTGGAATCATGCGAATGAGCCCGCGCACGCTTTTGCGCGCCGCGAGCGAGAGCGCCGAAATCAGCGCGCCTACGCCCATTGCGCCCATCAGGAAGCCGAGAGTGTGCGCTCCGCCATGCAACACATTTGCCGCGAACACCGGCATCAGCACCACGAACGGCATGCCCATCAGGCTGACGACGGCAAACAGCGAAAGAATCGTCCGGATGGGCAGGAACTCGGTGACGTAACTCCAGCCTTCCTTAAGTTCCTCGATCATTGAGGTTGACGCGCGCCGCATGGCAGGCGCGTTCAAGCGCATCATCAGCAGGGAAGCGATGACTGCAATGTAGCTGATGCCATCGACCAGGAAGCACCACGCTTCGCTGGATGCGGCAATCACCATGCCGGCAAGCGAAGGCCCGATGAGCCGCGCTACGTTCACCATGGACGAGTTGATCGCGATGGCATTGCCAAGGTCCGCACGGTCCTCCACCATCTGCACCATGAACGACTGGCGGCCCGGCATGTCGAACGCGTTGATGACGCCTTGCAGAACGCTGAGTGTCAAAATCCACGGAACGTTAATGAGGTGGGAAAACGTAAGCCCGGCCAGCGCGAATGATTGAACCATCGCCAGCGTCTGCGTCCAGACGAGAACCTTTCGGCGATCGAGGCGGTCAACCCAAACGCCGGCAAACGGCGCAATCAAAAACGTGGGAATCTGCCCGGCAAAGCCAACCGTGCCCAACAGCAGCGCGGAGTGAGTCAGGCGGAAGACCAGCCACGACGTGGCGATGCGCGTCATCCACGTGCCAACCAGGGAGATGGTTTGTCCGCCGAAAAATAATCTGAAGTTACGATGTCGCAGCGCGCGCCACGCGTGCGCCGCGCCGAGCGCCGAGCCCTCCCGGCCTGCGGCATGCAGTTCGGTTGTGGAAGTGCGATCCGGCTCTTGGCTTCCGGTCAAACTGGGTTCCCCATGCGTCGCTCGATCGATTCGCTGCAATGAATCGGCGCCGATCTATCTTCTACTTTAATTGTTGCCAAGGATCGGTTACGCGATGCTTCGTCAGTCCTGAATCGCGTGGTCCGCCGGGATATTCACGCCGTTCCAGGCCTTTTGTGCAGTCCAGGGCTCCGCGGGCGCGCGCCAGAAGTCGTCTGTCGCATCGAGGCCGAGCGGCAACCAAGCGGCAGCGCAGATATACAGGCTGCCCGTTGAGACGTAGGTCTCGCCGAGCGCAGGCTGATGCCCCGCCAAGCCGATCGTGAGCCAGCCATTGCTGTCGAACGTGCCAGGCGCTTCAATCATCCGTGTCATAACGGCCGTCATCGCGCTCCGCACCTGCGCCGGAGACACGCCGTCGGGCAGGCTGCGCCTCCACGCCATCTCCGCGAGGTGGTGCAGGATTCCAAATCGATAGCTTAGCGAGCGACCAATCGGCGGCAATGTGCCTTCGGGGCTGATGAGTCTTTCCTGAACCGCTGCGTAGCGAATTGCGCGCTCTTCGACAGTTTTTCGCAGAAACACCCATCGGTTGGTCATGGTCTGCACCGCGTCCAGAATATTCAGCAGCATGGGATGGATTACGAAGCTATCCAGATAATCCCAGTGGAAGTCGGGCCCGTCGCCGTAGGCTCCGTCGCCCTTGTACCACTCCTGCACCTGCCTTAACGCGTAGTCGACACGCACTGTATCCCACGGCTGCCCAAATTTGCAGAAGCAGGCCTCGATCATGGCGCAGAACAGCAGCCAGTTATTAAACCCAGGCTGCAAACTGCGCGTCCGCGTGAGCGCCTGCACCAGGTTTTCTCGAGTCGTCGTGTCCAATTTCGCCCATAGCTCATTCGGCGCACGCGAAAGGGCCAGCGCGAGAATGCCCGCGTCCACCAGCGACTGCTGATTGCTGCCAAAGTTCAATGCGTCGGGGGATTTTGAATCGGTTCCGTAGTGGATCGCCAGCCGTGCCCACTCCCGATAGCGATTGCGCAACGCCTCTTCAGCGGGATCGCTGCCCTGATCGGCCTCAAGCCACGGGGCCAATCCAGATAGCAGCCGTGCTACGGCCTCAAGATGGGTCGATTCACGCCGAATCTCCTCAAACCCCGGAGCCGCCTCAACCGGCATCGTGGCGCGCAACCTCTGCTGGCTGGCTGCCTCAAGCACCGGCTGCGAGACCCGCTTCACAATCGCGAGCCATTTGGCTCGATCGTCGCGGCCCGTACCATTCGCCGGCGTCTCTGCCTGCTGCCCCGCGCCTCGGGCCTGCACACCAGCGAGCAACGGGGCCGACGCCAGCACTGCACTCTTCAAAAAGTTCCGCCGCGTCGCCGATGATTTCATTCGCTCACGCTTTCGCCCCCGCTGCGGCGATCGCTTCCACCGCCGCCAGGTTCTGCATCAGTTCCGCGGGAACGTTGTGGCGCTTGGCGAGATACTCCGCCGAGTTATAGGAGATCCACGTTTTTCCAGCTTCGTCTTCCCACACGAGGAGCTTGAGTGGCAGATCGATGGCGATGCTCGGCGCAGCAAGCATCACCGGTGTCCCTGCCTTCGGGCTGCCAAAGATCAGGAGCTGAGTCGGACGCATTTTCATGCCGGCCTTTCCTGCCTCGCCGCTGTGGTCCACGAGCGCGAAAAGAGTCACGCCTTTCGCAGCCAGGATGCCGCGAATCTTCTCGACCGTCTGATGCACCGGATGAGAGCTAGGAATGTCTACGATGCCTTGTGCGCCCATGTCCGAAATCATACGTGAACCCGCCGCAGTCGATTGGGGCGCAAAATGAAAGCCCCTTGCCGGAGTAAGGGGCTTTGTTGTTTGGGTGCAGTTCTCAGGCCACGCGCTCGATCGTGACCGATTCCAGCACCACGGGCTTGTGCGGCTTGTCCTGCGCGTTGCGCGGCACCTTGGAGATTTTGGTCACTACATCCTGCCCTTCAACCACCTCGCCGAAGATGGTGTGGTTGCCGGTGAGCCACGGCGTCGCTGCCACCGTAATGAAAAACTGGCTTCCGTTCGTGTTTGGTCCCGCGTTCGCCATCGCCAGCTTGCCCGGCTTGTCGAACTTGTGCGCCGATCCCCTGGTCTCGTCCTCGAACCGGTAGCCCGGCCCGCCCATGCCCGTGCCCGCGGGGTCGCCGCCCTGGATCATGAAGTCGGGAATCACGCGGTGAAAGATCGTTCCGTTGTAAAGCTTGTCCTTTGACTTGGCGCGCGTCACAGGGTGCGACCACTCTTTGCTGCCCTCCGCCAGCTCGATGAAGTTTTTGACGGTGATGGGCGCGTCGGCTTCAAAAAGCCTGACGGTTATTTTGCCTTCGGTGGTCGTGAAAACGGCGTACGTTCCCGGTGCAAGAGTCATGCATTCTCCTAAAAAGCTCTCAGCGAAAGGCTGCTCAGCAGCCTTCGGCTGTCAGCTTTCAATTGTTTCATGATTGGCTGGGCCGGCAATCCTCATTGCCGAAGGCCGATTGCGGAAAGCTGGTTTACGGCGCCGCCGGCGGCATCGGCTGCCCTTCGGGCACGATCGTCACCTTTTTCAGCACAACCGGGGTCAGCGGCCTGTCGTTTGAATCGCGAGGAACGCGCGCGATCGTCTTCACAACCGCGACGCTGGCATCGTCGCACTGCCCAAAGAGCGTGTAGTGCTGATCGAGGAAATCCGACGCCTGCTCGGTGATGAAGAACTGGCTTCCGTTCGTATTCGGCCCGCTGTTGGCCATCGCCAATCGCCCGGCACGGTCGAAATTGAGCCCCGGATCGAACTCATCGTCGAATACGTAACCGGGATCTCCCATCCCGGTACCGGTCGGGTCGCCGCCCTGAATCATGAATTGCGGAATCACACGATGGAAGATTGTTCCGTCGTAATAGGGCTTGTGGTGCATTACTTTTTTCGTCGCGGGGTCGGTCCAGTCCTTCGTGCCCTCAGCCAGCGCGATAAAGTTGGCGACGGCGTTTGGCGCTTGCTTTTGGTAGAACTGGCAGGTGATGCGGCCCATCGACGTATCCATCGCCACAAACGGTCCGTTCGGAACCGTGGTGGCTTCTGGTGTGGCCTGCGGCGCATCCGGAATGTCCTGGCTCGGGGCAGGGCTTGCCGGCGCGCCCGCGGTTTGGGCGGCGATGACAAACGCAGCGCCAGCCACGCCCGCTACGGCCAGGGAGGAAAAAAGTAACCCACGTCGGATGTTCATTCGTTCTTGAGGTTACATCAACCCGCGGCGCGATGCCAGTGCCGAACGTCATCTTTGTAACGTCAAATTGGCTTTTCGTATATTCGATTCATTTCGGCGTGGCCAGGGCAGTTTCGCCTGACTAGATCAGGCGCAAAAATGCCGTTTTGTTCAGGCTGGCTGCCGGAAAAACCAAATCGAGATTCTCCGCGCCCAGCGTGCGCGTGACAACTTCGCCCAGCACCTGCCGGTAGTCGGTAGTCAGGGCGAGATCGCGGCCCTGGTTCAGCTGATCGTCATCGAGGCCGGGCCACTTGCCGTAAACTTTGCCGCCCTTTACCTGCCCACCGAGCACAAACATCGCGTTGGCGTGACCGTGATCGGTGCCGCCGGTGCCATTTTCGCGCGCGGTGCGGCCAAACTCCGACATCGTAACCAGAGTGACGTTGCCCGCGTCGTCGCCCATGTCGCGCCAGAAGGCAGCAATGCTCGATGAAAAATCGCCGAGCCGGTTGGCGAGCTGGCCATTCACGCCGCCCTGGTTCTGGTGCGTGTCCCAGCCGGTGACGTCAGTAAATGCGGCTTCAACGCCCAGGTTCGCCTTCAGCAGTTGCGCAATCTGGCGCATGTTGTTGCCGAACTCGGTGTTGGGGTAGTTCGCCCCAACAGCGGGCGTGTACTGCGCGGGATTCGCGGCCTTCAGCATCTTCAGAGCTTCAAACGTCTCATCGCCGGCTGCGTGGAAGATGCGATCGCCCGAGTCGGCATACATCGCTTCAAACGCGCTCGCGGCGGGCGAAGGTGCTGCGCCGCGTCCCGCAACGGTAAAGTTGTTGACGTTGCTGATGGCGATCGCGGGAATCTTTCCCTCAAGCGTGCGCGGCACTTCTGCGCCGAGCGCCAGCGCGCGGAACGCCGTGTGCTCCTGGTTGTGCAGGCCGCAATTGCAGGCAGCGGCGTAGGCATCCTGAGCCTGGAGGGCACGATTGAGCCATCCGTCTTCGGTATTTTTGACTCCCGGCGTGCCCGACTCCATGTAATCCTGCGCGTCGAAGTGTGAACGGCTCATGTCGGGCGAGCCGCACGCGTGCACGATGGCGAGATGTCCCTGCTGGTAGAGCGGCTGAAACGCGGCAAGCGAGGGATGCAGCCCGAAGAAGCCATCGAGATCGAGAACCTGGTTTTGGGGAATCGCAATGCTCGGCCGCATCTTGTAGTAATTCTTCTCGCGATAAGGAACGACAACGTTGAGGCCATCTGCCGCGCCGCGCTGGAAGATGACGACCAGCCGCTGACCCGGCGCACCCGCGCTTGCTTGCGCCAGAATGCTGCGCACAAGGAAGTTCGGCATGGCGGTTGTGCCCGCCACGGCCAGCGCGCCACGGTGCAGAAAAAATCGGCGATTCATTTCGATCTCCTTAGCCTTCAGCCCTCAGCCATCAGCCGTCAGGTTTTTCACTCTCTTCGATGTCGAACCCAGAAGATCTTTGGTTTTACGCGTGCGCTATTGGCCCTACAAAGCTTCGTTCTTCCACAGCCAAGCTTACGGCTGATGGCTGATGGCTCGGCTCTTTACCGCCGCTGAAACTCCGGCGAGCCAAGCAGCAGTCCTGCCAGCAACTGGTCTTCGCGCTCGTACGCATCTGCGGGTGCGCGATTGGCTCGGCGCGCGACCACCGGAGTTGCCGCCAGCGCGCCTTGCGCATTCTGCGCTTCAAATTCCTTCAGCGCCGCGGCATGCGTGGCGTCGCTCGCGCCGCCCGGCAACAGCATCTGCGCCAGCCGCGTTTCTTCCGACTGAGGATTCGGCACAACCTGCATCGCGGGCGCATTATCGTCGAGCGCGGCCATGTCCATCTCCGGCGCCCACTCAACGGTGATTCCCGGCAAACGATTCGCAGCCAGCGACAGCGCAAAGTTCATGCGGTCGACCAGCGCTCCGGTGCTCACCCAGTCCTGCTCGTCCCACTTGTAGCCGACGGGCGGCACGCAGCCATAAAGCGGCATGCCCATCTGGCGCAGTGAGTTCACCAGCGGCTCATAGTTCACCACGTTCGCATTGCTCGCGCGCACCGCGCTGACCACATATTCGAGCGGCGTCTTCACCTTGGCGTTGTTGTCGCTCGCGGCCCAGAACTCCGGCGAATGAAACAGCGTTTTGAGCACGGTGGGAATGTCGCCGCCGCTGGCCAGGTAAGCCTTCGCCATGCGATCGACGAGCGCCTGCGGCGGATCGTCGCTGACAAAGCGGATGGCAAGCTGGCGCGAGATGAGCTGCGCAGTTGCCGGCCGCGTTGCCAGCAGGTGCAGCAACTCGCGGCCCTCCATCTCGCCGTTTTCCTTGATCTTCGTGCCCATCACTTTTTTCGTGCCGGGCTCGTGGCGGTTTTCATTGAACTGAAATTCGCCGCCCATGAACGGCCGGTCAACCGTCCATCCCGTAAGCACGCGCGCCACCTGCGTCACATCCGTCTGCGTGTAGCCGCCGTTCACGCCCACAGTGTGCAGCTCCATCAGTTCGCGCGCGTAGTTTTCATTCAACCCCTCGGGCGCGTGGCGCTTCGCGTTGGGCCGCTGCGCGTTCACTCTTTCCACGCGATACGCGAACAGCGAATCGGGGCCGACGCTCTGCGCATTGTCGAGATAAATCAGCATGGCCGGGCTGTGCGCAACGGCCTCAAGCAGATCTTCGAATTTGCCCATGGCGTGCGGGCGAATCGTATCGCGCGCATAGCCCACAAGGTAGTAGGGCATCAGTTCGTTTTTGCGCAGGTAGATGTTGAAGTGATTGAGCCAGAAATCGGTCATCACTTCCTGCAACTGCGCGTTGGAGTAGATGTCGCGCGCCAGGCGATCGGCAAAAAGCTCGCGGACGACGGTTTGTTCGGGAGCGGCCAGGTCCTCCACCGTTTCTCTGAGCCCCGGGCTCATGCCGGCCACGAGCGCCGCGCGCTGCACGGGCCTGAGCGACTTGATGAAGCCTTCAAACTGCTCCGGCGGCATGGCCTGCAGGCGGTCGACGCGCTGTTCAGGCGCCAATGCAAGGATGCTCTCGATCAGTGCAGGGTCGGCGGCAGGCGCGCCCATGTCAGCAGTTTGCTCCGGCGCTTGCATTGTTGCATTCGCGGCTGGAGCGGATGACATGCTCATGTCGGCTTGACTCGTCTGCGGCTGAGCAGCTGCCGGTTGCGCCGCCGAGGCGGACTGTGTGGCGGCACCGCTCATATTCGGTTGTTCCGACATCTGCGGCTGTCCCGCTGCGCCGGCGGGCTGCTGCTGAGCCTTCGCCGCTTTCTTCAACTGGTAGCGGTAGATCTGGTTCTCGTAGACAGCCCGAAGCGTAGGATTCTGGGGAATCTCGATTTTGCCATCGGCCACCTGGCGAATGATCGCGTTGCTCGGCATCGCGACAATCAACTGGCGGGTGTTGAACTGCATCGCTGGATATTGCGCGAGCCGCGCGTTCAGATCCGATTCGTCAATACTCTCGGGATGCAACTGCTCGTCGAACCATTTGTCGAGACCGATTTGCCGCACTTTGTCCAGATCACCGGGACGCGGCCCGAAAGTGAACCGGTTCAAAGCGTGGAGAATGCGCGCATCGCCCTGGAGTTGAGCGGAGGTATAGGCCGGCCTTTGTTGCGCGGAAGAAGACGGCTTTTCCGCCGGAACGTAGTTGTGTGCCGCGGCCACCGGCCCATCGCTACCCGGCGCATCCTGCGACAGGGCCAGCGGCGCAGTCGCGCAAAGGCTCCAGCAAAGGCCGAGTGCTGTGGCGCCGCGCAAAAACTCCATCGGTTGTGCTCCTGGCAGGGAAGTCTCAGTACAAAAAGGCGGCAACTGCAGATTGCGCCAAAGAAGCCAGATCCAACAGGTTCAGATTAGCCCACAATCGGCGCCATCGGCGCGGCGCGCCCGCACATCTATTAAAGACGCCATCCTGGGCCCAAAGTTGTGGTTGCGCTCCAACCCTCCAGTTACTCCCTGCTTGCGGCCTCCTGGTGGCTTCGCCTCATTGGCTACCAGTTATTGGCTACTGGCTATTGGCTCCTCGCTACTGGATGCCGTGCTGCTCCCTTGCTGTCTGTTTTTCCGTCACATTGCGCCCGCCAGCGGCGGTGGTATCATGGCGCGTTCCAACGAACCCATGTGGAGGATGTCGTGAAAAGGACTATCGTTCTTGCGTTTGCAGCGGCCGTGCTTCTTGCAGGGTGCGGGCCAGAGCAGGGTGGCATTCCGGTCAGGCCCAAGTTCAGCGGGCCTCCTTATCATCTGTCGCTGGCCGCGGCGCCGGCCAAAGCCAGCAAGTCGGGCCTGACGATTCCTCCCATAAAGTACACGGCCGATCCCAATGCGCCGACCGATCTGCTGGCGAACCGGGCGATCCTCGTGTTGCGCGTGGACACTTCCAGCGTGAAGGCCAAGGGCACCATGACGATGGACCAGCTCATCATGGGAGCGGTCGATCTGCCTGGGACGGAGGGCACTCTTTCGCCCGAATATATGGAAGCGACTAACCAAGGCCTGGCCACGCTGCTTGCGGAGTACTGCGTGCGCGGCAATGTCAAGATCACCGTCGCGCTGACGCGGTCGTCGCTTTCAAGCACGGCCGGCAATGGCGAGATCGACGCCAAGCTGATCTCGCCGTGGCTGCCGATCACGGTCAACTTCAAGAATCCGCACGCGGGGTGCTGAAGGCAAAATAGTACCCAGGACCCAGCAGACAGCGGAAGTGACGGATTGGCTTGAGGCTCAAATGTTTACTGGAAAATTATGGTTAATTTTCCAGTAAACTTGCCCTGAATTTGGTGCAGCGTTTACTGAATTTAAATAACTTAAGTGTTTACTCATTCGATAATGGGGGTACCGTAGATTCTTCGGTCCCGCGGCGACCTCAGAATGACAGGCATCGTGTTACCCCGCCCATGCGAAGCCCACCCCGCGGACGGGGCACCCGGCCAATCATGCGGGAAACTTTATTGATTCCACAAAGAAGCGAGAGAAGGGAATCGACAGCGAAGCATCGGCTATTTGGAGCTTGGCGACTACCGTTTGATTCCCGCCGCCCTGAATGTCGATTTCTCGAGTCCATCGTTTGAAACCTGGACAAGTGATCGAGAGCGTATAAGCCCGTGCCGGAAGAGCAAGGACAAACTGACCCCGGCTGTCCGTCTTCAGAACGGGGGGGTGCCTGGAAGGCCACGGATCAATCCGAACGCGCGCGCCTGGAACAACCACACCTGCCGGATCCGTTACTTGAACCGCCACGCTGCCTTGCGGGGCCGGCTGCGCGGAAAGCTCGATGGAAAGGAGAGCCACGAAGACGGCAGCAATGCGAACACGTGTCATGACGGAATCTTGCGCCAACGATGGAGGAAAGACAATCGGCAATACAGCCACCGGCCTCACGCTGGTAACCGGAAGCTAAGAGCTGACCGCTGAAAGCGAGGAACTGGGAGCTGTTACTTCGCCTTTCTGCACTTTTCCATGATCTTCAGGTGCAGGCGCTCGCTCACTTCGGTGGGGACTTCGTAGATTTCGTGGCAGCGGAAGATTTCGATGGTCTTGCGGGTGGTGTTGAGGACGACTTCGCAGTGGCCGCACTTTTTCAGGTGTGCTTCGATCTCGGAGCGGGTCTCGGCGGCGATGGACTCGTCAATCACGTCGTCGAGAATCTTCAGGAACTCGGTGCAGGTCATGCGTCAGCTCCATCTCCGCCTGGGGATGCGGTTGCCGGCCGAAGAGCCGGGGTCTTGCGGCCAAAGTAGCGCGTGAGGCGCTCGCGCAGCTGCAGGCGCGCCCGCAGCAGGCGCGATTTGACTGCCGGGACGCTCAGGCCGAGCGTCTCTGCGGTCTCTTCCGTCGAAAGGCCGTCCACGTCGCGCAGAACAAAAACCACGCGGAAGCCCTGCGGCAAACCCTGGATGGTTTTCTTGAGGATCTCGGCCAGTTCGGCCTGGGTGTAGTTTTGCTCGGGATTGGGAGCCCAGTCGGCGAAGTCGCGGGGAACGGACCCCTCTTCGGTGGCTACGTCCTCGTCCATCGAGACCATCTTGCCGGTGCGCCGCTTGCGCAGGCGCATGAGGCTCTCGTTTACCGCGATTCTGACCAGCCATGTGTAGAACTTCGAGTTTCCTTGAAATTGGTCGAGCTTCTCGTACGCCTTCAGAAACGCGTCCTGCATCACGTCTTCGGCATCTTCGCGGTTCTGCGTAATGTGCTGCGCGATGCGAAAAATCTGCCGCTCGTACTTGCGGACCAACGTGTCGTAGGCTGCGATGTCGCCGCCGCGGACCCGTTCGACCAGCGCCACGTCGGGGTGCTGCTCTTCCTGGCTCGCAATTGGTTGGATGGTCGACATGGCAGTTGGTTCCAGAAAGTTTGGTACGAAAGTTTGGGCCGGTCTGCGTCCGACGAGGCCAAAAGGGAGTTGATGAGGCGGGACGGGGTTTAAGCGGCCCGCAAAGGATGAGTGTAACGGACGTGGCGGGGGCGAGCCAAACGGGAGGCGAGCCTTCAGCCATCAGCCGTGAGGCTCAGCCATCAGCTTGTACGCGCGAATGCGGGCAGGGCGATTCGCGTTGCATATGGGCGGAGACAGTGACGGGGCAGCGCGGTGGTTACGCAAGTGATTCCCCACTGCGCACGGTTGCGTCAAATTCAGCATAGAGTGGAATCATGGTTCCGTTTTCTTCCCCACAGCGGATGGTGCGGCCTGCATTAGCGGTGATAGCGGCGATGCTGTTGTTCTCCGCGGCTGTGACGCCGGTAAAAACGGCTGGCGCTTCGCCGGCGCAGTCGACGTCCGATCAGGCACCCGCGCAGGCGGCGCCCACTCCCGCTCCGGCTTCGACAGCCAATCTGCCGGTGTCGAACGCGCACGCACCAAAAAGCGCAAAGGCCGAAACAGGGAGCGCCAAAGTGCCGGCAAAGCACAAGCCGGTGGCGAAGAAGACTCCGCCACATCGCGCCACCACGCAACGATTGAGCCGCGCGGCGCGCGTGGCACGGACGGCGCGCATTCACCAGGCTTTCGTTGCGTCAAAAGAGCTGCAACCGATGGCGCAGCAGCTCGCGACGCTGCGCACGCCTGCGGCTTATGCGGGCGTGACGGCGTACGCGCATAGCCACACGGGCGACGCTGCCGCTGCGGCGTATCTCGCGCTCGGTCACGCCTATCTTCTCGACAAGCGCTATGCGGAGGCTCAGGCAGCGCTGGCGCAGGCGCGACGTGCGGACGGAGAGCTTTCGGACTATGTGGATTTTCTCGACGCGGAGGCGAGCCATGAGGCGGGCGACGATGCCGCGGCGGAGGCGATTCTGCATGGATTCACGACGCGCTATCCCGAAAGCATCTTCGACGTCCAGGCGCCGGAGCTTGAGGCGAACATTCTTCTCGGTGCGAGCAAGCTGACGGCGGCGCGCGAAGTGCTGGCCGCGGCTGCGGGAACGGCGTCTGCGCAACGATCCGGTTTCGAACTGGTTGAGGGCGAGGTGGAGCAGGCGCTGGGCCAGCAGCAGGCAGCGCAGGGCACGTTCAAGAGAGTGCTGCTGGAGCATCCGCTGAGCCCGGAGGCGCTGATTGCGCGAGCCAAGCTGACGGAGGCGGGCGCGGAAGCGACGTTGACGCTCGCGGATTTGCGCAGCCTGGCAGACGCCTACTACAACGCGGGCCGCTATGACCAGGCATCGGAACAGTTCCAGGCACTGGTGCGCGAGCCGGGACTGGATGCGGCAACAAAGGCTACGTTTGCGGTTTCAGAAGCGGCGTGCCAGTTGAAGCTGAAGCGGCTGACGGTGGCTGAGGCAGAGGCGCTGCCGGATACGGCGGACGAGAACGGCGCGCGACGGCTCGATTTGCTGATGGAGCTGGCGCGCGAACACGATAACACTGATGGGCAGAAGCAGATTGTGGCGGAGATGGAGACGCGCTTTCCGCACAGCCCATGGCTCACCGACGCGCTGTTCTCAAGCGGCAATATGTATCTGCTGAAGCGCGATTATCCGACGGCGATCCAGTATTACAGCGATCTGGCGACACGCTTCCCGACCGACAAGAATGCGGCGTCGGCACATTGGCGGGCGGGATGGTTGAGCTACCGGCTGGGGCAATTGCAGGACGCGGAGCGGATCTTCGACGAGCAGATTCGGCAGTACCCGGCGGCGGTGGAGACGGTGTCTGCTTTGTACTGGCGTGGGCGGCTTTACGAAACACTGGATCATAATGCGGCGTCGGCGGCAGCCAACTATCGCGCCATTGTGCACGTCTATCAGCATTTTTTCTATGCGCAGATGGCACGGAAACGGCTGGCCGCGCTGGGCGCGACACTTCCCGCGTCGGACCCGCAGCTCGATCGATTGCAGGCTCCGCCGCTGCCGCATCTGGTGGATACGACGCCGGAGGACAGCCCGCATTTGGCTAAGGCGCGCCTGCTGGCGAACGCGGGACTGAACGAATATATCGCCGACGAAATCAAGGCCGATCCGGATTCTTCGTCGTGGAGCGCGCTGGCCGAAGGGCAGATCTATTCGTCGTATGGGGAATACTACCGCGCGGTCCGGGCACTGAAGCGCGCGCTGCCCGGGTCGGCGTCGGCGTCGATCGATTCCATTCCGCTGGTTTATTGGCGGATTCTGTTTCCCGAGCCGTGGTGGGATACGATCCAGGCAGAGTCCGCGAAGAATGGCCTCGATCCTTACCTGGTGGTTTCGCTCATCCGTCAGGAATCGGAGTTCGATCCGTCGGTGATTTCGCACGCCAACGCGTATGGGCTGATGCAACTGCTGCCCGCGGTGGGCAGAAAGATGGCGCACGAAGAGGGAATCAGCACGTTCCAGACTTTCCAACTGCTCGATCCGGCGATGAATATCCGTCTGGGCACGCGCTATCTGAAGGAAATGCTGGACCGCTTCGGCGGCGTGCAGGAGTATGCGCTGGCGGCTTATAACGCGGGCGATTATCGCGTGGCCGACTGGCAGGCGGCAGGGCCGTATTCGGGTATCGATGAGTTTGTGGAATCGATTCCGTTCACCGAGACGCGCGAATATGTTCAGGCGATTTTGCGCAACGAAGAAATCTACCGCGGGATTGACGAGTATGCGCGGGCTCACGGAGCGGCGGCAACAGAAGCGGCGCGGTGAGGTTAGGGATCGGGCCAGAGTGTGGAATGGAGAATCGTCCTGGGACATGGAACCAGATTTGCAACGGGCGAGCTTCGATTGGAATTGACATCGGCGCGCGGCCCGGCAACACTGTGCACTATCGGATGCGTCTAACTGATTTGCAGCCTGCTTTCGAAGGAAACAGAGCCGCGTGAACTGAAGTCACGGCTCGGAGTCATCAGACCCGGAGGGAACGATGCCAGCCGACTTGAGTTTTCTTGAAGAGTGGATCCCGGAACGGATGGACCCGGGAACGATTTTTGTTTTGGAGAACCAGGGCAAGCTAGGGCAGGCCCAGAACCCATATGTGGCCGTGATGTCGTGCCCCAAGTGCGGCACCCTGGGGCTGATCACGCGCCGGCAGTTATATTCTGGCGATTCCATGATCTGCGGCGGCGACGAATGCTCGGCCGAGTACCGGCTGGACGGCGAGAATATTTGTTATCGACAGGCGCAGTGAGGGAAGGGCTGAAGCCCGAAGCCGTCAGCTTTCAGCCATCAGCCTTCAGCCCTCAGCCCTCAGCCATCAGCCCTCAACCATCAGCCGGCGGGCATCAGCGGGAGAATTTACTTCTGCATAGTGTAGTCGGCGTTGGTGGTTTTTGCGCCGGCCTGCGACGGCGTAGGAAGCTGCGAGCGGTCCCAGCCGCCGCCCAACGCCTGTACCAGCTGCACTGAGGCAGTCATCTCCTGCACCTGAAGCGCGTTGAGCGTCTCCTGATTGTTGAGCAGAGTGGTTTGCGCGATGACGACGTCGACGTATGGATCGACGCCGGTGTTGTAGCGCACCAGCTCCAGATTTAAATAATCCTGCGCATCCTTGACAGCCTCTTGCTGGCGCAGAATTTGCTGCGAGTAGGTGCGCGTGGCGACGAGCGAATCCTCTACCTGCTGGAATGCGGTGAGCACGGTCTGGCGGTAGGTGGCGACATCGGCGTTGTACTGCGCTTCGTATTGGTGGAGCTCGGCGCGATAGAGCCAGCCGTCGAAGATGGTTTCGGCGATCGACGGTCCGACTGACCAGACGCCGCTGCCCAGATCGAAAAGATGCTTGAAGGTCGCGCTCTCGAAGCCGGCGCTGGCGCTGATGTTGACCTGCGGGAAAAATGCTCCGTATCCAATGCCGATGGTGGCGTTGGCTTCGGCGAGCGTACGCTCAGTCGCCGCGATGTCGGGCCGGCGCTCGAGTAGTTGCGAGGGCACGCCTGTGGGAATGGCAGGAGGCGTGTAAACCAGCGGCTTGACGGGAATGGAGAAGTCGCTGGGCACTTTGCCGACGAGCACTGCGATGGCGTGCTCGTACTGGCCACGAAGCAGGGCAACATTGGTGGCAGCAGCTTCAGCGGATTCGAGCGTGGTCTTGGCTTCGGCAACGGAGATGTAGTCGCCGATGCCGGTGTCGTATTGGGCCTGGTTGTAAGCGAGAGATTTTTGGTCGGCGGCGACGGTCTGATTGAGAATCTGCTGCAGCATGTCTTCGCCGCGAATCTCAAAGAAATACTCGGCGAGGCTGGCCTGTTCGGTGAGCTTTTCGGTTTGAAGATCAGCGGCGCTGACCTGGGAGGCGTATTGCGCGGCGTGGACTTCGTTGCGAATCTTGCCGAAGAAGTCGGGCGACCATGAGGCGTCGAGAGGGAAGTTCCAAATGCCGTAGGTCTTGCCGGTTGTGGCCGTCGAGGACACGGTCTGATTGGCGGAGGTGTGAGCTTCGCTAAACGATGGATTGGCGGTGACGGTCGGCCAGTACATGGCGCGCGCTTCGGCGATGACGGCCCGAGCGGCCATGTAATCTTCGAAATATACCTTCAGGTTCTGGTTGTTGATGTTGAGCTGTTCTTCGAGCGCGTTCAGATCGGGATCGCCGAAAACTTCCCACCAGTTGCCACGCAACATCGCATCCTGCGGGCTGGCGACCTTCCAGCCTTCAGTGGATTGGAAGTTGACGGGCGATTCTTTGTAGTTGGGCGCGGTGACGGAGGGCGGCGCGGGCGCGTGATACGGCGGCCCAACGCGGCAGCCGGCAACCAGCGCCAAAAGGCCGAGAGCGGCGGCGGTGCACATGGCCGGAATTCGATTTCGTGGGTCAATCATGGTCGATATCCTTCATTACGCCGTCTCTTCGGCAGTAGCGGGAAGCACGTCGTGTGTGCGGCCCAGCGCGCGCAGGCGCAGGCGGTCCATCAACAGGTAAACCACCGGAGTGGTGTAAAGCGTGAGTGCCTGGCTCAACAGCAGGCCGCCCACGATGGTGATGCCCAAGGGTTTGCGCAGTTCAGAGCCGGTAGCGTTTCCAAAAGCGTTTCCGAACGCCAGTGGCAACGCGCCGCAAATGGCGCACATCGTGGTCATCATAATGGGACGGAAGCGCAGCATGCAGGCTTCAAAGATGGCTTCGCGCGTGGTCTTGCCGCCTGCGCGCTCGGCCTGGAGCGCGAAGTCGATCATCATGATGGCATTCTTCTTAACGATGCCGATAAGCAGGATGATGCCGATGATCGAGATCATGTTCAGGTCCACATGGAAGAGCATGAGCGCGAGCATAGCGCCGACGCTGGCCGACGGAAGGGTAGAGATGATGGTGAGCGGGTGAATCAGGCTCTCGTAGAGAATGCCCAGCACAATGAAGACAGAGAGCAGTGCAGTGATGACCAGCATGGGCAAAGTGGAGATTGAATCCTGGTAGGCCTGTGCGGTGCCGGCAAAGAATCCGCGGACACTGCCGGGCGCTCCCAGGCGCGCTTTCATCTCAGAGACTTCGCGCGTGGCATCGCTGAGAGCGACCCCGTTTTTCAAGTTGAAGGAGACGGTGGTCGACGGGAAAAGGCCGGTGTGCGCCACCTGCAGCGGCGTTGTATTGGTGCTCGGCTTCAGCAACGTGTAGAGCGGCGAAACCGCATTGAGGCCGGCGCCCGTCGAAGATCCGCCTGGCGGCGCGAAATAAATATTGTTCAGCCCCGATGGATTCTGCCAGTACTGCGGCGCGACTTCCATGACCACGTAATATTGGTTGAGCTGCGTGTAGATGACCGATACTTCCGATTGGCAGAAAGCTGCGCAGAGCGAGCTGTCGAGCGATTGCGGGGTTTGCCCGAGGCGTGCGGCGGTGACACGGTCGTAATCGAGCCGCTCCTGCAGGCCGCCGTTCTGCCAGTCAGTATTCACATCCGTCAAGTCGGGCAGCTTCTGCATGTTCTGGTACAGAATCGGAGCCCAGTGGGTAAGGTCATCGACGCTGTCGGACTGAATCGTGTATTGGTACAGCGCGCCGCCGCCGCGGCCTCCAATGCGCAGGTCCTGAGCAGCCTGCAGAAAGGCCGTTGCAACAGGAAGGCGATTCATTTTTGGCCGCAGGCGATTGATCACGTCCGGCGCGGGAGTCTGGCGCACGTCGCATTTCGGACCTTCTTTGCATCGGGTGCCGAGTGGCTTCAAAGACATGAACATGAAGCCGCCATTTCCGTTGCCCGTATAGGCGAGAACATGATCCACGGCAGGATCGGCCTTGACGATGTTGACCAGCGACACGGTGGAGAAATTCATCAGGGGGAAGGAGGCATCCTGTGGACCTTGAATCCGGCCCATGATGACGCCGGTGTCCTGCTGCGGAAAGTAGCCGGTGGGAATCCGAATGGCGATGAGACCGTTGAGGGCGATGGTGAGAATGAGCACGACCACAGTGAGGCCCGGATTATCGAGCACCCAGGTCAGCGATTTCCGGTAGGCCCAGATCATGCCGTTCAGACTTTTTTCGCTGGTCCGATAAAACCAATTGTGCTTTTCGCCTTTTCTGGGAGCTTTAAGAACGTGCGCGCACATGGTGGGCGTGGTAGTGAGCGACACGACCATGGAGATGAGGACGGCCGTGGAGAGTGTGACCGCGAATTCGCGGAAGAGACGCCCGATGATGCCGCCCATCATGAGGATAGGAATGAAAACCGCTATCAGCGACATGCTGATGGAGAAGACAGTGAAGCCGATTTCCCTTGCGCCCTGCAGCGCGGCGGCCATGGGTTGCATTCCGTCTTCGATGTGGCGCGTGATGTTCTCCATCACCACGATGGCGTCGTCGACCACAAAGCCCGTGGCGATGACGATGGCCATCAGCGACAGGTTGTCCAGCGTGTAGCCGAGCAGGTACATGACCGCGAACGTGCCAATGAGCGAAACGGGAACAGCGACGATCGGAATGAGCGTGGTGCGCACGCTGCGCAGAAACAAGAAGACGACGAGGATGACAAGGCATACCGATCCAACGAGAGTCTTCTCGACGGTGAACACCGAAGCCCGGATGGTGACGGTTCTGTCCACATCCACCGTGGTTTTAACGCCGGCCGGCAGCACCGCCTCAAGAAATGGCAATTGCGCCTTCACGCGGTCTACAGTTTCGATAATGTTTGCGCCGGGCTGGCGGAAGATGGTGAGCACCACACCTTTTCGTCCGTCGATGTAGCCCGCGGCGCGGATATTCTGCGTTGAATCCACGACATCGGCAACGTCGGAAAGCTTGATTGCCTCGCCGTTGTGATAACCAATAATGAGCGGCCGGTAATCGGCTGCATTTGAGATCTGGTCATTGGTGATGATGTCTTCGCTTATGCCGGCGTTGGAGAGCTGTCCGCGCGGCGAATGGGAATTCTGAAGGCTCAAAACCGACTGAACCTTGCCGAGAGTGAGGCCGAAGCTCTCAAGCTTGGTGGGATTGACTTCTACGCGAACCGAAGGGGTGCCGCCGCCTTGTGCGCCAACCTGTCCCACCCCCTCAATCTGCGATAGCTTCTGGGCGAGGACGGTCGAAGCCAGATCGTAAAGCTTGGTCACCGGATATTGGTCCGACGTGAGGCTGATGACCATGATCGGGGAATCGGCGGGATTGATCTTGCGATAGGAGGGATTCGAAGGAAGATTCGCAGGCAGGTAGGTACGCGCCGCGTTGATGGCCGCCTGCACATCGCGGGCCGCGCCGTCGATGTTGCGGCTGAGATCGAATTGCATGGTGATGTTCGTGTTGCCCAGTTCGCTCGAAGACGTCATTTCGGTGATGCCGGCGATGTGGGTGAATTGCCTTTCGAGCGGCGTGGCCACGGAGGCCGCCATAATCTGCGCGCTGGCGCCAGGCAATCCGGCGGAGACGCTGATGGTGGGAAAGTCAACCTGAGGCAGCGGCGCCACGGGCAGCACCACGAAAGCGATGGCTCCGGCGATGGCCACGGCGACGGTGAGCAACGTAGTGCCCACGGGCTTGCGAATGAATAGAGCCGAAAGGTTCATGCGTTCTCTGCACCCGGCTCGGCTTCAGGCATGATGGGCAACCGCGAGAGTCGCCGGCCCTTGATGCGCTCCCCGATGCGGTCGAAGAAGATGTAGATCACCGGCGTGGTGTAAAGCGTAAGCAACTGGCTCAGGAGCAGCCCGCCTACCATCACGATGCCGAGGGGGTGGCGCAACTCCGACCCGAGGCCGGTGCCGGCGGCAAGCGGAACGCCGGCAAGAAGCGCGGCCATGGTGGTCATCATGATGGGCCGGAAGCGCAGCAGGCTGGCTTCGTAGATGGCCTCAGTGGAATCCTTGCCATGCTTGCGCTCGGCCTCAAGCGCGAAGTCGACAATAAGAATGCCGTTCTTTTTGACAATACCGATGAGCAGAATGATGCCAATGATGGCTACGACGCTGAGATCCTGGCGAAAGAGCATGAGCGCGAGCAGCGCACCAACGCCGGCCGAAGGCAGCGTGGAAAGAATGGTGATGGGATGGATGAAGCTTTCGTAGAGGACGCCGAGGACGATATAGACAGTTACGATGGCGGCGAGAATCAGCAGCGCTTCGTTGGATAGAGAATTCTGGAACGATGCGGCGGTGCCTTGAAAGCCTGATTGCAGGCTAGGCGGAAAGTTGAGCTTCTTCGCAGCCTTTTCGATGTCGCTGATGGCAGTGCCCAACGATGTGTTGGGCGCAAGATTGAAAGAGACGGTGACCGCAGGGAACTGTCCCTGGTGATTGATGGATAGCGCCTCAGTGGTGCTGGTCATTTTGGTGAAGGCGCTGAGCGGGATTGCGTTGTTACCTGCCGATGAGCTGGTGAGGCTTGGCGTTGCGCCGGCGGTGGTGCCGCCGGAAAGAGCCGTGGCCGGCGCGGTCAAAACTTGCGAAGACGGCGTGTAGCGCACAGAAGACGTGAGCGCATTTGAGCCCGCAGACGACGAGGCGGAAGAAGAGAACGATGTTGCCGCGCTGGCGCCGGTTGCGTTGGCCGAGGCGCTGGACTGGATGTAAAGGTCGCCGAGATTCTTTGGATCCTGCTGCCACTGCGGCGCGGTCTCAAGCACCACGTGATACTGGTTGAGCTGCGTGTAGAGCGTGCTGATTTCGCGCTGCCCGTAAGCATCGTAGAGCGTGTTGTCGATTGTGGTGGGCGCGATGCCCAGCCGGGACGCGGTGACGCGATCGATGACAAGCTGGACGGCGCGCGCGCCGGTCTGCTGGTCAGTGGCCACGTCTTCAAGCTCGGGCATGTTTTTGAGCTGGGCAACGAATTTATTCGTCCACTCGTTCAGCTCGTCGGTGTCAGGATCTTCAAGCGTGTATTGATACTGCGTGCGGCTCACGCGGTCGTCGACAGTGATGTCCTGCACCGGCTGCATGTAAAGATGCATGCCGTGGACCTGGCTGAGACTTTGCTGCAGGCGGCGGATGACGTCAGAGGCGTTGGGGCGCTGATCGATGGGTTTGAGATTGATGGAGATGCGGCCGCTGTTGAGCGTGGTGTTGATGCCGTCTGCGCCGATGAACGACGACAGGCTTTCGACAGCCGGATCCTTGAGGATGATCTTGGCCAGCTCCTGCTGCTTCTGGCTCATAGCCTCAAACGAGATGGACTGCGATGCCTGCGAGATGCCCTGAATCACACCGGTATCCTGCACCGGGAAAAATCCTTTGGGAATGACGATGTAGAGCACGACGGTGAGAATGAGCGTAGCCACGGCGACCAGGAGAGTGAAGGTCTGGTAGCGCAGCACCACGCGCAGCGTGCGCCCATAGAAAGCGATGAGCCTGTTGAACACGCGTTCGGAAGCCTGGTAGAAGCGGCCATTCTCGTGCTCGGGGTCGTGACGCAGGATGCGGGCGCACATCATGGGCGTGAGCGTGAGCGAAACCACCGCGGAGATGACGATGGTGACGGCGAGAGTGACCGCGAATTCGCGGAAGAGGCGTCCGACCACGTCGCCCATGAACAGCAGCGGGATGAGTACGGCGATGAGCGAGACGGTGAGCGAAACGATGGTGAAGCCGATTTGACCCGCGCCCGTGAGCGCCGCTTCAAGCGGCGGCATGCCTTCTTCAAGGAAGCGCGAGATATTCTCAATCATCACGATGGCGTCGTCGACCACGAAACCGGTGGCGATGATGAGCGACATTAGTGAAAGATTGTCGAGCGAGTAGCCGAGCAGGTACATCACGCCGAAGGTGCCGATGATCGACAGCGGCATGGCCACCGTGGGAATGATGGTGGCGCGCCAACTGCGCAGGAACAGGAAGATGACCATCACCACGAGGCAGAGGGTAAGGAGCAGCTCATAGACCGCGTCGTGCACCGACGCGTTGATGCTCGTGGTCATGTCAGTGAGCGTGGTGACGTTGATGCCTGCGGGGAGGTTCGCCTGAAGCTGGGGCAGAATCTTCTGCACCGCCTCAACGACTTTGATGGTGTTGGCGCCAGGCTGGCGCTGGATGTTGAGGATGACCGCGGGCGTGAGATTCATCCAGGCGGCCTGTTTTGTGTTCTCTACGCCATTGATGACGTTGGCGACGTCTTTGACGAAGACCGGCGCACCGTGCGAGTAGGAGACGACGACGTCCTTGTAATCTTCGGCCTTGGTGATCTGGTCGTTGGCGTCGATCTGGTAATCCTGGCGCGGCCCGTCGAAGTTGCCCTTGGCGGAGTTCACGCTGGCCTGCGTGAGAGCCGTGCGCATGTCCTCCATGTTGAGGCCGTATGCGGAGAGCGCGACGGGGTTCACCTGGATGCGGACCGCGGGTTTTTGCCCGCCGCTGATCGAGACCAGGCCGACCCCGGCCAACTGCGAGAGCTTGGGCGCCAGGCGCGTGTCAACCATGTCTTCAACCTGGTTGAGCGGCATGTTATTCGAAGTGATGGCCAGCGTGAGCACCGGCGCGTCAGCGGGATTGGTCTTGGTGTAGACCGGCGGGACCGGCAGATTGGAGGGCAGGAACGTTGCACCACCGTTGATGGCCGATTGCACTTCTTCTTCGCCGACATCGAGCGAGAGCGAGAGATTGAATTGAAGCACGATGACCGAGACGCCACCGGCGCTGGTGGAGGTCATCTGGCTCAGGCCCTGCATCTCGCCGAACTGGCGCTCGAGCGGCGCAGTGATGGTCGTGGCTACGACGTCGGGGCTGGCGCCTGGATAGAAGGTGACCACCTGGATGGTGGGGTAATCGACCTCAGGCAGCGCCGACACCGGCAACTGGAAGAAAGAGACCAGACCCGCCAGCAGAATTGCGGCCATCAGCAGCGAGGTAGCAACCGGCCGCAGAATGAATGGCCGAGATGGGCTCATGGAGCGCCCTCGGTGGTGTCAGACGATGTGGACGGAATGGTGACCCTGGAGATGGAGACGGTGGAACCATTCATGAGTTTTTGGAAGCTGCTGTTGGCCACCACGTCGCCCGGATTGATGCCGGTGACTGCGGTATTTCCCCCATCTGAGATTCCCGACTTCACGTTTCGGACCACGGCTTTGTTTTTCTGGATGAGATAAACGAAGTCGACGGTGCCATTGTGCTGAATCGCTGAAGAAGGAATGAGGGTTTGGTTCTCCAGAGTTTTTACCAGCAGGCGCGTGTTGACGAACTGGTTGGGAAAGAGCATGCCTTTGGCATTGTCGAACTGTGCACGCAGCTTCACGGTGCCGGTGACGGTGTCGATCTGGTTGTCGATGGTGATCAGCTTGCCCTTTTCGAGAAGCGTTTCCTGGGTACGGTCGAAGGCGTCCACTTCAAGCGCCTTGCCGGAGCGCATCTGCTGCGCAACTTCAGGCAGGCTGTCTTCAGCCACCGTGAAGATGACGGTGATGGGATGAATCTGCGTGACCACGACGAGCGGCGTGCTGGAGTTGGCAGTGACGAGATTGCCCGGGTCGACGAGGCGCAAGCCAACGCGGCCGTCGATGGGCGAAACGATGTGACAGAATCCGACCAGCACTTCGTCATATTGGACGGTGCCCTGATCGTTCTGCACTGTTCCCTGATCCTGGAGAACCAGTTTTTCCTGATCTTCGAGCGTCTGCCGCGGAATGGCGTTCTTGGCCCACGCGTTCTGGTAGCGCGCCAGATCCATTTGCGCTTCGGCGAGCAGATTCTGGTCGCGGCTGAGAGTGCCTTTGGCCTGCGTGAGCTGCGCCTCATAGGTACGGGAATCGATATCGATGAGCGGGTCGCCTTTGCGAACGTTTTGGCCTTCGCGATAGTGAACGGCGGTGATGACGCCGGTGACCTGCGCCGTGATGGAGTCAGTGTAGGTGGGCGTTACGGTGCCGATGGCCTGCAGATAAACGCCGATGCTGCCTTTGGTCGCGGTGGCGGTGGTCACCGGCACAGTTCCACCCATCGCTGCTCCGCGTCCGCCGCCGGGGGGCGCAGTGGGAGCGCTCTTGTGGTTCCAGACCCAGTAAATGAGGAGCCCGAACGCCAATAGAACGATCACCCAGATCCAGAGGTGGCGGCGTTTTTTGGTGGAGTCTGAGGGCGGTTGCCCAAGGTCAGAATTTGAAACAGACAAGGGTTGGTCCATCGCCTTCTTCTTCTTCTCGTATGTCCGTCAGGAACGCCCGGTTTGATAGGGACATTTTCTCATATTTGAATTGACGGCCGGAGCGCAGAATCCATCCCTGGATCGTCGCAGAGCCATTTCGCTGAGAATCTTTTCGCTTGCTCAGATGCCGACTGGATTCGAGGCAACAAAGGCAGTCGCAAATCGTCGAGGCGTAGTTCCGCTCGCAGCGCGCGCTGGCGCTATTGGGGAGACGAGCGAGCCGGGAAAAAAGTTGCAGGGGGGGCCGAGCGCGGAAGGCGGATGCCATTTTGGACGGTTTATAGGTTGTTGGAAACGCGCGGGGAGGCGGAAGCCTGGTACCGTGCGCAGAGGCTCAGATGGCGAGGTAAATCACGCCGTTTTCCACCGTAAGCTCGACGCCCGCGGCCTTGGCAGCTTCCTGGAGCGCAGCCTGTAGCATTACGACCGGATCGGGGCTGACATCGAGGCGGCGCATCAGGCCGTCGCCCTTTTTAGCGCCGGCGGTGAGCGTGATTTTGAGGCCGCGGCGTTTGCAGCGTACTGCTGTGCCGTCTTCAAGCTTGGTGTTCATTGGCTTGATGTAAGCGTCGATGTAGTGGACGCCGATGCCGGACTTGTCTTCGGTTTTTGCGGGAAGCTTGTTCTCGGCTTCCGCATTTACGTCGCAAAGTTTCACTTTCACGCTGTTGCCCCCAAGGGTGCGATTCCTTTTTGTTCCAGAAACGCGTCCATCACTTTCCGGAATTCGCGAATGTGATCGGGCGTGCTGCCGCAGCATGCGCCGATAATGTTCGCGCCCGCCTCGAGCAGCGGAAGCACGCCTTTCACCATTTGATCGGGCGTCTCGTCGTAGATGATTTTCATATTCACCAGGCGCGGCTTGCCGGCGTTCGGTTGTACCATCACCGGCAGGCTGGTGGCGGATTTGTAGCGCTCGACGGCGAGCAGCGCGTGCGGCATGTCCATGCCGGTGCCGCAGTTCAGGGCCACGATGTGCGCGCCATGCTCTTCCATGAACTCGGCGGCACGCTCGGGCTCGATGCCCATCATGGTGCGAAACGTCGATCCGTCGAGCGTGACATCGTAGGCCATGGAGCCGATGATGCATGGTGCGCCGGCTTTTTTTGCGGCGTCAATGGCGATGGCGAGTTCCTCGAGGCCGGTTTGCGTTTCAATGATGATGGCGTCGGCTCCGCCCGCGACCAGCGCTGCCGCCTGCTCTTCAAAGGCGCTCTGCACCTGTGCAACGGTGAATTCGCCGAACGGCTCGAGCAGGCCGCCGAACGGGCCGATATCGCCGAGCACGTATCCCTCTTTGCCGCCGAATGCCTGGCGCGCGATTTCGACACCGGCCTTGTTGATTTCGGCGACCTTGCCCGCCTCGCCGTGACGATTGAGCATGATCGGCGATCCGCCGAAGGTGTTGGTGATGATGCAGTCCGATCCGGCCTCGGCATAGCGGCGCTGGATCGCAAGCACGCGCTCGGGATGCGTCAGGTTCCAGGCTTCGCCGCAGTTGCCCTGTTCAAGGCCCACAATCATGAGCTGCGTGCCCATGGCGCCATCGCCGAGCAGCGGCCGTTCGAGAATGGTTTCGTGCAGAAGCTTCTTCATTGGATCTCCGTCTCCCCGCTCAATTCCTTTTGTACCAGAGCGTAGTGGATGGTTTCGAGCACCAGTCCCCACTTATGGTTGCGGCTCTGCGGCTCGCAATAGCAGCCGGCGCCGCTTGGTTCGCGCCGCCACTCGAGGACGGCATTCAGCGGGCGGCCCAGCAGCGGTTTTTCGCTTTCAATCGCGGACATCAGGCGGTCGGGATCTTCGATGAACTTGCACATTCCTTCATGGCCGGTGTCGTCTTCGGCCGGGGCGCAACGCTGGTCGAGAATCGGATATTCGTTGGCGCGCGGACCGAGCCTTACTTTGTAAATGAAGGCGAGCGGACGGCCCATGTTCGTGCAGGTGGTTCCGTCGTAGCGAAACGTCGCGTCAATCGAGCCGTCCTGCGATGTGTGCAGGACGAGTCGATCGTTGGCCCAGCGCTGCAACGCCTTCCGGTTCACGGTGTACTGCGCCTCGGAATTCAGCACCGCAAGGCTGGCTGGCAGCGGCCCGGCGTTGGTTCTAGGCGCGCGTTTGTAGGATGCGCGCCGATACTGGCAAGAACCGAACGAGCAGCTTTCGCACGGAACCAGGCTGGTGAGCCGCTGCAGCCGCTCGCGATGGCGCGTGAGGCCGAAGACGGCAAGCTGCGTTTTTTTCGGCCGCAGCATGCCGGTTTCGAAAGCCTCGACCGGGGAAGGGAACTGCCCGCTGCGCGTGCGGCGAATCAACTCAAGGAGGCGCGGCTGTTCTGCGACATCCCAATCGGGATAGCCGGGACTGGAATGGGGAAGCACGGCCATGCCACGCTGCTCCGCCCAATCGCAAAGGCGCGCGCCGGCGGTGGTGGTCAAATGCTCAACGATTGCCGAGGCGTACACTTCGAGGAAAAAATATTCGTCCGGCTTTTCTTCCTTCCACAAGCGCCGTGCTTCTTCTTCGGCTTCTGGTCCGGCGCCGACCGCAACCAGAACCGCGCCATGCGCGCCTGCCTGTTTAAAGGCGCTGTGCAGCCGCTTGCTGTTGAAGACGACGCCATCAATATGTATGGCGTGGCCGCCCGCGGGGCCGGACTGAAAATCGAGCGCCTCAACCTGACGCGCATAAAGCCACGGATGGCCGTGCTGCGCGTACCAGTCACGCGCCCAATCGGCGAGATCGCGCGCTCGCCCTTCGAGAACCCAGCCGCGCGGGTAGCCGAGCAGGCGCGTGAACTCCTGCTCCGGCACCTCCACGCCTGCGAGCGCGTCGGCGATCTCGATGGATTCGATCAACTGGTGCATGAGATTGGCTCCACGGCTTTGAACTGGCAGCCCTCGACAAAGAAATCGAAGAAGCTGGGGTGCGTTTCAAGCCGGCAGTGCTGCACGCGCCTCACCAGCTTCTCCAACTCTTCGCGTTTCGTCTTCGAAAGCAGCGCGATGGTTGCGCCCTCGATGGCGAGATTGCCGGCGCGAACGAATTTCTCCGGCGCGAGGCTGGGAACAAGACCGATGCGCCGGGCCGCATCGACATTGATGTGGCGGCCGAATCCACCGGCGAGATAAAAAACGTCACAATCGTCGAAATCGATGCCGAAGGTGTTGAAGACCACATGGAGGCCGGCGACGTTCGCGCCCTTGGCCTGCGCAAGTTCATTCACGTCGCTTTCGAGGAGATACACGTCTCCATTTGGGCCGCGGGCGAGATCGATACGATGCTGTTCGTCTTCAAAACGTCCACGCTCGTTCATTTGCCCGGTGCGTAAGAGCTCGCTGAGCATGTCGACCAGTCCGGACCCGCAGATGCCTTCCGGCGCGCCATCGCCGATCACGCGAATCTGGAATTTGCCGTCGTCGCCGATCGAGACTTCTTCAATTGCGCCGTCGAGCGCAGGCATGCCGCAGGCGATAGCTCCGCCCTCGAACGCGGGACCGGCAGGGCACGACGCAGCGAGGATGCGATCTTTGTTGCCGACGATCAGCTCAGTGTTGGTTCCGATGTCCATGACCGCGACAAGACGATCCTCATGCGCCAGGTCGATGGCGAGCATGCAGGCCGCGGCATCCGCGCCTACGTGTCCGCTGATGATAGGCGCGCCGTAGACGCGCGCCTTGGGATGAATCGGCAACAAGCTGCGCAGGCCGGATTCGACGAGGCTCGTCGTCGTGCGCTTGCCTTCTTCCATTTCGAGCTCGGTGATGGAGCGGTAAGGCGTTTGGCCGATCGAATAGACGTTCTGCCGGAAGAACAGATCGCGCATGGTTGAGTTGCCCACCACGACCATTTCGTAGATCGTTTTCGGGTCGACGGGAAACTTCTCGATGGCGTGGCTGAGGTAGCCGGCGAGGGTTCGCATGAGCAGGCGGCCGGGATGACTGGTGTCGTAGGCGATGCGCGACATGATTTCAGAGCCGCCGAAGCGCTGCGGATTTTCGAAACTTGTGTCGGCGATCAGCTCGCCCGTTTCAAGATCGAGCACGCGGACAACGACGGTCGTCGTGCCCAGGTCCATGGCGAGGCCGTGAATGGGGCCGGTCGAACGATTGACTTCGACGCCGTCAATCAGAATGCGGTCGCCATCACGCGTGACGGCGGGATCGAGTTTGATTGCGCCCATGTCGGCAGGCAATCCGAAAGCTTCGCGCTCGATGCGCATTGTGCCGCGGCGCATGGTGTGGCAGCGAACGAGACCGTCAGCGCCCGTGACGAAGGTTTGGCAGGAGAGGCGGAAGTTTCCTTTGAGATGGCGCTCGGCCTCGGTCATCGGCGAAAGCGACGCGGCGCCTTCGACGATCTCGACCATGCACTCTTTGCATTTGCCCTGTTTGCGGCAGGAGGTGGGCACGTCAATGCCGATGGCCTCGGCCTGATCGAAGAGAGAGAGGGCCGGGTCGGCCTGAATCGATTGCCCGTTGATGATGAGCGTCACGGCCATAGTAAGGATTCCCGGATGCCTTGAATCTGAAGCTCGCCGAAAAGCAACCACAGGTCCTTCGACTTCGTCCGCCGCGCGGACTCCGCTCAGGATGACAGCTGCTGCTTTGGAGCGGACCTGTGAGGCACAAGCACGCTTCTACCAGCCCTTGGCTTCGAGCTCGGCTTTCAGCGCATCGGCTACTTCCTGCGCGGAACCTTCGCGCTCCTCCTCGTCGCTCCACTTCCATTGCGCCAGGTAGTCGTCGGCTGCCTGCAGTCCGCGCCGGGCGGCAAGAATGTCGATGTGCTCCATGAATTTTCCATCGAGCGCTACTGTCACCTCGTCGATGCCATCGTCAGCCTTGATCTGCGTAGGAATCTCCTGCCAATAAAGAATTTTGTAAGTCGCCATCGGATTACACCTGCCCTGCCAGGCGAAGAAACAGATCGACAGCAGCGGATGCGTTGGCTCCGTATCCGTCGGCGCCGATTTCGTCGGCAAACATCTGGCTGATGGGCGCCCCGCCGATGGCCATCTTGATGTCAGTACGGCCCGCCTCGCGGAAGCCCTCAATCACGGTCTTCATATACATCATTGTCGTGGTGAGCAGCGCGCTCATGCCGATGATGGTTGGGTGGCATTTGTCGGCCGCGGCCATGAATTTTTCCAGGCTCTGATCGACGCCGATATCGTGCACCTCAAAGCCGGCGCCTTCGGCCATCATGCCCACAAGATTTTTGCCGATATCGTGCAGATCGCCGCGCACAGTGCCCATGAGCAGAACGCCTTTGGGCCTGGTGCCGCTGTCTTTCGACGTGAGCAGCGGCTTGAGCACCGCCATGCCGGCTTTCATCGCTCGTGCGGAGATGAGGACCTCCGGCACGTAGAGCACGTTGTGCTTGAAGTCTTCGCCCACTACGCTCATGCCGGCGATCAGGCCCTCTGTCAGCACCTCCTGCGCGCTGCGGCCTTCGGCCAAAGCTGCCTCAGTGAGCTTGCCCACCTGGTCGGCGTTTCCCTCGTAAAGATACTGATTCATCAAAGCGTAATCGGGCATCGAGTGGTTTCCTCAGCGAGCACTCGCGACCGCGGCCGCGGAGCGTTTGGAGTTGAATTCTTCAAGCGCCTCAAGCATGGCGAGAATATTTTCGCGCGGCATGCCCGGGCTGGTGCCGCCGCCGACGGAGAGAATGATGCCCTCGCCGCCCGAGCCCTCAAGAACTTCGAGAGTCTCATCCTTCACTTCGTCGGGCGTTCCGCGCACGCCGACTTCAAGCGGGTTCACATTGCCCATGAGGCACATGCGATCGCCCACGCGGCGCTTCACTTCAGTAATGTGCCGCTGCTTGCCCCAGTTCAGCACGTTGAAGCCGGTGTCGGGCAGGTGATCGAGGCATGCGTCCACTTCCGCGTCGTTGTGGTAGAGTTTCACCCAATCCTTGGGGAAGGCGTCGCAAATGCGCTTCAAATAAGGATGTGCGAATTCGAGGTAGTGCTCCTCGTTCACGAATCCAACAATGTCGTCGAGGATGAAGATGCTTTCGACGGTGTCGCCCATAACTTTCTGTTGCGCCTTGAGCCAATCGATGATGACGCGCGTGCAGAGGTCGAGCAGCTTGTGCGCGCCCTTGGGATTTTCGACCAGGTCGATCATGAACTCGGTGGTGCCGCGCACGAATCCGGCGGTGCACATGGGGCCGCGCGAGGTGACCATGGGCAGAATGTAGCCGGCATCGAGAATGCGCTGCCTGGCCATGGCGATGCGGTGCAGGGTGAGGCCAGCGAAGCCGTCGGCTTCAACTTCATACTCGGGGAAGTTATCAATGTCTTCGAGGCGATAGAGCGTGGCGTATTCGCTGGGCGTATTGTCTTGCCAGAACTTGATCTTGGTTCCGAGTATCGACGGCTCGGCCGCCATTCCGTATTCCATCCACCACGATGGGATGAAGATGATGTCGGGGAACTCCTGCATGATTTTCAGGTTCGACTGAAACCACAGCTCGGGATCGAGAAAATAGTCGAGGTGCTTGATGCCGAGGTAACCGGGAATCCACGGACTATCGACGATGAGCGCCATGGGGATTTTGTCGAGCTTCTCGCGCTTCACCGCTTTCTTGAAGATTTGCCATTGTTCCGGCCGCATAGTTTCCCTCCCGATCACTGGTGTGATCCGTGCAGATTGTCGAGCTTTTCCCTCGAAGGGCGACCTCCTCGCCATCCTTCGTGCCCGAACCGACGATCAATTGCTGCTCGTTCTGCTTTTGACGTTCCCGCGTGCTTGACCAACGGCATCGCGCAGCTTTCGGGCCCAGTTTGTTCGAAAGCCAGTCAGCCGTTAAGTGCAATCTTTCCCGTCATCTAAGATTTTCTTCGACGGTCGTAATAATTCCGGCTTTCGCCATCATAGAGTAAGTACGCCGAGATGCACAAGCGGCCAAATTTGGCTGCTCTTGCGAGCACGAATCGACCCATCTGGCGATCGCATCCTAGTTGGTTGGATGAATTCGCAATTCAGGAAACACGATCCGGCAATCGGCCCCTCGGGAAGCGCGTCTTCCAGCAGTTTAGTGTGCCAGGTGGGGAAGGAGCCATCCTTCCATCCGGCTTGGCGCTCGGACCATGAGAAGTTCCTCAAGCGCTACGCTGACTGCTTAGCGGGTTTGCGCAACAGATGACGTCGGCCACTCTCCAATGTCAGCTCAAACATTCAGCCCGGACAAATCCTTCGACGCGACGCTAAGTTTGCCGCTCTTCTGGGGTCGCTGGTTGACACGAGGAAGTCAAGGTTCTACTCTGGGCTTAACTTGAGAGGCGCGGAATCCGCCTCGCATGTGTTTATGACTCTATTTTCCTCAACTCGCGCCTGTCTTTGCTGTCACAGCTATATCGCGCGGGTGTGTATCTAGAGAATCGAACGCAAACTTCGAGACTTTGAAGAAACCCACCCGGCGCAGATAGCCCGGGTGGGTTTTTCGTTTTCCGGCCGCGTCCATAAACATGGGGGATTCCCCTGGAGGTATTCATTCAATGTCATTACGCCTGAACGATGTCGCACCCGACTTTACTGCCGAAACCACACAGGGCCCGATTCACTTTCATGAGTGGATCGGCGACGGATGGGCGGTTCTGTTTTCTCACCCGAAGGACTTCACGCCGGTTTGCACGACGGAGCTTGGCGCCGTGGCCGCTCTCGAAAGCCAGTTTGCGCAGCGTGGAGCCAAGGTCATCGGGCTCAGCGTCGATCCCGTTTCCAGCCACGATAAATGGAAATCCGACATCAAGGATGTGAGTGGTCATGAGGTCAATTACCCGATGATTGGCGATCCGGAGCTGAAAATTGCCAAGCTCTATGACATGCTGCCGGCCGATGCGGGAAACACTTCGGAAGGCCGCACTCCCGCGTTGAACGCCACCGCGCGCACCGTCTTCGTGATCGGGCCGGACAAGCGCATCAAGTTGATGCTGACCTACCCCATGAGCACCGGCCGCAACTTCGACGAGATCATTCGCGCACTCGACTCGATCCAGCTCACCGCCAAGCATCCCGTCTCGACCCCGGCGAACTGGAAGCAGGGCGAGGATGTGATCATCGGCGGTTCGGTATCGAATGAGCAGGCGCAGAAGACTTATCCCGGCTTCAAGACCGTGAAGCCGTATCTGCGCACCACCACGCAGCCCAAGTGAGGTTGCAACATCTTTTTGTTTAGGTTGGAATCCGCCGTTCGTTGACGCGGCGGAACGAGCGCCGATGGCGAAGTGGCGCATGCAAAACCAGAGTTGCCTAATCCCGAAGTCACGGAGCTAAGTCGCCGCGACTCAGGGGAGCGGCGACCTGCAAACAAGCTACAAAAGGCACAGCGAACTCTGGTTTTGCCGAAACGCGCTGATCTCGAAAACCAGTATTCGCGGGTTCAATTCCCGCTCGGCGCTCCAGGATCCTTCCGTGGCTTCCGGGCCGCGGCCACCGTGCAGCGCTTTCCGGCGTGCCGCGCGTCCGGCCGATCAATATTTGGGCACCGACGGATCGATTTCGCTGCTCCACGCGATAATGCCGCCGGCCAGATTGGCGACATTGGAATATCCCGCCTGCTTCAGAAACTCCGCGATTCGCTGGCTGCGTCCGCCGCTCTTGCATTGGACGACGATCTGGCGATCGCGATCGATCTCGCCGAGCCGCTGCGGCACTTCTGCCTGCGGGATGAGCTTACCGCCGATGTTGGCGATTTCGTATTCGAACGGTTCGCGGACGTCGAGAACGAGCAGGTTTTCGCCGGCGTCGATGCGCCGCTTCAACTCAGCTACTGTCATCTGCGGAATTCCATTCTTCACCGTTGCGCCCTCATTTGCTGCCGGCGCGATCCCGCAGAACTGCTCATAGTCGATGAGCTTGGTTACCGTCGGGTGCTCGCCGCACACGGGGCACTCAGGATTCTTGCGCAGCTTCAACTCCTTGAAGCGCATATTCAGCGCGTCAACCATCAGCAAGCGGCCGATGAGCGGCGCGCCTTTGCCGAGAATCAGCTTGATGGTCTCCGTCGCCTGGATCACGCCAACCAGGCCTGGCAGAATGCCCAGCACGCCTCCCTCGGCGCAGCTGGGAACCAATCCCGGCGGCGGCGGTTCAGGATAGAGGCAGCGGTAACACGGTCCGTCCTTTGCGGCAAACACGCTTGCCTGCCCCTCAAAACGGAAGATCGATCCATACACGTTGGGCTTGCCGAGCAGCACGCAGGCGTCGTTGACCAAATAGCGCGTGGGAAAGTTGTCTGTGCCGTCGGCAATCACGTCGTAATCTTTCAGAATGTCGAGGGCGTTCGCGCTCGATAGCAACGTATCGTGCTTCACAATCTTCACCGCGGGATTCAGCGCCTGCAGCTTTTCCGCGGCGGAGTCCAGCTTTTTTCGGCCGATGTCGGCGGTTGAGTGAATGATCTGCCGTTGCAGGTTGCTCGCATCCACCACGTCGAAATCGACCAGCCCCAGTGTGCCCACGCCGGCCGCGGCCAGGTAGAGCGCGAGAGGCGAACCCAGACCGCCGGTTCCCACGCAGAGCACGCGCGCAGCCTTCAGCCTGCGCTGGCCCTCCTCGCCCACCTCGGGCAGAATCAGGTGACGCGAGTAGCGCGAGAGATCTGCTTTCGTCAGTTCCGGCAGTTCTGCGGGAGCATTGGTTGTCGGCATCGTTTCACTCCAGATCTTCGATTCGCGCAGTGGCGTCCCCGGTTCGTCGGCTTCCATCACTTCAATCTTCTGCGCCTCGAAGCGCTTGTCGTCCTCGGTCGTTCCCGCGAGCAGAAATGAGTTGGTTACCGTAGCCTCGCCTCGTTCCACGGCGGTAATCACGTAGACGCAACCCACCCAATGTGCCTCGGCGAAATCCGTCGTTGACCACCGCGCCGGATGATCCGGGTGCGAATGATAAAAACCGCCGATGCTGAGGCCCCGCGCCCGCGCCTCACGCTCGATCTTCACCAGTTCTGCCGGCTCAATGCTGTAGCGGTTGTGCGCCGAATCGGTGCGCGTATTCCCCGCTCTTATTGACGCCGCAATCTGCCACCCATCAGCGGTCGGACGGCCCAGGAGCGCGCCGCAGCATTCGTGCGGGTAGGTCTCTTCTCCATGCGCGCGAATTGCGTCATAGACCGCCCGATTTAACTGCAAAACGCTCACGCGTCCCCCAAAATCCGCTGCCAGAATCATAATCTCGCACAGAAACAGAGTCCCATGGCGCTCTTGCGCGCCCCATTCGCGCCGCCCGCCGCGAAAGGCGGTCAACGCTACTGGTTGCCTTTGCATCTCATCCGGTATCTGCATACGACCCCGGAACAGACCGATGGAGAGGAAATCATGCCTTCGAAACAACAAGAACAGATTCAGGCGCTCATTAACGATCTTAATGAGGATTTGGCGCGCGAGTACCAGGCGATTATTGCCTACACCGTCTATAGCAACGTGCTGAAAGGCGCCCAGTGGATGAATATTGCCGGCGAGCTCAAACTCCATGCCGCCCAGGAGCTTCAGCACGCTCTGATCATTGCCGACCAGATCGACTATCTCGGCGGAATGCCGACCGTCGTCCCGAAGCCTGTAAAGACTTCAGAAAAGCCGGAGGACATGATCCGCTTCGATCTCGATAACGAAACCGAGACCATCTCGAACTATCGGAAGCGCGTGCGCCAGGCAGAGGCTGTGGGGCATTTTGCGCTGGCGGAGCAGCTGCGAACCATCGTCTCCCAGGAGCAGGAGCACCAGCATGACCTCGCCACGGCCCTGGGCATCGATGTTCCGAACGTGCTGCCTGACGGAGCCTGATCTCGCGCATGGCCCGCCCCCACTCACCTGCCTAACGTGGAATTCAGCTCGGGACGGAAGGCCCCTCGCCCGATCCACCTTCATTTCTTGGGGGAAGTCCTGACTCCGCGCCGAGGGAGGACTGCGATTCCTCTCTCTCTCTGCACAGACCTCGCGCCAGCGGCTAGCGAGCGGCTGCTTCACGCGATGCCGAGCGGCCGCTGAGCCCTGGAGACACGGGTTTCTCCCGCCCCCGGCAAGAATCCGGATAAAAATTGCAGGTCGATGATACGAATCTCGCCGGATTATTGTTTTATAAAGTGAGCGGTCAGAAATCACTTCAGATCGCCGCAAGGTCGGGTGAGGAGGAGCAGAAGATGAAAACCAAGAAATGGATTCTCTTCGGGGGCGCAGCGGTTGTGGCAGGGGGGATTCTGGTTTATACGCTCGGGATCTATCCGCCGGCCTCGGGCCGGAACGGACAAGGCACCATCGGAAAGCGTGATGTGTTTCACGCCGACCAGCCGGCCGATGCGTCGGTCACACCGGGCAGCGCGCCCGTTGCGACAGCTGAGCTGATGAAGGATCAGAAGCTGCCGGAGATGAAGGACGGCCAGTTCTTCCAGTTGAGCGACGGTATGATGTACCAATTCAGCCACGGCCAGCTGATGCAGATTCAAAACGGCGCGATGTTCCGGCTCAACGATGGTCAGATGCTGCAGTTCCGGGATGGCATGTTGATGCGGATGAACAACGGCCAGTTTAGCCGGCTGAACAACGGGATGGTTTATCAACTGAGCAACGGCCAGATGTTCCGGATGAACGACGGCAGGATGATGCAAATGAACGACGGATTTGTGCTCCGCCTGAGCAACGGCAACATGTTGCAACTGAACAACGGAGCAATGTTCCGGATGAATAGCAATCAGATGCTGAACCACAGCCAGATTCTGGCGATGGCGCACCAGTAAGCAAGCGTTCGAGAAGCGGACGTCTCACATTAAGATGCGACGCCGCTTCCAGTTCTCAGGATCGAACACTGGCCGGCGCAACAGCCACACGCAACGCGAATCGCGCCGACCTCATGAACAGGACCCCGTTTGCAAGAACTTGGGCCAAGTTGCCTGGTTTCCATTGGCCGCTGAAGCGTAAGAACTCAGATCCCTCCCCCAAACCCCAAAGCCCTCCCACCAAAGCGAGGTGTTGAGCAACTCAACACCTCGCTCCTCCTTTAAGTCCACTTCGTTTTGAGCTCACGACATGGTAGGCGAACCGAACGCGCGTGTAGTACCTTTGAAAAACACCTTCGCTCGCCGATGGCCAAGAATCGACTCATGGATCTGAGGAAGATTGGGTGCTGGAGCCGTACCGCGCCGATGCTGACTCTTGCCCGCGGCCTTTGTGCAGTCTTAGTTTGCACAATGCTGGGGAGCAAACTATCCGCGGGCGCAGAGCCGCATCTTTACTCCCAGGAGACCAAGCATTTCCGGGTCATTTACTACTCGCCCGAGCACGAGTATCTTGCTCCGCTGCTGATACGATCGCTGGAAAATGCGGAGCAATTTTATAAAGCGAAATTCGGCTACGAACCGCAAGGCAAAATCACCATCCTGATCCAGGACTTCGACGACTCCGGATACGGAGGCGCGGGAACGGTCCCCACCGACTTCATTCAGATGGGCATTGAGCCATTCCATCTGGTCTTCGAAACATTGCCCTCGGCTGAGCGCCTGGGCTTGATGTCAAAACATGAGTTGATGCATATCGTGATGGGCGACGAGCCGGCCCCGCGCGATGAGATGTTGCGGGAGATATTCTTCGGAAAAATCCTGCCGAACACGGACGATCCGATCTCGATCCCGTTAAGTTTTCTGGGCAATCCTCGTGTCTATTCGCCACGCTGGTTTCACGAGGGCGCGGCAGTGTTCATGGAAACGTGGCTGGGCGGCGGATATGGACGCGCGCTGGGTGGCTACGACGAAATGGCATTCCGCGCGATGGTGCGCGACAACCGACCTATGTACGATGTGGTGGGCCTTGAGTCGGAAGGAACGTCGGCTGATTTCCAGGTTGGCGCAAATTCGTATCTTTACGGGACGCGATTTATGAATTACCTGGCGCGCCAGTATGGCCCCGAGAAGTTGACCTCATGGATCGTCCGCACTCCCTCGAGTCATGCCTACTTCGAGACCCAGTTCAAAGAGGTATACGGCACGTCTCTGCACGACGAATGGCGCCGCTGGATTGCCTTCGAGCGAGATTGGCAGAACGCGAATCTGAATTTGATCCGGCAATATCCCGTGACGCCGTTGAAGCCGATTTCGCCAAAAGTCTTAGGGTCGGTTTCGCGGAGCTTTTTCGATGCCCAGGCCAACGCGATCTACGTCGCAGTTCGGCATACAGGGCCGATGCCGTATCTGGCGGCAATCCATCTCGACTCCGGGCGGGTAGAACACCTGACCGATGTCAGGGGAGGCGCTCTTTACGATGTCACTTCGCTGGCATTCGATCCCGACGGCCGCCGGCTTTTCTTCACGACCAATAACTCGGCCGGCCACCGCAGTTTGAATGTGTTCGATCTCAAGACGCGCAAAACTGACCTTATTGCACCACGCCTGCGGATAGGCGACATTGTCTTCAACCGGAAAGACGGTTCCCTGTGGGGAGTCATGCACAACAACGGTCTTTCCAGTGTTGTCCGGCTTGACTCGCCTTTCAAATCCCCGAAGGTGCTTTATACGCTTCCCTATGCCTCGGATTTTTTCAATCTCGATCTTTCCCCCGATGGCACGCAATTGACCGGCGCGCTGACCGATGAAACCGGAAAGCAGCGGCTTGTGCGCTTCCAAACCGCCGACCTCCTGGCTGGCAAGATGGCTCACGAAATCCTTTACGATTTTGGAACCGATTCACCCGACAGTTTTACCTTTTCGCCGGACGGCCAGTATCTTTTCGGTTCATCCTATCTCACGGGCGCCTCGAATCTGTTCCGCCTCGATTTGGAATCAAAAAAGCTCGACGCGTTGAGTAACTGTGAAACGGGCCTCTTCCGGCCACAGTTGCTGCCGGACGGAAGCGTGGCCGCTTTTGAGTATTCGGCCCGGGGATTCCGGCTGGTGAGCCTGCCGGTTAAAGTGATTGACGATGTCAATGCGATTCCTTACCTGGGGCAATCGGTCGTCGAAAAGTATCCGGAGCTGAAGTCGTGGACGCTGCCCTCGCGCAACAACATCGATGATTTAAAGTTGCGCACCTATGCGGGGACATATCGGCCCTTTCGAAGTATGGAACTTCAGTCGATCTACCCGATTCCGCAGGGATATGAGAATGTGCCTGCGGGCGGTATGCGTGCCGATTTTGGAGACAGCACCGGGCTTAGCCACATCACGATGACTTTCTCTTATTCGCCCGCGGAGACAGCGGTGAGAGACCGTCTCCATTTCGCGCTCGACGCGAATTACTGGGAATGGAAGCTCTCCGCTTACTTCAACCGGGCTGACTTTTACGACCTGTTCGGGCCTACGAAAGTGGGGCGCCGCGGATTCGGGCTGCTTGGGGAGAAAAAGCAGATTTTCATTCAGGATTCGGATCGCACATTGATCCTGACCGCGAATTTACACGGTTACTCCGGCCTCGATAAGCTTCCTGCCTATCAAAACGTGGTTGCGTCCCACACTCAGTTCGTCGGCGTAACAGCGGGATTGACTTATTCCAATTTAGAGAAGTCGCTAGGTGCGATTGAAGACGAAAGCGGCGTGCAATGGGACGTCAACACGGAGATTGACGACACGTTTCCCAAATTCTTTCCCCAGATTTGGGGCGAGTACATTCGCGGATTTCTTTTGCCGCTCAGAAACTCTTCGCTTTGGACTCGATCATCGGCCGGAAAAGCTTTCGGCGATCAAAGCGATCCATTTGCCAACTTTTATTTCGGCGCCTTCGGGAATAACTGGATCGACAAGGGAGACTTCAGCCGTTATCGCTATTACTACAGCTTCCCCGGGGTGCAGATCGATCAGATCGGCGCCAACAGCTTCGCCAAATCGCTTGCGGAATGGGACGTGACACCGTTACACTTCCGCGATTTGGGGTCGACCAAGCTTTATTGCAACTGGGCCAGGCTCGCGCTTTTCATGGGAGCTCTCGGCGCAAATCCTGCCAGCGATCAGCGGACCGGATACTTCGATGGCGGCGGTCAGATCGATTTCCGGCTGGTCTGGTTCTCGCAGATTAAGTCGACGCTCTCCACCGGGTTTGCAGCATCGCGTGACGACAGCGGACACGACGACCATGAGTTCATGGTCTCATTGAAAATCTACTGAACACTTCGCAGGCTTCGGCCGCTGATGGCCGATGGTTCGGATCGCGATCGAGCATGCGCAGAACCAGCGCGTCGATGGCTGCGGGAATGCCGGCGCGCAGCGTTGCAGGCGGCGCGACAAGACGCTGTTCGATGGCTTCGTACACGTCGAGCGGCGTTTCGCCTGCAAAAGGATGGCGGCCAGTCCACAACTCGTAGAGCAATGCACCCAGCGAAAACACGTCAGAAGCGCTCGTGGCCGTCTCCCCGCGAAAGATTTCGGGAGACATGTACAGCAACGTGCCCGAGAGCGTGCCGGAAATCGTTCCCGAAGCGCCCGACGAGTCCGGCTCGAGGCGCAAGGGGCCGGCGAGACGCGCCAGGCCAAAGTCGAGAATCTTCAGCACTCCATCGTTGCGGACGATCATGTTGTCCGGCTTGATGTCGCGATGCAGGATTCCTGCGGCGTGTGCCGCAGCCAGAGCGCGGGAGGCCTGAGCACTCCAATCCGCCGCCCGGGCCAGGTCAATCGAGCCATCGTTCATCCATTGACGAACGGTTCGGCCGTCAACCCATTCCATGGCGATAAACAAGCCCGCCGGCGATTCTCCCGATTCGCACACCGTGATGATGTTGGGATGGCGCAATGCCGAGGCCGCGCGGGCCTCTGTCTCAAACCGATCGACTGCGTGAGGGCTCACGACGAGGTGACGGCGCAGAACCTTGAGCGCGATCGGCGTTCCAGCCGGATCTCGTGCCAGATACACTTCGCCCATCCCGCCGACGGTGATCAAGGATTCAATCTCATATTTTCCAATTTTCTGCCCTGCGGCAAGCGCCCCGGGTTGTTGCTCCACAAGGTCAGCCGCCAGATGAACAGGAGGGGTGGCGAGAAATTCACGCTCATCCGCTTTAAGAAGCGATTCAACCTCTGCTCTGACGGCTGGACGGGCTGCTGCCAAAAGGCGGTGGCGTTCTTCATCAGGCAGATCGACAGCTTCGTGAAACAGGTGTTCGATCTCTTCCCAGTCTGCCTGCGGACTCATGCCTTTCCGCCGCCGATCTCGCGCATCAACCAGGTGCGCGCCAGTCGCCAGTCGCGATTGGCGGTAATCACCGATATTCCGAGTGCCTGGGCCGTTTCCTCGATGCCAAAACCGCCGAAGTACCGCATCTCGACAACTTTGGCCTTGCGTTCATCAATGGCCTGAAGTCGTTCGAGCGCTTCGTGGAGGGCAACCACCTCGGCGGCCTCCTGGTTTACCGACAATTGCACGTCGTCGAGCGATACCGAGATTTGACCGCTGCCGCGCTTGCCCGTATGGCGGCTCTTTGCGTGGTTCACCAGGATCTGCCGCATCGCCGTGCAGGCGACCGCGAAAAAGTGCGAGCGATTCTGAAACGAAGTATTTCCCGCGCCTGCCATTTTTAGGTAGGCCTCGTTGATCAGGGCTGTCGGCTGAAGAGTTACACCTTCCTGGCCGCTCCAGGCGCGCCGCGCCATGCGGTGCAGCTCGTTGTAAACGAGCGGCATGAGTTCGTTGAGCGCATTTTCGTCGCCCCTGCCCCAGGCGGTCAGGAGGCTGGTGACCTCGCCTTGAGAGCTCATCTCCCCGATCTCCGGTTCACTATGATACCGCGGATACTCCGGGATTGCGGCGCCTTTCGAGCGAATCGCTCGCGACGCTCAGCGCCTGCCGTTCCCAAGGTGATGCATCTCCCACAGGTCGCGTGGAGTCTGCGCGAGCAGCGGGCGGACCGCTAACATCCCCGTGGGCCCGAGACTCTTCTCCAAATACTTCAACTCCTTGAACAGGCCTTCCAGTTCGGGATCGGGAGCAACCTCCAGGCCGACCTCCCTGAGCATCATGTCGCTCTTTGCGCGCACGCTCAGCTCCGTCGTTAATTGCAGCAGAGAGAGCATGTCGCCGCGCAATTCCGGCGGGAAGGCCTCTTGCAGAGACATCAGGTAAGCGCCAACCTGTGTCTGGTGAAACTCCTGAGATCCGATCATGTTAAGAATGTCAATGTCCCGATCCATTTTGCCGCCCAGCCATCGCTGCAACGATCGTTCGCTGAAGTAGAACACCAGTGCGAGGAGCAATGGAAGAACTAGGACCGCCGCCACCATGGACGCGACGGGAAATCGCAGGCTCTGATTGAACAACGAGTGAAGCACCATCGCGGCCAGCAGTCCTGGCAAGAAGAGCCACACTCCACGCCATTGCCGGCTTTCAAGCAGGTAGGCCGAAATAATCGCGCCGATCGCGGCCACTCCTCCATGCATCATCGCGGTTCCAAACCCGCGCAGAATCCATGTGCCGAGATCGCTTCTTTGTAGCAATTGGAGGTAAGAGACGTTTTCAACCAGCGCGAATCCTGCGCCCACCGCAAACCCGCAGATGGCAGAGTCGGCCATGAATGCGACTCGGGCCGTTGCGATCAAGAAAATCCAATACACTGCCTTCGCCGCTTCTTCAACAACTGGAGCTCCAAAACGAGCGTATTGATCCTCGGATCCGGCATAGTGCCGAAAGACAACAGTATTGATTGCGAAGCACAGCACTGCAGCCAGCGCGCCCGCTCCCAGGGCCGCAAAGACCGTCCGCAACGAGACCAGTTTGTAGCTGTCCAGGGCGCGCAGAGCCGCAAGAAACAAAAGCACCGGCGCCAAAGCCAAGGCGAACCGAAGGGCCTCGCTCGATCCGATCTCATAAGCCATCGTCATCAACTCGCTGGGCTCATTAGATCAGGTTTCTTGTCGGGTCCAATCTTCGATCGCTCTGGTGCGTGAGCATTTATGAGACGGTCCGTACTATGCATGAACGCGCTATGACCCGTTGGCTGAGATTTCGAACGTCAGGCGGTTCCAACCTTGTTCGCGACGATAAGTCATTGTCTTGGCGAACGACTTCAAAAGCAGAATACCGAGGCCTCCGATCGGACGATTCGCAAGGTCGAGTGTCAGGTCGGGCGAGGGGGCTGCGAGTGGATCGAACGCGATACCTTGATCGCCGACTTCAACAGCGAGCTCGCCTGGACCGGCTGTCGAGCAAGAAAGCGTAATGATGCCTGGAGAGTCACGCGGGTATGCGTAGCGCGCAATGTTGATCAGGATTTCCTCGATCAGAAGATCCAACTCATCGAGGCGCGAATCGGGCAGTTTCGCTTCCCTCGCTTCCTTCCTCACGAACTCCGTGGCAGGGCCGAGCGATTCGGCCTTGGCAGTCAAAGTCAGCGATCGAGGCGTTCCCGGCAAGCTGCTTGATCATCCTTCCATCAGCGCCGATTCGACAGAGTCGTGTGGGGGGAAGACCTGGCTGAGCCTGGTAATGTCGAAAACCTGCCTGACCAGCCCCGTCAGCCTGCAGAGCTTGAGGTCTCCGCCTTTATCGCGCAGTTTCTTGGCGACTGCGACCACAGAGCGAAGTCCCAGGCTGCTCACGTAAGTTAGCTCGCCCAGATCGACCACGATGCTTTTAAACCCTTCGGCGATCGAGGACTCGCACTCCCGTTCAAACTGCGTGGCGTTTTCAGCGTCCATGCGGCCCGCCACATGCAACACAACCTTGTCTCCGACTTGTGCCTTTTCGATGGTCACGATATTTCCAGAGTGCCTGATGCCAAAAGGGCCCGTCAATGAATGTTTTCGGGCGAGGGTAGGTTGCCGGTGTGTGGAGCAAGTCCACGCGGGTCAAATATGGGGCAATAACACGGTGCCGCCATTTTCGTTTTTGGAATCGCAACAAGTTTCTGAGTCACTTTTCCGAGCAGCCGGTTTTACAGGCAAGTGACGCGAACTCGGTGGTCAATCCGAAGTGTGCAGTGCCGTCTGCATCGTCGATTCAGTCAGTGGAAGGGAGTACGACGACCTCCCCAGCCGCAATTTGTGTAAGAGTGCTGTGGGCTCAGGGGTAAGCTCGGCGAACGCCGGATCTTCGCCCCCACTCACTTTGTGCATTCTCGGTTCACCCCCGCCCGACCAAAGCGTCGCCCAACCCCATCATTTTGAAGGGTTTAAAAGCGCAACCATGCTGGATAGCCTCAATTACTCACTGGATTCTTTCGAGACTCAAACGATTTAGTAAATCACTTTTCGGTTGACATTTTGTCTCTTCGCGAGTTTAATTCGGGCCAACAAAAGCGTGGACATTTTTCTCATCCTAAAGGTGGAGTGATTCTCCTTTAGGTACCGGTGTGGGTTAGCCGACGAGATAATCACACACGCTCGATGTGCGATTTGCTTCCGCTCACGGTTGTAAAGCAGAAAAGCTAACCGGAAGCTGGCATGCAAATCGGCGGATGTTGAAGGCGGAACGGAGTCGAGCAGCAAACCGCCGCGTGATTGACGATAAAGATTGTCAATATCTTTACCGTCTCCTGCAGAAAGTTCCTGGGACGGCCGCGCGCGTGCAGAAAACTGTTGCAGAATGCATCGTGGCTGAAATCCCTGTGAATGTAAGGAGGCTCGTCTATGACCCAGTGGATTTCGCGCATCAACCTAAGGAGAGTAATACCCGGGCTATTTGCCGTCGCGGCATTGCTCTTCTTCGCACATCAGGTTACAGCGCAAGAAGGAACGATCCTCGGCACCGTCAGTGACCCGACCGGCGCCGTCGTCGCAAATGCCAGCATCAACATCGTCAACGTTGAAACCGGTCTGAGCTCGGTAGTCGTTTCAGACGGCGCCGGCCAGTACGTCGCACCGGATCTGGCCATCGGCCACTACAACATCAAGGTCACGGCAACTGGATTCAAAGCAGTCGAGAAGACCGGTGTGACGCTCCAGGTGGGCGACCGCCTGCGCCTCGACTTCGCGCTGCAGATTGGAGCCCAGACTCAGACAGTCACTGTCGAGGCTGAAGCCCTCCACCTGCAAACCGACACCGGCGAAGTAAGCAACATGATCACCGGCACTGACATCGCGAAGCTGGAGATGAACGGCAGAAGCCTCGTCTCGATGGAAGCTATGGTTCCAGGCGCTGTCAGCATGCAGGGCTCACAACAGGTGCCGTCCTCGCAGGGCTCTGACGCTGCCGTTGAATTCAATGGCCAGCGCGTGAGCCACAACCTGTGGTTATTTGATGGCGGCGAAGCCGCGGACCGTGGCGGCGGCGGCGCTCCTATTGTCTCGCCCTCGCTCGAGGCCATTGCGGAAGCCCGCACCATGACTTCGAACTACAGCGCCGAGTATGGACTCTCTTCGGGCGGGACCATCAGCACGACGCTCAAGTCAGGATCCAGGCAGTTCCACGGAGAAGGCTGGGAGTTCTTCCGCAACGACTACCTCAATGCCAAGAACTACTTCTCCCCGGGCAAAACCCCGGAACTACGCTACAACATCTTCGGCGCCAACATTGGCGGGCCGGTCAGTTTCCATCCCAACAGAAGCGAGCCCAAAACCTTCTTCTTCTACAACCAGGAGTGGAGAAGGTTCGTCAACTCCAATGGAGTCATTAATCAGCTCGTTCCGTTGACCAGCTCGTATCAAGGCAACTTCGCTGGAGTCACCGATTCCAAGGGAAACCCGATTATCCCCGGTGTGCCGTGCGCTAGCACGCTCTCGGCGAGTCAACAGGCACGTTTTACCGGTGCGGGAATCACGACGTTCAGCACCACGAACGAAGATGGCTCGTGCGCGTATGACGTTCACTTCCCAAACAATACAATTCCAAGCGCATTGCTGAACGATCAGTATGGCAAGAATGCGCAGACGCTGCTGACGCAGGGCAAGATCTTCCCGGCACCGAACAAGGGCAACTATTTCAATCTGCCCGTCTCAGAGCCGAACATCATTACGGAAGAGCTGGCTCGCGTCGACCACAAATTCAACGACAAATTCTCAGTGTTTGGACACTGGGTCTCTGAGCAGACCACACAGGGCTACGCCACGGTGATGTGGAGCGGCGACAACGTGCCTACGATCGGCAACACCTTTGGCAATCCGGCGTACAGCGCGGTCATCCACACTACTTACACGATCAATCCGAACCTCGTGAACGAGGCTTACTTCAACTACGACTCCAACCAGATCCACATTCTGCCCAAGTCAGCGTTTGGATCTCCGTTGGCGTCCCCTGATCCCGCGCTTACAGCCAATCGCGTCTTCGCCGCCGGGGGCAGCAATAAGGTTCCCGACAACGTGATGCCGTCGATCGCGCTGCAAAAGCAGACCGGGAGCAATTACAGCCCCAACTGGTCGCCATGGAATAACGTGGCGAAGGACTACTCTGTCCACGACGATGTCTCCTGGGTCAGAGGCGCGCACCAGTTCAAGTTCGGCGGAAGCTGGGCGCTCTTCTCTAAAACGCAGGACGCCTTCGCCCCGTTGGAAGGCAACTTCGGGTTCAACGGCTACTACACCGGTTACGATTTTGCCGACTTCCTGCTGGGACTGGCGCAAAACTACAACGAGTCAGCGCTTCACCAGGCAGGCATTTGGAACAACGTCTCGCCGGCCCTGTACTTTGCCGACAACTGGCGTGCGACCCCGCGTTTGACCGTGAACCTGGGACTGCGCTGGGACGGCATCCCGCACGCCTACGAGAAGAACGACCAGACGTCGAGCTTCTATCCCAACCTCTACAACCCGTCAAACGCAGCCGTGTTTGCCGATCCCACAAAGGGCACCAGCATTTCGGCTTCGTCTCCTGGACTGGTTCAGGGCAAGGGCACCGTCCTTAGCAACACCAAGTTCTATACGAACGGAATCGGCATCGGCGGGGTTACCCCTGGCGTTCCGAGAGGATTGGCCAACGATCAATGGAATTGTTGGGGTCCGCGTCTCGGCTTCTCTTACGACCTGACCGGTCAAGGGAGAACCGTGGTTCGTGGCGGCTTCGGCGTCATGTACGAGCGCGTTCAGGGCAACGATATGTATAACCAGGCCCTCAACGTTCCCGCCAACGCCTCGGTCAACTTCAACAACGTCCTGCTCTCCAACCCACAGACAAGCGTCCAAACCGGTCAAACGCTCCAGGCGCCGATCATTGTGGCCAGCATCCAGGGAGTCCAGCAAGACAACTACAAGCCGCCAACAACCACCCAATACAGTGCCGGAATTCAGCACCAACTCAACCCCGGCACGATCTTCGATCTGTCATATGTTGGCACCTTGTTGCGCCACCAGAGCGACGACAGGGATATCAACCTGCCGCCCGTCTCAGCTCTACCCGGGCTGATTGCGAGCAGCAGCAACTACAACACGTATCTGCCGTACAAAGGCTTCGCTGGGATCAAGATGTACCAGAACGAGGCGAATGGCATATACAACGGCCTCCAGATGAGTGTGCACCTGAATATCCACCAGGATCTGCAGGCGCAATTCGGCTACACCTATTCCCACGCTTATGACACCAGCCAAAGCAACGGGAACGGGTTCGATCTGGACAATGTTTCCAATCCGTATACGGGCTGGAAAGCCGATTGGGGTCCGTCGATCTTTGACCGTCACCAGGTGGCATTCCTTGAATACGAGTGGAACATGCCGTTCTTCCGTCATTCCACTGACTTGGCCTCAAAGATACTGGGAGGCTGGGAACTGGCCGGATCTTCTATCTTCGAGGGTGGAGGGCCGCTCAACATCACTCTTGGCGGCAACCAGGGCAGCAACGGCCTGCAAAATGGAACCAACCGGCCGAATCTGCTCGGGACTGTCTCCTATCCGAGAACCCGGATCGCCAACAGCAGCAACATTCAGTGGTTCAGCCCAGGCTACGGGTTAAACAACCCGACCTTCGGAACCCCAGCTCCGGGTCAGTGGGGCAACATACCCTTCGACGCACTGCGTGGACCGGGTAGCCAAAACTGGAACATAGCCGTGCACAAAATCTTCCGCTTCACGGAGCACAGCAATGTCGAGCTCCGCGCGGAGACGTTCAATATCTTCAACCACCCGCAATGGGTAGCGAACGGCAACCAGGGCGGCATCGGAACCAACCTGAACGGTGGGAACTTCGGAGTCATCACCTCCGCGGCCGATCCCAGAGAGTTCCAACTCGCCGGCAAAATCAACTTCTAACCGCGGTTTAACACCGCAATCCTTGAGGCCTCGCTCCGAAAAGGAGCGGGGCCTCTGTTCTTTGTCTCGGGAATCCTGCCCAATCAGAAAGCGTGCGCGTATGGCGCGCCAGCAAATCTACGCCCGATCCTTCGCCGTCACGGAACCCATCCATGTCGGTTCCAGCCAACAAGCTCTAGGGGTGTGCTTCCGTCGTGTCCACGTCCGACGATAGTTCCACTTTTCCGGGGATCGGGGTGAAAATCGGGTCATCGCTGGACCAAGGCACCTGGCATGTTTTTCCCTGTTGGTAGCGAATCAGGTTGGGGCGCAACAAGCGCGCAAGCGCGTCCTGGCGAGAGGCCTCGAGCTGGTCGATGATCGCCTGCTGATAAGCTGTGGCCTGCTGATATTGCCCCGCCGCAGCGAGAGCCATGGCCAGAGTGATTCCTACCTCCAGCGGGTTGCCCTGCTGATGCCTCACGAGAGTTTCGAGAATGCTGAGCGAGCGCTCCGGGTCGCGCACTGCCGGATCGGGCGCGGCTGCTAATACTCTTGCCAAAGCATCGGCGATGTCAGGATCGCCGGGAAGCGCAGCCGCAGCGTCTTCAAGCAGGGCCCGCGCCCGTGCATACGAACCCGTGTGAACCGCCGCCATTGCCTGCATCAAACGCGCAAACCCATTCCGCGGGTCGAGCGCGACAACTGCTTCGTACTCCTTCTCCGCGTCGGCATCCTTTCCTCTCCGCATGAGCAGATTGGCCAACTGAAAATGAGCCATCACGTGCTCCGGATCCAATTGCACCGCTTGCCGCAGATGGACGATGGCATCCTCTTCCCTCCGCTCTTGAATCAGCAAAATGGCGATGTCGTAGTGCGCGGAGGCGCTGCTCGGGTCGAGCCGCAAGGCTTGTGCATATTCCTTGAGAGCTTCGTCGCGCTTTCCCTGGCGCGACAGAGCCACTCCCAGGTACTCGTAGGCCAGCGGATCGGAAGGGTCGAGACGAACCAGCTGTTCGTATGCTGAAACGGCGTCGGCGAAACGGCTTTCCCGCATAGCCGCACCGCCGCGCTGAACCAGACTAAGCCTACCCTGTTTGAGAAGACTGATCCGGTCGAGCAGCGGGTCCTGTATGTCCGGCTCCGTTTCGCCACGGGCTTGCAGTTGCTGCTGGGCGTGCGCGAGATCGCCCAGCCCGCGATATGCCAGGGCCAGTTGATAGTGGATGCTGGAAGCTTTCGGCTCGCTGGCTAAAGCTTCACTGAAATCTTTCACGGCGGTGGAGTAATGATGCTCAGTCAGCGCCACCTTGCCCAGTCCGGTCAGCGCGGCTGAGGAGCGTCGCAGCGCCATTGCTTTCGTGAAGGAGTCTTGGGCCGCATCGGGATGATTCAGCCTCAGTTCCACTGCTCCCAGGCGTAGCAGGACCGCGCTGTAGTTCGGATTGAGAGCAAGGGCGCGCTGGTAATCGCGCTCCGCTTCTTCGGAATCGCCGTTCTTATGGCGCAAATAACCTGAAAGATAAAACCACTGGAAAGCCTGAGAATCGAGGCGAGAGGCGTTCGTGTAGCAAGCTACCGCAGCGTCGTCAAAGCCATAGGCTTGGTAGGTCTGCCCCAACGTACCAAAAGCCGCGGTCAATCGGACGCGAGGAGCATCGCTTTGCGCCAGGACGGCGGCGAGCGCCGTCTGCGCGGCGCGAATCTGGTCCTTCACCGGAGCGTCCACTCCGGCAAGGTCCGGTTGAGGAACCTCGATGAGATCCGGGCTATTCGCAGAACCTGACGGCGCAGTCTGCGCGGCACAAACGTCCGAACCGGCGCTCACCCTCGCGGCAACGAGCGCGATCGCCAGCAAAACGCATCCTTGCCGAATCCCAATCATGGCGCGGTAAGCGTCACGCCGCTTCCTTCTCGCAGCGTGGTGTATCTCCCAAGCGGCAAGCCGGTCCACTCTTCCACCCTTCCACTCACCCAGTGGGCCTGCACCTTGGTGATTTCAGGCGCATCACCCAGCCCAAATACGATGCGCGGGTCGCAAGCCGAACAGTAACTTCCGTCAGTGTGAACGCGCCGCCACAGTGTCGACGCGCCCCGGCGAAAGACTGCCACCCGCGTCCCCAGCATATCGCGATGAATTTTGTCTCCCACCATGCGCAATCCGATCCACGGTTTGCGACGTCCCACGTTGTTCATCAGGAGCTGTGCGGGCCCACTGTTGTTGACCACGACCACATCGATCCCTCCGTCGTTGTCAATGTCGCCGAAGGCTGCGCCGCGCCCCACGCGCAAACTGGAGAATGCGCTTCCGGCGCTGCTACTGACATCCTCAAACTTCCCGCTGCCGTTGTTGTGCAACAACAGGTTGGGTTCGGCGTAGGGATACATGGCCCCCTTGCGGGCTTGTTCTTCAATGGTTCGCACCGCTCCGTTGACGACCATCAAATCCAGCCATCCGTCGTTATCGTAGTCGAGCATCCCGATGCTGAATCCCGTGTATCGCTGCGTAGCGCGAGCCAGGCCGCTCTCATTCGACAGATCGTCGAACCATCCCTTGCCATCGTTGGCAAACAGGTCGGCGTGCTGTCCACCGATGGTCGCCACCACAAGGTCTTCCGCGCCCCTGCCCAGCAGATCTCCAGCGTCCACGCCCATGCTCGATTCCGGATCTCCATCTCGATTCACGGCGCAACCCGCGATCAGCGCCTCATTCTTGAAGGTCCCATCGTGCTGGTTCACCCAAAGTTGGTTGGGTCGAAGATCATCAGAGATGAAGATGTCGGGCCAGCCATCACCGTTGAAATCCGCGCAGATGGCGCCCATCGAGCCGCTGAACTCCGCGCCGATTCCTGAACGCGTAGTCACATCTTCAAACGTGCCATCGCGCCGGTTGCGGAACAGGCGATTGGGCAAAGGATTGAACGCCAGCGGGCTGCAATAGTCTGGAGCGCCGCTTGGAGCAAGACACTTGGGCAGATTGGTAAATCTGAAATCGAGATAGTTGGCGACAAAAAGATCGAGCCAGCCATCCCGGTCAAAATCGAAGAAGCTGGCGCAGATGCTCCATCCTGGAACGTCTGTGCCGGATTCCACGGTGACGTCGGTAAAGGTTCCATCGCCGTTGTTGCGCCACAGTTGATTGTGGCCGAAATTCGCGATGTAGAGATCGACCCAACCGTCATTATTGAAATCCGCGGCCGCCACTCCCATGCCGTATCCTTCGGCTCTGATCCCGGATTGCTCCGTCACGTCAACGAACTTGAGCGTGCAGCTACCGTCGGCGTGGCGAACCGAATCGTTGCGGTAAAGTTTGCCGCGCAGCGGCAACTGAGGAGTGAATAAGGTCTGACTCGAAGTGACGGGCCCTAACTGCGTTCCTTGGACCAGAAAGATATCGAGATCGCCGTCGTTGTCGAAGTCGAAGAGCGCCACTCCGGAACCCATCGTCTCCGGGTAATAATGGAAGCCCGACGCGCCGTTGAAGTGGACAAAATCAATGCCAGCTTCCGTGGTCCGGTCGCTGAAAATCCCCTCCGCCGTCAGTGGCAGCGCCGCCAATCCGAGTGAGGGCCACAGTCCTGCCGAGGCCCCCATTTTTACGAAGTCACGCCTGTTAAAACGATTCATGAATTCGATTGCCCCGAAACAAGTGTGACGGCGCGAATGATAACCGACTCTGTGAGTGAATTCTTAAGGGCAGGTTAGCATAGATCGGGCTGATGGAGATAAACCGCCGACAAGACTTCTTCCCCAATCGGAGTTGAGCCGCTCTTTTTAAGCCAGGTTCAGACATTCTCATGAAACCCGCAATCGCGTTACCATAAATACATTCTTCGAGACAGCCGTTTACGAATGACTATCAAGTCTGCAGCGCTGCTCTTCACGTCCGTCGCCCTGCTCGCATCGCCGCGGATCCATCCGCAGACGCCTGAGGCCTCCCGCGCAATCTCGTTGGAACAGGCGGGCGATCTGCCCGGCGCAGAGAAGGCGTGGCGTGCGGTGACGACTGACAACCCACGCGACGCGGGAGCCTTCGCCAGCCTTGGAGTCGTCCTGTCGAAGGAAGAGAAGTACAGCGACGCCGCCACCGCTTACCGGCAGGCTCTTGCGTTGAATTCGCGCTTGACAGGAGTGCAGCTCAACCTGGGTCTCGCCGAGTTCAAGCAGGGTCATTTTTCGCAAGCCATCGCGCCCTTTAAAGCCGCCTTGCGCGACGATCCGTCAAGCTTGCAGGCTAATACGCTGCTCGCAATGAGCTACTACGGCGCAGCCGACTTTTCCAAATCGATCCCATACCTTCAGGTCGCGATAAAGAGCGAGCCCGAAAATCTGGAATTGCGCGGAGTTCTGGCGCAGGCCTGCCTCAACATCAGGCAGTACCTCTGCGCGCTGGAGCAGGACCAACAGATCAACAAGATCAACCCTGACTCTGCGCAGGCCCACATGCTTACTGGCGAGGCCCTTGACGGTTTGCGTCGCACCGACGAAGCGATCGCTGAATTCCGGCTTGCAGAGAAGGTCTCACCCGACGAGCCGAACGTACACTTCGGCCTGGGGTATCTACTGTGGGAAAAGAAGGAATATTCCGATGCTGCTTCTGAGTTCCAGGCGGAGTTGGATAACAGCCCCAACCACGCGCAGGCACTCACTTATTTAGGCGACTGCAATTTGACGCTGAATCATTCTGAGATTGCCCGTCCGTTGCTGGAAAAAGCCGTACAAGCCGATCCAGGAAACGAATTAGCGCACCTTGACCTGGGCATGATTGATGCCGATGCAAACCAGCCGGAGGACGCATTGCGCGAGTTCGCTACAGCAGAAAAGCTCGCACCCAACGACGTGAATGTTCATTGGCGGCTGGGGCGCCTCTACCGAAGTGTGGGGAAATTGGACCGAGCCAAGGTGGAATTCGAGAAAGCCAGGAGCATCACTCAATCCGCCGATACTGACCTGGTGAACCAATTGAATTCGCCCGCCGGAAAAACGCCCGCGACCGGAGCTAAATGAACGTGGATGTGGCAACAGGACTGTCGATGAGCAACACTCTCCCGCAGTTCGCAATCGATCGAGAAGCTGCTGCCATGCGGCTGGCGTTGCGGCTTGTTCGGACGGCTGCGCTCGGCGTCGTGCTCAGCGTGGCCCTGCGCGCGCAGAATCCGCCGGAAGGCGGCGGGCAGCCGATTTCAAAGGGCCAATCCGCTGGAGGCGGGATGGCCAACGCCGGTCCGCAACAGGCACAATTCGACAGCCAGCATCGGCCCATCACAGCCGGAGGGTTCGTGAAAACCGGGCCCATCGTTTTCGAAAATGTGGCCGCCCCTGCTGGTTTGACGGCATGGCATCACCAAGCCGGCACGCCGGAAAAGCGCTTGATCCTTGAAGCCAAGGGGCCAGGCGTGTGCCTTCTGGACTACGACAACGACGGCTGGCTCGACATCTACCTCATAAACGGCTCAACCTACGATGCGCTGGCCGGCAAAGCCGCGGCGCCGCACGCGGCTCTCTTTCATAACAACCACGACGGCACCTTTACCGACGTAACAGCGAAGGCGGGCGTTGCCAATGATGGCTGGGGTTACGGCTGCGCGGTGGCGGATTTCGACAACGACGGCTGGCCGGACTTATATGTCACTAACTTCGGCAAGAACCGCCTCTACCGCAATAACCACGATGGAACATTCGCCGACGTGGCAGAGAAAGCCGGCGTGACCGTTGGGACATGGTCGACGGGCGCGACCTTTGGGGATTACGACGGCGATGGGCGCCTCGACCTGTTTGTCGACGGCTACGCTCAGATCGATCTGAACAATCCTCCGCTGTCCGGCACCAAAGGCGTGAACTACGCGTTCTGCCAGTATCGCGATATACAAGTGATGTGCGGGCCGCGTGGCTTAAAAGGCGAGCATGATCATCTGTTTCACAACAACGGCGATGGCACCTTCACCGACGTGAGCAAGAAAACGGGAGTCGACGACCCGAACGGTTTCTACGGGCTTGGCGTGCTGTTTGCCGACGTCAACAACGACGGAAAACCCGATCTGCTTGTTGCCAATGACTCGACGCCTAATTATCTCTATATCAACAAGGGCAATGGCGTTTTCGACGACCAGAGCTACGAGAGCGGGTTCGCGCTCAATGAGGATGGGCGCGAGGCGGCCAACATGGGTCTTGCCGCCGGCGACTATCAGAATAACGGGCATCTCTCGGTGGCGAGCACAACCTTCTCTGACGATCACCCGATTCTTTTTCAGAACGACGGCACGGGGTTCTTCACAGACGTCAGTTACGAGGCCGGAATCGCTCAGTCTTCCATCCCCTTCGTCAAATTCGGCGATGGCTTCCTCGATTACGACAATGACGGCTGGAAAGATCTGCTGATCGTCAACGGTCACGTTTATCCTCAGGCGGACCAGCATCCCGAGTGGGGACAAAGCTATGCCCAGCGGCCGCTGCTCTATCGCAACCTCGGAAATGGCAAATTCGAGTTGGTGCCGGCGGTGGAGGGTTCGGGCCTTGCAGTGGTGACCGTCGGCCGCGGAGCCGCCTTCGGTGACTTATTCAACGACGGCAAAATCGATGTGGTGATCAACAGCATGGACGGGGCGCCCATCCTGCTCCGCAACGTGAATCCCGACCATCATCACTGGCTGGAGATGAAACTTGTGGGCGGCCCTCACAGCCCGCGCGATGCCGTGGGCGCCACTGTGTATTTGACCGCGAACGGGATGCGCCAGCGTGGCGACGTTCTCAGCGGCGGCAGCTATCTTTCTTCGAACGACATGCGCGTGCACTTCGGCCTGGGCGACGCCACCGATGCCGGCAAAGCGGAGATTCACTGGCCATCGGGAAACAAAGAAACGCTGAAGCTTCCCGCTGTGGATCGCATTTACACAATCACTGAAGGCAAAGGAATCACTGATGAGTTGTGCGGCGGCAAGCCGTGCGCCAGCCCCGCCGCGCATTAGACCGGACACTGGCTGCCGGATCACGGAGGCGCTCACAACTCGCGTCTCCGATAGCGGGAAGGGAAGGAAACAACGCGGCGCTCGGAATCCAGGAGACGAGTAGGTCAAAATCCTAAGACCTTACCTTCTTGCGAGCGTCGCGACCGATTTTGATTCACACGGTCCGAGTTCATAAAAAATGGAGTTTTGGCGCCTTCTCAATCAAGTACTGCTACTCACAGATTTGATTAATGGTGCGCGCTGAAAAAAACTCACGCTTCGAAGATTTGCGACAGTCTTCTCAAGAAATCAATTGACGAAAACGGTCAATATTCCTGGCGGAGAGGGTGGGACAATCGACCTCGCGTTATCTGAGACCGGCGGAAAGCGCGAGCCTGCAGGACTTGATGAGCAAGGTGAAGTGGTAGCCCTCTTCGGTTACGGCTGCGATCTTCCGACGGGGAACAGAGGGGATTGAACCCCCATCGATCTCCCTTTCGTAATCCACCACGAAAAACCGTCCTGCGTAGAGGGCGTCACGCCGATCGTCGCGGTTATCATGCCAACATGACAGTCGCCGTATCCGACCGGCTCTCAAGGCTGGTAATGGAACATGGGCTAAAGCCACTGGCCATCGCGGTTTGCTTCGTGCTAGTGGCGCTTATTTGGACCTTCCCGCTGCAACACGTCATCTCCTACCCATTTGTCTTTCTGTTTTTTGGCGCAATCATGGGCAGTGCCTGGTTCGGCGGTGCGGTTGCCGGCTTCATGGCGGTTATCCTCTCTTCCGGCGTCATTGGGTATTTCTTCATACCTCCGTTCTTCTCTATCAGCATCGCAAAGGAATCCCGAAGTTTTTTCGCTGCATTTATTCTGTGCGCGATTGCCATCACGTTGGTGAGTTCCGCGCGCAAGCGAGCCGAGAATGCGATTCGCCATGCCCGCGACGAGCTAGATGCAAAGGTGCAGGAGCGAACCGCGGAGTTGGTGCGCTCGAATCTCGAGATTCAGGAGAGCGAGCGCCAATTACGCCAACTGACTGAGGCCATACCACAGCAAATCTGGCGCGCAGATGCTGCAGGGCGCATCGAGCACTGCAACCATCATTTACGCGACTATACGGGCAAGACGATGGATGAGATGAGGGGCGAGTTATTCTTTCAGATCCTGCATCCTGAAGACGCACGCTTGTATTTGCAGGGATGGCATGCTGCGCTGGCAACGGGAAATCGATTTGAAGAAGAGGCTCGAGTACGCGGCGCCGACGGTACGTATCGATGGTTCCTTGTGCGCAGTATTCCGCAGCGATCGGAGGACGGACAGATTGCGCGCTGGTACGGAATCCACATTGATATTGAAGAACAGCACCGGGCTCAACAGAACCTGATCCTGGCGCAGGAAGACTTGTCGCGGCTATCACGCACCATGAGCATGGCGGAGATGGCGGCATCGATTGCACACGAGCTCAACCAGCCTCTGACGGCGGTTGTAACTCATGCTTACGCTTGCCGTGAATGGCTGCAGGGAGAGCCCGCGAACCTTGAGAAGGCATCGGCAACGGCTGAAAAGATCGTTCAGGAGAGCACGCGAGCCAGTGTTGTTGTAGGCCGCGTGCGGGCGCTGTTCCGCAAAGAAGCGCACGTGCGCGAATTGACCAGCATCAATCGGTTGATCCAGGAAATGGCACGTCTCATGCGCGACGAGGCTATCCGCCGCGATGTGTCCATCAGGCTTGAACTGGCCAACGATCTTCCGCAGTTGAAGATGGATCCGGTGCAGATCCAACAAGTGATTTTGAATCTCGTGATGAACGGTATGGACGCCATGATGCCGCTCCCGCGACCGCGTGAAATCATCATCCGTACAGAGAAGTATGGCGGCGGGATTCTGGTTGCGGTCGAAGACCAAGGCTTGGGAATTACACCCGAAACGATAGAGAGAATTTTCGATCCGTTTTTCACTACCAAACCACAGGGAACCGGCATGGGTCTCGCAATATGCCGCAGTATTCTCGAGGCCCACGATGGGAAGATTTGGGCGGGAAACTCAGAGCGCGGCGGGGCCACACTACAATTCACACTACCGGCGGAATCATGACAGAAATGCCCACTGCATCAAGCCACGCGAGAGAGACGGTCTATATCGTCGACGACGATGAATCGATTCGCGAAGGACTTTCCAATTTTCTTGAAGCACTGGGAATCACCTCGAAATGCTTTGCCACCGCCGAGGGATTTAGCGCTCACTGGTCAGAAGAGATGGCAGGTTGCCTGCTTTTGGATGCGCGACTTCCCGGAATCGGCGGCGTAGATTTCCAGGAGCGACTTCAGAAATCGGGGGCAAGGATCCCGATTATTTTTATGACAGCGCACGGGGACATTCCGATGGTGCGCAAAGTGATGAAGGCAGGGGCGGTGGAGTTCCTCACAAAGCCTTTTCAGAAAGAAGAGCTGCTCCATGCAGTCGAGCAGGCATTTGCCTCTGACCGGGCGCGCCGCAAGGACGAAGCGATCCTCAACTCAATCCGAATGCGCATCGACTCGCTCACTCCACGCGAGCGCGAAGTGATGGCATTGGTGACCGCAGGCCTTTTAAACAAGCAGATCGCCGGCGAGCTAAACCTGAGCGAGATCACCGTTAAAATGCATCGACGCCAGGTGATGGAAAAGATGCGAGCGGACTCACTGGCGGATCTGGTGAAGATGTGCGAGCGAGTGAAGCTAGGTTCAAAATCGATCGGGTCGTCGAAATGACAAGAGGCCGCGCGCGGGAAGTCTGCCCACCTTTAAGAGGAGTATGGGAAGAAAGTAATGGGCCGCGTGCGCCCTGGGCGGAAGCGGTTTTCAAGCAATTCCTTACATCATCTTTATTTCGACCAATTATTTCTATACGAAAGCATAGATTGTAATCACCCTTCACTCGTTCTAGCCTCTCTTCATAACTGCTTGACGCGGGCGCGGCTCGGGCAGTTCGGACATCAGCAAATGCGCGTCGCAGTTGGCCACGCCGCATCTTGATCGCTGCTGTAATCGCACTCTGAAATTCCCGCTGCTCGATTGCTGCAATCATTCTGTGGCGATCCGCGGACAGTTGCATCTGCAAACAACCGTTCATGTCCTGTTCGATTGGAAGGAGATAAGAGTGGACATTCAAGCGTTACTGGTTGAAGTTCTGCTTTCAGGATTCTTCGCAATCGCGTGCTTTCGAGCTCGTGCCGAAGCGCCCAGCGCTAGCGGTCTGGCGCCGCAGCGGCTCTTCATGCTGACTGACCGATTGGAGCGGTTGAAGAGCTCGCGGTGGCAGTGGTTTGCGATGGTGCTTTTGCTGTTCGTGATGCGCAAGCAAATGGGCACTCCGATGGTGGCGGAGTTTACCGCATTGGCGCAGTTCGTGATTTTCCTCGCGCTGCCAACTGCCAAGCAAACAGCCGCGTCAATGCTACGCCGATGAGAGAACTTTTCGACACCGCGGACTTTCTTGGCAGGGCACGCCGCAAGATGCGCTCGGGCGCTTACTCGCGGGAACCATTGATGCTGCTGCGAGTGGGATGGAAAGGCGATTCGGTGGAATGCGACTGGCTCATGCGCCCTATCGATCCGTGGGACAGGGATCTGCCCGCACATTTGGCCAGGGAGAATCAGACGCTGCAGGCGCTTCAGGATGCGTTGAACCTCAGAGAGATTGTATTTCGATCGTTCCCCGCCGTTTTGAATGCCGACCTCCGCATGTATCGCGCAAATGAGGATCGCCGTCTGGAACTGGTGATGAGGGGATGCATGTGCCGGTCGAACGAGGTTCTTTATCGAGTCCCTTCGGTGGCAATGCGTGCGAAGTTGTGCGGTTTTCATTTCACTTTGGCCGATAGCGGGCACAAAAGTTTGGTACCGATTTCGTTGAGTTGAAGCGGATTTTCAAGAGCACGAGTGCGATTTTGTGAACGGTAAGCAAACCGGGGACTTCCCCCAAGGTTCGAGGTCTTTGCTTTTTCTCCGGGCACGCGAAACAGAATCAACACCCAGATGGAATCTCAAGGAGGAAGTTCATGGCGGCAACAACATCACAGGGCAAACAATTCACGTTCTTTATGGTGGGGCTGACGGCAGTCTGCGGCGGAATTGCATTCTCCGATTCGGGTATCGCGAAGCTGGTCCTCGTAGTCGGTGCAGTTCTCTTGGCCATCTCTCTCTGGGGACTGTTCAAGATCAAACCCCTGGAAGGCAAAACAGCAGAAGGCCCACAGCCGGCAGTGATGAAGCTGATCGGCGTGGGGGTCGTGCTTGCAGGGTGGCTCTTTGTGCTCTTTGGACTGCACCTGACAGCCAGCGTAGGCGCGCGGATGGTGACCTCGATCGTAGGGTTTGCCATTTCGATCGCGGGAATCTTCTTCGTGCTGGTCCCCGCTGTGAACAAGAACGCAATTTGGAAAGCTTGATTCTCGCTACAGAGCTTTCTTCGAACCGGATGAATGCAGTCGATGATCAACCCAATCATGGAGCTGAATCGATGAGAATTGGACGATATACCACCCTGATATGCGCCCTGGCGACATTCCTCATGGCAGGCGCAGCGATTGTGGCTCGGGCTGACGCTGGACCCTCAGCGTCGGCTGCCGAGTTGAAGAGCGCGCTTGCCGCGGCGCCCACCACCAGCACCCAGGCCAACGGCGATCCCGGCGGCGTGACTACCGGCACCATCAACGACGTGCCGGTCGCCGATCCCAAGGCCGGCCTCGGCCTCGGTGACGTGGCCAATCAGGTTGGCCAGAACAAAATCGCCATTAACTTTGTGTGGACTCTGGTCACAGGCTTCCTGGTCATGTTTATGCAGGCCGGGTTCGCCATGGTCGAGGCTGGACTCTGCCGCGTCAAAAATGCCAATCACACATACATGATGAATTTCTTCGTGTACACGTGCGGGCTATTCGCCTACTGGATCATCGGCTTCGCCATCCAGATGGGTGGCTCGGCCGGAAACGGAAATCTCGGCGGACTGCAGCCGCTGAACACGGAACATTTGATCACGCTGTTCGGCACCCACTGGGGAATCTTCGGCGAGTGCGGCATGTTTCTCGCGGGACACACCTATGACGTGGGCGTCATGGTCATCTTCCTGTTTGAGATGGTCTTCATGGATACAGCGCTGACCATTGTTACCGGGGCATGCGCTGAGCGCTGGAAGTTTCTGGCCTTTGCGGTTTCATCGGTGTTGATGGGCGCCTTCACCTATCCTCTCTTCGGCAATTGGGCGTGGGGCGGCGGCTGGCTCGCGCAGCTGGGCACGAATCTTGGGCTCGGAAAAGGCTATTGCGACTTTGCGGGATCGGGCGTCGTGCATGCCGTCGGTGGAATCACGGCACTGGCTGTGGCAATGATCATCGGCCCTCGCATCGGCAAGTTCAACCGCGACGGATCAGCGAATACCATCATCGGCCACGACATCTCTGCGGTTCTGATTGGCTGCTTCATTCTGGCCTTCGGATGGTTCGGGTTCAATCCCGGCAGCACCCTCGGCGCTTCGGCGGCGGGCAACCTGCGCATCGGTTCGATCGCCGTCAACACCATGCTCGCAGGCTGCACCGCGACCTTCGGCGCACTGCTCTATATGTGGGTGATGAAGGGTAAACCGGACGCCTCAATGAGCGGCAACGGAATCCTCGCGGGCCTGGTGGCTATCACCGCGCCCAGCGGTTTCGTCAGCACGGCAGGTGCGGCAATCATCGGTTTTATCGCTGGCGTTCTGGTCTGCCTGAGTTGCGCCTTTGTCGAAAACTATCTCAAGGTCGACGATCCAGTGGGCGCTGTCTCAGTGCACGGAGCCTGCGGGCTGTGGGGTGTGCTGTCGATCGGCTTCTTTGCCGACGGCACCAGTAACTATGGCGGCTCATGGAACGGAGTTACCGGCTCAGTAACCGGGCTGTTTTATGGAGACTCCAGCCAGCTTGTCGCGCAGATCGTAGGTTGCGCGACGTTAGTGGGCTTCGTCTTCAGCTTCAGCTTCGTTCTTAACTGGCTTCTCGACGTCATCGTGGGCCAGCGGGTTTCTATCGAGACCGAAGTCGCCGGACTCGACCTGCCTGAGATGGGACAGCTCGGCTATCCGGAGTTTATCTTCCGTCCGGAGCCGGATTACATGCAGGCCGCCGAGAAGATGGCGGTCGCGTAGGCTCTCACTTAGTCCGGGCCGGTTTCATGCACGATTGGCCCGGACTAAGTCGGTTCAGTCATCGAGTTACGTTTTGCCTGTGGCATTTTCCTGAAGCAGCAAGGATCATCTGCCAAGCCTTGCTGCCTATTTTTTCTCAAGCTTTGGGAGTTCCGGCATGAAGAAGATGGCTCAACACGATATCGAATCTACCGAGGCGATGTTTCTGGCTCCTGCATCGCCTGCCCCGTTGTCATTGCCCGCTGCGATTGGCCCCGAGACAGGGCGTTTGCTGCAACGCATGTTCAGGGATCCGCGAGTGCTCGAACGTGAGGAGCGCGCCAGTATCGTTACGCAGCTACGTGGCGCCGTCGAATTGGAGCCGCATGTTCCTGAAATCCGCGTGCTATATGGCATGGCTCTCTGCGTTGACCTGCAGGTTCAGGAGGCGCTCGAGCAATTGCGCGAGTCGACGCGCCAGGCACCGGATTGCTTCGTCGCGCGCCTGAAGTTCGGCGAATTGTTGATGCGCCTTCGCATCTGCGACCAGGCCGCGGAGCAAACACAGAAAGCTGCGGAGCTCGCCGTCAATGATATCCAAGCCGATTTGGCCCGCCGCCAGGCCGCGACGATTCGCACGATGCGCCGGGAGGGAGTCGAACGCGGAGGACTTGGCGCGATTCTGCCGCGATGGGTTCCGGGCGGACGCAAACGCAGGAAGCAGGAGATACTGCCAGCTTTGGCCGGTTCCAAGTAGGAGAGGATGTCCGCCACTCTCCAACTGGCGCTCCTGATCGCCATACTCCTTCCTGCAAGTAAGCTCGCGGCTTCGCTTTGCACTCGTTTCGGTATTCCTGCAATTCTCGGGGAACTCCTCGTTGGTGTAGCTGCAGGTCCGGGCGCATTCAATCTGATGCATCTCAGCCTCTTCCAGGGAGGACAGGCCGAAAAGGCTTTCCTGATGATGGCGCAGGTAGGCGGCCTTGTCCTGATGTTCATCGCCGGCCTGGAAACCGACATTGAACGCATGCGCGAGGCAAGCATCACCGCGTTCCTGGTGGCTTTGTCGGGGGTGATCTGGCCATTCTTCCTGGGCGCCGGCGCCGCGCATGCTCTCGGCCTGCCCTGGAATAGCGCACTCTTCCTGGGGGGCGCACTCACTGCTACCAGCGTTTCCATCTCGGCCAGAACTCTGATGGATGCCGGAAAGATGTCGTCGCAAGAGGCAACGGTCATCCTCGGTGCCGCGGTCATCGACGACGTGATGGGCCTCTTCGTTCTTGCATTCCTTGCGGCGTCCTTGACGACTGGAACCACAGGGTCGTTTGGTTTAGCTGCCATGGCCTCCGATTGGCTGAGAATGCATTCAGACTCCGCGGCGCACCATCCCTTGTTGGTTCAAATGTCGCTTATCGCGATTTGCGTGGCCATCTTCTTTGTGGTTTCCTATGGCGCTGCAAAGCGATGGCTCGATCCACTCATCCTGCAATTGCGGCGACTTTCGGCGAGCGAATCTGTATCGAGCTGCGTTCTGGCGCTGGTTTTGATTTATGCGATCGCAGCGGAATGGCTTGGAAGCGTTGCAGGAATTACTGGGGCCTACCTGCTGGGTTATGTCTTCGCAGGGTCCGAATATAAGGCCGACATTGAGCGGACGTTTTACGCCATCGGGCACGGTCTTTTGATTCCGCTATTTTTTATTTCGATCGGACTTTCGAGTAACTTCCGCTCTCTCGGTGGACATTGGCTGTTGCTCGGAGCCATCTTCCTCATCGCCGTGGTGAGCAAGTTGCTGGGTTGCGGCGTGGCTGCTTTAGCCCGCGGTATGGGCCCCGTGCGAAGCTTCCGCGTTGGTTGCGGTATGGTTTCTCGCGGCGAGGTAGGCTTGATCGTAACCGCGATGGGTGCCGCATCCGGCGCGTTTCGAGAGCCGGAAGTGGCGGTCATGGTTTCGGTTGTTCTCTTTACAACGCTGCTCACGCCGCTTGCGTTGCGTGGAGCATTTCGCATCAGGTGCATAGAAGACGAAGAGATTGAGGAGCTTGCTGTGTATGAAGCGCTGCTCCCGTCGCCCGCAAATGGGTCAACACCAACAGGAACTGCCCCGTGAACAAGGGTGCGGTGAAGTAACGTTTTGTAAAGATTTGGCCAAGGAGAGTAAACCGATGAAAGATGCGAAATATATCGGGGCTCCAGGATTTATGGATTCAACAACCAGGTATTGCGGATCTGGCGATGAATGGCGGGCGATATGAAAGAGATATCTGTCGGCGACCAACTCGATCACTACCGCATCGATGCGCTTGTCGCGACGGGCACCCATGCGTCGATCTTTCGGGCTGTCGATCTGAACGACGGAGCGGTTGTCGCCATCAAAATACCCCATATCGAACTGGAATTGGACCCAATATTTCACCAGCGGTTCCAGCGCGAACAGGAAATCGGGCAAAGGCTCAATCATCCGAGGGTCATGAAGGTTTTTCCCAGCGAACACCACAGCCGCGACTACATCGTGATGGAGTGGATCGATGGCCGTTCGCTTCGCGAGATCCTTACAAGGGGTAGGCTTTCACAAGATCGCGCGACGCATATTGCCATTGGTATTTGCGATGCGGTGGCGTATATCAATTCACATGGAGTTATCCATCGAGACCTTCGGCCCGAGCATATTCTTGTCGATGCTAACGACCACATCAAGCTCATCAATTTTGGGCTCGCCTCGCAAGTTGCGGCGAAGCGCATTACGTTTGTCAGCCTGGCCCGCGAGCTAAAAACGGTCAGCTACGCCTCGCCCGAGGAGATCAGGGGCCAACATTGCGACGCTCGCAGCGACGTCTACTCCATCGGCGTGATGCTTTATGAAATGCTAACTGGCAGGCTTCCCTATGAAAACAATTACCTCCTCGCTCACATGACCGACCGTATGCTGAAGCCTCCGCCTCCGCCGCGCAAACTGGAGCCGTCTATTACGCCGCAAATGCAACAGATTGTCCTCAGAGCGCTGGACCAAACGCCCAGGTATCGCTATGCGAGCGCTCATGACATGGCGCAGGATATGACGCATATGCGGGACGTGGTTGTTGATGAAACTGGCACATCGCACCCGTCTTATAGGACCACCGCCGCCTGGAACAAGAACTTTCTGTTTTATGTTGTGCTGGCAGCGATTCCGGTCATTCTTTTTGTGCTAATGATGTTGGCCACGCATCGTAGATAACAGCCTCGCCTGCTTTGCGTGATCTTCTGGCAAGGCGCCTGATCTTCGGAATATTACCCGACCGACGGATTATGTGTGTTGTGCGCTGTTTCTGAAGGTACACATCTTGAAGTGGCAGTATCCTCCTGATTGGAGCATTGATCTGACAGAATTCAATTGGGCGTTTTCAGAACCTTTTGAAACCGGCCTCATCTGTCGCGCTGCTCGTGTTGGGGGGCAGCTTGACAGATCCATTAAAAGTCCTGTTGGTCAGTTATTCTTTTCCCCCAGCGGGCGGAGAACGCCGGCGGATCTCTTGCTTCCGGATCCACAGGCGCGCGGCCGCGGTGACCGCAACAACAGCCGTCGCATTCATGACAGCGCCCGCCTCTACTCGGCAGGCCAGATTGCGAGACCGTTCGGGGCCACTTCGACCGGAATCGGCAGCGGCGCCCCATTGAGCGCTGAAACTCTCTGAGGAACGCAGCAGGCTTTTCCGAGTCGCACAAGATCCGACTGCATTGCTTTCTCTTCCCTAACAACCGCGAGTGTTTCGCGAAGGATCCTGGCTGCGCCGCCATGTGAAGGCAAAACGATCCTGTAGTGCATCCATTTGCCTTCGCGGCGCGCGGCGACGATCCCTGCACGTCGCAGATAAGCAAGATGGCGTGAAATCTTGGGTTGGCTCTGCCCAAGGATCTCCACGAAATAGCAAACGCACACTTCCTTGCCGTTCATCAGGTTCAACAACCTTAGACGGGTGCGATCGGCGAGGGCAGCAAACAGCAGCGCCAAGTCGCAGCTCTTTGGGGAAAGACTCACGCTCTCATTATATACGCCTTGACAGATGCGTCCAGAAGAGAATACATTCGCTTTAGCGTATGCGAGGAGACGTAATCATGGAGTCGACGAAGAGCGTTCAGGAACAGGTCAGGGAAAAGTACGGAAGCGTAGCCCGCGCTGTGGCGCAATCCGGCAGTATGCAGGCATGTTGCGACCCCGGCCTTCGGTGTTGCGATCCGGTGACCACAAACCTCTACAGCGCAAATCAAACTGGGACCATTCCCGAAAAAGCGGTCCAGGCATCTCTCGGATGCGGTAACCCGACGGCGCTGACCGATCTTCGGCCCGGAGAAACTGTACTCGATCTTGGCTCCGGTGGCGGGATCGACGTGCTGCTCTCTGCGAACCGCGTTGGCCCAACCGGCAAAGCATACGGCCTGGACATGACTGACGATATGCTGGCGCTTGCGCGTGAAAATCAAAGGCAGGCGGGCGTCACCAACGTCGAGTTCCTTAAAGGCGAAATCGAGAACATTCCTCTGCCTGACGACTCTGTCGATGTCATCATCTCGAACTGCGTCATCAATCTGTCGGCCGACAAAGATCGTGTTCTGCGTGAAGCGTTCCGCGTTCTGAAGCCCGGCGGGCGCTTCGCTGTTTCCGATGTGGTCGTTCGCGGCAGCGTGCCAGAAGAAGTGCGCAAGAGCATGTTGCTCTGGGTCGGGTGTATCGCCGGCGCGCTCGAAGAGAGTGAGTACATCGCCAAACTGAAAGGTGCGGGATTCGAGGATGCGACCGTCGAGCCCACGCGCGTGTACAACGTCGAGGATGCCCGGCAGTTCCTCAGCGAGGCTGGCGTTGACGTGAACGCGATTGCTCCCCTGGTGAACGACAAGTTCTTCAGCGCCTTCATTCGGGCCAACAAACCTAAAATAGCCTGCTGTGAACCTGGTTGCTGCATGCCCACTCTCGCAGGAGCAAAGGAATAGGGATTATGGCCGATCATTACAACGTTCTGTTCCTCTGCACCGGCAACTCTGCGCGCTCGATCATGGCTGAAGCAATTCTTAACCACAAAGGCAGGGGCAAGTTCACGGCGTACAGTGCGGGCAGCCATCCGACCGGACAACCACGGCCGGAAGCACTGCGACAGATTGAATCAGCGGGACTCCCGACAGCGGGTCTGCGGAGCAAGTCCTGGGACGAGTTCTCCAGCCCCGCAGCGCCGAGACTCGACTTTGTCTTTACTGTGTGCGACAACGCCGCGAAGGAGCAGTGTCCTTACTGGCCTGGGCAGCCGATGACTGCGCACTGGGGTGTGCCCGATCCGGCAGCAGTCAAGGGCACCCCAGACGAAGTCGCTCGCGCCTTTCGTGATGCCTTCACTGTGCTCGACCGCAGAATCGGATTGTTCCTGTCGTTGCCTCTCGCGACGCTTGAGGGCATGGCCATCCAGCGGGAAATAGACCAGATCGGCTGCTCGTAGGAGTCATTAGTGAAAGAGAGTCGGTTATCTTTTCTCGATCGCTACTTGTAGCCCAATTCCTTCGTTCGGCCTCGATTTTCCCGCAATCCCCTCCATCGACTGCTGAATATCGTTTCTAATGGGGGTGGGCCTCCGCGGCGTCAGAATTCGAAATACTTGAGATGGAACACATGAACTTGATGCTGGCGGGCAAAATGACTGCCTATCTGCTCACGGACTCCGCTGCCGTGTTTTCCGACTCCGCAGAATCAGCGATACATGGGTAAGGATGTGCTTGCCGTCAGCCTCAAGAATGAGTGAATTGTTTCGCTTGCCGATTCGTACCAGATGCCAGCCGAGCCCATCATTCAGAACGCCGGCGGCAATGATCAAGAACACACCGTTCCCGAGATTCTCAAGAACCAGCGCACCCAATCCGGCGCAAAAGTTGATTCCCCATATTGGAGAAACGAAGAGGTTGATGACCGGGAAAAACTGCTTCTGCTAATTGCGCAAATTTTCGAAATGTCCAAACTCTCCCCAATAGCCGTAGTATTCAATGCCGAATTTAAGAATCGGTCTCGGCTGGTATGTGATACCTGCCGCGGGGCCGAAGGTCACGCCATGCCGCGACACCGATGGACAGCGCGCGCCCGCCTTTGGTCTAAATGCTTGCATCTTGATTGGTTTGCGGGCAGAGGATGACGATTGCTTCATTCTCCGCATGGTCAGGCTGCCTTTTTGATCAATTTGTGAGTCAGAATATGCATGAGGTTTCGCTGCTGCGCTGTTGCCGCTGGATTCGTGGTTCAATCGCGGGGTTTAGAAAAGGGATCGAGGGCTTCGAAACGAACAGAGGTTGACCGAGAATCGAGGATCCTGCCGGTATTCAGGCGGATACCATTCACCGGCATCCTTCTTTTGTTTGCATTATCAGCTTGGCCGCCCGCTACCGCTAACGCTCAGCAGCCCGCCAACCCCACTATACTTCCCGATGCGCCCCTGCCGGCGCAGGCAGGGAACCAGGCCGAGCCGAATAGCCCGCGGCAGGCCGGCGCTGGACAAATTTCCGGGACGGTCCAGGACACAAACGGAGAAGTCGTAGAAGGCGCGAAGGTGACCTTGTCCGGCCCAACTGGGTTTAACAGCCAGACCGTTCTATCTGGCGGTGACGGGCAGTTTGCGTTCACAGGTCTGCCGCCAGCTGTTTACAGGATCACTGTCTCCGGTCAGGGCATGAGCAGATTCACTTCCTCGCAAATCCTCCTCCATGCAGGCCAGGCCTTTATTGTTCCTCGGATAGCTCTGGCAGTCTATGGCGGATCGACCAGCATCGCGGTAAGTGCAGACAAAGAGCAATTGTCCGAGGAGCAAGTGCAGATCGCAATCCAGCAGCGCGTGATTGGGATTTTTCCGAATTTCTACAGCTCTTACGATTGGAACGCACCGCCGATGGAGGCTCGGCAGAAACTTCAGCTCGGTTTCCGGTCGGTCATCGATCCCGTATCGTTCCTCGAGGTGGCCGGAATTGCAGGCGCGGAACAGTACGAGAAAATTTTTCCGGCATATGGAAGTGGAATTCAGGGATATGGGAAGAGATATGGGGCTGCCTTTGCAACCCACGTTTCGGCCGACCTGTTGAGCAGGGCGGTTTACCCTGCGATCTTTCACCAGGATCCGCGCTATTTCTATAAGGGCAGCGGAAGTATCGGGTCACGCGTCTGGTATGCGATATCCGCCGCTGTAATGACCAGGGACGACGATGGAAGGTGGCGGCCAAACTACTCGAGTGTGCTTGGCAACTTTTCTGCCGGCGCCATCTCGAACCTCTACTATCCGGCTTCTGACCGCGGTGCTTCGCTGGTCTTCTTAAATGGCCTGGCGGATACAGGCGGCGACGCGGCAGGGAACCTGGTTCGGGAATTCATCCTGAAGCGGTTCACTTCGCGCGCAGTCAGGAAACCAAAGAGTCAGCCTTAGTAAACCGCAGGCATGGCAGGGCCGATCGACACGCTTTCACGTGAGGAATTTCGTCAACAACGATCAATAAGCCAGACCGCGTGGTCGAGACGCTTCGATGACAAATTCGTCATTTTGGTTCGGGCACCGCGCGATTCAGTAACGGAGTTGATCCTTGCGTGTCTAAGGAAGTGCTACATCAATGCTCTAAGATTGCGTCATGCGCTTACTGCTCGTGGAAGACGAAATCGATATTCAGGGTTTCCTCCGGCGCTCCCTTCAGGAAGCAGGATACGAAGTGGAAGTTGCGCATGCACGATGCGCGTGGTTGCGGGGCGGACGCTCCAGATAAAGCACTAAGACATCTCGATACCGGCAGTTCCAGAAGTATGTGGCCATCCGAATCGCGCAGGTTGCCCGGGCATCCAAATCCTTCTTGGCGTAGCCAACCGTCCTTCGCTCCTGCGCGAATCGATATGACGCGATCTAATAAGTCGTCTGTGAATTCGTGTCGTAGGGATTGCCAAACTTGTTCATATGCTTCATGTCGTGCGGATTTGCAATTGGCGCACTCATGATCCCAAGATCAAGATCGTGGCCGGACACGCGCAGCGTTCTTCCCAGGCCTTCGAGAAAGGATTGTGGAACACCTTCGATCCAAATGTGCAACCTGTAGGCGCCCGGAGGGATTCCGTGCAGCACAAATGCATCCGCAGAGTTGGCCATGGCGTAGAGCGGGGATGACAAAGTAACGATCACAGCGCTCATCTCCGGGTGAATATTGCAGAAAACATAAGAGATACCTTCGCGTTGAAATGTGACTGACTTGCTCGATCCGGCTTCATAGAGGCCCAAATCGAAGCGCTTGCCTTCAAAGAGCGAGAACACATTGTGATAGAACGGATCGGCGTTGGGGAATTGGACTACAGCGCCAAGAGGGACCACCTGCAAATGCGGAATGAACATGCGGTTCTTTTGCAAAAGCGTGTAGTGCCCCTGCGGGGTAAACGGCGGAACACTCGTTCCCGAAAGCGGCGTGAGCCATGCGACAGCGGGCACCGTGCGATGATTTCCGGGAAGCGATGAGGCCACACGAAAACGCAGGTCGACCGTCGATTGTTCGGGATGACGATCTTGCGCGCTTGCAATTCCCGGTGCCGCGAGTGCAGCACACAGAAGCCAGCGCGACCATGGGCTCCGAGGCATCAAAACCGATACCCCGCACCCACGCCAATGATGTTGCTTGCAGCGCCGGGGTCTTCGACTGGTGTACTTTGCAATCGTCTGTATTCCACCGAGAGAAGCAAATAGGCGCTCGGGCTGTAGATCACGTTGCCGGTAAAGGTGCGATTCTGCGCAAGATTTTGGATCATCGATCCCCCCTGGATGTAATACCGACGAAGCTGTCCCGCGAAAACGTTGTCCATTCCGTAGGCGGCATTCAACTCCAGCCGCTCGGTGGCTCTCACTTTTAGTTGTGCCCAACCGCCTACATCGTCCAGCGGCCGAAAATAATAGCCCCCAGTGTTCATATTCGGACTGTAAACGAAATCCTTGTAGCCACCTGCTCCCAGGCCGCCGAGGGCCGCACCTCGGTAGAAGTTTCCGGTGAGTTCAAGGTGTGACCCCAGCGACAGTCTCGCATCAAGCGTCGACGTCCAGGAATCGTAGTTTCTCCCGAGCGCACTGTCGTGCTCGGCGAAGTAGCCTCCAACGCCGACGTGCATGCGGCTGTCGTCGCGCCCGGGAACGACCCATGCGACGCGCGCTTCAACTCCAGGTTTTGAGCTTTGCTCTGCGCTTGAGGGAGGCACGTAGGTGACCGTTGAGGAGGGCGCAACGGTGGGCGTTAGCGGCGCATCGCCTGTGTCAATGAGTGCAGCCTGTAACTGAATGCCCGAGGAGCCATTGGGCGCGAAGCTCGTGGTGATGCCGACTTGCGGATTCCACGTCCAGAGATTTCCCGACCAAGCAAGTGCAGGCAAGGCCGTCGCCGTCAGAGACGTTGGCGTATCAGGATTGATGATGGGGTGGTCGAGAGCGAAGTAAACCTGGGTTCGATCCCAGTCGAGCCCAGCATGAGCAGTGCGCAACCGCAGCGCGGAGTTTGTGTTGAAGGAGCCGGAGTAGCTTGTTGCGGGCGCGCCCGCGGCCTGGCTACCGTAGAAATCCACACGAAGATCGGCGAAGCTGCTGGCGCCGAACAGATGCGGGCCATGTGCGTCGAATCCGAGAACCGTCTGACGGACCGTCGCGCCCGCGCTGCCCGAACCGCCGACTGCCACCGACGGAGTCGCGGGGGTGTCCACCGCGCCCGTGTTGATGAAACCGTTCATGAGCAGCATCCCCGTAACTTTCACCGGATACTTTGACTCGCTCTCGACTTTTGTTTGTTCTTGGGTCGCAATCTCCGAATCCTGTATCGCCTGGCGCTCGCGCAGATCGTCAACGGCGCCCGCCGTAGATTCGGAAGCGCCGAAAGAAGCCACCGCAGGGGAACCAGCCTGGTCGGGTGCAGCATGTGAAGTTGCTGGGGCCGCAGTTCCGTTGGCCACCATCTCGCGTTGCAGTTCAACCAGTTGCTTGCGCATTTGTTCGAGATCGTGCTGCGAACGCTCCAGCTGCGCCTGAGCTCGAGCCATCGCGTCGGTCAGTTGCGCTATCCTGTCTGCAACGTCGGCCTGGGTTAACGTCTGCGCGTCGAGCATCGAAGCCGCGACCAGGACTAACAGAATAAGCGCCCCCACTTTGCCGAGAGGGCTTATGCCTGGATGCGAACTACTCTCCTGTTCGAACTTTTTCATTTGAGATCACCTCTTTTTGTGCGCCACGCGCCAGTGCGTCAGTTCCGTCCTGAATCGAAACTGCGCGGGGTACCTTCATCTGAAAGATCGTTTCGCCGGGTTTGCTGCTGAGCAAAACCACTTCTCCCCCGTGCTCCAACGCGATGCAGTGCGCCAGAGTGAGGCCAAGGCCTGTGCCTTTTTGCTTCCCCTCGCTCACAAACGGTTCGAACAGGCTCTCGCGGATTCTGTCTGGAACGCCGGGGCCGTTGTCGGTTACATTGACCAGAATGTCACGATCCCGAGACTCGAGAGTTACCGCAACGCTGGCCGTGGTGCCCACGAAGCGCGCCGATTGACATGCATTCAAAAGCAAATTGGAAATGGCGCGCTCAACCTGCTTGCCGTCCACTTCCGCGCTTGATTCAGAGGGCTCGCCGAGGCTCGTTACCAGTTTCACGCCATCAGCATCGGGATGCGTTCGCACCAGCGCAGTCGCTCGCTCAACAACCGCTGCCATCAATTCTGGCTGACGCCTGACGTTAGCGCCCGTGCGGCTGAAGATAAGGAGCGACTCCAGCATCTCGGTTGTACCACCGACTGCTGCGCGAATTTCGCCGAAGATCTCGGCGCGCTCTTTCGGAGAGAAACGGTCGGAAGCGAGAAACTCCGCGTTGGCATAAATAGCCGCGAGATAATGGCGCAAATCGTGCGACACCGAACTCGCCATGCGGCCAATCGTTGCAAGACGTTCCGATTCAAGCACCGCATGGTTGGCTTTCTGGATATCGCTTCGCATCCGAGAGAAGGCCGCACTTAGCTCGCGCACTTCCTGCGTGCCGTGGCCCGGGACCGTGTGCCTCACATCGCCGAGCGCAAATGCATGAACACTTCTTGAGAGCTCTTCCAGCGGGCGCGTGACTAGCCGAGAGACGACGATCATCAACGCAGTGCCCGATAGAAGCGCGAGCAGGCCCACGATCATCACCATGCGGTTAATGTCGTTGATGGTTCGCTCCGCGGGCTCGAACGACTTCATGACCACGAGCTGCAAGGGAGATGTTGCGGCAGCAGAGAGGTCCTCTTCGGCATAAAGAAAGCGTACGTCGCCCAGAATCATCGAGGCGGGCGCCTGGCCGGTTCCCGACAGAGAGAAAGATTGATGCGACAGGCTCACCTGATCGGCATCCGGCAGATTGCTGGCGAGAACCTGCCCGCCGCTCAGGAAGGCGGCTTCGGCGCCGATAGGCTGGCTGATTTCGCGCACCGTTCGCTCAATGGAAACGCCGCTGACAACGTAACCGAGGAGCGTTCCATCCTGATCGTTTCCGAAATACAAAGGCTGGATCGAACATGCGTAGAGCGAGGCGCCGTCGATGAGATAGTGCTTGTCTGGCGAGGCCAGCAGTGCTTTCACACCGGCGCGCAGCGGCGAGCCCACGATTGCACTGTTTGAGTACCCGGCCACAACACGTCCGCTGGGGTCGGCGAGCACAAAGATATCGGCCCCGCTCAAACGCCAAAACTCCGCAGCTTCATTTTGAATGGTCAAATCGTCGCCGCTCGTCATCAGTGCCTTGAGGGTTGGCAGCTGAGACAGCAGCTCATTTTCGTGTTCAAGCGTTCTCAGGCGCTCCGCCTGAAGATTCTTGAACGCGACGACGGAGTGACCGAGATCCGTCGAAAGATCCGCAGTCACCTGATCGCGCAGGTGATGACGAATGAGCAGGAGGCTGAGACCGGTGACGACGGCAATGATTACGGCCATGGCCACCACCAGCAAAATGTGCGTACGGAGACCCAGTTTTTCGCGCACGAATTTTACTCCCGCGGATGTGTCGGTCACTGGGGGTCGATCGGTCGGTTGATCAAGGTACCAATTTGTATCCTGCGCCGTAGATTGTCAGCAAATGCTTCGGGTTTGCAGGGTCCGGCTCCAGCTTCTGGCGCAACTTCAGAATCTGATTATCTACCGTTCGCGTGGTCGGGTAGAAGTTGTACCCCCAAACTTCATTGAGCAGGACGTCGCGGGTGAGTACGCGCTCGGCATTCTCCGTGAAAAACTTCAGAAGTTTGAATTCATGGGCGGTCAGCACAACCGGTTGCCCCGCTCGCAGTACCGTCATTTTCTTGAAGTCAACTTCGCATTCGCCGAAGCGAAATGTGTCGTGCTGGGAGGGCCTGCGCTGGCGCCGAATCGCAGCCTGCACGCGGGCGGTCAATTCGCGAGGACTGAAGGGCTTGGTAACATAATCGTCTGCACCGAGCTCGAGCAGGAGGACCTTGTCAGCCACCTCGCTGATCGCGCTCAACACGATGACCGGAGTCTCGCTCGAAATCTGTTTGAACTGGCGGCACAATTCGCGCCCGGAGATATTGGGCAGAATGAGATCGAGCACCACTGCAACTGGGCGTTCGCTGCGGAACAAGTCGAGCCCGCTCTGTCCGTCGCCGGCAATCGCCGTTTGGTAATGCTCCTGCGCGAAGGTGCGCTCCAGCGTCCGCTGCATACGCGGATCGTCTTCCACGATCAGGATCAGGCCCAGGTTGACGATGGGAGCAGTGCGGCTTTGACTTTCCGGCGCCATTTCCATGGCATTAACCATATCTGATGACCTTTCTGGCTGTATTGTCGACGATCCAAAGACATTTCGGGCAGCCAGCCGCCAGAATTGACAAAAGGATGACAATTTATGGAAGAAACGGAGACAATCGCGCGGTTGCCTGAAGTGAGCGATGTTTCTACCGGGCTGAAGAAAATCGGACGCGATGAGAAACCCGCGCATCAGTCCACAGAAGCGGATCGATCGACACTGGGCGGGATCAGCAAAGGCTTTGTGCCGACTTTCGAGTCAGGCGCTGTGGAAAGCGGCATCGCCTCTTCTGTTTCAAATGCCCCAACGTTGAGGAGTCCTTCCATAAGAGAACTGTTCCAGCGGCGAAATACAGTGTCGAAGATAAGCTTGAGATCGGAAAGGAACGTGGCGCGCGCCATGTACTCCGCGTCGATCCGGGATTTAGCGGGAAGAACGACTTCGTGATACCAGGATTCCAAACAATTCATCGGTACGCGATCGAGGACCTCTTCCTCGGAAGCGAAGGCGATGGTAGCCGCGCCCGTGATCCCCGGCCGACACGTAAGACTGGAAATTACATGCTCCGGAATTTTTGGACGGGGCCCAATCAGGCTCATATCTCCACAAAGCACATTCAGTAACTGGGGTAGCTCATCGAGCTTCCAGCGCCGCAGAAATGAGCCCGCAGGAGTGAAGCACTGGTTGTTGGCCGCGGTAACCGGTTGATGAACTTTGTGCGTAGCGTGGATCATGGTTCTGAATTTCAGAATGGTAAATGTACGGTCGTGACGGCCCATCCGCCTTTGCAAAAAGAGGACGGGGCCCGATGATGTGACCCGCACCGCCAGTGCGATCCCCAGAAAGAGCGGAACTACCAAAGGCAGCGCCAATAGAACGCAAATGCAGTCGAAGATTCGCTTGGCTCTCGACTGGGACCAGGAACTCAGCCCCTTTGGGACCAGAAAGGGCGAAGAGCAGTCTGCCAACTCAGGCTCCTGAGCAGGCGCCAGCTCTTCGATCCCATCCGCGTCCTGGCGAGCACAATGCTGCGCGGATTGATTCATCGTAGAGATTCCTCAAAGTCAGAGGCAAATATTCCGGCGGTCAAAAGACCCTCTCGTGGATGGAGCCGGTGATCATGCGGCAGATTCGCCATTTTGGAAAAGCCTTCAATTGCGTCTCGATGTGTTGATGGTGTCGATTTGTCCGCTCATAACATTGCCACTCGCGAGATGTAAGTAGGCGATTTGTGAGACAGGCTGCACTTAGACAAGAAAAACGGGCGATACCCTGAAGATCTTCCTGTTGAACAATCTGACTCAATATATCCGTATCGGAATCGATTCAATGCCAAAGCAGATGAGTTCAGACAAGAAGATGACATTTCAGTTACAAAACTCCTCATATCGTCACATCTACTAATGTCAGCCTCATGCCGGGGTTTTGATCGGATCCGGCAATGGCGACGTCGCCGGCATTCCCTGGCTCGTGCAAGAGTGGGTGATCTCGTTCATCCTTTCTTCTTTGCAAGCAGACAAGAAATGACGCATTGGTAACCTGGATATGGATGATCGTGAGCGCGAAGGGAGTATAGGTGGGTGCCGTCAAGGCTCTTGCAACGTTCGCCCCGCATCGAGGACGAGCAAGATAAGTCAGATAGGCCTACTTATCCTGATATCTTGTCTTACAACGGCGCTGTGCGCGCAGCTGCCAACCCAGAGTGGCAATTCGGCAGGAGTACAGAGTCCGAATTTGCCTGCCTGTTCCGATCCGCTGCTGGCGAACTCGCAAGAGTGCCTCGGTCAGACTCAGCAAGAGGCCGGTTCGCTTCTGACCCCGGAATTGCGCCCGTTGCAGGCTGGGCAGCCCATCGATCTATTCCGGAGTCCCACTAATAATTATTCCGATCTAGAACCATTCTCCCGGCAGGCGCCAACTCGGGGTCCGATGCAGCCGGTCAAGCTTCTGCCGGAGCCGCTTACTGAGTTCCAAAAGTTCGTACTCTCGACAACAGGCCAGATTTTGCCTGTTTACGGAGCGAGCCTGTTCAGCGGTGTGCCATCGACCTTTGCGCCGCTGGACCTAACTCCGGTTCCTTCCGATTACGTCATCGGACCGGGAGACGAACTGCGCATCCGTGTGTGGGGGCAGGTGAACTTTCAGAGCGACGTGCGCGTGGATCGTTCCGGGGAGATATTCCTTCCTCAGGTTGGTCCGGTGCATCTCGCTGGAATGCCCTTTGCGGAGATCGAAGCGCATCTGCGCGACGCTATCGGGCGCGTCTATCATAACTTCGATCTGACCGCCAACGTGGGGCAGATCCGCGCCATCCAAGTGTACGTCGCCGGAGAAGCGCGCCGGCCCGGTGTCTATACAGTGAGTTCTCTGAGCACGCTGGTGGACGCGCTATTTTCCAGCGGCGGGCCCTCGGTCCAGGGCTCGATGCGGCGGATTCAGTTGCGCCGCGGCGGCGCGGTAGTCACCGAATTCGATCTCTACGGACTGCTCGTTCACGGTGATAAGTCGAAGGACGTAAAGCTGGAATCAGGCGATGTGATCTTCATTCCGCCGTCTGGCCCCCAGGCGGCAGTAACCGGAAGCGTGCGCAATCCCGCGATCTATGAGTTGCGGCCGGATGAGTCGCTGGCCGGCCTTCTGGCCAACGCCGGGGGCGTATCATCGGTTGCGGCAGAGGCGCGTATCTCGATTGAGCGGATTGAGAATCGTAGCGGCCGGCGCGCAATGGAGGTGGGCTACGACGACACCGGCCTGGCTACCTTGCCGGTCGACGGCGATCTGGTGCGTGTCTTTTCCATGACGCCCGCTTATCGGGAAACCGTCACGCTCAGGGGAAATACCGCCAGTCCTGGCCGCTTCGCCTGGCACCCAGGCATGCGCATCAGCGATCTGATACCGGACAAGGAATCGCTGATCACGCGAGATTACTGGTGGAGACGGGCGCAGCTCGGGCTGCCGGCTCCGGAGTTTGAGCAGATACCCGGCATCGATAATCTGCGGCAACCCACGGAACGGCAGGGACAAACTGAGAATCCGCAAGAACAGATTGGGAACCAGCAAGGGCAGACTGGAAACCAGCAAGGACAGATTGGGACTCAACAAAGGCAGACTGGTTTGGAGCAGAGCCAAAGCCTGAGTGCTCAGCAACGCGCGGGCAGCTCTCCTCTGGCAGCCACACAATCTTCCTCCACCGGCACCAGCCGATTTTTGCCTCCGACGCAGCGCACCGAGGTTCAGACCTCGGCACCTGAGATTGATTGGGATTATGCAGTCATCGAGCGTCTCGACATGGGAACGCTTAAGACCGTTCTCCTCCCGTTCGATCTGGGCAAGCTGGTGCTGCAGCATGATGCTTCTCAGGATCTCGAACTTGAGGCGGGTGACGTAGTTTCCATTTTTTCTGAGGCCGATATCCGCGTGCCAGTGGCCCACCAGACTAAGACGGTTACGCTGGACGGTGAGTTTGCCCACGCCGGCGTTTATACCGTGCTGCCCGGAGAAACGCTGCGCGACCTTGTGAAGCGCGCCGGAGGCCTCACCTCCAATGCTTACCTTTTCGGTTCGGAGTTCACGCGCGAATCCGCGCGCGCACTACAACAGGCCCGGATCGACGAATATGTGCAGAGCCTGGATATGCAGATCGAGCGTGGCAATTTGGCCACGATCTCGTCTTCCGTTAGCTCGGCACAGGATCTGACAAGCGCCGCCTCGGCACAGAACAGCGAGCAGGCCCTGCTGGCCAGCCTGCGGCAAATTCGAGCTACGGGTCGCATTGTGCTGACCTTTACGCCCGAAGCCAGCTCCGCCAGCAGCATCCCCAACATCCCTATGGAGGACGGAGACCGCTTTGTCGTCCCACCTCTTCCCGCTACGGTCAACGTGGTCGGTGCGGTTTACGATCAGAATTCCTTCCTCTACGCGTCGGGAAAAAAAGCTGGCACTTACTTGCAGCTAGCAGGGGGATCCAACCGTGACGCCGATTGGAGGCATGAGTTCATCATCCGCGCGGACGGCGAGGTGGTGAGCCGCGCCAAGGGAGAAACAGTATGGGGGGGCGGCGAGTTCAATAATCTACGCGTCAATCCCGGCGATACCATCGTTGTCCCGGAGAAGAGCCTCAGGCCTTCCGCGTTGCGCAGCGTGATCGACTGGTCGCAGGTTTTCTCGCAATTCGCGCTGGGCGCCGCGGCGGTGAATGTACTTAAATAGGCGCGCATGTGTGTCTGTCAGATGCAAGCAAGCATGCGAATGCAATCCCAAATCCTGCAGGGGCTGATGATTTCCGAATCTCCAACTCGCGAACTGAATGAGCAAGCCGGCTCGCTTCCAGCCATGCCCGTCGCTGGGCGCGCCGCAGAGGAGGACAACGAGATCTCTCTGCTCGATATCCTGATCGTGGTTGCCGAGCGCAAACGCCTCGTCTCCTGGGTCACCTCGGTCTTCGCGGTCCTGGCCATTGTGATCTCGCTTCTGCTGCCTAAGCGCTACACCGCTACAGTGACCCTATTACCACCGCAGCAGAGTTCTTCACTGGGCGCCGCATTCGCGGCACAGCTCGGCAATCTGAGCGGCCTCGCTGCGCTGGCAGGCGGCGGGGTCAGCTTTAGGAATCCCAGCGACCAGTTCGTGGGTATGCTCAAAAGCCGCACAGTCGAAGACGCCATAGTCCAGCGTTTCGACCTCATGCATGAATACAAGGCACGATATCCATCCGACGCTCGCAAGAAGTTTGAGCACCGTGCCACCGTGGACGGGAGCGGGAAGGATAACCTGATCCGCATTTCCGTCGTGGATGAGGATCCTAACCGCGCCGCTGAACTGGCGAACGGCTACGTCGAGCAGTTCCGAGATCTCTCTCAGCATCTGGCCATCACTGAAGCCTCGCAGCGCAGGCTCTTCTTCGAACAGGAGCTGGAACAGGCGAAGAACAAGCTGGCCGACGCCGAAGAGGCCCTGATGCATACGGAACAGTCCACCGGGGTGATTCAGATCGACAGCCAGGCGCGCGCATTGATCGAATCCGGCGCGGCTCTTCGCGCGCAAATTACTGCAAGGGAAGTACAGATTCAAGGGATGCAGACCTACGCCACCGGCGAAAACGCCCAGTTGGTGCAGGCACAGCGGGAGCTCGAGGTCCTGCGCGCGCAGTTGGCCAAGCTGGTCGGTTCCGAAGATCGTGACGGCAGTGACCTCATCGTCCCCAAAGGACGGGTTCCAGAGGCCGGCATGGAGTATGTCCGCAGGCTGCGCGACGTGAAATACAACGAAACAGTCTTTGAGATCCTTGCGCGGCAATTCGAGATAGCCAAGCTGGATGAGGCCAAAGAAGGTGCGATCATTCAGGTCGTCGACCCTGCAGTTCCTCCTGACAAGCGCTCTTTCCCGAAGCGCACTTTGATCGTGATAGGGGCCACCGTGATGGGATTCTTCTTCGGGATCTTTCTCGCACTGGCGCAGGCTGGTCTCAAACGCGTAATGGAAGATGCCAATGCAGCTGGAAAAATTGCACTGCTGAGGCAAGCCCTGACCGTGAAGAAACCGAGCGCAGCCTGAAGATGTCATGGTCTCTCGCGGGACGAAGATGGATCCCGAAGACATCTCAGAGGAAAGCAAGGGGTAAATATGCTCGACGCGACTAGACCGAGGGATGCCGCCGCGACTGAAGGCGCCGAAGGTACTTCGGTCGCAAAGCTGACGCACGGATCGCTGCTGGCACGCAATACGGTCTGGAATCTGGTTGGGCAGGTTGCGCCGATGGGCGTGGCCTGGCTTGCCATTCCCTTGCTGATTCGCCAGGTTGGGATAGATCGCTTCGGAGTTCTTACGATCGCCTGGATGGTCGTCGGCTATTTCAGCTTTTTCGATCTCGGACTTGGACGAGCAATGACCAATTTGATCGCCCAACAACTCGGTCGCGGCCGTCAGGACGATTTGCCGGCCATTATCTGGACGGCCAACGGCATCATGGCGGTAATGGGCCTGGTCGGCGCCGTTGTGCTCGCCGCGATCTCTCCTGTGCTAACGCACACTCTGCTGAAGATCCCGCTTGGCCTGCAACAGGAGACGCTGCACTCACTGTTCCTTCTCAGCATCGCAGTGCCGCTCGTCATCAGTACTGCTGGGTTCAGGGGGATTCTTGAAGCGCAGCAGAAATTTGGCTTGCTCAATATCGTGAGGCTTCCGATGGGGATTGCCATGTTTCTCGCTCCCATCGGGGTATTGCCGTTTACCAACAGCCTTACGGCCCTTATCGGCGCTATCGTCTTCGCGCGCGGAGTTTTCTTCATCGCTTTCGTTGCTCTGGCTCTGCGCGAGATGCCGGCGCTGCGTCATCGATTTGCTTTCGATAGAGCGCTGCTACGTCCGCTTTTTACGTTTGGCGGATGGATGACGGTATCGAACGTCGTTTCACCGTTGATGGTCTACGTAGATCGGTTCTTGATCGGAAGCATCCTTTCTCTCGCGGCTGTTGCGTACTATGCGACTCCCTTCGAGGTAGCCACCAAGTTACTGATTGTGCCGGGTGCGCTGGTCGGGGTCATGTTTCCCGCGTTTTCGGTGGCTATGGCAGCCGATCGGATTCGTGGAGCAATGCTTTACCGTCGAGCGGCAAAGTATACAGGGCTGTTTCTCTTCCCCGTCTGTCTCCTATTGATCGTATTTGGTCAGAACCTGCTGCAGGTGTGGCTGGGACAAAATTTTGCCACGCATGGCACGCGTGTGCTGCAAATCCTCAGCTTGGGAGTGTTGGCAAACGGATTGGCGGCGGTCCCTTTTGCGTTGATTCAAGGCAAGGGTCATGCGGACATCACTGGAAAGCTGCACCTGATGGAACTGCCGCTGTACATGGCTACAGTTTGGTATCTGACCGTGCACTACGGAATCGTAGGCACGGCTGTTGCCTGGCTGGTGCGCGTCACCGTCGACTGCATCCTGCTGTTTGTGATTGCGGATCACTTGATTGGCCTGCGAAACCGCATCCTTTGGCCTGTTGCGGGTACGATTTGCGTGGGTGCCGGCGTCGTTCTAATTGCGCCGGTGCTCGGCGAATTACCGACGCGATTGCCCATTGCGGGCTGCTTCCTTGCCTTTTTTGGATTGATCGCATGGCGTCACGCTCTATCTGCGGAAGAACGATATGCCGTACATCGCGCGCTCACGAGCGTCGCCTAGCGGAGGTGGTCAACACGATGACATTTCCCCGCATTGAGTTAGTGCCCGCTCGTGATTTTTTGGAGGCGATTTGGTAGCCGCAATTGTTGTTCTTTACCGTCCGGATCGCGACGCACTCCAGGGCCTGATGAGGAGTCTGGAGGATCAGGTCAATGTCATCTTTGTTATCGACAATACACCCGACCATGAGCTCGTACACGAAGATGAACTGTTCCTGCCCAGCCTTAAGGTACCGCTCCACTACACTGCACAGGGTCAAAACACGGGAATTGCGGCGGCTCAGAATACCGGGATTCGCCAAGCTTTTGCGGCAGCGGCGTCGCATATCATCCTTTTCGACCAGGACAGCGTCCCAGCTCCCGGAATGGTTCAGACACTCCTATCCGCCGAGAGCGCACTTATTCATGAGGGATTGCGTGTGGCCGCGGTCGGTCCAGTCTCTATCGACGAGGGAGACGGCTCGGTTTTTCCGGTCGCTCGATACAGCTTTTGGGGTCTTCGAACCATACCGGTTGATCTTTCCAAACCCACTGCGATCGAAGCTCATTTCCTCATGGCCTCAGGTTGTCTTATCCGGGCATCGGTTCTTTTGACCGTCGGAATGATGCGTGAAGATTTGTTCATCGATTGGGTCGACAACGAGTGGGGGCTTCGTGCGCGCAACATGGGCTTGCAATGTTATGTCGTACCCGAGGCCAGAATGACACACCGCCTCGGCGACGGCGTGGCGAGGGTTCTCGGAAAACCGGTGCACCTCCACACGGAAACGCGAAACTACTACTTGTTGCGCAACGCCATCTACCTCATGCGTGTGCGGACCATGGGGCTCCGATGGAAGCTAAGCTTTCTGCCCCGGCTGCCCATTTATCTCGTGATCTATCCACTTCTCGCAGGCCACAAACTGCGCCACTTTGCCACGCTTCTCCGCGCTCTGCGTGATGGTATGTGCGGACGCCTCGGGAGACTGAACGGTTCATGACGGAAGGGCAAAATATCGGCTTGGATATTCTGATCTGTGCACTCACGATTGTCGCGCTCGCGAACTATCGTCTCCGTCGTTCTGTCTTATATCCGCCGTTTCTCTTTTGCGGAATGTGGCTTCTCGATGCCGTCGTTCTTCGCCTTCACCTCGTCGACGTTGACCCCATTCATCCGATTACGTTGTGTGTGATTGAGGCCGGCGCGATTCTATTTTCTCTCGGCGGACTCTGCGCCTTTCTCGTCCCCGAAAGAATGATTGCAATCCGCCTTACACTGATAGGAAAACCTAAGATTACTGGAAGCTGGATGAGATACGTGGTTGTGCTTTTCCTCGCGATCTGCGTTTGTCTTGCGATCCACGCAATGATGGTGGTGGCGGCCGAAGCCGGCGGCGTGGGTGGCCTGTTCTTCGCGGTGGCGCGGGAGACCGTGATTGAAAATATCAACGAGGGCCATGCGTCCGTTCCGTGGTATTCGTATGCTGCAACGTGGACGATCTTCGCGGCAACCCTGTTTCAAGTCGAGCGAAGGGATCGAGTTTCCTGGATCGCCGCGGCCATTGCCTTCATCAGTTGTGTTCTAAGCGGAGGCCGAGGAGGATTTCTTTTCCTTTTTTCTTCGTTGATCTGCGTCTATCTTGTGAGTACAAAGCGCGAGAGATTTGCAGTCGCGATGCGATTCGCCCGCTGGCCCATCCTGGGGTTCTTGCTTCTTTTTGGAGGTCTGCTTTTTGTGGACAAAAACATATCGACGACGACCAATGCGCTCACTTTTGCGGAAAAATCTGTGGTCAGCTACACCGTCGGACCGGTCGCTGCATTAGACCAGGTATTACTGCATCCGCTCGACTACGCCGGAGCGCCGAATCATACGTTTCGGTTCTTTCTTCGTATCGGCTCGTGGCTTGGGTTGTTTTCCTATACTGCCGCGCCCGGACTCGATAAATTTGTCTTCATTCCCTTTGGGACGAATGTCTATACGGCATATAAGTTCTTCGTCACTGATTACGGAGTGTGGTCTTCTGTGGCCATTATGGGCATCATCGGATTCCTGCACACTCTACTCTTCCGAAAGGCCCATTCAGGCAGCGTCCTGGGGTTATATATGTTTGCTCTGACAATTTACCCGGTGCTTATGGTGATCTTCGACGATCAGTATTCGCAATTTGGGCTCTACCTCGATGCTCTTGTCTTTGCTACCGCCTATCTAACAATTAAGTCAGTTCCGTGGCGCATTTTCAGAACTGAAGCGGCAAGGGATAACTCTTGCGCTCAGACGTCAATCTGACACGATCGGAAATCGGCGCATATCCATACAAATGAATGACAATTCCGCAACAAGTCGGGGAGCCGTGTCTCTCTAAACTTCCTCCATGCAACACGAAACATCGAAGGAATGATCTGAGTGACAACAACGGTGGCCCGGGCCGATAGTTATCGGGCGGGTGAGTTGCATATGCGCCCCATAGAGGACGGCAATAGAGACTCCCGATACGGCGAGAATGGCTACAACATCTTGCACGTCGGAAAATATTATCCGCCACACATGGGTGGGATTGAAATACACCTCCAGAGCCTGGTGCGACACCAGGCAAAACTTTGCCCGGTCAAAGTGATTGTTGCAAACGACGGCATTCGCACAGTGCATGAACGCAAGGATGGCGCGGAGCTGGTTCGCCTTAGCTGTCTGGGAACGATCAAGTCAATGCCGGTCTGTCCCGTACTGCCATGGCATCTCGGTCGAGCGCGAGCGGACATCGTTCATATGCACATGCCGAATCCAGCAGCGGCGTTCGCCTATATTACGAGCGGCTGCCAGATACCTCTTGTGCTTACACATCACTCCGACACGATGGGGCGAGCGAAGGTCAGGAGGCTTAGCGAGCCGTTCGTACGGGAAGCGATGGGCCGGGCTTCCCGAATTATTGTTTCGTCCAGGAGATACGCGGATACGTCGGTAGAGTTGGAGTCGCACTACGACAAGATCGAGGTCATTCCTCACGGTATTGATCCCGCGAAGCTCGCGGAGGCTGAACGGGAAACCGTGAGGAGAATTCAAAACAGGTATGGGCCACGCATCGTCATCGCGATCGGGAGGCTCGTTCCCTTCAAGGGATTCGAGATTCTGATCCGGGCGATGCAGATGGTGCCGGGGAATCTGCTCCTCATCGGAGAAGGTCCACTGCGCAAGCATCTCGAGATGTTGGCGAATGAATGCGGCATCTCAGAGCGTGTTTTCTTCATGGGGAGAATCGATAATTCGAAGATTGCGAATTATCTTTCGGCAGCGGATGTCTTTTCCATGCCATCAGTTTCCCGCGCCGAATCCTTCGGGATTGTGCAGCTGGAAGCGATGGCCGCGGGCGTTCCTGTCGTAAACACCAGCATTGATTCAGGCGTTCCCGAGGTCTCTCTGGACGGAATTACCGGGATAACCGTTCCCCCTGGAGACGTGCATGCACTTGCACACGCTTTGACCACGCTACTGACTGACGGAGAAAAACGGATGAGGATGGGTGAGGCCGGAAAGGCCAGAGTGCGGGGAGAATTTTCGGAAGCGCGCATGTCGATGAGGACGATGCGTGTCTATGACGAAATATTGAGCCCAAATGGACTCCGGAGTCCCTGCCTGTCCGGTCGCACCATGCTTCAGCCGCACACACCCAAACAAAAGAATGACAAGCCCGCGACAAGTCGCGAAGCCGATTGTCCTCAAAATCCTTAGACGGGACAGGAAACGTCGAAGGAGATATTTGAGGGACAACTGCATGAAGACCGATTTGCTGCGACATAATGCTGCTGCATGGGCGATGCTCTTGCTCGTCCTGACTGGGAGGTCCCTTGGGCAGACGCCTGGGACGGGCGCTATCACCGGTGTGGTGTATGACTCTTCCAATCGAGTCATTGCCAATGGTGAAGTGCTCGCGGTCAATGACGGGACCCATGCGTCGCGTTCAGCGATCACCACACAAGAGGGCGTTTTTCGCGTGCCGCTGCTATCGCCGGGGACCTACACGGTGACAGTAAGAGCCAAAGGCTTTCAAGAACACACCTCGCAACCGATCACGGTAACGGCGAGCGAGATAAGTTCGTTGGACGTGACGCTGACGGTTGCCGGGGAGAATTCGAGCGTGCAGGTGACAAGCGATGCGGAGACAGCTGATCTGGAAAGCTCGACACTGGGCGGGTTGGTGAACGACAAGGCCGTTCAGGCGCTGCCGCTGTCGAGCCGCAACTTCACGCAGATTATGGGCCTGGCGCCGGGCGTTGTGGTCGACCTGCCGACCGCGACCGTGCTTGGAAACGGAACGCAGAATGTGGCTTCAAATGGAGCGACCCCAACGGCAAACAATATCCAGTTCAATGGAGTTGACGCCAACAATCTGGTTGAGAGTTCGGCTGCCACGGCCCAAACATTTGAGGTTGGCACCGCCATTCCTGCGCCGGACACGATCCAGGAGTTCCGAGTACAAACGGCGAATTTCGATGCGGCCTATGGACGCGGGACAGGAGCAAACGTCGATTTGGTCAGCAAGAGCGGTACCAATGAGTTCCACGGCGGCGCATGGGAGTTTGTGCGCAACAACCTGTTCAATGCCAACGATTTCTTTTCCAAGACGGACGGGCAGGCGCGCGCGGAACTGAAACAGAACGAGTTTGGCGGAGCACTTGGCGGGCCCATTCGGACAGACCGAGCGTTCTTCTTCGGGGCGTACCAGGGTTTAACTCAGGCGAATGGCTTGGGCGATCTGGTAACGACGACCCTGCCCATGCTGACCTCAGATCGCTCCGCGAGCGCACTGGGCGCGTTGTTCTGTCCTGCGGGGCATTTGGACAGTGGAGGCCAGCCTGCGACCGGCTATCTGACGGTGGCCGGCGGAACCCAGGTGGCGTGTGACGGGTCCAACATCAATCCGGTTGCACTGAAGATTCTGAACACGAAGCTTCCCAGTGGGCAGTTTGCTATACCGAATCCGCAGGTATTGATACCGAACACCGGCGCGGATGCTTCCGATCAACTGCCCGAGGGACAGTCGACGTATGCTTTCCCGGCTCACTATCGAGAAGACCAATTCACAGGCAACATGGACCAGGCTTTGAGCCCGAAGAATACTTTGTCCGAACGGTTCTTCGATTCACGTTCAAAAACATCGTCTGCATTCACTCCCGGCGGGGCCAACGTCCCAGGATGGGGCTCGAGCGACCGGAGCCGTAATACGATGTTCGTGCTGGCGGATACGCACGTCCTCAACCCAAGCCTGGTGAACATCGGGCGGATTGGCTACATGCGTTTCGATGGGCTCTCTTCTGTCGAGAACCCTTTGACCGCCGAGGCAGTTGGAATGGGCATTACAACTGGCGCGGCAGATGCCACAGCCAACATGCCGGATATAGAAGCCGGCCCGGTAACCATCGGGGACAGCGGCACGCCTTCACAGTGGCAGGTGACGAATTCATTCATCTACCAGGATACGGTCGCATGGACTCGCGGACGGAATAATGCCCGTTTCGGAGTTGAACTCAAGCGGCACCAAGTCGATGAGACTCAGCCAATCCTGATCGATGGGGCAGCGATCTTCTTCACTTTCGCCGACTTTCTGCTCGGCCAGAGCGCGGCCGAGAACGGCAGCCCTCAGGGGCTTAGCAACGTGTCGCTGAGCGTAGCTGGAGGAGGCATCTTCCGCCGGAACACTCGTTACGCGGATTACGCGGGCTTTGCGCAGGACGACGTGAAGCTGACCCACCGGCTGACGCTCAATGCGGGCTTCAGATATGAGATTTTTGCCGCGCCGACTGATACGACTGGGCGACTGGCGAACTTCGACGCGAGCACGGCCCTCCGAGGCCCGATTCCGGCCACAGGAACATTCAGTGGATTCACCGTGCCTTCGAATTTTCCGGGCACAGTGCCGGACGGAGTCACAAGGACCTCCTATCCCGGGTATTACAGGACATCGTACGGCGACATTTCACCGCGGCTTGGTTTTGCATGGCAGGCAATTGAAAAGCCAGTTGTGGTAGTGCGTGGTGGCTTCGGTCTCTACTACGACCAGCACTCGGGCAACATCGTAGAACAAACGCTTTCGCAATCGCCATTTGCGCTGTTGCAGATTCAGGGCGGATCGCCGAATGGACCGGCAACCTTGCAGAGCCCGTTCTTTCCTCTCGTGCCGCCGAGTTCGAGTTTTCCACTGTTCACCCCCCGCACGCCCAGCTCGACGCCAGTGATCGAGGGCACCGACCCAAATCTAAAGGACGGCCTGACGCAGGAGTACAACCTGAACTTGGAATACGCCATGGGGCGAGGCTATTTGCTGGATGTTGGCTATGTGGGAACGAGGTCCCTTCATCGGCCGGGTTTTCTGCAATTCGACCAGGCATCAATGGCCAGCCCTCAGAATCCCATTAACGGAGAGACCACGAACTCGATCGGCAATGTCCTTGCGAGGATCCCGATTCAGGGTATCAACCCTGGATCGATGTCCGCCGACTCGATCATGATCGGAAACTACAACTCGCTGCAGACAAGTCTCACCAAGCGGATGGGGCACGGTTTCCAGTTACAGGGAAGCTACGTCTGGTCAAAGAACCTGGACGAAGTAAATGGCGAGAATGGGAGCGAAGTTTTTGAGCTTGCATTGCCGACCAACAACCAACACAATCTGCGCGAGTCGTCGTACGGCCCTGCGAACGACGATCGGGACCAGCGGGTGGTGGCGAATTTTATCTGGTCCGCGCCCAGTTTCACATCGCTCCCCGCGATCGCGCGGCATGTGCTTGCCGACTGGGAGTTCTCGGGCATTGGCGTCCTGCAGTCTGGAGCCGCGTTCAGCGTCTTCGACAGCAATGCGGGCTCCATCTACGCTCTGATCGGAAATGTGACCAGAGCGCAGGCAACAGGGAAGAGTCCTTCAACGCACGGGTCTTTGTTCTCGCGGGTCACGAATAGCTACCTGGACCCCGCCGCATTTACGCGAGCGCCCGAAGCGCCGTTTGGGACAAGCTTGGCTGATCAGGATTTCGGTATCAGCGGTGTCGGCATGGTGCGGGGGCCCGGGCAGCACAACCTTGACATGGCCATGGAGCGGCTATTCCCCGTGACGGAGAACAATGGATTCCGGCTCCGCGTGGAGTTTTTCAACCTGACGAACACGCCACAGTTCGCCAATCCGAACAACACCCTTGGCTACACAGACCCAACTCTTCCAAACCCGTCTGCGAGCCCGTCGTTCGGCAAAATCACAGCGGAGTTGGGCGGCCCGCATCCACGCATTATTCAGTTCGCGGCGAAATACCAGTTTTGATCCGGAGCGGCGTGGACCCGATCCGCGCACCTTCAAGAGATCACGGAGACGACCGCAGATGATGACGATCGCAGAGATTGAGGCCGCGTGTGACTCATCGCAAGTTTTGAGCTTTCCCAGGCACGAGATCGAGGCCCCTGAACTCACGCTCAAGAAAACCCTTTACCCATTCGGGTTTCCCGCGGAGATATGGTCAAACTCGGCGGAGATTCTTGCCCAATGCGAGGAAAGGTGGGGGGCATTTAAGAAGAGGTTCGATACGAAGGCGATCCGGGTCGACGTACATGTGGTCGAGAGCGACTCGACGGAGTGCCCTCCAATGCCTGTTTACCGGATGATGAGGCCGATGGTAGCTTCCGTGGCCGATATGAACAACTACATCGTTTTCGATCTGGCAGAAAGCAGAACACATATTTCGATCTCTCGCGCGACCGAGAAACACCCATCGTATCTGCGGTATTTCTTTCTGGATGGGATGGTGACCTTCCATCTTGGGGTGCGGTATTCGAAGGGCGTTCACGCCGCTTGCGTAGCTCTGGACGGGCATGGGGTACTGCTTTGCGGCGATTCTGGCGCGGGCAAATCGACTCTGTCGTACGCGTGCGCGCGGGCGGGATGGACCTATGTGACTGACGATTTGTCGCATCTGGTAGGCGGCGAAACTCCACGGATGGTGGTGGGCAATTGCCATCAGGTGCGTTTCAGGCCGACAGCGGCGAAGCTGTTTCCCGAGTTGGAGGGGCTCGAGCTTACGCCGCGTGCGGCGGGCCAACCATCGATCGAGGTTCCGACATCTTCGATGCCGCAAGTGGCGCGTTCGCAGGAAGCCAGGGCGGACTTCATGGTTTTTCTGAACCGGCGCGGAGCGGGGCCGGCAGAACTTGTGCCGTATCGCATGGACGTGGCGCGAAACTTCATGCGCCAGGGGGAACTGCATCTATCGGAAGAGTCACTCGCTATGCACAATGCAGCCAGCGAGGAGTTATTGAAAGTGAAAATCATGGAACTCCGTTACTGCGATCTGGATTGGGCCGTCGAGCGCTTGAAAACGCTGGTGCGGGAGGGGCGGTAGTGGCGCAGTTGCTACAGTTCGGCGAGGCCGTAGCATGCGACGCTAAGAGCGCTTTCTCCTGGAGAGATCCGGTTTCATGGATGCGGGAGAAAAAGCTGAACCGAGATTACTGGGTGTTGTACACGGCTTTCTTCTTTTTCCATTGCGGCATCGCAGCTTACTACTTTCTCTTCAATTTGTACCTGCTGGATTGCCACTTCAATGATCGGGTGATTGGTCTGGTGGGCGGTGCTCTCTCGCTGGGCACCGCTGTTGGAGCATTTCCGGCGGGCTTGTTGGCGAAGAAGGTTGGGCTGATGCCTTTGTTGATTGGTTGCTTTGTCGCGACGCCGGTCATCGGTGCGCTGCGTGCAGTCATGATGTGGCACTCGGCACAGATCGGTCTGGCGTTTCTAGCCGGCTTAGCGTTATGCCTCTCCGGTGTCTGCTGTTTGCCGGCTGTGGCGCGGCTTTCAACTGAGGAAAACCGCGCAACGGCATTTGGTCTGTTCTATTCAACGAGCGTCGGCATGAGCGCGCTCAGCGGCATTGTGTGCGGCTATCTGCCCCTTTGGGTGCGCAACGCAGGATTTGTGATGGAGCCGGCTCAAATGAAGCGGCTGATGCTCCTGGCCGCCTGCGGAATCGCCACGACGGGGTTGTTTGCATTGATCCGCCTGCGGATACCGCCCCATAAAGGCGAGCACTCAGGACAGGACCGGATTCAAAAGGATACTGTTCGCCGACGCTGGAGACTCCATCCGTTCCTACTGCGATTTTTTCCGGCAATGATTCTGTGGACGGCGGTGCTGACTTCATTTGCTCCGTTTTCCAGTGTGTATCTTTCGCAGGGCCGGCATATTCCGCTGGCCCGAATTGGATTAATCTTTTTTGCGGCTCAGCTTATACAGAGTGGCCTGGGGCTGCTATCGCCCATCCTGTTTCGCAGGCTGGGGCTTCTCAATGGGATTGTCGCGACCCAGGTTGCGACAGCTGCGGCTTTGGGTTTTCTGGCACAAACAAAGGACGGTTGGCTGGTTGCACCGCTCTTCATCGCTCTCACAGCAATTCAATGGATGAATACTCCGGGGTTGGAGAACCTGCTGATGAGCTGGGTACCGGATGAGGATCGCAGCACGGCTTCATCGATGATGATGTTCTGCAACGCGGTGGTGGCGGCCGGAGCCACGAGCGGCGCAGGGATCCTGTTTGAGCGGTTTGGATATCCACGCGTGATGCTGGGTATTTCGGTGATGGCGGTGACTGCGGCGATTCTTTTCGGAGCTTTGATCTCGCCTGCGCGCACTCGCACCGAAGCAGAACCTTAGTCGGACGTAGAGATTGCGGCACTAAGGGTTCAGGAATTGCAGCAGTTGCTCTTCATCGCGTTGGCTCAGCGAAGCGCGAACGCGCATGTGGCGCACGATGGTTCCGGATATGCTGGGCGAGAACCCCTCGGGCTCGGCGTGGCAGCGAAAGCAGTTCTGCTTGAAGACGCGTTCGCCATCGGTTTGTGGTTGACTGGCCTGTTTGCGAGCGGTGGCCTTCCTGGCTGGCGCGGTCACCGGCGTACCGTTCTGTGCGCCAACCGCGAGTGCCGACACTGAAGCCAACAGAAGGACGCCAAAGAGGAATTGTCCCGATCTCATTGCTGCTTTTCCTTCCAGGTTGGGAAGAGGAAGCGATAGACGATCCCTGTTTCCCAGACATTGTGATTGCCAGTCGCCGAAAATTGCCGCGCATAACTGGTAAGAATTCTGGTATTGTGCGGCAAATTGTAATCGAGACCAAAGTCGGCTCGCTGGGTATTCACCAGTGGTAAGCCGTCGCTGGCGATTGTGTCGCGGCGGAAGGTTTGCTGGATACGGAACAAAGGCTCGAGACGGCCCGCCACGCTGTCAAAACCGCCGAACACTTTCATCCGATAATCTGCCTCGATCCAGTAGCCCTGCGCATGATCACCGCGAGCAAACTCGGAGCGCAGGCGGAAGCCAGTGTCCCTGGGCTCCCACCAGGCATGGGCGCCATAGAAGTTCTCATGCTTCCCTTGCAGAAGTCGATCATAGGAGAGCCCCAATTCCAGACGCTGCTCTGGCAAGTAGAGGTTGGCGCTGCCCCCGCTTCCACGATGAGCGCTGAACTGCTCATTGGCACTGCGGGCCGAATAGAAGTAGCTGTAGTCAATCGAATACTTGTTGCGTTGGATGGCGCTGCCGCGCAGCATGCCGCCCAGCCCGCTGCCGCTCGACAAAATGCCAAGAGGCAAGATCAGAGGAACATCCTGGAAATTGCCGATCCAGATTGGAGTAAGGCGATCATTGTAAGTGTTGAATGGAACGAGATAGTAGCCGGCTATTGCAGTTATGTGACGTGATGCAATGAAATCGCCCTGGAGGTAAGTGAGGCCAATGAAGTGAGCGTGCTCGTAGCCTCGCTCTTCGTCGCTGTTTGGCGAAATACTTTCGAGCACTGCAGCCCGCGACTCGACGAGGAGGCGCCGGCCGAGGGGAGCGGCAAGGAGCGGTTCGGTAATGGGCAGATAAGAAGTGCTGCCGGCATTGGTACTGGTGAAGAAGCCGATGCCTCCTGAGATCAGAGGTGTATCTTGTGCGGCGCCACGATACGAAATCCCGATAGCGACCAGCGCGAATAGAAAAACGCGGATTGAGTGTGCCGAGGCGCGGGGTTTGAAGTGATGAGTGACGCATAGCATTAAAACAATCTAGCGAATGACGCGGGGACATTTGTCGCTTGATTGTCAGGTGGTTGTCGACTGCTTGTCATTTCGCTAAAGGTCAATCGAATCGGGTTTCGTTCGGTGACCCAGACGGTCCCAAAGAATACGTTAGCGGTTTCGTCATCGCTTTTCAGCGAATGAGAAATCCAACAATGCAGTGACATTCGACTTACAGGCCCATGACAGCTTGTCGCGGAGACCTGTCTAGAGTCAGAACAGATTGTTGCTTGGCGTCGATGCCCCACTCAAAGCTCTCGTCTATGAGGATTGCAGTGAAGATGAAATCCATCTTGCCAGTTGTCTTTGTCTCAATGCTGTTTGCGAGCCAATTATTCGTCGCGGCCGCCTCTGCCGAGAGCACTCCGCGCCAGATTGAGGTGACTGCGAAAAGATTCGTATTCACACCTGGCGAAATCACATTGCATAAGGGCGAGCCGGTTGTGCTGGTGCTGAGGAGCCTCGATGTGGCTCATGGCCTTCGCTTCAAGGAACTGGGGGTGGATGTCAAAGTGGGCAAAGGCGGGACTGCCGAAGTTACTTTTACCCCTGACAAGATCGGTACGTTTGTCGGTCATTGCTCTGTGTTCTGCGGTTCTGGCCACGGCGAGATGACGCTGACTCTGCATGTTGTGGAGTGAGCGCATGTTGCGTGCCTTACCCTCGGCGGTCGGTGCGTCATTGATCGCCATCCTGCTCGTGGGCTGCAAAGCCAATCCGCCCGGCAAGGTTGAAACCGCGGTCATGTTCTGGGCCAAGCACAAAGTCATGGTGCATAACAAAGCGCAAAAGAACCCGCTCCCAGATAATGCTGCCGGGGTTGCAGAAGGCAAGGAAGCTTTCTCGCATTACTGCATAGCGTGTCACGGACTGGATGGGCAGAACACCGGCGTTCCGTTTGCAGATCGCATGTCGCCTCCGGTGCCGTCACTGGCTGGAGAGGACGTTCAATCCTATACAGACGGTCAATTGAAGCGGATCATCGACGACGGCATAGGGCCTTCCGGCATGCCGGGATCGAAGAACATCCTGAGCGAGGACGAGATATGGTCGATCGTGCTCTATCTGCGTCACTTGCCGCCGAGCGGCAGTTTGGGCGAGCCGGAGATGTACTCCCACTGACGTCGGAACGGATGACCGGGCCCTCGATGAAGGTATCGAGCCTTGAATCCGGAGGGCCCCCGCTGCGAATCCCGCCTGAGGTCAGGGCGCTGCTTCGCGCGCTTCAGCTGCGCATGCCAGACGCCACTTCGCTGGAGAAGCTCACGGAGAAAGAGTGGACTGGCCTGCTCGACTTCTGCGACATCGCCCAACTTACGTTACCGATGGCGCAACTCCCAATGAAGGGATTTCCGAACTGGGTTGTTGAGCGGCTCAAGACCAATCTCTCCGATAATGTTCTGCGCTTCGAGCACGTGAGAGCAACCTACCGAGAAGTCGCCGCCGCGCTCGGCAGTGCAGGTGTGGAGCACATCGTGATCAAAGGCTTTACGCAGTCGCCGGACTACGTCGCAGATCCGCGACTTCGGAGGCAGTCCGATATCGACATCTTCTGTCCTCCCGAAAGTATCGAAGCCGCCACCGACGCTCTGAAGGCCATCGGCTATAGACCGTCGGATGCAGGAGTAAGCTATGCCATGGCCGACCATGAAGCAACTCTGGTCCGGCCTGGCGATTGGCATTGGAGGAACAACCTATTCGACCCCGACATGCCGCTCGGGATAGAGCTGCACTTTTGCCTCTGGAACGAGCGCGTCTCGCACATCCGTGTTCCGGAAACTGCCCTCTTTTGGGAACGGCGCACGACGCGAGAGGTTAATGGGCTCATGTTTCCTTGCCTGTGTCCTGTCGACCACCTTGCCTACCTCACGCTTCACATCCTGCGCAATCTTCTGCTCGGAGATTGGATTGTTCATCACGTTCGCGAGCTTGCCTTCTTCCTTCATTCCCGCGCAGAGGACGAAAGCTTCTGGCAGACTTGGATCCAGACTCACTCTCCGTCTCTGCGATCCATCGAGGCAATCGTCTTTTACTATGCACGCGCCTGGTTCGATTGCCATCTCCATCCCGTGGCCGAACAGGAGATCGACACCCTTCCTTCAGCCTGCCGAAGCTGGCTTCAGCGGTTCGCGGGCTCCGCGCTCGAGTTAATGTTTGAGCGGAACAAAGACTTCTTGTGGTTACAGCTCAGCTTGCTCTCCACACGGAGGGAAAAACTGAAGGTACTCAGACGGACCTTGATCCCGACGCACATCTTGTCGATCAACTCTCCATATATTCGGATGCACAACAAGCGGCTCCTTCCGGCCGGCGAAGGTCCTCTCTGGCGGCAATACATCTCGTATTTGATTTCGCGCTCTTTCACCCATTGCCGCATCAACATGGCAGCACTCATCCGATGCCTGCGATGGCGACTTTCGCTTTCTCTCCCGCGTTAGGTGTGTAAACGCGCGGCCTTTGCGAGGATTGAGTGATCTTGTGGCGCGGAGTCCCATCCGGATGAACAAGGATCTCATTTAAAAGTAATGTGCGCTGCTAGAACCCTCATTTTCGCATATTAGGCAAACATGACATTCGTGCTGGAATTTCCATAAGCTGTTGATAGAAAGCTACTTAGCTGGCTAAACGTTTAACACTCAAAGATTTACCAAAGTGTATGGCGGAGAGACTGGGATTCTCCGATTTGTACACATAACTCATTTATTATCAACATTCCAGTTTCCATGGTAATACAATGTTAATACAATTGAGGCATGGCAGACCGAAAAGCGACATTGGTTATCAGGTACAAAACCGCCGAGGGATGGCCGAGGGCCTCAGTTGTGCGCGGGGCCAACGGGAGAATCCGACCCGGCTATGCGCTGATCGATAACACGGCGGTGAAGTTCGAAGAATTTAAGTATGAGGTCCGCTATTACGAGAAGCGGAAGCTGAAGTACAAGAGCGCGGGCACGAATCCCGTCCAGGCTGAAGGGCTGCGGCGCCGAATTGAAAGCCAGTCGACAGCCAAGGCAATTGCCGAGCGGGCCGGCATCAAAGTCGAGGTCGCGGAGGAACGAAGGACGCTTCGGCGCACAGCTCAGCAGTACATCGACGACGCCATTGCGCGCCGGGCGCTCGAAGCGGCAGAGCAGGCAAGGAATGTCACTGACGAGTTCATCGGGCTGGTGCGCAAGACCTACATCGATGAATTGACCCGTCAGGATGTTCTTCGTTTCCACGAGACGCTACGCAAACGTGGGTGTGCAGACCGTACCGTGGCGAACAAGCATGTGCGTCTGGCGTCTTGGCTGCGGTTTGCCGGGTTCGACAAAGCGCAGTTGCCGCCGAAACCGAAGTACGAGCTTGAGCTGCCCACTGTCTACACCTCGGATGAAGTCAGCAGTATTCTAGGCGCAGCTGACCCGTATATGCGCCTCGTGATTTTGTTGGCTCTCAAATGCGGACTTCGAGACCAGGAAATTGTGCATCTGGCCTGGACCTCGATCGATCTCGAAAGAAAAATGCTTCGGGTTCAGGGCAATCCCAAGTGGCATTTCAAGGTAAAGGATTACGAGCAGCGGGAATTACCGATTCCTGCCGATCTGCTGACTGCGCTAAGGGCGCGCAGGCGTGCAAAGCCCAACACGACACTTGTCGTCGGGACAGCGGGCGATCGTCCAAACAGGAAGCTGCTGAGATTGCTGAAAAGAATCGTCAAGAGAGAAAAGCTCGGGTGCGGCCATTGTGAAGGCTGTAAGCCCGGTCACACCGGCTGCTCCGGGTGGGAGCTTCACAAATTCAGGAGAACGTTTGCGACACGCACATTGCAGACTCCCGGCATCGACTTGCGAACAGTTCAGATGCTCATGGGCCATAAGGACCATCAATCGACCTCGCGTTATCTGAGACCGGCGGAAAGCGCGAGCCTGCAGGACCTGATGAGCAAGGTCAAGTGGTAGTTGTCATCGCATGAGCCGCGGCCTTCGAGCACCGACTCGATGGAACTGCACGGAGTCGAACCCCGTCAGTCTCCCGAGCTCTGTGTTCTCCGACACAAGCGGCTACATCCAACCCAATCTGAGAGTAGAATCGGCTGTCGGCAGCGCGACCGCCGTCCGGCGTGGGAGAACGATCATGCCCAACGTCCTCATCCCTACTCCGCGGGGCCAAATGCCTGCCTGGTTAGCTGTCCCCGCATCCACGATCCCCGTCCCTGGCGTCGTCGTTCTGCACGACGTCCTTGGCATGAGCCAAGACCATCGCAACCAGGCGAACTGGCTCGCCGAGGCCGGCTTCCTTGCAGTTTCTCCCGACCTTTACTACAAAGGCGGTCGGCTCGTCTGCATTCGTCAGGTCATCCGCGACATGATTGCCTGCGCGGGTCCTGCTTTCGACCGCTTCATCGCGGCCATGCAGATCCCGAGTCCGGCCGGGATGAGTCCGAGCGCCGCGAAGGCGGCGACAAGGACCATGAAGAAGCGGCGCGGCAAGGAAGCATGATCGACGATGCCGCGGATGGGATGGAACTCCGTGGCGGGGTGATTGGGATTCAACTCGCACAAGGTGTGGAGTACGCTCGATGCCAGCGAAGAGAGCGGCAGGTTGGTTCGGACGACAAGTTGAATGCCGTTGGGGCCTTCCTGGGTTATGGGGAAGTACATGCTCGCTTTGCAAAGACTTGCATATAATTGTGTCCGTTTCTGCTCGCAAGCTGACCTGTCCACAGGCTTAGCTCGGGCTCCAGCCTAACTTCAATAGGGCCGCTTCAGGCGGCCCGCGCCTTTGATCGAAAAGCTCGAGGGTTGATTCCGAATTCAGATCGGAACGCGCGGTTGAAATTCGAAACATCGCCAAAACCGCAATCGAGCGCAATATCGAGGATCTTCTCCGATTCCGCAGTCAGTCGCATCGCTGCCTGCCGTAAACGCATTCGCAATAGGTATTGGTGGGGAGTTACTCCGGCCAGGCTCTCGAAGGTCCGCAGGAAGTGGTAGGGACTCAGACGCGCCTCTGCCGCGAGGGTCTCGATGGAAAGCAGGCCGGCCGGGTCGCGCTCGATGGCACGAATCACACGCGTGACGCGCGCCACCGCGGCCGGTGTGTCATTCGCCGGTTGCGATGGCAAGCCATTCGCAAGCCGGATTGAATCAGACGCGAGGCGGACGCTTAGTTCTTCCCAGAGCGTTTCAGGCCGGCCCGCGGCCGTGGCGACGGCCTGCGCAAATGCGGGCGATAGCTCCCGAAGTGGTGGTATGCGGCAAATAGGAAAGGATGGTCTAGCACTCCCTTCGAGAGCATCGGCAACGAGGCTCTCAAAGTACTCCGGCGAGTACCAGAAGGCGATGCATCGGTCTCCCGTTCCATGTTCATGCCCGCATTCAAAATCCTGACCTGCATTGCCAAGCAAAAGCGAACCCGGCGTCATCAGCTCGCGACCCTGCGCGGACCGATATTGAAACGTGCCGGCCGTGACCATGGCGATGCAGACCTGAGGATGCTGCTCGTCAATGGGGCGATCCCTCGGCCCGGAGGTGCAAAGGATCTCGGCCACACTCCAGCCTTCGCCACGTGCCAGAACCCGGCGCGCAGTTTTGTCTTCCGCGTCGTCCGGGGCGCGCTCTGGGGTCGCAAGTTCGGGTTGTTCCGCAATTTTTGCCAAGAATCCGTCGCCCTCCCGGCGTTATACCGAGTGTAGACCCAGAGGGAGGGTTGGGAATGAAGACCATCGAACTCGATTCGGCGACAGAATTCGCCGCTGCATTGATATCTTCCGAACGTTCTCCGGCGATTCCGGAGTCGGCCGATGTTTATGGCTGGCTGATCGGCAGCTGGGAGTTGGATGTCATTGACTATGATACTGGGGGAAACACCCAGCGTAGCCGGGGAGAGGTCCACTTTGGCTGGGTGCTCGAGGGCCGGGCTGTCCAGGATGTGTGGATCATGCCGCGGCGCGACGATCGCAGCGCGAAAATGGACCTGCGTGGCAACCGATACGGAACCACTCTACGGGTGTGGGACTCTTCCATCGAAGCCTGGCGTATCACGTGGGTGAACCCGGTCACCGGAACCCGCGACGAGTTGGTCGGTCGTTGGGTGGGCAAGGACATCGTTCAAATTGGAACCGATGGGCAGGGAGTACCGATCCGCTGGAGCTTTACCGAAATCACGCGCGACTCGTTTCGCTGGATCGGGGAGACGCTCCAGCCGGATGGGAAGACATGGCGGCTCGAGTCAGAGTTTTACGGCAAGCGAACGGGCTAGAGACGTTGGCTGTCGCCAGAGAATCCGGTCTGCAGGACAAATCAGAGGCGTTCAGCATGCTGTGTCGTTTTTCACAATCTTCCATGCGAATTCTGTCTATTGGCGGAGTCGCTAACGGCGTAAAGGACGTCGCTCCACACCGAGGAGGCATCATGACCGGATCGATTATGGAACTAGAGCGCTCCGTCGGCATACGACGATCGTCAGTCACGTTCTGGTTCTCTTTTGTGGTGTTGCTTTGGTTCGCTCACGCTCTGGCCTATTTTCTTCATGAGTTCGCTCATTCGTTCACCGCATTTATCCTGGGCTTTAAGGCAAATCCTCTCGCATTGACGTACGGTCATCTGTCGCTAGCCAATGTGCTCACCCAGGCTGAAGTCGACGAGAATGTTGACTACGGCCCGATCTTCGCGGCCGGCAAGGGCATGCTGGCGGCGCTGATCGCTGCAGCGGGAGTACTGGCCAACGTTGTTCTTTACCTGGTGTCGAGAAAGCTTTATTCCATCTGCAAACGGCATGATTGGAAGCCTACCGGGCTGTTCGCCGTTCTGTTTTGCCTGATGAACGCGGGCAACTTTCTCGATTACGTACCGGTGCGGACGTTCACGACGCATGGAGACATGGTGACGCTCGAGAGGGGATTGCAGATCTCGCCCTGGTGGGTAGTTGTCGTCGCCGGCATCCCCTTCGCGTGGGCCATCTGGCATTTCTTCCGGACATTGCTTCCAGACGCTCGCATGTTCCTTTTCCCAGAGAGCCCGATCCGGCAGATCGCGCTGGTTGTGACGAGTTGCTTTATGATGTTCGGCTACTACGGCTCATCTGGTATGCACGGCTATGGTGAGATCAGCCGGCGATTTTCTTTGTTTTCGTTCCTTGTGATGCTCCCGGCAACCTTGGTCTTCAGCTGGCCGCGAAAGGAAAACAAAGGGCAGACTTGAGTCGCCGCTTGATTGTTCATGCGTGAGGCAATTGGGGTTACCTACCTGAAGTTGGCTGCGCGATGGAAGCGCTCAAAGATATGTGGAAGATCAGCCGCCGCGACCCCTTTGCCGCTATTGTGTACGAGAGGAATGCTTTTCCCTCTGCGGGGCCCGGCGCATCGGTATATTTGAGTGCGTCATCGACCAAAATCCAAGTCGGCTTTCGGTTCGAGGCGTAAATAATAGGCCCTCTCCCCGGGATTCGAGGAGAGGGCTGTTATGGCTTTGGCGGAGATTAGTCGTCAGAGTCAGCGCTGGCTGCAGGCGCCTTGCGGTTGAAGTCACTTGCGGGGCGAACCTTCCTTTCACCCGGGAAGGGGACTTTATACCCGGTCATTTCGTACCAGAGCATGTGCTGCACGGTCTCAGGATCTTCTGAGTCCGGCTTCTGGTATTTGCCGGCGAAGATCTGTGCCTTCTTCTTCATCCAGCCGACCATCAGCGCTTTTGCCGCTGGAGTCATGTTCGGATAGAAAACGGGGCTGACCGAAGCCATGGCACCCGGGATGGAGGTTTCAGTCGGAGTTTGAGTGACGCCATAGTTGAGCGGCACGCCATTGGGCACGTGCGCCCAGGGCAGGAAGTTATTGACCGGCGGATTCTCGACGAAGAGATCGCTCATCGGCGAGGCCACCAGGTCGTTCTGATTCATGGGCGAAATGCCGAGGATCTGCTCGATCGTGCGGGTCATGTTGACTTGCGTGTAGAAGGTGCTGTTCGCAACGACACCGGCTCCCGTGCCATCGCGGTGCACCTGCTGTTTGACGTACGGGCTGATGACATAGCCTGGGCTGCGGTGACCGTCAACGTGGTCGACGCCAGTCTGTGCGTCGTCTTCTTCGACGAAGATCACTGAGTCCTTCCAGATCGGGCTGTGGCTGATTGCGTCGACGAAGCGGCCGAGAGCCAGGTCGTTATCGGCCTGCATGGCTGCCGAGTTTGGCGGGCCACCGGTGTGGTCGGAACTTATCCACATGAACTCCAACTGTGGAACCTTGCCGGCTGCCACGTCGTGGTTGAAGTCCTGCTGCCAGACATCGAAACGGTATTGGTCCGGGATATTCAGGTCGAACTGTGGATAGTTCTGCACAGTGTCCTTGTAGAGGATGGGCAGCGGGGTGTAGGAAGCTATGGTTTTGTAGTTGTAAAGCTGGCTCTCCTTGCCGGACTCGTACGCCAACACGTCGTTGTAGAAGTCGATCCACAACGGCTCACAGCTGAGAGATTGGGTGTATGGCAAGGGCGTGACGCTGGTAACGACGCCGCCACCGGTGCTGCCGCCGCCGGCGCTGCTATAACTCGTGTAATTATTGTTCAGCTTGCACCCGGGCGGTGTGAAGGTGTTGTACTCGATGTATTCGCCGTAGTTCTTCACGCTGACGCCTGCCTTCTCAGCGGTATCCCACAAGTGCCCCTTTTCCTGGTAGGCAATGGCATCGCCGCCGTTCGAGGGATAATCGCGCAGCCAGTCAGGTGATTGGACGTCATCTGAGTAAGGCGCCATGGCCTGAACAATCCAGTTGTGACCGTCGGCCGACTGGCGGCTCGGGTCGTAGAAGTTGTCGAGGAGCGGGAAGCGCTGCACCAGCGCATGCGCGTTGGGCGAAACCTGCGGGTACGGGGTGTAGGTGGAGCTGTCGCCGAAAGTGGCCAGCGAGGGGTCGCCGTTGCCGCCGACCACATCGCCCAGCATTTGATCGTAGGTGCGGTTCTCACGGATGATCACGAAGACGTGCTTGATCTTCGAAGGATCGCCGATCCTCTCCGGAATCACACGCTCCCTGGCCCGTCGATCGCCACCGCCCGCACTCCAGATATTTTCCGCCAGATCCCAGTGGTTATTCTGGAAGACCTGGTGCGTCATCATTCCGAGCTCCGAACGGCCCGGAAGCGGAACGATGCTGACCATGCCAAGGTCCTGGTGGGTGTTGAGGGCGTTCACGCCAAATTGGGTCGAAGTTGACTCCGCGGTTGTCGGCGCGCCGGGCACGCTGATCCCATCGAAGAAGGAGTTGCCAGGTGTGGGATTGCCGGTGGTTCCCCAGCCTTTATCGTTGGCAACCAGCAGTTGCTTGTTGGCCGCGTCTAGAACAACCGAGGCCGGGGCATAGCCCACCGGGATCATGCCTGCGATGGGATTGCGCCCCCACCAGTCGTCGAGGTCGACCACTGCGATGGCATTGGCGTTGTAGAGCGCAACGTAGGCGACGTTCTTTTTTGAGTCGACTGCAATCGAGTTCGGGCCAGCGCCGTAGATCGACTTGTCATCTCCCGGAATGCCGATCGGCAGTCCGAGGTTGATCGTTCCCACCTCTTCGTTGCTGCCGGTGTCGATTACCGAGAGGGTGTCGTCATAAGTGTTGGCGACGAGCAGGTACTTACCCCACAAGGCCATGCCTGTGGGATGGTGGCCCACCTTGATATCGCCTGTGACTGTAAAGGCTCCGCTTGCAATGTTGACAATCGAAATGGTGCCCCTGGCCAGGCTGCCGGTCGGATATTCGGCGACAACCGGAGTGCCATTGGAATATTCCATGAAGTCGTCGTCGGTAGCAATGCGTCCTGCTTCGTTTGAGACGTAGGCCGTCTTTCCGTCGGGCGAGAGGATAACGCTATTCGGAACGTTGCCCACGCGGATCTCCGCGCCTTCGACCGGGGTCGATGCTGTCAGGTCGATCTTGGTCAGCGTGTCGTTGTTATCCAATACTACGTAAGCAGTCTTGGCGTCGGACGAGACCGCGATGCCCATCGGATAGGAGGTGGGCGCCTGATCGGAGAACAGCGAAGCGGAGTAGGCGCAGGGAATATTGAAACCGCCATTAGTTCCCGAAGGACTTATGCCCTTTTTCGGAGGTCCCTGCATCACCTTCGTGGGATCGGAATTGAAGCAAGTGACGGTGGTCATTTTGCCGGTGGAGTCGACGTCCGGCGGAACAGCTATGTTCGCGTAGTTGGAGAGCGTCCCGGTGGAGCTGACGCTAGCCACTGCGACGTAGGACAGACCGTAATCACCATCCTGGCTGAACAGAAGGTACTTGCCGTCAGGGGTATAGGTGATGCCGACGGAACTGCCACCCGAGCCCTTGGTCGGGGTGAAGGTCTGCAGCACAGCGCCGGTCTTGGTGTTGAACACCGTGACGGCCTGCGGAGCGCCCATCTGAAGCACGGCAGCGGTGTTATTGCCGGTGGGGTTCAGCGCGATGGCCTTGGCCCGGGTTTGTTTGCCGAGGTTGACGACGGTGCCTGCGGGCGTAATGATTGCGCCGTCAGCGACTACGAAAGTGCCGTCCGTCTGCGGCCCCGCGGTGTACGTCGGGAACCGATCGGACTGAGCGAGCGCCGGAACACAGAGCGCCGCGGCCAACAGGCCGACAAACAGACGGTTGAACTGAGAATAGTTTCTAGACATCTGACCTTCTCCTTTTTCGCTTGGGTTTCTGTCATGCGTGCTTTTGGAATTGGCTGCGCATCGTGGGAAAACTCCGGAAGTGGAATTTCACGGGCGGTTAACAAGTGGGGGTTGAATTATTTACCGGCTATGCCGTTGACTGCCGGCACAAGAGGGTGACGGGCCTGGGAATGGAAAAACATGGGGCAGGCTGATCGTTTCTTTCCTTGATTGCAGAACATGGCGCAGGAACATGGCGGCACCAACGGGTCAAGTGTAGGAGCGCAGAAAGGACGCCGGCATGACAGGCGGATTACAGTTTTGTCATCGCTTTACAGCCGTGTGAATGCGCAAGGTGACAATCGTTCCACGACCCAGTTCGCTCGCGATCTCCGCAGTGCCCGCGTGAAGAGTCATAATGCTCTGCACAATCGCGAGACCCAGTCCCGTGCCGCCGGAGGCCTTGGAACGGGATGGATCGACACGAAAGAAACGATCGAATACCCGGGGCAGCGCCTCGGAGGGAATTCCCGCGCCTGTATCGGAGACCTGGATGCGGATCGACTCACCGTCGGCTGCGGCTGCCAGAGTCACAGTGCCGCCGGGCGGGGTGTGGACGATTGCGTTAGCGACCAGGTTGCTGACCGCCCGCAGCATGAGAGAGCGATCCAATTCGGCGGTGATGGGTTCCGCGCGGGGGGCAGCAACGAGAGTAATCCCGCCATTCGACGCCATCGCATCGTAGTATTCCCGCACCGTGCCGAGCAATTCGCCCACATCGACTTTCCGCCGTTGCAGATGAGTGATCGGGCTCTCCGCGCGGGCGAGAAATAAGAGGTCCCCGATCAAGTCCGATAGACGCACTGCTTCTTCCAGCGAAGATTCCAGCACGTCGCGGTATTCATCGACGGTTCGCGCGCGCGCCAGAGCTACCTCTGCCTCACCCCGGATGTTGTTTACCGGTGTTCGCAGATCGTGCGCGATATCGGCAGAGAATCTCGAGATCCGCTCAAAGGATTCTTCGAGGCGGTCGAGCATCTCGTTGAAGGTTCCAGCCAGAGATGCCAGTTCAGAAGGATAGCCCTCGGCCTGGATTCGCTCGCGCAGATTTGTCGATGTGATTCTTCGCGCGGTAGCGGCAATCTCCTCGACAGGGCGAATGCCCTGGCGGGCAATTCGGTATCCAACCAGAGGAAAAAGAATTGCACTGGCCAACAAGATGGCCCAGAACCAGAGACGGTAACGCGCCAACAATGCCTCTTCCTGAGAGATGTCGATGGCAATCTGAATGGTGTCTGTGCCGTTCGGCGGCGTGCCCACCGGCGCCGCGGCGCTCGCAACCCGAAATGCCTGGCCCTGCCTGCCTACCATCGCAGTCGAGTGTTCCGGCCGGTTCTGGGTGCGGCGAACAAGTTCCGCAAGATCGAGCTGCCGGGCCATTCCTGGCGTGATGAGGATCAGCTGACCGTGCTGATCGAGAAGCCGAATATAAAACTGCTGGTAGCGCCGCGCCGCGGATTCGAGTTCAATCTCTTCGCGCAGTCCATCCTCATCGTCCGGCCGCTCTTGCAACATGGTGCGGACTACGTGCAGCTTGTCGGCGAGAAAAAGATCGGTACTTCTGTCCAGCTCGGCCCGCAGCACAATGTAGAGGCTCGCCGTGCCCAAGAACACGAGCAGCAAACCAGCCAGGGAGTAGGCAGCGGTCAAACGAAACGCCAGAGTGCTGCGGAGACGTCGCGTCGCCGGGGCGCTATTGTTCGGCTTCGAGGACATAGCCGGCGCCACGGACCGTGCGAATCAACTTGAGTTGAAAAGGATCGTCGACTTTGCTGCGCAGCCGGCGCATGTTCACGTCCACAACGTTGGTGTCGCTGTCGAAGTTCATGTCCCACACCGTTTCGGCGATCTGCGTACGCGAAAGCACTTCGCCGGCACGACGCGCCAATAGGGTGAGAAGCACAAATTCTTTTGACGTGAGATCGATCTTCTGTCCGGCACGAGTGGCACGATGCCGCAACAGATCAATCTCGAGATCGGCCATCCGGAGCGTGTCCTGCGCGCGCGGCGTCGACCGGCGCAGCAGCGAGCGGACGCGCGCGAGGAGTTCGGAAAAAGCGAACGGCTTTATCAGATAATCGTCCGCACCCAGTTCGAACCCGCGCACACGCTCGTGAACGGTATCACGGGCAGTGAGCATCAGGACGAGCGCTTTCCGGCCCGCCTCTCGCAGGCGGGCAAGCACGTGCCATCCGTCCTGCCCAGGGAGCATGACATCGAGGATGATCAGGTCAAAATCCACTTCAAGTGCCAAGTGCAAGCCCTCCAGGCCGTCTGCGGCAATGTCCACCACATATCCGGCCTCGCTCAAGCCTTTCTTGAGGAACTTGGCGGTTTTCACTTCGTCTTCAACAACCAGAACCTTCACGATGAGTCGCCCCTGAATGAGAACGTCAATATCGGGTCTGTCGTGCTCTCCGAAGATGAGCGGCGTAACTTCTTCGCCGCCATCCACATCAGAATTGAAGCCGCAGCGCGAACTGTACCTCGCGCGGCGTTCCCGATCCTACCGGAGTCATCGGCGACACGCTGGTGTTGACGGTGGTGATGATGCTGCCGAACCCCGTTGCGCAGCCTGTGGGATTTGAGGATGAAAGATTGCACGTAGCTTGTGGTTGGCCCAATTGCGGGTGATTGAAAACGTTATAGAACTCCGCGCGGAACTCGAGCGCCCACTTTTCCCGCAGTGGAATGTCTTTGCTGGCGCCAAGATCGATTTGCCATGTGCCCGGGCCACGAACAAGATTGCGCGGCGCGGTGCCGAATTCTCCGGCAGGAAGCGCAAAGGCCGCGGGATTGATCCACTGCGAGATGGTTCGGCCTCCAGGCGGTGTGAGCGAGAAGCCGGGAACCAAGTCGGGGCGCTCCGTTCCCGAGACGCCATCCGGCGCGGTATAGCTTGAGGGCAGGACCACATTTACCGGGAATCCCGTGCGAGCCAGAGCTGTCGTCGTCAGTTGCCAGTTGCCGGCAATGGCGCTCGCAATTCCCGGTTGGTTCAACAGCGGCTTGCCCGTACCAAAGGGGAGTTGATAGACCGCATTGCCGTTGAACACGTGGCGGGCGTCCCAGGCGCCGCTGGCGGTTTCACATGCTTGACACAGCGGATTCTGTGGCTGGAGCTCGTCGCCATCGCCGCTGCCGTTGGAGCCATTGTCGATTTCGTGGGACCACATGTAATTCGCCGTCACCAGCAGGCCGTGGGAGAAGGCACGCCGCATGGCTACGGAGAGACCGCTATACGTGCTCATGCCAACGGATCCGCGCCACGGGATGGCGGGAGCAAAGCCCGGATATTGCACGAGCCCGGTTGCCGGATCAATCAGATTGACTACGTTCTCCTCGAGCAAATGCACGCCGTGGCTTCCGAGGTAGGAGACGGTGCCCACGAAGTTCGCCGGCAGTTCCCGCTGCGCTGAAAGGCTCCACTGCTCAACATAACTGTCTTTGCGATCCCGCTGTTCGGCATTCGGTGACAGCGTCCCGGCGTTGAATCCGCAGTTGCCGGTTACGGGGTTAATCAGTGGACCTGGGCAGCCGGTAATTTCGATGCTTGGAGTAAGCGAGAGCGGCGAAGTTGAACTGCCCGTCGCAGAATAGGAGGGGACTTCATTCTTGGCGGGAAGATTCTGATCGTCCAATTGGCCATCCTCGTGATACATGCCGAATCCGCCTCGAATGACGGTCGGGCCTCCCGTTCGCGGCGTCCAGGCGAAGGCCACGCGAGGATCGAAGTCGCCGTAGTTCTGCTGGCCGAAGGCTGCGCCTACTCCGCAGAATCCCTGTGCTCCGCAGGTGGCAAAGTCGAATGGATTGGCTAATCCGCTGGCTTCATGGAAGAGATCGAAAATGGTGTAGCGCAGGCCCAGATTGATAACCAGGGTCGGTCGCCACTTGAATTCGTCCTGCGCGTAAATGAAGGAATCGTTTTTGCGCAGGTGGTTCACTGGCAATGCGCCGGTCAGGCTCGCTTTCTTCACCACGTTGTTTGAGAGATTCAACACCGATGAGAATGTAATCTTTCCGTGCTCTCCATATTCCTGGTTCAATTGAATGTGGCGGAACTCCGCCCCGGCTTTGAAAGTTTGCCGGCCGTGAGCCCAGGTGAGGTTGTCGTTTCCTGAAAAGGAGTTGCCCACGTAGATGCTTGTGTAGTTGTAGTTTTCCGTCACAAATCCCGGGCCCGGACCTCCTGAAACCGCAACCTGATAGGCGCTGCCCGCAGGGCTGTAGTTGTACTGGTTATTGGTGGAACGATTGAAGCCTACGTGGGCTTCGTTGACCAGGTCGGCATTGAAGACGTGCAGCACTTCGAGCACCCCGTTAACCGGCGTGGAAACTTTCTGCTGCAAGTCCGTTGCCGAAGCCGAGAGCGGTTGCGTATTCACCGACCGGTCGTAGTTGAAGCGCATAAAGCCGGTGGTTCTGTCGGAAAAATGCTGGTCGAGGCGCAGCATCTCCGAGCTCTCGTTGACCACCTGCGTGCAGTAGCAAGTGAGCAAGTCGTAGTCCATATAGTTCGGGTCACCGGGATCGTTTGCCGGCGTCCAAGGCGTCACGATCGTTTTGGGACCGGCTCCGGGGAACGCGTTGACGATCCCGAAGACCGGGGAGGAGCTTGGAACCGTTGCCTCGAGCGACTGGCTCGGCACGTCGCCGCTCACCGGATAACCCCAGTTCTGCCGGTAAGCTTCGGATGCGAGGAAGAAGAACGTTTTGCCGCGCACAATGGGTCCGCCGAGCGATCCCCCGAACTGGTTCAGATGAAGCGGTTGCTTAGGTTCTCTCTGTTGACCTTCGCCGTTCGACGCCCAGATCAGCGAAGAGGCCCAAGTTGGCAGAGGCGCGTCGAACAAATCGTTGCGCAGATATTCGAACAGGCGCCCGTGAAAGTTGTTCGTGCCCGAGGGCGAAGCGACATTCAACTGGGCGCCTCCCGTCGCGCCTTCCTCGGAGGTCGACATCAGCGAGTCGACGCGGAATTCCTGGATTGCATCCAGCGGGATGGAGAGCCGCACCCACTGGCGCTGCGTCTGATTCACAATATTGGTGGCATCTACGCCGTCGAAGGTGAAGTTGCTGTCGTCGAGGCCCCGACCGGCAAAACGAACCGTCCGCTGATTGCTGCCGCCGGTATCAATGGCGCCCGGAACGAAGGCCGTCAGCGCCGACCAGTTGCGACCATTCAGCGGCAATTCGTCCGCCTGCTCTTTCTCGATCAAGCCAGTCACCGCGCTGGTATTGTGGTCAAGCAGAGCCGAAGCGGACGAGACGTTGACCTGCTCCTGGCTTCCTGCGACCTTCAACGTCGCATTCAGGGTGCGCGTCCTGCCGATGACCTGCTCGACACTGATGAACTCGAGCTCCCTGAAACCCTGGTGCTCGAAAGTGACCGTGTAAATGCCCACCGGCAATTCGGGAATGCTGTAGTTGCCGCTGACGTCCGAGACAGTTCCGCGGCGAAGACCGCTCGCGTTTTCGACTGCGGTGACATGCGCCTGGATGATCGCCCGGCCAGAGGAATCAATCACTGTACCGCTCAATCCGCTACGGTCCACCTGCGCGAAAGAAATATTGGCGGCGAGAATGACCAGGCAATACACGAACATGGAACTAACATTCTGAAGCTGAGCGAGCCTTTCGATGAGTTGAAGATCCTTAAACGGCTTCCGTTTCATTCGACCTTCCAGATTCAAAGCCAGGTTTTGGGTGATATCTCATTCTCAGTGCGTGAGAAGTTCTCGTGGTGGCGATCTTACTGCCCTTGGCGCATTCATCCGCCCAGGAAGCGAGTCTTGGTGATCGCAGTTAGAATTCTAGAGTTGGCTACAGGGCGGGTTAAGAATGGGGCCCTTCAGAACACTCCGTGAGCGCACCGACAAGAGTAACAAGCGGTGCCGGTTCCTGCATCGTTTCGTGACATTTGAATTCCGGCACGATGGACTAGAGCGCTGTGCCGTCTCTTCTATGACAAATTTGTAATCCGACGTGATTGCCTCCGCTTCACACTGCGACGAATTTCCGGTCAAAAGTCGAGTGCAAATGCGTTAACAGATCACGAAGCAACAGGATTGCCTTGGGCGGACACACAATTCTTGTCGTACGGTGTTCGCCCGATGTGGTGACCTTGGCGAATTGAGAAGATTAACGACTGGGCAACCGGCTACTTGGAGTCGGCCCGTCGGCACGCCCCTTTTCTCCGAGTGTTCTCGAGGATCGGAACCTTCACCCATTGAACCGTCCGGAGTCTCTTGATTGCAAAATTGATTTGACAGATTTTGGGAAGCGGTTTTCAGAGACCACTTGAGACCGCCAGATCTCTCCTCACGAGGCTCTTGATCGAGTAGTTTGCGGCATACTCTGAAAGCCTCGATTGGGTGGTTGTGATCAGCTCGGAACGAGGTGACTACCCTGACGCTCGTGCTTTTAGAACGGTAGGGTTGTAGCATGACGAAGCGAAGGGAGGGGGCTGACTCGAGATTTCATCTTTACTTTGCAAGCGCAGAGCGTGGTGGTGGATACAAATACCTGTGCCGGATACATCCCAAACGTGAATCCACAGTCGGCAGGCTGAGAGCGCCAATCGGGCGGAGATGCACGATCTATGGATTGCCCTCAGAAGTCAATGTCCGCGACGCTCGTTCAAAGTCCTGCAAGGAGCAGGAAAAGTCGGACCGGCTGCAGGAGGGGATGAAGATCGGCACGCGGACGGGTGGATTCTCCTTCGAAAGTGCCGTTGCCGATCGCATCTGTTCGAGCGTTTGTGTCGAGTAATAGAGTCGCACGGAATATCCGGCGGCGGCCGACTGCCACAACTCAAACACTAGCGCTCCGCCAGGTGGTGTATCATCGCGTCGACCGTCAGCGATCCAGTGGAGATCCAGAAGTCCGGCGATGCTGGCAATGTTGGTGTCGTGCCCGATGAGGAATAGTGCGCGGTCGTCGACGCGGCCGATCACTCCGGCGTGCAGTTTGCGTGTGGCGGCTTGCGACAGCGACAACGAGACCTGCCGCAGAAGATTTGCGGCTTGGACGCGCGCAATGAGCTTTGGCCTTTGCGAAATCTCCGATGCGGCGGTGTGGAGATCCAGCAGCGAGCGCAGGTTCGCTCCATTCACACAGCCCCAACCGACGTTGGTAGCGCTCATACCTTCGGTATATTCGAGGAGTAGATTCTCTGTCAGCGTTGAAGCAATGCTCAAAGGACCGCGCAGTTCCCCGAGGTGATCATGGCTGACGGAATCGAGCTTGGCCGGAATGTCGAGAATCGATTGCCGATTTGCCGCCGGCGCCTGTTGTTTGTCCGCAGACGCAACATCGTTTCCGCAATGCCCGAGGATCCGGTCTAGCTCGACGAGTTGCGCGCGATAAGCATCGGTGGGATTGTTGGGATCGCCGCCGATACGCCCGGCAATCGCAGCAACGGCCAGCGCCGGATCAAGCGTTCCATGATGCGTTCCAAGTGGATGGAATAGCACATCGTGCGTTCCTTCCGACAACCCTTTGACCTCTGGAGCACATCCCGGGAACAGGCCTGCAGCGAGCGCCTTCCCGGTCTCCCGTGTACGCTGATCGGAGTCAGCGTAGATAGTCACATGCGCGGCATCCTCGCAACCCGTCGCAGAGAGCAAGCCTTCGCCGGATAGCAGCATTCGGTTGTAAGCCCCGAAGATTTGCATCAATTGATAGCCGTGCGGGGTGAGATAGCCAGGCGGCACACTCCACTGCGGCCAGGGTGCGGCGGAATACAGGTTGTACTGAGCGACGCTTCCCGTGGGTGACCGCACTCCGTGGCGGCTGAGATAGACCACGAACTTAAGTTCGGCATCTCGGTTTTTGGAAGGCTGCGTGCTGTTTTGCGCGAATAGCGGAGCCTTTGCCCCGAGAAGGCACACGAGGATCAGTGAGGCGAAACGGAAATTCGGCTTCAAGGCGCTCCTTCGATCACGAAATTGGTAGGCCAGCAATTAAAGATATCTAGTGGCCTGCTATTGGATTGTTATTCGTGATTCTTCGACCAGCTGAGCCCAAAGGAGTAGGTGGGCTTGTAGTACTCCCGCTGAACCATGTACTGCGGGCTTCCGTTATAAAAGCCGAATACCGCATTGTTCATGTTTTCGCCGATAGCCAGAACAGTGAAGCCTTTGCCAATATAGTAGCTGGCCTGCGCGTCCGCCTGAGTGTGCGCGTAAAAGTAGTTATCCCCGTTCGGCCCCGACACTCCATACGGTACGGCGCCCGGTCCCGTGCTTTGGTATTGATAGGCGTAAATGTTGGCGTCGTTGTGGGACACCCCCAGCGACACTTGAGCGCGCTTAGTCACGTAAGAGGGCCCAATATTCCACGAGATCGGCGCTTGGCCCACGAGCTGGGGCGAATCTGTGCGGCCCGTCAAGTTGTAATTCCTTGAACCCGTATAGGTAAAGTTGCCATTGAACCGAGCATATCCAAGCACTCCAGGCAAATAGGTCAAATGCTGTTGGAATGCGATTTCGAAGCCCTGAACATACGCGTGGTCTCCATTAACCTCCTGGAACACCAAATCTCCAGCATAGCTTTGTGATAGAGAGGATCCGGTGGCCGGAATGATTGACTGTTGGCCGTAGATAGGCTTCGTGATTTGTTTATAGAAATAACCTGCCTCTATCATGCCGACTGAAGGGAGATAGCGTTCATAGAGAACGTCATAGTCGTTGGCGTGCTCGGCTACGATCGCCGGGTTTCCAATGTTAATCGTGTAAGGCGTGGTCGACTGGTCTTCGGTAATGTAAGGCACGAGTTGGTAAGGGTCGGGTCGTGAGATGCCTCGTCCATAGACCGCGCGAAGGTCAGAACTGTTATCGATCCTGTATCGAAGCTGCACGCTCGGCAATGGATTAATGTACGAACCGGTGCCGTACTGTGGGGTCGTTGAGACATAATTGCCATCCGCATCGTTCAGAACGAGATAACCTGTGTTCGAAGTATTGGTAGCCTCGAAGCGTAGTCCGGTTTGCAAATGGACTCGGCTACCGAGTTCTACGGTGTTCATGATGTAACCGGCGGAAACCCTTTCCTGAAGGTTGTAATTGGCAGCGTCGGATTGGAGGTGAGTTGTGCCCTCGTCAAGGGAATATGCAGACGGGTTCGCTGCAAGGTCGTCCGTCAATAAGCTGAACTCGGTGACGGGTCCAAGACGATAGCTTCCGCCGTAGAAGTGAGGGTTCGTGAAGGTGCCTAGGTAAGGAGTCATGCCTGGTCCATTATTCGAGTCATACTCCGGCGAATAGGCATCCTGGCCCTTATGTTCATTGCGGATCTGGCCGCCAAATTCAAGCGTAGAAAAGTGAGAGCCTAAGTGATAGTTTATGCCCACCGCGGCGCCAGCCTGGAGATTGAGCTGTGTCGCCTGTCCGGAAGTCAAATCGATCGTTTCAAGGCTATATTTGGTCGGATCGAAGATGGGGTTCCCCGCAACGTCGCAGCTAAACTGCGGTCTGTACACACTCGGGCCTGGTTCATAGGTGCAATCCTTTCCTGCCGAGCCCCCGAAAGCCGCTCCAGGGTTGCCCGCCGCACCCCCGAAGCGCGAATGGGCCGCAGCAATTTCATACCTGAGATAGGAGCGCCTGAAGACATGGTTGCCTCCCATCGCCAAGTCCGCGATCTGCAAGTTTGGCCTGCGAACGCTGGTATGATATGCATCCTTCTTTCCTGCCTTTAACTGATAAGCATATTTCTGTCCGTAGTCTCGGAAGTTCGAGAACAGACTATGAACATATAAGTCGGAATTGTCATTCAGTTTATAGTCGAGGCTGCCTGCAAAGCCATAACGAGTACGATCGTACAAATACTCTTGAACATAGAGCTTGTCGAAGGTCGTGTTGTTGTTGGAGTCGAGATCGGGGACAGGTTCCACGTCATCAATGCCGCGGCCGTTGTAATCGTAACTGTAGCCAAGCATCAGACCCCAGCGTTTGCCAGGACCAAACCGCAGTCCGGCAGATGAATTAATGAGGAACATTGTGCGGACGTTGGCGATGGGCGTATAGCCGCCCATGCCTTCGAACAACAGCGTCGGCTGGTCAGAAGTCGCTTGCTTGAGTTGCATGTCCACAGAACCACCGATTGCATCGCCGTCCTGGTTTGCGGAAAGAGTTTTGTTGATCGTGATCGCACCGACCAGGTCTGCAGGAATCGTGTCCAAATCGACCTGCCGCACCTCAGGATCGGGGCCTGGGACAATCACGCCATCGATGGTCGTGTTGCTCAACCGTGGCTCCGTCCCCCGAATCTGGACATATTGACCTTCGCCTTCGTTGCGTTGCAGGGTGACGCCCGGCATACGGCCTACTGCATCGGCTATATTCGCGTTGGGCAGGCTCATAATTTGCGCAGCGGTCTCCACATTCACAATGTTGGGCGACGTGCGCTGTTCGTTGACAGAGGCGACATCGCCCCCCAGGTTTGCGGTCACAACAACTTCTTGACTGGCGGAGCTAACTTTCATCGTTGCATTCACAAGCGTGTTTGCGCCGGAGGCCACAACAATGGTTGAGACCGAGTTCGTGAATCCCACATCCGAGACAGTGATCGCGTACGTTCCCGGCGTTACGTTTTGAATCAGGAAATCTCCCTGCGAATTGGTCGCGGCCGTGATGGCCCCTGGTTGCAGCATGATTTGTGCGCCGGGCAACACGGCTCCGCTTATGTCGCTCACAGTGCCGCTCACACTGCCATTTCCCGTGGAAGCGCCTTTATCAACTCCCGTTGCGCTGACGGGAAGCAGTACCGCATGAACGCCATGCAGGAGCGTTCCGGTGCTGTTTGAAGTCGGATGCGTGGCGCTTCTACCAGACTGCGCGAAGACGGGTAATGCCACAAGCGACAAACTCGCCAACAACAAATGGAAGGTGCCCATCCACCGATTTCTTTTGATCTCAGACATAAGGCCTCTATCCTCGACTGGTATGCTCGCGCCGAACCGCGCGAGTACCGGCGAGTATGTCAACCCAGCCTTAACCCAATCTAAGGAAACCGTGAGTAGATTCGGGATTCATTGAGAATTCATCAGCTGACGCTACGATCAAGCCTGGGAATCCTTCCATGCACGTCTTGGTTGTCGAGGACAAACGCAGCCTTGCCGGCCATATGGGCCGCGCGCTCCAGAACGAGGGCTATCGTGTGTCGTTTGCCTACGACGGCGAAGAGGCGCTCCGTCTGGGCCAATCCGACGAATACGACGTGATGCTTCTCGATGTGATGCTGCCGCGGATGGATGGACTCACAGTCATCAAGAAAATGCGTGAAGATCGGCTTCGCACACAGGCCATTATCGTTTCCGCGCGCGACTCGATGCGCGATATCGTTTATGGTCTCGATGCCGGAGCCGACGATTATCTCACCAAGCCGTTCGTCCTCGACGTTCTCCTGGCCAAAGTGCGCGCCGCCGCACGCAGAGTGCCCGTCCGGAAGCCGCAGGCCCTTCAATTTGAGGATTTGATCCTCCGCCCGGATCATTTTGAGTTGCAACGCGGCTCGCGCGTGGCCTCTCTCACGCGCACCGAATGCGCCCTGCTGGAAACCCTGATGCGCCGAGCGCGAACCGTTGTTCCTCATGCCGCCTTGATCGAAGAGGGCTGGAGCAGCGACGCTGACGTGAGCTTTGACAGCCTCTACGTCTTCATCCGCGCGTTGCGCTCGAAGATCACGCAAAACGGAGAGCCCGAATTGCTGCATACCGTTCGCGGCGTGGGCTATTCGTTGCGGTGCGCCACGTGCTGAGGCGCCGAGCGTCGATTTCACTTCGCCTCACTCTATGGTTTGGTGGCATCTTTTTCCTGGGGTGGATGCTCTTCGGCGCCGCCATGTGGCTCAACCTGAAAGACACTCTGACGGGGGAGCGCTATCAGACTCTCGCCCGCCGCATTGACCGATTGCAGGAGTTACTGCGCAAGACTCAGGGAGAAGACCAGGCGGAGCGCGAAGAAGATTTCAAGGATTTCGCGAACGCAACGGGGAACGGTCTTGCAGAGGTTCTGCGGAAGGATGGCAGCCTGGTATTTCCATCTCCTTCGCCTGCCGCTCGTAGTTTTCCCTGGCCATCGATTCGCGGCGGAGACGCGGAGCGTTTCGCACAAGCAACTGAGGCGGGGCAGCCATACTGGGTGCTTACGCGCAGGTACTTGCTCAATGGTCAGACTGTCTATCTGCTGACAGCGGCGCCGGAGTCCGGCAACTTGCTCGTGCTGTCGCGCTTCCTTGGCGGCCTGCTGGCTTCGGTGCCGATCTTGTTGCTGATCTCCTCGGCCGGTGGCTACCTGTTGAGTCGCACGGCGCTCAAACCAGTCGATCGGATTACTGCGGCGGTGACGTCGATAAGCATCCGAAATCTGTCCGGACGTCTTCCCGTGGCCAAGACGGGTGACGAGTTGCAAAGGCTCGCCGAAACCTGCAATGCCATGCTCAGCCGGCTGGAGTCAGCTGTAAAGCGGATCGAACAATTCACAGCAGACGCATCGCATGAGTTGCGCGGCCCACTTTCGTTTACCCGCACGGTGGCGGAAGTGGCCATGCGCAATCCGCGCGCCGATGAAGAAAGCCGTCAGGCCTTCGCCGATATTGTCGAGGAAGCGGCGAAAGCCTCGGTGCTGCTGGACGACATGCTCACCCTCGCGCGCGCCGACGCCGGTACCGGTCACACCTCTCTGGAGCCCGTGAATCTCGCCGCCGTGGTTGAGGAGACATGCGAGATGGCAAGGCCTTTGGCTCTTGAGAGGCAGCTGGTTCTGTCTGTATCGACGAGTCCGGCACGAACAGTCAATGTTTTAGGAGATTTTCAGAGCCTGCGCCGGCTGCTCTGGATTCTCCTGGATAACGCGCTGAAATATACCGCAACGCCCGGCCGAATCGACGTGACTTTAAGCGCAGTTGCGGATAAGGCCACGCTCCTCGTGCGGGATACCGGCATTGGAATTGCGCAGGCTGACCTTCCGCATGTCTTCGAGCGTTTCTACCGCGCCGATCCATCGCGCAGCCAGGTCGAGGGTAGCGGATTAGGCTTGGCCATCGCCAAATGGATCGCAGAAATGCATCACGCCGATTTGAGCATCGACAGCGAGCTGCGAAAGGGCACGGTCTTCCAATTGGTTCTTCCGTTGTGCGCAAACTCCGGGCTGAATGCATAAGTCCGCGAACTGTTCTCGCCGGTTGACGCCAACAGAGCATTTCATTCATCGAGCAATTCGGATATGTCGGTGCGTCGACATCCGGATGTAAAACCGGCTTCTCGGTCAGATGGGCCAGACACCTGAATGCCGGCTCGCGCGCCCAACTTTGTGTTGGATAGTGGACGTTATCGCTCGCAGGCTGGCTCACGTTCCTCCTCAGGTGTGTCGTAGACTCTGCCATTCCGAGCGTGCCCAAATGTGCCGGATCAGTACCTTAGGCAATCAGATTAAAGCGCTCCGTGAGGGCCAACTCTGAAGGCAAATGCTTGATTCTGTTTTGATGGTTCCCGGCGGTCAGAGATCCGGAATGCTGATCCGGTATCAGCGAACGCGGCTGCCTGAAAGCGAGTCTCCACGATCTTATGTAAAGCACGTCAATGACGCAGGGACTGCATGTTCTCTGTGGTGGTATTTAAGTTTTTGGTCATGTGATCCCTGGCACGGAGCGATTCGGTGTGAGGAGTTGAGGATGAAGGTCGCTGGATCGGCGAGATTCCATGGCAAAGCATCCTCGCACTCTGGGCCGAGCGTATCTGGTAGGCAAGCTTCGGGAGCGAGGTTTGCCGCGCCGCCAGGCGGTGGTGGTGGTGAACGCGATCCTGGAACACTTGATCAAGGCATTGCGCCGCGGCGAAGAGGTGCCATTTCCCTTCGGAAAACTGAAATGCGTTCGCCGTCATTTCAGTGAGTACTGGGACATTGTCGATGACTGGCCTGCGAATCGTGAGGGCTACACGATCAAGTGGCAGCTGGACATGGCAGGAGCCCGGTTTTTGTCCTCGAAGGCATCGGCCAGCGAGCAGCAGCAGGGTGGGCGCGGCGGCCGAATCGGGGTCAGCTAGTGCAACAAGAATGGTGCAAACAGGCTCAGGGTTCGTGGTAAGTAAATCGCGATGTCACGGAGAATTGCCGCGATTCTTGTATACTAGGTCGCGCCCGAGCGGTCCAAAAGTGCCACTTTCTTGGTAAATAACTCACAGGTCTACCTCGGAACCCTATAGGGTTCCGCAGCCGAGTGGCATAAATCGTGCCAGAGGTCAGAGGACGTTTTCCCTAGCCGACCAGTCGAAAGTAACTATGTTTTTGTTACCCCCTTTTGAGCGCCAGATCAGCCCTTCACGGGGCTGACGGGCGCGGCGCCTGAGAACAGTTTCAGCTGAAGCCGATCGAGCCCCTTTTCAAGATCTAAACCTGCTAACTGAGTTCCCCAAAGACCCGAAAAGATCCACCCAGTCATCACCATCTATATAGATGTCCCCCTCTCCACACACTCGGCACCCGGCAAGAGAACTGCACAGAGCAAGAAAACCCTGAGAGCCGGAGCAGGGCCGCATACTTTACACCTTCTGATCGTGGTCCCCAAAGCCCCAGTCCGCACCCGACTGAGGTCCGGAGCTGGCTCCGCCCGCGCGCGCGAAATTTTATATGCGCCGGCCCGGGAGGGACCTGGTTCCATCGGTCAGGTACTCCCTCCAGCAGTACTTGCCGATCACGAACCCCGCAGGAGTCGCCAGGCTGCGATTCCCAGGGAGCAGCCGCTGGTTGCACGGCAGCTGCTGGTCCTGGCGGTTCACGTAGCCAGGCATCGAGACCATCAGTCCTGCAGTCGACGCCGGGATCGTGGTGCTGTCGCCTGGCGTGATCGCGAAGAACGGACCCGAGGTGATACTCCAGTTCGTGAACTCCTGTGCGCTGCCGGCAGGCACTGTGACCTTTAAGCCGACAGCAATCGCCGTTCCCATGGCGATCGAAGTCTGACTCAGGATCAGGGGCATGCCCCAGGGTGGTCTGTGCATGCCTTACCTATCTTAGATATGTGTGTTATCCTCGACTTCATGAAGCGCGCCGCGATTTACGTCCGAACCAGCACTGTCGATCAGAACCTGCAGACCCAGGTGCTTGATCTCGAACAGATGGCCAGCCAGCGCGGTCTCGAGATCGTGCAGCGCTACTCCGACCAGGTCAGCGGCACAAGGGTGCGCCGTCCCGGGCTCGACCATATGATGGCCGATGCACGCCGCGGCCGCTTCGATGTAGTCCTGGTCTGGGCTTCGGACAGGGTTGCAAGGAGTGTGCGGCACTTCTTGGAGCTTCTCGACGAGCTGCGCCGTTTAAACATCGAGTTCATCAGCTTCCGCGAGCAGATCGACACCGGCGGGCCGTTGGGCCGCGCCGTCACGGTCATCATCGGCGCCGTTGCCGAACTTGAGCGCGGCTTGATCGTCGAAAGAGTTCGCGCCGGCATGCGGAGAGCTAAGCTCGAGGGCCGCGCCATCGGCCGCCCCGCCCTCATGCTTGACCGCGATGCGATCCTCCGAGATCGGCAGCGCGGCCAGAGTCTGGGCCAACTCGCAAAGGCTCACCGCGTATCGAGAACCACCGTCCGCCGCATCCTCTGCGAGAAAAAGCTGATCTCAAGCTCTGTACCAAAAAGCTTCGAGAAACCAGCCGCTTAAATCCCACAAAATCAATAGCCGAATCTCATCGATCCGGCCATGCCGAAACCTATACCTTTAAAGACAGGAGCACAGTTCTGGAATGACCGACAACTACCGCATGTGAAGCGAAGACAAGCCGACATTTCAGTATTAATTCTTCCACTAGACGAGTGAATTGGCGGCTTACCATTCGTTTACCAAGGGTTCGACCCGCGCGGCTGATAGTGAACCCAGTCGAAATCAACCGCTCCCGGCTCCGTGGATTGTGTTGTGTATGCGAAAAGAGCGGGACGCGAACCTTTCCACCAGCTGAAGTGGATTGAGGTCGGCGAGCCCAACTGCTGAAAAGTTGCGCCCTCGTCAAGGCTGTAAGCATACACGGCCTGGTCGCCGTCCACTCTCACGCGAAGCTGAATCAGCGGCTGCGCGAGCATCGGTCCTTCAATGCGATCGTGCTGACGAAAGAAATTCAGGCGCCGTTCGCTACCAGACTGCACAATCTCAAGACCGCTTGCCGCGAATTCAAACATCGCCAGGCCGGCGTGATCGCCAGATTTCATTTCCGCGAGATCGATGCGAGCCGTGAACTCGAAGGCGTTGTCCTGCATGGACTGCGTGAGCGTGTTGCGTGCGGAGAGCAGGCTGTCAGCCGGCATGGGAATGAGGCGCAGGTATCCTGTTCGTGCCGTCAGCGACCAATGATCGTCGTCAGGATTGTGGTTCCATTCCCACTGCGGGCCGAGCGTTGCGGAGTTGAAGTCGTCCGAAGTCTGCGGGCGAAGTTGCGAAGGGACGCGTGGATTGCCAGGAATGGGGCCGGAAGGAGCGGGCTGCCCTGCCGATGCACCATCGGGATCAGCGCCGATGACCGGCCAGTCATCGTGCCAGCGGACCGGCTCAAGATGCACAATGCGTCCGTGCGCGCCGTCGGCTTGAAAGTGCACAAACCACCCCTCGCCGTTCGGCGTCTCAACATATCCGCCTTGATGCGGGCCGTTAATGGCGGTTGAACCCTGGGCCAGGACGACGCGATGCTGGTACGGACCGTAAATGTGCTTCGAGCGCAACACCACCTGAGAGCCGCCACCCACGCCGCCAATGGGCGCAAAAATGTAATAGTATCCGTCGCGCTTGTAAAGCTTGGGGCCTTCCAGGACAGGCAACTGCTCGGGATCCTGAACGATAATCTTCCCATCATCGAGCACGTGCTTGCCATCGGGCGACATGCGATGCAGGATTAGCGGGCCGGCGCCTGTCTTCGAGTGAATCAGGTACGCTTTTCCGTCATCGTCCCAGAAGGGGCACGGGTCTTCGAGCCCCGGTCCGGCGATCACTACTTCCGGTTTGGTCCAGGGACCGTCGATTTTCTCAGCGGTGCTTACGTAAATGCCTTCGCTCGGCGTGGGGAAATATACATAAAAGCGGCCGTGGTGCTTTCGGATGGCTGGTGCCCACACTCCTTTGCCATAGCGATTGCCGCCGATCATGCTGTAACGCGGATCCATCTCCAGGCGTTCGACCACGTGACCGATGATGGTCCAATGCACGAGGTCGGTTGATTGGAGAATCGGAATTCCAGGCACGAAGTGAAAGGTGGAGGCGATCAGATAGTAATTGAGTCCGTCGCGGATGACGTCGGGATCGGAGTAGTCTGCGAACAGGATGGGATTACGGTAAACGGCATGCGCGGTGGGGCGAGGCGCTTCTGCCCGTGCCGCTGCGAACGCTGCCGCCAGGCAAAGGCCGGGCAGGAGGGTTCGCAACGCGCTGTGTGGATGACGTTTTGCGGTCATTGGGTGCCTTCAGGCTTGAAGAAAAGGTTTGCTTTTAGAGAAAGAAACTGCCTCCGGCTGCCGTCCCACGCGACACTCGAGCATCCTGGAATGACAAATGAATTGGGGAGTGCGGCGGTCGGCCTCACTCCCCGTCTAGTTAAAAGATCAGCTTCAGCCCCAACTGGGCGATACGCGGATCATTCTGCGGCGCCGTGCCGGCCCACAGTTGCGGACTGGTACTCGTAATCTTCCCGAGCGATGACCCGACGGTTGTGCCGGGATCGCCGAGGTTAGTGTGGTTCATCAGGTTGAAGTAGTCGGCCTCAAAGCGGAAATATGTTCGCTCTGTGATCGGGAACTTTCGCACGAGGGTTGCATCCCAATCTACGTAATGAGGACCGACAAACGAACCCTTGACGACGTTTCCGAAGGTTCCCGCGGCAGGGTTTGAAAACGCAGTCTGGTTCAGCCAGCTGACGCAATTGATAGCACCAACAGCGCAGGCGCTGTTGCCATATGCTCCGCTTCCCGAATAAACCGCACGGTCGCGGTTCTGTTGAGAACCATCGGCATTGCTGTTGCCTGAGAAGATGGTGAGAGGATCGCCGCTGCGGTATTGTACGATTCCGCTTGTCTCCCAACCGTTCACAATGTAACGCGCAACGCTGGGGGCATCATTGAGGAATCTGGGAACGGTGTAGACATAGGACGCAGCCAGGATGTTACGGTGGTCGAAATCCGCGGGACCGTGGTCGAGAGCTTTGAAATTCGGATAGTAGATCGGGTAGACGAATGAGTTGTTATTGCCGATCGACGTAGCCGCCTGGTTCCACGGCATATTGTTGAGCGCTTTCGACCACGTGTAATTGAATAGCACGGTCAGGCCGTACCGGACGCGCTGCTCAGCCGAGATTTGCAGTGAATTGAAGCTGGTGTTACCGCCGGTATTGGCCGCGGTGATGGTGCCAGGGTAGCAGCTGTTCGTGGCGGTGCAGGTCGGGGTCTGATTGAATTTACGCAGGCCGCCGCCAATGGGGGAAGGATTCAGTTCCAAATCCTGCCATTCGTGGCTGCCGTGGGTGGCAACGTAGGCGGTGCGCAGGGAAAGGCTGCCGGTCAATTGCTGTTCCACTGCGAGGTCCCACGCGTAATCGAGCGGGTCCTGGAAACCCTTGTAAGGGTCGTAGGTCAGCCACGCCTGGGAAGCGGAAATCGGCGCCGAAGGAGGTGGCGGCTGCGGCGCGGGGAACGGATTGGAGGTCCCGTAAGAGCCATAAGGGTTGGCGAAACTCATCGGCTGCGTAGCACTGGATTGCAAAGCGACTGATGTGATGAATGGAGCCAGGTTGGAATAAATATTGAACAGCGTGCTGTTGATGCGGCTGTCGAAAAACATTCCTGCGCCGCCGCGGATGCTTGTCTTGCCCGTGCCAAAAACATCCCAGGCGAAACCCAACCTAGGCATGAAGTGGTTGTAGGACGATGCCACGCCGTTGGAGTTGAATCCCGGATCACCAGCGAATTGCATTCCCGCAGGTGCATTCGGATATTTTGTCGAATGGGTGTTCGACGCCTGCAGATTGGGGAAGAAGCTTCCCATGCGCCCCTGCAGTTCGTGCCAGGGAAGGAATGGCTCCCAGCGCACTCCATAATCGAGTGTCAGATTGCGAGTGGCCTTCCAGCTGTCCTGCACATAGGCGCCAATGAACTTGCCGCGCGGATTGAAGAACTGCCCTGACGCCTGGTTGAACTGATACAGGAAACCGAAGAGGAAGCTCGCCATGGGGTCACCCGTGACGTTGCCGTTGAAGTTGAACTGGCCAGGCTGTTCGAAGAGATTGTTGATGTCGATTTTCGATACTTCTCCATGGAAACCGGCATCGATGTTGTGCCGGCCCATAAGGAAGTGAATGTCGTCGGTCAGTGTGTAATTTCCGCGGCGGAAGAACGCCTGCGGGTTGTCGCCGATGTTGAAGTAATTGCCCGCAGGTTGAACCTGAATCTGGTTGATCTGCTTGAAAGCGGGCTGCCAAAGTACGTTGGAGCTGATGCCGAAGTTATAGACGTTCACGCTGCTGGCGATTGGTCCGCGCGAATCGTTATCGAGCTGGTAGCTCAGGATGAAGTTGTTGACGACGTGGACGCTGAACGTGTGCGTTTCAGAGATCAGCGAGTTGTAATAATGATTCGCTGCACCGTCCGCATAGGTGAGCAGGTTCGACGTGTTGAGCACGCCGTTCAGAACATACGCGTCGGAAAAATAGCGCTCGGTCAGCTTGTCCTTGGATGACAATTCTTCGTCGGCGCGCGCAGTAATCTCGGCCGACGTGAAGACGTTGGGCTTGATGACAAGCTCAGCCCCGGATGCTGTCAAGGCAGGCAGGTAGGTGAGCATGGACCCTGTGATCGGGCTGAGGGCAGTCGAGCTCCATACGTTTGATGTGCCAGCGCCGCAGGTGATTGTTGGGGCGAGGATAGCCGAGGGCATCAGAGGGTCAGCCACGCAATCGGTAAATACCAGGTTGTTGGTTCCCGGAGATCCGCCCGAGGCGTTTGCGCCAGCCTGCAGGATGGTGGGCAAAGTCGTGTTTGTAGAAGCCGAGGCGCCGTGATTGATCGTTCTCTCGTATCCGAAGAAGCCGAAAGCTTTATGGCTCTCGAAGACGTGCGGAATCTCCAGCGGGCCGCCTATGGTGCCGCCGAACTGGTTCCGCTTGAGCGGGTTCACAACATTCTTATGCGTCGCTGCGCTGTAAGTGAGAGGCGCGGCCGCATTCAAGTCTGCGTTGCGCACGAACTCAAATAGGTCACCATGCCACTTGTCGGTGCCGCTCTTAGTAATGATGTTCACTACGCCGCCGGCATTCTGGCCATATTGGGCGCTGTAGTTGTTGGTCTCGATCGAGAACTCCTGGAGCGAATCGGGCATCGGGAAGGGCATGTTGACGTTGGTGTACTCGTCGACGTTGTTGCCGCCGTCGAGCATGTAGTTCGTCTGGCCGACGAACGTCCCGTTGGCAGCGATGGCAATTACGGTGGGAAAGGTCTTGGTGTTGCCCTGGTCGGCCTGCGCCGGCGGGGCGAGTGTAATGCCCGCCACTTCCTCAGTGAGCTGAGCCGCGTTGCGCCCATTCAGTGGCAGGTCATTCACCTCCGATGAGCCGATGACCTGCGAAACGGTTCCAGTCGTGAGATCGACTTGTGCGGTTTCCGCACTCACCGTCACGGTTTCAGACGTGGCGCCGGGCTTGAGACTGATGTTCACGGTCACTGCGGCGTCAGCTTGAAGGAGCACGCCTTTTTGTGTGTAGGCTTCGAATCCCGGGCGTGTCGCGGTGATGTTGTAAGTCGATGGCGCCAAAATGGGGAAGACGAAGGAACCCTGGCTGCCTGTGGTCGTGGTTGAGGCAACCCCGGTAGCCACCTGGGTCGCAGTCACTTCGGCTCCGGCGACGACCGCTCCGGTGGCGTCGGTGACCGTGCCATTGATGCTTCCAAATCCCTGTGCGGCTAAGCGCCCTGGTATGCAAACGCTAACCGCGAAAACCGCGACAAAACAACCGATCCATTTGGGAAAAGCTCTCATATTGCCTCCTGAAGTGTTGCTCTTGCGCATGTGGACCAAGCTTTTGGGCCGCGCAGAACGCAGCGGATTTACGAAAATCGGGGCAGCGAAGTTTGTATTGAAATAGATTGGCAGTTGGTTAGACAGGTACCGTCCATGACTGTCAGGAATATAGATTATCTGTATTATTTTCTCTTGTTTAGATTCGAACAGAGAGGAAGGGTTCGGCGTGTGGAAAGTGTGCCTTATTCGGCGGTTGCAGCCAGGACCCGGGGAGGCCCCGGCGTGCCATCTGTCACCGTTGTCCCCAAAACGATCTGTAAGTTCTGCTCGTTTCCGCTCATGCGCTCGTCTCGAGCTATGGACTGCATCAGGGCCGGATCCGTGAGAAACTCTCCTGCGGTTTGGGTGCCATAGGTATAGAGGCCGCCGATCACGACGACGACATGGCCGGTTTCAGAGTCTCGGATTCGCGAGATCAATGCGAAATCCTGAAGCTTGGGGCTGTTGGCGCCGGTCAGCGGAACGCGCGGTTGATTCGTAGCCCAGCTCCAGCTGCGCGAGGAGGGGTCCTTGGCATCGCGAATGTAGATCAGATGCTGGTCGGGGTCCATGGCCAGGGTAAACCGCAACTGGCGAGTGAGTCGCAAGCTCCACTCGTTATTGAAAGCGCCGATCAGCACCACGGCGCCATTGCGAAGATCGGAGAACGAGCTCTCGTTGCCCTGGCGAATGAGGACCTGTTTGTTTCTGGCTTCAAGCGTGCCAACCACTTTGGCAATGGTCACAGTGTCGGCAAAGGGCACGGTTCCCGATGAGTCGGAGCTGGGTACTGGAGTGACGGGGCTGCCATTTCCGCTCACGTCCGGAACTGTTGGAGGGCCGTTGGGATGGTCGCCAACAAGCAGCAGCACCGGCCCCGGGGTGTCAAGCACTGGTTTCCAAAAAAGGTCTTCGGGACTCGCACGATGCAGCCAGCTGTATCCCGCGACAAACGCGACCGCGAAAACAGCGACCGCAGACATGCCGACAAACAATCGCTTCCACCGCGGCGATCGTTTCTGCAGACTCGCGACAGGAACCGGGCCCATCCGGACGTGAGCGGCGTGCGTGTCAAACAGCGGCTCGGTCGTCTCCGATTCGATGTCGGATTCTATTTGCCTGCTTTGACCAGGAAGCGCGAAACGGGGAACGTATGACCCCGGTATCAGCCCCACGCGCAGCTCGAAGCGATGTTTTTCATCGACGTAATACGATGCCAGCCGTTTGCGAAGCTCGGTGGCCGCGGTGCGGACAATGTGATCGAGGTTTGTGTCGTAGGAGGGGTCTCTTCCGAACACCTCGACGCCGATGGTGCGTTCCTTGATCTGATCGGCCGACCCGTTCAGAGTCATCTCCACGACGTACTTGAGGAAGGCCACGGAGCGTTTGCTGGAGCGGAAGACCTCATCGTGAATCAGCAGTTCAAGCTGCGCGCGGATCATCTCCGCGGTCAGTTCCGGCGTGGTTCCGTGCTGCGCTTGAGCCTCGATCATCGCACATCCAGTGACAGCGATTTTAGCACGATAATTCAAGCACTTGGCGCTGCTCAGTGAACGCCGGACGACGCGTCGGATGCGCTCTCAATTGCAGCAACCAACGCGGCAAACAGTGGGGTTGCTGAGGTGCCGCTGCGGCCTGACTGCTAGACCGGTGACTCAGATTTTTCGATGCGGGCGCGGGCAACTGCAGCCGGATAAGAGTCAGCGATTGATCGTGCTCGTGCGATCGAAGATGTGTCCCACCTTTTCCTGCTTGGTTCGCTGATAGCGCTCAAACCTCTCCTGCGCTTCGAGACCTCCGTCGAGGCGCCCTCTTGGGCGGAATCAGTTCTCGAATGTCAGCAACGGTCTATCGAATTCGATGTTCATCTCTTCAGTTGACGCCAACAGGCCAATGCACTCATCCAGCCCGCTTTCCATGCTGAATTAGTAATAGGTCCCCGAAAACGCCGTGGGATTGAATGATCTTCTGAGCGGCTAGTGGGTTGTCGGTCATTCCAGAACTGTGCTCCTGTCTTTAAAGGTATAGGTTTCGGCATGGCCGGATCGATGAGATTCGGCTATTGATTTTGT